>Ga0316204_10000161_pt1 | contig 278190 bp, 231 predicted proteins | sample 6monrhotite_MG_2_FD_205661 | JGI IMG/M metagenome (GOLD analysis project Ga0316204, IMG submission 205661) | Microbial mat bacterial communities from mineral coupon in-situ incubated in ocean water Damariscotta River, Maine, United States -... | ecosystem: Environmental > Aquatic > Marine >... | reverse complement strand
CACCGGGTGGTACTGCGCTTTGACAACGTGCCCAATAAACCCCGGCAACTGGATTACATTATCGGCACCTATCGACTGCCCTTATGCCTGAGCGTCACCCCCGTCGAACGCGACGCCGAAGCCCAGCAATGGGCCAACGTGTTAATCCCCCTCATACCGGTTTGGCATAATGACGTCGGCAGCCTTGAGCCTGATAACAGCCTTGAGCTAGATAACAGCCCTGAGCTAGATAACAGCCCTGAGCGCGATAACCGCCTTGAGCTGGATAACAACCCTGCGCCGGTTAATGACGTCGCGTCCACCACCACTGGCGAATACCAAGCCCTACCGCCCGGCTGGCTCTACGTCTACCGCAACGGCCACCTCTGGCGCGAAGTACAAGTGTGCAACAACGTGGGCGTACTGCGCGAGGTTGACCTCGCCGCCCATGTCGGCCAACACCAACGCCCCGCCGAAGGCCAATGCTTCAACCTGTTCGTCGTGCCCCACAAACTCAACGGCGTCACCCAAACCGTGCAACTGGCCTACACCCGGCAACAGTGGAGCTGGACACAACTTTGCAACGCCGGTGGCATCGCCCCCGATGACCCGCGTTTTCTGCCCAAGCATCGACACGCCAGTGCCCGTATTGATGCCAATGCTAGTGCTAATGCCTCGGCCGATACTGACGTGCAAAACACCCCACTAACAACCCTGAACCTATCCCGCTACGACCAAGGTTTTGCCGCCCATGTTGAGGTCAACAACGACAGTGGGCACGCCAGCCATGCCATCCACCCGGTCGCCAGTGCGCCCCCAGTGATGGATGAGGCACTTCCCCCTTGGCCCGCCGTCGACCTACTGGCCCAATTCCGGCCGTTAAACATCGCCGTCGTAGCGCTTAAACTAACGCCGCCCCCCACCCTCGACAACTGGATAGAACTGCAATTTGCCCCCGACCATCACTACACCGTGCAAGACGCCCACAACTCAAACATTGAACAAACCGGCCGCCTGGACGCCAATGGTTTCGCCCGCGTCGCGTTACCGCCCAACGTCACCGAGGTGGATTTTTGGTTTCAAACCGACGTGGAGACCCGCCCCTGGTACTTTGATGCGCCATTGCAAGTGGTCGGTGGCGTCCGCGATGCCGGGCAAGAAGTGCTGGACGTCACCTTTGAATTAGGGACCTGGCTAGACAGCATCCTGCCCTTGGGGGTTATCCTAACAGGCGAAAGCGCCCCCAATGGCTACCTGGGTTACGTCTTCCCGTGGGAAGACAACTATGCCGAAGTGCAACGCCAGCTAGCCGCACAAGGCAATCCCCTTAACTTACCGACGGTGGCAAAACCTGACACCACAGTAGGCGCCATCACCAACGATGTTAGTCAGTTTTTAATTGGCTTTATTCCTGCCATGCGAGCGGTTAAATTTATCAAACCCGCCAGCAAAACCGGGGCATTAGTCAAAGGCATGGCCGTCGGTGCCGTGGTGGATGCCACCGTTTTCGATCCCCACGAAGCGCGACTGTCCGACTTATTGCAGCAATACCCGGCGTTGCGTAATCCGATCACGGCCTACCTGGCCTCGGACCCCACCGACAGCACTGCCGAAGGCCGGTTTAAACTGGCGGTTGAAGGGCTTATACTGGGGGCCGTCGCGGAGCAGTTTTTGAGCGCCCTCAAGGTGATTAAATACGCCAGAATCCGTCATTTAGTGGAAAAAGCGCGGGTTCGGTTTCGGTATGTGTTTCGGTTGGAGGGGGCGGGCAGTAAGCTATTACCTAAAAATCTATCTGTAAGCTCGTTAGATGATATTGCTAATTCTGCAATAAATCCGAATGTAGTCAGAAGTGAATTAGGGAAATATGTAAGAGGGGGAAATGCAAATAGTGTTTCGGTAGCAGTTGGTTCCGTTGAAATAAATGGAAAAATTCAACACATATTGTCTGTTAGTGGTAAGGCTTGGAAGGGTAATGCTCCTAAAGTTGTTAATATTCAAGGTGTCGAGTATAAAGTTATTAGGTCAGATAGTGGTGCATTGCCTTCTGTTACAAATGGCCCTAATGGCTCTACAAATTTTAATCACGCGGAACAGAAGCTGATGAGTCATATCCAGGAAGCATATAAGGGTGCAAACGCAAAAATATCTATTGGTGTTCAAAATACTTCATTATCTAAACCGGGTATGTGTTCTGGTTGCTCAATAACCAGCACATCATTTGCTTATAATAATCCATTGTTCAATATTAAATTTTTTGAAGGTACTACAGGAGTAAACCCATGAGTTCTCTGTTTTTAGAAAACTTCTTAAATGAGCTTTCTATCAATAATGTTAATGCGATTGGATATACAGAAAGTGAAGTTGATGACATTAAGCGCCTTTATAATATTGAGGTGAAAGGTCAACTCGAAGCTTTTTTGTTGGAAATGGGTAAGTCTGACGGAGGGGGTATTGGTGATGCTATGATTCCCCTTTATAGACCAAGTTGGATGGTAAGAGAACATCTCTTATTTCAATTAGATTTTTTTAATCAAATGCAAGAAGAAGGATATTACGATTACCTTAACAAGCCATTTGTGATTGCTTGGATATCTGAAACCCAATATTATTTCCTGCAAACATCTTCTGCTCGGCCAGATTTGGTGTATCACTATGATGCTAATAATGAGACTGTTGCTGAAACACAGTGGGATTTATTCCAGTTCTTAATATATCTTGCTAAAGAAAATAATGGTGAATTGCAGTTAGCTACGACAGGGGGGTTGCTTAATATTTAGCAAGTAGATGTCATAACCCGTCAGCTAGAATTGCAAGGCAACTACCCTCAGTAGCAAAGCCATAAACCACGGTCGGCGCCATCACAAACTATTTAAATCAGTTTTTAATTGGCTTTATTCCCGCCATGCGAGCCGTCAAATTCATCAAACCGGCCACAAAAACTGGGGCATTAGTGAAAGGCATGGCCGTCGGTGCCGTGGTGGATGCCACCGTCTTCGATCCCCACGAAGCGCGACTGTCCGACTTATTGCAGCAATACCCGGCCTTGCGTAATCCGATCACAGCCTACCTAGTGGTCCATGCGGAAAATTATGTCACTGTTCGCTTCGTGAGAAAGCACAGCTCATCGTTGGCAACACTCGAAAGGGAGCCACCCTTCCAGCGTGTTACCGCCTTGACCTGTGCTTTCTCACTGTGCTCCTTAGTAACAGAACGTCCCGCATGGACCACTAGCCTCGGACCCCACCGACAGCACTGCCGAAGGCCGGTTTAAACTGGCGGTTGAAGGGCTTATACTGGGGGCCGTTGCGGAGCAGTTTTTGAGCGCCCTTAAGGTGATTAAATACGCCAGAATCCGTCATTTAGTTGAAAAAGCGCGGGTTCGGTTTCGGTATGTGTTTCGGTTGGAGGGGGCGAAGGGGGTTCAAACAAACCTCTAGTAACTCTTCGGGGTGCAGTCGATTATCCTCACGAAGGTCCGCAGGCGATTCGGTTTGGTGAATTGCAAGGTGGGGGGGTATTTTACTTTGGTAATTCCAAACCTGGCATTGAAGGCTTCTTTATTCGAAATGTGGGTGGGGAAGAAATAGGAATGCCAGTTTCTCTAAAAGATACACCTAACGCAAAGCAGATTAGTAAACATGAGGCACTTCCGGGTTCTGACCCGATGGCCTTACCCGGTGGTACTGGTGTTAATACGATTGCGCATGTTCAGTCACCTCAATTTAGCGCAAATAAAATTATTGATTTTGTAAACAATAGCAAATCAAATATATTTCAAGAAAATGTGTTTAAGGCGATTTTGATTGATACTAAGGATGGTAACAGGAAGAGGCCCCGACGTAACAGGGACATTCCAACCTAAATGGCTTGGACCTCCCTGCTCCATTAATCGATCTGGTTTTTTAGCCGTATTTTCCTGCTCGGTTGATAATCGTAAAAATATCGTTAACATAGTTATACTTGATCTTTAATAGTTAATTTTAGGGAGATGCTATGTCAGGGGTAAGGTTAAACGCTAACCAGGCCAGGGTTAGTTTTGAAGTGTTAAGCCAGGAACTGGGTAGCACCGACAGTGAAAGGCTTGAAACGCTACTGTCATTGATGCAGGGTGAACAAATCCTGCTCTCTGCTGCGTTATCTGCGCTTTACCCCGATAAAACCCAGCAGCAAGCCCAAGATAGGCTGCGCGTATTTCGCCGTAAGCTGGCCGATGCCGCCGAAGAAGCCGGTATCGAGTTCAAGCTGGAGGTCGACACCAAAAAGAAAAACCCACCCCAGCAACGTTGGTGCTGGTTCGAAGGGGCAGACTCCCGCGAACAGCAGGTATCGCGCTTTTCTGAAGAGGCCTCAGCCGATGTAGAGCGCGATGTCGTCCCCCCAAAAGCAAAACTTTTGTTCGACAAGCCATTGGTAACATATTTCACCAGCTACGCCCATGCTGATGATAAACATGCTGCCGATTTAATGAATAAGCTGGCAGCCAATTTCAAGCGGTCAAAGAAATTTCGCTATCACGGCTGGTCAGATCATCAATTGATGGTGGATGATGACTGGAATGTCGAAATCCATAAAGCCTTGGCTGAGTGTGATATGGGCATTCTTATGGTGAGCCTGGATTTTCTGAATAGCCGTTTTATTACCGAGGTGGAGTTACCCGAGTTGGTGGTGGCGGTTGACGATGGCGTCTCTGGGCCTACCAAAAAAGTCATTCCCATCGGTTTGAAAAAAGTGGACTTTAACCATCATGATATGCACGGTTTGGAACAGCGCCAACTGTTCAGGCTAAACAACCAACAGTTTTACGATGCCTGCCGTGGACCAAAAAAAGATGAATTTGCGCTTGAGTTGTTCAAACAAATTGAACTGGCGTTGGAAAAACATTTCAAGGCGCAATCGCCACATAAGCAGGCGGTATTAGCGCCTCAAATTTCACCCGCAGAACCGGCAATAGAAGGCTATAGTTTTCAAAAAGCACAGGAAGACTTTCCCGATTGCCACGTTCCCAATCAGGCCAGAGCAGCGAGTATCGATAACGCCGAAAGCCTGCTTTCCAAACAAAAACAGCAGGCGCAGGAGGAAGGCATCGATGCCATTCAATATCTGTATGATTGGCTCATTGATGCCGATGCCCCGCCCTTTTGTGCCCTGCTGGGTGAATACGGTATGGGTAAAACCACCAGTTGCAAGGCACTAAGCCAGCGCCTCATTACTGAGCGCAAACACAATAAAAAACTACCCCTGCCGATTTATCTGGACTTGCGTGAATACAGCTGGGATGAACGCCTTAATTTTACCCTGGAATCCATTCTTCAACACGTCTTAGATAAAAGCTGGAAAGGCGGCCATCTACGTAGTGAAATAACGCCAGATGACATTGTTTCCCAGGTGCAGGAAAAAAATGCCTGCGTAATTTTTGATGGCCTGGACGAGGTCATCGTTCACATGCCCAATAAAGTAGCGCAGGATTTCATACGCCAGCTTTGGCGAATTCTGCCACCAACAAAACAACTACCGGTAAAACAACCAAGGGCAAAGGGCAAGATGCTGGTGTCCTGCCGCTCGCACTTTTTTCGTACCATTAAAGAGCAAAATGCCTATTTCACCGGAGAGCAGCGCGATGGCATTAAAGCTAAGGATTATCAGGCCTTGGTTTTGTTACCTTTTAATGAAACCCAAATTGAAACTTATCTGAACAACGTCCTGCCAGATGCGGACGTAGAAGGCGTGCTGGCGTTGATTCGCTCCGTACACAACCTGCCCGAGATGGCGGAGCGCCCTTATACCCTCTCCCTCATGGCCCAATACATTCCCGAAATTGAGCAGCGTCGTTTGAGTGGTGAACAAATTTATGGCGTTACCCTGTATGAAAGCATGGTGCAACATTGGTTAATGCGCGATGAAGGCAAGCACCAGTTCAGTAAACGCCACAAACAGTTGTTAATGGAACACCTGGCGGCGTCGTTATGGCAAAGCAAGCAACGCCAATGGAGTGTCGAGCAGCTGGAACAATGGCTGGAACAGTTTTTGGATCAACACCGCAGCCTGGCGCGTACCTACGGCAATACTAAACACGAAGTGCTGGAAGAAGACCTGCGCGCCGCGACCTTTATTGTTCGCCCCGATGAGCAACACTTTCGTTTTGCTCATAGCTCCCTTCAGGAGTTTTTTCATGCCTGTTATCTGCATCGGGCTTTGAAAGAAGGGCGACGGGCGGCATGGTGCATGGAGTCACCCTCGGACGAAACCTGGACGTTTCTGAGTCAGTTGGTTATGACCAAGGCTCAGGATACTACAACCTGTGAACAACAACTCAGTGACTGGTTGCAGCAGTATCAATCCATTAGTAGTGAAAACGCGTTTCGTTTCTGGTTAATGCTCTGGCAGCAGGGGTTAAACCCATTGCGCCCTGCGCAAATGGATTTAACTGGCGCTGACCTGTGGCGTTGGCAATTTAAAGGCACTGAAGAGCGATTATTAAATTTGAGCAACTGTAGGTTTAACGCTGCTGAATTGAGTCAAAGCGTTTTTGAATATGTGAACCTCAATGGCGTCGATTTTAGCCAGGCCAAGCTGTGGCAGGCGCAGCTGCTGAATTGTGAACTGGATGACATAAAGGCCAACAAAACCAATTTTGATAGCGCGACAGTGCGTCTCTGTCGGGTACATCATGTGGATCTATCAACAGCTGATTTGGGTCGAGTGCATTGGCTGCGCAACAAAACCGCGCATCTGCACTGGCCCGATGTGATGCCCGCTGAGTTTCAGCAGGCCCCCAATTTAGACCTGGGTGCACTGACATCAAAAATGAAGGCCAGGATATATGTTGGGCATAGCGGAGAGATTGCTAGCTGTGGGTTTAGCCCAGACGGCCGGCAGGTGTTGAGTGGGGGGTGTGATGGGCAGTTGAAGTTGTGGCAGGTGACAAGCGGTCGTGAGGTGCAGCGTTTCGAGCATGGAGGTTGGATTACTAGCTGTGGGTTTAGCGCGGACGGCCGGCAGGTGTTGAGTGGGGGGCGTGATGGCCAGTTGAAGTTGTGGGATGTGGCAAGCGGTTGCGAGGTGCAATATTTCAGACATGGTGTTGGGATTAGCAACTGTGGGTTCAGTCCGGACGGTCGGGATATATTGAGTGGGGGGTACGATGGCCAATTAAGGGTGTGGCAGGTGGCAAGCGGCCTCGAGGTGCAGCGTTTCAAGCATGGTGGCGGGGTTAGTAGCTGTGGGTTCAGCCCGGACGGCCGACAGGTGTTGAGTGGTGGAATTGATGATCAGTTGAAGTTGTGGGACGTGGTGAGCGGCCGCGAGGTGCAGCGTTTCAAGCATGGTGGGGCTAGTTTTAAGCATGGTGGTGGGATCAGTAGCTGTGGATTCAGTCGGGACGGAAGGCAGGTGTTGAGTGGCGGGCACGATGGGAAGCTGAGGCTGTGGGAGGTGGCAAGCGGCCGCGAGGTGCAAAGTCTCAAGCATGGGGCTGGAATTAGTAGCTGTTGGTTTAGTCCGGACGGCACACAATTGTTGAGTGGTGGGTATGATGGACAGTTGAAATTGTGGGAGGTGGCGAGTGGTCGCGAGGTGCAGTGCTTCGCGCATGGTATTGGAATTAGTAGTTGTGGGTTCAGCCCGAACGGTATGCAGGTGTTGAGTTGTGGGTATGATGGCGAGCTGAGGCTGTGGCAGGTAGCGAGTGGCCGAAAGGTGCAGTGCTTCGTACATGGTGTTGGAATTCGTAGCTGTGAGTTGAGTCCGGACGGTCGGCAGGTATTGAGTGTTGGGAACGATAGGCAACTGAGGTTGTGGCAGGTGGCGAGCGGTCGTGAGGTGCAATGTTTTGAGCATGGTGGTGGGGTTCGTAGCTGCGAGTTTAGCCCAGACGGCATGCAACTGTTGAGTGGCGGGCATGATGGCCACCTGAGGCTGTGGGATGTGGCAAGCGGCCACGAGGTGCAGCGTTTCGAGCATGGTGGTGGGATTAGTAGCTGCGAGTTTAGTCCGGACGGCCTGCATCTGTTGAGTGGTGGATATAATGGTGAACTGAGGCTGTGGGATGTAGCGAGTGGCCAAGAGGTGCAGCGTTTCGAGCACGGTGGAGCTGGAATTATTAGCTGTGGGTTCAGCCCAGACGGCCTGCACGTGCTGAGTGGTGGGCGTGGCGGTTATCTTAGGCTGTGGCAGGTTGCAAGCGGCCACGAGGTACAGTGTCTTAAACATGGTGGTGTTGTTATTAGCTGTGGATTCAGCCCGGACAGCCTGCAGGTATTGAGTGCTGGGAATGATAGGCTACTGAGGCTGTGGCAGGTGGCGAGCGGTCGTGAAGTACAGTGTTTTGAGCATGGTGGTGGGATTAGTAGCTGCGAGTTCAGCCCAGACGGCCTGCAACTGTTGAGTGGTGGGGATGATGGCCAACTGAGGTTGTGGGATGTGGGTAGTGGCCGAGAAATACGGCGTTTCGAAAATGGTGCTGAGATTACTAGTTGTGGATTTAGTCCAGACGGCCTGACGTTGTTAAGTGGTGGGGTAGGGGCGTTGCTTAAAATGTGGGATGCTCAAACCGGCAAGCTGTTAAAAACATTCGGCCACCTACCCAATGGCCAGGCGGCCAGCATCGACGAACAAACCGGCCGAATGCTTTATGCCAGCGAGGGTGCCTGGCCCTGGTTGGGATATTACGATTATGCGCCGGATGGCAGTGGGGCGCGTCGTTTTCCGGCGGAGATTTTTGGTCCCCTGCCTGGGGTCGGGCCTGATAGGGCATCTGTCAATGGTGGTAATAATTAACGCTCAATTTTTGTGCGGTCTACTGTGTTTTTAAGTGCTGTTTTTTTATTTTATTAAATTCAATAGGTTAATAGTGTTTCTAACTACCGATTTACTACCAATTTTTTAAAAATTGGTAGTAAATCGGTAGTTAGGATGTTATTTTTTACCAAATTCCCCAAAACCGATAGATAATAGAAAAATGAAAATCCCTTTATTACCACCAGACCATCAGCAACTTTTACATCATCTTCAAGAATCTGATGCAGTAACGCTGGCTAAAGTCTGCAACTCAGGCATTAAGGCTGACTATAAAGGCAAATATTATCATTGGGACATATTGCGTCACTTGGAAAATCCCCATTCAGGTTTAAACCATGAAGAATGGTGGCTGGCAATTAAGCTGGCGAGAAAGCCGTTGTTTAAAGAGATTCCGCACAAAGATAAATACGGCAAACCATTTGTTTTCGGAGAGCCTGACATTATTCGTAAACTACTACATCAAATAGATATTCACGGCGCGGGTGAAATCAAAAGTAGTGAGCAAGTCGCCAATCCAAATACACGAGATACTTATTTAATAAACTCGCTAATAGAAGAATCAATCACTTCAAGTCAACTGGAAGGTGCTGCAACAACACGGCAAGTAGCAAAAGAAATGATACGGCAAAATCGAAAGCCGAGAGACCGGTCAGAAAAAATGATCTTGAACAACTATTATGCGATGCAGTTTATTAACGACATCCAAAATGAAGACCTCACCCCCGAGTTGGTTTTGGAATTACATAAAATATTAACAGAAGGTACATTGGACAATCCTGATGCCGTTGGCAAGCTCAGAACCTCGAATGATATTTATACCGGCGATGAGCGGGATGCTACCATTTTGCACGAACCGCCAAATGTGGCTGAATTACCGGAACGGTTGGTCAATATTTGTCGTTTTTGCAATGCGCCGGATAGCACTGGGTTTATGCATCCTGTGATAAAAGCAATACTACTCCACTTTTTACTGGCGTATGACCATCCATTTGAGGATGGCAACGGTCGAGCGGCAAGAGCATTATTCTATTGGTCGATGTTAAAGCAAGGGTATTGGGCAATGGAGTTTATATCAATATCCAGAATTTTAAAGAATGCCCCTGCAAAATATGCTCGTGCCTATCTCTACACAGAAACGGACCAGAATGACACGACTTATTTTATCGATCACCAATTAGGCGTGATTCTAAGCGCTATAAAAGAATTATTCGTATACCTTGAGAAAAAATCAAAAGAAATTAAAACCGTGCAGGCGTTAATTGATAAATCCATTACGCTGCAAAAAGCAACGAATCACCGGCAAATTGCCTTGATTAATCGGGCATTAAAAAAACCGGACAGTTATTTTACTATCGAAAGTCATAAAGGTTCGCATAACGTCGCTTATGATACCGCTAGAACAGACTTGTTAACGTTGGTAGAGCTTGGTTTACTGGAAAAAACAAAAATAGCGAAAGCCTATGCTTTTACCCCAGTATCGGATTTTAAAAATAAATTGATCGCATTAGGGACATGATAGGGGCATAACATCACAATACCCGCATCGTTATGTACCGCAATCCCAATATGGGTTTTGAACTTGGCCTTTTGGGTATGACAATAGTAGTATGAATAGATGAATGACAATTTTGACCATTTGCCCGCCTCCCGGCAAAAGAACCTGGCCCATATCGTCTCGGTGTTGCGCGATGAGTTTGAGCAAGTTACTGGTTTTGCCAACGGCAAGAAAAAACACAGCCGGATTTTGAAAATTATTCTGTTCGGCAGTCATGCTACCGGCAAGTGGGTTAATAACCCGGCCCATGGCTATGTGAGTGATTACGATATTTTGGTGATTCTCAATCGCAGTGAACTGGTTGAGGAATATAAAATCTGGCATACCGCCGAAGGTCGGATTGCGTTACAGGTGCGCCCACCCTTGAATCTATTGGTGCATACTCTGCAAGAGGTCAATGATGCGCTGGCCCAGGGCCAGTATTTTTTTACCGACATTAAACGCGAAGGCATTGTGCTGTATGAGACGGATAAACGTGACCTGGCAGAAGCCGGAAACCTAACCCCGGCTGAATCCTGCGCCATTGCAAAAAAGCATTATGAGCAGTGGTTTGAAAGTGCGAAAGGGTTTTATAGATTTTATGAGGTTGGTGTTGAGGAAAAAAATTTAAAAGGGGCGGTCTTTCAATTACACCAAGCCACAGAACGCTTTTACGCCTGCTTGCTGTTGGTGTTAACCAACTACAAACCCAATACCCACAACCTGATACAGCTTAACTCGCTGGCTATCTCGCAGGATGAACGCATCGCCGAGGTGTTCCCGCAAGACAACAAAGCCCAGCGCCGCCGTTTTCAGCTGTTAAAAAAAGCCTATGTGGATGCCCGTTACTCAGCGCATTATGAAATTACCCAGGAAGAGCTGGTGTGGTTAGCGGAACGCGTACACTATTTACAGCACTTGACAGAAAAACTTTGCAAGGAAAAAATTAAGTGTTTTGAACCATGATCGAATAAGCAGGCAAAACAAAATACGCAAGCCGACGCGTGAACAACATGCTCGGCGTAGTCTGATTCGATCACAATGCGCCGCCCATTGTTATAAAAATCCGGCACGAAATTTTGTGGATATCGATGGCTTGATTGCACGTTTGGAGATGGCTTTATTTGAAGCAGATGCGTCGGGCTACGTAAGAGCCATGGGCGGGCCCTAACTATATGGTGACGAACAAGGTGAAAGCATTGGAACGGGTTTCGGGGGTTCGGGTTGAGAATGGGGTGTGAGACGGAGTAATGGCCTGTCTATATAATCGATGCCTATATAATGGATAACATACCGGTCGTGATTCAGGTTTAGGTGTCAATGGCGTGCCCTTTTTATCCCATTGTGGCGTTGAAGTACCGCACAATAGTCTGGCGTTTATTGGCAACACCTTGATGTGTTGTTTCCCGATACGCAAAAAAAGAACCCCCAGGCCCATGGCAATGGACGTTATTGCTGTCATTTATTCGAGTTTGACTTGGCACTACCGATTGTACTGTAAAATCTGGCCGCGAAAAGGTTGCTCTAGATAGTCCGCATTCTCGGGTTTGCTATGACGATGGGAGTAACCCAGGGCGACCATTTTTTTGCTGAATCGTCCATGATAGCTGCGGCCGGGGTCAACCAGTATGACTTCACATTGCGGCTTTGCATGATCGTTAATGAAGTTTGATAGTAGTTCCACATGATCACCTTCGTACAACAGGTCGCTGCCGATCACAAGGTCAAACTTGCCGAGGCCACTGTTTTCGTCGCCCCATTCGGTACGCACATAGGGGATTTTTTTACCTTTGTTGAGTTGCACGTTTTCCGACAGAAAATTGCCGACTTCAGGGTGGTAATCGGTTGCGGTAATATCCGCCAGTCGGTGGTTGAGTACCAAACTGCTCAGGCCTATGCCACACCCTACTTCCAGGATTTGCTTCCCGGCAATGTCGTATGTGAACATAAGGTGGGCAAGTACTTCACTTGACGGCCATACAACACCAAATAAGGGCCAGGTTGCTGACGAGATGCCTAGTTTTTCAGCGATACCATCTACGTCGAAATATTGCTGCTTATCGCGGAGTGTGCGTACATGGATATCGGTGTTGTCAAACTCCAGCGTTTGATAACGAATGCGTAACGGCGACATAAAACCTCTGTTATTGCTCATAAAATACGGTGTATTCAATTTACATTTAGTAGTTGAATCTATTGTGAACGCCCAATGCGTTGCAGGTCGTTTAATTGCACAATATAGGTTCAAGGTAATGACTCTATGTATTCCCTTGAGATGGTGGCCCCGGCGTTTTGATACAAAAAAGGGAGTATTGTTTTCCCCGTTGAGGCCCAAGGTACTACCTCCGGCCCAACGGCGGTGTGATGTATAAATGGGTTGATGGATAAGGCCACTGATGAATTGATAGATGAACGTTGTTACTTTTTCGTCAACGATTCAGTATTGCACACCCCTCAGTCTGTTTGGTGGTTACTTTATGGCTACTTGTCGTCACCTAAAAACCCACCGGATTTTTTCTTGTCTTTTTTTGCTGCTTTTTTCTCTTTTGGCGACATAGCCGGTTTTTTCTTTTCTTCTTTATTACTTTTTTGTCCTTTGCTCATGGTGTTTGCTCCTAAATAATTAATGGGGAATCAAGCACCGTCGCTCAGTATTACTGAGTAATGGTGTTCTGGTAAGGCTCTACAGCGTACTGATGTCTTGTGCCAGTGGTCCGTCCTGTGGGACCACAGAATGTTATTATCCGGTAAGCGCGATTCCGGGGTTGGTGGGTAGGGCTGGTACTGAGCACACTACCATGAAAATCGCATGTGAGCTTAGTTTATTTCATTTAACCTATAAAAAGGCCATCGGAATACCCGCGCCGGTTCGGTTTGCCAACGGATTTTTGCGATATCAACCTGTCGGTTATTCCTCAATACTCAGCCACTACTGGTTAGCCTGCCTTCAGTGGCTTGGGACGTCATTGATAAAGCCTCTCCGGGTCTGCTAGAGGGGTTCTACCCTCGGTTGGAAGTAGAGGGCAATAGTGTTCAATATTTGCCTAACCGGAATCGCTACGCTAATCAGTTGCTTGGCACGAGATCAATATGTGGCAACTTTTTTAGCGCCTTTTCGAAACGTTTGTGATTAAGACGTGCCTCGTCTTCTGAACCCAGAAAAAAGTAGGCGATTTTTGTGCTGCCGTGTCAGACCTTAGCGTTGGTAGTTGCATCATGGTCCAGGTTTGCCGTAATCGGCTTCGGTCAATAGGATAACGCGCTGCTTCTTTAGGCGCTCAGGCCATTCAAAAAATTCACCGTACAGTTTGCCCCAAATTACTGGGTGTGGATTACCTTGTTAATCATGGTATACGCTAATTACCTTTATTACTCCCTGCATTTTTCACAAACGATATACTGTTTATCTACTTGGAGAAAGCTATGGCAATTATTCATACCACCCTATTTAAGAGCAATAAAAGTCAGGCTGTTCGGCTCCCTAAGCCCGTGGCCTTGCCGGACTCAATCAAAAAAGTGGATATCGTTGCCATCGGTAATACTCGAATCATCACTCCTGCGGGAGAATCCTGGGATCAGTGGTTTGATAGTCCCAGAGTATCGGAAGACTTTATGCTTGACCGCGACCAACCTGACGACCAGGAACGTGAGGTGTTTTGAGCCTATTGAGGTACATGCTGGATACCAATATTGTGATCTACACGATTAAGAACCGCCCTTCGCAAGTTCGTGAAGCCTTCAAACAGCACGAAAACCAAATGTGTATCTCCGCCGTCACGCTGGGCGAACTGATTTATGGTGCTGAAAGATCAGCCCAACCTGAACGAAATCTTGCGGATATCGATGGTTTGATTGCTCGCTTGGAGGCCGCTCCATTTGAAGCATATGCGTCAAGCCACTTTGGCCAGTTGAGGGCTGAGTTATATCGTATTGGACAAGCTATTGGACCATACGACATGATGATCGCAGGCCACGCAAGGGCGATGGGCTTAATTCTAGTTACTCATAATATGAAAGCGTTTGAACGGGTTTCAGGGCTTCGGGTTGAGAATTGGGTGTGAACAGCCCCTCTCCGTGGTTTCGCACCACTATGCTAATTAATGTGGCTTCAGGAAGGCTTTTTGGGGAATCGCAAAAGTAGGTGTAACTGATTGAAAATATGGTGCCCAGGGACAGAATCGAACTGCCGACACGAGGATTTTCAGTCCTCTGCTCTACCGACTGAGCTACCTGGGCATTGTGCTGGAAATACGGAACGCGTATTAAAGCGGTTGCTGGGTTCAGAGTCAAGTTGCATACGCGTTTGTTTGAAAAAAACTCGGAGTTTTTCAGTCAATTCTAGAAAATATCGGCGTATTGAGGGCCGTTATGCTAGTCTTGTACGCTAAATTTACAGTTTATGCCTTATTTGCGATTAAAAATGCGATTAAAAAGTGTTCTTTGTGATGTGGTGGTTGGTGATGGCATGCCACACTCTATTATCGATTTTAATGGCTTATTGCAGTGATAACTACCAGTGCGAATACTCTTATGTCCAAAACTACTATCTAAAACTATTATTTAAAACTACTACCCAAAACTACCAGGGCCAAGCATTATACTCCTATGATTGAAGCAAATTCAGATTACCAATTAGTTGAAACGCGCCTGCAAACCAAGCTCGATAATGGGGCCACGCAATGTCATTTATGTTTATGGCATTGCAAAATCGTGCATGGCCAGCGGGGGTTTTGCCAGGCGCACGTGAATCGCCATGGTACGCTTTATAATCTTTCCTATGGCATTATCAGCGCTATGGATATCGGTATTATTGATGATAAGCCGGTGCGTCATTACCGGCCGGGTTCAACGGTGTTGTCCATTGGCAGTTATGGCTGTAATTTTCGCTGTAAAGGTTGTCATAACCTGGATATTTCCTGGGGAGTGACGGCGTTGGATGATCTTGCCCAAGGGAAATGTAAGGCGGCTTACGCCTCGCCGGAACAATTAATCGAAGCGGCGCAGCGTCATGGCGTGGATGGCATTGCGTTTACCTATTCTGAGCCAGCGGTGTGGCTGGAGTATGTGCTTGATGTGTCCAAGCTGGCTCATGAGGCGGGTTTGTATACGGTTTATGTTTCCAATAGTTTTGTTACTAGCGAGGCTTTGGCGTTAATGGCGCCCCATGTGGATGTATTATGTTCAGATATCAAGAGCTTAAGCGATGCGTTCTACAAGGATGTGTGTCCTGTGGGTAAGGTAGAGCAGGTGTTATCCTGTATTAAGCAGGCGCACGAATTGGGCATACACGTTGAGGTGCGTACTAATATTATTCCTGGCAAGAACGACAGTATCGACGAATTGCAGCAAATAGCGCAATGGATTCACGATAACTTGGGCGAAGATAGCCCATGGCATATCACAAAATTTTTCCCAGCGTATCAATTGTCGCACATACCTGAGACGCCCAATGAATTATTGTGGCAGGCTCATGAGTGCGCCAAAAAAGTGGGCTTACGCAATGCGTATGTTTATGGTGATAAAGGTTGCGATTGCGCCACGGAAAACCTGCCGGTGGATCAGATTTTAAATGCTGATCCGGATTCGTTGTACCAGGCCAAAGTATGTGCGGCCAGTTGCTGTGGCGATGAAGGCATTGTGTTAAAAAAATATGAGACCACCGGGAGCTAGCGTAGTAGGACGCGCTCCCTAGCGGTTAGCTGTTCTCCTGGGGAGGAACATAACCCTCAGGCATCTGGTCATTGCCTTCGAACAAAAACTTTTCCATTTCAGTTTCCAGGAAGCTGCGATGCTTTGGGTCAATGACGGACAAGCGGTTTTCGTTGATGAGCATGGTTTGATGTGCAACCCACTGCTGCCAAGCCTGTTTTGATATGTTATTGAGAATTCGTTGGCCTAATTCCCCTGGGTAGGGCGCACGCTCCATTCCTTCTGCTTCGATGTCTAACTTTGTACAGTGCACCATTTTAGTCATGTTATTACCTTTGTCATTATCTTGGTTATCAGTGTTTGATTCTCAGTGTTGAATTCTCAGTTTTTAATTCTCAGTTTTTAATGAACGGCGCTATTGCGCCAGATGCTGGGTTAACCGGGTTAAGAGATGTTTTACCGGGGCCGCGAGTCCTATTTGCAATTTGTTATCGTCTTTATACCAAATCCAGCGGTCATCTTCCATGATTCGATGGCTGTTGCGCCGGGTATTGAGTACTACTGGGGTGATTTCCAAATGAAAATGACTAAACGTATGGCGTAATACGTCCCAGGGTTGTTGTTGGCTTACTTTCAGGCCCAGTTGTTGGTTGCACCACTTTTCAGCGCTTTGCGAGGGGTCAAGCTCCGGAAAGCCTAACAAGCCTCCCCAAATACCACTGGGGGGACGGCGTTCCAGCAGTACCTCCTGGTGGGCATTGACGAGCATTAGCATGGTGGTTTGTTTGATTGGCAGGATTTTTTTCTTTTTTGGCTGAGGGTACTGGTCTTGACAATGTTGCGCGAATGCTTGGCATCCCGCGCTAACCGGGCAGAGTAAACAGCTGGGTTTAGTGCGAGTGCAAATACCCGAGCCAAGGTCCATCATGGCCTGGTTGTATTCAGTCACTTGTTTTTGAGGGGTCAGCGCCTCGGCCCGTTCCCACAATGTTTGCGCCGTTGCGGTGCTGCCTGTCCAGCCGTTCACCATAAAATAACGCGCCAGAACCCGCTTAACATTACCGTCCAATATGGCGTGTCGCTGACCGCCTGATAAGGACAAAATGGCTCCCGCGGTGGATCGCCCTATACCCGGTAGTGCCATTACCGTCTCAAGGGTATCGGGAAACTGTCCTTTGTGTTGCGCCATAATAATTTGAGCGCTTTTGTGCAGGTTGCGCGCACGCGCATAATAACCCAGGCCGGACCAGTGGTGCATAACCTCATCCGCACTGGCCTGGGCCAGGGTTGCCACATTGGGAAAGCGCGTCATAAATGTTTGGTAATAGGGTATTACCGTGGCTACCTGGGTTTGTTGTAGCATTATTTCCGAAATCCACACCCGGTACGGTGTGCGCGGATGTTGCCAGGGCAAATTTTTGCGGCCATGTTTCTGGTACCACTGGATCACATGGCGGCTGAATTGAGGCGGTTTCATAGGTCAGTTAATATCCTTAGAAACCAAGTTTGTTGCGTAGTTTGTCCTTCAACTCGTCGGCTTCTTGCTTTATACGTTGTTTTTCTTCAGTGACTTTTTCGTCCTTTTTTTGTTGGAGCTCTTGTTTGGCGTCCTGTTTTTTCTCGTTTATATTGGATTTAAGCGCTTCTTTTTTTGTATCCAGCTTTTCTTTGTATTTGTTTTTATAAGACTTCAAAATAGAGTCGTAATCAGTGCCAATGTCCAGGTTGTCAAAAGGGCCTTTGATACGAACCGGTATTGCCAGGCCTTTTAGTTCATCCAGCTCTTTGCCTTCTTGTCCTTTTGATGTACCCACGATATAGGCGGTGATCAGGTAATTCATTTTATCGTTGGGTAATTCGACAGTGCCCTCGCCCTTTACCCGCAACAAGGGTGATTTGGCAGCGAGGTCGTTGTTGGCCAAAATACCATTGGTAATGATGGCGCTGCCGCTTAGTTCGGTGAAGTCTGTGCGTTTTTGTGTCTCATCGGGGGTGTATTTTCCACCAGTGAGTTTGGCTTTAAGCTTGCGGGTCATTTCGCCCAGGTTTAGACCTTTAACGGCACCATTCGCAAAACGAAATTGGGTGGTGCCATTGAGGTTTTGTTTCAGGTCGCGTACATACAAACCGGCGGTTGTGAAATCCGCGCTGAGGGTAACGAGACCGCTGACATAATCATCTCCGGCAGCGGCTTTTAAAACCGGAGCGGTGTTAACGCCATCAATTTGTTGTTTCAGGGCTATTTTGGGGGTATCGCCTTTTACGTTTAACTGGGCGCTGCCTTTTATTGCTCCATCGGACACGTTTAGATTAAGTGGGTTGATGTCGATGATGCCATTTTTTGCCTTGAGGCCAATTTTAATATTGTTGCTTGGCAATTTTGATACGGTGAGTTGCTGAATATTAAGTTCGCCGTCGATGTTTAAGGTGCGCAACATTTCTGACGGAATGGGCAGGGGTTCTTCCGGGAGCGGCTCGTTGGTGGGTTGGGGTTTTGCGGCGGGCGTAGTTTCGGCTACTGGCGGCAGGTAACGATCAACGTTGATGCTGTCGATGTTAACCTTAAACTGTATTGCGGGCTGATTAAACTGGCTGACTGCGCTTTGCGCTGTAATGCTTGTGTCATCCAGTTTGATGTTAAGTGGCTGTAGTTTCAGGTTATTTGTGTCCCCCTTGAGCTTAAGGTCCAGCGCCAGTGACGACATAACCTTGTCATCCGCCATTGGGGGTAGCGCTATGGCGAGTTTTTTTAGTAGTTCGCGGGGATTAAATGTTGCTAACGTTAGGTCGGCTTCGTAGCGCGGCGTTTCGAGGAATTGGGTCGCCTGCAGCTGCCCTTTAAGGTCCAGCCCTAGCGTTTGCAGGGACAGTTGTTTGGCGTGTAGTTGTTGTTCAGCTAAATCTGCGGTGATCTCAGTGTTTAACAATGCCGTTAAGGATTTACCGGGGATGGAGTCTCCGTTAGCCTGGACGGACAGTATTAGTGGCAACAATTGATAACGCTGTTTTTCCAGATCCCACTCAATGCGCTCGCTGCTTAATTCAACATGGCTGTGTATTTTGGGGGCCGAACTGGAAACATCAAACGCTATTTGTAATTTAATAGGTTTGTTAAGGGCAATTTCACTGATGAGTATGTTGAGATTTTTCAATTCATACTTTGCTTTTGCCTGTTGGTCGTCCCATACCAGGCTGGCGTTTTGTATTTCTACACCTTTTACTGACAATGCGGCCAGTGCTTGAGTGGCGGAGCCATCGGTGGATGCCGGGCTGCCTTTGTCGTCAGGTGTTTTAGTGGCAGCGGGCTTTTCTACTGTTGTGGTTTTTTCCCCGGCTAAGTCTTCCCAATTGCCCACACCGTTGGCGTTACGGGCAAGGGACACGCTTAAGCCATCAAGGATGATTTTGTTGATGACGGGTTTTAGCGTTAACAGGGATAAGGTGTCGACTTTTACCTCGATCTTTTGCGCGCTGAAAAAGCTGGTTTCCTCAAATCCTTTGGCGTTACTTAAGGAGACGGTGCCTACGGTGACTCCAAGCCAAGGAAAGAATGATTTATTGAGTTCGCCTGCTACGGTTAATTGCCGCCCTGTCGCTTTTGTAACGGCGGCGGAGATATCGTCGCGGTAATCGTTTAAATCAAGTGTTGCGAGGATGACGGCGGCGACTAAAAACAGCAGAATAGGAATAGCAACCAGCACCGCAATGATTTTGAGCAGTATTTTCATGAAGTAACCTGTAAAGTAGGGTTAATTGTGGCAGTCAGTGTGAGCCTAATTGATGTAAATGTGCTTTGTATATGCTTTTGACATAACTTAACATTTAAACAGCGGCTTTGGGCCTGAGTAACGCCATGTTCATTTTTTTATTGAAGTAGGTTTGTTATTGAAGCATTGTCTTCCTCATTACCGTGCTTATACTACTCTGGGTTGTTTGGCGCTTTTTTAAACAAAAGACTCAATGTAACGTGTAAGCAAAAACGTGTTTTACACTGGGTATTGGCTTGATTTTAATATCAACGCAATGCCAAAATTGCGAACCCCCAATAGTTGGGGGCGATGTACAGTATATCCAGGGCGACACTAAGCGCAAATATAATATGCCATGAATGCGTGATGTCATCGATTGTATTGTTGTTGTAAGCAGCAGTCGTTGAACAAGGAATTTCCATTAGACAGTGTTATTTTCAAGGTTAGCGATGCCAGCGAATAGAAGCTATGCGATTCACTTCCATAGCAATAATAATGAAAAGTCCACTAACGCTGAGTTGTGTGTCACGCAGTATACTGAAAAGGATCGGTTAAAGCGGGCATTTATGCGGTTAGGGCTGTTTTGGTTGTTGGCGCTGGGTTCGGTGCCCATCATTCTTGCGCATTGGGTCTTGGTGCCGGGGTTTTTTATTGCAGGCCCGATTGCCGCAGTGATGGTGTATCGCGTAAAGGAAGCGTCTGATTACGCTGGTGGGCGTTGTCCCAATTGTGATCAATTGGTGGAAATTAGTTTGGAGCCTAAGGATAGTGTACCGTTGTGGGCCTATTGTCCGCAGTGTAAACAATCCATACATTTAGATCATTAATAGAATCGATTGCAAAAATGAATTACAAACCTGTATTGGCCGTTATTGTGTTGGTTATTTTTTTTACTGCTTTACTGAGCGCTGTAGGCCTCTTTGTGTTTCAAATGGGTTTTTTTAGCTAATTAGGGGGGGAATGTACGCATTTTTTTGCTATTTGGGTCAATTATGGCTTACTTTTGGTAGGTTAATATGTTTTTTTTCAGCGTAATCGCAAACAAATTCAGCTAAGGAATTTACCGAATCAGCCGAATACATGTTCAGTCCTGGACGATGTTGTTTTGATATTATTATCCACGAGAAACCGAAAGCGATAGACCCCTGAAATGGAAGCAAAGTTTATTAACCCGTTTTTAAGTTCAATCGTCAATGTATTATCGACGATGGCGCAGCTTCAGCCTAAGCCGGGCAAGCCCAGTCTTAAAACCAAAAACGTAGCGCCTGGTGTGGTTACCGGGGTGATTGCCATGAATGGCAAGCAGGTCAAAGGTTCGTTAGCGATCAGTTTCACTGCGCCGGCTATTTTTGACATTGGCAAGCGTATGTTGGGCGATGATCTAACGGCGGTGGATGATACGGTGAAGGATTTAACCGGCGAATTAACAAACATGGTATTGGGGGGCGCTAAGTCAATCTTTACTGAGGAGGGTTATGATTTTGACCTGACCTTGCCGGAAATTCTGACAGGTGAAAACCATATTATTGATCATAAAGTTGAAGGCCCCAAAATTATCATGCCATTTAACATCGAATCGGGGACGTTTTATATTGAAATTTGTTTTGAGAAGCACTAACGAAGATCATTAGCGAAAAGCACTAACGAAAAGTACTCACTACATCAGCATTAGCTAATTGGCGCTTTTTTCGTAGTGAGGTACATCGCAGGGTCATACCTTGTGCTCTTCCCGTTGATTGGTGTTCCCTTTCTTGTTTGCCCCGCCAGGGCCACTGCCAGAAATGCCCCCGGAATTACAAATAACGCGCTACTTGCCTGTTGAGAATTTAGGTTTAACGGCTAATGGATTCAAACGCATGTAATAGTTTTGTCAGCGCTTGTCCCCGGTGGCTGAGCTGGTTTTTTGTTGTGCTGTCTAGCTCCGCTGCGGAGCAACGTTGTTGTGGCACCCAAAAAATTGGATCATAACCAAAGCCGTTATCCCCCCTTGGCTCAAATAAAATCTGCCCCTCCCAGGTTCCCTGAAAAATGAGCGGTGTCGGATCATTTTCGTGTGACAAATAAACCATTAGGCATTGATAACGGGCGGTGCGCTGGGACTCAGGAATTTCTTTTAGCGCGTGCAATAGTTTTTGCAGATTAGCCTGGTCTGTTGCGTTTTCCCCCCCGTATCGGGCCGAATAAATACCGGGTTGGCCATTTAATGCATCTACTTCAATGCCTGAGTCGTCTGCCAGCGCAGGGAGCGATGTATGCGTAGCGGCGTTGCGGGCCTTGAGGATGGCGTTTTCAACAAAGGTTAAGCCGGTTTCTGCTACATCAGGCACATTAAACTGGGTTTGCGGCAGGGTCTCAATAGGCAGCTCTGCAAATATCTGGTTTATTTCCCGTAATTTACCTGGGTTTTCGCTGGCCAGTACAATACGGGGGGGAGATTTTTTAGTCATTGACGGTTCGTTGTTGATATCATTAAGTTGTTAATAACTAACTTGTTAATAACTAACTTGTTAATAACTACCTTGTTAATAACATAACTTGTTAATAACCAAATTGTTAGCTAATCGGTTTTGTGGCGTAATTAGTTGTTGTTAAGGGCCTCTTGCTGTTTAGCCACGAGTGTAGTGATACCCTGTTTGGCCAAGGACAGCATGGAATTCAGCTCATCAGGACTAAAGGCGTGCCCTTCCGCAGTACCCTGCACTTCTATAAATTGCCCGGCATCGTTCATCACTACATTCATGTCGGTTTCAGCGTTGGAATCCTCGGCGTAATCTAGATCAAGTACCGGCGTTCCATTGTAAATGCCCACCGATACTGAGGCGACGTGGCCATAAATGGGGTTTTTGGACAGTACGCCTTTTTTCATCAGTTTGTTAATGGCATCAACCAAGGCCACGTATGAACCGGTAATTGACGCGGTACGGGTGCCTCCATCGGCCTGGATAACGTCACAATCGACGGTGATCATTTGTTCGCCCAGCCCTTCCAGGTCGACAACTGCTCGTAAGGATCGGGCAATAAGGCGTTGAATTTCCATGGTTCGTCCACCTTGCTTGCCCCTGGCAGCTTCTCGCCCCATGCGTTCGCCAGTGGAGCGCGGTAACATACCGTATTCTGCGGTTACCCAGCCTTTGCCGCTGCCCTTGATCCAGCGCGGTACTCGATCTTCCACACTTGCAGTGCAGATCACCTTGGTATCGCCAAATTCCACTAATACCGAGCCTTCGGCATGTTTTGTATAGTGGCGAGTAAAGCGTATATCTCTTAGTTGTTCGGGGGTACGGCCACTGGGTCGCATGGGTGCTCCTTTGAATTTAGCGGTTTTTTTTGTTGGTTTGCCAATATTTGTGTTTATTTACGCAAGTAACTGGGCAGCTATCATTTCGTGCCGCCATTGCGGTTGGTGATTATAACCCGGAATTTCATTTAGTCGCTAACTGTCGTATTAGGGCTGTAACGTGAGTAAATACTACCAATTTATTGAATTATGCGGCTAATTAGTGCTGAGAATGCGTATCTAGTCGACATTAGGTGCAAACTTTGGTATAAAACGCAGTTCTCGCGCCCGCTTGTCCGGAAGTCCCTTGCACATGGCGCATTAGAAGTTGAGATTACGCAGCAATAGGTAGTGAATTATGGCAGCAAGCAGCTTGCTGATGGGCAATTAAAAAACATTGCCAGCTAAATACACTACAGTAATGAACCGGTAAATAGAATTTTGGAGATTGAATCATGGCTAGAATCTGTCAGGTAACGGGTAAAAAACCGGCTGCTGGCAATAATGTGTCGCATGCGCATAATAAAACCCGGCGCCGTTTTTTGCCAAACTTACATAAGCACCGTTTTTGGGTCGAAAGCGAAAATCGCTGGATAAGACTGCGCGTTTCAGCCAAAGGCATGCGTGTTATCGACAAATTGGGAATTGATGAGGTGTTGTCTGGTATTCGTTCGCGAGGCGAAAAAGTCTAACCAATGAGTGTCGGTTGACTGACGCTATAGAGGATTTGTTATGAGAGATAAAATTAAGCTGGTTTCGTCTGAAGGCACAGGCCACTTCTATACTACAACGAAAAACAAACGTACCATGCCTGAGAAAATGGAAGTGAAAAAATTTGATCCTGTCGTGCGTAAACACGTTATCTACAAAGAGGCGAAAATTAAGTAAGCTTTTTTGGCAATTAGATCTGCCTGTTTTCACAGAGCCCGGTTCAGCCGGGCTTTTTTATTTGCGGTTTTTTCACCGCTGGGGCTGGCGTGGTGAGAATGGTTCATCCTGATTAATGTTTCCAACTAAATGTTTCCAATTAAATGTTCCTAATTAATATTCCTAATTAATGTTCTTACTTAATATTCGTAAGTGACCTTTTTAATTAACGTATTTAATTAATGCATTTAATTAACGCATTTAATTAACATTAAAGGGCTGCGTTACGGTCCGCCATCGATTAAAATCCGGTACGGTATAAATCGGTGTTGTTAAATGTGAACTTGCTGCTTGAGTCTGAGCCTAATATTGGTCGTGAAATCAAATAGCACGATTCCTAAACACTAACTAAAACTCCATTCGCAAACAACTAAAGTGTGGGCGTAATGAAAGGAGCTCCATAATGAAATTACGCGTTTTATTTGCATTATTAGTGACGCTGTCTGTAATTAGCACAACAGCGACAGCTCGCAAATTTGATCTCAACTTTAGCGATACGTCAGCTCAGTTTAAATACGATTTTTTGGTTGGCGCCACCAATTACGGCCGCACCGAATTAGGGGTTGGGTTTATTTATAACGAAGATAATAACAACCTGGCTGAGCTGGGTTTACAGGTTATCGATCAAGCCGGCAGTAAGACCCCAGGGTTGGAGCTTGGTGTCGGGCCAAAAATTTACATTGCGGATACCGATGCAGGTGATGCGGCTGCAGTGGGGCTGGGTGGACAGCTGCAATACAAATACCCTGGGTTGCCTCGTGTCGTTTATGTCGGTATGTTTTACTTTGCGCCGGGTATTGTTTCGTTTCTCGATGCGGAAGATATGTACGAATTTGCCGTGCGCTTAAAATATGAGCTGTTGCCCAGTGCCAATGCTTATGTGGGTTATCGGAAAATTGAAGTGGAATTTGAAAAAACAGGCGATACAGTGATCGATGATAGCGCCCATGTGGGGTTAGAGTTTAAGTTTTAGTGGGTTTGAATGTCGAGCAAATGCTCGATCTGGACAGGGCGCATATTTGGCACCCCTATAGCGCCGTCAATACAAACCTTCCCGTCTATCCGGTGGCCTCTGCCAGTGGGGTGCGAATCACACTGACAGATGGCCGCGAATTAATTGACGGCATGTCATCATGGTGGTGTGCCATTCATGGTTACAACCATCCTGTGCTGAATCAGGCACTCGAAAATCAACTCAAAAAAATGTCCCACGTAATGTTTGGTGGGCTCACCCATACGCCAGCGGTGGAATTGGCCGCGCAATTAGTTGCGCTGACGCCAGCACCCTTGCAGTCGGTGTTTTTTGCCGATTCTGGTTCTGTCGCTGTCGAGGTAGCCATGAAAATGGCCATTCAATACTGGCATGCCAAAGGGCAACCGGCTAAACAACGATTTTTGACCCTTCGAAATGGATACCATGGCGACACCTTTGGCGCAATGTCGGTGAGCGATCCGGAAAATGGCATGCACTCACTGTTTAACGCAAGTCTGGTGCAGCAATATTTTGTGGCGTCTCCCCGTTGTCAATTTGGTGAGGCGTGTTCTGATGATGATATTGCGCCATTGGAACAACAGCTGAATGACAAACACGGGAAAATCGCCGCCGTAATTTTGGAGCCCATCGTGCAAGGTGCTGGCGGCATGCGTTTTTATTCCGCAGATTATTTACGGCGGGTGCGGGCCTTGTGCGATCACTACGACGTGTTGTTGATTGTTGATGAGATTGCTACCGGCTTTGGTCGCACCGGTCGTTTGTTTGCCTGTGAGCACGCGCAGATTGATCCGGATATTATGTGTGTGGGCAAGGCGCTAACCGGTGGTTATCTTAGTCTGGCAGCAACCCTGACAACCCTGGATGTGAGTGCCACTATTAGTGATGCCAAGCCCGGGGTGTTTATGCATGGCCCCACCTTTATGGCCAACCCCTTGGCGTGTGCGGCTGGGTTGGCGAGCCTTACGTTGTTGATGGCAAGTCCCTGGCAAGATGCTGTATCGCAAATTGAAACGCAACTGGAAAAAGGCCTTGATGCTTGCCGCCGTTATGGCAGCGTTGCCAATGTACGCGTATTGGGGGCGATTGGAGTAGTTGAGCTGCTTGAGCCGGTGGACATGGCGGTGGTGCAACCGATGTTGGTTGAGGCCGGTGTTTGGGTGCGTCCATTCGGACGGCTGCTTTACCTCATGCCACCTTATATCATCACGCCCCCTGATTTACAGGTCCTAATTAACGCCGTTACCGATGTTGTGGTTTATTTGTCAAAGCCCCCGGTGTCGCGTTAAGTGAGTTTGTTAGTATTCCAATCAGGATTGAATCAACACCACTTTGCCGGTGGCTTCACCTGATGCCAGGCGGGAGTGCGCTTTAGCCACCTCCGATATACGATACTGTGTTTCATCAATTAAAGGGCGTAGGTCTGCGTTATTCACTAATGCTGTTATGTGATTTAATATTTCCCCTTGGTGCGCGCGGCCCCCGTTTTTTATGGTCACCGATGATTGTTGCGATGTGGGTTGCTCATGCAGCAGCGGGATTAACATAAAGACAACGTGCAGGCTGAGCCCTTTAGCATGCATAAAACTAAGGTCTTGTGTTGAGCGCGTTGAAACCGAAACCACGGTACCATTAAGAGCGGTTGCCTGAAATGAGGTTTGGATATTGTCGCCACCCACCGTATCAAATACCACATCAAAGCCCTTGCCCGCGGTGAAATGCTCAACATATTGGTTAACAGTCATATCGCGATAATTAATCGCATAATCGGCACCTAGCGCTTTGGCCATTTTTTCTTTTGATGTCGAGGAACAGGTGGCATAGACAGTAGCACCTTTGGCTTTGGCAATTTGAATGGCTACATGGCTCACCCCGCCGGTAGCGCCGTGAATCAATACGGTTTGTCCTGGCTTCAGGCGAGCTTTATCAATTAGTGCCGTCCATGCCGTAATGCTCACCAGTGGCAAGGCGGCTGCTTCATGGTGAGTTAAGGTTTGTGGTTTTAATGCCACCAACGCGCTGTCAACCAGCATATACTCTGCTAAGGCACCGCCACTGCCGCGCACGCCCCCGCCGCAGGCATAGACTTCGTCCCCCGCTTTTAATGTTTCCACTCCAGGTCCGGTTGCTTCGATAATGCCGGAGACATCACCGTGTAACACGGCAGGAAATGTTGGGGCTATGGCCGTCAAGGCGCCTTGCCGGATTTTACAGTCCACAGGGTTTACGCTAGTTGCCTCTACCTTAATCAGCACATGACCGGACGTTACTTTCGGCTTGGCAAGGCGTGCAGCCTCAAAAACCGCAGGCTCGCCAAATCGTTGAATGACTATTGCGTCCATTGTGCTTGAGTTTGTCATTGCTGTTTTCGTTCTCCATTGATATGAGGTTTAAGCCAATGCCCGTGCGCAAAGCCATACATCGACCCGCTTAACACCGGCTTGTTTTATCACACGCGTTAACTCAGCGACGGTGTTTCCGGTTGTCATCACGTCATCAATAATTGCAACATGGCTGGCCGCGATGTTGGATTTTACTTTAAACGCACCCTTGATATTGCTGATCCGTTGCTTGGCGCTCAGGCTGGATTGCTCCGTTGTCGCTTTAATGCGTTGGCAGCTGGATGTGTCCAACGGAATCGCCAGCTGCTGCGCGATGGGGCGCGCGATTTCCAGCGCTTGGTTAAACCCCCGCTGTCGCAGGCGTTGCGGGTGTAGTGGCACCGGTATGATCAGTTTAGGCCGCTCACTGCAGCTATGGGCAATATCTGCTGCCATGAGCTTGCCCAACAGCCGCGCATAGCTTAACTTATTATTAAATTTAAGGCCTTGAATCAAGCGGTCAAGGGGCGGCTCATATAATGCAAAGGCATAACTGTAATCATAAATGGGCGGCTGTTGTAAGCATCGCCCACATAAGGTGGGGTTACTTTGTGCCGATTCTAGGGGCAATGCACATCGTGGGCAGGCGCGGTTGTTCTGCAACAATTCGGCAAGACAGGCAGCGCAAATATCCAGTTTTTTATGGCCGGGCGCGCCGCATAGCGCGCAAAGCGGTGGAAACAGGTGAAATAGGATGTTATTTGTCCAGTTGTTTACTGATTTGATGCGCATAAGTTGACAAGCGGCTATTACCAGATAAGATTGCGTACAGCAAAGCGCATTGGCTTAGGTTAAGGTTCACATAATTGGAGATCATCATCCATGGATAATACTATTTATCAACGCATCGATTCCATCACCGCACGCATTTTAGACGGTGGCGACATGACAGTAGAAGAAGGGCAATGGATGATTCGTCTACCCCATGATTATTTGTCGTGGTTGATGGCCGGTGCCGATCGGTTGCGTAAAACCTTTCGTGGCAATCAGGTGGAAGTGTGTGCCATTTCCAATGTGCGATCAGGCAATTGTTCTGAAAATTGTTCGTTTTGCAGCCAAAGTGGACATTACAAAACCCAGTCTCCTGCCTACAACTACATCAGCAGTGAAGAACTTAGTCGTCAGGCCAAACAGGCTCGGGCCTGGGGTGCCAGTGATTTTGGTGTGGTATCAAAAGGTTGGGGCGTGCGTAATGATAAAGAACGAAAGCAGTTAAAAGAATATTTTGCTGAGCTGGAGCAACACAGTGATATCGGTCGTTGTGCAAGCCTTGGCGTGCTCGATAGCGAATCTGCCCAGGACCTTAAAGCAATGGGCATGGAAAATTACCATCATAATTTAGAATCTGCAGAAAGCTTTTTTGACCAAGTTTGCACCACCCATACCTACCAGGAAAACATCGATACCATTAAGGCGGCCCTCGATGCGGGGTTGCGGGTTTGCAGCGGCGGCATATTAGGCATGGGGGAGAGCCTTGATCAGCGCATCGAACTAGCGGAAACATTAAGACGTCTTAATGTAAAATCGGTGCCGTTGAATTTTTTAAATCCACAACCAGGTACGCCGTTTGGCAACCAGACACCCATGCAGCCAATGGAAATATTAACCAGTATCGCCGTGTTTCGTTACATGTTACCCCGGGCAGAAATACGCATCGCTGGCGGGCGGCAGTTTTTAGGGGACATGCAGTCCATGATCTTTATGGCAGGCGCATCCGGCGTTATGATTGGGGATTATTTGACGACCAAAGGTCGGCAGGTGGAAGACGATTTAAAAATGCTGGCGGATCTGAAATTATCGCCACGAGAAGATACCCAGCAGCGGCGGCAAGCGCAACAGGGTGTTGATTCTGTTGCATAGGGCTTTGTTTTATAATGCACTGTTTTATAAGGCTCTGTTTTATAAGGCTCTGTTTTATAAGGCACTGTTTCATAAGGTCTTGTTACATAAGGCCCAGTTACATGAGGCTCTGTGTACAAAGCTCTGTTGCACAAAGCTCTGTTACACAAAGCTCAGTCGCATCATTTTAATGGGTTGTTAAGTTTACGGGTCATTACGTTGGCCATTCAATGATATAAATTATTTCCGGCCAATCCATGCAGGCAGCAGTATTATCATCGTTGGATCAGGCGCTTATTCCCGAGCTGCAAAAGCGCCGGGATGCGTCGTTATATCGTGCTCGCAAGGTGCTGGCGGGTTCTCAGAGCACCGAAGTAACGATAAATGGCAAAGCTTATCTCTCGTTTTGCAGTAATGATTATCTTGGGCTTGCAAATCACCCGGCGGTTGTAGCTGCTTTTCAACACGCCGCCGGGCAATACGGGGTTGGCAGTGGCGCTGCGCATTTAATCAGTGGCCACCGTGCCGCGCACCACGCTCTGGAAGAAGAACTGGCAGAATTTACCAACCGACCGCGTGCGCTATTGTTTTCCAGCGGTTATATGGCCAACCTGGGTACCGTGGCTGCCTTAGTTGGTCGTTCCGATGCGGTATTTGAAGATCGCCTTAACCATGCCTCGTTGTTAGACGCCGGTCTGCACAGTGGTGCGCGTTTTCAGCGCTACCCCCACCTTGATCTCAACACCTTGGAAAAACACCTTGCGGCATCCCCGGCCACGCGAAAGCTCATCGTTACCGATAGTGTCTTTAGCATGGACGGCGATATTGCACCACTGAAACAACTGGCGAAATGTGCAGCACAGCACAACGCCTGGTTAATGGTGGACGATGCCCATGGTTTAGGAGTGCTGGGTCATCAGGGGGGCGGTTGTCGTGAGCATTTTTCATTAAGCATTAACGAGCTACCCATCTTAATGGCAACATTGGGAAAAGCCTTTGGTGTTTATGGTGCCTTTGTGGCGGGCAGTGAAGCCTTAATTGAAACGTTAATCCAGCAGGCGCGCACCTATATTTACACCACTGCCCTGCCCCCAGCCATTGCTGAAGCCAGCCGGGCCAGCTTGCGCATTGTTAAATCAGACGCGTGGCGTCGCGATAAACTAACCAGCCTGGTGAAGCAATTTCGCCACGGTGCGCAACAGCTAGGGTTTACCTTATTGGATGCCACTACCCCCATACAGGCCCTTATTGTAGGAGGTAATCAACAGGCGTTGTCCATGAGTCAGCGCTTGTTTGACCAGGGGCTTTTGGTCAGTGCCATAAGGCCGCCCACCGTACCCGAGGGCAAAGCACGTTTACGCATTACCTTTAGCGCATTACATACTGAGCAGCAAATCAATCAATTGTTGACTGCCCTGGAGCCGTTGGCGTAATGCTCTACAAAAAAACCGTTGGTCAGGGTAAGCCATTATATTTATTACATGGCTGGGCGCTCAATAGCCGTGTTTGGGATGGGGTGGTTACAGAACTACAATCGCGCTGGAAGGTGATCACCATTGATTTGCCTGGGCATGGTAAAAGCGCACTGCCGGCCGGTGACTATACACTCGATACGTTAACCGCGGCGTTAGCCACGGAAATAGAGCCGGGTGCTGCGGTTATCGGCTGGTCACTGGGGGGAATGGTTGCCCTGAATTTAGCATTGCGTCACCCTCACCTAGTTTCAAACCTGGTGATGGTGGCCAGTAGTCCGCAGTTTGCCCGTTCTGCTGATTGGTCACATGCGGTGGATACGGCCATTATTGATGGTTTTGCCGCCGATCTTTGTAAAGATTATCGCGAGACCATATTGCGTTTTTTGGCTATTCAAGCCATGGGCAGTGAACATGCCCGTGACGCCATTCGCGGTTTACGCGAAAAGGTTTTTTTAAGCGGGGAGCCACATATAACGGCGTTACAAGGTGGGCTAGCGATATTGCGCTCAGCCAATCTGCGGCCACTGCTGGGCCAGTTAACCTGCAACGTACAGTTTTTGTTGGGCGAAAAAGATGCCCTGGTGCCGCAGTCGGCCGGGGCCGCAAGTGCGGCATTCGTCACCGGTAGTCGTTACGCAATTATCGACGGGGCAGCCCACGCACCCTTTGTAACCCATACTGAGCAATTTATGCAATTAGTCAACGGTTTTCTAAATGAGCATTGAACAACAGATCAGTGAAGAACACACCCGGTTGCAAGCCATTAGCAAACAGCGCGCGCGCGCTGCATTTAATAAAGCGGCAACAAGCTATGACAGTGCCGCGGTGTTGCAACGCGAAGTGGACAAGCGCTTATTGGAACGCATGGATGTGGTGCGAATGGTGCCCGAGTTGATCGTAGACCTTGGGTGTGGCACAGGCGAGTCAACCCAGCAGCTGGCGGCGCGTTACAAAAAGGCGCGGATTATCGCCATGGATTTCGCCGCCAATATGTTATTGCAGGCGCGCGAGAAACAAAGCTGGGCACAGCGCACCATCAAGCGTCAACAACGCTATTTATGTGCAGACGTGGAATCACTGCCCATCGCCGATAACAGTATTGACCTGCTTTACTCCAATTTAACCGTGCAATGGTGTGTCGATATCGACAAGGCGTTTAGTGAGTTTCGCCGAGTATTAAGGCCAGGAGGGTTGCTCATGTTTAGTACCCTGGGGCCGGATACCTTAACAGAGCTGCGCCAAAGCTGGCGGGCGGTGGATCAGCAGCAGCATGTACACTCCTTTATCGACATGCATCATTTGGGGGATGCGTTGTTGCAGGCAAAATTTTCAGACCCGGTGATGGATATTGAAAATTTCACCCTAACCTACCCCGATGCCTATAAACTCATGCATGACTTAAAGGCACTGGGCGTACACAATGCGTCATTACAACGTTCGTCGGGCTTAACCGGTAAAGCGAGATTAACGGCCATGACGGCTGCCTACGAGCAATTTCGCCAAAACGACGTGTTGCCCGCCTCTTATGAAGTGGTGTATGGCCATGCCTGGGTTGGTGAAGAGGCGAATAAAAAAACCACTGCGCCGACCCACCGGGATGTGAATGTTGAGTTCTCCCCCAGGCGTAACCCGCGTTAGTATCTGAAGGCAAGCTGGTAGAGCAGGTATGCAGACAGGTTATTTTATAACAGGCACCGATACCGGTGCGGGCAAAACCCTTTGTTCCTTAGCGTTGATGGAAGCCCTGAAAAAACAAGGCCTGACCGTTGCGGGCATGAAACCAGTGGCAGCAGGTTGTTACCAAACCGCCGAGGGCCTGCGTAATGACGACGCCGAAAAACTATTAAAGGCATCCAGCAGGCCGCTAGCCTATGACCTAATAAACCCCTATGCCTTCGAGCCGCCCATAGCACCGCATATTGCCGCTGAGCAGCGGGGGGTGGAAATAAAAATAAGCCAAATACAGCAACACTACAACGCCCTTAGCATCCAAGTGGACCGTGTTATCGTCGAAGGCGCGGGAGGCTGGTTAGTGCCTATCAATGCATACCAGACCTTGGCGGATGTTGCCTGTGCGCTGCAATTGCCGATTATTATGGTGGTGGGGATGCGTTTAGGTTGCATCAATCATGCAATGTTAACCTACAACAGTATTCAGGCAACCGGCATCAAAATAGTAGCCTGGATTGCCAACCAAGTGGATGGCGATATGGCTGTGCTCACTGAAAACGTTGACTATCTTGCGAGTCGGTTCGATGCGCCGTTACTGGGGTTAATTCCCTATGCCAGCTCGCCAAGCCCCAATTGTGCGTCAATGCACCTTGATATAGGGCAGCTAAATACTTAAGGATTATTAGGTGCCACTGTTGACAATCGGGATGGCGTTTTTGGATTCACCTAAATAATCTTTGCCAGCGGGCTTTTAACGGCATTCGCGCCTTTGTTTAATACGTGTGTGTAAATTTGGGTAGTGCGTACGTCGTTGTGCCCAAGTAACTCTTGTACAGTGCGTATGTCATAACCGCTTTCCAATAAATGGGTCGCAAAGGCGTGTCTGAAGGTATGGCAACTTGCCGGTTTTTCAATATTGGTCGCACGCACTGCATTTTTAACAGCCTTCTGAAGTGTCCTTTCGTTGTAATGATGCCGCTGCTTTCTATTTGACCTGGGGTCCTTACTTATTTTTGATGCCGGGAACACATACTGCCAGCCAATCTCCCGAATTGCGTTTGGGTACTTTCTTTCCAGGGCATAGGGTAAATACACTGTGCCAAAACCATTGCGAATGTCAGTTTTGTGCTGCAACCTGACGAACTCCAGTTGAGTCTGAAGATGCGACACCAGCTCATCCGGTAGAATGGTCACCCGGTCTTTAGCGCCTTTCCCGTTGCGCACCAATAATACTTTATGGTGAAAATCGACATCTTTTACACGCAGCCGCATACACTCGAGCAAACGTAATCCGGTGCCATAAAGCAGTGTCGCCATTAGCCACTGAACACCATTGAGCTGCCTGATTATTTGCGCCACCTCGTCCTGGGTTAGCACCACAGGTATTTTTGGGCTGCGCTTGGCCCTAATCATGGGTATTTCACCAAGTTTACGGTCCATGACTTTTTCGTATAAAAACACCAGTGCATTAAGCGCCTGATTTTGCGTTGCTGGTGCAGCATGACGTTCACACGCCAAATAGGTAAAAAAACGCCCAATTTCCTCCGTACCTAAATGCCTGGGGTGCTGCTTTTTGTTAAACCATATAAATTGTTTAATCCAACTCAAGTACGCCTGCTCGGTGCGAATACTATAATGTCGCACTCGAATGGCGTCCCGAACGGAGTTTAAAAATGGTGAACTGCCCATCACAGAATTTCCCGGCTATAATCTGAATACAATAGGGTGAACAAAGTTCGTATAATTACATTGGGTAGCGCACAAATCTGTGAAATATTTACATTTTAGATGTGCAGTAATTGTTAATATACGAACAAAGTTCGTGTTATATTGCGAACTTTGTTCGTCTAGTTAATGTTATAAGTAATATCGAGCATCGCGTAAAGGCTTAGAAACATGAAATGTTCCGTATATATAGCAACAAGTGTAGATGGGTATATTGCAACATCTGATGGAGGTGTGGATTGGCTGCATACAGCAGGTGATTTGGAAGCTGATATGGGCAGTGAAGATATGGGGTTTCGTGATTTTATGGATTCCGTAGACTGCATGATTATGGGGCGTAAGTGCATGGAAATGATTTCCAATATGAACTTAACCCCAGAGCAATGGATTTATGGTGACATGCCTATTTTTGTACTAAGCAATACAGTTAAAGAGGCCCCTGAAAATCTTCGAGGTAAGGTCGAAATGTATTCTGGCGATATTAAAGAATTGACTTTAAGGCTAGAGAAAAACGGATATACACACGCATACATTGATGGTGGTTCAACTATTACATCGTTTCTAAACCATGGCCTGATTAGCGAAATGATAATAACCAAAGCTCCTGTACTTTTAGGAGAAGGTCTTCCTCTTTTTGGAAAAATTAACAAAAAGATAAAGCTAGAGAATACTAAAACAAAATCGTTCTCAAATGATTTTTATCAATTTAAGTGCAGCGTAAATTACTTATCAAGGCAAATGCACTCGGACAGCGAAAAGCGCCGCTCGTTCCTCGCTCTGCTTTTTGCTGCCGGTGATTTGCGGCGTTGTACGTGCTACAAGGCATTCTTCAAACGAAGGTGTTTATGGAAAGGGTGAAAATCTTTGTCTGTATGAAGAAGCGATAGTTTATTTTGAATACAAAAGGTTGCGATTATTGTATCTACTGTCTTTCTAACGGTAATGCCTTTTTTTCTTAATAGCCTGAAATTATCGGCGCTCTTGATAGCAATATTTGTATCTAACATATTGAAAATAGTTAAGGAGGTAAGAAGGGTTTTTGCAGTTTTGTAGTCTTTATCATTTCTGAAGCCTTGAAGAACTTCGGCTAAGATAAGATCACCGGTAGATATTGGTTCGGCTCCTAATAAAGCATCAAGTTTTTCGACTTCAGGTGAGGGTTTACCATTAAAATAATCAATCCAAACACTCGAATCTACAAAAATCATCTATTAGCTCTCATTCCTTTGAGGTCGCCTGTCCATTTCAGCTTACCCTTAAATTGCTTAATATTTTCCTGTTTTTTAAGCTTAATCAATGCTTTAAGGCCAAGCTCAACTACTTCACGTTTTGTCTTCGTTTCGGAGAGTTTAAGTGCTTCGTCCATCAGCTCATCATCTATTACAATATTTGTTCGCATAGGAGTTTCCAGTGTGTATAAATTATATATAATATACACATTTAAGCACAGTTGGGCTATAGTTTCAAGGATGGGCGCACATAACCAATCATTCGAGCAGACGCCGGAAAGAGGGGCGGCGCTTCGCGAGTGGTTCAGTGGCGGCGCTGCTCAATTTAAACGTGTGTGCCGGGCATGGCACAAAACTAGAGAGGTGAAAGTCCTCTTGCCAGGTATTCGCAGAGCCGAAGGCTAGGAAAAGGACAAGGTTAACATCGTGAGGTGTTGGCTGGAGGAAGTCTAATCCACCAAAAGTAGGCGCTTTAGGCGAAGTTGCGGGGCGATGGACAAGAACCGGATATAAGGTGTGACGTATTCGAGACGAGTGGGCACGTGACCACGAAGTCCTCGGCTTTGGCTTCCTGCGTCGCCCTACCTTCTGCATCCCTGCAGTCGTCCATCTGCATTTGGGATACGTTTTATAAATTCGGCGTCTACGCAATGACAGTTTTGTGCCTTACCCCGGGAGATCTCTTATGTGCCCTGGGATTCCGCGCGCGGAAGAAATTGGCTGAATCAAAGGTAACTTTGGTTGACCGCATAAGAGAAGACAGAAAAATGCTCCTGCATTTTCTGCATTCACGCCGTCCATGGCGATATCAGCAGAAGGCATAGTAGTGTGGGCAACAGGCAACGCTATTTAGGCACTCGATCCGAAAGGATGAGCAACAGATAAGCCAAGCCGCAACGTTACTGGCACGAAGGCCCGAACGGTACCCGAAAGGGTTTAATAGAAGCGAGTAGTCATTGATCGTATGATACAGCGTCCTGCACCAGACAAGCAACGAGAGTTGCCCCTAGCAATAGGGGGTGAACCGCTGTGTGGATCGATTGAAGAAGACGCTCCGGTAATCTATGATCAACTGATGGAATGCGTGGTGAATAGGGATAACCTATTCAGAGCCTACCATCGGGTCAAACGCAATAAAGGTTGCGCAGGGATAGACGGTAAAAGCGTTGACGACCTGCCGGCTTTATTAAAGCAGCACTGGCCGTCGATCAAAGAACAACTGTTGCAAGGAGGCTACCAACCGCAGGCGGTGAAAAGGGTGATCATCCCCAAAGCCGATGGCGGCGAAAGACAGTTGGGCATCCCGACGGTATTAGATCGCCTGATCCAGCAATCCCTATTACAAGTCTTACAACCGCAGTGGGATCGAAGCTTCTCCGATTGCAGTTATGGCTTTAGACCCAATCGGTCAGCCCACCAGGCAATAGCCAAGTCGCAAGAATACATAAACGACGGTTACCAATGGGTGGTGGACATGGACCTTGAGAAGTTCTTTGACCGGGTGAATCACGACAAGCTGATGCACAACGTCAAAGGGCGGATCAAGGACGTAAGGGTGCTTAAGCTGATCAACCGGTATTTGAAAAGTGGCCTGGTATTGGATGCGCAGTGGGAGCCTTCTTTAGAGGGAATGCCCCAAGGCGGCCCGCTATCGCCCTTATTATCAAATCGGATGTTGGACGACTTGGACAAAGAGCTAGAGAGGCGAGGCCATAAGTTCGTCAGATATGCCGATGATTGCAACATCTATGTCAGAAGCCGACGAGCAGGCCAACGCGTACTTGATGGCATTACCCGCTATCTATCGCGTCAACTAAAATTACCAGTGAACGCACGCAAAAGTGCGGTAGACCGACCTTGGAAACGCCGCTTTCTGGGATTTACCTTTACCCGCAGTGGTAAGGCGAAACGCCGGAAAGTGAGCGAAAGTTCGCTCAAGCGTTTCAAGCAAACCATCCGGAAACTGACCCGACGTACCCGTGGCCGAACCATTGAGCACATCATTGCGGATTTGCGCAATTATATACTCGGATGGAAAAGCTACTTCGGTATCAGCGAAGTCCCCAGTCCTTTAAAAGACGTAGAGAAATGGGTGCGGCGTAAGTTAAGATGTTACCTATGGAAGCAATGGAGTCAATCCGGCTACCGGCAATTGCGAAAACGGGGTGTGAGCAGACGCTTAGCTTGGCACACCAGCAAGTCAGCTCATGGCCCTTGGCGTTTGAGCCAAAGTCCGGCCCTTGTCATAGCGCTCCCATGGCGTTATTTTAACGAACTGGGATTACCGAACTTAGTGGATCGTCAATGATGACTTAATCAACCGAACCGCCGTGATACGTGATCCGTATGCCCGGGTGGTGTGGGAGGAGGGATGCTGTGAGGCATCCCCCTATCCCGATTAGCCGTTTAAAGAACTCAAAAGGTGGAGAATAATGATAAATAAACATCTACTACAGAGCTTATCTCCATTCCTCATGGTGTCCCTCGTTTTCTTTTGTTTCGTTGGTGGGGTGTTAGCAAATGGGGAGGTCACCGAAACTGAATATTCAACAAGTCTTTCGGAGGCCACGGGGATAGTTCGGGTTATTGTGGCTGTATTTGGTGGTGTAATCGGCGTGCTCGGAATAGTAGTTGCGTTTCGTGGTGTTGGAGGCACGGCCGATGTGTCAATGTCTGTTTCAGAGCATAGAAAGTTATCTATGAAAAGAGTGAGCCAAGGGGTTGTTATAACATTTATAGGCGCAGCGATACTCGTTGGTGCTCTTTATTTTCTCCCTGAAAAGAAAACAGAACGCCAGATTAAAGGAAAGGAAATCACAATAGAACGTGAGTCCGGTAAAGAAAGAATGCATATGAATAATTAATTCATGATGAGCAGACAACGGCTAACAAGAGCATCCAGCGGATTGCCGAAAGCGCCGTTTTTTTGTGTCATTCGCTACCGCTCATTATCACACAAAAAACCGTCACTTTCGGCAACAGCTGATGCAGGCGTTAGTGCGCCAAGCGAAGCTTGGTGCACCTTGCAGGGTGAAAGTCCCTGTCGGGTAAGGTCTAACCAACCACCCGTATCGAGTGTTGCGCCTGTGGCGGAGCAACGGATAGTGAGTCTGCCACTGATGCCCTGATAGGGTACGATAGAAGGAAGCTGAATTGCTAGATCCCTGAAACATGTTGGGGACGGGACTGCGCTGGTCTCTGGAGAATCGTATCATACTATCAGGAAAGTAGAGAGTGCCGGTAAAATGGATATCGACCGAAGGCTCAATGGGAGTCGGATCAAGCATAGTACTCGGAGCGTGGGAGAGCCACGTACAAGGGGGAGGTCTTGACGGGAGTACGTAGCCTGCAAAGGAATCTCATACCCGACATAGAATATTGGGAACGATATGGGTACACCTCACTGCAGAGAATAGCGTGTAGATCTGCGAAAGAGAGTATAACCGAGGAGCCCCGTGAGGGAAAACTTCATGCGGGGATCTGTGCGGGGGCGCCGAGTAATCGGCGTTCCTACCGCGTCTGTGAATTAGTGAAAACAAGGATATTGGCATAATGAAAAAACTAATAACTCTACTATTCATATTGCCGTTTTATGTATATGCTGCCGATTTACTAATGGTTATTGAGAAAAAGGCAGCAAAATTAAATTCATGTTCAAAAGTCCAGCCATGTGTAATTACAATTGATAAGAAAAATAACGTATATTTCGTTAAGGTAAAACAAAGCGCACTAATAACCGAAGATGGCGTAATGAAATATAAAACAGGTAGTATTTCTTATTATAAATTTAATGAAAAAGGAGAGTATTTAGGCGTTGCTCATACAACATGACAATATATTCACATTACAAGTCGCTCGTTCGGGCGCAAACTACGTTGCGATTCAATTGCGCCGCACAGCTTCAACGTTAGCGGGGGAAAGATTGGCTGTACTGGAGTTCGAAAAAGATGGTGTGGAACTTCGAGAGTCAGTGCTTTCAGCTGAAACTATAGCGCTAGTAAAGTCAGATATTGATCTTGATAGTGAAAAATTCAAAATTTTTGGGGTGAGAAATCTAGAAAAAAGGTTTGCATCAATATCGACACTTGTGCTGGATGATATGGTAACTTCAATTGCGAGTGAATGCTTGAAAGGCCAAGCTAAGCTAGTTAGGGCGTTATTCTTTGATAAAACGCCAGAGAAAAATTGGTATGTTACTTGGCATCAAGACAAAACAGTGGCTCTAAATAGAAAGATAGACAAAGAAGAGTGGAGCCAATGGTCAATGAAAGATGGTGCGCATCATGTTCAGCCACCTGTTGAAGTTCTTAATCAAATGGTAACCTTACGGTTGCATATTGATTCTACAAATGAAGACAATGGTTGTTTAAAAGTAATTCCTGGAACACATCGCGAAGGAATACTCAAACAAGAAGCAATAGACAAAAAGGTTAAGCAGCAGCCGTATGCTTCATGTGTTGTAGGTGCTGGTGGCGCCGTAATAATGAGGCCACATATTTTGCATTCCTCAAGTAAAGCAAAAAATCCTTCTCATCGTAGGGTGGTTCATCTAGAGTACAGTAGCTACGCGCTACCTTCTGGTGTTAGTTGGGCGTAACATCCCTCTAACAATTAGCTCAAGCTGATCTTTGACCGCGGCACTTTTTGTATTCACTACGCTCATTTTAATGCAAAATAGCACCGTAACAAAAGACGGCTTAGCATAGCGTTAGCGGTAAAAAGAGAACCGCATAGTGCTAGATAAATTAGAACCAGCATTGGAAGAATATGTGCCACTCAATAACGGTGACATTAGTATAATTGAAAAATTAACTAATATTTTTTTACCGGGAACCCATGTGGAATTTATAAAAATATATGGCAGTTCCACTTTCGCGGTTACGCTAAAGTAATTTCTGATAAAGTTGAGCTTGGTATATTTACTTGGTTTGGTGGTGGTAATAGCGGCGCTAGTATAATCGAAGATATAAAAGCACACGAAGACTATGCGCAACAAGGAATTATTCCGACAGCAGACGATATGTTCAATAATCGTTTTATAACAGGAATTTGGGGGCAGGTCTTGTTTTTTGTTTCTCCTGGATTGTCGGGCTAGAATAGGCGCTTGGCCCAACCATTCCGAATCGACTTTTCTGGTGACCTTTATCACGTGACCTCGCGACGATTTAGGTTACTCCCGAGTTAGTTAGGTGATACGATATTTCGATAAAACAAAAGGAGAAACAAGAAATGACTTCAGAAAATAGAAGTATATTTGTCCGGCTAATTATGCTGGTGATGTTGGCTATAACGTCAAGCTCATATGCAAGCACAATTTGCTCATTAAATTGTCCGGACACAGGTGGAGGAACTGTAGATACATTTCCTCAAATATTAGAAATATATTCAACTGATGGCAGTAATTTGTCACTTGATACTAATGGCATAATAATCTTAGATGAAAATATATTTAGTACTTTTTCTAATCTAACCATTAACTCTTCGAGTCCTATGTACCAAGGAATCTCTGAATTACCATTAAATTTTACATTGCCAGAAATCTTGCAGTTAAACACGATTGGTTATGCTGGTGGAGCATCATTTATTGGTCTTGAAACCGACATATTGCTTCGTCAGTTTGAGGTTAGTTCAATGCTAAATCTTACGGCATCAAATGGAATACTCATCATGGATACTAGCTTATTGTTTGCAGTTCCTTTGCCTGGAACGGTTTTGCTTTTACTCAGCGGTTTAATTTTATTGTTCTCATTGAAGTATAAAAAGGCAATAATCTAACAAATAAATCAACGTTGGTTGCCTAAAGCTATGGCCTAAAAAGCGGGTCTTCACTCTAGGCAGCAAGTTATTAAAGTGTTTAGCCTTTTTGAAAGTGTATGTATGTTATCCTATCATCGTATGCATAGCTTAAGGAGGGGTATATGAGAACCACCCTTGATCTACCCGAAAGTAGATCTACCCGAAAGCTTACTCACCGAGGCGATGAAGGTCACCCATACCGACACGAAAACGGCTGTTATCATCAGGGCTCTTGAAGAATTGATCAGAAAATCAAAGATTTCCGATATTAAGAAGTATCGTGGAAAAATTGATTTGGATATCAATGTTGACGAGTTAAGAGATCGTCACTAACGGACGTATTGGTTGATACCTCAATCTGGATTGACTATTTCAAGGCCGGCGATAACTCCAAAGACTTGGGTTATCTAATAGATGAGAACTTGATCGCCACCAACGATATCATCCTCGCTGAGTTAATCCCATACTTGAAGATTAAAGGCAGACTAAAGTCATTAAGCTATTTCGCGAGGTAAATAGAATTTCATTATCGATTCACTGGGAAGAGCTAATAGAATATCAAGTGAAGTGTTTAAAGGGCGGGGCGAATGAAGTGGGTATTCCTGATTTGATTATTGCTCAGAATGCTAAGCAAAATAACTGTAAGGTTTACTCCCTTGATAACATGTTCGGCTATTGAATCAGACGTTGAAAGTTAAGCTTTACGGGTAAAAAAGCTAACCCCAGCATGCACTCGGGCAGGTATAAGCGTCACGACTTTTGCATTCGAAAAAGTAGCGCCACTTACATCTTCTGGTGATGCGAACGTGTGCATCGCGAGGCGTATGCTGAAGGAAGCTCAATGCGAAACTGCGGGGCGACGTACTGGAACCCGCTCAGAGGTGTGGTACATTCGAGAGGAGTGGGCACGTGACCACGATATTGGGTGACCAGCATTCCTACCGTTTTTGTTTGAAAAGGACTAAATATGGAATACATTGTATTTATTCACAACAACACCGATAACGAAACAGCAGATGAACAGTGGCATTCATTCTTTTCTCTTGCGACAGAAAGCGGTATATTTCAAGGTGGCAGCGAAATATATAAGTCAGAGGCACTTGGTGACAAAGCCATTCCTGAAATTACAAAAACCATCGCCGGATTCATGCGCTTTGATACAGACGATAAAAGCAAGTTAAATAGATTGCTAGAAAAGCATCCTGTTATAATAGAAGGCGGTTCTTTAGAGATTTGTGAGATGCCTAAAAGATAAAAATATAATGTCACGGCCTAAAAGTAAAAACGTAACAATACACTTAAGTTAAAAAATATTTAAGTAAAAAATATTTAGGTAAAAAAGGCGGCAGTGCTAAACTTAAAATTGCTAATTTGGAAGAAAGGCAAAATTATTTTTATTGATCCCGAGGCAGTTCTAACAAATAATGAAGGCCGATGCAAAAAGACGCACAGCTTATTTTGGCGCTCTATGAGCCAGGAGAGTGTATGTATTTTACAAGAGTTGTAATCTTTATATCAGCATTTTTTACATTTATGCTTACTTTTCAAGTCGCTTATGCATGTAGCTGTGTGTATGCGGGTAAATTCATTGATTATACGTCTAATAGTGGTGTCATAAGAGCAACAATAAAACAGCTCGGGCCTAAGCTTTCTCATGGTAACACACTTTATGAAAGCATGACTGTTGAGGTGAATGAGGTTGTAAAAGGAGAGTATGATAAAAGGGACATTATATTCCTTGGTGACCCTGGGCATCTATGTCGTGCTTATGTTAATTCTGAGCGATTTAAAATAGGTAGCGAACATCTAATTGCCATCTCCAGTAAAAAAGAGATTCAACCGTTAGGTGGTTGTGGTGAATCAGCTGTAGCTATTAATGATGGTAAAATTAGTGGTAGAGAACTCATAGGCAACCAATATAAAAGGTATTCATTTGATCTTCATGAGTATCTTGAAATGCTAAAAACAAATTGAATTATATAACAATTCGCTGCTGCCGAACGCGGGTAAGCTGTCGATTTTTTACAAAAGAATAAAAAAATTGTTACTTGACCTACTCCGCTATACGTGGAGTTATGAAAATTGTCTTGTATTTTATTGCATTTATTTTGTTGGGTATATACTCTAAGGCGCTGAATTACATTGTTATCGCGTTAACGACGCTCATAATCAACCGAACGTAAATAGCAAGGGAGCTTGCAAGAAAAGAAATGTCACTGATGGTCATAATCTGTTTTCAACAGGGAAAACAAGAATATCACGTTAATGCGATGATTGGGCGATGAACCGATTCGACCGAGTCACTTCGCTTTTATTATTGCTACAAACACGCTCGGTGGTCACAGCCCGGTTTTTAGCAGACCATTTCAATGTTACCGAACGCACGATCTACCGCGATATCCGAACGCTTGAAAATGCCGGTGTACCTATAGGCGCTGAAGCAGGTATTGGATACTTTCTTGAGCAAGGTTACCGATTGCCCCCGGTGAGCTTTACACTGGATGAAGCCGCTTCGTTGTTGCTTGCGGAGAAGCTGCTGGTATCGAGTCTCGACGTCAACTCATTGCAGGACTTCAAACAGGCACTGAATAAGGTTAGAGCGGTTATCGATAGCTCCGATAGAGACTACCTGAGTTCGTTTGATGCCGATATTGAAGTACTACCGACAGGAAGCCAGTTTCCTATTGATGATATGAACCTACATGATCAAGACGAAAGCGCACCTACAGTGACTAATAGGGATAGCAGCCAAGGGCGCAACTCTCTAAAAGCGCAGGGGGGAGTATCACATAGTGGTGATCGCTGGTTGCGTGAATGTCGAAATGCACTGGTGCGCCGACAAGTGGTTGAAATTGATTATGTTGCCCTTAGTAGCAATCGTCATACGACACGGCGTATCGAGCCCATTGGACTTTTCTATTATAGCTGGCATTGGCATCTTATTGCATGGTGCTCTCTGCGCGAAGCTTATCGGGATTTTCGGCTCGATCGTATTCTGTCCTTTTCGCTACAGGCCGAGCAGTTTCCTCGCCATAGCAGGCTAACGCTACAACAGTATCTCAATGAACAGCCAGGGCGGGATGAACTGGAAGAAGTTGAAATCCTTTTCGGTCCGGACGCCGCGCGATTTGTTGGGGAACAACGCTATATGTTCGGGTTTGTCGATGAGGAACGACAACCGGATGGAGTGAAAATGCGATTTTTAACCCCTGTCCCTGAATACATGGCTCGGTGGCTCCTGCAATACACGGATGATATCGACGTGATCAATGGCGATTCAATTAGAAAGGCGCTAGAGCGGTTCTCGGCTCAACTTTCTGCACATTGGAGCAATAAATCAATACCCTCCTGACATAGGGTTGTCAGTACACAGTGTCATACTCGATTCAACGGTCAAACACCGTTCATGAATGTTCGGAGCTGTTTCGGGCAGATGAATCAACTGGGGACAACAATCTATGAAACGAGAACCAATAAATCCATGGCCGTGGTCGCTGAATATAGGCTACAACCAAGCTGAGATACTCGAGGGTGTCAAGCGGCAACTAGTCTGCGCGGGGCAAACAGCCGTCGATGCCGAAGGCAAGCCGCAACACTTCGAAGACATGCGGAGCCAGATGGTTCTAGCCCTCGACAACCTTGAGGCTGTTTTGAGTACCGCCGATATGGGCCTCGCCAACATCACACGGTTGAATATCTACACCACCGATGTGGATGATGCTATGAAGCACTTTGATGTTTTTGGTGTTCGATTCGGGTCGGTCAATGCCGCTCCTCCGATGACCCTGCTCGGTGTTACCCGGCTCGCTATCCCCGGACTCATGTTCGAAATTGAGGCTGCCGCTGCCGACTGAGCGCTGACGAAATCGGTAGTATCTACTGCAATAAACGATGTGAGTTATAGAAGAAGCTATATCACATATGAAGGTGATACGTGGTGTGGGGGCCGCCGGGTAACTGGCGGTTCTGCCACGCGGCACGACGCCACTTGAAGGGGGTGTGCATAATACCCTCGGATTATAGGTTTACTAGAGTTTATATGTCTTGATAAATATTTTCGTTTAATGAGTAACGTGTTAAAAATTAAGCTATATACATAAAAGCCCATTATGGTCAATGTATTCGGACCGTCACTGAGCTCTTTCTTTTGTGTACCGTTCCGCAAGCGCCACTCTAATACACAAGCTCCACAATAAAAAAGAAAGAGTGCAGTAAACGGCCAGTGGTTTACGACATGTGTGCGGAGCATCACACAGTGCTCGTTAGATGAAAGTCCTGTGTCACACATTCATCAAGGGGGGGCTAAAAAAGAGCGTTGGGGTATCTCCTATGTGTGCCCTGGGTTTCCGCGGATGCAAGAAACTGGCTGAATCAAAGGTAACTTTGATTGATCGGCTAGGAGTAGGTAGAAAATTGCTCCTGTATTTTCTGCATACACGCTATTCATGGCGTAATCAACAGAAGGCATAGTTGAGCGGGAAAGGGGTACGTCAAGTTGTAACGTAGCCAATCAATAAAAAAGAAGATTAAGCAAAAAGAAAAGGGGCAGGAACATTGATCATATATAAAAATTGATTATATTTTTTGGCCTGCTTTATCTGTTTTTCCCCTCTCATTGACGTTATCTTCTGAATCCATAAAGTAGCTATTCCGCACTATAATTGCACTTTAGTGGAGTTGATAACGCCCTTATTTAGTGCTTCTTTACCCTACCTCATTACCTAAAAATTATTGGGCCTTAGCATTAATTTATTTATAAAACATACAGATAAAATTAAAAAATACATTTGGCCAGAGATATGCAATGAGCCTGTCAGATGTAATAAATATGTTTTAAATAATAGTGTGGCTTAAGAGATTGTTACTTTATTTACGGATGAGAGAGGGGAATGTTATGGCCTATTTAGCGCCTTCAGAATTTGTAACTAAGATGGTTGATGCTGGTGAGTCAAAAATTTATATGTCAACCAGAGATACGTTAATCCGGGCTTATATGGCCGGAGCCATCTTGGGGCTTGCTGCTGTATTTGCGATTACTGTTGCAGTAACCACGGGTTCCGCAATACTCGGGGCGGTGTTGTTTCCGGTTGGTTTTTGTATGCTGTATTTGATGGGATTTGATTTGCTTACTGGCGTGTTTGTTTTAACGCCACTTGCTTGGTTGGATAAAAGACCGGGTGTGACTGTAGGCGGAATTTTGAAAAACTGGGGGTTGGTCTTTTTAGGTAATTTCGCAGGAGCACTAACCACTGCTTTTATGATGGCGTTTGTTTTTACCTATGGTTTTTCAGTCGAGCCGGGAGCCGTAGGCCAAAAAATTGCGGGTGTTGGTGAGGCTCGTACGCTTGGTTATGCTGAGCATGGTTTGACGGGATGGCTAACAATATTTATTCGAGGCGTGCTCTGTAATTGGATGGTCTCGATGGGGGTTGTGGGTGCGATGATTTCCACATCGGTGAGTGGTAAAGTAATCGCTATGTGGATGCCGATTATGCTTTTCTTTTTCATGGGCTTTGAGCACTCTGTTGTAAACATGTTCCTATTTCCTTCAGCAATGATTATGGGGGGGGAGTTTTCTTTTATGGATTATATGCTTTGGAATGAAATTCCGACGGTGTTGGGGAACTTGGTTGGTGGGCTTGCATTTACTGGACTTGTTTTATATAGCACACATATTAGAACGGCGCCTAAACGTCAGTTTAGTTAATGTTGATAGGTGAAAAATCTCTGCTTCATTGGAGGCAGAGTTTTTAAAAAAATGTCCAGTCAACTAAACGTTACTGTAGGCCAGTATACCGATAAAGGCCGTAAGGATATTAATCAGGATTTTCATGGTGTTTGTATCCCCAACGAACCACTGCTGAGCTCTAAAGGAATAACCATCGCATTGGCGGACGGTATCAGCAGTAGTGAGGTGAGCCAAATAGCTAGCGAAGCCGCGGTAACTGGGTTTTTGGAGGACTATTATTGCACTTCAGATGCCTGGTCGGTAAAAACCTCAGCGCAACGCGTCATTTTCGCAACCAATTCGTGGCTGTACGCACAGACCCGGCAAAGCCAGTATTGTTATGATAAAGACAGGGGGTTTGTATGCGCATTTAGCGTTATGGTTATTAAGTCGACCACGGCGCATATTTTTCATGCCGGAGATGCCCGTATCTATCGACTCAATGGTAACGCTCTCGAACAATTAACTGAAGACCATCGGTTGTGGGTTTCAGAAGACAAAAGCTATCTCAGTCGTGCTTTGGGTGTTAATCCCCAGCTCGAATTAGATTATTGCTCTTTTCAGTTGGAAGAGGGCGATGTTTTTTTGTTTGCGACCGATGGTGTTTACGAATATGTTAGTGAACCCTTTATTGTTGCTGCTATCAATGATCACTCGTCTAATCTGGATAATGCAGCAAAAGTGATTTTAGATGAGGCCTATGACCAAGGTAGTGCCGATAATCTCACGACGCAGCTCATCAGGGTGGAGCAACTCCCTCGTCGGGATGTAGACGAAATTTACCATCAGCTGACCGAGAAACCTTTTCCGCCGGCGTTGGGTGCGAGGATGTGTTTTGATGGGTACGACATTATCAGGGAGGTACACGCCAGTAGTCGCAGCCACGTTTATCTAGCGCTGGATACTGAAACCAATACGCAGGTCATCCTAAAAATACCATCGGTTGATTTGCGAGATGACCCTAATTACCTTGAGCAATTTCTGATGGAAGAGTGGGTTGCCCAGCGCCTGAATAGCGCTCACGTACTTAAGCCTTGCGCGCTAACCCGAAAACGTAACTATTTGTATATTGTAACGGAATTCATCGATGGACAGACATTGGCTCAATGGATGATCGATAATCCCAGGCCCCAGGTTGAAACCGTACGAAGTATTGTTGAGCAAATTGCCAAAGGCTTACGTGCCTTTCACCGGTTGGAAATGTTGCACCAGGATATTAGACCTAACAATATAATGATTGATCCCACGGGTACTGTGAAGATTATTGACTTTGGTTCGGTTCGCGTTGCCGGGGTAATGGAAATTGCAAGTCCCATTGAACGGTACGACATACTTGGCACTGCTCAATACACTGCACCGGAATATTTTTTGGGGGAGGGCGGTTCAATACGCTCCGACCTATTTTCTCTAGGTGTTATTGCTTATCAAATGCTGTCGGGCAGGTTACCTTATGGCACGCAAGTATCAAAATCCAGAACAAGGGCTGCACAAAAAAAATTAGTTTATAGTACTGTACTTGATGACGATCGTGAAATCCCTGCCTGGGTTGATGAAGCAATCAAGATTGCCGTACACCCCAATCCGTACAAGCGTTACGAAGAAATATCCGAGTTTGTTTATGATTTACGTCATCCAAACAAGACGTTTTTATATAAAACCCGACCACCGTTAATGGAACGTCATCCGGTGCGTTTCTGGAAAAGCGTATCGCTTATCCTTGCGATTATTATAATAGTATTACTGACTTTGGAACCGACAATCAAATAGCCAATGATAATGAATATTGGTTTTTCATTCACGCCATTGAAAGGAGGTCACTATGACCCGCGACGACGTTACACAACTTATCCTCATTAATAAGCGACGTAAGCAACTCACATGGAAACAATTGGCTGAGGCCATCGGCCAGAGCGCGGCGTGGAGTACTGCGGCTCTGATGGGGCAAATGACCCTGTCTGCTGAGCAGGCTGGAAAAGTAGGTGCTATGCTGGGGCTGCCAGCTGATGCGGTAGAAATGCTACAAGTGGTGCCCTATAAGGGTTCGTTACCCACTACGGTGCCCACTGACCCGCTCATTTATCGATTCTACGAGCTAGTGAACGTTTATGGTAGCAGTATAAAAGAATTAATCCATGAGGAGTTTGGTGATGGGATTATGAGCGCCATCGATTTTTCAATGGATATTACCCGTGAGCCAGATCCAAAGGGCGACCGTGTACATATTGTTATGAGTGGTAAGTTTTTGCCCTACAGAATGTACTGAGGGCTGGCAAGGAAATGTGCCAGCGCATTGTATAATGCATTTCCTGCGAATATTGCCTCTCATCGGGCCTAGTCTGTCACAATAACTTTGTAGCAAAAAAAGGATACGTGTGCCGTCTAACGGACGATTTTAGAGCAGTGGGGCAGAGTTAAAATAGCAAGTTAAATCGCTACGTTTAATATCTAAGTTAATAGCTAAGTTAATAGTGATTTAATAGCGTTATAAGCCCCTAGCGTTTGATTTAGGTGTCAATAGCATCTTATCTTCATGCCATGGCTGCGTTGAAAATCCCCACAACCGTCCGGCTATGACGCGTTATTTTGCCTTTCTTAAAGAGCCTACTTCAGGTGTTATGTAATGAATATGACACATGCTTAACACCTGAATTTTAAATGCTACGGGTATATTTCTCCTGGCCTCATTATGTGGGTATTTTAGAAATGAGTGTTCCTGCTACAAGTCCTTTATCGGTAAAGGTATTGATGGCGAAATGCTATTTTCCGATTGCAGTAAGAAACTATTACTAATAGTTTGGTGATGACAATGTTGTTAGGGGAAATACGATACAAACGAAAGTGTGAGTGCTGTAGTGGCCCAATGTAATACGTCGTGTTGCTTCAGTGTCATTGCGATTAAATATAGATGTGATTTTATATCGATCATTTGTTTCGATGACTGTATTATCGGGAGTTAAAAATAGCATATGTATTGGTGGTGGGTTTATCACCCTATTACTATGCAGATTGATACAATACGCAAGAGCATTATGTGCAAAAGCTCTATAGCTCTATATACAAAAGCTCTATACACAAAAGGATAAGGGGGAATATGAAAAATCCGATCATAGCAGACAACAAGCCGGTTAAAGTGGATCTTTCTAAAGGTCAAGAATATCATTTTTGTACGTGTGGAAAATCTGCCAGTCAGCCTTTTTGCGATGGCTCACATATTGGAACGCCTTTTCTTCCGAGGGTTGTTGTTTCAGATGAAGATGGCGAGGCATATTTGTGTTCCTGTAAGCATACGGCCAATGCGCCCTTTTGCGATGGTACGCATAAACAGTTTAGTGATGAACAGGTAGGAAAAGAAGGTCCGGGCATAAAGTTGCAGGCATCGGATGTCCCCGTTGCGGTTGCAACGCCTGAAGAGCCAACGGTTGAGTTTATCCACCAGCTGGCCAAAGAAGGGCTCTCCAAATTTGGCCACCATGGGCCGATGACATCAATGGGAGTACCTCGCCATGAATTGCCGCACTGGGACGATCTGCAAATAATGGTTGCTCAAATGGCGACAAAACCTCTGATGGAAGATGCCAGTGTTGCAACAGAATTGGTCATTGGGCCGGAAACGAAGAAACCATTAACATTGAAAATTCCCTTGTTTGTTTCTGATATGAGTTTTGGCGCGTTGTCTGAAGAAGCAAAGGTATCATTGGCAAAAGGGGCTGAGTTGGTAGGTACCGGGATTTGCTCGGGTGAAGGCGGTATGTTGCCTGAAGAGCAATCAGCTAATACCCGTTATTTTTATGAATTGGCGAGTGCAGAATTTGGGTATAAGGAAGAATTGTTAACTAAAGTGCAAGCCTTTCACTTTAAGGGGGGGCAGGGTGCGAAAACGGGTACCGGTGGTCACCTGCCAGGCAGCAAAAATACAGGAAAAATATCGCAAGTCAGGGGTATACCTGAGGGGCAGCCGGCAATATCGCCGCCTACCTTTAAGAATCTTTCGACTGTTTCTGATTTTAAACACTTTGCTGACCGAGTTAGGGAGGTCTCCGGGGGGATCCCGATTGGTTTTAAGTTGAGTGCCAATCATATTGAAAAAGATATTCAATTTGCGCTTGATGCCAGTGCAGATTATATTATTTTGGATGGCCGTGGTGGTGGGACCGGTGCGGCTCCTGAGATGTTTAGAAACCATATCAGTGTGCCGACCATTCCGGCCCTGGCGAGAGCACGTCGTTATCTGGATGAAACGGGGGCAAGTGGCCGGGTAACGCTGATTGTAACTGGTGGTTTGCGAGTGCCTATTGATTTTGTAAAAGCGTTGGCGTTGGGGGCGGATGGTGTTGCTCTTTCAAACAGTGCGATGCAGGCAATTGGCTGTGTTGCTGCCCGAATGTGTAATACAAATAACTGCCCTGCTGGAATTGCAACGCAAAAAGAAAGTTTACGCCGAAAATTGAATATAGAACAGTCATCCGTTCAGTTGCATCGATTTTTTAATGCCTCAGTAGAGTTAATGCAGGTAATGGCCCGAGCCTGCGGATATGACCATTTAAATAAATTTAATAAAGAGGATCTCGCTACCTGGCATCGAGAAATGGCACTATTGTCTGGGGTAAGATATGCCGGGTTTAAACATCCAACAAGCAGCGTGTAATAAACAAATTGGCTCGGTCGTCAAGCATGTAAGCTTGGGACATGTAAGCAATGTGCTTGATAAGCAATTGGGTGGTTTGACATTAAATACAATGAATGGAGATATTGTTGATGAGTATAGAGAAGCCAAAAGTTGTTTGCCTGCCGAATGGGCCGTACTATTTACTGAATGATCTTGTCCCAAGAGTCATTCCGAATATAAAAAAGTCTAAAGGCGACCCTTGCGCAACAATCACTGGCGTTGCGTTATGCCGTTGTGGGGGCTCGAATAATAAGCCGTTCTGTGACGGTACTCATGGGAAAAATGGTTTCACAGATACTAAGCTGACAGACGGAGAGCTTAATAAGCGTGATAACTACGTAGGAAAAAAGATTACAATTCATGATAACCGGGGGATTTGTGCCCATGCGGGCCATTGTACGGATAATCTCAGTGCAGTTTTTAAATTAAATGTGGAACCATGGATTGATCCAGATGGCGCAACAGTTAAAGAAATGATTGATACCATTACAAAATGCCCGTCGGGCGCGTTAAGTTACACAATTGATGACATTGAACACCGAGATCAAGTCAGAGATCCGATGGTGACGGTGACAAAGGATGGCCCGTACGCTGTTACGGGCGGTATTGAACTTGAGGATCAGGTGCGAGGTGATGGGGCGTCAACGGAGCACTATACGCTTTGCCGTTGTGGTGGTTCAAAAAATAAACCATTCTGTGATGGAACTCACTGGCATATCGGGTTTACGGATGACAAAAATTAGTACCGGGTCATTGATGCTGAGCCAATATTTGGCAAAAAGCGAGAAAGCTATTTTCTGTTTGTTTAAAAAATAGTTATTAGGTGATTAAATCCAGTTTGATATGAATTACGGTGAATTCCATCATTCATGCGATTGTCAGCAACGGCAGTGTTTCCCAGAAAATTGCGATAATGATTTCGTAGGGGCGGGGAGCTTAGATGCTAGTGCTGGCTTTGCAGGCGTGATGATCACCGGGGGCCTTTAGTGGGACATTGATTCGCGGTGACTAATATTAAGCGGGGAATGTTTTTGGGAACTAACGGAATAGAAGGGAGGGGAGCTGCCACGGGAAACTGGTTGATTTAACATGAAGCTTCCCGAAGTGATGGCGTGTTAGGCAGCTATTTCTCGATGATATGGGGCATATTGAATATACTGTCGGCGGCGGTGCAATTTAACGCGTCATTGAAACCTGTGTTAGTCAATTGCTTTTCCTGCGTGTTTGTTTTCTTTGAAAATACGTTCTGCCGCAATTGCTGCTTGGGTGCGGTTTGCAACGCCAAGTTCTCGATAAATGGCCATGCAGTGAATTTTTACTGTACCTTCGGCCATGTGTAGTGTTCGTGCAATTTCCTTATTAGAGTTACCGCGTTGAATTTGCTTAAGTACATTAAATTGACTTGGCGTTAGTTTAAAGCCCAGCTTATTCTTTAAGGATGAGGCTGGTTTATGGTCTGTGTGAGCGATTGTGGATAAGCCTGCTAAAATGCCAGAGTGTGCTTTGGTTTTGTTGGCTATAGTGTCACGCACTGTACTTAATATTGCCTCTGGGGTAGGGTTAACAGGGAGCATTTCGTGTTTTTTGGTTTGTAGGCTATGTCCTGTAGTGTTGTTATCAAAAATATCTTTAGGCACAACAACCGTTAAGCTTGGGTGGTGTTTATGCACGGCATCGAGTGTAGCACGGTCGCTTTTTGAGGCGGCAAGGGAACAATAGATAAGCATGTCTAACCTCTGGTTGGTCTCGATAATATTGAGCGCCTGATCGAGGCTCGCTGCCTCAAGTACATCGATGTCTTCTCCGAGCTCCGCTTTTATCAGTCTAGATACACATTCTGTGAGTAAAAGTACCTCGGAAACGACTATAACTTTGAATATCATCCTTTTCTCCTTCCAGCGCTATAAAATGGTTATTATATTGTGTGTGCTAGTAGATTAAGCGCACGTGATTGAAACCTTTTGTTAAGTAAACACCTACTCTCTTGCGGTGAAACCATCATGTTTAATAGCAATCGTTGTGTCATCATAATGCGATTGGCACTTCAATCTTATTGGCTGTAATTAATCTGGCTTCGCTGCTGCAGAGACACAAGCTATATCGCATTAGCCGCTGTGCACTGACTAGTTCACGTTATTACTGCCATATTGTTATTGCTGCTATTGTCATTACTGCATTGTTATTGCCACGTTATCAATATCCGGTCAGCAGGTTGGTGACAACTACTTACCTTATCATTACGAACACTATTGGCTCAAACGTCATGTAACGATTGCTTGCGTTATGAGGGATTACAAAAATCACGATATCGACTGGAACTGAAAAGGCTGGCGAGCGTCGTGTCCATGTGCTTCACTCTTTAAAGACGTTGATTCTACATTGTGTCGTTAGCTGTCGCCACAATTGGTGGGGCTAGTGTTTCACTCCTTTATGTATGTGCAGCTGTTTAGGTTTAGGTATCAATAGCACGCCGGCTTCATCCCATAGTGGCTTTGTTGAGCGTGCAATAGCCAGATTCACTTTTCATTTCGTTTTACTTAAAGAACCTACTTTTTGTGTCGCGAAATGAGTATGACGTACTGTTAGAACCTAAATTTGAATCGCTACGGTTATATAACTTACGTTCGTTTACGTGTTTTGTTGTGTCCAACTAATAAATTGAGTAAATAATTAGTTGTTGAAAATAGCCTACTATATTCTTAGAATCCTGCAAAGCGTTATATAACGTGAATATTCACACTGGACATTGGCATAAAATTGTACTTATGTGTTTTGATTCGGGGGGGGGTAACTAAAAATATTAAGCGAAGGGTAAGGTTTTTAAATAGCGGTGATACAAATATATACACAATGCCATCGTTAATATTTTTTAGGGTGGCTTAAAATGTTGTTTTAACTTATGGTTTTAACTTGTTGATATTGATATGAAATCAGTTTTGGTTGTTGCTGGTTTCTATTCGTGTAACCAGCTATTTTTAGAAGGGGTTATTAATAATAGTGCTAACAAAAATATTAGCATGTGATGGCTAACCTACAAACGTAGTAAATTTTCTGTACGGATAATCAGGGTTGCATAGCAAGTATTCCATCAGGCGAAGACCAGACGACGGTATCATGCCTTGTCGTATAATGAGGGTGGTGTTTGTACTATACAACGCTAATGTTTACGCGCTAACCCGCCGGAAGATAGTCTGTCACTTGGGTAGTGTATTAAACACAATGGCCATTCAGCGCTTTGTTGAATGACCATTTGGTTTAATGCACTAGACTCATAATACACTGCACTCGTATTGAAATGATTTCAGGGTTTTCTGCGACGGTATCTTCGTGGAAAATTCAGTTCTACGATTCAACGCCTTCTTTGGGACTCTTTTCTAACAAATCAATAATTCGGTGGGCTCAAATGTAGTGAGTTGCAATGGGTAGGCTGGAGAGTCTTGGGCTGTTAGATCAAGCAAGCATACATGTAATGCCGTTTATTGATACCGCTGTTTACATGGTTAGGTGCGCCATGAATGAGCGTGCTTTCTAGCCCACATTTCTCACCGGATTCACGCGATCTTGCTTGTGTGCTTATTCTGAATTGAATCAATTGTCTTTGTGCTGCGATTAATGGTGATAATCGCAGCGTTGCATCGAAAATTTCTTTGCCCCCCCCTCAGCGTTGCGTAGTTAATTGCTCCAATGGTCTCTTGCTGATCGAAAAAATTACAATGGAGTACGACTTTAGTCATAGTGCGAAGGCTGTATTCTCAAGTTGAGAAATTTTAATTACGCTTTGTAACCAATAGTGGTTGATCGTCATTGATGAAGGCCAGCAACGAGGTGATGAAGTGAACAAAACATTAAGTGCCATTTTACTGATTAGTATTGCTGGGTCAATTCATTTGCATGCCGCTGAATCGCAGGCTGCCGAGCTGCGTTGGTCCAATGAACCTTATGCGTACTATGCTGACCAGGAGCCACTACGAGAGCTGTTGAATAACCTAATGAGCACGCAGGGAGTACCGGTGGTGGTTAGCAAACAGGTCGATGACGTCGTTAGTGCGCGTTTTGAACCAAAACCGCCGCGTGAAATATTTCAACAGTTGGTTAAAACATATAATTTTACTTGGTATTACGATGGTCAAGTGCTTTACGTCTACAGCAATGACGAGGTGCAAACCGCCACTATTAAGCTGGACTCCTTGTCTGTCAAGGATTTTTCCCATTCCTTAAGGCGTCTTGGTGTGCTGGATGAACGTTTCAGCTGGAATACCTCGGAACCCGATGGTCTGGTTTATTTCTCGGGCCCGCAGCGATTTGTCAGCTTGGTGATGGAGATGGCCGAGGTAATGGACAAACAAAGCCATCAGGAAAAGGTTTATAAATGGCGGGGAGAGGATGGCACCATGAATTTCAGCTCAACGCCACCGCCAGAGTCGCCGCAACAGGGTGTGGAGGTCGTTCGCCTATTAAGTCGTCACTATGTCGATCAAAGCACGCAACACAATGCGACGACTAATGAAATAAACGCCGCATCTGGCCGATTAACGCCGTCGACACTCCCTGGCAGCAAACGCCCGGGTGAACAGCACAATAAGCAGAGAGAGACAGCGGAGTAACAGGATGAGCAACCAGCCGCGTGACATGATTCTTAAAGTCTTTGCTGGCCCCCAGGCTGGGGCACAGGTTCCTTTACGGCAGGATAGCTATAAGCTTGGTCGGGCGATGGAGTGCGACCTGATCTTCCATGATCAAGCTGTGGCAGATCAACACCTGCAGCTGGAACGTAGTAAAAATGGGTATTTCCTGCGACCGCTGGTGGAGGCGCCGGTTTTGATTAACAACAAGCCATTGGCCGCAGGAGGGCAGGCGTTGATACCGGGGCAGATCGTTACAGTTGGTGATACGCAATTATGTATTGATTTCTCTGACAAGCCGCCACCCAGGCCTGATAAATTGAGTGATGTGACATCGGCCTCAGAGCCCTCTAAAGATGCATCAGCGAGTCCATCAGTTAATGCGTCAGTTAATGCCTCAGTAAATGCGTCAGAGAAACATCATGTGCCGGGCCGCTGGTTGTTTGCCGGCGGTACACTGGCCGTAACGGCTTTAGTGTTTATCAGTAGTTCCTTTGCATTTAACGAGAATACCAAACCTGATATAGCGAGCCACGTCGAGCAACAGGTAGCGTTAGCGTCGCGCTTGTTATCCGCTATCCAGGCACTTGGTCTGCCCCATGTGCAAGTACTTAATGAGAACAACAAACCAATCAAGCTGGAGGGGTACGTTGTTAGTTTGGCGCAGAAAAATCAACTGGATGACTTGCTGCGGGAAATGAGGGTGCAGTCAATGCAGCGCATCTGGGTCAGTGAAGAACTGGCCGCCTCGGCCCAGGCAGTGGTTAAAGCACTGGGATTTGGCCACGTGACTGTTAATGACAACGAGCAAGGTAATCTATCATTAAGCGGTTATGTGCCGGATCAGGCCGCCTGGGAATCCGCCCGAGCTACCCTGCAGCGGGACATTCCCGGCATTCAAGCTATTGATGACAGCGGCATACAATCCAAGCAACAGCGTGTGGATACGTTGCGTACGTCACTAGTGTCAGCCAAGCTGGCCAGCAAGCTCAACCTCAAGGTGAAAAATGACGCCCTTCAGGTTACCGGTGCACTGTCAGCAGAGGAACTACCCCGCTGGCGGGGCATCGCCCAGGCGTTTAGTGGCCAGCACAAAGTGCCAGTACTGGACGACCGAGTGCGTGACACCGGTAATGTTATCAACCTGGAAATCAAGGGCGTCAGTGCCGGGCGTTCGCCCTTTATTGTCGCCAAAGACGGCAAAAAGTATTTGGCCGGTGCCCATCTGGGACAGGGGTATTACATCAAACGCATTGAACACAATAGAATTTTACTCACCCACAACAACCACGAATTTTACTACTACCTGGGAGAAGACTGGAATGGAACAACAAACGGGTCTTGAAATTGAACAATTGTTGTCTGACGATGTAACCGGCCAATACAAGCGCCAGCTAACCGAGCAATTTGCCGTCGTCGCCCAACAAATTCGAATGCAACTGAATCGCGGCCTCAGCCCTGCAGAGTATCAGCGCTTTAACAAGCTGCTGAAAGCAGTGGAGGCGGCTACCACGGTGGTGGAAGCGCTGTGGCCAGAGCTGCGCAACGCCCCAGCTAATAGGGCCATAGGCGCTTAAAGCAACGATTTTGGGAAGAAACGCCGGCGCGGCGTCGCGAAGGGACTTCGCATGGTCAATCCAAGCGCTTGCAAGTGTGTGCTTAGTGGTAGTTATAGGCATAGGCTTGTCACGGACGAGGCCGAATTTTATTAATTGTTTAAATTTATTCGTTAGGAGGAAATTGTTATGACTGACACAGTAGGGCAAGCAGCGCAAACTGGCAGTACGCCTGGATTGGATACTGCTGGTACAGGGGCTAAATTTGATGAGATGTTAGCCAAACAGATGGAGGTGCAACAAATGGCGACGAGCTTCAATATAGCTTCTACAAACTTGAAAACACAGTTTGACGTTGAAAAATCGGGTGTTGAGCGATTTGCGTCAGTTGCCGAGTCAGTATCCCAGCTCGCGAACCAGCAATCTCAGCAGATCACGCAATAAGGATCATTGGGGTTATGGTATTTGGTGGCCCACTTTACTACCAAAGCAGCTATGTTGCCTGGCAGTGGGTGGGCTTCCATTTTTGATTGACAACTAAAACATTAGGACCAACATAATGGATATTTCAAGGGAGTTTCTTCGCACACTTTCTCAAGTGGGATATCTGGCCTGCTTCAAGGGCCGAATTGGGGAAGGGGAAGCAATTATGGAAGGAGCTTATGCTGCTCAACCAGAGCAAATCCCCACCCAGGTTGGCCTGGCAATTGCGCGTATTTGCACCGGCCAATACGTCGAAGCCGTCGATATTTTGCGGGATCAAGTGCTAGCGGTGGAACCGAATCACATGACAGCTAAGTGTTTTATGGGGCTGGCGCTCAAGCAAACAGGGCAAAAAGAGGAGGCCACCCGTTTACTCCAGGAAGTAAGTCAACGGGGCAGTTCGGATGAAAAAGCAATTGCCAGTGCTTATCTGGTGGATGAAGGGTGAACAAAACTTAGCTACCTATGATGCTGCTGCAGCTTCAAGCCACATAAAGCCAATAGCGCAGCCCCATTTGGTTAATTAATGACAAGATAATTGTAAAAGGAATTATCATGATTGACGCAATTGTACCCGCGCAAGCGGTGGCCCAATCCGCCATACCTCTGGAGCAACCCGCCACCACACCTCTGCCAGCCGAGGCGCGTGACGTTGTTCAATTTGAACAAATAATGGACAAAGTTAAATTGATGGCGCCGGAATCCACTTCTGTTGTCAAAATTATCCCCCCCCCTGGGCCTGCCACTGAAGCAGCTCAACTGGGTGATAAATTGCAACAAGGTCTAATGAAAATTGACGAAAATTATCGTGCTGTCCTTAGCCGTTTGATGGGGGAGTCCCATTTTGACAGCTACCTTGAAAAGCACGGTGTTGCCATTTCGCAAAAGGCATCTGAAATAGTGGGTCCGCAACATGTTAGTAATATCCAGACAGTCGCTACAGTTCCTGATGCAGTTAACACCAGTGGATCGGAAAAAGGTGCAGAAAGCCCGATAGAAAAATTTGAGCAATTGAACAATGAAGCCAAAGCTTATTATTCCGCGGGTGTCGAATACACTCGCGATTCTACTCGCTGGTTTATGACTACGGAATTTTGGTTGACTAAACTTAAAATTCTTACCTCAGCCGTCACCCAAACTAGTACTGGGTTGAAGACATTATTCAGGGCCGGAGGCGCTTAATTTGCAAGGCGACAGTGTAACTCCAGATTCCGCAAAGATTTTGTGCGATATTTGTTCATTGCTGGGTGTGAAATATTAACGAAAGTAGTATTGTTCCGTGGGCCTTAGCCTGCTACCGTTACTATAAGTAGCGAATCAAAACCCTGTTGGTCTCTGGTCTATACTTAAGCTACAAGGGATCACTATAAGGACTACACAAGGAGGTTTTCCATGATAGTACCACCTTTCAATCACCACTTATTTTCTTGGCAACGGATGGTTGTGGTGCTTACCCTTGGCCTGGTAGTGCTGGCTGGATGTAGTGGCTGTGGTGGAAATGGCAGCGGCGGTGGTGTTTCTCCCAACGGCGGTGCCAGCCTAGTCCCGCCTCCTGCTGCTGTCACCCGGGTTGTTGAACTTAAAGCAATTGGTAGTCACTTACCAGTTTTAGAGCCTTATTTGGGAAACGAATATACTCTACTTATCCCCCAGAACTGGAAGGCAAACTACACTGGTGAATCAGGTGATTTGCTTATCAAACCCACCTCCAATAGCGAGTTGCAATACGCTGATGATCCTGAACTCTCTCCAGGAATAGCCTTTAGTCGTTTTGAGCGTTATGAGTCTTACGATACAAGCAGTCACGCAAAGCGTATGGAGACGTCCTTTGCTGAATCCAATGGTTTGACGCTTCAGCCGCTGGGCCAGCTGACTTTGGCGCGTGGAGGTATCTTGCGTGTTTCACAATATTCTGAACTCGGTATTGACAGCCGCCGGGTAGTGATGGCAGTGCCAGACCCCAACGATAAACGATACGCGGTTGGTTTGGCGTTTAAGGCAACGACAGCGGATTTCGAAGCCATGGGTGGAACGGACCTGTTGGCGATAATGGCAGGAACCATGCGTCGTGCGGAAGAACTCCCCGCTGTCGAAGTAGCTCACCTGCAAAACGAGCCAATACCAGCGCTTGAGGGCACTGGGCTTACTGAAGAAATAATAACATTAGAATTACAAACGTTGGAGTATGCTGCTGGGCGTGGCTTAACGGAGCTGGAAAAGGCTAGTTTTGCAGCAGCCACGGTGCGAATGGCGATTCAGAATGGTGCGGAGTGGACGGTTAACAATTATGCTATTTTGACACCTTTTTTTAAGACTATTCAGGAGCGAGCGACTAAAGCACAGGGTAGTGACTATGCACCTTTTTTACGCTGGTTGATAAAGGATTATCTTTTGGATAGTTTTTATCGCAGCAGTCCCTTGCAGCATGGCTCCCCCCTGATGATCCAGCTGCTCAGTGAAAGCCATCAAGCCGCTGCTGTTAAGGGCCAGCCGCCAAAATACGATTTAAGTCTCGTCGGCCTGGAAAGCCTGAGCGCCCCACAAGCCGTAGCAGTGCAAGGTATCAATCTGGCTAAACTCTATCGAGCCCCCCTAATACAAAATACCTGGCAGCGGGTGGTTAACAATGATCCAAGTGAGTATACGCAGCGGCTATTGTCAGGGTATCGGCAGCAATTCAATTTACCATTGGGGCAAGTAGCCCAGGCTGTGGTGAAGTCCTTCATGCCACAGGGCGACGATTTGTTAAGTGTGCTGGGTTCTGGCCAAGACCCCAACACCATTATTGCGCCGTTTAAAGCGCGCAACGTCGATCTGCACGCTACTGCTGAGGATACCTCGCTCTATTTGGGGACAACGGCCGCAGGGAAAACAGCCGGAGTGCGGTTTCTAACGTGGGGCCATATCGCCGGAAACGAGGGCCAGTTGCGCAGCCTGCCTAATACGATGGTTGACGGCTCCGATGCGCAAGTGCATGAAGATCTGCCGCTGATTCACGTGCGGGGACAGGAGGCGTGGCCAATCTTATTGGCGGGAGCTCAATTAAACTGGTTGCCCCGATTGACCTCAGCCGATGAACAACTGGCAGCGTTAATGGATTATATAGACTTTGAGTTGGATGTAGATGATACCTTGCGTTTTAGCGTCACCATAGATTTTGCAAATGTTACCGTAGCACAAGCCGCACACGCATATTATGAAACGATCTATAGCTTTCAAGCGACTGCCCAGCGGGTTGCTGAGCGATTTTCCTTGTGGGAGCACCTCACCTGGCAACGACAAGGGCGTCGTTTGCAAGCGCGGGTGTCTCTTTCACCACAACAAAGCCAGGCGTATGCAGCGCAGTATGAGCGTGATACCGATGCGCGCATTTTACAATTTATGTACGATGAGTTTGAACGCCAGTTTTTTGAAAATTTCTTCGCCAGTATATTTTATTGGAACTTTTTTAATAGTCTGGACATGAGCGCCGGTTTCATCTCAAAAGGAAACAATGCCTGGAGTGGCACTGGCTACAGCGGTATCTTTTATGGTGTTCCCTTTTAAGCGAAGTGTGTGATCAGTAACGTAATCCAAATAATTTAATGGAATATGTGTCTGTCTTAGTGCAGAGTGAGCGTGGCGTATCCGGCTTAGTTGTCATATGCGTAATATGTTATTTTTAGTTAAAATGTCTACCTGTTTTGTAATAGTCTGTGCATTGCTATTATATTTTATAATATACAGCGCTAACAAGAATCCTAACTACTCCATTCGTTTTCTTAGCCGCCAACAAAAAGTGGTGTCAATCCTAGAGTACTTCCCCAAGTGTTTGCTGAAAAGTATTTACTAAAGTAGTATTGTGCGATAGAAGAGTGCTTGCTAACGTTGTCGCCAAGAGTAAACACAAGCCACCTAGATTTCTGTTAGGTATTTAGTATGATGCACTGTACTAGAGGTCATTATAAGGGTAGGGTAAGGAGGTTTTCCGTGACAGCACCACCTCTCAATTACCGCCTAGTTTCGTTACATCAGGTGTTTATCTTTGGCTTGGCAATGCTAGTAGGATGTTGTGGTTGCAGTGGAAGTAGTGGCAGTGGTGGTGTTTCCCCCGATACTAACTTTAGCGTCATCACCGCCCCTGATGGCGCTACTCGAGATGTTGAGTTAAAAGCTATCGGCAGCCGATTGCCCACTTTAGAGCCGTATTGGGGTGATGAATACACTGGTATGATTCCTCAAAATTGGCAAGCTAGCTATAATGCAGAAAATAATAATTTGTTTGTCCAACCGCTTCCATCTAGCGGGCTGCAGTATGCTAATGATCCCTTGTTAGCATCTCGCATTGCAATCAATCGTTTTGAGCGTGGTGATGCCTACAATCCGTATAGGTTAGTAACGGAGATGGAAACATCTTTTTCAGAAGTCAATCACTTTACTCTTCGGTTATTGGGTCAATCATCACTGGTACAAGGAGGAGTAGCTCGAGTTTTGCAATATACTGAATCAGGTATTGACAGTCGCTTGGTTGTTATAGCTTCGCCAGATCCAAACGATGAGCGTTACGCAACTAGTGCGTTATTGCATTCCACCTCTGCGGATTTTGAGTCGTTTGGTGGTGCGGATCTATTGTCAGTACTGATTGGGAGTGTACGCCGAGCAGAAGAAGTCCCAGCTTTGGAGGTTGGGGGTGAACAAGGCATTCAAAATGCTCAGATACCAGGGATTGAAGGCACTGGATTAACTGAGGCTGATATCACCTTAGAATTGAAAGTGCTGGAGTACGCCGTTGGGCGCAGCCTGACTGAGCTAGAAAAAAATCGCTTGATCGAAGCTACTGTACGCATGGCAGCACAAAAAGGCAAAGAATGGACTGCTCGGAATCTTGCCATTTTGACCCCCTTTTTCGAGACCCTATTGAGAAACGCAGCTCAAGCGCAAGGGAATGACTATCAGCCCTTTTTACGCTGGTTGATAAAAAATTATTTGCTAGACATGTTTTATCGTACCAATCCCTTGGAGTACGGTTCTTCCTTGATGATCCGGCTGCTTAGCGAAAGTCATCATGCCGCTGCACCCGAAGGTCAGCCGCAGGCATTCGATTTGCGTCTAGCTGGTCTGGAGAGTCTAAGCGCTCCAGAAGCCGTGGCAGTGCAAGGGATCAACCTGGACAAACTCTATCGAGCTCCTCTGATACAGAGCACCTGGCAACGTATTGTTGATTTTGAAGAACATCCCGGATATGACGATATTGTCCAGCAGGTATTAATGCGATACCGCAATGCCTTCACGTTACCCCCAGGCCGGCAGGCCCATGCCGTGGTGAAATCCTATATGCCCCAGGGTGAAGACCTGTTAAGTGTGCTGGGCTCAGCGGGAGAGCGTGATAGCATTGTTGCGCCGTTTAGAGCGCGTGAGGTCGACTTGCAAACCGTTTTTGGTGATGGGGGCCTTTATTTGGATGCGACAGCTACTGGGCAATCAGTGGAGCAAACTGCCGCGTTGCGGTTTATGCCCTGGGGGCATGTGATGGGGAATGCGCAGCAACTGCGCAACTTATCAGATACACTACCCGTGGTGGGGGATGCCCAGGTACCGCAGAACATGCCCTTGATCCGGATTCGAGCTCAGGAAGCCTGGCCGATCTTGTCGGCAGGTGCCCAGCTTGGTTGGTTGCCGAGATTGACATTAGCCGATGAGCATTTGGCGGCGTTAGTGGACTATCTCGATTTTGAGTTGGACGTGGATGAAACGTTTCGTTTTAGGATTACGTTTGATTTTCCCAATGAAATAGTCGCACAAGCGGCACAGGCTTATTATGAAACTATATATGCATTTCAGACGACTCGTTTACGGATTGATCAACGTTTTGCTTTGTGGGATCACCTCGTATGGCAACGCCAGGGCAGCCGTTTGGAAGCGCGGGTGATTCTCTCACCGCAAGCGAGTCAAGAATTTTTTACTCAACTTGAGCGAGATGCTAGCACTAATTTTAACCAAATATTGATAAACCAACTCTTGTTGCAAAACTATTTTATCAATTCAATGTTTAATTACCTAAATTTTGAATTTAGCACGGGTTTTGCACTGATGGGGTTGCATGAGTGGGCAGGAACAAGCTATAGCGACTTGTTTGTCGGTGTTCTTTATTAGTTTTGATAAACATAGTGGGTACTGTATGCAATCAATCCCTGGCTTAGCCGGCGTAATATCACCGCAAGCATAATGGAGCAACCGTATCTTCACGTATTTGCATCCGACCATTTTTTTATTATCAATGCATGTTCTTAGTTACCAATCTCCTAATTATCAATTTCTTAATTACCAATTTCTTAGTTATCAATAATAATCGGTAGCAACCCTAAAGTACTTCCCTGTCCATTTATAAAAAAATACTTACTAAAGTAGTATTGTATCTGATGTTATGGGTTTGCTAACGTTATTGCGAGTAGCGGTGCCCGGTTGATTGTCTATAAATCCTGCGGTGCGAATAAGCGCTTAAGTTCGTTATAATAATTGAACAAGGAAATTTTTCGTGATAACACCACCTCTCAATCATCACTTGTTTTCCTGGCAACGGATGCTTGTGGTGTTTATCCTTGGCTTGGTAGTGCTGGCAGGGTGTATTAGTTGTGGTGGAGGTGGCAGCGGCGATAATACTGTTTCCCCTGGTGGTAACTTCAGCCTCGTCCCACCTCCTGCTGCCGCTACGCGGGCTGTTGAGTTAAAAGCTGTTGGTAGTCAATTACCCACTTTAGAGCCATATTGGGGTAAGGAATACACCGGGCTTGTTCCCAAGCACTGGCAGGTACGTTTCTCCCCCGATACAACCAACTTGATCGTTACCCCTACTGCCGCTAGCGGATTGCAATACGCTCTTGATCCTGAACTTAAATCCTCTATTTGGTTTAGCCGTTATAAGCCCGGAGAGTCATATGACGCTAATAGTCATGTAACTAAAATAGCAGACGCATTTTCCGAAATTAATGGTCTTGACGTTCAGCCACTGGGTGGTGTTGCCATGAATGGTGGCGTGTTACGTATATTTCAATACACAGAAGCTGGTATTGACAGTCGTCTGGTGGTTATGTCAGCGCAGGATTCCTATGATGAACGTTATATCATTGATGCAGGGTTTAAGACGACCACGGTGGATTTTACCACTTTGGGTGGCACAGATCTGTTTATGATCGTGGCAGGAAGTGCTCGCCTGTTAGAAGAGGCGCCGGTAGTCGAGGTGGTTGACCTGCAAAACTTGCCCATGCCAGGGTTGGAGGGGACGGGGTTTAGCGAGGCAGACCTGACATTGGAGCTGCGGGTGCTGGAATACGCGGTAGGACGTACCTTGACGGACATGGAAAAAGCTCGTTTAGCGGCCAGCATAGTTCAAACGGTGCAAAGAGGCGTTGAGTGGACCACCCAGAATTACGCAGGCTTGAGGCCTTTTTATCGATCGATCCTGGAAAACGCGGCCCAAGCAGAGGGTAGAGATTATGCGCCAACCCTGCGCTGGCTGATCAAGGACTACCTGTTGGATAGCTTTTATCGAGGAAATCCCTTGGAGCATGGTTCTCCCTTAGTGATCCAGTTGCTTAACGAAAATAATCAAGCTGCTGATGTTGAAGGCGAGCCTCCGAAGTACAGTGTAAATCTGGCGGGTCTGGAGAGTCTGAGTGTTCCGGATACAGTGGCAGTACAAGGCATCAATCTGGCTAAACTCTATCAATCACCCCTAATACAAAATACCTGGCAGCGGGTGATTAACAATGATCCCAGTGAGTATACTCAGCGTCTGTTGTCGGGCTATCGGCAGCAATTCAATTTACCGCAAGGGCAAGCAGCTCAGGCGGTGGTGAAGTCTTTCATGCCGCAGGGCAATGATTTGTTAAGTGTACTGGGTTCTGGCCAAGACCCCAATGCCATTATTACGCCGTTTAAAGCGCGTAACGTCGACCTGCAGGCTACCGCTGACGATACCTCGCTCTATTTGGGGGCAAGCGCTGCCGGGAAAACAGTCGGGGTGCGGTTCTTAACGTGGGGGCATATCGCCGGAAACGAGGGCCAGTTGCGTAGCCTACCAAATACCATGGTAGACGGATCCGATGCGCAGGTGCGTGAAGATATGCCACTGATTCGCGTGCGGGCGCAGGAGGCGTGGCCAATTTTACTGGCGGGTGCACAATTAAACTGGTGACCCCGATTGACCTCCGCTGATGAACAACTGGCCACGTTAATGGATTATATAGACTTTGCGTTGGATGTCGATGATACCTTGCGTTTTAGCGTCACCATAGATTTTGCAAATGTTACTGTAGCACAAGCCGCACACGCTTATTATGAAACGATCTATAGCTTTCAAGCGACTGCCCAGCGGGTTGCTGAGCGATTTTCCTTGTGGGAGCACCTCACCTGGCAACGACAAGGGCGTCGTTTACAAGCGCGGGTGTCTCTTTCACCACAACAAAGCCAGGCGTATGCAGCGCAGTATGAGCGTGATACCGATGCGCGTATTTTACAATTTATGTACGATGAGTTTGAACGCCAGTTTTTTGAAAATTTCTTTGCCAGTATATTTTATTGGAACTTTTTTAATAGCTTGGATATGAGCGCTGGCTTTATCTCAAAGGGAAACAATGCCTGGAGTGGCGTCGGCTACGGTGGCGCTTTTTACGGCATTCCCTTTTAGTTAAAAGAGGTGTATGTCATCGGTAATCGATGCTAGTGGTCCATGCGGAAAATTATGTCACTGTTCGCTTCGTGAAAAAGCACAGCTCAGCGTTGGCAGCACTCGAAAGGGAGCCACCCTTCCAGCGTGTTACCGCCTTGATCGGTGCTTTCTCACTGTGCTCCTTAGTAACAGAACTTCCCGCATGGACCACATAGTTAATGTTATTGCCAATTAGCAGTGGTCAGTGGGTATCTAAAATGACCTATGTGAGTATGTTGATGTGTAACGAGTGCTAGTTTTTTATTGAAGAATAAGCGTGTTTATTCTTTCTGTTAGCCCAAAGAAATAGCCAAGCAATTTGCCCGATATTTCAACACTAAGGCGTGCCTGTCACTTCAATCTGGTTCAAAGGGTGTACACTTCCACCCATCGATTGTTGGCGATCTCTCGAATAGCAAGAATGCGATCGCCAAGCCTGTGGAGGTAGTGTTCGTCAGATGCTTCCTGGACCAGTTTGGTCTCAGTTTCAATGCGATCGACTAAGCTTGGCGCAGTGGCGTTTAACGTTAATTTAGGATTAGCGCTTTGCGAACAGAACCACCATTGCAAGGCTCGACGCTCAATGTAAACCTCGAATGTGCAAGTTGTTACGGCTGAATGCAGCACTCCGTGCTGGTCCAGTTGGTATTCGTAGGTGGGGTGTGCATCGGCGCACGCAATACACCAAAATTTCTCGACTTCGTCGTAATCGGACACTACGTCGTTTGGAGGCAACCAATGGGGATTTTCGTGCATCAGTCCCCAATGTGCTATATCTACGCCAATGGGCTCGATGTATCCGGCAAAGCGTTCATGGAACGATAGCCAGCTTTCAAAAGGCTCCGTTTTGTTTCGAATAAGGACTTCACATACTGATTCCGTGGAAACTGCCGGCTGACGCGGGAGCGTCGTTAGCCAATCGTTAGCTCGGTCAGATAGCTGAGGATTCATTAGTAGCCTCCCGTGCCAGGAAGCAGGCCATGCAGGGTGGGATCGAAAGTCTCGAATGTTTCCACGAAGCGCTTGAACATGGGCATAACGTTGTTGAATGCGGCGGGCGAAGCCGACCCGGTGATGACGAAACCTATCGTTTCTCCGCCGAGCTCACCTACCAAATAGGTTTGAACCTGTTTGACCAGGTGTTCGCCAACGCGAAAGGTATGCATCTGTTGATATAACTCCCGTCCCTTGAGTTGGACGGTGCGTTTATCCTGCACCTGTATTTCGCCGACTTCTTTTGCGAGGCCTTCGACCTGTTCTTGGCCAAAGTGAGTGGCAGACGTACCCGCTGCGACAGGTTGCCGGGTGACGACTATATTAGCGGCAAAACCATCGGCAGCAGTGGGTCCGACCAGGGTGATTGTTGATCTATCCTGCCATCCTGGAAGTAATTTGCTGCGAAACCCATTTGCCCAAAAGTTTGTCATGTGATTCATTCTACCAGCCAAATGCGGAACTGAGTGAATTACCCCAACCGCTCAGAGTGTCTGTGATGTCGTTGACTAGGTTGGAGCCGGCGTCAATGGCCGAGGTGATGCCACCAGCGATTGCGTTGGTGACACCGGCAGTCCGCAGTCCGTGATCGGCTAGGAAGCCTGCCACCATACCAACACTGAAACCGATGATGCCGCCGATTATCGTTCCAGCCACCGGAATGACGCTGCCGATGGCGGCTCCCGCGGCGGCGCCAGCAGCGCCCGCTGCCAGTCCCGTCGCGGCTTCGGCCGTTACCGTTCCAATGGCTTGGGAAGCGGTGATTTCACCGCGCTGATAGGCTTTGATCTGACCGACCGATGAGAAACCTGCCCCAATGATGGCGCCGGCTGCACCCGCACCGGCGAGTCTGCTGCTCATAACACGCGTAGTGGCGCCGGTAGATTGTTGGATCGCCTGGCCTGACGCGCGATCCAGGGCGCGAGCAACGGTGTGCTCGATAATATCGCCAGCGGCGGCAGTTGCGGCGCCTAATCCCGCGTCGGCCACAATGCCTGTTACCTCGTTGCCGGTGATACGTCCGTCTTCCAGGGCGCGGGCAGTACTGACGCCAGCACCCGCGATACTGCCCACTAACGCACCTCGTCGCAGGCTTTGGATATTGGCCTCTTGATAGTGGCTTCGTGGTGCCTGGGCTGGATCAATGCCAGCGCTGCTGGCTTTGTCTGCGTTGTAGGGTTTAGTGGCGTCGCCCGCTAAGTTGTGAACGCCATCGGTGATTTGCACGCAATTTGCGCAGCGAGGTGCGCTCTCGCCTTGAACCATACCGCCCACTTCGCTGGTCTTGGTCCAAGCAGTAACTTGTGTCATGGTGCTCAGGGCGGGTTCAGTGACGAGGCGGTTGTTCCCTCGTGCCTGGTTGTGCGCCTCACGGTTCCAAAGTGCGTTGTTTAGCGCATTAATCTCAGCATGCGTGCCCTGTTTGCTATTGTGCATTCGAGCGGCATCCATGTTTTCTAAGCGTTTACTTAGCACCGGGTGAAGACGTTCGGGCAATCCGGTATTCCTTCCGGTGAAAGCGTGCCCAGTGATGTTATCCACAACGACAGCCCCGACCGGCCCTGCCTTAGTTTTACTGAGCCGACCGGCGGCAATGTCGCTTTGAATCTGTTCGATAAATCGGGCCATTTCATGTCTGGCGATGGCTTCAGGTCGGGTAAATATCGCCGGTGTGCCACCAACCGCACCGGCAATTTCAGCGGCTGGCGATTTTGCTGCCTCGGTAGCCTGTGTTGTTTGAGCAATCTGAAAGCTCGGTGTCTGAATTGCCGCAGCCATTCGGACGACCTTGTTGGGTTCGGCGTTGATCAATGGATCTATTAATGACGGGTTAGCGCTGGGCTGGGTTTTGTGCAGGTTGCCGGCCAACTGCGGGAGTCGTTTGGAGGCTGGTAGTGCATTGCCGTTCAGCAATTCGGAAAAACGTTCGACAACCCGTTGGTCGGGCGCTGGGCTTTTCTGGTTAACCGCTAGCATTTCGCCACTAGCTTTTGCACTTTTTTGGTTGATTCCAATAGGCATACTCAGCTCCTTCTTCTAATGGTAACTGGCAATGTGGTGCGCAGAATTTACTAAAGACTATATGCTGGTTTTGATCAATGGAAAATACGTCTTTCGTCATATCACTTTTTGCCTAATACGCCCGCCGTGATTGATTATAGTTGCGTCGTCACGTTGAGTTCCCGCAGGAGGATGTCCTGGCAGATCGCTTCCTCCTTCACGTTACCGTCACTATGCCGAAAGGCATAGCCCATCCGGTCAATATTCAGCCTCCTTGTTTCACGTTAGATTGAATCAACATTGGCATCATCGCGTCTTTGCAACGTTAGGGTAATAAAATTTTATTGAAGGATTATCACGGGGGAGGATAAGGGGATGGGCATCAATGGTATCAGTTTGCAAAAAGAAGTCGGGGTATCTACAAAATTCAAGCAACCGACTGCGGCTATATCCGTCGCGGATATCAGCGCGTTTAAAGGGGCATTGGTTCAGCTATCCAGTACCAAAAACACACAAAAAGGCGAAAAACACCTAGCGCCCCCGGGTACCATCGCAACGCCACCGACTCTATCCACGGCGGATCGTCATACCGGGATGACTGTTCCCAGCAAATCCATCACCTCTACGTTACACACAGATGCGGATTATCGTGTGGGGGCACCACAGCGACCTGATATCTGGCACGATAATGGGTTTTTGCAAAATCCCAAGGATTCGCGCGATCCAAAACCTCTATCTACGATTGAACCCACCGACGCAGATAAGGCGTATTACCAGGAACAGGTAAGATTGTCGAACGGGGGGATGATCGCCACGGCCATTCGAGCCGATAAATGGGCTAAATGGGCAATTCCGGATCAATATGAAAAATTTCTCGACTCGCCCGACGGAATCAAAGCCTATCGACATTTTTTAGTAGGCCAAGGGAGTGACCGTACCTTTTCCTTTGATAAATATGTTAATGACGATGCCTCGGGGAAAATGACGCTGCGCAATGTCACCATTGATTTACAAAAAGGCGTGCAGGATTTGTATGCCAAAATGTTGCAAACTGACCCCAGTTTGGTGGGGCAATCTATTTCGTTTCAAGTCACTGGTGACAAAATAAGCGTGGGTAGTTCAGCGCAATACCCCTATCCAGCCACCGATAATTGGCAGAAAGCCATCGGCGGCTTTTCCGTTTGGAGCAGTGCCGATGTAACCGTAACGCCCAGCAAAACACCCGGGGGAGAACCAAGCTTTCTGATGAACATGACATTGCATGCCGAAGACCGTTATAATTTCAATCCTAAGCAGCATGATATCGAAACCGGCACGCCGGATTCATTACGCGGGCGATTAGCGCAGACGGGTTTGGCCAAACAGTACATGCATTATGGAACGTTGTCCCAGGAAGTTACCTGGACAGGGGGAGAGGTTGCGGACAGTAATAGTATACGTACCAGCAGCGGGCGTTGAAATTGAGTCCGCAGCAGTGGTGTTTTGGCGCTGGACGAGGCACCAAGCATGCTGATTGGCGCAGTAGATTTTCGTTGGTGGTTTGGGCGGGTGAATATCGTTTCGATGTCTATGTTATGTATGGTGGCCTGCAGCGATAAAGCCGAAACCCCTGCTGCTGCAGCACCCGAGCATACGAGGCATACTATGGAGCAGAAATTGGAGCAAAAGTTGGAGAAAAAGTTGGAGCATAAGAATAACAGTGTTACCAATAGCAAATCTCAGCAACCGGTATTGCAGCGGGATGTGGCAGGGCTAATGCAGTATTTGAGCTTACCGTTTCAGCCGATTGAAGCCGTCTGGTTTGAACAAAGGTTGGGGAATCCTGACAACGAGATTCCCGGACCTACGGATTCCCGCCTTGATGCCGTGCTGTTGTTTACACCAGAACGATCCTTGCAACTACAAAAAATTGCTACGGAAGGTACGAGCAGCTTAAAGCAGGCCAACGTTGCGTATCAACCCTGGTATCCACAAGGATTGATGCAACACTATTCGGAGGAGTCAACTTTATTGCAAGGGAAGTGGTACCGGTTTTATTTGTTTTTTCGCACACCGTATACCCAGGGTCGTCTCATCCATATTAAAAATACACACTATTTTCGGGTGGAGTTATTCGCATTTTAAAGAGATTCTAAGTACCCGTAAAACAGTAACGACTAGTCAAAGCAAGGTGTAAAACCCAGCCTGAGCGTAGTATTGTTCATGGTCAGCACTAGTGAAGCGTCAACATTAATTAGTGTCATCCATCCATAAGGTTGTAACTAACTGATATAAATAAAAAAATAATAAGTGAAGAAATCTAGTTGATGCTGGGTAGCGCATTGCGAATTGTAGCTGGAATGGAAGCCGTACGCCGGAATGGTGTTTTAAAACCGTATTGGGGTTAGAAAAAGGCGCTAATCCCAATACGTATACAGGCCAACCTGCCGACACTGCGTATTGTAAATTACGTAGGTAGGGTCTTGAGGGTATATACGACTGTCATTAGAGCATCTCGAGACTTGGTTGTTGAATATTTCTGTTTGCTAAGGGCATTGCCATTCACCGTTTATTTGTGATGACCAGAAATAGTTATCAATGTCGTTTTTCCAGTCAACTGCGTATATGAAGTGACCCTTATGAAGAAAGCATGCCGTGGCGATTTTCCTGTCACCATCGGGGCCGCGGAACATGCTCCAGCCATGTTCGCCTACGATTGGGCTGCCACCGTCGCCGGTGCCGTGTATATTATCCCAATAATCCTTTCCTGCGAGTAATGCCCATTCATTATCTGCGAGCCCCATTTGCCGCGCAATCTCTTTGACTCGCTCCGGTTTCATGTTGTTGTTAGTGCAGGTTTGCTCGAAAGACTTTTGGGCGCTTTCCATCAGTTCATTAAAGTCGTCATCTGTCATGCCATCTTCTTCGATGACTTCCTTAATGATATCAACTTCCAGGGCAAAGATATCTGCCAGAATCTGCCGCATTTCGCTTGGCTTTTTTGGTGGAACAAAATAAACGCCTATATCCTTGATTAATTTAAGTCCATCTTTTATTAATGGCCACCAATCACCAAAATTGACCACGAATCCACTGGGTGCATATACATCCTCTGTTGCTCCATTTCCTGTTGGGCTATAGGAAACATTGCCTTTCCAGCAGCAGGGTCGACCATCGTGCCATTTGGTCATTGCGCACCCGGCGTGGTGGCATCTTATCTTCATTTTATCATTGTTGTTGCGAAAGTTTCTGAAATGAAATTGCCAGTCAATATCGGTCATCGTTGACTCCCTATATGGGTTGTTATATTGAGTTATTGTTTGATACTACGATATCTTACTTTGGCGGTGACAAGCTGTGAGTTTTAACTAACTCCCGTAAGCAAGGCCGAACAGTGTATTGACAGGTGAATATACTTGTCAATCGACAACATGACTTGAATTTAACCCTTAAGTGCAGTTGTATTGATGAAGTATATACTACTTCGGATACTTTTATTGGTGTCCGGTGTCGGCATTGTGTTCAGTATATGTGTCTGAGGCTTTTCGGATTTAACTACTATGGTACTCTTGCTTTTTCATCGCTGCATTGCAACACCTAGCAATAGTCCGATCATTGCGTGCTATTTCGCTTCGCCATGAAATAGTTGTGAGAAACACTGAACGCTTAATCCCCATGGCCATAGGCATATCACGTCATAGTGCTATTTAACAGCGATTAAGCCTGTACTGCTACGGGAAACAATTCATGGTTCTGATATGTGTTTCATGAAAGTGGTTCAGGTAAACTTTCACCGTTCTCCAAGATGTGCCAAGTTTTTGGCGTGGTGGTGATTCGCTTGCCATTCAAGTATCGGATAATATTGCCGGTGTAACTACATTACGTGGAATCTATTACCGCAAATTGGCAGAGAGACACGTCGTCCGTCTACGGTTCTTAAATGGTTTTGCAGCGGCCGTACCCATCTTGTGGCTCTGGCGACAGCAAATGGCATAACAGTCATCAATATCCAGTGTCCATTTCCTATTGCCAGAAAAGCGTTAATCAAGGTGCTTGTGGTCAATGCGATTGTAAACAAAGCACTACACGCAGTCTACATAACTAGAGATCAGATTGTAACAGAGCAAACCACAACATATTATAGTCATAGAGTAGCTTGCGGATTCAGGAGGTTATCCATTATATAGCCTTTATCCTGCTTGCCGGGCTATCCATTTGTGCGGGTTGTTTGTACTGGCTAATCTAGAGTAGTGTATTAAACAGAATGCTGAATCATCATTTTGTTTAATACACTGCGCTAGGGTTGATGGCATTGGGTTGCTGCAACAGTAATGTTGATGAAGTAATAAAAACAGCCATTATCAATGACCACATACGAGTCATAACTGCCCCGATTTTTAAAACGTTAGTTGCACCTCATCTACGATAAAAGCCGTTATTTAGGTATATTTTTTGACGGGAAATTATTGTTATTATTGGTTATATGGAACCCGCGATGTCAATGCTTCCAGCGATGCTTTAGCACTATAACAAAAGTTATAGTACCTATGTTCTATTGTTCCAAAGTGTGGATGACGTTAATTTATCGGCTATGGGTTGACGCTGAATATGTGATTTTGGGTTGCTGGCCTTAAGTGTCAGAATAATTGTTGGGTCTTAATGTATGGGTAGATATTTATATAGGTGATGTTGATGATTATAAACGTTATACCTCAGTCAGTTATTGCATCATCGACGGTGGTTTTTATATCATCAGGCTGTGATTATGTGGGATAAGCCGCTTGAAAGCCACTCGAGCCTCGCCAGGCGTATGCGGCCGTTAGTCATGATTTTATGTGGTTTGTTGCTGTTAACTGGCTGCCAAATGGAGCTTTATTCCAGTTTGCCTGAAAATGATGTGAACGATATGTTGGCTATCTTACTGCGTAATGGTATTGACAGCGAGAAAGTTCCGCATAAAAAGAATGGCACATTTGCAATTAATGTGAAGAAATCAGAAATGCCTAAAGCCATTGGGCTTCTTAAACAACATGGATTTCCGAAAGAAAAGTTTGTAACTGTTCAGGAGTTGTTTAAAAAGGACGGGCTTATTTCATCTCCACTGGAGGAGAGGGTTCGGTTTATTTATGCGTTGTCGCAAGACGTTCAGGAAACACTGTCACGCATTGATGGCGTGGTAACCGCTCGTGTGCATATCGTGTTGCCCGAAAATAATCCCTTTGCCAATAATGTTAGGCCATCGTCTGCATCAGTGTTTATTAAATATTTGTCAGGCGCGAATGTTAAAAATATTAAATCTGACATAAAAATGATTGTTGAAAAAAGTATTGAAGGTTTAAGTTATGACAAAGTATCGGTGGTTATGTTGCCAGCGCAGGCAACATTGAGTGATACCCAAACTCAACAATGGACAACGGTATGGGGTGTCCGCTTGCCAAGTGAGTCGGCAGTAGGTTTGCAACGTATACTTTGGGGGTTGGGCCTTACCTTGCTAGTTCTGTTGGCTGCTTGTTCATATTTGTTGTTAATGCTTTGGCGGCAGCGCGCCCCTGCTCAAGGTCAAGGTCTTTCAGCTCAGGTTGCATGGGGAAAGCAGCGGCTGGGGCATGTTGTGGCGTTGGTTCGACGGAGGCGTCATGCAGAAGGATAGCGCTTTCTCCCAATCAAAGGATGCGCAACTACAAGCGATTTGTGAGTTCAATTTTTTTCCCAATCGCTATCTTCATGAGAGCTGGTTTAAAATCATGCAGCATGGTGATCTGATCAGCAAGCTATGTCGTTGTTCGCGGGTGGAGAGCCGAATTTCCCGTTATCTATTGAACTATTTCGGCCTAAGGGAACAACCGTGGTGCGACTTTAGTGAGCCCCTTTGGCGTATGTCGTTGTGGCAATCCTCAGAAATTAGGAGGCTAATCTTATACATCGGTCTCATCATTCATTGCAGGTCTGTGCAGCGCGTGATAGAGAAGCAAACAATTCAATTGTTGCGGGACGGACTGGGTGAGGATGGCTATCAGTTTGCCCTAACGCGAGCATCTTTTTTTGCGCCAGCAGATATGCAGTTGGAAACATCCCACCTGGTAGAGAAACACTTAGTAAAACAGATTCATCTGAGCGGTGTTCGCTGGTTAGGCGCGGCATTTTCAGTTCATCCTGTGCCTCTCAATCGACGACTAATGTTGAAATTACCTCATCGTTGGAGCGGCAGCTTTACTCATCCGTCTGGAGGAGCCACTTCAGCGGGCCTGTTGATTGAGAAGTTGATTACTGAACTTGAATGGATTAAACCCGGTCATGAAAAACCTGATTCGAACAACATTGAGCAAATTGCCCCGCGAGCCTGACAGCGGTATTTTAAAAGCGGAAGACTATGCCAATTATGTCAAAGCAGATGATGTGTTGCAAAAAGCACAACAACAAGCGGAGCATATTCATGAAAAGGCGACGCAGTCTTACAATGCTTCCTTTAATGAGGGATACCAGGAAGGGTTGAAAAAAGCAGATGCTGAGTTGGCTGAACGAATCGTTGGTGTAATGGCAAAAACGAAGCACTATATTGAGGGGGTCGAGCATGACCTCGTGGACGTTGTGCTTTCTGCAGTACGAAAATTTGTAAATGAAGTAGATGATGAAACGCTAGTGGTAAATTCTGTAACTAATGGGCTGCAATTATTGGGTAACAATCAACGGGTACTGATTCGTGTTGCGCCGTCAATGATTGCAAGGACTAAGGAACGTCTGTCTGCGCAGCTTAGCGTTTCTGGATACATAGATGTCCTGCCTGATAATCGCCTGGGTGAGAGGGATTGTATATTGGAATCCGGCATCGGAATTATTAATGCCAGTATTGACCGTCAGCTGGAAACGATTGAGCGAGTGCTGCACGAAGCGTTCGACAAACATTGAGCACCTTATGGACGAAGGGATGCGTAAACTTTTGGCACACGTTGATGGGAGTATTGGTCAAGTACGTGATTCTGGAGATAATGACATGAATGCACCGGTGATTGGCAATATAATGATTGTGGGTGAATATGTTTTATTGCGTGAAAGCCTGGTTAGATTGATCAAAAGAGAGATCGGCGAGAATACTGTTCAACTCCTGGAGGCAGATAGTATCGCTCTGGCATTTCCGGTTATTGAAAATATTGAACAACTCGACCTGCTTATTTTATGTTATTTAAAAGACTCGGAAGAACGGTATGAGGCGATGGCTCGTGTTCGGCAACGCTATCCTGAGTTAGCGGTGGTAATGCCTGATAAGGGAGGGTTCGATGGAAATTTGTTACCGCTCAGTCCTGTAGGTCGAGATTGCATTTCAATTACACCGTCCTATGATCAGGTATTGGACGCCGTGAGAGGTGTTATGATGAATAAAGTAAGCGACAGCGATTTATTTATGAAAAATGATCTGGATGTTGTTGGCGTAAAAACCACGCAGGACAATACTTCAGGGGGAAATACAAAAAATGGATCTTGTTACAGATTGACGGCTAGTCAATACAAGGTGCTGAGGCTAATTCAGTTGGGAAATTCCAATAAGGATATTGCCCGCTTGCTTCGTGTAACTGAGGGCACGGTCAAAGTTCACTGTATGGCGATTTATCGGGAGTTAGGGGTAACTAACCGTACTCAGGCGGCGATGCTGACGAAAGGTATGTTTTTTCAGGCGGCCTCGCGTTCCCTTGATTCGCTATGGTAGCTTATCAATTTCTATATTTATTGATTCGCATTGGGGGTGGTCATTATATTGGCTTGTTCGATGGTGAGGAGGTAAGCCATCAAAATGGTTTGAGGATTGATCGTTAAAGCGAGTCCTAAGTTTTATATCTTAAGTGCTGTAGTTCAATTTTTATTTCTTAGGCTGTATATCTCGGGTCATATATCTTTGTTTTTATGGCAGGCAATTTTTTACGGAATGTAATTTTTTATAGAATATAATAATAGCGAGGCTCATTTTTGGCGCGTTTGCGATGGATGATTTTCCGGTGTCATCGTTTGTTGATTCGTGTCGTTTAAGAGCGGGTTGATCAATGTGTCGCCAAAATGTACTTTTTGTCGAGCATTGTCGTCACTGCGGTGTAGTGTTGGCTCTCTTGAGTCAGATACCTGCTCCATGGTTTGCTTATCACTCGGCTGTTGCATTATCCCAGTGCTAAAAAAATCGGCATATCCGACTAATGGTGCAATGCTTAGCATGTCCAGTTTCAGTGTTGTTGTGACCTGCTCGTCGCCGTTGCTGAGACTGGAAACAGCTTGGGTTGGGTCCAATAAGTTTTGGTTATCAGTAATGAGTGCACTATCACTACTCCGCTTATCATTATAATATTCGTTATGCGGTAGAATTTGCTTGGCCAGATCCTCTGCCACGCGTTCTATTGCCTGCGCGGTATCGTTTTGTAGGTTTTCGAGTGGGTTTTTAGAGGCTGAAAAATTGTTGTTATCTACGTGAGTGACATTATTCGGAAGTGTCGGTTGATAGTCAGTTACCGGGCTGTACTGTAAGTCCGGCGAAGAATGTTGTATTCCCGGGTGAGCAGCTAGTTTGTCCAGTGCGTCGTTATCCATGTAAGCCTCTTTACGGTAAGTTTCGGTTTTTTCAGAACGGGTGAATAACACGAAACGTTGGTGCGCAAGTGTTCGGTTTTAGAAAAATGGAAGTGTTATCGGTTATGTGCACCATCGATGTTTTTATGCTGTAAATAGCGCTTCCCGCAACACGGCCCGCCCTATGATACTAGTCAAAAACACTAGTCCATAATAGCAGCTCATAACACTAGCTCATAACACTAGCTCATAACACTAGCCCATAACACCAGTCACAATGCAACTTTACAACGGTTGCGTATACCTAACGTTTAGGTAAGGTCGTTACGCTTTGCTGAAAACACCCGTAGTAAAAGCATTTCTGCTGTTAAAAAGCTAATTCCATCATCGCTAGTATAGCTTACCCCTATACGCTGAGATATTGAGCGTTCGTGCTATGACTAATGGCGTATTTCTTCTTGATTCAGGTTTGGCTAAGGTGGTACCGCATACCAGTTTGATTGGGGATTCTCTTCTTTGCTAAGGACATTATGGGTGAATAACGAGGCATCTATTACGAATTTTTATCATGGTGTTGGCCGCACACTAGCGCGTCGTGTTGACAGCGCTGCCGGTCTTCCTGATCGTGAAACTTTGTTGCCTTGCGATGGACAAGGCGCGGACGGATGGGCGCAAATTGTTGCGCAGTCGATTAAGTGGGATGATCTCATCGTTAATGCGCTTCGCCCTAATATAAAAGACAAAAGTGTACTTATGCCAGGTGCTTATCAGCACGCTGTACAAAGTGGTTTAACAGTTTTTAAAGATGAAGCAAACAAACACAACGCAAAAATAATGCGCCTGGCCTCTGCGTTACTTGATGATGAATTACAGCTGATGGCGTATGTCCGTGGTCAGCGCAACATATTAAAAGGCGCATAGGCCTGGAACCCGTAATGATGGAAACAACAGTGACAGAAACATTGCTTGAAGAGCCAGTAATGACAGAGCCAGTAATGGGGGGAAATATTTACGGTGCTGGAGAATTACATGCCACCGAAAGTGTATTGTTAACGAATAGAGCGTATGTTGCGTTACGAGTGCTGAATTTTGGTTATTTGCGGCATGATCGAGTTGACAAGGCGCAAGTGTTGTTGGAGGCGCTAAACAATCTGATGCCTGAGGATACCGATATTTTATTGTCCCTCGCTCACGTCTACGTCAAAGTAAACCGTTGCAACGACGCTATGTCACTCATCAGCACCATTCAAAAAGACCTTGTTACACCAGGTGTCGCACTGCATTTAATCACGATAAAGGCTTTGCTGGGCATGGATCGCACTGCTGAGGCGAGTGAGTATTTGCAACAGCACCATCAATACAGGACTATGACATAGTGGGAAAGTTAGTGCAGGCATGGGCCTTGAAATTAACAAGTCGCAATGATCTGGCGTTGGCGTTTTTGCTGGTTGCGGTAATTTTTATGATTGTATTGCCCATGCCTACCATATTGGTCGATGCCTTCATTGCCATCAATATTTCAGCGGCAGTGGTGCTGTTAATGGTAGCTGTGTATTTGCCGCATCCGCTGGCGTTTTCGGCGTTCCCGTCTGTACTGTTGTTAACGACATTGTTTCGGCTTGCCCTGTCCATTACCACTACACGACTAATTCTGCTCGAAGCGGATGCCGGAAAAATCATCTACGCCTTTGGTGATTTTGTGATTGCAGGTAACCTCGTGGTGGGTTTGGTGATTTTTTTAATTATTACGCTGGTGCAGTTTATCGTGATTACTAAAGGCTCTGAGCGAGTGGCGGAGGTTAGTGCCCGTTTTTCGCTGGACGCTATGCCAGGCAAGCAAATGAGCATCGATAGTGACCTACGAGCTGGCGTTGTTACGATGGAACAAGCCAAGGAACGTCGTACGCGTCTTGAAAAAGAAAGCCAGCTTTACGGCGCCATGGACGGCGCAATGAAGTTTGTGAAAGGCGATGCAATTGCCGGGTTGATTATCATTATTATCAATATTCTTGGGGGTATATTGGTGGGAATGATGCAACATGGCTTGAGTGCGGGAGAGGCATTACAGTTATACTCCGTACTCACGGTTGGTGACGGACTAGTAGCGCAGATTCCGGCCATATTTATTGCAATTACGGCGGGTATTATTGTAACCCGCGTTACCACTGAAGAACACAACAATCTTGGCACTGACATTGGTAACCAGATAATGGCGCAGCCCAATGCGTTGCTCATCGGCGGGGGGTTATCACTGGGTATGGCGCTAGTGCCCGGTTTTCCAACCGGCGTGTTTATTATTTTGGGGCTGGTGCTCTTGGGTATCGGGTGGGCGCTACGCCAGCGCCAGAGTACCGGTGATGCGGATTTGTTTGAAACCTTGCATGGTAGGGATGCTGCGGCGCAAGGCGAAATGACGGTACCGGGAGATTCGGCAGATCCTTATTTATCCAGTACACCGCTAACCTTGGAGGTTGCAGAGGCAATGCGCTCCGAGCTGAGGCCGGAGTTGTTGAACGCCGAACTGGCTAAGGTAAGACGTGGGCTGTATCAGTCGCTTGGTGTCCCTTTCCCCGGTGTTAGCCTGCGCTTTGAGAGCAGGTTAAACGACGATGGTTATGCCATTCACTTGCAGGAGGTACCTGTTGCCGAAGGTTATCTTGGCAGCCAAAAATTATTTGTTTGTCATAGTGTCGATGAATTAACTTTATTGGATATTCCTTACTCCGAAGGTGAAGCCTTTTTACCGGGTCTGCCGACGGTATGGGTAAATGCAGTACACAACGACAAGTTACGTGAAAAAGGTATTGGTGTGTTGAATGCGCCACAAATACTCAGTCATCACTTGGCATGCGTGCTGCGAAAATATGCCAGTCAGTTTGTGGGTGTTCAAGAAGCGCATCACTTATTGAGTCAGCTAGAACCCGGTTTCGCTGAGCTAATAAAAGAAGCACAGCGCGCTGTGCCCTTACCCAAAATGGCTGCGGTGTTACGTAACCTGGTGGCCGAAGATATTTCGATCCGGGATCTGCGTAGTATTTTGGAAGGATTGGTTAAATGGGGGCCACAGGAAAAAGACGACGTTCTGTTAACGGAATATGTGCGCAGTTACCTGAAACGTCACATTAGCCATCGCTTTAGTGCTGGGCAAAATATCTTGCCAGCTTACTTGCTGAACCCGGCGACCGAAGATGCCATACGCAATGGTATTCGCCAAAGCCCTACTGGCAGCTATCTTGAGCTGGAACCGGCAGTTTCTCAGGGGCTGCTAAATACGATACGTGAGCACGTTGGGGAGCTGAATCACCGCGTCAACCGCCCCGTGTTGCTCACGTCGTTGGATATACGGCGTCATCTGCGTCAACTCATCGAGCCGGACTTTTTTGAGCTTGCAGTGCTATCTTATCAGGAGCTAACACCGGAGATCACCGTGCAGCCGCTGGGACAGATTCAAATTGCTTAACCTGGATGTTGTTGGGGTTTGTTGGGGCTTGTTAGTAAGCGACACGGATTTATGGTGGTTTGATTTATGGCGTGAGTGGGTGTTTCCTAATTCATATACCTACGTCTACCTACGTCCAAAATGCTGCGGGTAAATTTTTGGATATGTACATAAGGTGAGTTTTATGTGTTTAAATAATGTAGCCAATCGATTACGTGATGCTATCGGCAATGCATCACCGTTGCAGCTGAAGGGTAGAGTGTTGCAGGTTGCGGGTACGGTTGTTAAAGCTATTGTACCGCAGGCAAAGGTTGGCGAATTGTGCTTGTTGCGTAATACCGGAGAGCATTCGTTATTGCCGGCTGAGGTGATCGGGTTTGAAGATAACGTAGCACTGCTAACCCCAATGGGCGACATGGATGGTGTATCGCCTACAACGGAAGTGGAAACGACGGGTGGCACACACACAATTCACATCGGTGAGTATTTGCGTGGCCGGGTACTCAATGGCCTGGGTCAACCGCTGGATGACGGTGACGTGGTGCAGACTCTGGATATAAAAGCTTACCCAGTATGTGCCATGCCACCGCACCCGCTGACGCGGCGGGTGATTGATAGACCATTGGCAACAGGCATTAAGGTCATCGATGCGTTATTAACCTGCGGCGATGGCCAGCGGATGGGGATATTTGCGCCAGCCGGTGCCGGTAAAAGCACGCTGTTGGGAATGCTCACTAAACATGCTCAGGTGGATATTACCGTAGTGGCCTTGATTGGTGAGAGAGGGCGTGAAGTGCGGGAGTTTATTGACGGCGTTCTGGGGCCCGAGGGCATGAAAAAATCAGTGTTGGTCGTGGCGACTTCGGATCGCCCGGCAATCGAACGCATCAAGGCCGCTTATGTGGCAACCGCTATTGCCGAATACTTTCGTGACCAGGGCTTGCGGGTGCTGTTATTAATGGATTCAGTAACACGCTTTGCCCGTGCGCAACGGGAAATTGGCTTGGCCGCGGGAGAAGCACCGACTCGGCGTGGATTTCCACCCTCTGTATTTGCGGTATTACCTAAGTTGATGGAACGGGCAGGGCAATCAAACAAAGGGTCCATCACTGCGTATTACACGGTGTTAGTGGAGGGTGACGACCTGACAGAGCCAGTGGCTGATGAGTGTCGTTCCATCCTTGATGGTCACATCGTTTTATCCCGTGAGTTGGCGAATGCCAACCAATTCCCTGCCATTGACGTGTTGGCCAGCCTGAGCCGGGTGATGTCGGCTATTGTTCCCGTTGAGCATCGTGCCGCGGCCAGTCGGGTAAGAGACTTGTTGGCAAAATATAACGAAATCGAGTTGTTGGTACGCATTGGCGAATACCAAAAGGGGCATGATGCCGTCGCGGACGAGGCGCTTGCCAAGATTGATGGTATTCGAACCCTGTTGCATCAAGCGATGGACGACAATGCAGATTTCCAACAGACCATTACTGATTTAAAGGTGTTGGCGGGGTTGCCTTAACTTGTTCAGGTATCTGCTAAGCGGTTTATTTACCTAACGTGCTCATTGATACGTAGTGAGATCGACATAGGGTTTAATAGTGAACGCTATAATGATGAATACGCGGCAACTACTGACATTAAATAGCGTGCGCGAGGCTCGGGAAAGAAGCGCCCGGGCGCGGGTACTACAATGCCGAACAATCCTGGAACGTTATCAACAGCAACGGGATGATCAGCAAAATGAATTGAGCGCGTTTCATGCGTGGCTTCCCGGACGTGAAGCCGAGCTATTTGGTGCGCTTAGTGCCCAGCCTGTATCCCGCGGCGCACTTGAAGACTTTCAGGCCACCTTAAGGTTACTGAATAAACATGGTGCTGATTTGGCGTTGCAGATAGAGGATGTCAGTGCCAGGATTAATGCGGCACAGGCGCAGCTTGAACAGGCCCAATCGGCGTTGCAGGTGGCGCACCGGGCTAAGGAAAAGTTATCGGAACTTACAATGCAACACCATCAAGTACAACGCGACGCGGTTGCAAAACAAGAGGAGTTGGTGTTCGAAGAAGCAATTAATTGCCGGTCCAGAGACTCGTAGTTAGGCTTGGATGAGTTGTTAATATAATATTGTTAAAGTAATTTTTTTAAAGTAATGTTGTTAAATAATTTAGTCATGTTTAGGTGTATGCAGTCACCGGTATTCATCTGTTATTTTCTGCTCTTTGTGATAATCAGTGCAATGTCGTCTAGTTGTTTTTCCCGTGCATAATCGAGGGCGGTTTTGCTATTGGTGTCTTTTAACTGAACATCAGCGCCGTAATTTATTAGTGCTGAAACCGCCTGCTTATTGTTTTTCTTTACTGCTTGAATCAGTGGTGGTATTTTCTTGCGCTTCGATGGGGTATTAGGGTTGACACCCAATTGGAGAAACTGTTGTAGTAAATCGTTATCCCCTTTCCGGATGGCGTAGCTGAGAAAATCTTCCGCATCAGTTGCTATGCCTTGCTGCAATAAAAATACAGTCATTTTCGGTTTGTTGTATATTAGTGAAAGATAAGCAAGCGAATAATTTCCAGATTTTTTATTGATATCGGCACCGTGGGCCAGTAGTAATTCAAGGACTTTAATATTGCCTAGTTTTATCGCGTAATCTAACGGGGTTTGACCATCGTTGTCGTTTGCGTTGGGATCGGCGCCAGCGTTTAATAGCATTGACAGTACGGCAATGGCGTTGGGGTGAGTGGTATTATTTTCAGTATGGGTATCAAGCCACAATAGTTCTGTGTGTAGTGGTGCGGTACCCGTCATTGGCTCAACAAAATTGGGGTCAGCCTCATGCTCAAGCAATAATTCAATCATTGCAACCGACTGCTGAGGACTCCAAAGCGCAGACCTAATGATGGTAGATCCCTTTGGTTTCGCATCATTCACATTTGCACCGCGGTCCAATAATAGCGTCGCTGCTCGAACATATTGGGCATGCAGTGTTGGATCGCGATCCCCTAACACCAAGGCACGTAATGGCATAAGGCCTTTTGCATTGGGTATATTGGGATCAACGCCTTGAGCTAACAATTTCCGTATTGTAATTGTATCTCCTGCGTGGGCTGCTTCGACCAGTTGGTCCTGAATATCGGCATTGGCAATCGTTGAACAGCTCATTAACGTAAGTAGTGCAATAAAGAGTATTCGGTAGCAATGGGTTGGGTTTAATAACATACCGGAGTCACCTCAGCTTAATTCAACAACTGTAGTCGGCGGAATGTCATGGCAAATTCATTTTGATACCGTTGATTTTTATGTCGATTAAACGTCATACAATATTGTCCATGGGAGCGAATCGATTTAAATAGTGTACTCTATGGTAGCATATAAAGACACATTAACTGTTCCGCAACTTTAATTTGCTTTCAACGACATATTATTGGTGTGTCGTTAAAGGGGGTGTATAGTACACCCCCTTTAACGTTGATGGGCGATATAATTACTAAGGCCTATAGATGATTTCGTCCCTGGGCTTGTCACCCTCGTGTTGTTGATAAAATCCGTCAATTTGGTGTTGATAATTATTAATCTTTTGATCAAAAATATCTGCTTGTTTTCGCAATGTTTCTAGCTGAGTATTCACTTGCTCAATTTGCAGATTCGTGGCCTCTCCCGAAAAGCTATCGTTAATTAATTCATTTGCTATATCATGAATTTTCTCCAACTTTTGTTGGTTAAATCGCACATCGTAAGAAATATCATCCCATTTGTTTTCCAAGCCAGAATTGACAGATCCCGCCCTATTGTTGTAAATATCAAGTGACTCAGACTGGGCAACCATGGCTCGATGTAGGGAATTATCCAGTTGACTTAGATTTTCAGATAGTCGTGTTAATGCGCTATACTCACGACGTTCCTGTTGGTATTTCTCTATACTCATTGCCGCTATTTCGGTGGACATTTTATATTGTGACTTCTTATCTACAAGTACACTTCTTTCTTCTACTAATTGTTTTATGCGCTCACCCAGTTGTTGCGGATCATAGCCAGCTTTTTCCTTAATATCATTCATGGCGGGTCCTTTTACGGTTTCGCTGGCAACAAAATTCTCAAGAATTCCGTGTAAAGCTTGCTTGGCACCGCCTAGCGGGTTTTGTAGATAGCCTAATGTTGCTTCAAGTGTTTCGGCGGCCAGTCCGGCTTGAATAAAGGCGAGTTCAATGGTCTTTTCCCGAATAGCAAGGTTTAATAAGCTAAGTTGTTGCTCAGCGTAACCTCGTCGACTGGAGGTAAGGCTGTCTAACCATTTGTTATCGCCATTGGTGGCCGGGTTGGTATTTGGGTGGCCAAGTGTCGTAGGTTTTGGCATGTTGGATGAATCTTGATTTTTTATCTGTTGGTTGTTGGACTGTATGGCATTGGTGGAATTCATCCATAGCAAACCAGATTCCTGAGCCGTTGGGTTAATTCCGCCACCCGGTATCATGTCCTGTATTGAAATGTTGGGCAATCCACCGCCAACGTTCTGTGTAACCACCTGGGCGGTGTTACTCATGGCAACCGCTACTTGTGCTAGGCGATTGACGTCCTGGCGCACGTCGGGATCAATGGGTATATACTTAGCTAGTTCGTTCATCACGCCGTTTGCCGCGCCTTGCCAGTCTCGGTTTTCTATCGCTTGCGTTACGGAGGACAATTGGTCGGCGCTACGCTCAAGTTGATGCATCCACTGTGGTACCTCCCAGGATTTACCCAACAGGCTATTGAGGCTGACGGCCGCGTCACCATAGCGCTCGTTGCGTACTGCATCGTAAATGCCCTGGAAAACCGATATTTTTTCGCCAACGTTCATTTGGCCCAGCAGGCCTGCCTGGGATAATTGGTTATACGCACCTTGTACATTACCTTGTTTAACTTGGGATAGGGCGTCTTGTAGTGCCCCGGCCATTTCCACGCTTTGGCGTACCTTGGCGAAGGCATTTGTTTCGTCGATGTTGCCGTGTTGCTGGATCGAATTCAGAATGAGGCTCGCGGCCTGATTGAAATCTTTCTGGCGTACCGCTTGTTCAATGGCTTTTGCATTGGTTTGAATGTCTTTTACGCTACCGAGTAGTTCATTGGCCGGTAGTGGTTTGCCAAATATATCGTTAAGCTGTGTTAATGCTTCGCCATAGTCTTTGGCGCGCAGTGCTTGAAAGACGCCGTCGACTTGTTTCATATTGTCGCCTGCTTTTAGCAGTTGCTGTTGCATGTCTTTGTTAGTGCTTAGGTTGTAACCAATATCGGCGATACCCAGGCCAGCACCCAACCAGTCCCGGTTTTTCACCAATTGGTCTATATTGGCGGCTGTGCCGGCGACCCGTAGTGCATTGCCCATTTTTTCCAGTTGAGTTGGCGAAAGTTTAGAGTAATTGGCTACGTCGTTCATAATCAGGTTGGTTGCCTGCAGCCAGTCTTTTTGCTTAATGGCTTGTTCCAAGGCCCGCACATTGCCCCCGATGTCGCGAATAGTGTCCAATGCCCGGTCTAACTTGGAGCCCTCCTTAACGTAGTTGCCCACCAGGGTGGCTCCCGCCAGCAGTGCGCCAAGTTCATCGCCCCGGTCCAGGCCGGTTTTAATCGCCTGGGCTTTTTCATATAGTTGTGCGGCATTCTTGAGCTGGATCAAGTTCGAACCTTTGGGGATTGACCCTATCGCTGCCATCGCGATGCCCTCTAGGTTGCCGGTTTTATGGGCCTGGTAAGCGGCTAATCCATATTGCCCATACTTGCTGACGTTGCCCAGTACCGCAGCGGTTTTGGTGCTCAGTCCCAGGGCACCGGCCGCTTTGGATGCACCAGTGGCAGCCCCTATGACGCCCATGGCGGCTTGTCCGATGTTGCCTGTTTTAATGCCTTTGTAAGCCTGATAGGCGGCTGATACTATCTGCGCAATTTTGGCAAACGGTGCTAAGGCGGGAATAAATTGAGCCACCATCAATATTTTTTGGAAAAGCTCGCTCTCCATAATTTTTTTAACGCCTTTCCAGACCCCCTTCCAGGCGCCACTAACAGCATCGCCAATGCCTTTTGCCACATCGCCGATACCTTCGCCTACTTTTTTAATGGCGTTACCGACGCCTTTAACCGCTTTCTTCACGGCTTTCGCTATTTTCTTTAAAAAAAACTCGACTTGTACTTCACGTCCATTAACGTTGACCGTGCCCTTATCGTTTTCGCTGCGAATGGATTTGATATCGGCTGCACTTAGTTTTTCACCGCCTAGCAGACGACGAAACATTTCGCCTTCGTCACCCTTGGTATCGGTTTTGTTGAGACGCTGGTCCAGTGCATGGCCCACTTCTTCTGCATAAACCGCTACCGCTTTCGAAGGGTCAGCCAGGACTTTTTCGTTTAGGTAGATGACATCGCGTTGAGCATCATAGGCGCCGAGGCCGCCCCGCATGTTTTGTTCGCTCAAGACCTCGATTTTCGGCAGCCAGTCAACATTGCCCTGTAGTGCTTTTTGTCGAAAGGCTTCGGCTGTTCCCTGATCCATGTTGGGGCCAAATACCTGCTGCATCAATTGATTAAATTCTGCGGGACGACTGGCCAAGTCACCAAACCGCTGAGCAAACTGTGCTTTAATTGTATTGATGGCGCCTGTTTGCTGGGCGACGTTGCTATTGTTGCTGTAGGTATTATTGGCATTGTCCCCCGAGTGGCTTAACTGATTAGCCACATTGCCTAATGCCTGACGTGCATGACCGCTTAGGCTATTTAGGCTTGGCCCTTGACTGAAAGATGGTCCGTTGGTGCCGCCCTGTATCTGCGCGTCGCGCGTGCCTGGGGTTAAGGTGGTTACTGTAGATAGGGTCTTGTGCGGGGTGTCGAGTCTCATTGTAATTCTCCTGGTCGTCCGTTGCCTATAGTGTTGATGCCTATTTGGTGAGTTTGTCTGTTGTTAACGCCCCATTCTGGCGTTATCCAAATGTTGCACAAAATTCTGATCTGGGAATATGCTGTAATTGTCGAGATTCCGCGGGACGCTTGTGCCAAAATACTCTCAGGCGAAAATTTTATGTAACATTTTTTATTCAATTCAATTTTTATTCAATTCAATGTTGTTAAAGCCAGTTCGATTCAGTCCAATCCAGTATTAAGCAATACCGCTTTCATTCGTTAAACCGGTTGGTTTAATCTGACTGATGTCTGAGCATAACCCCCGGAGCATTAGCCCCGGGGTGGTTATGCATTACCGCACTCGTTTGTTGCTTGCGCCCTTAGTCGTTAGTGTTTGTGCGAGTTGCATTCATGGTGTGGTTGAACAGTTGATTGCCCATTGTTGTTTGGTTAAACAGAAATTGAGCTGCCTGGTTGGACAGGGTAGCGTTGGTACCTTGGCCCTGGGCAGTAGGCGTGGGTTCTTCGTGGGTGAGCGGGTTACCCATCGCCTGGTTGGTGGTTATGACGTTACCATTGCTAGTCCAGTCGTCAACGCCGTTTTCTTCTTTAAATACGTAGCCGTCGTTGGTCATGCGGTCAAGCTCGGAGCCATTGCTCATTACGTTGCTGATTTTAACGTTGTTGTCGGCAACGCCGGTGACCAGGATAGCCTGATCTCCTTTGGTGATGGTCAGGGAATCCGTTACCGTCAGGCTATTGCCTCTACCCACGGTGTTGACTGAGATTTTGGTGCCATCATCCAGCATAAAGGTAGCGTCTTGCTTAAAGTCCCACTTTCCACCATCATTTTCCTGCACATGGGGATCTCCCCAGATACGAGTTGAATTTCCTTCTTTATCGGTAATGTGCCAAGACTGATTCGCATTGTCGAATTTTAGGCTGTAGCCATTGTCCAGTTGAATGGTTCGATTACTCTGGTCTACCTCCCAGGTGGGTTGAGGCGTAGGCTGGGGTGATGGTGTTCCTGGTGAGGGTGCTCCCGGGTTTCCAGTGGTGCTGGGCATCATGTTTTCAAGATTATCTGTTACTTCCCGCAACTCGGAAGTGGCCTTGTTCAGCACGTTTTCCAGATGCCGGTCAGGGTAAACCATAATATGGGGGGCATCATGTTGGCTAACCGTGTTGGCAAAACGCTCAGCAGATTGGCTGAGTGCCTGGTAGGCACCTTTATCCATTTGTCCTTCCATTCCCTTAATGGCATCCTTCAGTTTAACAGCAGCCGCTTCAAGTTGTTCAAGGGCCTGGGTGTTGTTCGGGTTTTCTTTAACTTGTGTAGCGGCGGCACGTAGTTCGTCAATAGCCGTTTCAACTTTTTTGAACAATGGGCAATCTGTTTGTGTTTTCATTTTATCGGCTAATTGATCCAATTCGTTCGCTGCACCGGATAAATGATTTGCAGCACCGGAAACGCCTCCCGTTGTTTGTGGGGGCAACGGACTTGGTTCCGTTGATGGGGGGTGAGAGCCTAATGCAGGTGCAGGAAGCGTGGCGACCGGTCCGTGTTGATGTGTGTTCGGGAGCGTTTGTGCGCCTTGCCCTCCGGATTGTGAGCCGGTTATTGCGCTTACGAGTAAGTTTACGATGCCGCCTAACGGGCCCGAAAGTAAACTTTGTAGGCCTTGCTTTCCAGTCAACAATCCGGCTGTATCTGAAATTTGTAATCCGCGTGGCTTACCCTTTTCGAGTCCGCCAAATTGTACCGATAAGGCGCCGTCGCCCTGTTTGATATTGAAACTAAGGTCGGGTGGCGTGTTAATTCTGTCAGCTATTTTTGACAACCAGGACATATCGATTTCTCCTTGCATGGGTTTGTTTGTTGCGCATTGCGACTAACGCAAGTACAGTAATTTTTAGTTGGCGGTTGAATCCGTTAATTAATTTTTGAATTCGTTGCCTACGTACATAAATGTAGCCATTACAATAGGCTGAAACAATTCAGCTTCGGTCCTACGACCTGTGTATAACGAAAGTAATAGATGGCTGGTGTTAAGGCGAGGCACGAGATTAACTATTGCGCATAGCTCAGTGTTTAGCCTACGCAATGTTACGAGTACCGACGGTTGAGTGGGTTATTTAAAGATCAACATTCAGCCACACAAAACGCGCTGGTGCTGTTGTTTTATTGGTATTGTTTTGTTGATGTTGTTTTATTGAAATTGTTTTATTGACATTGTTTTAGTGATATTACTTTATTGATGTTACCTTATTGATATTGTTTTCTGGTATCGTCACGCCAGCGTTGTTATCTCCCGTATTAAGATTGCTAGCAAAAAAACAGATGGTGTCTGTTTAACTTCCTTATAGGCTATAACTTAAGTATTACGCCGATCAGTCTATTTCCTTACCTACCCGCAACACGTACTCTGTTTGCACTTAATGCGTGTTTTCCTGTGTTGCACCAACCTCGGCTAGAGTGCGTTTTAATAACAACCGTGGAGCATGAAAACCATGACATTTACCAATTATGGAGGCTTGTTATGAATTTGACGAATGTGTTTTGTCTGTCGCTCCCTGGCCCGGGTTCCGGTTTTACCATTAACAACAATATATGGAAAAAAAATGATGGCAAATCCCAGAAACCAGATAGCTGATGTATCAAGTTGCGCAAGGTGGCATGCTAATCCCGAGTTTAAGTCTCCCTGGCAAATGCATGTCAACGATTTAACAACGACAGCTACCGCTAGTCGTCAACAAAGCATGACGTCCACATCCAATAACCACGATGTTAACCTCGACAGCCGTGCCGTCAGTGCGCTGCGTTTTCCGAAGCTGAGTCATTCATTGTTATTGTGGTGTAACCACGTTGCCAAGGTTAATGATCTGCCGGTGGATATGCTCATTGACGGCAAACAATACAGTTTTCAATTGCGCCCTTGGCATCGCTCGTTGCGCAATCACTCTGGCGCGGGTGTGGCGCTAAAAATAGGTGATAGGGAGAGCAATCTGAAGTTAGAGCGGGAGTCCTTGGCGGTACTATTACTACGCTATGCGACAGTAGAAGAAATGACGTGTTTGTCGAGTGAATTACGTATTGCTGTCATGGAAGCCGTGTTATCACCGCTACTAAGAACACTGGAGATATTATGCAAAGCGCCTGTCAGTGTGGCTCAATACCCCCATCAGGAACGGTCGCAGGAGGCGCATGTGATGTTGGGTTTTACGCTTGCGATTGAAGCGGGGGTTAGCATTGGCGGGGTGTTGAGTTTTAATGCTGCCTTGTTGCCAGCCATCCGAAGCGAAATCGATCGTTGGTCATTACCCTACGAATCTCGCTGGGAGGACTTGCGCACCACTATTTATTTCGAGCTTGGTACTAGTGTCCTGCCTGTTGATGAAGTGAAGTGCCTAAAACCGGATGATGTCGTTGTTTTGGAGCACTGTAGTTATTTTTCTTATCAAAAAATGCGATTGCGGATACCGCCGAATCTGCGCCTGACAGGGCAGCTTCAGGGTAATACGCTGGTGATAGAAAATAAGGAGAAATTTAGTATGCCACCGGAAAGCCAGGAAGAGACCACCGATATCGATGACCTGTCGGTTAAATTAACCTTTGATCTTGGTGAGAAAACCATTGCCTTTGGTGATCTGAAGCAGTTACAGGTGGGTTACACGTTTGAGCTGGATGGTACGCTCGAAGAATTGGTTAAGATTCGTAACCATCAACAGTGTATTGGGGTCGGCGAATTGGTGCAAATTGGCAGTCGTGTGGGTGTTCGTATCGTTAAATTTTTTGGTGAGAAGCATGGACAGTCTACCTAATCCTATTGTCCTGCTGGGTGGGTTAGCGGTGCTCGGGTTGGCACCGTTTTTAGCCATATTGGTGAGTTCATTCATAAAAATTGTTGTGGTGCTGTATATCGTGCGCAATGCCATTGGTCTGCAACAGGCACCGCCTAATTTGGCTATCAATGGGCTGGCTATTATTTTGTCGCTCTACATTATGGCACCTGTAGGGATTGCCGCCTATGACAAATTCTCAGCTTACCCTGGTGGGTTCGACAATTTGCAAGATCCGGCGCTTTTTAAGACCTTGGGGGATAGTGTTGAGCCCTTGCGTGGTTTTTTGATAAAACACTCGGATACAGAGGAGCGACATTTTTTCGCCAACACGACGAAAAAGTTATGGCCGGAGGAATATGTTGAGAAAGTGACGGATGAACATGTTCTGGTGCTGGTCCCTGCCTTTACGGTAAGTCAACTGAGCTCTGCTTTTGAAATTGGTTTTTTGCTGTTTTTACCCTTCGTGGTTATTGATCTGATCGTTTCCAATATCCTGCTGGCAATGGGGATGATAATGGTATCGCCAATGATGATTTCTTTACCCTTTAAGGTCTTGTTGTTTGTGTTGGCAGATGGTTGGACCCGATTAATCCATGGTCTGGTATTAAGTTATCAATAATTATATGACCGAAATTAATATTATTGAATATACCTCACAAGCATTGCTACTGGTCCTGTTGTTATCAATGCCTGTGATTGTTGCCACCACTCTGGTTGGGTTGTTGGTTGGTTTATTTCAGGCGCTCACGCAAATTCAAGAACAAACACTGCCTTACGGTTTTAAGCTGGTGACTGTTATCGTTACAATGTTATTCACGGCACGTTGGCTCGGTATGGAGTTGCACGATTTTACGCTCACTATTTTTAACCTGATAGCCATGAGCGGGCAGTGATTGAATCGGTCAGCGAGGCGCAGGGTTGGTTATTGGCCTTAATCCTTACCTTGCCACGAATTCTTGCTGTGTTCATTGTTTTACCATTTCTGTCAGAACCTGTTTTGCCAGGGATGATCCGTAATGGAATTGCCGTGGTGCTGGCCACGTTTATGGTACCGGTGGTGGCTTCGCAACTTGATACGGTCCCCCTGGATGCCATTGTGATTATTGCCATAATTGGCAAGGAAATGATTATAGGATTGTTAATTGGTTTCCTCGTTAGTTTGGTTTTTTGGGCCATTGGTTCAATGGGGTACTTTATTGACTTTCAGCGGGGAGCCATGAGTGCATCGTTATTCGCGCCGATGTTTGGCGAGCAAACCTCTCCGTTGGGTGCTTTCTTTGCCCAAATGATGGCGACCTTATTGTTTGCAGGGGGTGGTTTTTTATTGTTATTGGATGCCTTGTTCACTAGCTATGTCACCTGGCCGGTTTCCTCGTTTTATCCTAACTTTAATTGGGCTGCGACTGATTTTTTCCTTAAGCAGTTTGATTGGCTGATGTATAACATAATACTGTTGGCCGGCCCCATCGTAATGACCATGTTTTTGGCAGAATTGGGCATGGCGCTTATTGGCCGTTATGTTCCACAGATTAATGTCTTCATCTTGGCGATGCCGCTTAAAAGTGCCATTGCGTTATTGATGTTGGCCCTCTATACCGGTTTCATTGTGGAGTACATACAAGGGGATTTACATCGTTTCAGTGAGGTCATTCAATCGCTGGATACTTTATTGCGATGAGCGAAGACAAAAGCCGAAAAACCGAGCAGGCAACACCAAAGAAACTGCGTGAGTCGCGCAAAAAGGGCCAAATACCGAGGAGTAAAGAAATTGTTACTACAACTCTGTTCATGGCCCTTTTTATGTATTTCTGGCTAACCTGGGAATGGCAATTTGAAAATATTAAAGAACTGGTCGGCATACCTGCCAATCTGTACCAATTTGATTTTGACGATGCACTGAAATATCTGTTCGATTTGGTTATGGATAAGGCGGTGTTTTCGTTGTTATTGCCGCTGTCTGCCATTGTCGTGGTTGTTGGTGTCTTGGGAAATATTTTGCAATTTGGTGTGTTGTTCTCAACCGATCCACTTAAGCCGCGTTTCGAAAAAATTAATCCCGTAAGCGGGTTGAAACGTATTTTTTCGTCGAAGCAACTAATGGAGACCTTGTTCTCGTTGCTTAAATTGATTGGCATCGCCACGGTCGTGTATTGGGTTATACGCAGTAATCTTAATGAGTTGGTGCATCATGTATCTGCGTGTGATGTAAATTGCCTTAAATTGTTATTACAGTTTCTGGTGTGGAAGCTGGTGATTGCGTTGTTGCCGTTACTGATACTATTGATGATTGTTGATTATTTTTTTCAAAAAGCCGTTTTTTTAAAAGAACAACGCATGACTAAGGAAGAATTACATCGGGAGTTTAAGGATACTGAGGGTGACCCTCATATCAGAGGCGAACGGCGTTTTTTACAACGGGAAATGTCGATGGATGATATTAGTGAAAGGGTGCGATCTGCGCGTGTTCTTGTTACTGACGCCGAATTAGGCGCGGTTGCCTTGCTGTACAAGGAAGGGGAGACACCGTTGCCATTTATTGTTGCGATGGGTGTCGGCGGGATGGCGCGGCGAATGATCGATGTCGCCCGGCGTGAGGATATTGCTATAGCCGACGATCAGCCGTTGGTGGATTTGCTGATGGAAGAAGGTGACATTGATCAGTTTATTCCGCCTGAGGCCGTGTCGGCTTGTGGCAGGGTTTTTCGGCAGTTACAGAACTAAATATAGGATCAAAGCCGGGTGTGCGGCGCGGGTCGATTGGAGCGCTAATACATATCAGTATTTAAATAAGCCGATAGATTGATAGATTCATAAAAAACATCATGCTTATAACGAAATGAGTTCATACCCCAAGGTCAGTGGTAGTGAGTCGTTCTAAATGTGATGGAGAGGCAAAACGATTTTTTCAGCTGCAGATGCAAACCGTTTTATCTTCATAGTGGTATAGAAAGACTTTTCTTATAAGTTTCCCCTATTTAATGGCGATTTTCTTCCGTTTACCCTGTATTGGGTTAATGGTAGAGTGAGCAAGTTTGGTGGCTCTAACGATAGTCGCGCTAATATGTTGAGTTAGGCTCCATACTTAGGGGCTTAGTTTAAGAGACGAGGCGGTGGGATAGGCTAATTGTGGGGTAAATGTGTAGTACTGCTTATCTACCATGTTTAGACTATTTGGGTGTTATCGATTTTAATTTTAATGAAACAGAGTGAATCTCGATCCGGTTGTAGGATTGGTGTAATCAAGGAGGAGGTCGAATGAAGTTTCCGCTTATGAAGGTGATGGCGTTATTGATAATAGGTGTCGCTGTTGTTACGGTGGGTTGTAGTAATAATGAGGTGCCAGCCCCGGTGTTTTCAGGGAAGGATGGGCCTGCGTCTGTTGATGCCGGTAATGCCGAGGTGATGGGGACAGCATCAACGGTAGGTGTCCAGCTGTCTATTAATACGATGACGACAGATATGGTTGCTTTGGCGGGGGTAATCTATAGAGGGTTGCGGGTGTACTCCGGTTCTGGTTCCCAGCAAAGCAATGTGAATAATCTGCCTACGGGTATATCCATCCCAGTGAATTTGATCGGTCAGAATTTTTGCGGGGGGAGTGTTTCCACGGATGATTTGATTACGCCGGGTTTTACCAATGCAACGTTTGTGTTTCAAGATGTGTGTTATGAAAGCCAGGTTAATGGCCAGGTTATTATCAATGGCCAGGCGCAGATCGTTCGATCTGCAACGTCTTTTGCTGCCAGCTTTATTGAATTTGCTGTTAATCGTAATGGCGAAACACAGGTTCTGAAGAATTACACTATTAGTTGTACGGCAACTGAATGTACTGCGTATTCTGATTTTGAAGGCCCAGATGGCAACATATACCGAATTTCGGACTTTAGTGTTGTCGGTGATAGTGTAACGGGGTATCAGGTCGGTGCGACGTTATTTCACCCTGAGTTTGGATCAGTTGTACTGGAGACGACCGTGGCGATTACACTTAACTGTGAAAGTGGGCACCCTAATGCCGGTACCCTTGAGTTTACAGGTGCAAGTGGCAGTCTGGGGAGTATTACGTTCCGGGATGATTGTTCGGGTTATGACGGTTCGTATAATGATGGGGTTAATTCAGGTACCTTTAGTGGTAATTGGAGTTAATGCCAGGTTGTATGGCCATCGCAATTTAGGTTCAGGTGTCAATCGAAGGCCCTCTTAATACACGACACTAGAACGCTACGGATATCTTGTGTGGTCACTAAAAACGCGGGCATATTGTCCGCGTTTTTAGTTTATTTTTTAGGCCAAAAGCAGTTACGTTAAAAAAGCGCCGGGTAAGACGTTGGACTAAAAGAAATAATGCTCTACAACGAACTGCATTTCTACCGTGTGAGTAGCGCTATCGGGTTCAGTGATGGTAATACGTCTTACCCCATTGTTTATGGCTTTGGGTTTGCTGGCACCAAACTTCCAGGTCTTGTATTTTCCGGCGACGCCGAATTGATAGTTATCTGCACTATATAGCGTGTATGAGAGTTTGATGGCGGCTCCCAGCTTACTATCGAGATCGAGGACGGGTTTGCCAAAGCCTTGTGACGATAAATCCACCATCATTTTTGGCTGTAGTGTATGGCTCAGGCTGAGATCCAGTGTTAAGTCATGTGAGGGATTGGCGGTTACATCAATGGTCACGCCAAAAGATAGTTCCCACCACTTATAGCGCTCAAAAAGTCCTTGCGTCGTGTTTGTTGGCAGGATGTCTCTGTCCCACCAATGGTACTCTAAGGTGGTGTAAATAGTCAGTGGTGTTTCCGTTGTCCCGAGTCTTTTACCAAGGCTAAGTCCGGCATTATAAAATGTTTCATTCGTTCGGGTGACTAAGGTTTTGCCTGCCTGAGTATGCCCATCATATTCGATACGCCCATCGAAGAGCCCGATATTCAAGCTGCTATAGATAGAATTCTGATTAGCTTGTTGTGTTAAGTGGCCTTGGATGCCCGCTATACGACCGGTTTCCTTGTCCAGAAATAGGCCTTTTGCGGTGGTTTCTTTGTAATAAAAGTGCCTGACGCCGGGGGATATGTTAAGTGTGGTTTGCGCGTATGCGGCGCTGTTGCACACCATGAATAATACCGTAGCAAGAATTAACCGCTTCACAAGGGAATGGTCATTGTTGGTGTTGACTGTCAAGATAACGTGGGTAGGGAGTCGCTGTGGGTAAAAAATAAGGCCACAAAAAAGCCGCAGGTGGGCGGCTTTTTTTGTATTGCTTATGTTTCGGGTCGCTAACCTTTAATACTTTGGTCATCTTCATCAAATGCCTGTGGTTAACGTTACCTCGGTCAGCTTTGTCTGACATTTTTGTCGACAATACGTGATTGATAAATAAGGCCGATGCAATCAAAGCCTATGCAATCATTGCGGTTTTCATTTTTTTCATGGCGTTTTGTTCCAGCTGCCTTATACGCTCAGCAGATACATTGTATTGCTTGGCGAGATCGTGCAGGGTGGATTTCTTTTCCGATAGCCAGCGCTGTTGCAGTATGTCGCGGCTGCGCAGGTCCAGGGCTTCCAGTGCCACGGCCAGTTTTTCATTGTTGTGGTCTGAGGTGTTTTCCTGCTCCAACAGCATGGACGGCTCGTGGCTTAGGTCCTGTAGATATCCGGATGGAGCGGGTACAAAGTCATCATCGTCACCGTGGTCAGCTGCGCCATCAAATGAGGTATCCTGACCGCTCATGCGTTTTTCCATTTCAAGCACAACGGCAGGCTCAACATTAAGGTCTTTGGCCACTGCCTGTACTTCGGCATGGCTGAACCAGCCCAGGTGTTTTTTATTTTTCCGCAAATTAAAGAACAGTTTGCGTTGTGCTTTAGTGGTGGCCAGTTTTACGATACGCCAGTTACGCAGGATGAATTCGTGAATTTCAGCGCGAATCCAATGTACGGCAAAAGAAACCAGGCGAACATTCATGTCAGGGTCGAAACGTTTTACCGCTTTCATTAAACCGACGTTGCCTTCCTGAATGAGATCAGCTTGTGAAAGGCCATAGCCACTGTAGCCGCGGGCGATATAAACCACAAAACGCAGATGGGACATAACTAAACGCCGTGCTGCTTCCAGGTCACCGTGTTGCTGCAACTGCTTCGCTAATGCGCGTTCTTCTTCTACTTCCAGTACGGGTATGTGGTTGGAGGCTGCAATATAAGCTTCCAGACTACCGCTGGGGTTAACAAGATCTAACGCGAACCGTTTGTTTATTATGGTGTTCATTTTTCCTCTCTATGAATTGCCATAGTAAGTTTAGCATTGGTACCACTCACTGCCAATAAAAGTTTGGCAGTCATTGTGTATGAGTGCTAATGGCAGGTAAAGTTCGGCAATGGCTTATGTTTTGGGGTGAGTAGTATGACGATTAATCGATAATATCGATGGCGGTGTTATTTCGGTTCTATCGCGTGTATATGGCGGGTAACGGCGATCCAGGATCCGCCTAATCCAAGGGCGATGCCTGTGGCTAATGTGTATACAACGCCGGTAAAGCTTAGTCCCGATAGTTGGAAAGCACTGTTATATAAGGTGCTAAGGCTGTGTATCGGCCCGCTAATCAACCAGAATAATACGGCGATAAGCAACACCGCAAAGGCAGCCCCTATAAAACCATACCAAAACCCGGCGTATAGAAAGGGTTTTCGGATAAATTGATTGGTGGCGCCAATTAATTTGGTCACTAGAATTTCCTGACGTCGGTTATGAATCGTTAGCCGGATGGTGTTACCAATCACTAATAACACCGCGATGGCAAGTAATGCTGATAATAACAGTGCACCGCGCTTGCCCAGTGCGACAAAGCTGTTAAGTCGTTGTATCCATTTAAAATCCAGTTGTACGATATCGACCTGGACTAATTCCCCGAGTTTTTTGACCAAGGGTTCAATATGACCTGAAGCTAAGTGCGAAGCGTGCGGTTTTACGATAATGACAGCGGGTAATGGGTTTTCCTGCAGGATATCGAGGGCTTCGCCAAATCCGGATTGCTGCTGGAATTCATCGAGTGCCTGTTCTGCGCTTAAGTAGGTGGCGTTGGTGATTTCTTCCCACGTTTGTAGTTTTTTAGTCAGTAACGCGGCTTCTTGGTTTGACGTGGACTTTTTCATAAACACGGATACTTGGGCGCTGCCTTGCCAGTCGGTGACAATTTTTTGCAGGTCAGTTAATAGCAGAAATAATCCTGCGGGCAGGGCCAGCGCAATTGCAATGACCGCAGCGGTCATCAGTGTTGATAACGGTGTCTGCAGTAATTGTTGTAATGTCGCTTTTCCTACCCAAATTTGTTGTGCGAAATACCGTGAGAGTGCCGAGTGCGATTTATGCCGTGATGGGCCGTCCGATTCATAATCGATGAAGGAGGTCAGGTTTTGTTGTTGTCGCCGTTGTTGCGCTGTTTGACGCTGGCGTTTGTTTTTCCGCTGTGCCATGTGTTATGCCGGGTTATTGAGATCACGGGTTGAGCCATCCGCCACTAAGCGTCCTTCCTGTAGGGTAAACAGGCGGTGCGTTAGTTGGCTAATTAAGCCCAAATCGTGAGTGGCAATAAGCACGGTAGTGCCTATGTTGTTGAAGTCTTCGAACAAGCCCATAATTTCACGCGACAGTGCCGGGTCAAGATTGCCCGTGGGTTCATCTGCTAATAATAAGGGGGGGCGGTTGACCACCGCTCGTGCTATGCCGATTCGTTGTTGCTCGCCGGTTGATAGGGTAATCGGAAATTGTTTTTCCTTACGCAATAATCCAACTTTATCCAGTGCCGCGCGTACCCGCCTGCCAGTTTCGTTGGGAGGAATCCCCGATATAATTAGCGGTAATGCAACGTTGTCGAACACGGTTTTGTCGTTTAGCAAGTTATGATCTTGAAATACCATACCGATTTTCCGTCGCACATAGGGAATTTCCCGGCGGCGGACCCGTGAAAAATTTTTGCCATCCAAGACCACTTCGCCACGGGTAGAGCGTTCTATTAAGGTGATTAATTTAAGAAGTGTGCTTTTACCGGCACCCGAGTGTCCGGTTAAAAACGCCATTTCTCCGGCTTCTAAGTGACATGAGACGTTACTTAGCGCATCGTGACCGCCGGGATATCGTTTGGATACGTTAACTAATTTTATCATTTCTTTGTATGCCACGAGTAACTACGCCACAACGTAGTCGGGTAACTTAGTTGGGTAACGTGGTTGGGTGGATTTGGGTATGTTTCTTATTTTTAAAAATTTAAGGTGCTTGTTAAAGGCTTTATAATCCTTTGGCAGGATGATTTTATGCGCTTTATTCCTGGTTGTCTTTATTGATGAGGGCGCTTACAAAGTCGGCGGCAACAAAATCCCGTAAATCGTCAATACCCTCGCCGATGCCAATTAAGCGTATTGGAATCCCCAGTTGTTTTGCGATGGCGAATATCACCCCGCCTTTGGCGGTGCCATCCAGTTTTGTGAGTGCAACGCCCGAAACAGACACCGCCTGGTTAAACTGCTTGGCTTGCGCAATGGCGTTTTGGCCAATGCTGGCATCAAGCACTAGCATAACTTCATGAGGCGCATTGGCATCCAATTTACCCATAACACGGTGAACTTTTTTCAGTTCCTCCATTAAATTGGCTTGCGTGTGCAGTCGTCCTGCGGTATCGGCGATAAGCACATTAATACCGCGAGCCTGCGCGGCCTGCAGGGCATCAAATATGACTGACGCTGAGTCCGCCCCGGTGTGCTGAGCGATAACGGGGATTTCATTGCGCTTGCCCCATTCTTGAAGCTGCTCAACGGCGGCGGCGCGGAAGGTATCTCCAGCGGCTAACATTACTGAGCGGCCCTCCTGTTGCAGGCGTTTAGCCAGCTTGCCAATGGTTGTGGTTTTGCCCGCACCATTAATGCCTACCATGAGAATAACGTAGGTGGAATCGCTTTGGGGGATTGCCAATGGCGCGCATACGGGGTCGAGAATTGCTTCCATGTCTTCGGTGAGTGCGGCAAATAAGGCGTCTGCATCCTTTAACTGATTGCGTTTTAATCGTTGAGTGAGGCCGTCGATAATGGTCTGGGTGGCCTCTAAGCCAACATCGGCGCTTAATAGTAGGCTCTCGATTTCTTCGAGAACGTCGTCATCGATGGTTTTTTTGCCCAGCACTAAACTGGCGATACCATCGGTTACATTGGAGCGAGTACGTTTTAGTCCCTGGCTCAGGCGAGAGAAAAAACCTTTTTTAGGTTCGGGTTCAACCACCTTTTCCTCTGTGGTGGCGGGCGAGGGGCTGGATGGTTCATCCGTGATTTTTGTGTCTTTCTTCTTTTTGAAACCAAACATGGGCGATTGCTGTCTTAACTAACTGTTTAAAATCGTTTGCAAATTATCGTTTTTAAGTGGTAACGCTCAAGCTTAAATATGGTGTTGTTTTTGCAGTTCTGGTGTTGGGCCATGAGTGAAGTGCCAAATAAACTTTAGTTGTAATCGATATTTGCGCTTAATCAGAATGCTATTTTACGGCTACTTGACGGTTTATGCTCGCACTTAATTGATTGAAAGCGGGCATTGTGGCAGTACCGCGATAGTCGTGTTGTTGTTATTGTTTGCAAGTACCCGATTGTGAGCACTAATTGTAATCACTAATAGTGAGTACTATAAATGAAATGCAAGGATTGTTCGCAACCACATGCTCAGCAACGCTCAACGATAATCAACAAATAAATGCGCTACCGGGATTGTAACGAAAAACTGTTCTATGGCGCAGCACTAATTTTAGTTTGATGGGGCGCAAGGTTTGATTTTAATGCGATGACATAGGCCTGAGTTGCCGAGGGCGGTGTTATCTAAATGGTGTCTTGTGCTCAGTAAAATAAAAAATAGTGATATATTTCAGGTAATTAATCGAATTTTATATGCTAGATTTAAGAACTCAATATTGTTTACCCACCGTTAACCCTATAAAAGAGAGATAAACTATGACCCAACGTCGACTTTGGAAGCCCTTGCCGCTTTTTGGATTTCTAATCGCCGCCTTCGCCGTGACAGGCTGTGCCACTTCAAGCATGCAGCGTAGCGCCACCAGCGAGACCGAGCCAGGTGCGATGACGAAGGAAGCCCTGGGTAAAACAGATAACCCCAGTGTACATGAGTTTCACTTGGAAAATGGGTTAAAAGTATTAGTGAAAGAAGATCATCGCGCCCCCGTTGCTGTTGCACAAGTGTGGTACAAGGCGGGCAGTAGTTACGAAAAAAACGGTACTACCGGTGTTGCCCATTTACTGGAGCACATGATGTTTAAAGGGACCCATGAACTGGCGCCTAATGAATTTTCAAAAATTATTTCAGCCAATGGTGGACGCGAAAACGCCTTTACCGGCAAAGACTACACGGCTTATTTTCAACAACTGGAAAAAAGCCGCCTGGATATCAGTTTTAAACTAGAGGCGGACCGCATGGCGAACCTCAATCTCAGTGCTGAGGAATTTGCCAAAGAAATACAAGTGGTTATGGAGGAGCGCCGCATGCGCACCGACGATAAGCCACGATCGAAAACCTATGAGCAATTTCTGGCTGTTGCTTATGTAAACAGTCCCTACCGTCATCCTATTATTGGCTGGATGGAAGACCTGAAAACCATGACCGTAGATGATGCCCAGCAATGGTATAGCAGTTATTACGCCCCCAATAACGCTACCCTGGTGGTGGCCGGTGATGTCGATCCACAGGAAATTCTTGCAGCAGCAAAAAAATATTATGGCCCACTTAAACCGCAGAAAATTCCTAAGCTTAAATCGCAAATAGAAGTATCGCAAAAGGGTGAGCGTCGTATCGTTGTGAAAGAAAAGGCGCAGCTTCCCTATCTTATTATGGGGTACAAAGTGCCGGTGTTAAAGACGGCAGAAACCGACTGGGAACCTTATGCGCTGGAAATGCTGGCTTACGTATTGGATGGTAGTGACAGTTCTCGCTTTGCCAAAAACCTGGTTCGTGGCCAGGAGATCGCCACTAGCGCAGGCGCGGGTTATGACCTTTATAGCCGCATGAATGATTTGTTTATATTTGACGGCACCCCCGCTCAGGGACGCGGTATTGATGAACTGGAAAAAGCGATTCGCAAGGAGATCGACACGTTAAAAAAGGTGCTGGTTGACGAAAAAGAACTAGACCGTATTAAAGCCCAAGTGGTCGCTAACAAAACGTACGAATTGGATTCGGTTTTTTATCAAGCCATGAAAATGGGGACCCTTGAAACCGTGGGCCTGGATTGGCGGTTAATGGATACGTATGTTGATCGTTTCCGTGCAGTAACGCCCGAGCAAGTGCGGAAAATGGCGCAAAAGTATCTGGTGGATGACCATTTGACGGTGGCTGTTTTGGACCCTCAGCCTTTGAACGATAAATCCTTTGCCAGCAAAGACAGTGGAGCTCAACATGCGCACTAAGCCATTTGTATCACCCTCAATTATCTTAAACAATGCGGACGCTAATAGAATGAATGTGAAGACCAACCATAAGCCCCAGCGCGTTGCCCAGCTAATGATACTGGTTGCGCTGGTTATGATGACTCAGCCGTTGTTCGCAGGAATTAATATTCAGCACTGGAGCACGGAGAATGGTGCCCGGGTTTATTTTGTGGAGGCTCCCGAATTGCCTATTGTGGATGTGCAGGTTATTTTTGATGCAGGTGCGGCGAGAGACAGCAATAACGGCGGAGCCGCGATTTTAACCAACGCGTTATTGTCCGAAGGGGCTGGCGGTTTGGATGCAAACCAGATTTCAGAACGCTTTGACGAGCTGGGGGCCAGTTTCGGTGCTGATGCTCAGCGGGATATGGCCGTATTAAAACTACGGAGTCTTTCAGAGCCGGATGTGTTGCAAAAAGCACTTGAAACCCTGAGATTGGTGTTAACCCAGCCTGAATTTCCCGAAAATGCGTTTCAGCGGGAAAGAAAACGCCTCTTGGTCGGTATCGAGCAACGTAAGCAGTCGCCGGGGGCGCTGGCTGACGAAGCTTTTTACAAAGCCATTTTTAGAAGTCACCCCTATTCTTCTATGCCAATGGGCTATGAAAACAGCATTAAGTCGTTAGGTGTGGCGGATCTCAAGGCTTTTTATAAGCGTTTTTATGTTAGCAGCAATGCGGTAGTGGCCATTGTTGGTGATCTTGATCGCGCTGAGGCGGAGCGTGTGGCTGAGGCTCTGGTTGCCAAATTACCAAAAGGGCAACGTGCAGCAGAATTACCCGGCGTTGCGGTTTTAGGCGAAGCGGAGAGTGTAAAAATCGATCATCCCTCAGCGCAAACCCATATATTGGTCGGGCAACCGGGTATGAAGCGCGGTGATCCAGACTACTTTGCACTTTATATTGGCAATCACATCCTTGGTGGCAATGGCCTGGTTTCGCGCCTAAGTAATGAAATCCGCGAAAAACGGGGCTTATCCTATAGCGCCTATAGCTATTTTTTACCCATGCGTAAAAATGGGCCCTATACCATTGGATTGCAGACCCGTAATGAGCAGGCCGATGAGGCGCTTAACGTGTTGCGCCAAACGGTGGGCCAGTTTATTGAGCAAGGGCCTTCAGAGGAAGAGCTGGCGGCGGCCAAGAAAAACATAACCGGTGGATTTCCGCTGCGCATCGCCAGCAATAAAAAAATAATCGGTTATATTGGCATGATCGGTTTTTACGGTCTTCCCCTGGATTACCTTGATACCTTTAACGACAACATTAACGCTACGAGTGTCGAGAGTATTCGGGATGCCTTTAAACGCCGCCTTGACCCGGATAAAATGGTGACGGTATTAGTTGGCAAAATGTAAACGCCCTGACATTAATCCATTGCTTGGCCAGCTCCGCGTTTGCGGGGCTGGTTGATTATTGATGGCGTGCGGCCTAGGTTAGAGTAGTGGGGCCTACGTTAAACCAGTAAGGCTTAAGTTAAACCAGTAAGGCCTACGTTAAACCATTAAGGCCTACGTTACATAGTAAGGCCTACGTTAAATTATCGAGTTTTTCAAAAGAAAGCGCCTTGCACATAGAACGCCTACTGTCAGACCATCAGATCCAGCCTTGAAAATAGACGCATTACTGTACCTTTCCCTGTTCCCGGTATCACCCCCCAGCATAAATCGTTATAATATCGACGGTAGACAGACCTGAGAATTGGTGTCCTTTTCGGCTTTTTAGTCGTCACTTATTGGTAGTTCATAGGTAAATTAATAGGTAAGTTAATAGGTAAATTAATGAAAAAAATTCAACTGAAAATTCTGGATGACCGTATTGGCACCCAAATACCACTGCCCGCTTATGCTACCGACGGTTCCGCAGGCATGGATTTGCGGGCCTGTATTGACGAGGCTATCGAATTATCGCCTGGGCAAACGGAATTGATTCCGACAGGCATCGCCATTCACATCAATGACCCGGGGCTGGCCGCGGTATTATTGCCTCGCTCCGGTTTGGGGCATAAGCATGGTATTGTGCTGGGAAACCTCACCGGGTTGATTGACTCTGACTACCAAGGCCAGTTATTTGTTTCGTGCTGGAATCGTGGTAGTAAAAGTTTTGTTATTAATCCCAGCGAGCGCATTGCACAAATGGTGTTGGTGCCAGTGGTACAGGCAGCGTTTGATATCGTGGCTGACTTCACCGACAGTGAGCGTGGCGCTGGGGGCTTTGGTCACACCGGGCGACACTAAGCGGTATGTAAGCAGCACTATGTTGTTCCAGTGTTGATCTATGCAAAACATGATAGTCTGGCATTTGTGTTTCGAGCGGACTATTGTTTACTTAGGGTCATTAGCGAATATTCGCTGAGTCAACGTAACCGCCTAACAAGCGATAAATCGTAACTAACTATAACAAACCACAAGGTGTGACAATGCCAACGGACAATCAAGCAGCACCCCAAGCAGCCCCCATAGATGCGTCGATTTTTAAAGCCTACGACATAAGAGGCATTGTTGATAAGACGTTAACCGAAAACGCCGTTTACCAAATCGGATTAGCCATCGGAACCGAGGCCAAGGCGAGGGGGCAACAGCACATCTACGTCGGTCGTGACGGGCGTTTATCCGGTCCGATGCTAATAAAAGCTTTAACCCAGGGGTTGTTGGATAGTGGCCGGGATGTAACCGACGTGGGCATGGTGCCAACCCCCGTGTTGTATTTTGCGGCTTATCACCTTGGAACCGGGTCAGGCATTATGCTCACTGGCAGTCATAATCCGCCGGATTATAATGGCCTGAAAATGGTGCTGGGTGGTGACACCTTGGCAGGTGAGGCAATACAAGCGTTGAGGCAACGCATTGAAAACAACGATACCGAAACAGGGACCGGTGTTTATAATACCGAAGATGTAGTGCCCGCCTATCTGGATGCCGTACTCAATGATGTTAAGCTCGATCGCAAACTCAACATTGTAGTGGACTGTGGCAATGGCGTTGCCGGCAGTGTCGCGCCCCAACTTTTTAAGGGTTTGGGCTGTGACATCACCGAACTGTTTTGCGATGTGGATGGTAATTTTCCCAACCACCACCCGGACCCCAGCCAAACCGAAAATTTGCAGGACCTGATTAACGCCGTTACCCGTCAGCAGGCCGATATAGGGCTGGCATTTGATGGCGATGGCGACCGTTTAGGGGTTATTACCCCCGACGGGAATATTATCTGGGCGGATCGCCAAATGATGCTGTATGCACAGGATGTATTGTCGCGCAATCCCGGTAGCGATATTATTTTTGATATCAAATGCACCACCCATCTTTCCCGTATCATTAAAGAGGCCGGTGGTAATCCCATCATGTGGAAAACCGGGCATTCTTTTATTAAGGCCAAGCTTCGAGAGTCAGGTGCCTTATTAGCGGGTGAAATGAGCGGGCATATCTTTTTTAAAGAACGTTGGTACGGTTTTGATGATGCACTCTACACCGCGGCCCGATTGCTGGAGATATTGGCCAAAGACCCGCGCAGTGCCACGGACATTTTCGCCGCCCTGCCGAATAGTATTAACACGCCAGAACTTAAGTTAGACATGGAAGAAGGCGAGCATTTTAAATTGATTGAACGTATGGTGGCCAATGCCACGTTTGACGACGCCAAAATTACCACCATCGATGGTGTTCGGGCGGATTTCGACGACGGCTTTGGCCTGGTGCGCGCATCCAACACCACACCCTGCCTGGTGTTTCGGTTTGAGGCAGAAACCGAAGCAGGGTTGGCGCGAATTAAGGCACAGTTCAGGGCATTAGCCGAAGCGCAGGCAACCACCCCCATTAATCTGCCTTTTTAGTTCGGCTGCGTTTAGCTCATCCGCATTGAGTTAATACCACGACGATTTAATACTATTACGCCCCAGTACTATTACGAGCTAGTCTTATTACGAGCCAGTACTAGGGCGAGCCAGTACCACGAAAGCAAATTAGCATGAGCAAACCAATATGAGTATTAATCAAGTAAAAGCCATGGGTATAGCGCGAGTGCTTACCGAGGCATTGCCTTATATCCAGCGCTTTACCGGCAAAACCATTGTGATCAAGTATGGTGGCAATGCCATGGTGGATGATGCGTTGAAAAATGGTTTTGCACGTGACATCGTGCTGATGAAACAAATTGGCATTAACCCCGTTGTGGTTCACGGCGGCGGGCCGCAAATAGGCTCATTGTTAAGCAAAATTGGTAAAGAATCGCAATTTGTGCAAGGTATGCGGGTCACCGACAGCGAAACCATGGACGTTGTGGAAATGGTGCTGGGTGGTCTGGTGAACAAGGAAATTGTTAACCTGATTAACCGGGTGGGTGGCAACGCGGTAGGTTTAACCGGCAAGGACGGTGATTTAATCCATGCCAAAAAACTGGAGTTTGCCAACCATTCACCGGCACTAAATGCGCCTGAATTAAAGGCATCGGAGATTATTGATATTGGCCATGTGGGTGAAGTGCAGCGCATTAATCCCGCAGTGGTTAACATGTTAGTTACGGGCAATTTTATTCCCGTGATTGCGCCGATTGGGGTTGGCGAAGATGGCCAGTCCTACAACATTAATGCCGACCTGGTGGCGGGCAAACTTGCTGAGACCTTAAACGCCGAAAAGCTCATGTTATTGACCAACACCGAAGGCTTGCTGGACAAAGCAGGGAAACTGCTGACCGGGTTAACGGCATCCCAGGTCAACGAGCTGATTAAAGACGGCACCATTCATGGCGGTATGTTGCCAAAAATTAAAAGCGCATTAGACGCCGTGGAAAACGGCGTTAATACTGCCCACATTGTGGATGGCCGCGTGGAGCATGCCGTCTTATTGGAAATATTTACCAATGAAGGGGTGGGGACATTAATTCGAGCCTCTACGGATAACCCGTAAATACAGCCTGCCTTGTCTGCCTGTTATTATTGAACCTACATTCCGCAGTTGGACGGTCTGCAGAGTGGTCCTGATTGTTCGGCTGGCGAAGCAATCAGGGCTGCTATGCAGATCGTAGCGTGTTCACTCAAACAGTGAAGACGGTAATACGTAGAAATTAATGGTATTCATGGCGTTAGCTACGTTTTGCGCGGTCAACTGCGGAATGTAGCTTGAACGGTATAGTGTTGTAACACAAGTTGTTTTGTAACTGTATTTTTTGTGACGGCATTGGTTTGTAACAACGTTGGTTTGTGACAATATTGGTTTGTAACAACGTTGGTTTGTGACAGCACTGTTTAGTCAGCGTTTTTTTTAAACCGTAGTGTGCCGCCGCTGCTGGCTAACCGTGATCACCGCGTGCCGTATTGGTCACGGTAAGCGTTAATGGCGGTCACATAATTATGTAACTCGTTCCCGCCGTTTTGTGACTCCTGTTGTTGCAGGTAGGCAATTAGGTGCTCCAACGCCGCAATGCTGGCCACTGCAATACCAAACTCATTCTCCACCTCCTGGATTGCGGTGGTATCACCCTGGCCCACTTCCTGGCGGTCAAGTGCAATGACGACCCCGGCAGGTTCTGCGCCCTGCGCCTTGATAATCTCGATGGATTCGCGCACTGAAGTGCCCGCTGAAATCACATCGTCAATGATCAACACCTTACCTTGCAATGGTGCGCCCACAATAATACCGCCTTCACCGTGGGATTTCGCTTCTTTGCGGTTAAAGGCATAAGGCACATCGCGCTTAACGTTGTTGGCCAGTGCAATGGCCATGGCCGATGCCAGTGGAATGCCCTTGTAAGCAGGCCCATAAATCATGTCATAGGCAATGCCAGAGGCTTCAATGGCCTGGGCATAAAAATCCCCTAACCGACTCAAGCTCGCGCCCGTGTTGAATAATCCGCTGTTAAAAAAATACGGGCTAATACGGCCGGACTTTAAGGTAAACTCGCCGAATTTTAATACGCCGATATCGATGGCAAATGTAATAAAGTCTTTTTGGTAGGGTTTCATGGTTGTGTGGCCTTAGGTCGATTACGTCAGAGGATGTGGGGGCATTGTAACCAGCTGTCTTGATTGTCGCAAATCGTGTTGCCGAGCAGTGTATCATTACTCGGATGCGCCTGGTGCAACGGCCTGCCATGCATGGATCGTCGCCCGCTAATTGGTTATGATTGCGCTCGGCACTTTATTCGAGAATTTATTTGAGAGTTTATTCGAACGTTTATTAAAGAATTTGTTAGGGGTTGATTAGGCATGAAAATTATTACAGCAAATGTGAACGGCATTCGTTCGGCGGCAAAAAAAGGGTTTTTTGAGTGGTTGGCCAAACAAGATGCCGATGTGGTTTGTTTACAAGAGATTAAGGCCCAGAACCACCAGCTGGAAGATGCGTGTTTTCGCCCCAAAGGTTATCACACCTACTACTTTGAGGCTGAGAAAAAAGGCTACAGTGGCGTCGGTCTGATCTGCAAACAAAAACCCGATAACGTCACCCTTGGCTTGGGAGAGGGCTTTGAGGATATGGACGCTGAGGGGCGGTATATTCAGGCAGACTTTGGCAAATTAAGCGTTGCCTCCCTTTATTTGCCCTCTGGTTCCAGTGGCGACGAGCGCCAGCACATCAAATTTAGTTTTATGGAGCGCTTTTACGACACCCTAAAAGCCATGCGGCGTAAACGGCGTGATTACATCCTGTGTGGGGATTGGAATATTGTCCACAAAGAAATCGACATTAAAAACTGGAAAAGTAACCAAAAAAATTCCGGTTGTCTCCCCGAAGAACGCGCCTGGTTGGACGAGCTGTTTGACACCCTGGGTTATGTGGATGCGTTTCGTATCGTCAATCAGGCACCCCACGAATACACCTGGTGGTCAAACCGGGGTCAGGCCTGGGCCAATAATGTCGGATGGCGTATCGATTACCAACTGACCACGCCAAAACTCAAAGACCGGGTGCAGGCCACCGCAATTTACAAAGACGAACGCTTTTCAGACCATGCCCCCTTAACCATTGAGTATGATGTAACACCTTAGTTGCATGCCTTAATTGAATACTTTCGTTGAATGCCTACGCTGAACCGCCAACCCCCCTTAAGGTGTTTACCATCGGCGGGGGGGGGTATTGAGTACCCGTCTTATTGTTGCCAGGCCCCTTCAATGGTGGATAACACGATTACAATCTCTGTAGCAGCAAAACCGATTAAACCAAGATTAAGTTTCGCCTAAACGGTAAAATTAACCCTCTATTTAATGGCATTGCCACAATAGTTTTACCGTAACAGGGCGGATCCCCTTTCCCTGTTACCCGGGACCGTTTCCTGTTATCGCGTGACTGCTTCCTGTTACCCCGGGATGGCTTCCTGTTAGGCTGGGATGGCTCCCTGTTAGGCTGGGACTGCTCCCTGTTAGGTTGGGACTGCTCCCGGTTACCCTGGGATGGCTCCCTGTTAGGCCGGGACTGCTTCCTGTTACCTGGGGACCCTCCCTGTTACGCCGGGACCCTTCCTGTTAGGGGGTTTGCGTGCATGTTGCCACAACCCGTCGATTGCGCTGGCGCTTGAGAGGCGGTGTTAAATCTGGGCTCAGTAGCGCTGGAAATTTAAGCTGCACCGCCGGGGGAGAGGTGATTTCATCGGATTTCATGTTGCTGGGCTGATGCCGCCGGGTATGGTGTCGCCGCTGGGTTCGGCGATGTAGTAGCCTTGGCCATATTTAACGCCCAGTTCACGCAGTACGTCAACAATGCCCTGGTTTTCAACAAATTCGGCGATGCAGGTGATGCCCAGGCCATTGGCGAGGTCTACCATGGCTTTGATGAAGATGCGGTCTTCTGGCTCTGCGTGGAGGTTGCGCACGAAGCTGCCGTCAATTTTGACAAAATCCACGGGCAGGTTACGCAGGTAGTGGAAGGATGAGAAGCCGATGCCGAAGTCGTCCAGGGCAAAGCGGCAGCCCAGGGTTTTGAGGGAGTCGATAAATTCCCGGGCCTGGGCGAGGTTGTCCACGGCGGCGGTTTCGGTCACTTCGAAGATGATGCTGTGGGGGTCGGCGTTAAAGGTTTCCAGGGATTGTTTGACGAGCCGCATTATTTCGGAGCTGCCGAAGTGTCGCCCGGAGAGGTTGATGGCGAGGGTGACTTGTTCGCCGTTGTCGCGGCGTTTGGCTTGTTCTTTGATGGCGTTGTGCAGAACCCAGCGGTCTATGTCACGGATGAGGCCAAAGCGCTCGGCGGTGTCGATAAAGGCGGCGGGGGTGATGAGTTCGTCGCGTTTGCCGCGCATTCTTAACAGGACTTCGTAGTGGCAGATGGTGTGTTGGTTTAAATCGGCAACGGGTTGAAAGTGCAATAGAAATCGGTCGTTTTCGAGGGCCCAGCGGATGTGTTCTTCCCAGTGGATTTTGGCTTGCATGTTCCAAAGTTCGTCTTCATCTTCGCTGAAGGTGCGGTATTGGCTGCGGCCTTTGTTTTTGGCGGTGTACATGGCGGCATCGGCTTTGGCGAGCAGGTCGTTGGCAATGGTGCCTTGGGTGGGGAAAAACGCAACGCCGATGCTGGCGCTGATGTGGATGAGTTTGTCTTCGTATTCGATGGTTTCCTGGGAGAGGGTGCCTAGCAGGGCGTTGGCGATGGTGTCGGTTTCTTCGGCGGTGGCGCTGGGGATGATGATGCCAAATTCGTCGCCGCCTAATCGGCCCAGGATGTCGGTTTTACGCAGCACTTTTGCCAGGCGTCTTGAGACATCGAGTAGGTATTCATCGCCGTATTGGTGGCCATAGGTGTCGTTGATGTATTTGAATTGATCGAGGTCGATAAACAGGAGTGCGCCTTGCTGGTCATAACGCTGGGCGTAGGCGATGCTGCGCTCGAGTTCTTCTTGAAAGCGGCGGCGGTTGATGAGTCCGGTGAGTGAGTCGTGTTCTGCCAGGTAGATGATGCGTTCTTCGGCGGTTTTTTGTTCCATTATGTCGATCAACAGGCCGCGGATGATGGGGTGGCCGTTTTTGTTGATTTCAACGTTGTTGATGGCGCGTATCCATAGCATGTGGCCTTGCTCATGGAGCATACGAAAGTCGAGGGTGAAGGAGCCGGGCTTTTGGGTGTTGTCTTCAATGGCTTTTTCGATCCAGGCATGGTCTTCGGGGTAAATATGGTCTTGCCAGAAATTAGGCTTTAGCCATTGGGTGGTGGTGTAGCCCAGTAGGTTTTCGGCTTCTTTGCTGACGTAGCTAAATTGGTAGCGCGGTAGTTTTACTTCTACCACGACGGCATCGATGCCATTTAACAGGGTTTGCAAGTATCGGGTTTCGCGTTGTAGCGCGGCGTGCTTTTGGTTGAGTTGGTGTTGCGCGGTTGATAGATGTGCGGCGAGTTGGTCCAGTGAGTTGGCGACATTACCAATTTCGTCGTGGGCATCGATCGCGATGCGATAGTGTAGTTCGCCCCGCGTTAGGGCGTTGGCGCCTTCTTCCAGTTTACGTAAGTTTCGGGTTATAAACAGGCTTAGTATGACGGTGACAATGATGGATAGTAGTAACCCCAGGGCGCCAATGACGGTGCTTTGGTTGCGGGTGTCGGCGGCAATTTTGTTGACTGAGTGCAGCGAATAGCCAATTTTCATGTGGCCTAAGTTTTGCCCGGCCAGGTAGATATCGCTGACAATGTCGTAGATGTCGTGAGTGGCGTTGTTTGCTTGGCCGAGGCTGGCCATAATGTCGCCTTTGGTATTGAATACCTGTATGTAGGCGAGGTTGTGTTTGTCGGTGAGCATGGATAGCACGTCTTCGAGGGTGGCGCGGTCATTGACGGCTAGGCCGGGGGCCAGTGAGTTTGATAATAATTTGGTTTCGGCGGCGACAGATTGTTGTAGCAGGTCTTTATGGCTGGCGTTGATGAGACGAATATTATTCCAAATGATGGCGGCTAATACGAGTGCTTGAATAATAACCACGGCGACAATGATGCGGGTGGATAGTCTTAGCTTGGCATGCTGTAACCAACGTGACGCGGGTTTGGTGGCTGGTTTGGTTGCTTCGGCATCGCTTAGCTGGTTGCGTGGGTTTTCAATTAACACGTATTAGGCCTCACGTTTTAATGTGGCCATTATTATGATGGATTGTTTTAGGGTTCATTGTTTTAGGGGACATTGTTTTAGGGTTCATTGTTTTGTGATTTATTGTTTTATGATCCGTCGTTTTATGATCCATCATTTTATGACTAATTGTTTTATGCCTAATCGTTTTATGATTCATCAGCTCAGTGTGTGATGGTTTTTTGACAGTTTTTTTGTTGGCACGGTTTGTTGTTGGCATTGTTTGCTGTTGGCGGTTCCTGGTAGCGCACTATTTTACATGATTTTTTTATTTTATTGGTGGTGAGATTTTAAGCGGCTGTTGGGGGGCAGTTTTCTGCGCATTTTTTTGTACTTTGTGTTGGGTGATTTTTGCTGGCATGAAAGGCCGCAGGGCTTCAAATTCGGCTGGGTGGGCTTGGATGTAGCCGGGTTGCGAAATTTTTTTTAAAATTATTTTTCCTTTTGGTTGGCTGGCCATTTCCCATAATGTTTTTTTGATGCGGTTTTTTAAGTCGAGGCTTAAGTCTTTGGCGACTAATACGCCGACCCCGGGAAATGATGGGCTTTGTGCAATAATTTTAAGGGGTTGTTGCTGTTTGATGGCATTGATGGCGATAAAATTGGCAATGATGGCTGCCTGGGCTTCGTTGCCAAGCACGGCCCGGTAGGCGGCGTTATGGGTGCGGTATGTTTTGAATTGTGTGTTGGTGACGTTTTGGGTTTGCAGGTATTTGATGCCGAATAAGGTGACAATGGCTTGTTGCGGTGGGGTGGCAATTATTTTTCCGGTGAGCTGGGCCGGTTGTTCAATGTGGCTGTTGGCATGGGTGATGATGACGGCTTGCAGGGGCTGGTCAAAGGTGGCGGCGAGTTCGTATTGACCTTCTTCCAGTGCACTCAGGGCCATGTGTGGGGCGGTGAGTAGGATGTCATAGTGCCGGTTGGTGGTGCGTTTGGCGTATTCGGGGAAATTTTTGGCGGTTTCCAGGCGAATTTCACGGTGTAGTTCGGTTGACAGGTAGTCTCGCAGCGGCGCAAAGCGTTTGAATAATGCAATGGGACTTTGCATTGGCAAAAAGCCAAATGTTAAGGCGGCGTTGGTGCTGGTGTCGTTGCGACTAATTTCCGCTTGCGCAATTGCCGGGAGTTGGCAAAGGTATATGCTTGATAGCAAATACAGTGTTCGTTTCAAGCGTTTGAAAATACGCCTGCATACGTTGTTGGGCCCGTTCTTTGGCGCATTCTTTGGCACGTCAGTGTTCCCATACATCAATGATTAGCATTGAATAGTGTAGTGGATGGATGAGAGGGTGCCTAATGTTGTTATCATTGCGGCAATCGAGGTGCTGCTGGCATTCGTGTCGGCATTGGTGCGGGCATTATTACTGGCATTATCACCGGCATTAGCGCTGATGTTAATGTTGGCGCGGGATTGATTGGCTACCCTCCTACAATGCCGGGTGATGGTGTTTTAATGCAGTTTGCCCGCGGGATTAGTTGGTATAAAACTGTTGTCTTAGGGTCATTTGGTAGGGGCCACTGTTGTTTTCGGGCTGTACCTGGATGACAAAGTCGAGTACTTCTTTGTCGGTGACATGAAATTCACTCAGGTAGTAAATAGCAGGGCCGTCTTTGATTTCGCGTATTTGTATATCTTTAAGTTGCCCGGTGAGGTTGGTGGCTTTGGCGGATATGGTTGCCACTACTGGCATGCCAGTTGGTGATAATGATTTCTTGATAACCGATATGGTTAATAGGGCGCGATTTTTACTGCGGGTGATGTTGTAGGCTTTGGCGATCTGGGGTTGCAGGGTGTCGCTGGTGAAGGCGTTAAAATGAATGGTGTAATCGTTAAACGTTTTTGATTGCGGTGCGGCTGTGGCTGTGCTGAGAGTTAATGGCACGATGAATACCAGCATGAAGCTGGTCAACAAGATAGAACCGGGTAGAGATTTTGCCCATTGTTTTAACACCGCTTGCCTCCCGTTAAGTGAACTGCCATGCCTATCAATATTCGGCGTGTTTTTTTCGCGCTCAATTGATTTTTCTAGAATAATAGTAAACGAAATTAGAAACTAACATTTTTTGGGGCTGATAAGATAGCAGTTTTTTAAATTTACATGAGGGTTTGTTAGCATTTGCGTTTCATTACCGCCGGAGTCGATTTTTTCGCCCGTCGGCACGCCCGTGGTGAAACTCACTGGCCAACCGCCCTGATTTTTTCGTGATGTACTTTAAGTATATGCTAAATAATGGGGTTGATAGGGGGAAATGTTAACAAGGGGGTTAACGGGTTGGTTGGCGAATGATGTTTGTTAGTGAGCCATTGATGATTAGACGCTGCGTAATGCGGTTACGGCGCCGGGACGTTTGGCTTGTTCTTGTGGTGCCGGTGCGTTGGCGGGGGTGGCGGTGTCTATTTTTGGCAATGGTGAATGAATTGCCGACAAAATTTTGTTTATGGTTTTTAGTTGATGGTGCAGTTCGACGGTTTCGGTTTCGAGGCGAGTGATGTTTTCCCCAATTTTTTCGCGGGATGATTTTATTTTTTGCAAATTTTCCAGACGTTTTTGCAATTGGTGCTTGCGCTCTTTGATGCGTTTGGCCAGGGGATGCATGACGTTTTTTGCCCAGTCTTCGGCGTCTTCATTGGCGCGAAAGAATATGTTGCGGGCGTGGCTGACCATGGACACAAAAAACTTTTTTATGACGAAGCTTTGTTCTGTCATGGTGGTGACCGGGCTGTTTCGAAATTTGTGGGCTTTGTCGTATAGCATGACCAGTTCGCGGGAGAATTTTTTGGTGGTGAAAAGCTCTGGCTTGATGTCTTTAAAGCCGTGCTCTTCGCGAAAGCGTTCATAGATGGAGCTGACGATTTTGTTCGCTTTTTCCACTTGCCAGTTTACTTGGGTCATGGTGTCTTTGGCGCCATCAAAAAAGGTGATCATGCCTTTTTTCATACCACCGGTGGTCCAGCTGTCTACCATTGATTCTCGGGTTTTGGTGATTAACTGGTCCAGTGATTCCAGGGATAAGGTTTCGTTTAAGTCCACCAGTTGCCGTTTTAATACATCGCGGCTGGTTTGAAAGTTTTCGACGTCTTTTTGGTAAACGGCCTGTTCGGCGCGTAATTTTTTCATGGTTGTCATTAGCACATCGGCACTTTTGCCCGACATGGCGCGCATATCGGCCAGCTCTTTTTTGCCGCTGTCAAAGCGTTCGGCTAACACGGTTTTAGTGGCCTGCACCATGGAGCCTATTTTGGAGATGATGTTTTCTCGGACGATTTCTTGTTTTGACGACAGGATGTCATCTGACAAGGCGGCCTCTAGGGCTGTTAAGCCGCTTTTGATTAATAAGTTGTCGTCTTTTTTGATTTTTGCGAGTAGGCCTTTTTGGGCTGAAACCGGATAGACATCTTCCTGGTCAACGCCCAGGGTGTTGGCGGTTTCGCGGCATTGGGCATCGATGTTGTTTTTGATGGTGGCTTCATCGTGAAGCTCGTCCCAGAGGGTGTCGATTTTGTTCAGTGCGATAAGGACGCCAACCTGGCGATTATCGCGATACGCTTTGGCATATTGTTGCCAGATTTCCATGTCGGACTTGGTGGCACCGGTATCGGCGGCCAGTACAAACATGATGGCTTGTGCTTTTGGCAGCATGTCCATGGTAAGTTCGGGTTCGCTGCCTAAGGCATTGAGGCCGGGGGTGTCCAGGATGGTGAGGCCCTGTTCCAATAGTGGGTGCGGGAAACTAATCAGTGCATGACGCCACATGGGGATATCGATGGTGGCCGGGGCTTGTTCCATATGGGCGAAGTAGTCGTCAGAATAAAGGCCAAGTTGTATGGCTTTTTCGCGCGACACGGTTTTGGTTTTAATGATTTCCTGGAATGATTCTACCAATTTGTCGGCAGAATCCATTTCCAGTTCGATGCTGGTCCAGTAATCATGGTGTTGTTTGTATTCTGCAACACTCATGTCTTCCAGGCGTGACTCAATGGGCAGGAGTTTTATGTAGGGCGCATCGGCGGCTTTGTCGAAATACAGTTCGGTGGGGCACATGGTGGTGCGCCCAGCTGATGAGGGTAATAGCCGGCGTTCGTAGTTGGCAAAAAAAATGGCGTTAATGAGTTCGGATTTTCCTCGGGAGAATTCCGCAGCGACGGCAATGGTGATGTTGTCGGTTTTGAGGGCGTCTATGGTTTCATACATGCGCAGGTCCTCTTCGGGACTGCTCATGTCATGATCTTCAACCCATTTACGATAGGCTTCGATACGCCCGATTATGTCTGTTTTCCAACGATTATAGTGTTGTAATTGTTCGGAAAATTGTTCCTTCGCCATCCTAAAGCACCTAAGTCATTCATTATGTTGGACAAATGTCGTTGAAGATATCGCAGAAAAACTCAAAACTACCCTTTCAATAACGGCCCACTGATGGAGAAGTTTAGAGGTTCGTGATGGGTTTTGTGGTGAATGGTGCGCTGGGTCACGACTTATTGTCGTGGGGGCTGTGTATGCTAGCGCGGTTGCGGTGAAATCCAGGGTGTCTGGTGAGTGCTTGCGCGTTCGTTGCGGTTATGGTTTGTAGCCCAAGGGCAGAGCTGCTGGGGCAGTTTTTAACCTAGATTCCGCCATTGGCTGCTACAAAAGCGCATTAACCGCTTGATGAACATTCAGTTTGGTGCCGTTCAACGGCGGAATCTAGGTTTAAAAGACTGCCCCATGAATCTCGGTGAGCAACAATGGGGAAATAAGGTGTTTGGCTTTCCGGGGATGTTGCCACGTTGATGCCGCCACGTTGATATTGGTCAGGAGCCCATGGCTAGAATTTTGCCGAAATCCGCGATGGGGGCGATGAATAAAATCAGCGCCAGTTGTAATACGACCACCACCACGATGGGGGATAAGTCGAATCCGGATATGGGGGGGAGGATGCGTCTGGCCCGACTTAATAGCGGTTCATTTAATGAGTACAATAAGGACACTATCGGATTATGCGCCCCGGGATTGACCCAGCCGATGACTACTTGAATTAATATTGAGAAAAAATAGACATTAATTAGGAGTTTAAGTAATTCGGCAATGGATAAAACAACGATGCTGGGGATGGTGATGGTGACTCCCTGTAGCAAAAAAATTAAAAATAGTTCGATGACTTTGATCACCAACATAAGTACGATGGCGGCGAAATCGATACCCATAAACCCCGGTATGATGCGTCTTAACGGGATTAGGGGGGGATTGGTCACTTTTACCAGGAACTGGGAAACAGGATTGTAAAAATCGGCGTGCGCCAGTTGTAACAAAAAGCGTACCATTATGGTGATTAGGTATAAACTGAATATAGTTTGTATCAGGAATACAATCGCGTTAGCTCCATACCCTCCCATTTAAACGTCCCCCAATTGGTCGGCCAGTTCGATAGATCGCTTGCGCGCTGCGTCCAGAATGTCTGTCATTAGTTGATCAATGTTGTTGTTTTCCATTACCTGGAGTCCTTGTTCTGTGGTGCCACCGGGTGAGGTGACACGTTGGCGTAAGGTTGCAATATCGTCACCACTTTCCAGGGCCATTCTGGCGGCTCCCAGCGCAGTTTGTATGGTTAATAAGTGGGCAACGTCGTGAGGTAGCCCCATTTGGGTCGCTGCGGAGGCAAGGCTTTCCATCATGCGGAAAAAATAGGCGGGGCCGCTACCTGATAAGGCGGTAACCACGTCAATTAAGGATTCGTCCTCCACCCATTCGACAATGCCGGTTGCTCGCAGGATAGATTCGGCTTGGTCTCGTTGTGTCTGGCTGGTTTCTGAATTGGCGTACAGGCCGCTTGCACCACATCGGAGTAAGGCGGGGGTATTGGACATTGCTCGCACAATGGCGACGGAGTCGCCCAGCCATGCGGCGATATCCGAGGTGCGAATTCCTGCGGCAATAGAGAGGATTAATGGCTTTCGCTTCCGAATGTCGGCCGCCGCTGCTTGTATAACTTCTTGAAAATTTTGTGGTTTTATGCAGAATGCGGCGACATCGACGTGTTCGAGCGCCGGTGCCAGTTCGGCGAATGTTTGCACGCCATATTGCTTTGATAAATATTGACGTTTTTCTGGGTCAATATCCACGACGCAGATGTCGGCAATCGTAAACTCATCGGCTATCAAGCCGCCAATCAGGCTGGAGGCCATGTTGCCGCCACCAATAAATGTAATTTTCATTTGTGATTACCTGTCTATTCAGTGAATTATATTAGTATGCTGTGCTGTATTTTTGCCGATAGTCTGTGATTTTGATGGCCGAATCTGTACAAAATCCCGTGTTGTTATGGGGCTCGCTCATCGCGTAAGCCGAATAGCCCGGTTCCCACTCGGACAATCGTCGCCCCCTCTATAATGGCCGCTTCTAAATCATTTGTCATGCCCATGGATAGGGTATCCAATTGAAAGCCTTGTTGATTCAGGTCTTGCATTAAGCAATATAGCTGTTTGAATGCAGCCCGTTGCTGATGCGGGTCATCTTCTCTTTGCGGAATGGCCATTAATCCGCGCAACGCTAAGCGTGGAAATCGCTGAATGTCTTGCGCCAGTGTGCGTAGCGCTTTGTGTTGCACTCCCGCTTTGTGTGCTTCGTTGCTTATGTTGATTTGTATACATAGTTTCAAAGGCGGCAATTGCAAGGGGCGTTGTTCATTTAAGCGCTGGGCAATTTTTAATCGGTCTACACTGTGTACCCAGTCAAAGTGTTGTGCAATGGTCTGGGTTTTATTGGATTGGATCGGGCCGATAAAGTGCCAAGTGAGGGGGAGGTGCGCTAAGGTGTTGATTTTAAGGGTAGCTTCTTGGGTATAGCTTTCACCAAAATGGCTCAGCCCGGCCTGGTATGCCTGCATGATGTGTGCAACCGGTTGTTTTTTGCTCACTGCCATTAGGGTAATGGATTCGGGGGCGCGCCCACACTGTAGGGCGGCCTGTTGCACTCTTTGTTGAACAGAATTTAGTCGTTGTACGAATGTTGTCATGTGTTGAGTCTATGTTTCTTGCTTAAAGAGTGGAGAAAAGCGGTTACAAACGTTTTTATCGCAAGGCCTTTCGCATTAAACCTCCATTAATCAGTTGAGCCGTGGCGAGAGCGGCTAGGGTGCGGGAGATAGATGACTGTTTAGGATATTTTGGGCCATGGCGCGTTTTCCATACGGTGAGTTCAAAATATCCCCAAAAGTTTTCTAGATTCTGTGCCATAGACGTTCGCAGTAGGTTCAACTGATTAATTTAGGTTAAACTAGCGCCTGGGGTACTAGGGGCGTTAAGGGGGGTCGGGGCATTGTTGTCATCGTTATCATCAATAATCTGCTTTTGCACAGGTCGTCGTATAACACCGGTTTGATGCATTCCCTCCCTACTTGCGTAAAGTATTCTACACGATAGGTCGTTATAAATCGTGGATGCCACCTATTTAACAGCAAGCGGCTTAACTGCAAGCAGTTTAAGCGTATACAGTGGTGAACCACCGATTAAAATGTAGAGGAAAAAGATGGATATTTCAGAACTACTGGCGTTCAGTGTTAAAAATGCGGCCTCCGACTTACATCTGTCTGCTGGCCAGCCCCCGATGATTCGGGTCGATGGCGAAATTCGGCGTATTAATGTGCCGCCGATGGATCATAAATCAGTCCACGCCTTGATTTACGATATTATGAATGACAAGCAGCGTAAGGATTATGAGGAGTTTCTGGAAACGGATTTTTCCTTTGAGATTCCGGATCTGGCCCGTTTTCGTGTCAACGCTTTTAATCATCAGCGGGGTGCCGGGGCTGTATTCCGTACCATTCCCAGTACCATATTGAGCTTTGAACAACTGGGTTGTCCACCTAGCTTTGCAGAGATTGCTCAACACCCCCGTGGTCTGGTGCTAGTGACCGGGCCAACCGGGTCAGGCAAGTCGACCACGCTGGCGGCCATGATCGATTTTAAGAATGAAACTGAGCATGGTCACATTCTTACTATCGAAGATCCCATTGAATTTGTGCATAACTGCAAAAAGTGTCTTATCAATCAGCGTGAGGTTCATCGACACACTTTGGGGTTTAATGAATCACTTCGTTCGGCGCTTCGTGAAGATCCCGATACCATTTTGGTGGGTGAAATGCGTGATCCAGAAACCATTCGGCTTGCGTTGACGGCAGCTGAAACCGGCCATTTGGTGTTTGGTACTTTACATACCAGTTCAGCGGCAAAAACCATCGATCGTATTATCGACGTATTCCCTGCCGCTGAAAAAGAAATGGTGCGTTCCATGTTGTCGGAATCATTGCGGTCGGTAATATCGCAGACATTGTTGAAAAAAGTGGGCGGTGGTCGAATTGCCGCGCATGAAATTATGGTGGGTACGCCCGCGATAAGAAACTTGATTCGGGAAGCTAAAGTGGCGCAGATGTATTCTGCCATCCAAACCGGCAACGCAGTCGGGATGCAAACACTGGACCAAAATTTACAGGATTTGCTGCGAAAGGGTGTGATTACTAAGCAAGAGGCCGCGCATCATGCAGCCAATAAGGATACATTCAAATAAACTGTGCTAAAGACGCTTGCAATGTTGCCATAAATAGCGTAGCTAAAAAAATACAGAGAGAGTGTTTGCTCAAATTATTTATGCCTCATAAATAATACCTATAACAACTTGTTGTTTTCCGCCGCCAATCATTCATATAATGACACCAGACTACGTAACGCTCAATATACGTAGTCTGGTGTTACTCCAGTAAGTGGGTCACTTTTTCGGGAGCTGCCCCGGTGCTAATTGCGAATACCGTTTTGCCCAAAGCCATAATGTAATTTGTATTGTCTACGTTATTGAGGCTAACGTTCTTGGGGCTTCGTTGTTGAGGCTAGCGTTGTTGAGACTAACGTTGTTGAGACTTCGTTGTTGGGGGCGTTATCGACGCTGCCAGTGTGACTCATAGTGTGCTCATGGACTGACGACGGTGTGTCTGGCGTAAAACCTGTTGCTTAGACGGCGCTGTGCTCAGGTAACGAATGGCGTTTGCATTATGATGTGTTTGTGTAGATAACTTTTTTAGGTGACTTTCTTTCGGTCGTTTTTTTAGGTAACTAATAATAGCCATGAGTTTATTTAAAGAGTATTTCAACATTATTAAAGACTTCAATTCATTGCTCAACGCGATGATTATGCGTGATGCTTCTGATTTGTTTATTACGGCAGAGCTCGCGCCGAGTATGAAAATAAACGGTGCGATTGTGGCTATTGACGAAGACCCTATTACCTCAGAGCAAACCCACCAACTCGCTTATAATTTGATGAATGCTCAGCAGCGTAAGGAGTTTGAGCTGACGTTTGAATGTAATTTTGCAATTTCCCGTAAGGACACCGGCCGCTTTAGGGTTAATGTGTTTAAACAAAAACACAATATCGGTATTGTGTTGCGTCGAATCAAAACCGACATACCTTCGCTGGACGCATTGAACATGCCTGAAAAGCTCAAGGATCTGGCGTTGGCCAAACGCGGCCTGGTAATTATTGTGGGTGCAACGGGCAGTGGTAAATCCAGTTCACTGGCGGCGCTGATTGGGCATCGTAATCGTAACAGTTCCGGCCATATTATTACCGTGGAAGATCCTATCGAATACATTCATGAGCATGATGGGTGTGTTATTACCCAGCGGGAAGTGGGGGTGGATACCAAGAATTTTGAGGCCGCCCTGCAAAATACGCTGCGTCAGGCGCCGGATGTTATTTTAATCGGTGAGGTGCGTACCCGTGAAACCATGGAACATGCCCTGGCGTTTGCCGAAACGGGGCATTTGTGCCTGACAACATTGCATGCAAATAATGCCAATCAGGCGCTGGACCGTATTATAAATTTTTTCCCCAAAGATCGGCGGGATCAAATACTGCTGGATTTATCACTTAATCTAAAAGCCATTGTAGGACAACAGTTGATACCTACCCAGGATCGTGTATCCCGGCGATCAGCCACTGAAATTTTGATGAATACACCGCTAGTGGCGCAGCTCATAAAGCAGGGTGATATTGCGGAGCTAAAGGAAGTGATGGGGCAGTCAACCAATGAAGGTATGATAACCTTTGACCAGGCTTTATTTAATTTATATACGGAAGGGGTGATTTCGTATGATGATGCGTTGCATCACGCTGATTCTGCTAATGAGATTCGCCTGATGATTAAGTTGGCTGAGAAAAATCAAGAGGAAGTTGAGCACGGCTCGCTGGATGGCGTGCGCTTGTTAAACATCGACGAGATTTAGATATCTTGTTACTACGGGTTGGTTTGGGGTATCTCGGGTAGCTCAGGCGGGCGACCGAGACCCCGCGGCTTCGCTGTTTATTGTGTTTAGGCGGGGGTGCGCGTTGGAGAGGTGTCGGCAAGTATTTTGCGTTATGCGGGGAATACGGCGCTGGCTTCAAATACAGGGCCGTCCACGCAAACGCGTTTCATGGCTGGGCCTGCTTCGGTTTTTATTTCAACGACGCAACCTGCGCAACCACCCACCGCGCAGGCCATAAATTCTTCCAACGAAATTTGACAAGGTATTTGGTAGTCGGCAGCCATTGCTGCAACGGCCTGTAGCATAGGGTGCGGGCCGCAGCCAAACACTTCAACTTCATTGCGCTGTTGTGGGCTTAATGCGTCCAGCCAGGCGCGGGCCAGGTCGGTTACATAGCCTTCAAAACAGCCAGGATAGCCTTGCAGGCTTGCTAATCGGCTGGGTATGCCCCAATCCTCCATCAATGGCATCGCGCCAATTGCAGCATCCGGTATACCAGGAATAATGAACTGCGAAGGCCGCGAGGTAAATGGGAAGGGGACTTCTGATCCCATAATGACAAACGGCTTATAATTGGCTTTTTGGCGTTTTAGCATATCTGCCAGGAATACCATGGGTGGAATGCCAACGCCGCCGCCGATGAGTAGGGTGCGGGGCTTATGGGCGTTTATTTTAAATGGATTGCCGATAGGGCCAATTAAGCTGATGCTTTCGCCTGGACACCGTTGGGATAGGAGGGTGGTTCCGGCACCAAACACTTTGTAGAGAAACTCCACCCATCCTGTATTTTTGTCAACACGCATAATGGATAAGGGACGCCGCATTGCCAGTTCTGGGCCGCAGCTTATGTGTGCAAATTGTCCCGCTTTTGCGCGCATAGCGATGCCCGGTGACCTAACACGTAACACATGTTGTTGTCCGGGGAGGTGTTCGTGGGAGATGATTTCGGCATCTTCGACTAATAGCGTGTCACGGTGTGGTCTGGTGTCAGTGGTATTGTCTGGAGGCATAATGGGGGCTCGACTACTATTATTTTGTTGATATTTTGTTAATGTAATTGTTGTTGCGGTTTGATGTGAATCGCTTAATGTGCCGTTTGGCTCGACTGGTAAACCAGTTTTCCATCCAATAGGGTATGGGTGACTGCGCCTTTAAATTCCCAGCCAATAAAGGGTGAGTTTTTCCCGAAGCTGGTAAGTTGTTCTTGGGCGTATTCCCAGTATTCGTCAGGGTTGAAAATGCAAATGTCGGCCGCATTTCCGACAGTAAGGCGTCCAGCATTCAGGCCTAGAATGGTGGCTGGTTGATGGGTTAATTTGTCTATGGCCTGTGAAAGTGTAAGGCAGCCATTGTCAACCAGGCGTAGCGTTAATGGCAATAGGGATTCTAATGCCGATATGCCGGGCTCGCTGCTGGGGAAAGGGGCAAGTTTGGCGTCAATGTCGTGGGGCTGGTGGTCAGAGCAAATGGCACTGATGGTGCCTTGGCGCAGGCCGGTCCGAAGGCTTTCCATATCTCGCTGTGTTCTCAGGGGTGGTCTGACATTGCATTGACTGTTGAAATAGCCTATGTCCATTTCTGTTAGGAATAAATGGTGAGCGGTTACATTGGCGGTGATTGGTAGTCCATCATATTGAGCTCTTGCCACCATTTGTACGGCGCGTGCGCTGGATAAGTGGCAAAAATGGCTGCGCGCGCCAGTGAGTTGAATCAGTTGAAGTTCTCGTGCGACGGCGATGGTTTCAGCCGTTTCTGGAATACCGGGAAGCCCTAAACGTACACTCACCACCCCCTCATGCGCGCAGCCGCCTGCGCTAAGGGCTGGGTCGCTGGCATTGATGAACACCGTTAAGTTTGCGCTGGCGGCGTATTCCATGGCGCGGCGCATAATGTTGCTGTTGACGGCGTGCGATGTGTTGCTAACGCCGACGCAGCCGGCGTTTTTTAAGGCGTGCATTTCGCTGAGCTGCTGGCTTTGTAATCCCTGTGTTAATGCACCTAATACAACGACTTTGGCTTTGCCTATTGCCTGGGTGCGCGCTTGTATGTGTTCGATGACCGCTGGGGTATCAATGACGGGGTTGGTGTCAGGCGGGCAGCAAAGGGTAGTGATACCGGATCGAGCGGCGGCCGTGGTTTCGGTTTTGATATTGCCTTTATGTTCATGCCCGGGTTCGCGCAAGCGGGTGCATAAGTCGACGATACCAGGGCAGACCACCAGCCCAGTGGCCTCAATGACCTGGGTTGGCGTAAAACCTGCGGGGGGGGGGCCGCCCAGGGCGGCAATTTTACCGTCAGTGATATAAATATCCTGGATGGCATCGATGTTGTTGGCCGGATCTATCACGTGTCCGTTTTTTATGAGCAGCATCATTGCGATATTGCCCCCTGCGAGGAATGCCCCAGTACCATTGACATGACCGCCATACGGATTGCAATGCCGTTGGATACTTGTTCGAGTATTACTGACTGCGGTCCATCCGCCACTTCGGAGGACATTTCCACGCCGCGATTAATGGGCCCGGGGTGCATGACAATGGCGTCGGGTTTGGCTACCGCCATCTTTTCAGGGATCAGGCCATAGCGTTGAAAGTATTCATGTTCGCTGGGTAGGTTGGCACCTTCCATGCGCTCGTTTTGCAGCCGTAGCATGATGACGACGTCGGCGTCACGAATGCCCTCGAGTAAATCGTGGTATACATGTACGCCGAGGGTGTTTACGGCGGTGGGGATTAGTGACTTTGGGGCTACCACGCGTACTTCGCTGACACCTAGTGTGGTTAGTGCATGAATTTGGGAGCGAGCTACCCTGGAGTGCATGATGTCACCGACTATGGCCACCGTAAGCGGGGCAAATTCGCCTTTGTGTTTTCTGATGGTGAACATGTCGAGCAATGCTTGGGTGGGGTGGGCGTGGCGGCCATCACCGGCATTGATAACGCAGATATGAGGGGCAACATGGGAGGCAATGAAGTGGGCGGCGCCACTTTCTGCGTGCCTTACGACAAACATGTCGCAGTGCATTGCTTCAAGGTTTCGTAACATATCGAGCAGGCTTTCCCCTTTATTGGTGGCCGATGTTCTGACGTTGATTTTCAGTACGTCGGCAGAGAGGCGTTTGGCGGCCAGTTCGAAGGTGGTCAGTGTTCGTGTGCTATCTTCAAAAAACAGATTAACGATGGTTTTGCCACGTAATAAGGGTACTTTTTTAACGCTCTGCCCTGCCACGCTGGTAAACGATTCGGCGGTATCGAGGATATCGACAATCATTTGGCGCTTGAGGCCTTCGAGTGTCAGTAGGTGCTTTAGTCGACCTTGGTCGTCCAGCTGTATGTTTTTCTGCATCATGCTTGGAAAGTAGTGATTTGTTGCTGGCGCATTTAAATTTCGCTAATTTGCAGTTTCAGATTGTCAGGGCCAATTAGTTTGACATGCTGGTTACTTGTTAAATCGATATGTGTGCCGACGACATCGGCTTGTATGGGCAATTCCCTGCCATGGCGTTCGCCTAATACCGCTAACAATATGGAGGCGGGTCGTCCGTAATCAAAAATTTCGTTCATTGCTGCGCGAATGGTGCGCCCTGTGTGGAGGATATCATCTACCAGGATAATGTGCTTATTTTCCACTGGCTCAGGCAATTTGGAGGGTTTCACTTGGGGGTTCATGCCGATTCGGCTGAAATCGTCGCGATAAAAAGAGATATCCAGTGAGCCTAGCGGCAATTCCAAATCCAGTTGTTGATGTAGTTTCTGTGCTATCCACACACCACCCGTGTGCACGCCAATCATAAAGCGTTCCTGTTTGGGAAGCGGCGCTAAGTGGGCTTGCAGGTTGTCAGCCATACTCGCGATTAGCATGTTAACGTCATATTCTGGCAGCATTACTTGTCACCGGGGTCGCAAATTGGGGTTGTAAACGGGTTTTAGTGTTGAATGCTGAATTTGGCGTAATGCCTTAGCGTTAAGCTTAAGTGCATTTTTGCTTATGGTTGTTGCCCGAGCCAGCTTTCCACAATCAACTTGGCGGCTATTTTATCAATTTCAGCCTTGTTAGTGGGATTTTTTTTTGTTGCGCGTGCTTTGTTCATGCGCTTTGCGGGATTTTTGGCTTGACTGTGAATTGGGTGAGCAATCATGCGTTCCGCTTCTTGGGACGTCAATCGCTCATCCACCCAGTGTGTGACGATGTTGTAGCGCTGATGCAGTTGATTTCCAAACCGTTTTACTGCGCGTTGCATCGCCTGTTCGGTGCCATCGGCAGTGGTGGGGAGGCCCACGATAAAGGCATCTGGTCGCCATTCGTTAATTAGTTGTTCTATGGCTGACCAGTCAGGTTGGTGATTGACGTTACCTAATGTGGTTAATGGTGTGGCTGTTTGGGTTAGTTCCTGGCCGACGGCAACACCAATACGCTTGGTGCCGTAATCGAAGCCCAGTACCACGCGGTAGTGATTGGTGCTCACGCGTGACCAGCATCGCCGGATATATGGTGGATGTTCACGCCCAGCAGATTGGCGGCTTCTTCCCAGCGACGATCGGTGCGGGTATCAAAAATAATTCGAGCGTCTGCAGGCCCGCTGAGCCATGCGTTATCGACCATTTCCTGCTCCAATTGTCCTGCACCCCAGCCGGCATAGCCTAATGCGACGAGGCTTTGTGAGGGTCCACTGCCATTAGCCAGTGCTTCAACGATGTCGTTGGAGGTGGATACGCCTAACTGGTCTGTTACGTTGAGAGTGGATTCCCATTGACCAATAGGGCGATGGATCACGAAACCGCGTTCGGTTTCTACCGGGCCGCCCCGAAATATTGGTTGTTCCATTTGAATGGAATCGACATAGGCTAATCCCATTTGGGTTATCAGTTCTTTGAGGGTGAGGTTAACCGGTTGGTTGATGACAATCCCCATGGCGCCACGTTCATTATGCTCGCAAATATAGGTAACAGAATGAAAAAAATTCGGGTCCATTAAGTTGGGCATGGCGATTAGGAATTGGTTGGTTAGAAAATCAGTTTTCACCATGATGTCAGTATGTGCCTGGGTTAAGAGGGTGTAAGTGGTTTTTATCGTTTAGCGTCAGATACCGTTTGTCGCATTTTAGCGTTAGGTGCCAATAATAACACGTCTCTTACACTCTTAAATTTCAATCGCCGAGAGTATCGTATTATCGTTAGTCAATTAACGCTGGGTTTTTAAGCGTTTCCCGGGTAAAAATTGCCAGGTGCGCACGATGACTATTTCATCATAGTCTTTGCGTATGTCCTCGGAGAAACGCGCGTAGGGGGCTGCCATTTTTACGATTCTCAGCGCCGCATCATCCAAAATTTTATGCCCTGAGTATTTGGTTATTTTTATGTCTTTAACACTACCATCCGCGCGAATGGTTACCGACATGCGAAGGCTCCCCGTGAGTCGAGCGCGGATTGCCGCATCAGGAAAGTTGAGCGTACCAATACGCTCAACTTTTTTGCGCCACGATTCTTCGTAGCTGGCGAAGCGGAATTCTTTGGTTTGCGCCGTGATAAATTTTTTCTTCGGTTGGTTGGAGGTGACTTTTCGTGAAACGTCAACTTCGGCACTCAAACGAGCCATTTCTTTGCTTTGTTTGAGTAACTGTTTTGAGGTGATGTTGGATCGGTCAGTGGGTAGATCCGGTGATGCTTTGTCCAGTGCGATTTTATGCTCCGATGGCCGTGTTGCAGTAAGGATTTCCTTGCGTTGTGGGTCGGTAGAGGTGGCTATTTGTGTTTCCGGGACAAATTCGCTGACCTCACCGGCGTCACCGATGGGAATCGCTGATTCTGAGGGTGAGCTGGGTTTTTCAACTTTTTTACTATCGCCGCCACCTTCCTGATTAGCTTGCGCGAGAAAGTCGGCGTCATCTATTTTTTTGTCAGATTGGGATTGAGCCAGTGTTATTTCCAGCCCGGGTAATTTTTCTGGACGTTCCTGGCGTTCGGGTTGAGAAAAACTGATGCCCAGGATAATCAGGCTATGGACCACGATGGCGAAAAAAATCGTTAACCCCAGGCGATCTCCTGAGGTGATGTTGGCCGCACCAGGTGTTGCGACGGGTGGTTGTGCTGCTATTGTGGTCATTGAACTCAATATATCGGTTGTTGTTTACGAATAATGCACCATTTGTTGCTGATTTTGTGCCTAACGACTGTATTCGACTTTATTTATTTATGTAAGTCAGTCCGTTGATACCGCGGCAACAGGCTCTTGAGCCAGTGCACGCCGTAATTCTGGTGAATTTTTAAGCCGTTGTGTAACCCTGGAGGCAATCACACCACTTACAATGCCAAAAATTAGCGCCGCTGTCATTAGTGGCGGTAATAACTGAAATAATGCTGTGTGCGGAATAAATAACCAGTATGCTACATAAAATTGTCCCAGCATATGCGCCATGGCGGCGATGACGCTATATCCCAGAGGGCCAACCGCAAATGAGGGCCTTTTGGCGAAAAAAATGTTGGTCGACAAAATAACGGTTATTCCTAATGCAAATAAACTCGCGCAAGCACCAGCCAAGCTTAGGAAAAAGGTGGGCGTAAGAAATGTGCCTATCATTAGGCTACCCACCAGCACGCGTAGCAAACTTACCCATATAGCGGCACGCCAGCCCATTAGTAACAATGCCACTAAGGTGACAACGTTTGCCAAGCCGGGTTTGATACCGGGTAGTGGTGATGGTAAAGCGCTTTCTGCGATATGGATTGTGATCGCCAATGCCGCCAACCAGGCGATTAAATGATCTTCCTTGGTGCTTTGTATCACCTGACTCATTTTAGACCCAGTCTACCTTTTGGATTATACACTTGGTTTTTAGCATTTTTTTAGCGTTCTTTTGGCATTCTTTCGGTATTAATGTAACTTTCATATTATTGGTAAATTGGCTAAGAAATTTAGAAATTTATGCTATCAAATCGCGGATCCGGTCCTACAATTTGAACGCTGACCTCGTTAGGCAGGCAGGCCGCAAATTCACCGCCCTGGTGCAGCCAACCTTGGTGTATGCATTGCTTTGTTGTGCAGGGGGATGATTCAAAGCGAATTTTCCCATTGCGGATGCTGACAATGCTGGTGCCTAATTTCCCTGGAATTTCAATTGTTTGATTTTCATGTAGATCAATGTTGCTCCAAAATTTACCGCTGACCATCACTATGGCTTGTTGGGCACTGGCATTACCTTGCCAATAATAGAGGTAAAGCGCTACGACTACTAATAGTGTCGCCAATAGCACCACCAAATCACCGATGGACAATTTTTCACCAAGATAGTGCTTGCTGAGCCTGTTGATCATTTAGTGATAAGTGTATTGTGATGGTTGCCAAATAAATCAATGAGTTACAATATTATTGCGCTTGTTGGGCGGTTGACAGTGGCTTGCTCCAAACGATGTTATCAGGGGCTTGGTTTTCAAAGTAGACTCGGTTTTTTAAGTTTGGTGTCATATAGATTGTTCCATTATTTGCCACTATCATTACGCCGGATACCCCCATGTCTTGAGCGACTTGGTGCCAGTCGTCAATACCGGCTATAAACAAGGCCGTTGCTGCTGCATCGGCGCGATCTGCTTTGGTATCAAAAATGGTGACAGAGGCGACGCCTTGGGCAGGGTAACCCGTGTGCGGGTCAAGGATGTGGTGATAGCGTATACCCTCATGCTCAAAAAATCGCTCATAATCTCCGGAGGTGAAAATGCTTTCATCACCTTGTACATCCACGGCGGCCAGTATGCCCTCTCCCCGAGGGTTACGGATTCCAACGCGCCAGGCGCGTTTGCCGTGTTGTCCTATCGCCCTAAGATCGCCGCCTGCGTTAACAATGGCGTTTTCTATACCCAGTTCCTGCAAATGGGTGATGGCCATGTCTACTGCAATTCCTTTTGCAAAACCTCCGAAATCCAATTGCACTGCCGGGTTTTTGCTTTTTAATTGAATGCTTTCAAGTATTAGGTCGTCCATGGTTGGCGCTAATGCCACTATTTTTTTTATGGCTTCGTCATTGGGTGGGGCCCCTTGGGGAGGGGTGTCACCGGCGAATCCCCATAGCTTGATCAGGCGGCCTATGGCAGGGTTGAAGCGGTAGCCGCTGGATTTGGATAATTCGGCACTGCGTTGAATTAACGGAATAATCGAAGGGCCAACGGCGAATTTTTCTCCAGTGGGAATGAGTTGGTTGACCCGACCTAAGGAACCGGGCTTCCACGCGTGCCATGCCTGGTGCATGAAGGCAAAATCTTCGGCCACTATTGCGGCTGCTTGGCGCGCCTTGTTTTCACTGACCCCCCATATTTTTACATTAATAAGCGTGCCAAACTCTAAGAACTGCTCGTCATAGACGCCAGGTGTTTTGGCGCATGAACCCAGTAACAGGGCCAGCGTGGTGATTAGGGTGGCAGGCACCATGATTGTTTGCATTAATGTGGGCATTAATGTGGGTATTGACAGGGTTGCAGCAGGTAATTTACTCATGAACGATTGTTGTGTTTGCGCGATATTGTTGGGTTTTGGCTATAACGGTGAAAATCGTTGGCCCGGTTGGTTTTGCCCTGAGCGCTGTGCCGGCTGATAATGCGTCTGCCGCTACTCATCAAGCATGCCCTCAATAGCATCCATGATTTGACAGCTGATATTGATGTCATAAATTTTGTCCAGTTCTCGAATGCAGGTAGGGCTTGTTACGTTGATTTCCGTTAAATAATCACCAATGACATCCAGGCCCACAAATAGCAGGCCCTTGCGTTTTAATAATGGCCCGACCTCTGCGCAAATCCATCGATCCCGCTCGGTTAGCTCAACCCCAACGCCCGTGCCGCCTATGGCCAGATTGCCACGGTTGTCATCTGCGGGAGGGATGCGGGCAAGTGCGTAAGGCACCGGGTCTCCGTTGACCAATAGTATACGTTTGTCGCCTTTCGTGATTTCGGGAATGAATCTTTGCGCCATTATCATTTGCTGCTGGGTCAATGTTTCAATGATAACGTTGGTATTGAGATCGCCCTGGGTGATACGAAATATTGATGTGCCCCCCATGCCATCGAGGGGTTTTACTATCACGTCATGGTATTGTTGAATAAATGCTTTGATCCGTGTTGCGTTATTAGTCACCAAGGTAGGGGGGGCGCATTGCGGGAACCACGCAGTGGCCAGCTTTTCATTCGTATCGCGTAGCGACTGCGGCTTGTTTACCACTAAGGTGCCGGATTGTTCCGCCATTTCCAGAATATAGGTCGCATAAATATACGCCATGTTAAAGGGCGGGTCTTTGCGCATTAATATGACATCTATGTCGGATAATGGGCGGGGCTGCGGTTGGTCCATCTGGAACCAGTTGTCGGGATCGTCGGTTAGGTGGAGTGGGTGCATATTGGCGAAACCCTCCCCGTCCTGAACAAATAGATCATCCAATTCCATATAGTGAATTTGCCAGGATCTTGCTTGTGCCTCCAGCAGCATTGCAAATGTACTATCTTTTTTACTGTTAATGGCCCCAATAGGGTCCATGACAACACCAAGTTTAATCATTGACGGGGGTATCCTTCAATTGTGGAAGCTTAAATTGTGGAAAAAATAAGTACACTGCCATTAAAGCAGTCAATTAAATAAATACCTGAATACCGTATTGGTAAAAACGAATCACCCATAATACAATACAACGTTCGGTAAGTGGTATCATGGATCCCTCGGTTATAGCGGGTGCCCGGATTCTAGTATTATGGTATACGGTTTTTCTATCGCTATTTTGTTTCGTGTTGGTAGTGGTCTGCTGTTTAATATATGTGCAAATGTTGTTAGGAGTACCGCTGTGAAAACGAATCTCTGCCAGTCCTAATGGTGCTGTAGGTTATAGCTTAAGTAGATAGCGGGGCGATTACCGGTTTCAAAGATAATATTTTAGCGTTATAGATGATGTAGCAACAACCGAGCATGTAGTTAGACGAAGCGCTTGAGTGAGCGGCTCCTTATGTTTAGAATGCATACAATTACTATATTCCTGGGATACGCCTAATTTGGTGGTATAACCAAAATTCGTTGCCACACCGCGGCCCGCGTTATTTACGTCAAAAATGTCAAAATAGCTGTGAACGGCGCTCTGAACACGATTTTCGATACACATTAGCGAGTTTCTTGTCCTTCGTTGTTAGCTTATGCACTAAGGAAGCATAAATAAAGAGTGATGGACATATTGCCTGTCTAACAATGATGGTGTGAAAAGGCTTGTGTGGTAGTCACTATGCGTAACCATCCCGGTCCCCCTAGGGCAACTGTTAATGCAGTTTGCAATATGTTTATCTTGAATCTGAATTAAGTCAATCAAGGGGCTTGGATAAAATATAGGGTGACGTGGAAACACGCGACGGTTATGAGTGGTTGTTTAATGCGCAATTTTTGGCGCTATAATAGTATTGGTTTGGCTCTAAAGTGAGTGATTTTTATTCATTCGCTAATTTTAAGTTGCGCGCTGTTGGGAATGTTGTTAGAAACGAACTACATGTTCAGGGCAAGAATAAGCACACTATTTGCATTAAACCATAACAAATAATGTGATTAGGGGGTCACTCTACTAAAGTTATAAAGTGATCAAGCCGATAAATGCTCTGAATCAAGGCGTTGATTTTGTTATGCAATGGTAGTTTTGGCTAATTTACTGCTAATTAAGATAGTAAAGTTGGTAGCCTGACGGCATTGCAGGGACTGGCCGGGTTGGGAGTTGTTGAGATTCAAAACAGATGAATAAAGTAATTGTCTGGCCATTGGCATCGTATAGTTGAGCACGGTAGATATTGGAAGAATACAGTGCTTTATCTATAAATACATAGACTTAAGAGAATACTTATTGAGGTGGCGTGGTGGCAAACGAAGCAGTAGTAGCACCTTTGACCGGCATAAAGGTCATGGTGATAGATGACAGTAAAACGATCCGACGGACTGCCGAGACATTATTGAAAAAGGCTGGTTGCGATGTAGTGACTGCAACCGACGGTTTTGAGGCATTATCTAAAATTACCGACCAGAATCCGGATGTGATTTTTATTGACATTATGATGCCCCGTTTGGACGGGTACCAGACCTGCGCACTTATTAAAAATAACCATATTTACAAGAATACCCCCGTTATTCTGTTAACGAGTAAAGACGGTTTATTTGATCGTGCGCGTGGCCGAATCGTTGGTTCCGATCAATATTTAACCAAGCCATTTACAAAAGATGAATTATTGGGTGCAATTAGTACTCATGTAAGTGCGACACATTAAAAATAATTTACTTTTTTGTTTCAATGCCGTTAGGGAAAGTACAACTAGGTAAACGATGCATTCTTAAAGCCCGAATTGCGTTTTAACCTCTAATTAAGGGAGAGCCCGTTAATGCCGAATATATTAATTGTTGATGATTCACCGACAGAGATTCATGTCTTAAAAACCATGCTGGAAAAGAACGGGTTTAACGTTTCAGCAGCGAGCAGTGGTGAAGAAGGCATTGAAAAGGCAAAGTCAGAAAAACCTGATTTGATATTAATGGATGTGGTTATGCCCGGTATGAATGGATTTCAAGCTTCCCGGGAAATTACCAGCAACCCAGATACCAGTACCATCCCCGTGATTATCGTGAGCACAAAAGATCAGGAAACCGATAAGCTTTGGGGGCTTCGCCAAGGTGCGAAAGATTATATTACCAAGCCTGCCAAAGAAAAAGATTTGATTGGCAAGATAAATACATTACTAGGTAGCTAACGGGTACCTGACACATGGTAACCAGCACACACAAATTGCCGATTCAGCTGCTCTTTGATATTGAGCAACGATGTAAAAAAGTTGCTAAAGGTTTACCGCAGCGTGTCACTGTTAAAGAGTCCTGGACGGGAATCGGGTTCAAAATCAGTAATATTAATTTGGTTGCCCCGCTTAAACAGGTCAACGAGATACTTCATTATCCAAAGCTTACTATCGTCCCAGGAACTCAACCTTGGGTAAAGGGTGTCGCCAATGTTAGGGGTACATTGCTGTCCATTATGGATTTGCAAGGTTTTTTAAGCGAAAAACCCCTTGCGATTACTCCACAGTCGCGGGTGCTTGTGGTTAAGCGCGATGAACTTTCGGTTGGTTTATTGGTGAATGAGGTGATGGGTTTGAGACATTTCAAAGACGAAGAAAAAGTCACTGCGGTATCGCGTTTTGACGAATCGCTGCGTCACTATATTCATGGCGCTTTTCGTCAAAACGAAGAAGAAGCGCTGGTGTTTAGTATGTATGCCTTGACCGATAACCCGCACTTCTTTCAAGTGGCTGTTTGAGAAAAAGCGTTTAAGTATGAAAAAATAACTTCGTGGTAGTGGCGCCTGGCAATCTCCAGGTGATGCCAGCGTTACCGATTGCGAGGGTTTTAAGTTAAGTGGCACGTTTTATCTGTAAAGTATGATTTGTTGTAGTTAGTTAGGCACGTTGTAGGTGACAGTTTTTTGGTTATTTATTTTACATTAAATTTGATTGGGCAGGAGCCGAGTTTATGATTACCGCACCCTCTAGTAAATTCGCCGTAGATAAAGGTCTACTCGTAATAGGCGCTCTATTAACCGCCTTGATATTTGCTTTTGCCATAACGTTTAACTACGTTGCAACGCATACCAGCCAGGATAAAGAGTACATTAATATTACTGGTGAGCAACGGGTACTCTCGCAGAGTATTGTAAAGGATGCTGTGGAGGCCTCCAGCGCCAATGTTGAGGCGTTTAAGGAGCTTAAACAAATCCGAAATATGTTTGAGGAAAATTTAAGTTACTTGCGCGATGGTAATCCTGAAAAGGATTTGCCCTCTTCTCCTGCCAGTGTTTCACCCGAGCTGGATGCGGTGAGTACGCTCTGGTCTGAATTCGGTACTAATGCAGACACCATCCTGCAGGCCGAAGGCACTATTCGCATGTTAAGTGAGTTCGTTGGGGCTGTGAATGAAACCATGCCTACCTTGCTGGCCGTTTCTGATGAGGTGGTGAGTATCATGATCGAATCCGGCGCTAACGCCAGCCAGGTATATGTGGCCAGTCGCCAGTTAATGTTGATTCCCCGGATTTCTGTCAATGCCAATAAAGTGCTTCAGGGTGGGCAAGGGGCGGCCTCTGCAGCAGACCGGTTCGGTCGAGATGCAGCGTTGTTTGGCCGGGTACTTGACGCCATGATTAAAGGTAATAAGAAAATGAATATTCGGCGTGTACGTGATCCGGACGCGCGGGATAAGCTGGCAGAAGTGGCTGAATTATTTGAAACCGTTCACGACTTGGTGGGGCGTATCCTTGATCAGACGCCTGCATTGTTTGAGGCGCAAAACGCGTCAAACAATATGGTGTTAAAAAGTAAAGAGTTGCTGGGTTTGACAACGGATCTTATGCAGGCTTACACCCGGCTGGAAGAAGAGCGTCCTGTTAGTGCTGCAACCGGTTATCTGTTAGGGATTGCTGCGTTAATCATGTTGATCGTCTTAGGTTATAAGTTAATGGGTGAAACCCGCCGCCGGTTGGTGGAAACCGCAGAAAATAACCGTCGTAGTCAGGACGCGATTATGCGGCTGCTGGATGAAATTGGTGATTTGGCCAGCGGGGACTTAACCGCGCAAGCGACGGTAACCGAAGATATAACGGGTGCTATTGCTGATGCTATTAACTATACCATTGATGCATTGCGTAACCTGGTGTCTACGATTAACGAAACAACGGTGCAGGTGTCATCGGCCGCACAGGAAACCCAGGCGACGGCCATGCATCTTGCAGAGGCGAGTGACCATCAAGCCGAGCAGATCACCGCGGCCAGTGCGGCGATTAATGAAATGGCGATTTCTATTGAACATGTATCAAATAACTCAGCGGAGTCTTCCGAGGTGGCGCATAAGTCGGTGGATATCGCGAAAAATGGTACAAAAGCGGTGCAGGATACGATCCGCGGTATGGACGCTATTCGGGAGCAAATTCAAGAAACTTCAAAACGGATTAAACGCCTGGGTGAAAGCTCACAGGAAATTGGTGACATGGTTGAGCTGATTAACGACATCGCGGATCAAACCAATATTTTGGCCTTAAACGCAGCAATTCAGGCGGCCATGGCCGGTGAGTCAGGTCGTGGTTTTGCGGTAGTTGCGGATGAAGTACAACGCCTTGCGGAGAAATCCACCGATGCGACCAAACAAATTGAGGCGCTGGTTAAGACGATTCAGTCGGATACTAACGAAGCGGTGGCCTCGATGGAACAAAGTACATCGGGTGTGGTAAAAGGGGCGCAATTAGCATTACGTGCTGGTGAGTCACTTGAGGAAATTGAAAACGTATCAGCTCACCTTGCTGATCTCACCCAAAGTATTACCGATTCTGCACAACAACAAGCAACAGCTGCTTCCAGTATTTCTGAAAGCATGAACGTTATTCAGGAAGTAACTACCCAGACGTCCGCAGGTACGAATGAAACCTCAGCGTCTATTGGTAACCTGGCTGACTTGTCTAATGAGTTAAGGAAATCAGTCTCCGGATTCAAATTGCCAGAATAAGTGTTTTATTCTTGGTTGCTGGATGTAATACAAAGTCACGGCCACATTCGCGGTGCGCTTTAGGATCGATACCTGGGATAGTTTGCCGGGGTTAACTAAAGCATTACGGGCGATGCAGTCAAGCATGGATGTTTAATAATGAATACAGCTGTATCTTTTTTAGATAAAGACAGAATGAAACCGGACGTTAAAGAGTTGCCAATCATGCGCGAGTCCGCCCTAAAGCCGTTCCCTGAAATGGGGAAACATCAGTTTGAGCAATGGGTTGAATTATTGGAAAAACGCACTGGTATGCGATTACCCTCTAATCGCCGTTCATTTTTAGTCACTAATCTAAGTATTCGCATGCGACAGCTGGGGTTTGTTGATTATCAGGAATATTATGACCACCTTCATTCCGGTCGTGGTGGTCATGTGGAATGGGATAAGCTGGTTCATTATCTTACTGTTCACGAAACACGTTTTTTGCGTCATGAAGAGTCGCTGGCGCTTATTCGGGATTGTTATCTGCCAAAATCTCCCCTCAAAGCCAAGGAGCGACCAACGACAGTCCATGTTTGGAGTGTTGGGTGTTCTACCGGTGAAGAGCCATACAGTATCGCTATGGCTATTGATGATCAAATGCGAAAAATTGGCAGGGAATTTTATCTTGGCGTAATTGCCAGTGACATTAGTCGTAGCGCCATTGCGGTGGGGCGCGCGGGTGTCTACAGCAAAAACCAGGTGAAATCCATTGGCCCAGAATGGTTGTCAAAATATTTTGTAAAGTTGCCTGACGGACGGTATCAGGTGGTGCAGGAGTTACGGCAACGAGTATGTTTTAACCACGTTAATGTGGTTGATATGGATGAGTCTTCTATAGGCGCCATGGACGTTATCATGTGCCAGAATTTGCTGATTTATTACGACAGAGAAAGGCGCGTAGATATTGTCAATAAATTTGTGAATCATTTGACTCCGGGGGGGATATTGGTACTAGGCGTAGGCGAGCTAATTAACTGGAGTCATCCTGATATGGAGCGCCTAAATTATCCTAACACCCTGGCTTTCAGGCACAAGTAATAGATTATTAAGGTGCGTTCATGAGTATGGCACAGCAGGAACTCGATTACACGACGCTAAAATGGGTTAAGAACGAAATCCAGGAAAGCCTGAATCAGACAAGACAGGCGCTGGAAAGTTTTGTTGAAGACCCCAACGATACCACTCAAATTCGTTTTTGTGTCACTTACTTGCATCAAATTTATGGCACCCTGCAAATGGTGGAAATCTACGGCGGTGCTTTACTCGCCGAGGAAATGGAGCTGCTAGCGAATGCCATTTCGCAGGAAAAAGTGGTTCGCAAGGAAGATGCGTATGACGTGCTCATGCGTGCTATTTTGCAGTTACCCGCGTATCTGGAACATCTAGAAAATGGGCAGCAGGATTTGCCTGTCATATTATTACCTCTTCTCAATGATTTACGGACGGCGCGTGGTGAGCACCTGCTGAGTGAAAACGCATTTTTCTCGCCGAATCTTAGTGTTATTCCACCGGATGAGCCAGTAAGCGCTACCAAGAAACAGCCCGTTGATATTAATAAATACGCACGAAAATTACGACCGGTTTATCAAGCGGCGCTGGTGAGCATATACCGTAATAAAAATGTTCCCGAAGCGTTGCGGAAAATTTCAATCGTCATTCGCGAACTTCTTTATAACTCGAAAGTGGAAAGTTCTACCCGCTTATGGTGGGTGGCCAGTGGTGTTGTCGAAGGTTTGGTTGAGGGTGGTTTAGACGTTAGTAGCTCTATTAAGCAGCTTTTGGGGCAGCTTGATCGACAACTCAAGCGGGTTATTGCTGATGGGGAAGTGGTGTTTGCGGATGCGCCGCCTGTTGAGTTGTTGAAGAATTTATTGTATTACGTTGCTACTTCCAAGTCCTCCGGTCGTCGAGTTGGTCAAATTAAGTTAGCTTTTAATTTGGATCAGTTGTTGCCTGGTGGTGGAGATATTAGTGAGGCGTTTGAGAAACTTCGCGGCTCCAATAATGATTTAATGCAGAGTGTTTCTGCGGTTATTAAAGAAGATTTGCTGCACGTTAAGGATCAGCTTGATATATTTGTCCGGACTAAAGACAAACCCGCCAATGAATTGCACCCCTTGTGCGAGCATTTGGATCGTATATCAGACACTCTGGCCATGTTGGGGTTAGGGGATCTTCATAAGATTATTCAGGATCAGAATAAAAATATCAAAGAAATTTCGCAGTCGGATCAGCTGCCGGGCGAAGTGACGTTAATGGAGATTGCCAGTGCATTGTTGTACGTGGAGTCTTCACTTGAAAGCGTCGAATCCCCAGTGTATGGCCTAACATCAGGAAGTGATGACAGGGCGCAGGAAACGCTGCTGCCGCCGAGCGAACAAAAACAACTGAACAACCTGGTTATTAAGGAAGCGACGCAGATTGTTGCGCAGGTGAAAGAGAATTTTAATATATATGCCGTCGATACGAATAACCGGGAGGTCATTCAGAGTACGCCAGAATTACTGAATCAGGTTCGCGGTGTATTAGCAATTTTAAGCCTGGATAGCGCCGCAGATCTTTTGCGTGCTGCAATGAATTATGTCGAAACTGAATTATTGGCGGCGCAGGTTGAGCCGAATCAAACAGCGTTGGATTTGTTGGCGGATGTCATTACCAGTATTGAATATTATCTTGAAGCGATAGCAGAGTCCCGGGGACATCCCGATAGTATATTGACCATTGCAGAAGAAAGTATCAAAAAGCTGGGGTATCCCGTTAATGCGCCAGTTAATGCAGCAGAGCATAATGCGGGAGAAGAGATCAGCGTGGCGCAGCCTACGCCTATTTCTCTTGATAGTGTTGAGGCCGCTTCGCTCGAAGCGCAGCGGGCGATCGATGAGTCGGTTGAAGAGCGTTATACTCTTAATGAACGGCCCATCGACGATGAACCTGCCTTGTCTGTTACGCTACAACCTGAGCCTGAGGTTGTAGCCGCTACTGTTAGTGCGCCAAGCACCCCGGTTTCCACTCTGCCTGAAGATGATATTGACGAGGAAATTTTAGAAATTTTTATCGAAGAGGCGGATGAAGTTGTTGGTGCGATTAAAGAGAACCTTCAACTATGGAAGCAGGACAACGGTAACGAAGATGCGTTAGCCATTTTGCGTCGGTCGTATCACACCATTAAAGGTAGCGGTCGATTGGCCGGTGCCAAGGTCGTTGGTGAGTTTGCCTGGGCGATTGAGAATCTACTTAATCGTGTTATGGAAAAGAAAGTGGAATTGGGCCCTGAAGTCTTTGACTTGCTAGAAAAAGCGGAGTCCTCACTTGAAGAGTCTATTCAGCACTTAAAAGGCGAACGTGAAACGCAATCCAATATTCAGCCTCTGGTTGACCTGGCTGATTCGATTGTTTCTGGTACTTTTAAGGCGAAGGCGGTTGTCGAGCAGCCGGTCGAGATAGTCGACGAGGAAGGTGAGGTTGCGAGTATTTCGCAAATCACGCAAGACGTCGCACTCGTCGATATATTTAAGAAAGAAACAAATAGCCACCTCAATGCCATCGGTGATTATGTCGCCAATTATACTCAATCTGACAATGATGTTGTTTCTGAGCCGTTGATGCGGGCGTTGCATACATTGCATGGCAGCGCAAATATGGCTCGAGTATCAGAAATAGCGGACTTGAGTGAGCATCTGGATCGATACTTTCGGACCTTGCATGATTCGCGGCAAGTTGTGAGTGCTGGTGCTTGTGAGGTGTTGATAGAAGGTGCTGATGCGATTCGTCAAATGGTTGATGCTATACGCGACGAAAATATTGCCCTTCCTGATACCACGGCGCTGGTGGGACGTATAGGTGCCTTGCACGACGTTGCTAAGCAAGTGGAAATTCCTGATTCGGTTGATGTGTTTTCCATTGTGCCCAGTGATGATGTGGTCGCCACGGCAAATATTGCAGTCCCTGATTTTAGTCTTCATGAAACGGTTGAGTATAAAGCGGATAGTGCTGGCGAGGCTTCTGAAGAAGATCGGGAACTGATAGAGATTTTTCTTGAGGAGGCTGATGAGATCCTCAGTAATACTGAGGCGCTGATTCAAGGCTGGTCTAATGCGCCTAATGATATGTCTATCATGGAGGAGTTACAGCGAGCGTTGCATACCCTTAAAGGTGGTGCCCGCATGGCAAATCAGACTGCTGTGGCAGATGTTAGCCACCAAATAGAATCCTTGTTGGAGAGGATTACTGATGGGCGGCTAGAGCCTTCGGCGGAGTTGCCCAAGACTGTGCATCGCTGCCAGGATTGGTTGACACAATCATTGGATATTATTCGCAAGGGTGGAAAGGTCGAGCCCTCAGATGAATTGCTGGATCTTTTGCGTTCGTTTGAGAAATCTCCGGAACCATTTGTGGAACCTGCGGAACAAAGTGCCGAGGTTGCATTAGTGTCACCTGAGCCATTGCTTGAGTCGTCACTTGAGTCGTCACCTGAGCCTTTATCATTTGATGCGCCAGATGAGCTGCAGGATTTGGATGAATTGGTTTTCACGGATGATGAGCAACATGTCGCGGTGCTTGAGTTAGAGGAAGACGAGCCAAGCAGTATTAGCGACGCACTGGACGAAGATCAGGATTTGTTGAATATTTTTGTGGATGAAGCCTCAGAAATTCAGGAAAGCAATGAAGCCAGTCTTCACGTTTGGGAAAATGACCATCAAAATATCGAATGTGTTGCCTCTTTGCAGCGTGGTTTGCATACCTTAAAAGGTGGTGCGCGTATGGCAAATCTGGCGCCTATTGCGGATATTGCGCATACCATGGAAACATTGCTTGAAGAGGTGGTTGAGGAGCGCATTCCAATATCTGCTGCGTTGCCAGGCCTGATGCACAATTGTCACGACTGGTTAACGCAGGCTATTAATAAAGTTCGTGACCATGCTGACTTAGAGCCGCCGGTTGATCAGCTTGCCGCTATTAAAGATTATTTGGCTAACACGGCCGTATTGGCAGATACGGAATCAGATGTTCAGCCAACCATGGAAATTGAAATTGACGAAACACCAACGGTACAAATAGAACATTTGTCCACGCTGGTGAGTCCTGAACCACTTGCGGAGGAAGAGCCGGAGGCTTTAGGTGAGATCAGTGCCGCTGAAGATTATGACGAAGAATTAATTGAAATATTTTTAGAAGAAGCTGAAGAGATTCAGGAAAATGCTGATCGCATTTTGCAGGAATGGGTCAATGATGTTGATAACCGTGATTTAATTGCAGAAATGCAGCGAGCTTTGCATACCCTTAAGGGGGGTGCTCGCATGGCGAACATCACGCCCATTGGTGACTTGAGTCATAGTATTGAGTCATTGCTAGAAGGTGTAACCGAGGGACGACTCTTGCCAACACCTGAGTTTCCACAAGTGGTGCAGGCATGTCATGACTGGTTGGCTCATGCCATTGAGCAAGTGAAGCAGCACACCCCTCTTGCCGATGCCGATGCGCTGTCTAATCAGTTGGATAATTTGTTGGCAGGTAAGCGAGCGATGCAGGGGGTTGAGGGCGAGTCCAGTGCACCTTTGCCTACCGCCGTGGAACGTCCGCCTGAAGTGCACGCAGAGCCCGCCGAGTTGGTTGAATTGCCTTCGTTTTCAAAAGTTGATGAGATTGATGCGCAAATTGAGCCTGAGGTCCAAGTGGCAGCCAAGCTCGCTTCCCGGGTTGTTGATGAACAGATTCGGGTAAAAGCGGATTTGATTGATAACATGGTCAATCACGCTGGAGAGGTTAATATCTACAATGCCCGTATGGGGCAGCAGCTGGGTGCCTGGCATTTTAATCTGACGGAGCTAGATCAAACAGTTCGACGCTTATATGAGCAGTTGCGTAAATTTGAAATTGAAACTGAAGCACAGATTATGTACCGGCATTCCTCTGATGTCGGTGTTAGTGAGGAGGTTGGGGCTCAGGAGCAATTTGATCCCTTAGAGCTAGACCGGTTCTCAACCATGCAACAGTTATCCCGTAGTATGGCGGAAAGTTTAAATGATTTAACCAGTATCCAGAATTATCTGGATAATATTTCCAGTGAGACCGATGTGCTGTTGCTTCAGCAATCGCGTATTAACACAGACTTGCAAGAAGGGTTAATGAGTACCCGTATGACGCCCTTTTCTAGCGTCATTGCGCGGTTGCGTCGTGTCGTGCGGCAAACCTGCCAGGAAACCAATAAAGAGGCGGAGTTGAAAGTAGAGGGTGCCGAAGGCGAGATGGATCGCACTCAGCTGAACCGGGTGGTGCCTGCGTTAGAACACATATTACGTAATGCCGTAGATCACGGTATTGAATTACCTGAGCAGCGTACCAAGGCCGGCAAGCCGGGCAGCGGGGTTATTGATATTAATTTTACTCGGGAAGGGTCCGAGGTTGTGCTAAGCATCTCTGATGATGGTGCCGGTATTAATATTGACGCGATCCGTGAAAAAGCCGTAGAGCGTGGCTTGATTAATCCGAATTCCGGCCTTAAAGATGATGAGGTGGTCGATTTTATTTTGCAGTCTGGTTTTAGTACTGCAACCTCGGTCACTCAGATTTCGGGTCGCGGTGTGGGTATGGATGTGGTTAATACCGAAATCAAACAGCTTAATGGCTCATTGCATATTGAAACCCAGGAAGGCAAGGGATCTGTGTTTGTTATTCGTCTGCCACTAACCGTGTTAGTTAACCAGGCGCTGATGATTCAGGTTGATGAGGCGATTTATGCGATTCAGCTGTCTAATGTGGAGCATGTGATTCGCTTGTCGGGTGAGGAAGTTAATCAATTTCTTACCGGGGAGCAGAGGGAGTTGCCCTATGCGGGGCAGAACTACCAGCATTTGAATATTGGCTATGTACTTCACGGCACAGCACCGAGAATGGCCGATCAAAAAGCCAAGTATCCACTGTTGCTGGCACGCAGCGGCGAGCATCGTGTTGCCTTGCAGGTAGATACCCTGATTGGTCGACAGGAGATTGTGATTAAATCGGTGGGCGCGCAGCTCAGCTCCATTAATAGTATTTCCGGCGCAACCATCATGCCGGACGGTGCGGTGGCGTTAATCCTTGATTTAGCAACACTTATAAGAACTTCGCATGCACTTGATAAAGTTGACTCGAAAGGTCAGGTTGTCAAAGAGCTGGCTGAACCGGATAATGAGGATAAACGTCCTACGGTGTTAATCGTGGATGACTCTATAACGGTTCGGAAGGTGTCTCAACGCCTCTTGACCCGCCATAATTATGACACGTTAACAGCGAAAGATGGCGTCGACGCGTTAACCGTGATGCTGGAGCATATTCCTGATATTATGTTGCTGGATATAGAAATGCCGCGAATGGATGGTTATGAATTGGCCACCGCGATGCGCAACGATGAACGTCTTAAACATATTCCGATCATTATGATTACGTCAAGGACGGGTGAAAAGCACCGGGATCGGGCGCTAAGGATTGGTGTTAACAACTATATGGGTAAGCCGTTCCAAGAACAGGAACTATTGGAAAATCTGCAAGCTTTGCTGCAGGATAGAAAAATAAATGCTTGATCCTAAACCCGCCATGTCAATAAAGGTTGCTGTATTTACGTCGTCGCAAGATCAGCGCCAACACCTTCAGGTAATGCTTGAAAAAAGCGGACTGAGTGTTGTCGTGAGCGAAATTGACGGTAATGAATTTTTAAATAAACTCGAAAAACACAGACCGGATGTTCTGTTGCTGGATATTGGTGAGTCAGATGATGGTGAATTGGAGTTTCTCGATTCGTTAACAGAAAATACTGATATCCCCATATTATTTAACGATAGTGGTCCTGAGGGTGTGCACCTGGGCGCTTCAGGTGACAGTTGGGCGAAGAAGCTGGCTGAAAAGCTGGCTGAAATGGCGAACCCCAAAGCGGAGGTAGCGCCAGAGGAAGCAGAAACGCCCTTTCCCATTGCCAAGCCTGACTCGGCAACACCGGTTAATACCCGACCGAAGACAGTGACATCCATTCAGTCCATTAAAAGCGCAAAAAAGGAAAGCCCAAAGCCAAGTGCCGGTAAGTCAGTTGCCTCTACGTTGAATGTATGGGTGTTGGGTGCCTCTTTAGGGGGGCCGCAAGCTGTACGCCAGTTTTTAGCCGCTATTGAAGAGGACTTGCCCGTTGTGTTTATTCTGGCGCAACATATTGGTGCCAATCATGTTTCGTTGTTGGCAGAGCAATTACACCGGGTGACAAAATTTACTGTAATTCCAGGGAAAACCGGCCATCAGCTATGCCATGGTGAGGTGGTCCTGACACCCGCCGACAAGCAGCTTTCGCTGACCGAAGACGGTTATTTGATGTTAAAGCCTGCTCCACCTGCCACTATCTACTCACCCAGTATTGACAATGTTATGTCTGAAGTCGCTAACCGTTATGGCGAATTGGCCGGTACTATCATCTTTAGTGGTATGGGGGATGATGGCGCACGGGGGTGTGAGGCAATTGCCGAGCATGGTGGCATCGTGTGGGCACAGGATATTGCCAGTTGTGTGGTTAGTAGCATGCCTGATCAGGCTCGGAAAACGGGCAAGGTATCTTACAGTGCCAACCCTGATCAATTGGCAAAGCATTTATATGATTTTTATAACAGTAATAGCCATAAATCCCGATAAACGAGGTGCTCTCCAGAGTGCGATGCCTGCGGGGTTGGCTGCTCGTGTTTGAGTTTAGCATGACCATGCGAGTGGCGGGTCAGTAGCGAAATCCCGCGTCTACTCATGAGTATGTGAGCTATGTTGTAATGCGCCTGTTGTATGGTAGGCGACCAGGAGAGGCTAAGGTGCAATTTGCGCAGAGCCTGACTTATTGAAAGTAATGTCGTGAGAATAATGCTATGGCCGAAGCAGCATCAACAATTGTCGTTCGAAGTCAATTAATTGCCCTTGAGGGGATGCGGTTGGTGTTGCCCAATACCGCGATAGCAGAGGTAATTGCCTATACACCGTTAGAGCCGGTTAGTGATATGCCTGAATGGTTTTTAGGGTATGCAGTATGGCGCGGGCAACGTATCCCCATCTTAAGTTTCGAGGCTATGCGAGGCTATGAAAGTACCAAGCCCAATCGACGCAGCCGCATTATTGTTATTAATACGATTACCGGTGACGATGAACGGTCTTTCTACGGATTGATTGCTGCCGCTATTCCCCGTTTAACGGCGCTTGATACGACGAATCTTGTGGACGATGGTGAGCAGAGTAACGTCGATGCGTTAGTGATGCGTCAGGTTGTTGTGGATAATCAAACTGCATTTATTCCTGATCAGCATAAAATTGAGGAAATGCTTCAGGATAAACGTATTAGTGTCGCATCCGTAGAATAAATAGACCTGGTTTTACCTGCCAATTGTCTCCCCCTCTTGGTACGGGGTTGTTCTCAATCTGTACCCGTTATCCTTGTTTGATGTTGTCGTACATAGCTGATGTTGCGTGGCGTTAAGCCACTATACAAGCCATGTGTATGGCAGGCTGAATGTTGCTTAATTAAACATTGCTGTATTGTTCGCTTTCGCCGATCCAGCGACGGATAATAGCGTCCACATTTGGGTTATTTTGCTGTAAGAGTGTCGCGGCGGTTTTTATTATATCGGGTAGCAAATGTTTGTCTCGTTGTAGGTCGGCTATGTGAAATTGCTTTATGCCTGTTTGCCGTGTGCCAAGTAGTTCACCTGGTCCGCGAATTTCCAGGTCCCGCTGTGCGACTTCAAACCCATCCGTAGTTTTGCGCATAATTCCCAGGCGTTCCTTGGCATGTTGTGAAAGCGGTGTCTGATACAATAGGACACAGGCACTGTGTGTTGCGCCGCGGCCAACTCTGCCACGCAATTGATGGAGTTGTGAAAGTCCCAGGCGCTCCGCGTTTTCGATGATCATTAACGTGGCATTGGGGACATCAACGCCTACTTCAATTACGGTTGTGGCTACCAGTAAATCAATTTCTCCGGCTTTAAAGCGCTGCATAATATGTTCTTTTTCAGAAGGCTTCATTTTGCCATGCACGAGGCCTACGCTAATATCGGGTAATTCCAGTTTTAGTTGTGTTTCGGTGTCTTGTGCTGCCTGGCATTGCAGTGCTTCGGACTCCTCGATCAGGGTGCATACCCAGTAGGCTTGGCGTCGACTTTTACAGGCGCTATAAACGCGGGCAATAATTTCGTCGCGCCGAGTATTCGCTATTACCACGGTGTCCACCGGGGTGCGCCCTGGTGGTAATTCATCAATCACTGAGCAGTCCAGGTCCGCATAGGCTGTCATGGCGAGGGTTCGTGGAATCGGTGTTGCCGTCATTATCAGTTGATGGGGATAACTGGTTATGGGGGGGTGGGTTACGTTTGGATTGTCAGTGTTGAGTTGATGTTGGTTTTTCCCTTTATTGCGCAGCGCCAGCCGTTGGTGTACACCAAACCGGTGCTGCTCGTCGACAATGATTAAGCCCAGGCATTTAAACTTAACGTCGTCTTGAAACAAGGCGTGTGTACCTACAATCATTTGTATGTTGTTTTCTGCTATGTCGTGCAATACGTTTTTACGGGCTTTGCCTTTGATTTTTCCAGCGAGCCAGGCCACGTCGAGGTTGAGTGGTGTTAACCACTGTTGGAAATTCAGTAGATGCTGGTAGGCCAGTATTTCCGTGGGCGCCATTACGGCCGCCTGATAGCCTGCCTCGATGGCTTGAATGGCGGCCAATGCGGCAACGACGGTTTTGCCTGAACCCACATCGCCCTGAATTAAGCGTAACATGGGGGTATTACGTTGCATGTCGGTTGCAATTTCGTTGCTGACGCGTTGCTGCGCGGCGGTCAACGTAAAGGGTAATGTGCTCATAAACCGGGAAGTTAGTGTGTTTTCGGATTTTAAGCGTGGCGCTTGATGGCGTTGGTGCTGAATTCGCATGCGACGCATACTTAAGTGATGGGCCAATAATTCTTCAAACGCCAAACGTTGTTGGGCGGGGTGTTGTCCCTCGGCGAGCAATGCCAGCGGCGCCCCCGGTGGTGGGCGATGCACATACGCGATTGCCTCCGCTAAGGGGGGCAAATCCATTGGTAGCAATATGTTGTCTGGTAGCCATTCTGGTACCTCGACGTTTAAGGTTTCGGTGTCAATAACCAGTTGATCAACCAATGCGCGTAATGAAAATTGACGTAATCCTTCGGTTGAGGGGTATACCGGTGTTAAATGTGCTTCAAGTGATGTGTCTGCCGATTCGCTGGTGGGCTGATATTCTGGGTGTATCATTTCAAGGCTGCGATTGACGTGGCGTACTTCACCATAACAACGTAGTTGGCTGCCTGGTTCCAGACTTTGTTTCTGTCGGGCATTAAAGTTGAAAAAACGCAGTGTCAGCGAGCCGGTGCCGTCAGATATCTGGGAAATCAGCATGCGCCGTCGCCCAAAAGTGATGTCGGTATTTAGGACTTTGCCCTCTACACTGACTTCATCACCATTGCGCAACGTGCCTATTTTGGCGACGCGGGTGCGGTCCTGGTATCGCAATGGCAAGTGAAACAGTAAGTCCTGAATGTTGTGAATATTCAGACGAGCGAGTCGTTCAGCGATTTGTGGACCAACACGCTTGAGGCTGGTTACCTGGGCATCAAAGCGCAGTTTTTGGTTTTTTTTGTTTGAGTGAGTTGCGATGGGTAAACGTCCACGATTACAAAGGTAGATTGGTGCGGTTGCCGAGGTTACTCCAGCAGCATAATGGCATCCATTTCGACGTTGGCATCTTTTGGTAATGAGGCAACACCAATAGCTGCGCGGGCGGGGTAGGGCTGGGTAAAGTATTGCGCCATTATTTCATTAACCAATGCAAAATGCGATAAATCGGTGAGGAATATATTGAGTTTTACGATGTGTGATAAATTGCCGCCAGCGGCCTGTGCGACAGCATTTAAGTTGTCAAATACCCGCTTTATTTGGGTTTCCATATCGCCATCGACTAATGCCATAGTGTCGGGGTCAAGTGGGATTTGGCCGGATAAATAGACGGTAGAACCCACTTTTACCGCTTGTGAGTAGGTGCCGATCGCCTTTGGTGCAGCGTTAGTGTCTATGATTTCTTTTTGCATCGTTGTGCTTTCTCCCTGAATGAGGTTCATTTGGTGAAGGTTATTTTGACCGAATCATGCGTACCACACTGTCTATACGCCGTACCCGACGAATAATATTGGCGAGATGTTTTCTGTCCCTTACGCTTAACGTGAAATTCATGGACGAATGGGTGCCATCACGCTCCTCCATCGAGACATTTTCGATGTTTGAGGACATTTCTGCAATTGAGGCCGCAACGGTTGCCAGGACGCCACGACGATTTTCAGTATCCACCCTTACATCTACTGGAAAGACTCCTTCTCCTTCGTGTTCCCATTGCACGTCGACCCATTTATCCGGGCGTGAACGATAGTCTTTGGTGTTTTTACAGCTTTCGCGGTGAATAACAATACCGCGACCGATACTGATAAACCCCAGTATGGAGTCACCCGGAATAGGGCAGCAACATTTTGCGTAGGATACAATGGTGCCTTCGGTGCCGCGTATTGCCAGGGGACGTTTATCTTTTTGGCTGCCTTTCATCCACTCGGGGGCGTAACGGCTAAACACATTTTTTATGGCCTGAGGTCTCAATGCCGAGCGCTGCAGTCGGTTTTCGGGGGATTGCGGTATGGTTAGCTGGCGTGCCACGAGCAGGGCAACACGGTTACCCAGGCTGATTTCCTCAAATAGATCATCGATGCTGTTCAGTTTAAATTCGGTTAGGAGCCCGGCAATCCGTTCGGGGGGCACATCATCGAGGTTGGCAGAAAAAGTCGCTAATGATTTTTCCAATAAGCGGCGACCTAGCTCAACGGCTTCATCGTATTTAAGGCGCTTTAAAAATATACGAATATTTGACCGGGCTTTTGCGGATACTACAAAGTCGAGCCATACGGGATTAGGTTTGGCTCCGGGGGCGGAAATAATTTCCACGGTTTGGCCGTTAAGCAATTCGGTGCGCAATGGCGCCAGACGTCGGTCGATTTTACCTGCTACGCAGGAGTTACCCAGGTCGCTATGCACTGCATACGCAAAATCAACAATGCTGGAGCCTCGGGGTAAGGTCATGATGTCCCCGTCGGGGGTAAAAACATAAACTTCATCCGGAAACAGGTCGATTTTTACGTTTTCAAGGAATTCTAGCGAGTTACCCGCAGTTTGCTGCATTTCTAGTAAGCCCCGGAGCCATTCCTGTGCCAAATCCTGGCGTTTTGCTTCCGCGCCTGATTTGTACAACCAATGGGCGGCAATGCCTACATTGGCGACTTTATCCATATCCTCTGCGCGAATCTGAACCTCAATAGGGATTCCATAGGGGCCAAATAATACCGTGTGTAGGGCCTGATATCCGTTGGTTTTGGGGATAGCAATATAGTCTTTGAACTTGCCGGGTACGGGTTTATAGATATTATGCACAATACCTAAAACGCGATAGCAGGTGTCGGGCTTGTCCACGATAATGCGGAAGGCATAAACATCAAATACTTCAGAAAAAGTTAGCCCTTTGGAGCGCATTTTTTCATAAATACTGTATAGGTGTTTTTCCCGCCCTATCACATTGACGCGCATGTCTTCCTGCAGCAGTCGCTCTTGTATATTGCTACGGATTTTTTCCACTACTTCGCCACGATTACCTCGGGCTTTTTTGACGGCATTTTCTAAAATTTGGTAACGTAGAGGGAATAAAGATTTGAAGCCCAAGTCTTCGAGCTCCAGCCGGAGGTTGTGCATGCCCAGTCGATGGGCAATGGGCACATATATTTCTAGGGTTTCGCGGGAAATTCGGCGGCGCTTGGGGGGAGGCATGACTCCTAAGGTACGCATATTGTGTAGTCGATCGGCAAGTTTAATGAGTATGACGCGGATATCCCGCACCATGGCCAGCATCATTTTACGAAAATTTTCCGCCTGGGCTTCTGCACGACTTTCAAACTGCACCTGGGTCAGCTTGCTCACGCCGTCGACTAACTCGGCCACTTCTTCGCCAAACTCTTTGGCGAGCTGGTCTTTAGCGGTGGGGGTGTCCTCAATAACGTCGTGCAGTAGGGCGGCGATTATGCTGTTGGTATCCATGCGCATTTCGGCAAGGATACGGGCAACCGCTAAAGGGTGATAAATATAAGGTTCGCCGGAAAGCCGTTGTTGACCTTCGTGGGCGTTTGCGCCAAATAAGTAAGCCCGGTAAACTTCTTTGACCTGGGCAGGTTCAATATACGTTTCAAGTAACGCGCATAGGTCACTAATAAGAAACACCGGGTCCTCAGTGGTCTCTGGAGTGGGGTTAGCTCGGTTCTCTGGTTCGTTCTTCCGCGTCTTCTGCGACATTGTGGTGGCTGTCTTCGGCATTTACTGCATCTAATAACGCCCGGTTGACTTTGCCTGCGGCAATTTCACGCAATGCCACAACCGTGGGCTTGTCATTTTCAAGTGCGACCATCGGTTCTTTGCCTTGGGCAATTTGCCGCGCACGCTTACTGGCCAATAGCACCAATTCAAAACGATTATCCACGTTTTCCAAACAATCTTCTACTGTTACTCGTGCCATGGTTGTTTACCTTTTTAGACGAAATGAATTGTAAAAATTATGTTGTATGCGAGCGAGCAAGTCGGTACCCATCGGAAGCAGTGTCGTTGGCTACCAATATCGGTCATTATCACTGGTAATGGCTAAAACCGAAATATTAGCCTATGCAGCACTGATTTATGGCGGCTATTTACTGCAGAAAATATTGGAGTAAACACCGCACACTTTAGCCGACTAAGTGTACATAATCATGGCAATATGCGCTAGTCCAATTCAGTGGTTTTATGAAGCTTGTTTTGATCGGCAGTTGGCGTGTGCTCATGCATGAATGGTACGGCAGTTGATAGGGACGGAATGAGTCGCTAATTAATTATGCCAACAACTGGCCCAGCAGTTGTGCATGGCGTAGGCTTTGAGCTTCCAACCTTAACCGTCGTTCAATGACGATTGCCCGTAATTCTTCTTGGGCCTGGCTAAAATTGTCGTTGACCACCAAATAATCGAATTCGTTGTGATGGGATATTTCTGTGACGGCATCGCGCATACGGCGCGCAATTATGCCTTCATCGTCCTGGCCGCGCGAGCGTAGGCGTTGTTCAAGTGCGTCTTTTGTGGGGGGAATTATAAAAATACTGGTACTGTTGGGGTAAATTTTGCGAATTTGTTGTGCCCCTTGCCAGTCAATTTCCAGAATAATGTCGATTCCAATATTGAGTTTTGACTCAATGGCTTGCCGCGAGGTGCCATAATAATTATCAAAGACCTTGGCATGCTCCAAAAATGCCTGTTGGTCCCGCATGGCTTCAAATGCCGCTAAATCTATAAAAAAATAATGGACACCATTTTTTTCGCCCGGGCGTTTTTCCCGGGTGGTATGCGATACTGATACTTCGAGTGTCGGGGTTGATGCCAACAGCGCATTGACCAGGCTGGTTTTTCCTGCGCCGGAAGGGGCGGAAATAATGTAAAGTGATCCGTTTACCATGATGGATTATTCATCGTATGCTGCGGTCAGTGACAGTATTGCGAAAACAACTTTATGGGATGCATAACATATAGAATATGAGATGACGAAAAGCAATTTTATTCTATATTCTGCACTTGTTCTCTCATCTGTTCAATCAGCACTTTTAGTTCCACTGATGCGCGGGTCATTTCCGTATCGGTGGATTTTGAACCTAAGGTATTGGCTTCCCGGTTTAATTCCTGCATAAGAAAATCGAGCCGACGGCCTATAGGTTTGTTTTGTTCCAAGACGCGGTTTACTTCCTCAATATAGGTGGTGAGCCTGTCCATCTCTTCTGCAACGTCTGATTTGCTAAGGAATATCACCATTTCCTGCTCCAGGCGGGTTTCATCCAACTCCGTTTTCCAGGTCTCCAGTTTTTCCTTTAAGCGGGTGCGCAGATGCTCAATAACAATGGGGATTCGTGTTTGGACGGCGGCGATTTCAACGGTCATGGCATTGCAGCGTTCTTGTATTAATTGTTTGAGCTTATCGCCTTCCCGGGCGCGAGTTTCGATGAGTTCCTTAAGGGCCGTGTCAAGTAGGTTGATCATAGCGTTGCCTAATTCATCGCTGTCGATTTCGCGGCTTTTCAGTACACCAGGCCATTTTAAGATATCGATAATGCTGAGAGGACGGGTATCCGGCAGTACAGTGCTAATTTCTTTGCTGGCTGAGGACAATGCCTCAACAATAGCGGTATCAATACTTGTGCTATCCCCTTGCAGCACCGGTGCCTGGTAACGCAGCGTTGCATCCACTTTACCTCTTTTTACGGCGCCGCTGATTTGTCCTCGTATTTTGGATTCATGGGGGCGCAACTCTTCAGGTAGACGTAGGCTTACTTCAGAAAAACGGTGATTGACCGATTTTAATTCCCAGGTGAATGTGCCTAATTCTGTTTCAATCGTCTGGCGCGCAAACGCTGTCATACTACAAACCATGGAAAGTCCTTCGTTGGGTTTTATGGGTATCGTTAAATAGAGAAATTGCTAACTACTTGAAGTCTATATTAATCTTAATGTAACACACATCGATGAGTGTACAAAACAGTCAACTTCCACCGGGTACTGTATTTGAGCCCTACATTATTGAAAAAACCTTAAGTGCCGGTGGTTTCAGTATCGTTTATCTGGCGAGGGATACTCGTAGCAATCAACATGTTGTAATAAAAGAATATTTACCCATTAAGTTGGCGCAGCGGGACGATGATTTCAAGGTCATTCCCAGGAACGACGACTGCCGTGGGCGCTTATATGAGGGGCGGCAGCTTTTCTTGTTAGAAGTCAGTGCTTTAAAGCGACTTAATCACCCAAATGTGGTCTGTATTACGGACTCATTTGATGCGTTGGATACGGTTTATATCGTTATGGAGTATCGGCCAGGGAGAAATTTACAACATTATGTTCGTGAGCACCCAGGCGGTTTGAGTGAACATTTAATACGCACTATTTTTCCACCATTACTACAAGGCTTGGGGGCGGTTCATAACAGTGGTTTGCTGCACCTCGACATTAAACCCGGCAATATTCATTTGCAGCCCGGCGGACAGCCAATTTTACTGGATTTTGGTGCCGTTATTCGAAAGAACATGAGCCGCAGTATGCAACCGCGTCCAGTGGTCACGGCGGGTTTTTCACCGATAGAACAGCATGATCCCAAAGGATATTGTGGACCGTGGACTGATATTTACGCTATCGGAGCGACCATGCGCTCATGTATCGAAGGTACTTCGCCACCGATTGCTACGGCACGTCGGGAAAAGGACAAAATGCGCCCTGCGGCGAGCTTATTTAAACGAAAATATTCGCTCGCATTACTGGAAACAATTGATTGGGCGATGGAAGTAGACCCCTTGCTTCGACCCCAGACTATCGAAGACTTCATGACCGCGTTTAACAAAGCTGTGGGTCGCTCCGGTGATTCGGTTGTGCAACGGATCGTCAGCCACCTTCCCTGGGTCCATAAAGGTTAGGCCGGCCTGTTATGAAATATGACATTGGTACCAGCAATCGGTTGGGTAACCGCAAGTCCAATCAGGATCGTTTGGGGATTGTTGAGTCAGAATCGGCGGTGTTGTTGGTGGTTGCTGATGGTATGGGGGGGCATGCGTGTGGCGATCTTGCTGCGGAAGCGGCGGTCGACTGCGCTATTCGTGAATTTAATAATACTGCTACGCCTGTTTGCGACCCCGCAGACTTCATAAAAAATATTATTTTGCATGCGCACCACGATGTCGTTACCTTATCTAGTATCTATAAGCCGCCACTAAAGTCCAGGACGACTTGTGTGCTTTGCCTGATTCAGGGGGGGATTGCTTATTGGGCGCATGTGGGGGATAGCCGGTTATATCTGATTCGCGAAGGCAACGTCGTTAACCGCACCATTGACCATTCCCGCGTTGAGGAGCTATACCAGCAAGGTAAAATTACCGAAGATCAGAAAAAACGTCACCCGGAAAGGAATTTAGTCACCCAATGTATAGGCTCGCGTTCTTATGGGCCGCAGCCAACATTATCCGGGCCTTGCCCGTTGCAGGAAAATGATGTGCTTTTGTTGTGTTCGGATGGATTGTGGGGGGCATTGAGTGAGGGGCGCTTATGTGAACCTTTGCGCGAGGGACATTTACTGAGTGGGCTGGATGCATTAACGTTTGATGCTGAACAAGCCAGTTATCCCCATGCCGATAATATAAGCGCAGCGGCAATACGATGGTTGTCTGCCCCTGTGTCTGATGCTGACACCAGCCTGGAGGACGCGGTCAGGCACATCTATAGCGTGGTCGCAAAGAAATAAAATTTTGCCACATTCAGCGTGATAGGGTCAGGTCTTGCATTGCCATATTCTGTCAGGTATCAATATTCTGATTTGGAAAATAAAAGGCGAATGCCCCCTTTGGGTTTCGTTGCGACAATGTGTTGTATTGAGTGTTGTATTGATCGATAGCAACGGCACGCTGTATTTATTGGGCTTCTGTTTTTTATCTGGTTGGATAAAAACATTACCAATATTAACTTATTTTTCGGTATAGTCTTGCCTTTGAAATTACCCGTTAGCAATATAATGTTTGTTTTATTAGAAAGGCGTGCATCGTATTGTCATGGTTTTTTTATGGGAGGGGGGCGGTTTAAGGTATGTCGGGCGGTTTGTGGTGTTGATTGTATGAGGTGTAATGTTAGGCTTTAAAAAAGTAGTTTCTAATATAGTAATAAAGCATGTGTGTCATTCGTTATAAATTAATCCTGTTCTGCAATAAATGGGGGTTTGATAGTGCGTTATTCCAGGCGTTTGCTTTCACTATTGTTGTGGTAATTTTGTCTTTAAAAAAAATCGTAAATAAAGACTTGTTTAATTTCTCAAAACGTTCTAACGTGGTGGTTGTTTCGTTATTTATGAATTTATGTGTATGTGGTTTTATAATACTTTTTCAGGGCAGGGATGGTCTGGGAATATGATAGGTGATGATGTTTAACGTGCAGGCAGTTAATGTGCGAGAAAAATCACTTACCCACCAGATGATGTGAAGTTTCTTTAATACGCTGTGTATCGAAACCAGTCTAGTATGATCTAGCCACCCGCGCTTTGTATGTTTTTCGGTTCGTGTTGTCACGAATTTAGGTAGGAGGTATTTTTATGACATCGCATGCAATGAAGAGTTGGTGCCTGGGTTTGATCGCATTATTGAGTTGCCTTTTCGCGACGTCGTTGTTGGCTGCTGATACTGATGAGTTTCCTGGTCGGCCACTATATCCTGAAGTGCCGGTGGTGGAGCTGGATGATTTATACCGTAGGATTGACGAGGTACTTGTTGTTGATGTGCGGTCCAGTTATGAATACGATACTCTGCGCGTGAAAGGCGCGATAAATATACCGATATCTTCCAAAACCTTTGTTTCTCGTATGCGGGAGTTAAGGGCTTCTGACCCCAGGCCGATTATCGTGTATTGTAACGGCAAAACCTGTATGAAATCGTACAAGGCTGCACGTAAATGTGCGGTCAATAAGATAGATAATGTACATTCGTATGATGCGGGTATCATGGACTGGGCACGAACTTATCCTGACAAAGCTGAGTTGTTGGGTAAAAGCCCGGTGAACCCAAAACAACTAATTAGCAAAAGCAATTTTAAAAAGCATCTATTGACGCCCGATGCGTATGGGGAGCGGGTAGCAAGCACGTCCGCCATTGTATTGGATGTGCGAGACCGCTTTCAGCGTGAGGGATTATCTATTTATGTAGGGCGTGAGCGCCGAGCTTATCTTGATGATAAGCCTAAGCTGGATCGCTATATTGATAAGGCAAAACGTGAAAACAAGACGTTGTTAGTTCATGATGCTGCTGGTAAACAAGTTAGATGGTTGCAGTATTATTTAGAAGATAAAGGGTTGAAGTCCTATTATTTTATGGAAGGCGGTGTTTCCGCTTACTTTAAAGAATTGAAATCGGATTTTAGTGAAAATTAATCGTTCCTGGTATTTGGTGAATGTTCTCCGCTATAACAGGCGGAGATGTGTTCAAAATCCAACACAAACGCTGTTTTTCTAATTTTTTCAGATCATGCCAGTTGTATTTCCCAATAATATTTATTTAGTGGTATTGCCGTTCGGTGATTCGGAATAGTCCTTCTCATTAAAATGATGGCGTAGGTAACGCTATTGTCATTGGCGAGTAACGCCGTATCGTGTGTGTTAACCAACGTATTCTCAAAACAATATTATGCCTTTCCAGTTTTTATAGGGAAGACTGACTTCGCTAGCGCTGATCGATAGTAAACCCTGATGCAATGTACTATATATAAGGGTAATAGGACAGCATTGGGGAGCGCGAATGAACGGCGGTGATTTTTGGGCGATAATCGGAAAAGAACGATATAGCATAAGGCTCGACGAAGGCGAATTGTTATATGCCAATGCTGATGTACATCCCCCCCTGTATATTTACCAAGATGAACGATTTCGATGGCTGCATTTTGGTTCGAATGCGGTGCAAAGTGTTATGGCACTGGGGAAGGACTCTCATCAGCTAGTATTGCCTTACGCTATTTTTTTACATGCATTTCTTTTGTTTAAGGCGTCTATAAGCTCGGCACTTATTGTTGGTTCAGGCGGTGGTTCCATTGGGCGTTTTTTACGGCATCATTTTGATGAGGCAGCAATTTACGCCATTGAATCAAACCGCCTTGTAGTGCAGCAGGCTAAAACGTTTTTTAATGTATCTGATGCCGTGTTCCAAATGAATGTTGCCGATGCATGTTCAGTGGCGTTTGGTGATATTGTAACTTCTTCAGATGTGGTGATCGTTGATTTATTTGATGCGGATAAGATACCTGCATGTCTATATTCAGCTGAATTTTATTGTCAGTGCGCTAATGTGTTGGATGACGATGGCGTGTTGGCGGCGAATGTTGTGGTTGACAGTGCTGAGGCATTCACCAAAATTTTGGCCACTATACGTTCGCAGTTTCAACAGAACACCTTGTGTGTGCCTGTTCCTGATCACAAGAATATTATTATCCTGGCCTTTAAGCGAAAACCAATGGACCTGAGTTTGTCGGCGCTTTACGATAGGGCTGCCTCGCTGTCACCGCGCTTCAATCTGGATTTAGCCACGACTGTTGATGAAATGGCTAAAGTAAACCCTAAAAACGGCGACGTTTTTATTATGTAGGTTTTGTTGTCGACGCTATTGGCGATACGAACGAATACTCATTTCTCGGTAAGCAGGTTGAGTGCTATTTCTTATCCTCGTGTTAATAAATTTCTTAAATCAATAATGGCTGAGTTTGCAGGGGAAATGTAGCTCACCATGCTTTTTGAATAATTGGCCATCCACCCCATAGGGTCACCGTTTAGCACCATTGGGCTTGAAGCCGTGACCTGTGCTTGCTCTAATAGTCGAATAACCTGGCTAAGACTTGCCACGGCGTTTTTCTTAACAAGTACCTTATTGAAGTCGACTTCAACGGCGCGTAAGAGATGCGTTAGTGCCCAAACGTAGCCACGGGCCTCATAAAATACGTTATCGATATCGATCCAGGGGGTTTTGGCGACAATTAACCCAGGGGACTTTGTAGATTGTTCCGCTGCAGGGTCTCCGGCCAAATCAGTGTTGGCGCGTAATTCTTCGACGCTGGCATTTAATCGCTGCGATAAACTGCCAAGGCGTTTTTCAACTACAGCTAACAATTCATTGAGGTTGTCGGCACGGGTAAAAAATTGAGTGTTGGGATCGGATTGTGATGCCAGTTTTGACAGGTAACGTGATAAATGCTCAATGCCCCGTCGATACTCACTTTCGGTGGCAGGGAATAGCCAGGAATCATTAGTGAAGTTAAATAAAGGCTCCGCTTCTGCCAGCTCTTTATTTTCAATGGATTGTGATTGTGAGCGACTAAAGTCATTTCGTAATACCCGGGCGGTATCGCGCACCATTAATAGTGCGCCAAACTCCCAATTGGGGATGTTGTCCAATAATTGAACGATCCCAAACAATGATGTGGGTGGAAATTTATCATTGCTTAGATAACCGCCGGGTTTGTTGAGCAGTGTTTCTGCAACAAAAATCAAGGTTGCTGTTGTGGAGAAGCCAGGGACGATTTTGTTAGGGTCATCGCCGGCTTTGTCCATCATTATTTGTTGTACGTTGCGTTGCTCGGGTTCCTGGCTCCAATATATACCAAGAATGAAAAGTGCAATACTCAGCGTGCTGACAAAAAGTATGGAAGACCAAAACAAGCCGCGTTGTCTTAAGTTTTCAATGTGGTATAGCGAATAGAGTTTTTTAGCCCCGGAGCGCGTTTTGTCCATTAGCGTATGTAAAAACTCGGGTAGCTTAGATTGCCGGCTCATAAAATTCTCTCTAAATTAGCGTGGCCCGTATTGTCTCATATCTTGGCGGTATCCAGGATATAAATAAGCATTTGATTCAAGCGAGATCTGTTATCGGCAAAATCGTTTATCGACACAATCGTTGCGCTGGATGCGTGGCCCCGTCTGGTCTATGTCGTAAGTTAATGCATAACTTATTGTAACAATTAAAAAATATCTTAGGCAATTGAGGGGTTTACCTAAAGTCCTGTTGCGTTTGAGTCGCTATGGTTAATAACCCTGTATTTCTATGCATAAATGGATTGGGTTGTAGGTTGCGCATAAACATTGACACGGAGTTGATGAGGTATAAGACATCTACTTCCGTATAGCATATGGGTTTTCAAGGTTGAATTCTGACACACATCATAATTATCCAGAACAGGGAGAGGCCCCGGTAGGGCAATTCCAGATTCGTCAAGCCATACGCTTTGGTTTTGTGCTAATTCTAGTGCTTACCACATTAATTGGTGTATTTGGCTTATACCAGCTTAATAAATTTAAAGAACGCATTATCGATATTGTCGAAGTGAGTAATCAAAAAATTTCGTTGACGATAAGGATGCGTGATGCAGTGCTAATGCGTGTTTTAAGTGCGCAGAAAATGTTGGCCACTAAAGATTACTTTAAACGGGATGACGAATTACAAAAATTTTATAGTTATGCGAAAGAGTATGCTGTAGCGCGAAATAATTTATTGCAGTTGAAAATGGCGGATGATGAGAAGAAGTTGCACCGAACCATATCCCGATTGGTTCAGTTTTCACAGCCTCTTAGCCGCAAGGCAACCGAAATGTTGCTGGATAATGTGTTGCCAGATAATGCTAATGAAGTTTTAGACTCGGTGGGTGCTGCGCAGGAAGAGGTTTTAGCGTTACTAAATCAGTTTATCCGCCTGCAGGAACAGTATTCGAAACAATTGGTTATAGAGGCCAAGCATGAGTTTCAATCAACGATATTGATGGTTGTGGGGTTGGTTGTCGTGTTGCTGTTGCTGGGGTCAGTAATGGCGCGAAAAATCACTAATTTGGTTAGTAATAAGAACGTAGAACTATTTGCCAAAAATGCGGAGTTAGGGGCTGCCTGGTTGCAGGCCGCAAAAGCAACGCATGAAAAATCAAAATTTTTAGCCAGTATGAGTCACGAGCTTCGTACCCCGTTAACCTCTATTATTGGGTACGCTGAAACCTTGCTGGACTCCAACCAGCAACCAAAAGATTTACGCCATTCCGCGGAGTCCATAAAGCATAGTGGTAATCATTTGTATCAAATTATTAATGATGTCTTGGATATTTCAAAAATTGAAGCGGGACGGATGGAGTTGGAGCAGGTTGATACGTCGGTTTGTGAAGTGGTTAATGATGTCTGCTCAATGGTGGAGGAAAAAGTTAACAAGAAAGGACTATTGTTGGTGAACAATTATCGTTTTCCGCTACCGAAGTCCATAATGGTTGACCCTACACGTCTGCGACAGATATTACTTAACTTACTGGGTAATGCCATAAAATTTACCAAACAGGGTACTGTTACTGTCAATACACATTATATTATAGATAAGCATCTATTAACATTTGATGTGATCGACACGGGGATAGGCATGGCGCCTGAGAGTCTAGATAAAGTGTTTGAGCCATTTTCACAGGCCGAAAAATCCACGACGCGAAATTTTGGTGGTAGCGGGTTAGGTTTATCCATTTCAAAACAATTGGCAGAAAAAATGGGTGGCGATATCCTTTGCCATAGCGAGGAAGGCAAGGGGAGTACGTTTTCGATTATACTGCCAGTCAATTCGGCAATTGAGCTTGAGTTAATCCATGAGGTGGTGCTGGATGAAGAAATCCCCAGCGATCGTGTCGCTTTAGGGGCAGGCCAAGCGACCTATAATGGAAACGTATTACTGGCAGAGGATACCCCGGAGAATCAAGAGCTGATATCAATGCTATTGCGTAAGTCAGGTGCTCGTGTTGATATCGTGGAAAATGGCAGGCAGGCGGTTGACGCAGCATTATCACATCAATATGACTTGATCTTGATGGATATGCAAATGCCGTTACTCGATGGTGTTGAAGCCACAAAAGCGTTACGCCAGCAAGGGTACACTAACCCTATCGTTGCATTGACGGCTAATGCGTTAAGGCAAGATGAGGAAGCATGTGAAGAGGCTGGGGCAAATGCTTTTTTGGTTAAGCCCATTGATTTTCCGAAATTCTATCAGGTATTGTCTCGTTATTTAAAAACTGTTTTACCGGCACCGTTGCTCGCACCTCCTCATGAAGAACCCGTTTCCCAACCGACGAACGTGCTCAGACCGGCATCGCAGTTAACCTCAGAGTCACGCAGTTTGTTAACCGATGACGATGACGTTCAGCCCGATGATTTTTTGTATGATCAAGAATTGCAGGAAATTTTAAATACATTTAGGGCCAAATTGCCAACAATGGTGGCATCAATACAGCAATCAGCGCTACAAAAAGATTGGCAGCAGTTGCAGGATATATCGCATAAACTGAAGGGCTTAGGTGGATCTTTTGGGTATGATAACTTAACAAAAATATCAGCTGAAATTAATAATTGTGCACGTGAACGTGTGGAAGATAAACTCACGCTATATATTGAAGACCTGAAACGGGAATACGCCACTATTCTTAACAAAGACGACGACAGACAGGTCGGTTAGTCGTTGTAACGCTCTGGCTTTCTATGAAAACGTTACCATTCGCACCAATAATCAACATTTTGTGCAGTGAGAAAGCGTTCAGCATTTGCGCCGTGCAGTAATGCCAGCGTCGAGAGTATACCGGCTTCCGTGCAGCTGTTTGCCGCCACAGTGACGGAACGAGGGCCATCACAAACGGGCCAGCCGGTCTTCGGGTTTAGTACATGGCTGTAGCGGACTCCATCTTTTAATAAATACCGGCGCGAGTCACCACTAGTGGCAACGGCGCCATATTTAAGTGTGATGCCCGGTGTTTGCAGGTTTGGTTGTGTTAGCTTGTTGGGGTTTTCCATGCCAATAACCCAGGCGGCGTGGTTGTTTCTGGCCCCTGTAACACCAATGTCTCCCCCAAAATTAACCAGGGCGCTGGTATTGCCAGCGTTTTTGATCAATTGTACCGCCCTGTCGACGGCATATTCTTTGCCGATCCCACCGAAGTCTACCTCCATGCCCTGGGGTAATGTCAGTAATGGCCTTTGCCAGGTTATTTTTTGCCAACCCAGCTTTTCCAGTAATGGTGTTATCTGGTCAATGTCGGGCAGTTTATCGCTGCCATCAAACTGCCAGGCCTGGCGTAGTACACCTGAGGTGATATCAAATAATCCATCGCTTAGCACAAAGCAGGATTCTGCGTAATCCAATAGATCGGCGGTTTCGTTGTCAAGCGCTACCGGGCGACCGATCGAGTGGTTAATAGCATGAATGGTATTGTCGGTACGGTAACGACTAAATTTGCGTTCGATGCGCAGCGCTTCTTGTCGTGCAATATCTACTATTTGTAAGGCAAGTTGTTGATCAAGGGTGTCTGCCAATACTTCACACGGCCCGGCCATGGCCTGAAATGTACCGATGAAATAGTCAGCGTGTTGGTGTAATGAGATGTCTTTCATAAGGCTATCGACGGGTAACAAAAAGCGCTTTTAGCCAAGCGCTTGCCCATAGAATATAAAGCGCTTGGAAAGCCGTCATTAAACCACGAGGGAGTAATGACGGCAAATTGTTTAGAATTGAACGCTATAGCCTATTTGTACGATAACTGCATCAACGTCAGGAAATAACGTCTGATTTTCAAGGGCGCCAAATTTAGCCGGCTCGTCACCCGACTGGGTCATCACTTCGCTCCTAAACGTGAGTTCGCTGGTGGGGCCAAGTGGCATGCCATAGAGAAGCCCTATTGTTGTGGCCGTCATTTTACCCAGGCGATAGTCCGAACTGGCTTCTTTGACCTCGGCGGCGGCATTGTTATTGTCCAGCAGATAAGGACTGTAAAAGTCTGCTTCATTTTGCGTGTAATAGCGAAAATGCGGTTGTAAATAATGCCCGCCGCTAATTTCATAGCGATATCGCACATCGATGGTATGAGAGCTAATACCCCAGTCATCCCAATAATAACGATAGGAGGTATTAATAACATCTTCTTCAAACTGATGAACTACTTTCCAATAAAGTGATTGCCCCGCCCGGCTGTCCGGGCGTGCTTCGTAACGGTAAGATGCGCCGTCATTGGCATTTTGATTAATGATTTCGCCGTAATTAGCCGCAAGCTGATCATCTTCAATAATGCTGAGAATTTTATAAGGGTCAGACAAATATCCATTGCTGAGACCTATGGTGTAGTTTAACTGCATTAAGGTGCTGCGGTTGATAACCTGGGTAACCCCAAATAATAAATCGATAACAGTCTTGCTATCATCGTTGCCTTCTAGTATTTTTTCACCGACCGCAAAATCAGGCATCGTTGTCATGCCAAGGGGAACACCCCCTACCGGCGCCACAAGATCATAACTTAAGGAAATGCCACCGGTTAGTGTTGTATTACGGGTGTTAATATCCTGGGAGAAGCTCGCTGATGCGCCCAACGACGTATAGTCGTATTCCCGCGAAAGATTCGCGCCTAAATTTCTTTTTAGGGTGCGAGACAATGGTTTTTCCCAGTCTATGTTTAATGCGACACGCGTATCTTTAAACGACGGGTCTAATGGCGTTTCGTTTGCATTGGTGCGGTAAGTTTTGTTACCCGAAGGTTGAGTAAATGTTTGAGAAAAAGGCATGGGTACAGCGCCACTGGCCGAGGAGCCGGTCAGGGAGTCCACCACAATACGGTAGTTGATAAATTCGTCTTCATTGAGCGTTTGGCGTATGCTTAGCACCGGTTCAATGGCCGTTACGCGGTCGGTTTCTGAGTAGTATAGCAACGCAGAATCGTATTCCAAGGGTGCGGCAGGGGCGGTGTCAGCCGCAAGCGATTGGCCTGAGATGCCACCACTTAATAGCGTGCATGTGGCCGTTGTTAATGCGTTACGGATTGATTTATCGTTTGATCGATGATTTTTCAGTTGCATCCGCAGCCTCCACCACCAACGCCGGAGCCACCACTAGAAGCTTCTTTGCTAAAATAAATATGCTCGTCCAAATAGGCCTCCAATGGTGCTGGGGTGAGTTGCATTTTTTGTTGTGCCAGGATGTCACGTTCCCAGGGCTGCACGGGCTGTAAAGAACAGCCTACAAAGGATACGGCCATAATCGTTAGGCAGAGCGCTTTAATGGTACGCATTATTACTGTCTCCAGAAATGGTAGCTGACAAATAGAGTTTGCCGTTTTGTCTGTGTTGATGAAAGCCATGAAAAATAAATATGGCGTCAGGATTAATGTTTAACGTAATGTTTAACGTAACCTCTGTGCGGATGAGCAATAAGCAGACTTGTTTATGACTTAAATGCATGGTGAAAGTTCTCGATATCTATTATAGGTTGCTGTGATATCCCCGTCTTGCTTTGGCGTTCCCGGTTATTGGTGTTGTTCAATGGCCGAAAACACGGTGGTTGATTATGGGTGTCATTTTCGGTATTCAGGATATCTATATTAAGAAAGTCTATAGGATTACGGTAACTTTCGCATTAAAAGCGAGTATCGATGCCTATTGCCCTGGCCGTGTACCTTTAAGAAACTAATAAATGGCAGATTACGAGCAATGTTCATTGTAATAATAAATCAGTTGTCTTAACGCTGTATTAATGTTTGTAATTCAATATAGCGTTTGAGAGCACATTAATTTATTGGTGTTACAGGCCCATGAATAATTATAGAAATGAATCAAAAATGCAGTTTTGTATCTTGGGGATGATGATTCTTCAAAGGCCGTTCAATATTAATGGGTTAATGCTATATTGGTGCAAAAAAAACAGCAAGTTAACAGGTGAAAAGTGATGCGTGTATTACTGGTGGAAGATGATGAATTGCTAGGTGATGGACTTCGCGTTGGGCTCAAACAAGCCGGATACACGGTTGATTGGGTAATGGATGGCCAAAGTGCGGAAAATGGTTTAATTGACAACGAATTTGATTTGGTTGTGCTTGATATTAACCTACCCCAGATGTCAGGATTAGAGGTGCTCAATAATTTACGTAAGCGCGGAGATGCAATCCCTGTCCTGCTGTTAACGGCGCGTGATAGCATTCCCGATCGCGTGCTGGGTCTTGATAGTGGTGCCGATGACTATCTGGTAAAACCCGTGGACCTGGATGAATTATGTGCGCGTTTACGTATGTTGCAACGGCGCTTTGCCGGTAGATCAGAGCCAGTGATTCAGCATGGCGAGCTAATACTTGATCCGGCGGCTCATCGTGTCAGTGTTGCCGGTGTAACGGTGAATTTGTCAATGCGGGAGTTTGTGTTGTTGCATCACTTACTTGAAAATACCGGTCGTGTTATCCCACGTGCGCGATTGGAACAAAAACTCTATGGATGGGAGGGTGAGGTTGAAAGTAACTCGCTGGAAGTGTTCATCCATCATTTGCGAAAAAAACTAGGTGCCAGCCTCATTAGAACCGTAAGGGGTGTTGGTTATATGATTGAGCCCATTACTGGATGATTTCTATTCGGCGTCGATTATTATCCACTTTGTTGCTGACAATCGTGTTTGTCAGTGCAACAACGCTCTATCTAAGCTATGTTGACGCGCATCACGAAGTGCAGGAGTTATTCGATGCTCAGCTTGCTCAGTCTGCGCGGGTATTGCAGACATTGATATTGCCTGAGCTTGAATTACACCAGCAGGATGAAATGAGGGCGGTGCAGGCCAATGTCCCACATTTTCTTGGTAAGGCGAAGGAGGGGGAGGATGAAGAGACCGCCTATGGCCATGAGTATGAACGAAAGTTGGCGTTTCAGGTCTGGAGTCGTGATAAAACGATGCTGTTACGTTCGGTTACGGCACCGAAAAAAGCATTGTCGGTTAATGCCCTGACACCAGCGGCTCGAGGCTTTAGCGATGTGGATGCTGGCGATTACACCTGGCGAGTGTTTTCGTTATGGGATGAAGCAGATGCTTACCTGATTCAGGTGGGTGAGCGCTATGATGTACGAGAAGAGCTAATTACCAATATAAGCCGTCGATTAATCACGCCGTCGTTGGTTTCATTACCTCTGATTGGTTTTCTCATCTGGGTTGGTATTGGTCGCGGGTTGCTGCCGCTACAAAAAGTGGCAAAAGAAGTCATGCGGCGGGATCCCGCGTATCTGGAGATGATGGATATTGGCCCTGTCCCTGAAGAAATCAGGCCGTTGGTAAAATCACTCAATGGCCTGTTTGAGCAAGTGAAAGTGGCTTTTGAAAAGGAGCGACAATTTACCGATGACGCCGCGCATGAATTGCGTACACCATTGGCGGCGCTAAAAACACAAGCGCAAGTAGCGCTGCGCGCCAGAGATAGCCACGAACGTACCACTGCGCTTGAACAACTCATTAGCGGTGTTGATCGTGCCAGCCATTTGGTGGGGCAAATGCTGACCTTGGCTAGGCTCGACCCGGAAGCGGGCAGTATACAGCGGGAAGGTATTAATTTGCATGAGTTAGCGGCCGATGTAGTGGCACAGCTGGTGCCTAAAGCGATCAAGAAACAGATTAATGTTGAATTAACCGGAGATGAAAGCGCCACTGTGTTTGCCGAGCCACTAAGCTTGTCTATATTGATTCGTAATTTGGTGGAGAATGCGGTTGTTTATACGCCGGAGGCTGGCGAAATCATTCTCGATATTTACAAAACCATGAGTAACGGAGTGGTACTTTCGGTTACCGATACTGGTCCTGGTATTGATGAAAAATTAAAGCACCGGGTGTTCGACCGCTTTTTTCGGGTGCTTGGGAATCGTTCATCGGGGTGCGGTTTAGGGCTTTCAATTGTTAAGCGAATTGCGGTACTTAACCAATTACGGGTAGACCTGAATAATAGACGCCAGGGACAGGGGCTAGTGGCGACAGTTTATTTTGAGGATAAATCCGACAACCTAGCCGTTATCGATGAATAATTAGGCAGATGATGGTGTTAATTATTCGGCAAATAATTACGTAAATAATCTAAAAATTTCGCTAAACCATTCACTAAACCATTCGCTAAACGAGTGTCCAGCTCAACACATAGCCGCTGTATTTTCTGCCCATTGTTTATATATTAACCTATCCTGAATAGCTGCCGAAGACTGCAAAAGCGAAGCGCTTGCAGTACCCTCAGTTTCCGTTCTATGATCGTGATGTGAATGTGATGAAAGCCAAAGCAAACTGAACATTATCATACAACGCGTAACTATAATTTTCATACAGCATCCTCTGTGTAATTTTCAGGATTTCGTGTGCTGCTACAATGGCGTGCTTGGTCGTTTTGGTAAACCTGACAGCAATGGTTTTTTGATGACGTGGTTGCTTGGATGTGATTGTTTGATAGCGAAATTGGTTAATAAAGTATCAACGCTATCAGTCGATGGGCTCTAAATAACGACAGTAGGTAGGTTGTACCAAGGTTGATTATAGGGCTACACCTCTTCGAATAAGAAAAACGGAGATTTTTCGACTATGGCGAAGGTATTTATTTCATACCACCGTGGTGACGCTGATTTTGCCGAGTTGGTGGAAAACCGCTTGGAAAAGGCCGGGCACCATACGGTAATGGATGTAGAAATTCTCAACGCAGGGGATGACTGGCGTGACAAGCTCGAGCAGGCTATCAAAGATGCTCATATGCTAGTGGTGGTTATGACGCCCGAGGCGGAGGCGTCAAAATACGTTGCTTATGAATGGGCTTTTGCCTTGGGGCGGGGTTGACCATTATTCCTTTGGAGTTGCAGGCCACGGTTTTCCATCCTCGCTTAGCAATACTGCAACGGTTGGATTTTACCAATAAAACCAGACCCTGGAGCGCATTGCTCTCCGAGGTCGAAAAGGCAGCCGAAGCCTATGCCATCACAACACTGACCATTTCTGATAGTGCGCCACCATCCACTAAGTCTGCCGTCAGCGCTAAAGCGCGAGCCTTGTTGGCTGAGTTATCGTTGGAATTCACTTCGGATGCATTTGTGGGAGCGGCTATTCAAAACGACCAGTATGCCATCGGTTTGTTTATAAGTGCTGGCATGGACCCCAATGCAACAAATGACGTAGGTAGCACCGCGCTAATTGAGGCCACGTGTTATAACAAACTTGAGATGGTGGTGTTGTTGCTTTCCATAGAGGGGATTGATCCCGGCTTTATAGGGCGTACAAGATATGTGCTCACCGCGCTCGATTGGGCAATTGATGCAGGCAGTGATATTGCCATCATCAAGGCATTACTGCAGGCGGGCGTAAACGGTTGTGACAACAATGCGTTACGAAGGTCTGTCAGTAAAGGGAACGAGGTTGCGCTGCGTGTTCTATTAGAGCATGGTGAAAACAAAGAAAGTATCGGTCGTGCGTTCATTGCTGCTGCTTGTGATGGGAATATCAACTTTTTGAATATTCTTCAGCAATATGGGGGTGGTATTGAATGTGTGGGTGAGAATGCTCTAATAATGGTCCTGTCTAGTGGTCGAAACTCGGCTCGGACGTTGGTGAGCGATGGGACTATTCGTGCAGTAATTTTTTATTTAGTTAAGTTGGGTGTTGATGTAAATTACAAAAATGAAGATGGTTTTACGCCCTTGCTTTATGCCATGTGGATCTCATATTTTGAGACCGCAGAAGTATTGCTTGAGCTGGGGGCTGATGTGAAGGCTTATACGAATGATGGAAGAACGGCATTACATTTTATGTGCGCTAATTATATCCAGGGGCATGATTGTTGTTATGCGGTTGGGGAAGTACTTATCGCCAAGGGTGCCGATGTCAATGCGATGAGTGATATACAGACGCCTTTAATTAGTGCCGCCTATAAAAATGATCGGGTTGATCTTGTTGCGATCCTATTGCAAGCGGGTGCTGACGTGAATCATAAAAACAAGCGAGGCCATACGGCATTAATGATTGCGGCATCTCATAATAATAGTAATATTGTTATGCTTTTGACGAGCGCGGGGGCCCGGGTCGATGAGCAGGATTTTTACGGAAACACCGCATTGGATTTCGTTAATTTTGGAACAAAACCGGAGGATGTACAGCGAACGTTAGGTTTATCGACTAATTGTAAGCCATTAGACAATGAGGTGACTCGATTATTGTTAGGAGCGACGGCACAAAAATTACCAGTGCTTGAATCCTGAATAACTTAGAGCTCAAGTGTTTTGATGCCAACCTGCTTTGCAGTCTAAGTCGTTAGTTATGACGGTGGCTTTACTTTCGGCAGGAGCCAGTACATGCCAGTCACAAAACAGGACGATAATATGACTTATAAAATCAAAAATCGTGACGAACATTGTAAAAATGATAATTTGCCCAAACGTATTTTGTCGTTAGATGGCGGTGGTTTGAAAGGTATTTTGACTATCGGTATTTTACAGCGCATTGAGAATGTGCTTCGGGAGCGACATGGCAACAGTCGTGATTTTCGTTTGTGCCATTATTTCGATTTAATCGCGGGAACGTCGACTGGCTCCATTATTGCGGCGGTATTGGCCAAGGGCTGGAGTGTTGAGCAGGTGCGGGAAGAATACATGGGGTTTGGTGAGCGTATTTTTCAAAAAAGTCTCTTAAGGCACGGTTTTATACGGGCCAAATATGATGAGCGGCTATTCAGCCAGGAATTAAAAAAGGCCTATGGTGAACATACCACCCTGGACAGCGATGAATTGCAAACCGGCTTGCTGATTATAACCAAGCGCCTGGATACCGGTAGCCCCTGGCCGATTAGCAATAACCCGCAAGGCAAATATTTCGGGCCCCAATCAGGGGGCGTGATTGGTAACGGCAAGTATCCGCTATGGCAGGTGGTCAGAGCCTCCGCTGCCGCACCTTCCTTTTTTGACCCGGAGTCGCTTAGTATTATTGACAACGCGGGCAACAAAGCGTTGGAGGGACTTTTTGTTGACGGCAGTATGAGCCCGTATAACAACCCCGCGATGCAGGCATTTATGTACGCCACCTTGCAGGGTTACCGGATGGCATGGTCCAAGGGGGCCGACAAGCTTTTGCTGGTTTCTGTTGGCACCGGGATTTCTGACCCAAGTGTGGGAAAAGCCACGCTCACCGCAGCGCATAGTATTAATTCGCTGTTGTCATTAATGGATGATTGTGCGGCGTTGCAAGAGACACTGCTGCAATGGATGTCTTCCAGCCCCACTGCCCGACATATTGATGCCGAACTAGGTGATTTGGGCGATGATCTTATTGCCGGTGAGCCACTATTCAGTTATTTGCGTTACAACGTTGATCTCACTGAGGCGAGTGTGCGGGAACTGGACCATACGTTGAGTGATTCACCGCGTATTGAGTCCCTCGGGAAAATTGATGCACCTGAAAACATGGCATTATTACATAAACTGGGTAGTTTAGCGGCAGAACGGGATATTAGGGCGAGCCACTTTCCTGGTGTGTTTGATTTAGCCGCTCATTGATATTATTGACAACAATGCACATGTTTTGGGACGATAGTGTTTAATACAGTGCCGGTGCTAACTACAGTTACGTTGTTGGCTATGCCGTTGTAGGATTGTTATTTATTACAGAATTATTGTTTGTTACAAAATCTTAAGGACTGCTGTCAGGCACAGCAACGACTAGTTGGTTCACGAGAGATGATTTAGTGATGCGCTACCGATATAAAAAACGGCCAGAACATATTGTTACCGCTGTTCAACTGGATTTGGATACCGATGGTTTTACCTATCAAAAGTGGGGGGGGATGCAGCAATGCAGGTCGGGTGACTGGCTGGTTAATAATCAAGGTGATACATACACCGTTAATCGAGAGAGTTTTGCTAAAACCTACCAGCAGCGAAGTCCCGGTGTTTATATAAAAATTTCGCCAGTGTGGGCGGAGGTCGCTGTGAGCGCAGGTAGCATTATGACCGCAGAAGGGATGTCGAATTATCGAAAGGGGGATTATCTGGTCTGCAACAATGAGGATGGAACCGATATCTACCCGATTAGCGCCAACCGGTTTGTCTCGATGTATGAGATTGATAAATAGTTCCTCCCCTGCGCGCAAACAATCACAGTCTCACTCGAGCCGTTCCTCGTTATTTGAGAGCCTTCGTACTGTTTTTGTAGACGTCTATTGAATGGCATCGATTTAGTAGCGTCCATTTAACAACATTTATCTAATAACTTATTATCTAATAACATCAGGGCACAGCTATTGGTTTGTGCTATGTGCTGATATGTAAATTTTACACATAAATAATGTTAATTTTTAACAGACTTGGTGATTGTCAGTTGTAATAATACTTAGTGCTGACGAAATTGATGTGGCCCGATAAGCGAATTTAAGCTAACTATGGTTGCAAACAATGCTTGTAAATGTGCAACCATTGATCAATGTTACGAAAAGTAGCCGTTACTGTCCATAAATTGAGAATATCTCAATGAAGGCGTTTGATCAAGTGATTCAAAACATACTATAAAATTGGCGTCATTGTAACGATAGGCAGTATTTACCATACCTACAATAATATTACTACGTTAGTTGCTAGGTTAATTACTGCGTTAATTGCTACGTGAATTGAGAATAACGTTATGAAAACATTCGGGGATATCTCATGGCCGTGACGAAGGGGGCTCGTAATTTACCGACGCCGACATTGTTGGTTGGGAATGCAACGAATGGTGATGCCAGTCTGACGAAACAGCGTGACGGTGTATGGTTGGCTGCGTGTGCGCCTTTGCGTCTGCTGGTTGTGGGTGGCCTGTTTGTCGTGGCTGCGTTTGTTATTAATTTGTATTTTGTTAGTCAGTTGTCATCACTTGGTATTACATTGGCGGACAGTGAAGGCGCCGGTCATCCAGTGGTCGTCGAAGTGAAGAACCCGCAATCCGATGGGCTTCAGGTAGGTGATGTTATTGTCGCGTTTAGAAGTGCAACGGGTGAAGTAATATCGGTTTCTGGCGATACCTTGAAGAAGAGTCCTTTGGATGAAGCCAAAACATTTGAAGAATACAATGACATACTGTTGGAGCAAGGTCGACTTTACAGCGCCTATATAAAACCAGGTGTCAGTGTCGAATTAGCGGATGGTCGTATTGTGCCATTAGCGGTGGTTGCGTATACCCCAATGCAGAACTTGCCTGCTCGTTATTGGCTTGTTAACTTGCTTGGCGCAATTGTGCTGCTCATTGGTGTCAGTGTCTGGAGTTTTCGTCGCGGAGAAGCCGCTACACGGTTGTTGGTGCTCTCGGGTGTTGGATATTGGTTAGCCGCCCATTTTGGCAGTATGTTTTTGTTTCGTGAATTGGCAATGCCAGCTGATTGGTTGTATATCTTAAGTGCTGGTAACAGCTTCGGTGGCATGTTGCTAACCTATTCCGTGTTGGGTTTGCTTTGGTATTATCCGGGTCGACTAGGGCCGAGAAATGCTGCGTTGTGGATTTACCTTGCAATGGGTGTTTTATTGGTCAACGAACTCGTGCAAATAATCAATTGGCCTTTACACACTTTTGGCCTCCAGTACATGCTCGTTTTTTTTCTGGGCTTGGTGCTTGCTTTTTTTCAGTGGCGGCGCGCCAAAAACAATCCTGTGGCACGCGCCTCATTGTTGTGGTTTTTGTTATCAATTCTGCTGAGTACCGGCTTGATTGTGGCGCTATACTTTTTGCCGCTTATTCTGAATGGCAGTCCTCTTGTGGCACCTGCCGTTACGTATTATTTACTGCTAATGCTTTATATAGGGCTAACCTTGGGCGTTATGCGTTTTCAGTTGTTTCGGCTGGAGGCGTGGTGGTTGAAAGCGTGGGTCTGCTATTTTAGTGGCATGTTTGTATTGATTGTGGATGTTGCGTTGGCATACGTGCTCAATGTCGAGTTTTTGGAAGGTTTGAGCCTTGTGGTATTGTCGATAGTGTGGCTCTATTTTCCATTACGACAGTGGTGTTGGGAACGCTTTATTGTGTCACCCCGAAAACGGTTGGAGCATTTTTTGCCGTCGTTTATCACATCGTTTTATGCGGCGGTATCGGGAGATAACCTTGATGCCAGGTGGTGTGCTTTTCTATCATCGATATATGAATCGCTTGGTGTTAAACAAATCAAACTGCTGAGTGAGCAATCTCGGTTAACGGATAATGGCTTGACGTTGCAGGTCCCGGCGATCACCAAAGGGGAAACGATTGTACTTACCGGTCGAAACCAAAGTACGCGGCTATTTTCACTGGAAGATGTTAAAACCACTGACTCCTTGCTGTCGGTTGCGCAGAAAATGGCGACACTTAAACAAGCGCACGAACAGGGGGTTCATGACGAGCGGGAGCGTATAAAACGTGACTTGCATGATGATGTCGGTGCAAAGTTATTAACGCTAATGCATCGTGCAGCAACGCCATCAGATGGCGAGATCGCGAAGTCAGCGTTGTGTTCATTGCGTGATACGATTTACAGCCTGGAGGAAAAGTCCAGTTTGTCGGTGGGAGATGCGTTGGCAGATATTCGAACGGAAGCAAGTGAGCGCCTGGAGTTTGCCGGTATCAATTTGGCGTGGAACCAATCCGGGGACGCTATTCCCGGTATGTTGGGGTATCTACAGTCAATCAACTTAGTGCGTATTATTCGCGAGGTGGTTTCCAATGTTGTTGTTCATGCTTATGCCCGGCGTGTTGTGGTTTGTGTCGAGGCAAGCCATACCGACATCAATATTACCGTCTCTGACGATGGATTGTCTTCTGATGTGAAGCAGTGGGTTTGGGGTGTTGGTACTAATAGTATCAAACGTCGGGTCAGTGAACTCGATGGTCACGTCAGCTGGTATTCCAACGATAAGACGGGCCTGATTGGAGGCTCGGGCATTACTTTTAAACTAGTATTTCCAATAAAAAAGGAGCGAGTATAATGAAAACAGCACTGTTAGTTGAAGATCACGAGGAGACACGATTATGGCTTCGTGATTTATTGAACGAAGCGTTCCCTGGTATCGATGTGAGTGAGGCGTTTAGTTGCAAGCAGGCAAAGAAACTTATTAATGTTCATTGTTATGATTTGGCGTTGTTTGACATTAATTTACCGGATGGCAGTGGCATTTCCCTGGTTGAGGAGGTGGGTAGGCGCACGCGAAACACCTATTGCGTTATGAGCACGATAGTCGATGACGATAAGTGTTTGTTTGCAGCGTTACGCGCTGGCGCTCAGGGTTATTTGCTGAAGGGGCAGCCTCGGGAGCAGTTAATAAAACGTCTGCATGGTATACTCGATGATGAGCCGCCACTATCGCCTGCCATTGCACGCCGTGTGATACGTTACTTTCACAAAACAGTTGGTGTTCAGCAAACATCAAATTTATCCAATAGAGAGCAGGAGGTGCTGACCTTTATCGCCAAGGGCTTGAATCGTACGGATGTCTCGCGGCTATTAGGCATAACCAGCCATACCGCGGCTGGATATATAAAGAATATATACGTAAAACTAAATGTCTCATCGCGTGCGGAAGCAACGTTGCAAGCGGCCCGGCTTGGTTTGGTTCAAATTGGTGAATAGCGTTGCCCCAAGATTGGGATAATAAACGGCACATGGTTTAACCTAGAAACAACAATAGGATCACGAAAGTCCATACAAGGACTTGTCCATGTAAAAACGTGCTCATCATCAATAATGGTGATCACGCCGTTTTTTGTGGGTTCAGCGCAGTGGATTAAAATGGTGATTCCGGGCTTCCCAGTTACATTGATATAAGTCGCCGTTCGCCGGAAACGTAGGTCATCTTGCCTATCTTTTTTACGCCCAACCAAGTCTTTAGGTTTAAGTGGGTGAGCACTTATGCTTAGAAGGAATCAGCATCGATTGGTGTAGGCTGAAAGCAATAAGCGAAAAACTCAAATATCCCTTGATTTCACATCGCCGCATGTTGTCTTCGGTTTTAAGGAGAAAGTTAGCGGGCATACAGAATGCGCCTGCACCGTTTCCCCGTGGCCCCGATATTGAGCGAAGCATTTCCCTCTCTGGCATAATGGCGAGGGAAAGTGCGTGATATGCTGCTTCGGGGCATTGGTCGCTATGGCCATACACATGCCCTAATTTCATCCCTAAACTATTGAGGGCTTGCCCCAGTAAGCGACAATCTTTGTTGCGCAGCCGGTTTATTTCCAATATGAGTGTTATTGCGGGTATTATGGTGTGAAATACCCAGGCTTGCGTTTTGGCCGCGCTATATTCGCCGAAGTGGGCGATAAGTTCGGCTCGATTGAATTGGCGGGCAAAAAAGCTGTCCAGAATGCAGTCAATGGTTTGGGGCTGAATCGCAAAACGTTTTTTACCAAACGGTTCCACTTTGCACGGCGGGGAAGGGTTTATGTCCGCCAACGGCTCATCATGAATCGGGCGCAGATCCTGCGGCGCCATCGTAAGCTTGACAAGGTGGGCTTTACCATTTTTGTTCCTGCGTAAAAATGCCTTTGTGGTGATTTCGTGCTGGATAAGTGTGGCGTCGGCATCAAGTGCTTCAATGGTTCGTATATTAAGCGGAAATTGCGTGCCAATGTTTAACGCCAAGTAAGCCAGTTCTGCACAGTAGACCAAATGCTCTGGCCTACTAAGTTCTTTTGTCGCTTCTGCATCACCCGCAATGGAGCGTAGTGCAAGGCTGGCGCATTGCCGGATCGCATCGGGACTAATGGCACCCAGTGGGTCGCCGCCGTTATAGCTATTGTCGGGGAATAACGTCACGGTATTTAGGATGACGAACCAAGTGCGAATGTTATCGATGTAGGCACGTACAATGTGCTGAGGCAAGCTGTCGGGGAATTCCGGTTTCACCCAGGTTATAGGATAATCTCGTGGGCCAAAAAGTCCAATTTCACCGGGGTCGGGAGCGGGGTAGTCCTGTGGGTTATTGAGGGTGATGACGCCGGGGGTTGTTATCCCGTTTGGTGCGGTGAACTCAATACCAACGCCAATGGTAATATGCGTTGCCTGAAATTTGACGGTTTCCACGAGATTAAGGACGGGGTTTGAGCTCACCTCTATATTTTTGTCGGGACATGGTTGGTGGTGCTTAATGCCTATAGCGATATCGTTAGGTGCAATGACTCGTGTTAGATCAGACTGATATATGCCCTTTTTATCATCATAGGCTGCTAATCGGGCGGCAATTTCAGTTTCGGAATAATTCACGCAATGCGTATTGGACGCTACTATGTTGCCTGCGGCATGGCCCAGTGTCGGATCATCAGGTAAATGAAAGCGCTGGGTATATAGATCTGTAAGGGATTTATGGCTCATGCCGTGCCAGAGAGAATTTGCCACCTGGAAGTTAACACCCGCCCAGTGTGTCCGAGTTCGTATATTCATGGTTTTTTATAGTTTTAGTCAGTTTTATTATGTTGCGATTTATGATGTCATGAACCGCGATTATTTACAGCTGACGCTTATACAGAAACACGTTGCGTGCACGTCAATAGTTACTTGCCGTCTGTAGTATATAGGTCAGGTTCGTCTTTAACTCAACCCCTCACATGGGTCCCCCTGTCGATGGGAGTGCTGCGTGTGACAATAATCTTCACTTCCGCAATTGGACGGTGTTCAGATGATTCTACGGATGGGGTTGCTAGGGGCGTGTCGGGAACGGCAGGCGAGAAATCAAGGCTGCTATGTAGATTTTAGTGTGTTCATTCAAACTGTAAAGGCAGTCATGCGTAGGCACTCATTGCGTTCATGGCATTAACTCATTATTACGAAGCCAACTGCGGTATTTGGGGTGATGAGCGATATAATGAGAGTATGTGACTGATGCAGAAAGTAATTGTAAAACCATGTTGTACTTATGATGGGTGAAAATTACGTCTGTTTCATCGCAAGAGGTACCGCCGGTTAGGCGTTTAAGTCAAATAAATTTTTAAGCTTGGTCAGCGTTTTATTACGAAAATAATATATATGATTAATACTTGTTTTTTCCGGTGTAACACCTGGTTTTATTGATATGTCCTGTTCGATGAGCGCAGCCAACACCGATCTTGCATCAAGTTCGTCGATGATAATGGCTTCGAGAATAAATTGTTCTTGCCATGAGAGTTGAGAAAATGCGGACTTTATCTGCTGCCGATACAATTTTTCATCATTGTCTGCTTCGCCTGACGCCAGGTCGAGCTGAGTATGCTGCTCGTCTGATGTGGCAGGTGCGGTCAATGAAATAAGTTGAGGCAAACTCAGTTGGTGCATTTTTTTTCGCGCATGTAGTTCGGTGTATATTTGTTTTACAATGTTATCAATGTCAGTAGGGCTCCTGCCAAGTCTTTGGGCAATATTAGGGACTGAATCCTGATCGCAAAGTTTCCAAAAAATCTTGTCAGCGTCTTTGTCTAATACCTTTACATAGTCGGGTACGCGTATTCGCCTTCTACGTCGCCAATCTTTCCAGCGCTCTCTAAACTGGTGGGAGCTGGCTATTTTTGATAAATAGTTAATCAGGCTGGCATTCTTTCGCCCTTCGAATTTGTTGAGACGATTTTTATTGGTAAGGTCGTCAAGCATCCACGCAACACTGCCATTTCCCCACTCACACAGTGGTGCATTGGTGGATTGACTTCCCCATTTGTTATCTAACGTGCATTTATAGCGTGTCCGGTTTTCAAGGCAATAGTGTTTGCACAGTTTTTCTGTTTTTGTCGTGATTAAAGGATAGGCTAGCTGGGTTACCTTCGCACGATCCGTTTTATTACCTGCCGCCGCATTTTTTGCAAGAGTTACATCACTATTCATACTTTATCCTTTTTGTTGCCTTCATGTTTCAAGGCAGTAAAAGCATTTCATCGATGATTTTTGGGAATAAATGAATGCTTTTTTGAATTGTCAAGGCTGTATCAACTAAGTTTTACTGCCTATGGTATTTTGGACAAGTTGGTGATATCTACAACCCCTCAAATGAGCCCCTCTGTTAGCGGTATTTTGTATATATATGTAAGTTGGTACTGTGCTTAACCGTTCACATACGTAATTTTTTAGTGACGTTACTTGGTGTGGCTTTATCAGGGAAAAGTCGGTTGGGTGCGAAAAATATGGGCAAGATATTGATGCCCATGGTTTATTTAAAGGTTTGTATGGTGGTTCGTGAAGACAACTGATTTGTTTAGGTTTAAGTGAGATAAACGCTGAGTGCGATCATTCTATTAACGTTAACAATAAGAAGGGAGTTTGATTTTTATGACTAATACAGAATACCGAACCTTTGACGGTGGCAATAATAATCTCGATAACGCTGATTGGGGAAAAGCGAATACGCCTTTGTTAAGAACAACGACCCCTGATTACGCCGATGAAAGTGCTTCGCTTGCCGTTCGCGGGCCAAAAAACCCCAATCCCAGGGAAGTCAGTAATCAAATATGTCAACAAACGGGATCTTTCCCTAATCCAAATCAATTGTCGGATTTTGTGTGGGCCTGGGGGCAGTTTCTTGATCACGAAATTGATTTGACCGGGCAAGTTGATGACGAAGTCGTGAATATAACAACGCCGGATGATGACCCGGTGCTGCAGGGGGCCACGATACCGTTTCGACGTTCACTTCATGACCCTTGCTCCGGGACCGGGTCTAATAATCCGCGTCAACAGATTAATCAAATATCTGCGTATATTGACGCAACCAATGTCTACGGTTCCAGCGTTGAAAGGGCGAATGCGTTACGGGCGTTTGATGGCACGGGGCGATTGAAGACCAGTGCCGCAGATGTTGGTGAAATGTTACCGTATAATGTCAGTGGTATCGAGAATGACGCATTGCCAAATATGCAGACTTCTGAGCTTTATGTGGCGGGGGACGTGCGTGCTAACGAAAATGCAGTATTGACTTGTATGCATACCTTGTTTGTGCGAGAGCATAACCGTTTATGCCTGGATATTGTTACGTGTGCTCCTGATCTGCTAGGTAACGATGAGGCGGTTTTTCAACAAGCACGTGCCATTGTCAGTGGTCTTATGCAATCCATTACTTTTAATGAATTTATACCGGTCTTAATGGGGCAGGGCGCGCTAACGCCGTATACTGGTTACCGAAAAAATGTTAATGCTTCTGTTGCAAATGTCTTTTCCACGGCGGCTTATCGGTTGGGCCATAGCATGTTGTCGAGCACTATTCGTTTGGGCACTGAAGGGCGAAGCGTGGCATTAAGAGATGCGTTTTTTAAGCCTCTGTTGGTCAATTTATATGGCATTGAGCCTTTTCTCAGTGGTTTGGCTGTACAGGTGATGCAGGATATCGATGCTCAGGTTATTGACGATGTACGCAATTTCCTGTTTGGTCCGCCGAGCCAGGAAAATCGGCACTTATTGGATTTACCTGCACTGAATATTCAGCGAGGCAGGGATCATGGATTGCCCGGCTATAACCGGTGCCGGGAAGAATACGGCTTGGCACGGTTGTGTGACTTTTCGGATTTAACAAAAAATAAGGAATTGCAGCGGAAACTTAAACATCTGTACAAGGATGTTGATCATGTCGATCCCTGGGTCGGGGGGCTAGTGGAGGATCACCTGGCAGGGGCGAATATGGGGGCATTTGTGTTTGCTGTACTTAAAGATCAATTTGAGCGCCTACGGGATGGGGATCGTTTTTGGTATCAAAATGATCCGGCGTTATCGTTGGAGCAACAAATTGAGATCGACAACACACGGTTGGCGGATATTATTCGGCGCAATACTTCAATCAGTGATATTCCAGATAATATATTCGTCGTCAATTAGTTTAATGTTGATGGAGCCGTTGCCATGACTCAGTACTGGATATTTGTGCCGTATTATCCAGTACTGAGCGGGCGAGCGGTAAGCATAATAAAAGAGGTGTATAAAACATGTTTCGTCGATGTTTGATTCAATGTGCTGAATGTCTGTTTTTCTTTTGCTCCGCTATTCGCGATTATTTTGTCATTGTCCAGAAGCAGTTCAATGCCGTGAAATATGTTAAAGCCCTTGTTGTGGCGCTAATGTTTTACCCGGGTGCGGCCTTGTCTCACGTTAAGTGGTTTGTTGATAGCAATAGAGACGTTATTGCGTTGGATAATAACGTGGCTGTCTATTTCTTCGTTTGGGCCTTGATTGCGGTGGGCGTGGTTGCTGTTGGGGTTTTGTTGGAAAAAAAGTGGTGCCAGAGGTTCTCGTATAAGCGTGATAACGACACTATGGTGTTTGAGCACGGTGTTGCTTCAATATTCAGTGTTTTGCTTGGCGTGTATTTTTTGTATTCATCTTATAGCGGCTTTTTATTTTCAATTAATTTGGATAATGTCGGTCAATGGCATGCCGCTTTAGTTGCGGTTGAAACCTTTGTTGGTGTTAGTTTTCTATTAGGTATCGGTGTCAGGCAATCGTCTATTGTGTTTTTGATGCTTTGGGGGTTTTCGTTTTTTTATGTTGGCGTGTTAAATACACTGGAAAATTTGGAGTTGTTCGGTGCGGCAATCTTTACCCTGATTTACGGTAGGCGATATATACGGTATACCCAGGAAGATATTGGTCCGGCTGGTTTGTTGCTGGCGGCGCGGCAATATGGCGTTCCTGTCTTGCGCGTGGTTTTGGGGTTGAATTTAATATTGCTTGGTTTTTCAGAAAAAATTCTTCGACCGGATTTAGGGCTTGCGTTTTTGGATCAGTATTCCTGGAATTTTATGAAAAATTATGGCGTACACTGGTATTCTGATGGACTTTTTGTGTTTTCTGCCGGTGCAGTGGAAATTATTCTGGGGTTAGTGCTTGTTTTAGGGCTTTTAACAAGGCTGTGCGCAGCCGTCATTGCGATTGTCTTATTAATACCGTCTTTTTTTATGGGGCCGTCCGAGCTATGGGGGCATATTCCTCATCTGTCCATTGTAGCCGTGCTCATCTTGTTTGGTGCAGGCGAAAAATTAAAAATATTGCAAGACCGTTGGTTAATGCCGCTCGCCAGTATTGGCCGTCTGGCTGTACGGGTTGAGAGAAAGAAGGTGCGTCGATCAAGTCTCATGCATCCAATGCCACCGGCTAACAGGTCGATCTCTGCTAAAGAGTAAATAACGAAACATCGTTAGGTGCTATTGCCGTGTATTGAAGACCATATACCTGTAGCGATTAAGGTTTAGAGTGCGTCATATTCACGTCCCTAAACTGATGTTAGTCCATGTTAATCCCCCCCATGTGAGGGGTATGTGCTCTCATTGGCTGCTGTAGGATACCTAATGATATTTTCACCGACATTGGGTGAAGCGTTGCTATGGGGTAGTATTGCGTAATCTATGGCTAAATCTTAAACACTTTGGGTCTATGCTAGGGATTTTCTATGGGTAAGATTTGTTGGCCGTCTCATTTTTTGTCATTGGAATTGCTCGCGATTGTTGTTTTCATTAGTTCGTTAACACAAACGATAACGCCATTTGAAGAGGCTTTGCTAGGTGGGAAAGTTGTTTCTCTGTATGTTGATATTAGCATTCGTGGCGGGATGATACACAATTATATTCCCGCGCAGGATGCCACGAAGAATGTTCAGACTGAAGGCGCCTGGACCCGCATTTATAATGCCACGACAAACCATCTCTCGCCATCTCACCAGGTTAACGCGAGCCCTATACTTCGCAGTGACTATGGTGCAGATATTGTTGTGGACCAGAGTGGCAACCTTTACGTCACTGGTGGCTGGCATTCTTCACCGTTTGGACCGTTTTGGGCGCGTGAGATGGCGTTCAATTTTTTTGTGGCGAAGACGGATCCACAGGGTATTGGGGTCTGGTTTCGCGAAATTTCATCGGGATTAAACAGGGAGGATCGTGGTATTTCGTTGTCACTTGATGCCGATGGAAATGTTTACACGTTAGGGCGTTCGGCAAAACCTGTATCTGACAATGAAGGTGTCGTTAGTACACATGAACATTTATATTTTGTTGCTAAGTATGATAACGATGGTGAGCAACAATGGCTTACTTGGGTTGATGGCAATACTTATGTCGGGGTCGATTTGGTGACGGGCAAAAATGGTGATAGTTTTGTTTTAGGGCATGTCGCGCAGAAGAATAACTCTCATAACGCTTCATTAAGTTGGGTTTTGTTGAAAAAGTACAACAAACTGGGTGAAATGCTTTGGGAGCAGGGGGTGGGGGTGGACTCAAAAAAGAGTACCGAGATTAATGCATTGGCGAACGCTATTAGTATTGATGAGACTGGCGCGCTATATGTGGCGGTATCCATCGCGGATGATGATCGTAACGCTAAGGATAACGAGACGGATACGCTGGTCACAAAGCTTAACCATCGTGGTCGTCAAATCTGGCAGCGTAATTACGGGGTGTTGGGGAGGGACTACCCCACCGCTATTGCCTATAACGCAGCCGCAGGCCAAGTAGTTATGGCAGGTTACTCTCCCGGTTCTGTACCGAGCGATGCTTCGGGAAATAAAGCAAAATACGATTTTGTGAGCGCGTTGTCACCGGGCAATGGTGAACCAGTTTGGATTGTAAATCTAGGTGCTGAAGAGGGTGGTTTGCTTTATACCGCCATTGCTACTGATGGTTTCGGTGATGTCCATCTTACCGGGCGTTATGGCAAAAATGGTACGACTAAGTTTGGATTGGGCAATGCCATATTGTATGCAAGGGTTACCCGTCATGGGCGGTTGGTGCATGTTCGCCACATGGGGACAAAAAATACCCGGGACCATGGTAATGGTATTGCGGTGGATAATCGAGGTAATTTTTATATTACCGGTAGCACTGGAGGCAACCTTAATGGTGTGCCCAGTGATGCATCGCTACTGGCATCAGATTTGTTTATTAGCAAGAACACGCCTTTTAAAGAGTAGTGTTATCGGTAAGATAAAAGGCAAGGAAGATCGACTTATTGGGATTGTAATAATGCCGGATATGTCGTTTTACCTGGGGCACGGTTGCCTGAACGTTTTAGTACAAAGGTACAGCTTGAAGTGATGGTGGTGTTATGCTTGCTGTTAATGCTAGACATCATTGACCTGTACTAAAGTAGTGGATGAGGTTTTTTTTATGCTTGCTGTAATACGGCTACAATTCGTCAGTGCTACTATCCATCCTTCCAAGTGACTTAATTGCTATCAAGGTAAAGGAGATTCATATGCGATATACAAAATCACGTTTAGTGATTACTGCTATCGGTTGCCTTATTTTGTTGTGGTCGATGACAGTACAGGCTGAAACCCGTGGAGAAACACAGATTCGCGCTGCTGATAACCCGGGAGGTTTCGATCGTAGTCGTGCGAAGGATGAGCTGGTTGAGGAGAGCTTTAAGCTTCGAAAGGATACGTTGCTGGAGCTCGATACGGTGGATAAAGCCAGTATTGAACGTTTGGTTGAAACATACCCTAAAGATGATCCGGTATTTACCAAGTACCAGTATCGCCCTGTTTTGCCGGGGGGTATCGACCATGTTGCTGCGGGTGCTGGGACTCGGAATGCGGGTTACGGTACCATTCGTCTTAGGGGTGTTTCGCCGGGGGCTGTGCCGGTAAGCGCTTTTCTATATTGGGGTGTTATTGAAGCTGCCCCGGCATTTCTTCAGTCGGTGGCGTTTCAGGGCAAAAAAGTGGTTGGTGTGAACGTTGGTAATACCGCCCAGCCGTGTTGGAATTCGTCGGGTACGTTTTCTGCTTACCGGGCTAACGTGCTGCCATTACTATTAGCGGGTATCAATGGCGATTATGCCGTAGCTAGATTGCCGAGCGCGATCACGAATGGACAAAATCCCTGGGAAATATTTAACAATACATTACCGTTATCTGAAGGCGTCAGTTTAGTGGTGTTGTATTCCCATGCCAGCGTGCCTGCCAGTTCCTTTGTGGAGATCCATCATCCCATGCAAATGTTTGCGGGTAGCGCAACATTTACGCATTTGCTAACACGTACCGTATTAGATAATTCCGCGTTAAAGCATACCCGTCTTGGTGCTGATGGCCAGGCGGGGTTTGGGTTAAATCACGCACTATCTGTTTCTGATGAAGCTAGCTTTATCGGGGGTTTTCCCGGCCCGGTTACTCAGTTTAAGGGAAATGGCGTGACGGCGTTTTACGGTAACCAGGATTCGGATTGGAACGGTATGGATGGTGAACCGCTTAATCAACTCTGGGATACCCATACCCAGATGGTGCCCGGCGCAATCCCGAACGGGTTTGCCAGCTACCAGGTAGCGTATCGGGCTAATGGTGATTGTATCGTTCCTGTTGCCCACGTACTAACGGCGCGCTAGTGCTTTCTACGCGTTAATACTTCCTAATTGCGCAGTCCCCCGAGGCGTTTCCATTCGGGGGGCTAGTGTACCTCAATATAACCCTCTGTAGTATAATCGATGGACGAGTATATTCCGGTTAAACCCGAAGTAAACTTAATGCCGCAGTAGAGCTGTCTGTAGACCGCCAAGGCATTATTTTAGATAAATAACTTGAGATTATGGTCATAATTCAGTAACGTTCTTGTACATATACCCAAAGTGTTTGTGGTTTAGGGGTTAAATATACCCGTAGGGATTAAGATTTCGGCATAATTGCACACACTATTTGCTCCATGGCAGCGTTGAAACTTCTTGCAATAGTCCAGCTATTACGCGTCATTTAGCCTTGCTATGAAGCAAATATGTGCACACTTAAGACCTAAATCCTAAACGCCATGGATATAGCTCCCCTTTTTTTGTTCGTAGTGGCGTTGCTATTCCTTAACAAGGGGTTATCTCGTCGCGCGCGCCTAGCCATAAACAGAAAACAATGCAATTTAAAACCGCGAGATCAAACGCTTTGGCTGTAGTGTGACAATTTGCGGGCTTTTTATTTATCCAGGTGACTGCCGTTAGCACTCATTGCCCACTGCACGCCAAGCTGTTTTCAACCTGCTTTCAAGTTATGGGTTGATATCGACTGAGTTATCAGGAAACCCAAAATATAACGGCTTGCTTCCCGGGTGCCATCGCTTCTTTATTACCTCGAAGCATGATGTTAATTAATAAAACGTAATTATTAAGACGTAATTGTTAAGGCGGAATTAATAAGAAATATCGACGTTATGCAACGTGTTAGACAGTGTGCAGAACCTTAACCAGGAGCATAAAAAAGGGGACAAAAAATGATTATCGGGACACCGTTTTCTGCAAATAGTAATAAAATAATGTTGCTGGGTAGTGGTGAGTTGGGCAGAGAAGTTGTGATTGCCTTACAGCGCTTCGGAGCGGAGGTGATTGCAGTGGATCGTTATTCTAATGCGCCTGGTCATGCGGTTGCTCATCGTGCATACACCATTGATATGATGGATGGGGAGGCATTGCGGGCATTAATTAGTAAAGAAAAGCCCCAGATTATTGTGCCAGAAATTGAAGCCATTGCAACGGATACACTGGTGGCAATTGAGTCGGAGGGCGTGGCAGAAATTATTCCAACAGCCAGGGCTGCTCAGCTTACCATGAACAGGGAAGGTATTCGGCGTCTGGCGGCGGAAACTCTGGAGTTACGCACGTCGCGGTACGCGTTTGCGGATAATGTTAATCAATTAAGTATGGCCATTGATCGAGGTGTGGGATATCCCTGTTTGATAAAACCGGTTATGTCTTCGTCGGGCAAAGGGCAGTCGTTGGTTGAATCGCCTGAGGACGTTGCACGAGCCTGGGATTACGCGATGAGTGATGGGCGCGTCAAGGGCGGGCGGGTTATTGCGGAGGAAAAAATTGAGTTTGATGTTGAAATCACCCTGCTTACAGTGCGAGCCTGTAATCAATTTGGCGAAGTAGAGACTTATTTTTGTGATCCGATTGGCCATATTCAAAAAGAGGGTGACTATGTAGAGAGTTGGCAGCCGCAGCCAGTGTCGGCCAAGGCGCTGCGTCATGCACAACAAATTGCAAAAAAAGTCACGGATAATCTTGGTGGTCGAGGTGTGTTTGGTGTTGAATTGTTTATTAAAGGTGACGATGTTTGGTTTAGTGAAATCAGTCCACGTCCGCACGATACCGGTATGGTAACGATGATTAGTCAGTATCAAAGTGAGTTTGTATTGCATGCCCGTGCCATACTGGGGCTGCCCGTTGATACGCAATTACGCACGCCGGGGGCCAGTGCTGTAATTTATGGTGGGTTTAATGGCCGTGCTATTGAATATGATGGCGTTGCCCAGGCATTGCAGGACCCTCAAGTGGATGTTAGATTGTTTGGGAAACCGGAGGCTTATGTGAAACGGCGTATGGGAGTGGCGTTGGCATACGATAACAGTGTTGGTAACGCCCGTGAGCGAGCCAAGCAGGCGGCTAATAGTGTTAAATGCCGGCAAGCACAGTGAGTTTATGCCTGATGTTGGCTTATGTGAATTGCTGGCATAAAAATAATTTAGGCGTAACGAACAATTATGTTTAACGAACAATTATGCTTAGCGAGTAATAAAAGTGGCATACTTGTTAGTGTCGTATGCTAAACAAAATAATGGTTCAGGCCTCCCCATATGTTGTCAATAAACGCCGTTGCAAGTAAAGCCATTGTATATAAAGTGATTGCAGCAAGATGTCGTGCTAAAAAGGTCGGTTACCTGGCTAAAATCCCAACAGTGTTGTTGCGTTTTCTTGGCTGAGGGCCGCTATGGTGTTAAAAACTCGCCTTCGATGCGGGATGGTCGTTAGGTGGTGTGACAAATAGTCTTGTGGTTTGAGCGTTTATTTAATATTCTGGCAATGCATTTAATACTAACATTATTATTATGGCCGACAAAAAAATAGCTAAATCCAATCGCAGTGATATCGATGCCTTTTTGCAAAACGTGGCTCAGACGCCGTTAGTGAAAACATCGGGGGTACGCGGCCGTCTTGTTTTTGCGATGGATGCTACGGCCAGTCGGGAGGCTAGTTGGGATTCTGCTTGTGAAATTCAGGGTGAGATGTTTCAACAAACTGCATCTTTAGGCGGTTTAGAAATACAGTTATGTTTTTATCGGGGGTTTGGCGAATTTGATGCCTCACCGTGGTATACGGGGTCGCGCGATCTGTTAAAGCACATGTCAGCGGTATACTGTCTCGGTGGGCATACCCAAATTGCTCGTGTAATCGCTCACACTATTGAAGAAACCAAACGAAAAAGCGTGGATGCATTGGTTTTTGTGGGGGATTGTATGGAGGAAAATGTGGATGACTTATGCAATCTGGGGGGCAAATTGTCGCTACTAGGTGTGCCGATGTTTTTGTTTCACGAAGGTAATGAGCCCACCACTGCGATGGCATTTAGGCAATTAGCAAAGATAACACACGGCGCTTATTGCCCGTTTGATGCCAATAGTGCGCAACAGTTGAAAGATTTGCTCAGTGCCGTGGCGGTTTATGCCGCCGGTGGGCGCAAGGCGCTGGAGAATTTCAACAAGCGCAAGGGGCAGGTTGTATTGCAATTGCCTCATCAACGCTGATCGAGCAATATTGCGTCGTTATCCGCTGCAATCTTATCGTTGAACACCGCTGTCGTAACGTAGCCGTTGTTCAGTGGCGGAGGTAAAGTAAGTGTTTTACAATCACTTTTGTAAGGTAATTCTTGTAAAATGATTCTGTGGCATTGTTCGTAAGAAAACTCTTTGTAAGAAAATTTTTGTAAAAAAGTAAGGTTTGAATTTCGATTTTGCGTACCCTTATATTATTACTCGCTGTTGTTTTATTGGCGCTTATTACGCGCACGTTATTGCGTAGTTCTTCCACGAGCTTTAAGCAACTCGGGCGCTGGTTGCTAATCGCTGCCGGTAGTGGTTTATTTATATTTTTGTTGTTGACGGGGCGTTTGCATTGGCTCTTTGCTTTGGGTGCGGCAATTATCCCCTTTTTATATCGCTTATTACCATTACTTCGATACGCCCCTTTCCTGCGCAATTTGTACAAGCGGTTCTATGCAACAAAGCAAAGCAATGCCAATCCATCTGCTGGTCAGACATCCACGGTACAATCACAGTTTTTGCGTATGGTACTGAATCTTGACAGCGGTGATATGGATGGGGATGTGTTGGAAGGGCAGTTTACAGGCCGTGTGTTGAGCTCGCTAACACGTGAGGAGTTACTGGCACTGTTACAAGAATGTCGTGTTGATCAGGAATCCACTGCATTGTTAATGGCGTATTTGGATAGACAGCATGAGGATTGGCGCGAACAGGCTGATGCCGGACAGGGGGCTGAGTATGAGGCACCCAGTGCCGCTGATAGCAGTCATATGACGATAAAAGAAGCCTGTGATATTTTGGGCTTGGCGCCGGATGCGTCAGAGGAGGATGTAGTTGCTGCACATCGACGATTAATGCAAAAAATGCATCCTGATCGTGGTGGTTCTACTTATCTTGCGGCAAAAATTAACCTCGCCAAAGAATTACTGCTAGATAAGCAGGCGAAATAAACAGCCATTTCTGTTCGATATTCAAGCCAGAGGTTAGTGTTAATTAGGTTTATTTTTAGGTGATTTTAGCGTGTTTAAGGAGACCACGACGTTTTTTTGTGGCTCATCCACAAAATGGGGTTTAGTATTGGCGCTTAAGCCTGATTCAGCTAATATCTCTGCTTCGCGGGATGTAATCAGTTGTAGGCACTCCCGGATTCCCTCGATCGTTTGTTGAGACAAGGGGTGTTTAAGGCCAGGTTGAGTTACCGTGTCGCGAGCAACATCGGTTAGCACTCGCTTTGTCATTTGTAATATACGTTGCTCTTGGGTTGGCTTTTTTGAGTCGTCTATAGGCATGATACACATCCGGGTCGCTTGGGTTTATTGGTTTGGGCTACTCAGGGACAACACCGTCTTTATGCGGTTTTAGTGGTTAACTCCCACGAGTATGACATAATTTCGTCAGAATTTGTTAACAGCATTACTAATGCACGCCAAAATTGATGTATGCCAGGGGTAATATGGGGCCTGTGTAGCACTATGTATTTAGCCACGTATCGCAATAGTAATTACCGGCAGCAAGGACAAGTTATGAGCCAACACCAACAATTAACACTACCGCTTGAGCTTCAGGGCTATACTATTCGAGAAAGTAAACGCGCAAAAAAACTGCAGCTGTCGGTGTCACCTATTGGGAATGTGGAAGTCGTGGTGCCTGCAGGTACGGATCGAGGGCAAATTCCGGTTTTTATTGCACGGCATGAAGCGTGGATTAAACAGTCTTTAAAACGTATACAGCAGTATCGGGGGTCGATTCCGGATGAGGCATTGCCCAACAGGATTGAGTTTCAAGCCACGCAACAGTGCTGGCAGGTGGGCTATCAAATGGGAGACCATTATGTTGGCCGCGAAAACCGTGTCCGTGAATCACTCAATAAAACACTGTGTTGCGCCCAGGACACGGATGCCGTTGTTGAGCATTTGTTACAGTTATCGTTAAAAAATGAAAGCGATGTACTGCCTCTGCTGCGCGACTGGCTAACATCTAAAGCCAAACAAACACTCATTCCCTGGATACATCAAGTCAGTAGCGAAACGGCATTGCCCTTTAAATCAGTTACCATACGTGCGCAAAAAACCCGTTGGGGCAGTTGTTCTTCCAGAAAGTCAATTAACCTTAATCGTGCGTTATTGTTTTTAAAGCCGAGAATAGTGCGCTATGTTCTGGTGCATGAATTGTGTCATACCCGTCACTTGAATCATTCAGCCGCCTATTGGGATTTGGTGCGGCGTTATGAGCCGGAATACAGGGCGCTAGATGCTGCATTGAATAGAGCAACCTATTTAATTCCTCGCTGGGCATATCCACAATAGCGTGAACTCACGACGAAATAAGGTCGGATTGCTATTTCAGTCGGTTTGTGCGTTATCAATACGGCTATAACTGTATATATTAACAGCGTAATGGTGTAATTATTTCGTGAGGCCTGCGTCTGCTTTATTGGTTAGTGGCGTGGTCATTCGTTTGTTATCGATCAATACAATAAAGGTAAAAAAATGTCAAAATCCGTGGTTTCCAAATCATCGGTTTCAAAAATAATATTGTTGCTGCTGATTTCTGCGTTGGTGGCTGCTTACGTTATTTTTGATGTGGGGCAATTTCTAACATTGGAATATTTAAAATCCCAGCAGCATGAGTTCATTGCTTTTTACATGGATAATCAATGGCTTACCATTGGGGTGTATTTTGGGATTTATATTGCGGTTACGGCGCTCTCATTGCCCGGTGCCGCTATTATGACGTTAGCGGGCGGTGCCGTGTTTGGTGTAGTGACGGGAACCGTTATTGTCTCGTTTGCGAGTACTATCGGTGCAACGCTGGCGTTTCTTGTGTCACGGTTTTTGTTAAAAAACTATGTGCAAAATAAATTCCACGATAAGTTGATTTCTGTCAACGAAGGCATTGAAAAAGATGGTGCCTTTTATTTATTTACCCTTCGATTAATACCTATATTTCCATTTTTTGTTATTAATTTGGTTATGGGGTTGACGCCAATTCGTACCTTGCAATTCTTTTTAGTGAGTCAATTGGGAATGCTGCCCGGGACTATTGTTTATGTTAATGCTGGATCGCAAATTGCAAATATAGATTCCCTGGGCGGTATTCTGTCTCCAGGGCTATTGGCCTCTTTTGCGTTGTTGGGAATTTTTCCCATTGTGGCGAAAAAGACGGTGGAGCTGCTAAAAACGCGTAAATATCTAAAGAACTATGTAAAACCAGCGCGTTTTGATTATAACATGGTGGTTATTGGGGCAGGTTCTGCTGGTTTGGTCTCCGCCTACATTGCGTCTGCGGTAAAAGCGAAAGTTGCTCTGATTGAAAAGCATAAAATGGGCGGGGACTGTTTAAATACCGGTTGTGTTCCCAGCAAGGCATTGATACGTTCCGCCAAAATGCTAAATTATGCCAAACGTGCCAAGGATTTCGGTTTTAAAAGTGCTACTGTGGAGTTTGAGTTTGCAGACGTAATGGAGCGTGTGCAGCGGGTTATCAAGAAAGTTGAGCCGCATGATTCGGTGGAGCGCTATACTCAATTGGGTGTCGAGTGCATTAGTGGTCAGGCTAAAATCATAACGCCTTATGAAGTTCGCGTTAATGGTCGCTCACTCATCACCAAAAATATTGTAATTGCCACGGGGGCACGCCCTTTTGTGCCGCGTATCGATGGTTTGGACAAAATTCAATATTTTACCTCTGACACGATTTGGGGTCTGCGACAACAGCCACAGCGCTTGATCGTGCTGGGTGGCGGGCCGATTGGCAGTGAATTAGCGCAGTGCTTTCAGCGCTTGGGTTCACAGGTCTTTCTCATAGAACGTAATGCGCGAATACTAAGCCGTGAAGATGCGGAAATATCCGATTTTGTGACGCAGCGTTTTGTTAAGGACGGTATTAAAGTGTTGGCTGGGTATGATGCCAAGCGGGTGATTGTTAAAGAGGATAAGAAGTTTTTGGTGTGTGAGCATGATGGCAAACTTGTGTCTGTGCCCTTCGATGAAGTGTTGGTGGCATTGGGCCGCAAGCCGAATGTGGAAGGGTTTGGCGCGGAAGACCTGCACATACATACAACGCCCCGCGGCACTATTGAAACGGATGAATTTCTGCGAACCAACTACCCTAATATTTATGCCTGCGGTGATGTGGCAGGGCCGTATCAGTTTACCCATACGGCTGCACACCAAGCCTGGTATGTGGCGGTTAACGCATTGTTTAAGCCTTTTAGAAAGTTTAGGGTAAATTATTCAGTAATTCCCTGGGCAACCTATACTGACCCGGAGGTAGCGCGGGTTGGCCTGAATGAAATAGAGGCGAAGGCAAAAAAAATACCCTATGAGGTAACCACTTATGGCATTGATGATCTTGATCGCGCCATCGCAGATGATGAGGATCATGGTGTTGTTAAGGTATTAACGGTTCCTGGTAAGGATAAAATATTGGGCGTAACGATAGTCGGTTCACATGCGGGTGATTTAATTGCGGAATTTGTAAGTGCAATGACGCATGGGTTAGGGCTGGAAAAAATATTAGGTACTATTCATATTTACCCAACGCTAACTGAGGCTAATAAATATGTGGCGGGCAATTGGAAAAAAGCGCACAAGCCAGAGCGGATTTTGGGTTGGTTGCAACGCTTTCATCAGTGGAGGAGGCTTCGTGGCTCGAAGCAATCAGCGTCTCATATGTGACATCAATTCAAGTAAGGCGGATTAACATGTTGAATTATAAAAAATATTTTGCGGTTCTTGTGGTTTTGCTGATACCTGCTGCTGTTTTTGCTGTGGATACTGACTCCGTTGCATTTGATCAAAAGCATGGTTTGTGGGGCAAGGTTTTAGCGGTTGCTGTGGTGGATACCGGTCCGGCCAGTCGTGTTCGGTATCAGGCCATTAAGCAGGATTCGAAATACCTGATGCAATATTTGTCGAGCGTGTCTGCGGTGACTCAGGCTCAATATGATACGTGGAATAGTGCGCAAAAACTGGCGTTTCTAATTAACGCTTATAATGCTTTTACGGTAAAACTGATTGTTGATAATTATCCTGTAACATCGATCAAGGATACGGGGGGATGGTTTAGTAGTCCTTGGAAAAAGAAATTTTTTACGTTATTGGGTCAAGAGAGGCACTTGGATAATATAGAGCATGACATGATTCGTGGGCATAAAGATTTTTCAGAGCCGCGAATACATTTTGCACTGGTGTGTGCGTCGATAGGGTGCCCTAAACTTCAAGGGCAGGCGTTTACGGAGGCACGTCTGGAAAGTATGCTGGAAGAAGGCGCCAGGGCATTTTTGAACGATGCTTCACGTAATCGTTTTTCGGGCAAAGATCAGGTATTGCAGTTATCAAAAATTTTTGATTGGTATGGTGGTGACTTTATAACGCATGCTGGTTCGGTCGAGGAATTTGTGGTGCGCTATATGCCCTTGGATGAAAAAGGCAGAGCATTAGTCGTAAACAAGGGCGTTGATATCGTTTATCTGGAGTATGATTGGATACTTAACGATGTTGGTGGCGCCCGGTGAGTATTCCTTTTTGGCAAGCAAAATCGCTCACGGAAATGACGACTGAAGAATGGGAGTCATTGTGTGATAGTTGTGGGCGTTGTTGTTTGCAAAAGCTTGAGGATGAGGATACCGGGCAAATCCATTATACGAATGTTGTCTGTGATCTATTGGACCAGGAAGGTTGTCACTGTACAGACTATCAGCATCGCTCGTCGCTGGTTCCAGAGTGTGTTGTGCTAACGCCGGATGTTCTGGCGTCGTTGCATTGGATGCCATCGACCTGTGCCTACCGGTTGTTGTGGGAGGGGAAACCGTTGCCCGAGTGGCACCCGTTGGTGACGGGGGATAGGCAGACGGTGCATTTGGCAGGTATTTCTGTTCGAGGTCGAGTGTATCGCCATTGCGAAATCAATGAAGCAGAATTACAGGAATATCTGGTGGACTGGCCTCGATAGTACCGATGCTCTTGACTGGTTTTTCTCTGTGGCTTGCTTTCGGGTTATTCTTCGACTGAAGCTGTGCCAAACTCCTTTTTTGGCCACAATTATGGTGGCCGTTATTGTTTGTTTACATGATATTGTTAACGTTAGTGTAAATACCTTTCTATAGGCAAATTAAATCAATTGAATAGTGTTTGGTATTAATGCTGTTAGTCTGAAAAATCAGCCTTAGCAAAGGATGTAAAGCTAAAAATGGACGATTATTCGAGTGAACAGGATATACGGGAAATACGGATTGACCCCGTTGTTCCTACTGAATCAGTTCTGGTGTCCACCGTTAGAAACCTGAGACCACGAAAACAGGAGGCGCCAGCTCCAAGAGATACGCGGGGGCATGTTAACACATGTCCGTTTTGCCGTGGTAACGAAGGCATGACCCCCCCTGATATTATCACTTATTCAGAAGGTGATCAGTGGAGCATACGTATTGTTGAAAATTTGTATCCGGTGTTGAGCAAAGATGCCCAGGGGAGTAATGTAAATGAAGGGTTACGTCAGACCATTGATGGTTATGGGCGTCATGAAGTTATCATTGATCATTATAATCATGGCATTGCGGTTCACGAAATGTCAGACGATCACTTAAAACGTTTATTTTTTGCTTACCAGCAGCGCATGGAGCAGCTTTATGAAAGTGATGCGCGCCTTCGTTATGTTTTGGTGTTTAAAAATTTTGGTCCGGCTGCTGGTGCCAGCATTGCACATACACATAGTCAGATCATTGCACTTCCTGTGGTGCCTGAAAATGTGCAGGCCGAGGTGCAATTTAGTGCCACCTATTATCGAGAAAATCATCACTGTGTGTATTGTGCGTTAATTGACGAGGCTATGTCATTTAAGGCCACGGTTTTTAGTCGCGAGGCAGGCGAAACTCAGCGATTGCTAAATGTTGGATCTTATGTAGTGGATAAAGGTAAGGACTTTATTGCGATAAAACCGTTTGCTAGTCGGTTCGAGTGGGAAGTGCATATTTTTCCGTTAGCCCATCAGGCTGATTTTCTTGATATGGGCGAGAGTGCCATGAACGACTTCGCCTGTGTGTTTAAGCGTACTATGGCAAGGTTGGAGGCCGTTCTGGGAGGTGCGCAATATAATTATTTTTTACATACCTTGCCGCATCATTCCGCTAAGCAATTGAATACCGCTACATCGGATAGTAAGAGCTATCATTGGCATTTGGAAATTTGTCCGCGTACGAGTATTCCCAGTGGTTTTGAGTTAGGTTCTGGCCTATTTGTCAATACGGTAAGCCCAGAGGCGGCGGCGCAACAATTAAGGGATGTGGAGCTTGATTAGCGCAGGTGTTCATTGTCCGGGCGCCTGTTATTGGTTTGCCAAGGTAAACCAAGTAGTTATAATCGTATTGTTTGTAGGGGCTTCGAGTGACCGGCTAATAGGGGCGTTGAGTTCATTTGCTCTTTATTCTCTTCGGTCTAACGAACTCAACATAATATCATCGTCATATATATTAGCCCGCATTTCTCACAGGATTCAACCGATCTAATTGGTCTATTGATTCCACATCAAATGTTATTCAGTGGGATATTCGGTCTGTATTGCCTCCTTCAAAAACCCGGTGTGAAACCAACTATCCTGCTAGGTTCTGCCGTGTGTTGTTTCTTTTAAAGCCTGCAAAGTCATGATGCCAAATAATGTGAGTACCCCAGGTTAGTAGATACTGTTCAATCGATTTTGGACGTCGCAGGATTGGATTCTCGGTGATTGATGTAGGGGGGGGGGCACAACAGTACTCGTCACCCAAGGTATAGAGTATATCCTTGAGTTATAAGATGGAAGAAGCTCGATAAGCGAGATGTTCAATCATTGCGACTTTGGTGTAGATTATTGCGCCAAAAAAAACGATTAAAGCTAAGATGATGGCGGCATAATTTGGACGGCACGAGCAAGGTTGGTGCAACGGGCTAAGCAGGGGGTAACGTAATGTTCTTTTGTTGGGGGGTTGGACCAGCCGAGCGTAGTAGCGGGTGGGCCTTAATGCTTGATTGATGATACCGACTTAAGGGGCTTGGCTTTAACCGTTATCATTGTAGTGAATAATTTTAAATAAAATTTTTTTGTTGAGACTTCATTTTTTAATGATAGCGTCTATTCTTAATGTAATTTATGGCATTGCCATGCGATCTAGTGGTCCATGCGGAAAGTTATGTCACTGTTTGCTTCGTGAGAAAGCACAGCCCTGCGTTGGCAACACTCGAATGGGACCACCCTTCCAGCGTGTTGCCGCCTTGAGCCGTGCTTTCTCACTGTGCTCCTTAGTAACAGAACTTCCCGCATGGACCACTAGCGAACAATAAAAATTTATTCTTCGGCTGTGCTTACAATAATGTGAAAAAGTAGACCCGGTATTCAGTAAATACGTCTGACTGGGCTGGGTGGTATATCCATTTATTTCGGATTGAGGGGCGCGCTTCAGGGGCAGGGCCGCCGTTGTCGGCTGGATTTAGCACGTATTTTGCAACCTGAATTACATTTAGAAAACGCATTGTCCGCTCATCAGGCCAGTTTGTTGGGGCTAATGAGTGGTTCGTTCTGCGCCAAAATGTGAGGTGTGCGGGTTTTTGGGGCTGGATATTGCCGTCGACAATGTTCAATATTTTTTGTGATGGCTCTTAAATATATTCGTATAATAACAAGGTGATTTTATTATGGTCGCAATTGCAAAGCATTTAGTGCCGGGTCATAAAGTTTCGTTACAACATCGAGAGCATTTCAACGCCACTCGCGATTCATGGACCGGGTTGCTCAACCAGATTACTTTTGATGAGCGTGTTGAGCAGGAAATTCAACTAAGTGAGCGTTACGATCAGCAATTTGCTTTGTTGGTGGTAGATATAAATCATTTTGACAGTTTTAGTGCTTCGAGCATTACGCTGGAGAGTAAGGGTACATTAATAGAGTTTTCAAAACGCCTCAAGTCGTGCGTACGTTGCACCGATGCGCTGGCGCGTGGCGATGAGAGCTTATATTTCATTTTGTTGCCAAATATCCGTTCCCACCGGCATGTGGTTAATGTTGTGGAGAATATTTACAATAGCCTTTTTAAGCCCATTGTCACGAAAGATAAAGAGCATGTGCTGAATCCTGCCGTTGGTATCGGAATCTATCCCACCGATAGCGGGGACAGAGAAGGCTTGATGCGGTGCGCCTTTCACGCGAAGGAAAGTATTACAAAATGTGCTCAGCGTAGTTATCGATTTTATGCTAATGAGGTAAACGATAATGTTGAGTTTCAGCTGCTTAGCGAAAAAACCATCCGCAAGGCCGTTGATCAGGGAGAGTATGAGGTTACTTTTGGGCTTGTTTGTCGCGTTGGCGCTACGGAGATCGCGTTTCTTGACGCCGGAATTGTTTGGCGTAACAGTCTGCTTGCTAATGTCTGCCATCATCACCTTGAGGGAGAAATTGATGAGATGGCATTATCGCCGTTGTTTAACGAAATGATGCTGGCAAAAATTTGCCGCCAGTTTCGTCAGTGGCAGAGCCAATCAGTGTTTTCGTCTATTCCCGTTTTAATGCAAGTGACTCCGTTGCAATTTGGTGATGCGAGTTTGGCTCGGCGATTACGCCAAATTGCAGCGAGTGAGTCAGTGGCAACCTGCAATATTGGGGTGGTAATTAACGAAACCGTTATTCTTCAAGGGGTAGAAAAGGCGATTAAGCAAATAAAACGATTCAAAAAAGAAGGTTTTATGATTGTTATTGATCAGTTCAGCCAAGGGCTGTCGTATATAGGTTTACTTAAAAAAGAGCTAGTGGATTTGATTAGGATAGATAAGGCGTTAATTGAGCAAGTTGATACGCATATCGAAAGTTTAAGTGTTATCGAGGGTATTGTGCGTGTCGCCGCGAATTTACAAATTAAAACTATTATACCAGGTGTTGATACCTGTTATCAGCAAAAAACCTTTCTTAATATCAGTAGCGACTACTGGCAAGGCGAAGCAATCCAGCCCCTCCTAGAGCAGGATGCGATGGCTGTGCGGTAATAAAGTGGGTTGTAAGTTTGCTCTTTAGCCGTTACCGTCAGCGTTTTTAAGTACTTTCATTGCAGCGTTTATTGCTTGGAGTCGGTAGTTGTCGCCGCCTCGGTCGGGATGATGGCGCATGGCCAATCGCCGATGTTGCTTTTTAATTGCGGTGTAGTCCACCGGGTCTTGTAGTTCCAGCACGCTTAGCGCCGTCTGACGCTGCTCGTTTCCTTCGAGCTTTGACCAAAAGCGTTGTAATAGTTCGGTTACGTCCTGTTCGTTGGTTTTTTCCAGATTATTTAAGTCTAAATAATAAGAGCGCAGTGGGTCATGCTCGGTTATCGACGCTGTGCCGGATTGATAGGGCAACAATATAATGTTAACAGGGCAGATGTCCAGAGCCCCGCTTTTTGCGCGCCAGAGTTGGTCTTTTAAATGGTAGAGTGCGTTGAATAAGATAAAGTGTGTTTGAAATAATGAGAGATGATTCCACAGTTGGATATTTTGAAACTGTAGATAGCCAGTGGATCTAATATGTTGTATCAGTTGATATTCACTGAGGCCCTGGGGGTGTCTGCTAAGGGCATCCAGGATCACGTCGCATAGTGATGGCTCTGGTGTTGGGTTGTCATCGTTAGTTTTCATGACGAGAGGTAGAACGCAGGAAAAGTAACAGGCAAGTCTGTTACTTTTCCTGCTGATCAGTTCGTGCTATTTTTTAATCTCAAGCAGCTCTATGTCAAACACTAGCGTTTCGTTGGGTCCGATATTTGCGCCGGCACCACGAACACCATAAGCCAGGTCTGAAGGGATAAAAACCTGCCATTTTGACCCAGTAGGCATCATGGGTATTATTTCCTGCCAGCCTTTAATGACCTGATTAACTGCGAATGTTGCTGGTTGGCCCCGGCTATAGGAGCTGTCGAATTCTTTGCCGTCAATTAAAGCACCTTTATAATGGGCAATAATAGTATCAGTTGCCTTAGGTTTATCGCCTTTGCCGGCGGTGATAATTTTATACTGCAGGCCATTTGGGAGCTCGATAATACCTTTGTTTTTCTTGTTTTTTGCCAGGTATTCCTCGCCCGCCTTTTTGGCAATTTCGCCTTTAGCCTCTATCGAGGCCTGTTGTACTTTCTGAGCTTCAAGGACGGAGTTTTGCATATCTTCCATCGAAACCTTTAACTCGGCATCTGCCAATACATCTTTAATTGCCTGGGCGATAGCATTAACGTCCACGTCGGCTTCTTCACGTTTTAAATTGGACCCAATTTGGAAACCAATAGCATAACTATATTTTTCTTTATTGCTTTTATAGTCGTCTGCGATAGCGCTATTTCCTGCCAACGCCAATGCCAGTGTTAAGCAGGCGGCAGACGTTGGTATACGAACATTAATTTTCACATTGATTTCCTTTACGTTTGTCAAATGAATTGAGGGAGTGAAAACGCAGGATGGTTCTTCACCCACTCCATTTAGATTTTCAAAGCATAGCCTAAATATTGAGGAATCCGCAGTTTAACCGGGTTGCCGGCATTAACAGCGCCATCCGATTGGTTAATTTGCACCCAAATTCGGTGGCTTTTACCAGTTTGCCACCCTGTTGCGTAGAAAGCCTTGCAACATTTATGACACTCCATCAATAAAGCCTGGGCTGTTAGTCGAGTTGAGTATGGTTAATTGCAGAGCCAGGATTTTAGGTAGCCCGATAATTAATAACACATTGTAGCAATATCAGTAATTAATTATTACAAATATTGTGAGTACTATAAATTTGAGCACTAATAAGTTTGAGTAAATATTGCACTCGTTATATGAAGACAGTAAAAGCATAGCGTTAATTCATATTTTTCTTATCAGATAAGCATCGATGTTAGCGAGGGGGGGGGCAGTCTTATTATTTAAGGGGCCATTATTTCTTAAGGGTCATCGTTGGGGTATTCTTAATTGGATCGACGTAGCGATATCGTCGTTATTTTGAGTGGATAGCTAACACGCGACCTATTGGATATTACCGTATACTACGGGGTGGCCGATGTTTGCGGGCTGTTGATTTACCCGTTTTCTGATATACAACCGGCATGCAGCTGAGTCTAATAATACGCAGCGCCTTAGGTTAGCGGTTGGTAAATATACCCCCTTCACAATGTGCTGGCGATATGAGGACGGATGTTGCGTTGAATAATGGCGGCGTTGTTTTTCCTTAAATTAAAGGCAATGAAGGGTCAATGTCTTCTGGTATTATCTCTCGGATAATATAGCGCTGTTTTGTGGGTCAGACGATTAAAAGGGGGCTCTTTAAGTTTGAGTCATTCGATTTTCCCGAAAATATTAATGAACGGTGGCGTCCTCAGTTTAAATGGATTGGATTTTACTACTGGATTTAGTGTAAATTGAGTTAATTGTTATCCGTGGAAAAAGCCATGTAAGGTGGTCTGATCGTTGCCTGTGTCGTCATTACCGAGCAGTTGTATGTAACGAAACTCCAGCCCTTGCTTATCGCGGGGTGAACAGGCCTGTTGTGTGGCGACGCAAGGGAGCACCTCCATTGATTAATGCCTAGATGGTTGGTTCCTTCATTGAGTGCCGAGTCTTTTTTTGGGATCAATTTTTAATGGTGTTCATTTTATAGTGCCCTTTGAGTAGAATGTCATTTTTGTATCGTTACTATTGTAAAATCAAATTGTAAAGCCAAATGGTAACGTCACAATGTTGTAAAACCCTAAATTTGTAAAGCCCAAACGTTATAAAACCCAAACGTTGTAAAACCTAAAGTGTTATAGTCTTATGCCGATTGATATTACCCGAAAATTTACCGCTTGCCTGTTCATTGTTTTGTTAGTGGCCGTGCTGGGTGCTTGCACTAAAAGCAAGAGCAGAGACAATGGCAATGTATTGTCTGGAACGATTATTGCGTTTGATGGTTCGTCCATTGATCGTGATGTTAACGATCCTAATGCGCCTTACCAGTCCAATGATTCGCTTAGTCTTGCGCAACCACTTGCGAATCCGGTTGCGCTCGGTGGTTATGTGAATCAGGCAGGTTTTGGTGCAGACGGGCGCTCGTTTGATCAGGGTGACATTAACGATTATTTTTTTGTGAATTTATTGCAGGGCCAAGTGGTTTCGCTGCAAATTAGTGATGCCGGGAGTGGGAATCCGGTGAATCTGGATTTATTTTTGCTGGAAACAAATGGTAGTGAAGTTGCCGCATCCACGACGAATAGCGCGAACGAAACCATTACCGTTAGTGAAACCAAGGAATATATTATCCGGGTAGCAGCAATATCAGGGGCTTCGATTTACAATTTGTCCATTGGTTTGGATTCGTCCATTGCCAGCAAGGATGTTCGCCAAGCTTACGCAGGTTATTCGGACCTTGATGTAGACGCAGATTTTGTGCCGGGTGAAATTATTGTACGCTTCAAATCGGACAATCAGCAGGTGTCGCGCCAAAAAAGTGCTCAGGCCACTGGAATAAATGCGACATCCCGTGCGGATACGCTGGGTTTACGTCATCTGGCGGGTGACATAGGCAGGAATGTTTTACTGGGTGTTCCCGACGGGCAAGCCGCGTTTAGTGCCTTGGGGATCAGTATGGTCACTACCGCACCGGATGATCGGCAGAAAAAAGCTGATACCCTGAATGTAATTAGTGCGCTTCGTCAACGTGATGATGTGGTGTTTGCCAATCCAAACTATATACGCCAAGCGACGCAAGTCCCTAACGATACCGAGTATGGCAAGCAGTGGCATTACCCTATTATTAATTTGCCGCAGACCTGGGATATTACGACGGGTAACAGCGATGTTATTGTAGGAGTGATTGATACCGGCGTATTGTTGAATCACCCGGATATTGATGACCAAATTGTTGGTGGTTATGATTTTGTTGTTAATCGTGACCGGCGCGACAACGAGCGGGACGGGACGCCCGGTATTGATGATGATGCTAATGATCCTGGTGATGGTATTTCCAGTACCAGTAGTTTTCATGGTACTCACGTGGCCGGAACCATAGCGGCCGAAACCAATAATGCTGCGGCAGTGGCTGGGGTTGCGTGGAACGCGAAGATTATGCCTTTGAGGGTGTTGGGGCCTTTTGGTGGCTCTGATTATGATATTGGCCAGGCGGTGTTATATGCGGCAGGATTACCGAATGACTCTGGGATTGAGCTAGCGGCGGCTCAGCGAGCGGATATTATTAATTTGAGTTTAGGCGGACCGATAGATGTGAATGATATCCCCAGTTTGGTGGGTCCCTTCCGGCAGGCGCGCGAGGCAGGTGTCATTATTATTGCTGCCGCTGGTAATGAAGGTAAAAATGCCTTGTATTACCCGGCATCACTGGAGGGGGTGGTTTCGGTAAGTGCCATCAATATCAGTAAGGAACTGGCCAGTTATTCCAATTTTGGTGCGACGGTGGATGTGTCCGCACCGGGTGGTGATTCCGGTGATATCAATGGTGACGGTTTTTTTGACGGGGTATTTAGCCTGTCAGCTGATGACAGTGTTAGTCCGCTGGTTTATGGTGCCAGTCTGGCCGCGGGGACCTCGATGGCGGCACCGCATGTGGCTGGGGTCGTGGCGCTAATGAAGTCGGTCTATCCGGAGATGACACCGGATATCTTGGATGCGTTATTAGCGAACGGTGATATTACCCAGGATTTGGGGGTTTCGGGGCGCGATGATTCGTTCGGGCATGGCATGATCGACGCTTTAAAAGCCGTGGAAGCGGCAATTAAAGCGGCTGGTGGTGATATCCCCACGATTCCTGCCGTTGCTGCCGCCTTTCCCCGTTCGCTGAATTTTTCCACCTCTCGTTCTATTATTGCCTTTAGTCTTAATAATGCAGGCAATGTGGATAATTTGTTAGTTCAAGATATCGTAAATAACTCCGGCGGATGGTTGGCTATTGAGGCGATCGATTCTTTGGTTGATGGTGCCACCGGGCTTGGCTTTTACAACGCCATTATTGATCGTAACAAATTGCCGGGTAGTGCGGGTACTTTTGCGGCCGATATTCGTGTGGTTCACACCATTGGTGGGGTCGAAAATATCCTGGTCATTCCTGTTATTGCTCAGTTGAGTGGCAGAGATTTTGTGAATAATGCTGGGCACCACTACGTGTTGTTGATTAATCCCGATGCTGAGCCTGGTAACAATGATACGGTGCCCGCCGAAATCTCGGTAGATGCTGCAGCAGATCAGGGTAAATACCGTTTTAACCTGAATAATGTCTCATCAGGCAGTTATTTTGTTGTGGCGGGCAGCGACCTGGATAATGATAATGTGGTTTGTGATGCTGGGGAGGCCTGTGGTAAATACCCTACGTTGGATAATCCTACCATTATCGATATCAGTAGTGAGCCTAGTATAGCTGAGGCCATTAGTGCGTCCGGTACTACCACGATTCAATTTGAAACGGGCTTTAGTTTGCGTCTTGGGGCAAACAAGCAAACGCAAACGAATAAGTTAATGTATCAACGCGGTAGGGACTAGTCTGAACTTACCGATCCGGATGGGGCGGGAACTGGGGGCTGGCCTAGCGTATTTTAGTTCACCTTGGGAGCTGATGAGTCATCATGCGAAAATATTACGACAATGGTAAAGCATGCTGCTGCATAGTACGGTTTTTGGGAGGGCTGGCAAGCTTGGTGTTACTCGTTGCTTGTCAGGCTGCTCAAAATAACGAACAAACTGATAACGTTGAAATAGCAGCGGTTGATTCTACAGCGCTGGCTGATACGACGCGGGTTGATACTATGCAGGTTAATGCAATGTCCGAACATCCAGAAATAATCTTAAGTAATCATACCTGCATGGCGGGGAAGGATAATCACTGGGTCGCCACCAGCGAGCAATACACCTCGCTATTTATGCAATTAAAGGGTGGCTTATTATCTTCGTCAGCACCGCAGCCACCGGCGGTGGATTTTGCACGTTATGGTGTGCTGTTTATTACCATGGGGCAGCAGCGTACCGGGGGGTACGGAATAACATTGTCAGATCAGCCGCTAGTGATAAACAATAATGTTGCCACATTGCAGACGGAATGGATGGCACCGTCACCGGATATGATGGTGATACAGATGCTAACCAATCCCTGTTTGTTGGTTAAGGTGCCTCGTGGCGCGTATAGCCGTATTAAGGTGGTTGATCAGCGTGATCAGGTAAAAGCAGAGTTTGCGGTGCAATAAGCCAGGCAATGAATGGTGATAAACCTGATCGGCTCATGGTGAGTGCCTTTATAGCTGTTTTTACGTCTATGTGGCGATAATTGTTTTAAGTAAGACGGCAGGACGATAGGTTGAAATGCGTCATTGTCCCGAATTATCCTCAGCCAATATTGCTAACTAATGGCGCTATTAACTAAGGATATTTCGTAACTAAAGATATTCCGCCCAGTTGTATTCCGGGTCGCCAACCACAATAAAGTGGGGGTTTAATAACGAGTCTTTAGTGTTATAGCGCATAGGCTGCATTGCCAAATCAAGCAGCGACCCTCCCGCTTGTTCCACAATGCATTGTGCCGCTGCAGTATCCCATTCGGAGGTAGGTCCAAATCGGGGGTAAATGTCGACTTTACCTTCGGCTACCAGGCATGATTTTAATGAGCTACCCATGCCAAAAATTTTATGTTCGCCTATTTTGGCTAAAAACCCTTCGAGAGATGCGCCGCGATGTGAGCGGCTACCGGCTACGATAGTTGGGTCATTATGCTTCTTTCGGGTTTTTATTGCTGTAAGGTGGTTGTCTGCATCCAGTTTGAATGCCCCCTGCGTGTTTGCAGCGTAATAACAAGTGTGGGTAACCGGTGTATAGATGACGCCCAGTACAGGACGGTGTTGCTCTATTAAAGCGATATTTACTGTGAATTCCCCATTACGATTAACAAATTCCCGGGTGCCATCCAAGGGGTCTACTAACCAGTAGGTGTTCCAGGTGGAGCGTTCACTATAGGGGATTTCACCTGATTCCTCTGACAAAATAGGTATGTTCGGTGTAAGTTGCTGCAAACCGTTGACAATGACATGGTGGGCTAACATATCAGCTTTGGTGACGGGGGTATCATCATCTTTGGTGGTTACATCAAATTCAGTGCTGTAAACTGCCATAATTTTTTCACTGGCGGCAATTGCGATGTTAATAACCTGCTCCGTTAGTTTACTTATGTCGTTATTCATTACTTATTTTACCTGCCGGGGAAAAACGATGTTGTAGCAAAAAAAGCGCCGCTATACTGCGTGCTTCGGTGAATTCCTTATTTTGTAATAATTGATCTAATTTGTTGATGTCCCAGGGGATGACTTCGAGCATTTCCGGCTCATCGCCTTCGAGTCTGTTTTCGTAAAGGTCAGTTGCAAAGACGATGTGTGTTTGATGATTATTGTAGCCTGGTGAAACAGAAACGGTTTTTATGTGTTCGAGATGTTTGGCACCATACCCGATTTCTTCCATTATCTCACGATTTGCGGATTCGGGTATGGACTCATTATTTTCCACCCGTCCTTTTGGAAATGCAATTTCATAGCGTTGCATGCCACCACAGTATTCACGAATGAGTAATAACGTGGTGTCGTTTAGTTGCGGTACAATTAGCACTGCACCCCCGGGAGGGCTTACAATACGCTCATATTCAACTTCGCAACCATTTTCAAAACGTAATTGCATGCGTTCAATGGTAAATATATTGGTGCGTGCCACGGTTTTTGTGCTGAGAATTTCAGGTTTTTTTGGCATATCGTTATATTGAGTAGTGTTGTTGAATAGGTGTTTATTAATGTTAACGCTATTGCGCGTAGTGGTCACTAGAATTTAAAAATACATTTTTTAAACCTGTAAAATGTACTTTATGCAGAAAAATAGCTATTTTCTTGATGGAGTATTGTACAAATGGGTAAAAAATGCTAAAAAACACTAAAAAAATAGGTGCGAAATTGTTTTACTTACTGTAAATTTCGGCTATTTTATTAATGCATGTTTATTATCGAGAGTTAACGGAGGAATCGAATGGCGATAAAGAAAAAGGCTAAGAAGAAAGCTGCAAGTACAACTGCAGCATCAGGGGCAAGCGCATCCGCCATCAAAGATAAATACACTAAGACGCAAATTCTAATGGAAATTGCTGAAAACACTGAGCTCTCCAAAAAACAGGTAGGAGCAGTGTTGGATGAGTTAACTGTATTGATCGAACGCCACATTAAGAAGCGTGGCTGTGGTGAATTTACGCTTCCAGGTCTGTTAAAGATCAAGACCGTGAAAAAACCGGCACGCAAAGCTCGGAAAAATGTTCCAAACCCATTTAAGCCAGGTGAAATGATGGATGTTGCTGCAAAACCAGCAAGCACAAGGGTTAAAGTATTACCCCTGCAACGTGTAAAAAATATGGTTATCGTATAATACGTTTTAACCTAATGAGTTAGTCAAAAAGGGTGGTTTTAACCACCCTTTTTTTATGTCCTGGTTTTTACGTCTTGAAATACGGCCTTGATGTAGGGGTAGGGCATTGGTTAGCGGTGTGTTGAAGTGATATGGGGCTCACTATGATAGTGGGGGCAGGCTTTCCAGCGACCAGCGGGCATTGGCGTTCATGTTTAATGGTTGCGACTGCCCGGCTTGTAGGCGGATACAGCCGGCATAAGCAATCATTGCGCCGTTGTCGGTACAAAATATCTGTCTTGGGTAATAAGCTTCACCGCCGCGTTGTGTCATAAGCTGCGTTAACTTGTGCCGTAGCTTGAGGTTAGCGCCTACGCCTCCTGCGATAACCAGTCGTGTCAATTGGGTTTGTTGTAAGGCACGTTTGCATTTAATGGCGAGCGTGTCCACAACAGCCTCCTCAAACGCGTAGGCAATGTCGGCCCGTGTTTGGGTATTATCCTCGTTAGCGGCGAGGGTGTTAATGGCAAAGGTTTTTAAGCCACTAAAGCTGAAATCCAATCCTGGGCGATTGGTCATGGGGCGGGGGAACTTAAATCGTTTTGGTTCCCCAGTGAGCGCTAATTGAGCCAGAGCAGGCCCACCGGGGTAACCCAGGCCGAGTAACTTGGCCGTTTTATCAAACGCTTCTCCAACGGCATCATCAAGGCTTTCTCCCAGAATGTGATAATGGCCGATTTTATGGACTTCGACCAAAAGTGTATGACCGCCGGATACCAGTAATGCAACAAATGGAAACTCGGGCGTGTTGGCCTCCAGCATTGGTGCGAGTAAATGGCCTTCCATGTGGTGCACCGCAATGGCGGGAACCTGCCATGACCAGGCGAGGCTGCGTGCAATGCTGGTTCCCACTAATAATGCACCGATTAACCCGGGGCCGGCAGTATAGGCTACACCGTCAATGTCGGACCCCTTAAGGCCTGCATCATTGAGCACCTGGGTTATCAAGGGCAGACATTTGCGAATATGGTCACGGGAAGCCAGTTCTGGCACTACGCCACCATATTCGGCATGAATTGCAATTTGACTATGAATTGCATGGGCCAATAAACCGTTTTTGCTGTCAAAAACGGCAATTCCTGTTTCGTCGCAGGATGTTTCTATACCTAATACGCGCATTTGATGCCTCTAAAGCAAATTAATCGTGGTGCCGATTTTGCATTCTTGCTCCGTAACTATTAGAATACGCGGTCACGCCGTTGGGTCAATTTTATTGTTCCTGCTAATCGGGGCTGATAGTGCTCGCCCGAAATAGGAAATACAGCGTTGGAATATTACCAGATTAAGGGGCTTATCTTAATGGGTTGTTAGTCAATTAAGATAGGTTTGTTATTATTTGTAACTTATTTTTTGAGGAAATTAAAGGTTATGCCAGCCGTTCGAGTCAGAGAAAATGAGCCATTTGATATTGCATTACGCCGTTTCAAGCGTTCTTGTGAGAAAGCCGGGATTTTAACGGAAATCCGTCGCCGTGAATTTTATGAAAAGCCCACGCAAGTTCGCAAGCGCAAGTTAGCGGCTGCCGTTAAGCGTCATTTGAAGAAAGTTTCGCGTGAGTTGTCCCGTCACCGCCGCATGTATTAATTCGTCCGGTATTGATAGATCGGGCAGCGGCACCGTTCGTGTGGGCTGCCGTGATGAAACGATTAAAAGCAGTGTCATGACCGAGGACGTGGTGTTCATTGTCGCATCCCTCGGCTATTTTCTGTATTAACAGGGTTAAAATATCTGATTATCTATGTCTCAGGGCGATCTCAAGCAGCAAATTAGTGATGATATGAAAACGGCCATGCGTGCTAAGGACAAAGCACGACTTGGGGTGATTCGTTTGGCGCTAGCCGCTATTAAACAGCGTGAAGTGGACGAAAGAATCCAGTTGGATGACACGCAAGTGCTTGCTGTGCTGGATAAAATGCTAAAGCAGCGTCGAGATTCCATTGAGCAGTTCGATAACGCAGGTAGAGATGACCTAGCTGACAAAGAACGTTACGAACTGAGCGTCATTCAGGGCTATATGCCAGCCGCTCTCAGCGAACCGGAACTGGATGTCCTGATTCAGGAAGCCATCAAGTCAACTGGGGCCAATTCCATGAAAGAGATGGGGCAAGTCATGTCGATGCTCAAGCCTAAAATACAGGGGCGTGCCGATATGGGGTTGGTTAGCCAAAAAATAAAAGCAGCAATCGGTGTGTAAGGCCGTTAGTCATTCCAAATAAGTTAAAATAGATTGAAGCGATTGCTGTCCGAGTGTTAGTCCGAGTTTTTAATCGGACTGAAAGGTGGTGCCTGTCTATTGTTTTGTAAATCCGTCATTTATTTTGGAGGAGGCGGGCGGTTTCGCCGACGTACGCCTAAGCCCTTGCTAATTTCCGTATCGTTTATTAGGCCTATGCATCAGCGCTATCTGGCATTGTGTTTCTGTAATAGCGGGGCTAGTGCTAAATGGGCTAGTGTAAATAGGGCTGACACCGTCGGTTATTCATCATACCATTAGCGTTATGTCAGGCCGGATTCCATCACAATTTATTGACGAACTATTAAATCGCGTTGATATCGTTGAGGTCGTTGACTCCCGTGTCCCATTAAAAAAAGCAGGCCGGGAGCATAAGGCCTGTTGTCCCTTCCATGACGAAAAATCACCTTCTTTCACCGTAAGTTCCACTAAACAGTTTTATCATTGTTTTGGCTGTGGCGCGCATGGCTCCGCTATTGGTTTTTTGATGGAGTATGAGCATCTTGAATTTGTAGATGCTGTCGAAGAGCTCGCTTCAATTGCTGGTGTAACGGTGCCTCGTGAAGCCAGGAGTGAGCACACTCAAAAATTTGCCACGTTATATGAAACGCTCAATCAGGTAGAGCGTTTTTATGAAAATCAGCTTCGGCAACACCCGGACGCAGGGCACGCGGTGCAATATTTGAAGCAACGGGGCTTGAGTGGGGAGATTACTGCGAAGTTTGGTATCGGATTTGCGCCGCCGGGTTGGGATAATCTGCTACGGCATATAGCCTCTGGACAGATTACGCAAAAGCAGCTGCTGGAAGCGGGTGTGCTTATTAAAAAAGACAGTGGTGGTAATTACGATCGATTTCGAAATCGTGTTATGTTTCCTATTCGCGACCGCCGTGGGCGGGTCATCGGTTTTGGCGGGCGCGTCTTAGGGGATGATACGCCTAAATACTTAAACTCGCCAGAGACCGCTATTTTCCATAAAGGAAAAGAACTTTATGGTTTGTTCGAGGCTGCGAAATCGGTTCGTGATTTACAGCAAATCATCATTGTTGAAGGCTATATGGATGTGGTTTCCTTATCGCAGTTTGGCATTAACAACGTCGTCGCGACATTGGGTACTGCAACTACCGCTGAGCATGTTGAGAAATTATTTCGAGTGACGCCGGAGTTAATTTTCTGTTTTGACGGTGATCGTGCCGGACGCCAGGCGGCGTGGCGGGCGCTGGAAAATGCATTGCCACTCATGCGTGAAGGGCGTCAGATTAAGTTTATGTTTTTGCCTGAGGGCGAAGATCCCGACACGATAGTGCGCTCTGAAGGTAAGTTAGGGTTTGATAAGCGCCTCAAAGGTGGGCTGTCGTTTTCCAACTTTTTCTACAAAACATTGTCAAATAAGATCGAATTAGCAACCATTGACGGGCGTTCATTACTCGTTGAGCGAGCTAAACCGCATTTGCTAAAGCTGCCTGCGAGTGTATTCCGACATATGATGACAGATAAATTGGCTGAAATTAGTCAAATGAACGCTGAGAAATTGTCTACACTTATTTTTTCAACAGAAGTTACGTCAATAGAAACGCCCGCAACCGTTCGCAAGCCCTCGCAGGGGTACCAAAAAGGTGAGCCATCCCTTATTCGTCAAGTGATACACTTGCTGCTGGAATCACCTGCGCTAGCTCAATCGGTTGATTTGGATAAAATCAAAGGGCTGTCGCTACCCGGGGCGCCGCTGTTGATTGAGCTTATTGAATTGATAAAAATTCATCCCCATATTAGCTGTGGGGCCATCATCGAGCACTGGAGATCAACGCAGTATGGGAAGCATCTTGCGAAATTAGCTCAGTTACCACTAAATGTGCCGCATGACGGCATTGAGATAGAGTTTTTAGACTCTATTCAATGTCTTACCAGAGAGCGACATGCTCAGCGACTTGACGAGTTGTTGCAAAAATCTGAGTTAGGGGTGCTGGATGCGGATGAAAAACATGAATTAAACGCGGCTTTAGCCGTTAAGTTATAACGTAATATGCTAACGATCCACGCCTTAAATATAAGTACGGATATAGGGTGCTGGTTGATCGAATAGTTCGCGAAAGCAGTGCCACCTATTGTATACTACGCTGCTATTTTTAACGTATGCACAGACTACTTTACACGCAAAACTATGAATGTAGAACAAAAGTCCCAGCTCAAATTATTGATTAAAAAAGGTAAGGAACAAGGTTATCTCACTTATCGTGAGGTAAACGACCATTTGCCTAATGATATTGTTGATCCCGCGCAAATCGAAGATATTGTGGGAATGATCAATGATATGGGTATTGTGGTTCACGAAACCGCACCTGACATGGATTCAATGGTACTTGCCGATAATAACGTCGAAACTGACGAAGTAGCTGCGGAAGAGGCTGCTGCAGCGTTGGCTAGCGTTGATAGTGAATTTGGCCGCACGACTGACCCCGTTCGTATGTATATGCGTGAAATGGGTACGGTGGAGCTGCTTACCCGTGAGGGTGAGATCGAAATCGCTAAACGCATTGAAGACGGTGTCAATCAAGTGTTCACTGCGTTGGCGCACTACCCCGGAACGATTCAGGTGATGCTCGATGCGTACGAGCGCATTGAAAATGAGCAGCTGCGTCTGGCAGATGTAATCCAGGGGTTCCGTGACGAAGAAACAGATGACATGATCGCATCACCCAATGTGATTGCCCCCAATCCCGATGACAAAAACAGGGGGGGCGATGATGCACTTGGTGATAACAGTGATGATGACGATGATGACTCTGACGCGTCAGCAGAAGAGACGGGGCCAAATCCAGAAGAATGCAAAAAGCGTCTTGATGAAATCAGGGCGTTGCGTGAACGTTATAACGAACGCGTTGCTCAGCATGGCCGGGATGAAAAAAGCAAGGAAATCTACGAGCAACTCGCTGAAAGTTTTTGTGAATTCAAACTGGTGCCGAAATTTGCTGAAGCCTTGGTGAAAAACCTGCGTGACCTGATAAATCGTGTCAGGGAGCATGAGCGCATCATCATGAATATTTGTGTTGCCAAGGCGGATATGCCACGTAAGGAGTTTATTACGTCTTTTCCGGATAATGAAACTGACGTGGATTGGTTACAGCGCCAAATCGATTCAGGCAAGCACTATGCTGATGTGTTGAGTCAATACGCGGGGGATATTTCCCGTGCGCAAAACAAATTGGTAAGTATTCAGGATGAAAGCGGTATCACTATCGGTGAGCTGAAAGAAATTAATCGTAGGATGTCCATTGGCGAAGCTAAGGCGCGTCGAGCCAAAAAAGAAATGGTGGAAGCCAATCTGCGGCTGGTTATTTCCATAGCGAAAAAATATACTAATCGGGGCCTCCAGTTTCTTGATTTAATTCAGGAAGGCAATATTGGTTTAATGAAGGCTGTGGACAAATTTGAATACCGGCGCGGATACAAATTTTCGACCTATGCAACGTGGTGGATTCGTCAAGCTATCACTCGCTCTATTGCCGACCAGGCGCGCACCATACGAATTCCTGTGCACATGATAGAGACCATTAACAAGCTAAATCGTATTTCACGACAAATGCTGCAGGAAATGGGGCGAGAGCCGACGCCTGACGAATTAGCAGAACGTATGGAAATGCCTGAAGATAAGGTGCGTAAAGTACTGAAAATTGCCAAAGAGCCCATTTCAATGGAAACGCCAATAGGCGATGATGAAGATTCCCGTTTGGGTGATTTTATCGAAGATCAGAATATACTTTCGCCCGTTAATTCTGCCACATTTGAGGGCTTGCGCGAAGCGACATTGGCGGTATTAGATAGCTTAACCGCGCGGGAAGCCAAAGTGTTGCGTATGCGTTTCGGTATTGATATGAATACGGATCACACATTGGAAGAAGTGGGTAAGCAATTTGATGTTACTCGTGAGCGTATTCGTCAGATCGAAGCAAAGGCATTACGTAAATTGCGTCATCCCAGTCGATCTGATCCATTGCGGAGCTTTATCGATACTGAAAATAGCGGCAGTTCATAATACCTCTCTAATTTACAGCTCGAAAGCCGTGTTGCCATAAGCAGCACGGCTTTTTTATTTGGTGTCCTTCCTATTGATGTTTGCCAGGCTATTCTGAAACAAACCGGTAAAATGCTTTATCTATTGTGATCGGTATCATCATGCTAGATTCCGCAGTTGACCGTTTGGGGCCTGACCTAACTTGCGCTCCTTTTTGTTCACCATGTTGTCCCACCCCTTCTTTTTCTGATTTAAGCGAGCCTCGCTAATCCCGCGAAGATAATATCGGTTTGCGCTGTCACTAACGGCATTCTGCACCTTAGTAAATAAGAGGGGCGATCACATGGCATATTGTATGCTTAATCAAGTCTGAGTAAAGTTTTTCAGGACTCAATTCCATAACATCGATTGTATATCGTCATATTATCAGCGCTGTTAGTTGTATTGTTGTTTGACGTTGCAGAATAATATTTATAAGGACTATTCGTTGGTGTGGATCGAGCCATTCATTTCTTGACAGGTTACGAATTTATGCGCAACAAGTATCAATTTTGGCCAAACGCGCTAGTCATCATTTACGTGTTTTTGGCATATACAATAGGGGTGTTGTTAATATCGAGTGCGTTACCGTGGTTCAACGTGGTGGGGGTTATATTGTTATCCCATGGCTTGGTAATTTCTGCTTATTTACAGCACGAGTGTTTCCATTATTCGGTTTTTCGTTGTCGTCGTTACAACACAGGGCTTAGTATATTTTTGTCCTGGATTAACGGGGCTTGTTACGCAAGGTTGGATGACGTTCGGCGCATGCACCTGAAACACCATGTTAGCAAAGCTGATACCGTGCATTTTGATTACAGAGAATACCTTGATAATCACGCGAATATACGACGTTTAGTTATCTATCTTGAGTGGGCTTATATTCCAGCTGTGGAATTTGTTGCCCACCTTTATGTTATATTGTTACCCTTTGTTGCTTCAACTCATCGCGAGTTTAGAATGCGTACATTACGCGTTTTTGCCGTAAGGCTATCTTGTTTTTTATTATTAGCGTGGGTGTCATGGACTGCACTGCTGTATTACGCAATTAGTTATTGTATTTTTTTAACCATACTCAGGATGGTTGATGCGTTTCAGCATACATTTGACGTCATTCCTCTTGCGCGCGGGGCGCGGGATAGGGCTACGAATATAAAGGACAAAGAATATGAAATGGAAAATACCTATTCCAATTTAGTCTCGGTACGGTACCCGCTGCTTAATCTGCTGACCTTGAATTTTGTGTACCATACCGCACACCACCTGAACCCGAGTATTCCTTGGCATCAACTTTCATCGTACCATGCCAGTTCTTCTTGTCAGGTAAAAAATCAGGTGATACCAATGAGGGCGTTGTTAAGTAATTACCATAAGCACCGGGTAAGGCGCATAATGGACGAGGAATCGGGGGAAGTGAATTTGGCAGCTAAGCAGATCGACGGCTTTATCGGGGCCATCGGGGTGTCATTTTTAACTGATGTTTAGGTTGTCGTTTTGTTAGGAACGCATTAGTTGTATCTGTTTGAGGGGCAATTTACTCTTTTAACATACTCATGTTCTTTGTTTGGCACGTCCTTGTTATTTTGCGGCTCTTTCATTTGGGACCGTCTGTTATAGTTCAGTCATCGTATTTTACAACGTGAGCGGGTTTCGTTGCCCCTTTTTAACATTAGGTTTCACGTTCACTGAGGGCATTGGATTTGTTCATGCCATCCATCTGTGTATCCTGCGTCAAAGAGTTGCCACCTTCTTGGATTTCGTTGTATAAATTCTTATTGTAACCTGCTATTTTTTGCATTTGCCTGAGTTATTGTGATCATGCCTCCTTGCGTGTATGTGCCGAAGGAAGGGCTGTTGAGAAATTCGCATTATACATATCACTCACAAAGGAATTTGTACTAGAATAAACGGATAACGACTCTCTACACCCCATTGATTGATAAAACCAATAGGGTGCAACCGAAGGTGTAATGATATTGACTGAAGACCTTGGCGAAAAAACGATCAGTGAATTGGTGTTGGATCTTACCGCTCAGGCTGTATTCGTGGTTGACCGTAATGGTGTTTGCACCTACGCCAATGCAGCGTGCTTGAAATTACTTGGTGATATTGATATCGATGAAATGCAAGGGAAAGAAATGCACCGCGTGTTGCATGGTGCGCCAAATGGCGACACGCTTTGTGTTCCTCAAGACTGCGTTATTAATGCTGGGTTAAGGAATAGCAGTCGCCTGCAATTGGAAAATGTATTGTTGAGTCACCGAAATGGGTTCGCACGTGCCGCGGCATACTTATCTGAGCCGCTCTACAAAAACGGCAAAAAAATTGGATGTGTTGTAACGTTAATTCGTGGGGATGCGCAATTACCGGATAGTCAGCAGATAAGTGGCCGGGATAAGCGACTTCGGTTGCAACAGGCGGCTATGTTGTCATTGGCAAAATATCATTCCACTGTTGATGGCGATCTTCGGTCAGTTATATCTGCTGCGGTTGAGGCATCCGCAAAAACATTGGGTGTTGAACGGGTGAGTGTTTGGGTTTTTGGTGAAAGTAACTCAACGATCAATTGCGTTGATCTTTATACGATGAGTAGTGGGTTGCATACCGGCGGCATGGAGTTGTATCAACAAGATTTTCCAGATTATTTTAAGGCTCTGCATGAAAATCGCGTTATTGTTGCCGATGTTGCACATGAGAATCCAGCTACCCGGGAGTTTTCGCGTGACTATTTTCCGGTACATGGAATTTTCTCGATGCTGGATGCGCCGATTTGGCGAGGTAGTGAGGTGATTGGTGTCGTGTGCCATGAGCATGTCGGTAGCCTGCGTAAGTGGACTCCTGATGAACAAAACTTTGCCAGTTCTGTCGCTGACATGGTTTCTCTCTCGATGGAGTTGTCACACCATAAACAGGCCAAGCAGGCATTGTTGGAAAGTGAGGCTCGTTTTTCCGGTATTATTAAAATTGCTGCAGAAGCCATTATTTCAGTTGATGATGCCCACCGGATTGTCCTGTTTAACCAGGCGGCTGAAAATATTTTTGGCTATTCGCAGGATGAAGCACTGGGGCAGGATCTCGACATTTTACTGCCTGAGGCGGTAAAGCATGTACACGGTGAGCGCATAAGAAAATTTGGTCGTTCATCGAAAGTGACCAGCAGGATGGGTGACGGGACTGTGTTGTCTGGCCGTAGAAAAAACGGCGAGGAGTTTCCTATCGAAGCCACCATTTCAAAGTTGACATTAGCTGATGAGAGGACGTTATTTACCGTTGCTATGCGAGATATTACTGAGCGATTGGGGAAAGACGAGGAACTGCGAAAATACCGAACTCATTTAGAAGATTTAGTTAATAATCGTACCAGAGAACTAGCCAGAGTGCGTGATGAAGCACTACAGGCGAGCAAGGCTAAGTCCGTATTTTTGGCTAATATGAGTCATGAATTGAGAACGCCGCTTAATTCAATTATGGGCTTTACTGGAATTTTAATGGACCAAATTCCTGGGCCGATTAATGAGCAGCAGCAAAAGCAATTGGGGATTGTATATGATAGTGCAAGCCATCTCTTGGATTTAATAAAAGGGGTGCTGGACCTGTCAAAAATTGAGGCGGGCAAATTTGAGGTCAATAGAACCCGGTTTTCGGTTATTCCTCTACTGCAGGAAGTTATTGACCTGATGTTACCCCAAACCTTGAAGAAAGAACTTAATTTACAGTTAGATGCGCAGGAAAAGCCTGTTTTTGTCTGCACGGATAGAAGTAAATTACGGCAAATTTTATTGAACTTAGTATCTAATGCAGTGAAGTTTACTGTCAGTGGTAATATAGTCGTTCGGCTCCGAATTGATGGGAATAATGCTTATTTTGATGTTCAGGATGATGGTATCGGTATTCCGGTAGATCACATGGACCGCATATTTGAGGCATTTTACCAGGACAGGGATTCTCAACGATCTCGGGAATTAGAGGGTACTGGGCTTGGGTTGGCAATTTGCAAACATTTTGCTGAATTGATGGGCGGTGGTATTTCGGTGAGCAGTGATGAGACGGGGACGACGTTTAGTGTCTGTCAGCCAAACGTGGTGGTGGAGTTCGCGCCTGAAGCGGCTAAAGACAACGGTAAAGCTAGAGTGCTTCCGCCAAGAAATCGTCGGGTATTACTTATTGATGATGATGAGCGTGCCATTGACCTGTTGGTAAATTACTTAGAAAGAGAGGGCTACGAAACGTTGGCTGTTGATAATGCCAGCGACATAGTGGATGTTGCCCGGAAATATAATCCTTTCGCCATTACGTTGGATCTGTTGATGCCGGGTCGCTCTGGTTGGTCAGTGCTTACATCGCTAAAAACAGACCCAATCACAGCAAAAATTCCCGTAATGATTATTTCAATTCTTGATGAACAGAAGCTGGGGATGACGCTCGGCGCGATCGACTATGTTCAAAAGCCGATTGACCAGCAACGATTATTGTCAGGTTTACAAGCATTGCGTGTACAGGGACGCGATATCCTGATTGTGGAGGATAACGAACGAGACATGCAGTTTCTTTGTGTCCTATTACAGCAAACAAACTATCGCGTGCGAATAGCTCGATCAGGGAACGACGGCATTACTGAAATTGAACGAATGTGTCCGGATATAATTCTACTGGATCTGATGATGCCGGGCATGAGCGGCATTGAATTTATTCGTCATGTCAAAACGAATATACGTACCAGGGAAATTCCTATTATTGTCATTAGTGCGCAAGAGCTTACCCAGGGGGAGGCTGACTATCTGCAAGAGCATGCCGAAGAAATTATGCAAAAAGGGAGTTTTAATAATAACGACATCCTGGAGTTGGTGGGGAAAACACTGGTGGGGTGGAGTCGATAAGTAAAATAATGTTGAGAATATCTAAAAAATTGCGGCCCGTACTATCATTTGTGCGCCGCTTCAGTGTCATCCAGGCCTCTTCTACTCTTTTTTCTCCTATTCAGTTCTTGAAAAGTAACGACGTTATTGTTCAGTGCTAATACTATTACCGAGATTAAGGCAATCTTTGTATATTATTGCTTAATAATCGTTGTTGAAAAATAATTAAGCTATACTACAAATATATTAATAAGAATTAAAGACCTTTGTATTTCTGAAGTTTGTATATAAGCCTGCTGATAGTTGATCATTAAGTAGGCGTTGTAGTGGCCGTGACAGACGGCATGCCGGTGGGAAAGCGTTATCTGTTATTTATTTTGTCATTATCATCACTTGATAATTGGGGTTGGTAAATACCCAATACATTATCAATTGTGCTGAGCGGCAAGACTAAATTAAAGAAAAAAAGCGATAATTTATCGTGCAACCATTAACTGCGCGAAAATTAATTACGTGAAAATTAACTGCGCGAAAATTAATTACGCTAAATTAATTACGTTAAATTAATTACACTAAATTAATAATTACAGCTAATGAGATGCTTCTGCCGGAGAAGTTTATGAGTGGGTCTGTTAAACGTTGATGAATATATTGTATGGAATTAGTCCTCCCAGGGTTATGTATACAATGACAGATTGGTTCTTTGTCATTATGTACGGCGACGGAATGCGCATGTCTATCGAAGAAGTGCCTTCGACTTTGAATAAAACCCTACTATGTTGGCAAGATCGTCTCAATATCAAGCTGTGTTTTGACTTAACTTCGGCAATGTTGCTTAGGTGATTGCAGTCGATGCTGATTGCTGTGATCCAGGTGAATAGAGATCCAGGGAGTTAGCTGGAGCATTTGAAGCGTTGGTGACCGCATGTCATGCGTTTCAGTATTGGGAGAGAATTGTGAGTACTATATTAATAGTAGACGATAGAGCCGATAATTTGCTGATGTTACGCATCCTATTGGAATCTAAAGGCTATTCTATCGTTGAAGCAGTCAATGGCAAAGAAGCTCTGAACGTAGCGTTGAGTATGGACACCAAGCCTTCACTTGTTATATCTGATATTTTAATGCCTGTTATGGACGGTTTTGCGCTTTGCCATGCCTGGATGTCGCGAGATGAGTTAAAGTCGGTTCCATTTGTGTTTTACACGGCGAGTTATACCGAAGATAAGGATATGGATTTTGGTCATACTTTAGGTGCGCGACGGTTTTTCATAAAGCCAATTGAAAGATCTATCCTGCTAGCGGAAATCAAAAAAGTAATAGATGAAAGCAGCGATCATGTCGCTGTTAAGCCTGATGTAGCGCCGTCTAACAATAGCGATTTTTATAAAGACTACAATCAGCGCCTGATTATTAAGCTTGAAGACAAATTAGTTCAGGTGGAAAAGCAAAATCAGGAGCTAATGTCAAAAGAACTCATCTTGCAGGAGACGAGAATAGCGCTGGAGCAGCGAATCTCAGAGCGCGAACAGGTTGAGCGTGCGCTGCGGGAGAGTGAGACTCGTTTGCGTACTATCTTTAATAACACCTTGGACGCAATTGTTACCTATAGTGCCGAAGGGGTTATTGAAAGCTTTAATATAGCCGCCGAAGTAAGTTTTGGTTATGTGTCGAAGGAAGTGATAGGTAAAAATATCAAATCCTTAGTGTCAGAAGCGCATTGGAAAAAGATTAATGTTTATATGTCGCCCTCTGCCTCTAATGCGATGATGAAAGAAGGTAATCGGCTTTACGAAATTGAAGCACAACGAAAAGATGGCTCGTTTTTCCCCGCTGAATTTGGTGTAAGCGCTTCACGGTTTGGCGATACACGGATATTTACAGCGATAATAAGGGATATAACGCAACGTAAACAATCTGAAGCCGCCATATATCATATGGCATATCACGATTCACTGACAGGACTGGTTAACCGCAATGAATTTGAACGCCGCTCAAAGTTAGCGTTGGAGAATGCGAAAAAACGTAATGTAACACATGTGTTGATGTATCTTGACCTGGATCAATTTAAAATAATCAATGATACCTGTGGTCATGATGCGGGAGATGAACTGCTTCGCCAATTAGCGGTGCAGTTAAGCTTAAAGCTTAGAGATCGAGATACTCTGGCGCGATTGGGTGGTGATGAATTTGGGATTCTTCTCGAAAACTGCCTAACCGAGCACGCGGAGAAAATAGCTGGTAATCTGTTAAAGTTTATAAAGCTGTTTCGGTTTTCATGGCAGAAGAAAACGTTTGGTGTTGGTGCCAGTATTGGCTTGGCGACGATAAACCCTGACAGCCAGAGTATTGGTGAGGTCATGAGTGCCGCCGATATGGCATGCTATACTGCAAAAGATTTGGGTCGAAATCGAATCCATATTTATAATGAAAGTGATTCAGATCTTGTCCAGCGGCAAAGTGAGATGCAGTGGATCTCACGAATAAATGAGGCGCTGGAAGATAAACGGTTTTATATTTATCAGCAGCCTATCGTAGCGCTGAATAACGGAGGCAATGCTATTCAGTATTGCGAGTTGCTAATACGGATGCTGGGAGCCAATGGTAAAGTGATTCCGACGGGAGCATTTATCCCAGCTGCCGAACGATATAATTTGATGTCAACGCTGGATCGGTATGTTATTAGTCATGCATTTCTTCACTTGAAAAGTTTGGGGGCTGGTGTTAACGCGAAACCCTTTGCCAAGTATTTTATTAATTTATCGGGTACATCCTTAAACGAAGAAACGTTTTTTTCTTTTGTGCAAAATCAACTGCGAATATCTCAATTGCCTCCTGAGTTGATTTGTTTTGAAATCACAGAAACAGCCGCGATTACAAATCTCAACAAGACGCTTAGTTTCATTAAAAAAGTGAAAAGTATGGGGTGTAGTTTTGCGTTAGATGATTTTGGCACCGGCTTAAGTTCCTTTTCCTATTTAAAAGCCTTGCCAGTAGATTATTTAAAAATAGACGGCGGATTTGTGTGTAACATGCTGGATGATTCCACAGACTGTGCCATTGTTGAAGCCATTAATCAGGTGGGCCACGCAACGGGAAAGAAAATTATTGCGGAATCTGTTGAGTCGATGGCGATTAAACAAAAACTACAGTCTATTGGAATCGACTTTGCCCAGGGGTTTGAGATTCAGGAGCCCCAATTGTTTTTGAATATTCAACAGCATACACAACAGCGACTGGCTTTAAGTTAGACCTAAACCCTGCAGTTGAACGGTCTACAGGCTATTTCATGGATAGAGTCGGCTGGTCGAAGACCGAATAATCTGCGCGCTATGTCGATCGTAGCACGCTCACTCAAACAGTGAAGACACTAATACGTAGAAACTAATACGTAGCAACTAATACGTAGCAACTAATGGCGTTCATGGCGTTAGCTAATTTTGCGCGGCCAACTGCGAGGTTTTGGGTTAACCTAAATTAATTATTTGTATCAATCGCTTATATGTCTTTTCTGCGCCCAGCTGATTGCTCTAGGTTTAATGGGAAAATAAGGCATAATTTTAAATGCACCTATTAATAGGTTAAAAAGCGGATAATAAGTAAAGGGTCATTGAGAACAAAGGAGCCACTCCTTACGGAGTTAAATACATTTTTTGAGATTGAGGGCGCTTATTTACTTCGATGGGGGCGCCGTTTTTACGACGGCTACCCCTGATGCATAGTAACGTTAATCATCTAGTAGTAATTGAACAATACTCATTACCGCGGGTTCATTGATCAATGGGTTCCTTCCGGCCGTCGTTTCAGCGCCATCATTTAAGCCATCGCTGTCGGTATCGCTATTTTTAGGGTCGGTACCGGCTTTGAATTCTGCCAAATTGTCAAGGCTGTCTTCATCACCATCCGCAACAGCGTCACCGCTGTCCTGGGGGTTCAGTCCATTAGTGAGTTCCCAAATATTGCTTATTTCATCACTGTCATTATCATCGTACTGGTAATCGTCGTCTAAAAAGCCTAAGTTATTTGCGCCATTAACAATATTCAGGGTTTTGTCTGCATTTGCCAGTGTTATGGTTCCGTATTCATTGGATTCAAACTCAAATTCTATGCGAAAGGTGTGTTCACCCGGGGTCAATCCGTCGCAGCTTGCTTTTATAAAGCCCGTTGTCAGGTCAATCTCATCTACCGGCTTGCGTTCGCCTACAGTGCTGCAGGTGATGTAGGCGCTTAAAACACCGTTTTCAGGGAGGCTCTTAACCTGCAGTCCTGCAGGGAGTGGAATTCCCTGCTTGTTAGCATCTGAGCTAAGTTCCAGGTCGCCAGTGCTGTCATTGCTGCAGGCGGTTAGGAGAGTCAGGAGGGTGATGGCTCCCAACTTATTGTTTATTCTTGGTAATTTCATTTTACGTTGCTTCCTTCTAGTACGGCTAAGCTCATCGTGGTGGAGTCACGGGTAGTGTCCGGGCAAGGTAAGCCAGCTTATCGTCTCGGTGTGTTTCAGTATTGCTCGTTGTTTTGGGGTTAAGCTCAAATATCATGTGGCCACTAATACCATTAATAGGCCGCTATAATAACATGCACCCCGGCATCAATTCATGCTTTGTTTTGGCGGCCACAGATGAATATTGTTCACCTTCATATTAGTGTTTGTAAATCAGTGTTTGTAAAAGTGTCTGCACCGCGTATTTCATCTGTTAGCGGATTTGTAGCCACTATAAATAGCATGATGTGTCGTTAAATTCCAGTCTCGTTGTAAAGTTGTTGCTAAGTTGTTGTTCTTGCGTGGAGATGTGCAGCGCTGCAATAAAAATGACGTCATTTGAAGGATGATTGATGGGGGGGGCAGGCGCGCCAATTATTTCCTTTATGTTGTATATTATTACTTATTAATGAATCGGTAACATCAGGGTACTATCTTGTTAGGCACGAAAAAGGGAGCGGATTACGGTTTCAGGTTCGACGTAATATTAGTTGCCTGTCGTGTCTATGGCCTTGTATTTATTTGTATAATATGGGTATATAATGCTGGTGCGTAAATCAGTGGGTACGGCGTTGCTGACTTCGGTGTGCAACACCAGTGATTTTGCTTTCCTGGCAGGTTCCTAGGAGTTAGTGGCTTAATGATTTTAAAGGGCTCATTTATAGCGTTAATGATGAATGTTGAGATAACCTAATGAACGATGTGTATAAAATAAAAATGTCTCCGCTGAGTCAAAAAATTTCCCGTGAAGGAAAGACTGTGCAGATTGATATTTATGAAGATGGTGAGGGTGGCTGGTTACTTGAAGTTGTTGATGAATTCAATAACTCCACCCTATGGGAAGATCCGTTCGATACAGATGATAGCGCATTAAAAGAAGTGCTGGATACGATCGACGATGAGGGCATTGCCGCGTTGATTGGCCCGGAAAAGCATGTTTTGCATTGAGTGTTATTAAGGTTTTAACGTTGTTAAGGTTTCAACGTTATTAAGGTTTCAATGTTGTTAAGGCTTCAATGTTGTAATGAGTTGGGTCCGCCATCAATAGAAGTCAATGTGGCGCCAACATTGAAAATAATTTATCCACCGCTAAGTCCAATATCATTTAGTTTTTAATAAATGCATGCTGTTCGTTGTTACGGACTGGGTGTGCGGCATCACCGTTATGATTGATGCCGATGGGCTTTAGTGGCGAAGGGGCGTTTGTATTGGAAATTACATTACTTCGGCATGGAGAGCCTGAGTTTGGGCTAAAAGGCATCGTTCGTGCCGACGAAATACCGAAAATAATAACATGCTATAACCAATCTGGTATCAAGGGATTACCACCAGAACATGCAATTCAAACCGCGCAGAACTGTAATGCAGTGATATGTAGTAACCTCCCCCGCTCTTTGTTGTCAGCTGAGGCCCTGGGGGTTACAGGTGTTTCGTTAAGCCATGCTATCTTTAGAGAAATAGCACTGCCGCATTTTAAGGGCGGTGCGGTTACGTTACCGCTAAGTCTTTGGTTGGTCGTGTTACGGAGTTTGTCGGCCGTTGGATTTTCAAAAAATGGCGAATCGATGTCTATGGCGAAGGCTAGAGCCAAACAAGCGGCAGCAATGTTAGTGGATTTAGCTCGTTGTCATGATCGAGTGTTACTTGTTGGTCACGGATTTTTGAATTATTTTATCGCAAAAGAACTGTTATCCAATAACTGGCAAGGCCCTGCTAAGCCAGGGGGGAAATATTGGGAGTATGCGGTGTATAAAAACTAACACTTGAGTGGTTATCACGGGATACAGATTCATTGTGTTAGTCAAGCAAGTCTTCCTGTGTTACGGTTCAGGGTGAGCTTTTGCTTGAGGGGTTGGGGGAACGATTAAACCAGTGTTGTCGTGACGCTTGAGTGATGGTATCGGTGGTGTATTGCGCGATTGGTGTATGCCTGGCGTAACTTGAGCCGTTTAGAACGAACGTAAACAGGCTTACTTTTGTTAAGGTGTTATACGATGCGAACGGTGTTCTATCCACTTTTTGCTTTTCTATCAAGAACTGACGAATGTGAAGGTTGCATTTGATTTGTTTTAGATTATGTTTTATCCATCAATGCCCTATTTAACAGGGAAAGGTTTGTATTTTGATGGGGGGATCTGATGTACTATGTATCAATCCACTAAATACATGCTGACTATTAGTTCTACTTTTGCGATCAAAACTTAACGACCTAAATAATGTTGCCAAAAAACTGCCAAGATTGTCCTGTCTGGAAAAAAAGCTTGTTTCGAGATTTTAACCCTGATTTGGTGGATTGGCTGGCAAACCGGAAAAGCTGGCATAGCTTTAGTAAGAAAGATATTATTTTCAGACAAGGCCAGGACGTTGGGGGTATCTTTTGTCATCTAAGTGGGCTTGCTAAAGTAGTTCAAACTGATGAAGCAGAAAAAGTGCGTTTTTCCCGGTTAGTATTTCCTGGCGATACGTCAGGTCACCGGAGCCTTTTTATCGAGACGCAATACAAGGGAACGGCTAGTGTTGTGTCGAATGATTTACAGGTTTGTTTTATCGATAAAGAAGATATTTTGTTTTTGCTTTCAAATGATGTGTCATTTTCTAAAAATCTGGTTGCAAAAATATCGACGGAATTGAATCGATCAGAGGAAGATAAAATATCCATAAAAGAACAAACGGTCCGCACTCGGCTGGCTCACTTGATTTATAATCTCTGTAATGAATATTCTGACAAGATTAATGAAACACAGTTTGTTATTAAAACTGAAATAACAAAAAGGGATATCGCAGGACTCCTTATGGTTGCAAACGAAACGGTTATTCGCCTAATGTCGGAGATGAGAATTGAGGGCGTGATTAGTTATAAAGATAAAAAAATACTTGTAAATGATCTCGATAAAATTAAAAAACTTTCGAGGTTGTAGTCGCCTATATATCAATGTCACGGATGGTATGTGGCACAGATAGTATGTAACGCAAGCGTCATGCAATACGAGCCGGATGGCCTTGATGGACTTAAGTAAGGGGTAGGGTGCGCCCTATGGCGCTATAAATTACTTGTTATGTGCCATTCGATATTATTGTGCTGGTACGGTTTTATTTTTTCTTTTAGTTTTTGCGACAGTTGGTGTAATTTTTCCTCTGTGTAGGGGCGTGCCGCCAGCTTTCCCCAAACCGGCGCCGGCCATGCGGGGTCGTTGGTATACCGAACGATATGGTGAAGGTGTAGTTGGGGTACTATGTTGCCCAGTGCTGCAATATTTAATTTGTCGGCATTGAAGTGTTCGGCCAGTTGCTGCGATATGTAGGATGACTCTTTTAATAATTGTGCCTGGTCTGCTTCCTTCATCTCAAAAATTTCCTGGATATTAGGTCGTTTGGGAACCAGAATGAACCACGGGTAATTTGCATCATTCATCAGTAGCACATGGCACAGAGGTAATTCGCCAAATTTGATTGTGTCTTTCTCTAAAGTAGGATGAAGTGTAAACACGCTGCATTTCCCTGTTCGTTTATGACGACCGGTTTTTTGTCATTCACCATGCAAGACTATTGGCTAGAAAAGTAAATGTTGCCATAATAGGCGTTGACCGATTGATGGCTGTTGTCGGTATCGCTCATGATGGCCACGGCACTAATTTGAGTGTCGTCTGTTTGTAGTAATCGTTGGATATCCTCAAGTATATTTCGTTTTTCACTGACCCATTGGCCGGCTAATGAGTCGCCTGATTGTATGGCGACCATTGTAGCGTTGTTGGTGTAGGCATTAGGCCAACTGCTGCCTTGGGGTTGGTTGCTTGACCAAACGTAGTTTATTGCCCGGGTTTTCCAGAAGAAAATACCACCAGAGATAACAACGTATACTCTCGTTGCATAATCATCCCCTGCTTTTGATGTTTCTGTGATGCTGTTTAATGGGGCGTCGATTTTCCAGGACCAGTTCAGGTAAGGGGTTTTAGTGAGATCAATAACAATTTCTTTGTACAGGCCTGATGCGGCATCATTGCTGCTTGCCTTGAGGGCCGGTCTGCTGTCTATCGTGGTTATCTGATATTGTGTTTTGCCGTTGAAAACTTTTTCTTCCCAGTCGTTTAAGCTGGGCAGGCTTAATATTTCAATGCGTTGTTCTGCATCGGTTATGCTGCTGGTGCCGAGTAGGAAAACCATAAGGATATTGTTAAGGCTCATAGTGAACTTGATCCATGTAGTCATTCATGTGGCAATCCATGTAGCGATCAAAGAGTGGATGCCTGTTATATTTTATGTTGTGGGTGCTACTCGTAGCATGAGTAGCTGATCTTTGGTCATTAGTGCCAATGCCTGTAAGTTTTTGCCCAGGCAAGGGCCCCGTATACAGTAACCATCCTCGATGCGAAAAAGTGCGCCGTGAGTGCTACATTGAATAAAGTGATGTTGAACATCGAAAAACTGATTAGGGAGCCAATTAAGGCTGATGCCAGTATGCGGGCATTGATTGATATAAGCATGAAATTGCAGGTTTTTGTGTATGACGAAGATTTCAGTTTTTTGTAGATTTATGTCCACGGTGAATTCCCTGGTTTCCTCGGGTGAAAAGTCAGCGGTGGGGCATAACGGTATGTATTGGTTTGGTTTGTTCATGCGACAACAATGCGAATGAAAAGTCCAGAATAACGGGTCGTCTGTAATGGCGATGGTTTGACTGTGTTAAATCCAGTTTCCCGACCAGGTTTGGTGCAAGCGGCTCCAAAGTGAGTCAGTGTTCTCTTCAAATACAATTTTTGGGTTAGCCTCTACAATTAACCAGTCGCCGCGTTTGATTTCAGTTTGTAACTGACCTGCTGTCCAGCCTGCATAACCAGCGTAGGCGCGTACCGACTCATCTTTATTTAATTTGGGGAGTCCGTGGGTGATTGCCCCCAAACCGGCAGCAAAATAGATGCCATTGGTAATTTGGCGCATATAATTGTGAGGGCGCTTGGTTTTCATTAATACGAAAATAGCGTCGGTTTTTACCGGTCCGCCTAAAAAAAGTGTTTCTCGATAACCCTGGATGGATTTTATGCCTGGAAAGGCTTCATCGAGTTGGATATTTGCAGGTCGGTTAATGGCAATGCCTGTCGCGCCCCGGGCGCTGAAGTGAGTCATTAGGATAACGGTTTCTTTAAAGCTGGTGTTGACTAAATTGTCGGTTGCCACCAGGAAACGGCCTTTTTTGGGTTCAAGTGTTGGCCCTTTTACCGGCAATAGCGGAATATGGGTGTTTTCTGCGGCCCATACCTTAAATTGAAACAAGGAGCAAAGCAGGAGTAGCGATATAAAAAAAGCAAAAGCAGATGCTTTAGTTATAGGCTTCTTTCGATGTGCTGTAACGTTATTTAGTGTTCTAGTGTCCATGATATCCGTGCTCCCGAGATAACGCATTTAATGATAACTCAAGGTAAAACTCATTATTTGGTATTATATACCCGCAACGATTAAGGTTTAGGTGTCAATAGCACGCCTTTTTCAGCCTATGGCTGCGTTAACATACCGCGTAATAGTCCAGCTATTACTTGTCATTTCGCTTAGCCATAAAATGAATATGACGCACTTTTAACACCTACATCTCAAACGCTACGGGTATATTAAATGCTAAATAGATGATCTTAGGCTCAAGTATTCGTAATACGCACCCCTTTCCATTGCTACCCGTTCTTAAACCTCGATTTTGCAGTTAGTCACTCGAAACCTGAACTAACACTATGAAGAATCAAACCGTTGCGTGGTTCCAGGGGCCCTCGCAAGTGAGTCGCTACCTGGTGCATCTCCGCCACTCAAGCGCCAGGGCGGTGTGTTGCGACTTTGACTAAGGACGAAGGCCATTAGTGGCAAGTCGCGCCTAGCCCAGGAACGTGAGTAACAGTGCTAAATCCAGGTTCTACTGCGGAATCTAGGTTAAAGGCAAATTATATGAGTGTATACCTTATTTTGCCCCACGGCGTGAGCGAGGTCGAGGTTTAATACCGGTTTGGTGGGGTTATGTGCTGTGAGTGGGGTGCTTTTTTAAGCGATTTTATTTGGGTTATTGACTTGTCACAACTTGGTTAGGCTGTATCGGTATGGTTTGTGATCAGTTTTTACCTAATATATCGGTTATCCAGCCTCAATGGTATTTGTGCCTTTATTTTTTGCCGCTTCCAGCGCCTGGGTTGCTCTGCGTAGCAGCAGTACGGCATCGTTGCCTTTTTCCCAGGTAGAAATACCAAAATTAGCATTAAGGTGAATAATTTCGTTATCACTGAGCTTAATTGGCAATTCGTTAATTTGGGTTGATATCTTATTTGCCAAATGTATCGTTGCGGGTTCGTCTGTTTCTGGTAGCACAAAAACGAAGCGGTTATATTCCACCCGGCTGACAATGTCTGCCCAGCGCATTTGATCTTTTAATAATCGGCTTAAGCTTACAATAGCCTGAGTGGCTGCCTCTGGTCCAAATTCATCGATAATGGGGTCTAAATTCATTAATTCCATGGTAATAATCGACAATTGGTTTTCGTAGCGGCGGCTACGCGATATCAATGGTTCCAGGTTTTGCAGCATGGCGCGGTGGTTAAGTAGGCCGCTTTCTTGGTCGACCGTGGACAATTGGTTAAGTTGTTCGGTAAGTTTTTCTTGTTCCGCCAATAAAACTGATACTGTTGTGATGTCGGTGTAAAGTGTGGCTAAATAACGTTCAGTCGCAGTGCCGTCCAATGTAATGACCTGATGCTTGAGCCATCGGTCTGGCAGGTTGTGGCCGCCAGGTAGCAATACGGTATCGGATTGTTCTGATATTGGTCGTAACTTGCCGGATTTTAAGGTGCCCAATGAAGTGTTGATGATGTCTTCTACGGTACTATTAACATAAAGGGCGAGGGTACTGTTACACCAGTGAATCATGTCATTTTGGTCAGAAATGATGATACCGGCTGGCACGTGCTGTAATAGGTTGGTGGCTAGTTCGAGAGAAAGTATTTTGTCCATAGGTCTCATGTGTTTCTGCTCCAGCAAAATAAGACGAGTATAAGGCCGTCTCAGCGTAATTTTGTCAATAGTTTGACTTTTAACGGTATTGCAATAAAAACAAGAGCGTAAGCTAATGTTTTTCTGGTAGTTATTTTTCTCAAATCTTTAGGCTTTCTTTAATCTTTAGGTAATAATAGGAGAAATTTGCCATAGTAACAGGCCAATTTTTTAGCATTAAGCTTAGAGCTTGGTGATTACTGTGCGCTAATGTCGCTATGGCCGCCTCATTTTTCATATCAAATTTTATCATTACAGTTTATTTGTCTTTTTTACAGGGATTACTCAATTAACGGTTTTCTGTGGCTGGAAGCGCTACGCCGACAAACCGCCTTATGTGTGCTGTCTTCCCGCCATCTGAGCATTGGGTGATTAAATCCCCCGTTGTGGCAAATGCAGGGTGGTTTCCCCTTATATATTGACGGCAGTAGGTATTGTGGCTTGAGTGAAAAGCGCGCAGTTATGCCGCGTTTTATCCAGGGATTGATGGCGAAGTGCTTCATTACCACAACATCGCTCGCAATGAATAGGTCAATTCATTATGGCTCAAACGCTTTGGGTATATTGGCGCTAAAACTCAATAAATATGCGAACAGGCCGAAACTTTACAATAGATATAGTATTGACAAATATTTGTGTCGTCATCTCGGTTAGAAAATTGTCATTTAATAATGCTGATTGATCAATGCCCTATGTTAGTAACGTCATTTCAACGTGATAATGAAAGAACGCCGGATCTAAAAACCATTAAAAAGCGTTTTTTGGCGATTAATCGGGAAAGGTTAAAGCGGGCACAAAACACCCTTAAGTGGCGGCAGCGCGATTTTTTGGAATTATTGCCGTTGTTTTTTCACATCAACCATACCATGCTGCCGGGGTATATTTCCAAAGATACACCTGCCGGGATTCCGCTTTACGTACCGGGCAAAAAAAGCCTGGACGCGGCCAAAAAACTTGCAAAAAGTTTTACTTATCGTCGGCGGGCATTACGTAGTTATGATGTGTATTCCATATTTATCATGGGTAGTGTGGGCACTATTGCTCAGTCCGAGAAAAGTGATTTTGATATTTGGGTCTGCTATAACCCCGAGTTAAATCAGGGGCAACTCTCTGAGTTAGCCGCCAAGTGCCATGGTATTGAGCGTTGGGCGGAGACGATTGGCCTTGAAGTGCATTTTTTTCCTATGAATGCAGAAAAATTCAGTAAAGGAGAGGTACACGAACTAAGCAGTGAGAGCAGTGGAAGTACCCAGCACCACTTACTATTGGAGGAGTTTTACCGCACCAGTATTTTAGTATCGGGTCGTTTCCCGATTTGGTGGCTGGTACCGCCGGATGAGGAGCACAACTACAATAATCTTGTGCATAAGCTGTTGCATAATCGCTTTATTTCTGAAAATGAAGTGATCGATTTCGGGGGGTTGTCTCATGTGCCTGCCGAAGAGTTTTTTGGTGCGGCATTGTGGCAGGTTTATAAAGGGATTGATTCTCCATACAAATCGGTGCTTAAAATCTTACTGATGGAGACCTACGCAAGCAGTTATCCTAATAGCGAGTTACTTAGCCTGCAATTTAAAAAAATGGTTTATGATGGGCAGACCGACCTAGATGCTTTAGACCCTTATCTCATCCTAATACAGCGGATTGAAAATTATCTGCGCGAACGCAATGAGCCAGAGCGCCTGGAGTTAGTGCGTCGCTGCTTTTATTTTAAAATTAATATACCCTTAAGTGCTCATTTTCAAAAAGAAGAATATTGGCAATTGCAACGCCTGCGTGAGATAACCGCGCAATGGGGGTGGGGCGATGAGCAAATTGCCGAGCTTGATAAGCGTGATGACTGGAAAATTCATCGCGTCCTTCAGGAACGGAAAATATTGGTTGATGATTTAACGCATAGTTATTTATTTCTCTCCAATTTTGCGCGTAACAACGTCAGTTTATCCCGCATTAGTCAAAAAGACCTGAATATCCTGGGTAGAAAGTTATATGCCGCCTTTGAGCGTAAGGCAGGAAAAATAGAACTCGTTAACCGTGGGGTCTCAACCAACGTGGTTGAACGACAACTTACCATCCAGCAATCTCTGACAAAAGAAGGAGAGGAATCCTGGTCTTTGCTGAATGAAAGACCACATTTAAAAACTAAAGAAATGGTTTTGAGTAGCATTAAGCGTGGCCGTAGTGCTGCGGAGCTATTAAGTTGGTGCCATTTTAATCGCCTCATTAATCCGGGCACCATTGTTACCTTGGATGTTAATAATGGCATATTAACCGTGAAGGAAGTTAAGGCTATTATGAGTGTGTTGGAGCAGGAGTTTCCCGGAGGGAAATCGCCGCCTACCAATACCGACGATTTTGAGAAGCCGCCTGCCATTATGGGCGCTTGTGTATTTACCAATGTTGGGCTTGACCCGCTGCCTTCTCATACGCGACGCGGCACTGATATTGTTAGTGATAAGACGGACGTGCTTAACTACAGCGGGTTTTCATTTAATCTTGCCTTGTCGTTTGACTTGATTATCGTTACCAGTTGGCAGGAAATTCTCACTTATCGTTATTCGGGTTTGGATGGATTGCTGGATTGTATATGCCAGTTTTTACGTTGGAATGTGAATTCTGTTGCGGCAAGTAAAAAATACAAATTTTCGGCCTATAGTTTTTCTTCGACCCACAGTATATCCATTGCTCGGCGAATAGAAGAATTATTTCACGATCTAATGGAGACCTTCTTTCGAAAGGGTAAGGCCAACGCATTACGGTACATTGTTGAAGTGCAGCAGGCGTTTTATGTTTTATACCTGGAGAAGGACGCCTTCGCCTACGTAAAAGCAGCGACGGAAAAAGAATTATTCGAGAAGCTTTCTGAGCCACAAAGTAGTTTTAGTGTTATAAAGGTTGATAGGTATGCGTTAGGAAAAACCATATTGCCGGCGGTATTCCCCAAAAATAAACGGGGGAAAATACAGCTTTTTTACGAAAAAATTGGTGAGTGCGCCAATATATTTGTACTTGATGAACAGGGCGCGCTATTTCATCAACGTTTACCTTTTCATGATGATCATGCGCTGATTAACCAGTATATGTTGTTCTTCGATTCAGTTTTGAGTCGGCAGCGCCTAGTTGCGGAAAACGGCGAATTTCCAACGATGGCGGAAGACATTGCTTTTTGCCGAGTAACAAAAATCATTGGGCAAAAATGCCGTTTTGAGAGAAAGATGATTAATCAGGAGCGGCTTAAACACAGCTATTTTCATGTGCAGGTGATTGGGAATGTGGTGGACCAGAAAACGGTGTTTACCATTTATTGTGAGGATAAAGAGTTTTCATCATTTGATTATGGGAGTAATTTATTTCGTGAAGTGGCGGCCCACGTGCTTGGCAGGCGCGCCAGCGGGATCAAATATCCCATCTATATAACGGATTTAGATTTGGCGCCAGCATTGTTGAGAGATCGCGTGGCAAGTAATGTACAAATCGTCGACTATTTGAATTATAAAAAGCGCATTGAGGAAAAACTGAATTACGAGCTTAAGAAGCTTTAAGTACCCGCAAGAGAGACGTTTAATTCGAGGTTTTTAATGAGATTGTATGATGGATGGCGTAATTTACTCCGTCATTTACTCTGTAATAAATCATGTAATAAGTCACGTAATTAACTTGTTTAGCCAGCCACTGATGTCGTTAATCTCATCTTCACAAACACTATGCTCCATTGAATATTTCTGCCATTCAACTGAATAACCCTGTGCAATCAATTGTTGCCGGGATTGAGCGGCGGCAGCAATAGGAATAATCGGGTCGTGAGTGCCATGCGCCATTAATATTGGTAGGCTTTTATTGAGGCCGGCTGTATCGGTTTCCAGTTGATCAGCCAAAGGCAGGTAAGTCGACAATGCCATAATGCCACCCAGTGGTTGCGCAAATCGTAACCCCGTATGCAAAGCAATTGCACCGCCTTGTGAAAACCCGGCAAGGATTATATTTTGAGCAATAAAACCATCGTCCAACTGTTGTTGTATCAACCCAAGTAGGGTGTGCTGCGATTGTTGAATACCGCTGGCGTCCTGCTGTTCGAGCAGACTGGGGGATAAGATATCGTACCAGGCTCGCATCACGTAGCCGTTATTAATGGTGACTGCTTGCATGGGGGCATGGGGGAAAATAAAACGTACCGCAGGTGTCCGCTTCAGGTTTAATTGGGGGACAATTGGCAGGAAATCATTGCCATCCGCCCCAAGCCCGTGTAACCAGATAACACAGTGTGTGGGGTTATCACCTGTTTGTGTTTGTTCGTATTCAAGCATGGTCGCCATTATAGCCATAAAGGGCTATCGTAACAAAGGTTTAGATTAGAGAGGATTGCAGGCTAAAAAGTACTTACGATAAAAACAAAGGACTTACGATAAAAACGTTGTAGCGATAAAAGGCTTAGGTTGGTTATTGTTAGCTTGGTGGTGGTTAGGTTAGTTACTGTTCGTTTGGTTACTGTTACAATAGCGGTATGAAAGATACCCGTAACAGTCCGCAGCGTAGCAAGCAGTACCGTCAGTGGTATTGCTATGGACCGTTTGTGACGCATTGGTTTAAACCCCTCATGCTAATTGTGTGGCTGGGTTTAAGTATGACACTGAATGGTTGTGGCCAAAAAGGGCCGCTTGTGCTCCCGGGGGATGGGGTTGATGAAAAGAAAATTGAGCGCCCAGAGCGCCACAAAAATCAGGATTCTTAATGCTTTTGCGAGATTTTTTTGGGTGCCAAGTGATGTCTCATTTAATAGTAAGTGCAGATAATATAGGTGCAGACTTGATGTCTCCGATGTGATTTACATTATTTAGCGGTGTTTCAATTTTACAAAGTAATATTATACAAAACTCTACTCGAAGTGACGCGAACAAAATGGATTATTTTAATTATAAAAACGATGTCTTATTTGCCGAAAATGTGGATGTACGTCAAATCGCCCAGGATGTGGGTACGCCATGTTACATCTATTCTAGGGCTACGTTAGAGCGGCATTGGCGCGCTTTTGATGACGTGTTCCAGGAGCTGGATCATCTGGTTTGCTACGCAGTGAAGGCTAATTCTTCATTAGGTGTGCTTAATGTGCTCGCGCGCCTTGGGTCGGGGTTTGATATCGTATCTGGCGGAGAGTTGGAGCGTGTATTAAAAGCCGGCGGCAGTCCGGACAAAATAGTTTTTTCCGGTGTGGGTAAAACCGCGGAGGAAATGCGGCGTGCGCTGGATATGGGGATTCATTGCTTTAACGTTGAGTCGCAGCAGGAACTGGCGCTTTTAAATCAAGTGGCGGCGCAACAGGGGAACGTTGCACCGGTATCAATTCGTGTTAATCCCGACGTTGATGCTAAAACCCACCCGTATATTTCTACCGGGTTAAAGGAGAATAAGTTCGGTATTGACATTTCAGAGGCGCTGGCGGTTTATCAATATGCCGATAGTCTTGAGCATCTCAATATTGTGGGGGTGGACTGCCATATTGGTTCTCAATTGTCCGATATAACGCCATTTGTGGATTCATTGCAGCGATTGTTAATTCTTATTGAAGAATTGAGGTCTAGTGGAATTACGCTGCGCCATATTGATGTTGGGGGTGGTTTAGGTATTACCTATCAAAATGAACAGCCTCCAAGCCCGGGGGATTACGCGCAGGCAATATTACAGGCCCTGCGTGGTCAGGGGTTAAAAATTATATTGGAGCCAGGGCGGGCTATTGCGGGCAATGCGGGCATATTGTTAACGAAGGTAAATTACCTAAAAGGGGGCGAACACAAAAATTTCGCGATTATTGATGCGGCTATGAATGATTTAATTCGCCCGGCCTTGTATCAAGCCTGGCAGGATATTATAGCCGTGGAGCCCCGTAAAACGGCGGAAACGGTCCTATATGATGTTGTTGGGCCTATTTGCGAAACCGGCGACTTCCTTGGTAAAGATCGTCAGCTTGCCATCGAGACGGGGGATTTACTGGCAATACGTTCAGCAGGGGCTTATGGTTTTGTGATGAGCTCTAATTACAATACCCGGCCACGTTGTGCGGAAGTGATGGTTGATGGCGATGACTATTTTGTTATTCGCCAGCGCGAGACCATAGATGATCTCATGCGGGGTGAGGTGACCTTACCTGGTAATTGATGCTCTATGCCTCGGCGTTTGAGATTTAGGTTTGAGTGGCACACCCTTTGTTGTCCATGACGGCGTTGTTGTGATAATTGCAAGTAATGTTATTGAGTAACGATAGGAAATCCTTTTTCGATCCACTCATTGACGCCGCCGCGAAGCCAAAAAATATTAGCATAACCATAGCTGACGGCTTTTTTGATCGATTTCATGCTTTGACTGCAACTGAGTCCATCGCAGTAAAACAACACGGGTGTGAATTTGTCCGGTATTATGTTCGCTAAAGCACGAGGGGATGTCTGTGGGTTGGGCAGCGAAATAGAGCCTTTAATCGTGCCTCCTTTAAACTGATTTGTCTGGCGAGAGTCGATCAGCACGAGTTCTTGCATTTGATTAATCAGGTCCATGGCTTCGTCGGCCGTAATTGAGGTGGCACCTTCCACGGCAATTGGTACCTGCCAGGGGGTTGCGAGACTGGGGGATATAAGACTGCCGTTCAACAATAAAAAGACCGATACAATGGTGATAATTTTCACGCGGAATGCCTCCATAGGGGGGGGAAGTTGCTAACGGCATTCCCTGCTATTATGTCCCTCCGATTAATTAATTAACGGTAATTATTATACTCTAAGCTTAGACGCCTTAACGTTTCAAGGCTATCGCTGAATTCACCTTTTAGTCACAAAGATATCCACAGCCCTCATGTTTAGGCTTACGTTCAGCGTAAGCTTAACATTGAGTCATTATAATGAAATTGACTGAAAAACCAGAGTATTGCGCTCGTGAGGCTTTGGCGGGGGAGTACTATATGTTGTGTTTTGGTTGTTTTTTGTCCTTGTTGGTATTTTGTTGATAAATTGTTGGCGCTGATAAAATGAAATTCATAACACGTTGATTTATAATGATTTAAAAATAATCATAAAATTGTATATTGTTTATTGACACCTCAACTGCTTGGGCCTATGCTTACACCCGAACACAACATGTTGTGTTTCCCGTGGTAGGGGATAACATCAAGTCAATTTATTATGTTATTGTAATCGCGGGCGTTTTTACCCGCACCCTTATCATTCAAAGTGATAAAAAATAAAACAAAAACAGCCAAAAGGAATAAGCAAACCATGAAAGCAGCTACATCATTGGAGGCCTTGCATGCCAGTGTTGACGATATACCACTCCAATCCGCCTCCGCTGACATATGGGATAAAAAGTACCGTTTAAAACGCAAAGATGGCCAGGTCATTGATGAGAATGTCGATGAGACCTATCAGCGTGTGGCTACGGCATTAGCCGACGTTGAAGAAACCGATGAGAAGCGGATTGCATGGCGGGAAAAGTTTTTATGGGCATTACGCCATGGTGCGATACCTGCCGGACGAATCATTTCCAATGCCGGTGCCCAAGATTACAAGCCTGCCACCTCTACAATTAATTGTACGGTTTCCGGTATCGTCACAGATTCCATGGACGAAATCCTCAATAAAGTACATGAAGCCGGGCTTACGCTCAAAGCAGGATGTGGAATAGGTTACGAATTTTCCACGCTCCGCCCCCGTGGGGCCTTTGTTGCTGGTGCCGGTGCTTATACCTCGGGTCCATTGTCGTTTATGGATATTTACGACAAAATGTGTTTTACCGTATCTTCTGCCGGAGGGCGGCGTGGTGCGCAAATGGCAACGTTTGACGTTGGTCACCCCGATGTTTTGGATTTTATTCGTGCGAAGCGCGAAGATGGGCGTTTGCGTCAGTTTAATTTATCGTTGTTGGTTACTCAGGAATTTATTCAAGCAGTTAAAGATAATCTGCAATGGCGCTTGGCGTTTCCGTTGTCGCAGAAAGAAGCTGATATTGATAATGTCGATCTCTACGATCCTGACAGTGTTGTATGGCGTGAATGGCCTGTTAAAGCGGGTTATATTGCTAACGAAGAGGGCTTGGTCGCTTGTAAAATCTACAAAACCATACGTGCACGTCGTTTGTGGGACCTGATCATGTCTTCCACCTATGATTATGCTGAGCCGGGCTTTATTCTTATCGATAAAGTCAACGAAATGAATAACAATTGGTTTGATGAAGATATTCGAGCCACCAATCCGTGCGGTGAACAGCCATTGCCGCCTTATGGTTCGTGTTTATTAGGCTCGGTGAACCTGACTAAGTTTGTTCTTGATCCTTTTACAGACCGTGCACGTTTCGACTGGGATAATTACCGTAAAACGGTTTCGATTTTCACACGTATGCTGGATAACGTTGTGGAAATAAATGGTTTGCCACTGGACGGGCAGCGAGAAGAAATCCTGAAAAAGCGTCGCCACGGTATGGGGTATTTAGGCCTGGGGTCTACCTTAACCATGTTATGTATGAAATACGGTTCTAAAGACTCTTTGGAATTCGCTGATCGTGTAACGCGTGAATTAGCAATTGTTGGTTGGGAGGCTGGACTGGAGTTAGCCAAAGAAAAAGGGCCTGCGCCGATTATGGAACAGGAGTTCACGGTAACTGCGGAAATGTTGCGTAAACGGCCTGAGATGGGGCGTGATGGGCATAAAGTTGGTGATAAAATTAAAGGTAAAGTGCTGCATGCGGAATATAGCCGTTATATGCAGCGTATTGCTGAGGTGGCGCCTGATTTAGTTGATGAGCTATCAGACATTGGGGCACGTTTTACGCACCATAGTTCAATTGCTCCTACCGGCACCATTTCACTTTCTCTTGCTAATAATGCCAGTAATGGTATTGAGCCAAGTTTTGCACACCATTACTCACGCAATGTGATTCGGGAAGGTAAAAAGACTAAAGAAAAAGTAAATGTTTATTCTTTTGAGTTATTGGCTTATCGCCAGTTGGCAAACACAGAAGCCATGCCATATTCTGATGATAAGAATAATAAGTTACCGGACTACTTTATTACCGCTGAGGATATTACGCCAAAGGCGCATGTGGATATTCAGGCTGCAGCGCAAAAATGGATTGATTCCAGTATTTCAAAAACGGCTAATGTGCCAACCGACTTTCCTTTCGAGGAGTTTAAAGATATTTATCTCTATGCGCACGACCAGGGGTTAAAGGGCTGCACTACTTTTCGTTTTAATCCGGAGGCTTTTCAAGGTGTATTGGTGAAAGAGCAGGACTTGGAAAATACAACCTATCGTTTTACCTTGGAAGACGGCAGCACCGTTGAGTTAAAAGGTAACGAGGAAGTTGATTACGATGGGGAAGTGCATAGTGCCGCCAACTTGTATGATGCGATGAAAGAGGGTTATTACGGAAAGTTTTAGCCAAGTAATATTGTGTTGTTGTCGGCATGTCGGTGTCAATGCCGTGACTATAAATTTTAGATGCGTAGAGTAAGAGATACTTACCAGTGCTAGCGGGAGTTTTTGAATGACCATAAAAATTGATAAAAAAATTGTCAATTACGCTGTTGTTAAAGATGGGGATAAAAAATCGTCGGATGATGTGACGAAGGAAGCTGCTGATAATTCAACTAAAGCGGATGATTCAACTAAAGGTCAGCCTGTTGCGACGGCGCAGGAAAAAGGTCGTTTGTCGGGCAATGAATCGGAGAGTAGCTCAGCGGGTACTGCTGCCAGCAGTACCAGTAATGTTGTGCACATGCACGAGAAAGTGCAGCGGCCAGAAATGCTCATCGGGTCTACTTATAAAATTAAAACCCCATTATCCGAGCATGCGTTATATGTCACCATTAATGATATTGTCTTGAATCAGGGGAGTGAGCACGAGTTGCGCCGTCCTTTTGAGATATTTATTAACTCTAAAAATATGGATCACTTTCAATGGATTGTGGCACTAACCCGAATTATTTCTGCGGTATTCAGAAAAGGAGGGGATGTAACGTTCTTGGTCGATGAACTTCGTTCGGTGTTCGACCCCAGGGGTGGGTACTTTAAGAAAGGCGGCAAATATATGCCGTCGCTAGTAGCAGAAATTGGTGATGCCATCGAGAGCCATCTTGTTACCATCGGTTTGTTGAAACAGGATGGCCCCGATGAGCATCAGCAAAAGCTGATTGATGATAAACGTGCTCAATATCAGTCAAAGCGCCAGTCAAAAAGCAAAGAGGATCATGACGACGACCAGTTTCCTTCAAGCTCAACCTTGTGTGATAAATGTCAAACCAAGGCTGTGATTATGATGGACGGCTGTATGACATGTTTGAATTGCGGTGATTCCAAGTGCGGGTAATTGTGTCTCGGTTCATTGCATTACAGATCATTGCGTTATAGGTAATTATCTTACGAATAATATAGGGGGCATACCCTATAATTAATAACAATTGTGCGCGAGAGCATAAGTTGCAGGTAAATTAGTATATCGAGCCCTTCGGGGCTCTTTTTTTTGGTTGATGCCTGGGGTAATGGTGGTAATGACGTTCCAAAGTATGTTTTGGCGATGTTACTCCTGTAACATCGCCAAAACGAGAGTGGATTTTCCGGTGTGTTGTCTTAACGCCCTGCGTTGGTTATTGTACGGTGATAACCGCGATATACCGATCGAAGCTTTTCGGTTCACCATTCCACCAGTGACTGGGGCAACTGAAGTCCTGGGCGCGATCTACGCCCACATAATACAAGCCGGGCTCGGCTGGTGCCGTTAGTGTGATGTTGCCACTACCGCTTACGCCACGGGTTCCCGGCACTCCTGTGTAGACGCAACCTGCTGGTGTTAATTGACTAAAGCCTATTTGGATTTCATCGATACATCCAGGGCAGCCCGTATCGACAATATGATAGTCAAGCGATACCTTAATCGAGCTTCCTGGAGACACCGGCGAGACAATGCTCCCGCCATTTATTGTTACATTTGAAATGGTAACGCCACGTACCGTTGGGGTCTTCTGGTAGCCCATGCTTGCGACTAAGCTCTGCTTGTCGTTAACGATGGTTTCTAGTTCTTGAAATTGCACATTATCCACCTTGCTATTGACAGCGGTTTCAAGTTCTTGAAAATTTTCATTAACCTCTTCTGCGACTGCCTCCTGGCCTGCGGAAAACGTATAGGGTATAACGGCGTTTTGTGCCATGGTGTTTGTTGTTACGCATATTAGTCCAAAGCTTATTGATGTTATTTGTTTTTTTAGGTTTATCATATTGTTGTTCCTTTTTTTTTAAAATGTTAGTTGTCGTTCAGCGCCAGCTGCCCTGGCCCCATTGCATTTCATTCCAGTTGCTACTATTGCCTGCTGTTTTTCCGGAGGTGTCGTTTTTATCATCGCCGCTCCCCCCCGAGCAGGCGTTTATTGCTAATAGCAAGGCCAAAAGCAATCCGGCTCGCCAGTTTATTATTTTCATAATTGCCTCCAATGTTTTTAGGTTAACTCATCAGTTGACTGCTTTACGTGAGAGACACGTCTTTGACGGTATTGTGTTTCCGCCAAATTTTTCACCTTTCCTTAACTTATACCCGCTGCGATTAAGATTTAGGTATCAATAGCACGCCTTCTTCATCCCATGGCGGTGCTAATGCCGCGCAATAGTCCGGCGATTGCTTGTCATTTCGCCTAGCCATGAAACTAACAGGGCGTACTCTTGACACCTGAATCTCAAGCGCTACGGGTATAGCAGTCAAGATGACGACATGTATAACGTATTTTTATCGTGTCTAGTCAGATGCAAGGAAAAGCACGCGCTGCATATCGTTCAGCCGATGATTTTTAGTTTAAGTGTCTAACTATCCATGTCCGTTGTGTCCTGAGATGTATTAAACACGTTAGTCATGAGTGAGCGCTGTGAGTTGCTTCACTGCTTGATAAATATATTTTTATGGTGCCGTAGGTAGAGTGGTATCGGTGTGACGAGAAAAGGTTATGTGCATTATCGGTTTTTGTGAGTTAGAATAGTGCCGATGTTGAGGTGGGGTGGTATATTGTTTATGCTTGTCGCTCATATTGTTTACTAATATTTGTTGCTAATGTTTTTTGCTAAATAGGCGCCTTTTGTGGTGTTTTGGTATAGGGTGAAATGAAAATGAAAAATAGTATGTGTTTAAGGAAAATGGTCGCGGCCAGTATTTTTGTGTGTTTGCCTGCGCTTGCAACGGCGAGTGATGATGTAAAATCGACTGACACCGGGGTCATGTGGTATGCGGGAATAGGGCAGGTAGCAATCGACAGTGCAAGTGCTACTCGGGGGAAGATTAAGGATTCAGCGACCTATATTCGACTGGCGGTGGAGGGTCGAAGCCAGGGGTGGTTGTATGGAGGCGGTATTTCGGGTTATTTTTATTCGGATAAAAATAAGTTCAGTCAAGGCGTGGAGGATCAGTTTGGTAATCGGTCCACAGAGGACTCCAGTGCGAGTGCTGTTAATCTATACGGTGAGGCGGGTATCGCTTATCCAGTTTCAGCGTCCATGAGTGCTGATTTCCTTGCTGGCTATGAGTTTGTGGCTGAATCCTCCAGGGCGATTTCAAACTGTACGGATTGTGCATCAGAAGATATTGACGTTGATGCAGGTGTTTATGTTGCCCCTCGTATTCGGTATCAGGTAGGTGATAAATTTACGATGTCATTATCGTATCAACAATACCTGACGGGTGATGTTGAAAATGCAATTGCCTTATATTTTGGCTGGACCTATTAATGTTTTGATATGACGGTATTATTTGGTCGTTCGATAAAGGATTATTGTTTAACGTGTGTTCACTTGTCCATTAATCGCCAGTAGATAAGCATTAGTACGGCAGTAGGAGTAAGCGTGGTGCGAAACCAAAGGCTTTCGGGGGCTTTACGCCCTGTCGCACTGATTGTTGTGTAGCCTTCCCACGACACAAAACAAGTGGGTACATGATCGAGGTCAGCGGTAATGAGATAGGCAACATTGACAGCGATAATGGGGGTTAAATCGGTTAATAGGGGGGTAGGCAGGTTTCATAAAGTCGTTGTTTGCTTTGGTTATTTAGGTTATTTAGGTTGTTTAGATCCTTTAAGTTGGTGTTCCATCGGTAATTATACGACTGAGGTGTCTCTTAAAATGTCGAATTCGATGTGATTTGTAGTTGAAAGTCATCGATTTCGCTCCGTTTATTCAGTGGGAATCCCAGGTCGACATGAATTATTCTGTTGATACTGGTTTTACTTGAGTTGATGCGGATACCGATGCCGGTGGAGGCCAAGAAGTCATTGTCGCCTGCAGAAGGATTGTCACTGAGCGTGGTTTGGCCAATATCGAAGAAGATAACGCCGGCAAAGCGAAACAGGTTCATGAGGTGCGGGCTAAAAAAATAACGTTGCTCCAGGTTCACGAGCAACCGACGGTCTCCCAGGAAAAACTCTGATGGATAACCACGAAAGCCTTCATCACCACCTAAGGGTAATAACTGATCCTTGCTTAAGTTGAGGCCGTAGTCATAGGACAGGCTTGCAAAAAAGCGCCGCTTGGCGGTCTGTAGCCAGTAGTAGTTCATTTTAAACTTGGTGATTGTATTTTGGAAATCATTGGTGTCCCTGTCCCAATTACCGCTTACGTCAACTTCCATTTGTAGTAAGTGTTTTTGTAGTTTATAGGGAGTATTGCGTATGTTTAATGAAAAAATCCATTGCGATTGTTCGGAGTTAAAGGTGTTGCTGGCATAACCTAATACTGTTTCAGTATTAACTCCTGTCGGTATATCTTCAGTGCGGTAAAGTGCATTTAAATTCTGGTAGGTGGTAAAGGCATCCTCAATCAATGAATATTTAGTCCAGGGGTAGGCTAGGATGCGATCATCTGGCTCGGTTGTTGAGTCGTTTTCACTGGTATTAAATAAGTCTTCGGTTCGTGTAAATCCAACGGTATAGCGTCGGGTATAGCCTTTCTGTAGTCCGGGAGAAAACCCTGCATATACATGGTAGTCGTTTTGATTATGCTCAAATGCATCGAGTTTGTTGCCGTTTGCTTCCAGTGTTTCGTTAAGCGCAGTGCTTTGTAAATCCAATCCTAGTGACCAGCGTGAATCCAATGCGAAAAATGGTCGGGTAATTTTTAGTTTTTTTTCAAAGCCATCCGTTGTATTACTATAAACCGTGTTAAGCGTAATGCGCGATCCCAATAGTTGCTTGGTCTGATAGCGAATTGATTGTGTGTCGCGTTCGCGGTCATCAATAAACTGTAGGGTTAATGTGTTGCCGGACCCTAATACGTTTTCATCTTCGATGGTTAATCCAATTTTATTATTCCCTCCTTTGCGGCTGAAAAATACTTTAGGCAATAAGGTCCATAGTTCTCGCGTGATTACTGCCAGATCAACTTTATTGCCGCAAACGCGTCGCACTAATATTACCGCATCGGAAAGATAGCCACTGCTTCTTAAGATGCGCTCGCTTTCTGCAATGGCGCTGGAGAATAGTACGTCGCCCTGTGAGAATATCAGCTGACGGCGTATTGCATCAGCTTGGGTTGGTGAGTGTATATTGTTCATGAAACGGTACAGCGTATAATTTTCTCTGGTGTCATGAAGGTTAAAAATGGGTAGAATAATGACCTCAATACGACCGATCAGCCATCCATTGAAATTATCTATACGCGCATGGGGGCGTAATTGATCGAAATCAAACAATTCGTGTTGTGCTGGAAAGGGTAATGATTGACACTCAATGTGGTTAACCTCCTGGTGAGTACTGGTCTGGGAGGAGGCCTGGGGAGGTAGGAAAACCAGCGGCATAATAAGCAGCCCGATATAAGCGGCGCTGCGTACCAGGGAGGAAAAGCGATGTTGCAAGGTCTTTCGTTGAGTCATGGCCATTCATCGTTGGGTATATTGACGCATTATTAATAATAAACCCGTTAGCGTCATTCTGGGAGTGGCTTCTGGTCGGGGTATCGTGGTGGGAGGTTCTACGGGTATGTAATGCCTCATCAAGGCCGTTTGACCTAAGAATTTTTCGCCGTAAGTATGGTTTCGCTTTATGGTTCTACCTTAACCGCGCTAACCCGGTTTGGAGGCATGTTGCGTCGATCCTGTTAGCCGAGAATAATCCAGTCACTAATTTAAATGGGAAGGTGTTATGGAATTTGATGAGCCTCTAAACGTATTTGGTGAAGTGTTGATAACCTGTGGTGATGACCCCGTCACGGGGTTTTTTCGCGATGGTAAGTGCAATACCTGTAAGGAAGACGTAGGTTCGCATACCGTCTGCATCGAAGCCTCTACGGCCTTTCTTGAGTATTCTCGATTTAAAGGAAATGACTTATCAACACCGATGCCTGAATTTGGGTTTTCCGGTTTGCAGCCCGGCAACGCCTGGTGCCTGTGTGCGGCCCGATGGTTGGAGGCTCATAACGACAAGATGGCGCCCAGGGTCTACTTGTCCAGAACTCATATAAAGGCGTTAGATATTGTGCCGCTGAATTTGTTGAAAATGTATGCGGTGGACTTAAATTAGGTCACACCCCCTAGCATAGGTTTGATAGGATGCGGTTAGCTGACGGTGATTGTGATGGTGTTTGCGATATCAGGTGAATTTTGGGTTGGTCGAGAATAGGAGAAATTTATGCCAGAAATGATTAAAGGAAGTGGCCGTTGCTTATGTGGTGCAATCAGTATAAGTGCAACGCGAATGAGTAAAAGTGTGGGGGCATGTCATTGTGGAATGTGTAGAAAATGGAGTGGTGGACCATTGTTGGCGATTGATTGCGGTTCGGATGTATCATTCGATGAGCAAGACAAAGGTAATATCTCGGTATATAACTCTTCAGATTGGGCTGAGCGCGGTTTTTGTAATCAATGTGGTAGCCATCTTTATTATAGGTTGAAGGAAAGTAATCAATACATGGTGCCTGCTGGTTTGTTTGATGATGATAGTGCATTTGTTTTTGACCATCAGGTATTCATTGATAATAAGCCGTCTTATTATTATTTTGCGAACGAAACCAGCGAGATGACAGGGGAGGAAGCCTTCGCAAAATATGCGCCCTCATCAGAGTAAGTAACCCGGTCTTTTATAGTGGGTTGCCAACATCAGTTGATTGGGGTGTTTTGATGTATGGCGGCATGTGTCGTGGGGAGATCTATTTACGGTATTGTTTGGTTGATAAATAATCTGTACCTTTTGGATTTAAAAGGTCAGATTTTATTGTCGCGCCGGTATTTCCGCGGGTATTGCAGCGTTAGTGGGCGGGAATACCTGGCGCGAGTAGGTTTTTCATTCCGTGGTGGTGTTAGCTGTGGTAATTCTTCTGCGTAGTCTCGGTTGATGCATTATGCAACAGATGCGTTATGTAACATAAGCGCAGCGAGATTATGCCGAGTTTTTATTCGCAACATGTAGATGTGCAACATGTGTATGCGTAACATGTGTGTACGCAAAATGTGTAATATTGTCGGTGTTCACTTAGCGTTCGCCGAACTCGATAATGTCATAGTCCTGGCCACGCAGCACGCTACCACTTTGGGTGCCTTTAAGTTTCCTTCCTGATACTTCTTCGACTACACCTTGGATGACTCCCTGGGTAAACGTTAGTTTTTTTAACGACCCTGGTTCTTCGCCCGCAGAGCATACCGTGTCGCTGAGGTAAACACGAATGATGTCGCCGTCTTGCTCTGCCTTGGCAAGGGTGCATAGGCGGGTGCCTTCTTTGCCTAATGCTTTTGAAATGAGCATTGACCATTCAGAAATGGGTTTGTCAGTGTTGCTTAGGCCCAAGTCGTTGACTAAGTTTCGTCCGCGAATACGGCCGGCAAGAATCAAATTACTGCGCACCAATGGTTCGCCTAGAATATCTTCGAGGCCGTTGATAATAGCCTTTAAGCAAGCAATACTGCAAAAATCACCGAGGTCTTTGCGTAGGTTTGTATCTGTTATGGGGTCGTTTTCACCTGTACTTAAATGGTCGTTGAGTAGAGCGTTATCCTTTGCTGTCATTTGGTTATCTTCCATCGCTGATTTTATGTGTTTGTTTCGTTCAACTATATCCGGTTTACTGATTTTATCACGGTCAGGACATTAACACAGCATAATTTCTAACATAGATATGTGCCTGATTAGCGAAAGTTCTTGCACCTACGGGGTATTGTATACAAGTTAGTGAAAATGATAGGAGTAAGTGGTTGGTGGGTATGGTTAATGATTGGTACTATTTGGCGTTCCGCGGCGTACGGTGCGGTGATTCAACGCTCAGTAATTCGTTATAGGGTTCATCGTAACGTCAATCCAATTGGGGGGGGGGGGGTATATTTGGCACTTCCTTTTTTGCTGATTTCAGGCAGTGAATAATCAAATTGTACGTTTTTCGACAACGTGTTTCTGGTAAAGCATCGCTATACTGACGTGTAAATTATCTTTATTGGCATTAATTCTATTAATTACATTTAAAATGTCGCGCCTGCAAGGTTGGGGTGTTAAGCCTAAGTGTCGTCGTTGATCGCGTAAAAATGAGCTAATATTATGAATACAATTAATTGCTACCATTTATCATCGTCACTGCTTGGGTGTGTGCGCTACGACCTACACTCGAGCCCTGATTTGTCTATCTGGTTTTGTAAAAACAATGCTGTTGAACATTCTGTGCGTGTTGTATCCTTGAATATTGACGGGTTAAAGACCCGGTTATTAACGCCTTTTCTTGCAACGTCAGTTGAACAACCCGGATTATTTTGTCTTTGTTCCTGACACAACCCTTTGCGGTGTCGTTCATGGCATCGGTAGAATCGCCCAGCGATAGGATTGAGGTTAAATGTTTATCAGTGCTCTAGAGTTGTTCAAAATTGGTATAGGTCCTTCCAGCTCCCACACGATGGGGCCTATGGTTGCAGCGTATGATTTTCGTCGCCGAATAAATGCATTGCTGGTAACAGGAAATGTCGATAGCCGGGTTTGTTGCGTGCTTAAGGGGTCACTTGCCTTTACTGGCAAAGGGCATTCCACTGACCGAGCCGTGATGTTAGGGCTGCATGGCTACTTACCTTATAACTTGGCAAGTCAGAATGTAAATCAATTGGTGGACCGGCTTTTGACGTTGCAAGCTATCGTTCTTGATGACATTAGGTCAGTGAAGTTTCTTCCGGGTGAGGATGTTGTTTTTGATCGAGGTCAATCATTACCGGAGCATCCTAATGGAATGATTTTTAATTTACTTGACCGCGAAGGACAATCAATGCTGACTGAAACTTATTTTTCCATTGGCGGTGGCTTTATCAATACGCTGGCTGAAATAAGTCGACTGAATGCGCCCCTTAAATTTGAGTCAGTCGCAGCATACCCGTATGCGTTTGATTCAGCTGACTCGATGGTGCGTATGGCCAGCGACAGTGGGTTGAGCATTGCCGACATGAAACGTCTCGATGAGCAGGTGGCGATGGACGATGCCGATTTAAATAATGGGCTGGATGTTATCTGGCAGGCAATGGAGCGCTGTATCCAGGCAGGCGTGAGCAACGAAGGTGTTTTGCCCGGTGGGCTTAATTTATCCCGACGAGCGAAAGGGCTGATTGAACAGCTGAGGGCTTGTCCGGAGGAGGCCAATCTTAACGATTGGTTATGCGCTTATGCAATGGCGGTGAATGAAGAGAATGCTGCTGGTCATGCTGTAGTGACAGCGCCAACCAATGGTGCTGCCGGTGTCATACCAGCCGTGTTGTATTACTACGTGCATCACGAGAATGGCACCATTGCACAGGTGCGGGATTTTTTGCTGACGGCAAGTGCCATAGGCGGGATTATTAAGCACCGTAGTTCCATCTCCGGTGCCGAGGTGGGGTGTCAGGGGGAGGTTGGTTCCGCGGCTGCGATGGCGGCGGCCGGTTTATGCGCCGTTCGAGGGGGGACGCCCCAGCAAATAGAAAATGCTGCAGAGATAGCGCTAGAGCATCATCTGGGGATGACCTGTGATCCCGTGGGTGGGTTAGTGCAGGTACCTTGTATCGAGCGTAATGGTTTTGGTGCCGTTAAAGCGTACACGGCCGCTTCGCTGGCAAAGCGCGGCACGGGGCAGCATTTTATGTCGCTTGACCGATGCATTGCGGCGATGAAACAAACCGGTTTGGAAATGTCAGAAAAATATAAGGAAACATCCTTAGGGGGGCTGGCTGTGAGTATTACTGAATGTTAGTGAGGCGGGTTTTAGGTCTAGGTCTGATCCATGGTCTGTAGTTCAGCTCGTATTCGGCGGCCTGTTGTGCGAACCACATTGACCAGGTTTTTGATGTCTTGACGTGTCGTGCGATGATTGACGCAGCAGACCCGTATTGCGGTTTTATAAGCAAGTGAGGTTTTAGAAACGAAAAAAGTGCCATCCTTTTCTAACGCGTTTACGATGGCGTCATTGAGCCGGGATAGGTACTTTTCATTGTTATGCACTTCCTGGTCATCGGTAATATAACGAAAACACACGATGGATAGTGGCGCAGGCGCAAGGCATTCAAAATCATCCAGGTCGGTAATCATCTTAGCAAGTTCACGCATGATCAAAATGTTCTGTTTAATGGCGTATGTCAGTGCGTCACTGCCATAGACTTTGAACGTCATCCAGACCTTAAGCGCTTTGAAGTTTCGGGAAAGTTGTGGTGAATAGTCCATAAAGTCCACTTGTTTTCCGTCAGCGTTAGTCGTGTCCAGGTAATCTGCCCGGTGGGTAAATGTTGCCTGCAACGCGCCTTTGTGTTTTACCAGGGCGCAACCGGCTTCAAATGGAACATAAAGCCATTTGTGTGGGTCAAGCGCGATAGAGTCTGCGTTATTCAATCCGCGGAAAAGCGCCGCGGCCACGTCGGTGGCGGCGGCAGGCCCGCCATAGGCGCAATCGACATGAAACCATAGGCCGTATTTGCGCGAAAGCGCAGCCATGCGCTCAAGCGGGTCTACGGCACCCGTGTTGACAGTGCCGCCATTACCAATAATACAAAAAGGGTATAAGCCCGCTTCTTTGTCAGCCTGAATGGCCTTTTCTAATAATGACAGGTCGATGGTGAACGCTGGCGTTACTGGGATTTTTCGCAGTTGCTCTCGTCCCAGGCCCATTAACGAAAACGCTTTATCAAAACAAGAGTGGCCTTGGTTGGATATGTAGGCGACTAGGGTGGGTGCCGAGGATAAGCCTTTTTGTATTACATCCACCGGAGCCTGTGCCGTAAGGGCAGAAGATAGGCACACTTGGTTTGCCGCCGATCCGCCGCTGACTAAAATGCCTTCTGCCTGCTTATAGCCTATGAACTCGGTGATCCAGCGAATGACTTGTTTTTCCAGTTCCGCAGCGGAGGGTCCCATATGCCATTTTGTTACATTTTGATTCAAGGCGGCCTCTAGCACACAAGCCAGGATGCCGGCTTGTGTACCGCAGCTAATAACATAGGCTAAATATCGCGGGCTGATGTTGAGCGTTGCGGTAGCGTATATTTTATCTTCGACTTCGCGCAACACTTTGCGCATCTCGGTGCCTGACTGGGGGAGCGGTTCCTGTATTAAGCGTTGTATCGTGTCAGTGTCCAGGCCATGATAAACGGGTTTGGCATCTAGGTCGTTATATAGGCGACTAATCGTTTCGCAGGTTTCATGCAGCAGGCTGCGAAACTCGTCTAATGGCCAATCGAGGGAGACAGGTTTTGCTATGGCCGTGTTGATGTTTGTGTTTTCTGTTTGGGATGATTCTTTTTGAGGGCGTGGCGTGGCGTTAGCCGATGTTTCGGTGGTTAAGTCGCGCATAGATCTTCCCTGATGTTCTCTTGTTATAAATTCTTGTGCTTTTCCCAGCACCCTATCAGCAGGCTACCAAAAATGTATCTAGCCTTGCAACCGCATAGTTAGTATGTGTACCAATGCGATACGGTATAGGTTTCGTGATAAAAAGATGAGTTATTAGTATTTATAACTATCATTAACTACGTAGTTTACTACTGTGTAGTGTTCGGCGTTTACTGAGTAGTGCATCGCCAGGTCATACGCTTGGCGGCGGACATTTTTCGGTGGAACACCTTTCGCTGGTGGCGAGATTGTCGTACTTAAGTGTTTCCCCGCGATAAATGCTTACTCTGTCAACGTGGTAAAAGTCAAGCCACCTAAGGCTGATTCGAAAAAAATCGCTGTAATAGCCGGTGTTACGTGGTGGAAAATAACTTGAATTAGTGCCTGAATGTTATAAAATCGCCGCACTATCAAAATTGAACGCTAGGAATAAGGTTTGTGCGCTGCACGGAATACTAATCGGTTGTTAACGTTTTGCGAATCAACGACGAGATTATAGTTTCGGCCTCAGCCTGCTAACGGAATAGCGGCAACACGTAGTGCGTTTGTCTGTGGATGGCATTCTGGATCGATTTTGTTTTCACCACCCTCTCTCAGTGGTTATTCTGCTAATCGTAATTATGAAGATTTAATGAAGATTGAGGCGTGGATGAGCGAATTCGAATTTATGTGGGTTACAATTTTTAACCACGCTGGAAACGTTGTAACCATCACTGCAGTTCTTTATGTTTTTTTGATTGCCTTCAAACAAACTAATGTGTTGTAACTATTGGCGATACGTTTTTTAATCGTGTTAAGTCAACAAGAAGAGGAAATATCAATGAAAAAAGCCTTATTAATAATTGCAAGTGCGATGGCATTTACTTCGTCGGCAAAGGCGGCCGGTATGGACGATGTTAAAGTGGATGGGTTTATCGACATCGTTTGGGCATTATCCGATGGAACGGATCGCGGTATCAACGGAGATGAGGGGCAGTTTAATACGACGGGTGAGCTGGATGTGGAAACTCGGCTAAGTGACAAAGCGAACCTGCGTCTGGATGCCGATTTAAACTCATCGGGGGACGGTGACTCCGGTCGCCTGGAGCAGGCGTTTATCGGTTGGAAGATCGATAACAATTTGTCCTTAAAAGCGGGCGTATTTAACAATAACCTCAGTTGGGAGCGGGAAGATGCGCCGGATATGTACCAGATTACCCATGGTCAGTTATATGATATCTGGAATGCAACCACGGATTTGGACGGGAATAATTTAGCGGGATTGGAGTTGTCTTTTAATGCAGGTGACTTTACGGCATTTGTAGGGTATTTAAATGACCTGGGTGATGTTGAAGAAGAAAATTCTGTTAAGTTTGGCGCTGAAATTCGCGCCTCACAGGACCTTAAAGTGGTGGTGGGTTTAATTACTCAGGATGCCGGTGTTGAAAATCTGATTGATTTTAATGCCACCTTTAAGGTTAATAATCAGCTGACCCTGGGCGGTGAATTGCTTTTTCCTGATGAGTTTATTGATAATGGTTTGATGCTCATGGCTAATTTCCAGATAAATCCAAAATTCAGTGCCACTGCACGTTATGACAGGGTGAGTTATGATAATGCTGTAAACCTGGATGACAGTTCTTCAATTACTCTGGCGGGGCTGTATGCGCTTGCGGAAAACTTATACGCGAATGCAGAATTGCGGACGAATAAAGGCGAAGATAATCCTACTGTTGTTGTTGGAGGTAAGCAGTATACCGTTGGCGAAGGCGACGGCAACACTGTTCATTTTGAATTGATTGCTACCTTCTAGTCGACAAAAAATAAGGGCGGAAAGCTAGGATGGCCTTCCGCGCTTCAACAAATATTGCCAGGGATGGTTTTTCTTTGCGTTATTCTCAATGTTTGTGATTTTTGGGTACCTGCCTTTGTTGACTAATTACTTTGTGGGCTAATTAAGAGTGCTAACTATATTTTGTTCATAACGCGTTGTTAATAGAACGTTAGTCATGACACGTTCGCTGCTAACACGTTATCTCCCGTTTTCCCGCTTCGCCTGTTCGTATTTCAACATTTTAGCCAGCATATTTTTTGTGATTTGGTTATACTCTGTATTGCTTAGTGCATTACTTTATTATGCTGTTTTAGTTTATAACCTGTGAATATCATGCTTGACTACCGATGAGGGGCATCATGCGAATACTGACAAACATCTGCTCTGATGATTTAGAAAAAAGTAAGGCGTTTTATGTCGAACTGCTTGGCTTTGTTGTGAAATACGATAGTGATTGGTATGTCCAGCTTTGTTCGCCTGTGGATTCAGAAATAGAATACGGTATTATTCAGCGAAATCACGAGCTTGTGCCTAAAGAGTATCAAAACTCTCCGAATGGTATGTATGTGACATTCGTGGTTGATAATGTCGACGTTTATTATGAAAGGGCGCAGGGCATGGGGCTGCCTATTATTCAGGAGCCTCGCAATGAATTTTATGGACAACGCCGGTTTCTTACCAAAGACCCTAATGGTTGTCTGATTGATATTTGTTCGCCTTGGGAGGCTGAGTAATGTCATATCATGCGGCTAGCCCACTCGAGTAAGGTCAGCGGTATTGGTTGTCGTGTTGGTGCGTTAATAGTGTGCTGTAAAGGAACAAATGGACGTCGATAAAACGGCTGCTCAATGCTCGCTTTCGCGTGTAGATCAACGAATACTGTTGTCCTTACTGGTGGTCGCGTCTGCTTCACTGCTTGCCGGATGGGTATTGCCGTTGATGACAATGACCCAATTAATTTTATTCAGTCACACCTTTTCGGTGTTTACTGCGGTGCTGGAGTTATGGGAGAAAGGGCATGTTTTATTGTTTTTGGTCGTGGTGATATTCAGTGTTGTGATACCCGCGTTAAAAATAATAACACTGTTTAAATTGCTGGTTAGTCAACCAACCTGTCTTAACGCTACCAATAAGTTGTTGCGCTTAATGCACGATTATGGGCGGTGGGCGATGCTGGATGTGATGGTGGTGGCGGTATTGATTGTTACGGTGAAGTTAGGGGCTATTGCCAGTATTGAAGTGCACTCTGGCCTATATGTTTTTGGTTTTTCCGTATTGTTAATTATGTTTGTTACGCATCGGGTGGTTAAGCTGATGCCCGATAAACATGGCGGTTGATGTCATTTGCTGCGCATGGGGTTGTTGGTTTTCTAGGGGCGAGTTGTTACGTACACCGTAATAATAACCAGAGCCTAATGCCTGGTGGCGGGTTTTGATACAGCGAGTTGTTTGCTTGTATTTTAATGGTGCGGTGTGTTTTTGGGTTATGGGTTGTGGGTTAATAACGCCAATATAGGCATTAACGGTGTTCATTGAGTGTTGAGTACGATAATTCCAGGCTAATAATTTACCGGCGAAAAGCTGTAATACCGGATTATCGTTGCGATTATTTGTCATCGGTGGTAACGCGATCAAATATTGGTTATTTGGCTTTCGGACAGCAAAATACAGGGTGCTTTAGTTTTTTGAGAAGGTAATTCTTGATAATATAGCGCGGTAGGGTATTGGGTTATTCAGGCGTTGGAGGCAAGAGTGTTTTGCTTGCAATGGCGGGGGTAATTTGATAATGGGTATGTCTGTGGTGCGACATATTTAGGGTGTTTGTCATTTCTAATGATCGGCCACCATTCTCGTTATTGTCTGCTCCGTGATATGTACGTAGTACTAAAAGGGATTTTTATGATATACATGGTTTGTGGGCCAATTGGCGCTGGAAAAACAACAATTGCACATCGTCTTGCAGAGGAGCTTGGCGCCATTCGCTTTTCAGAAGATGAGTGGTTAAGCCGGTTATTTGTTCCTGATGCGCCATCGGGTCTTATGGATGGGTCTGCTGAGCAAATTGTTCAGTGGGCAACGGGCCGTTATGTTCGATGCCGGGAACAAATATGGCAGGTTTGTGAGCAGCTCATCATGCAGGGGAAGCAGGTTGTTCTCGATGGAGGGTTATCCACCAAAGAGCAGCGCGACGAGCTTAGGGATATGGCGATTATGAATAGCTATCAATATCAATTGCATTATGTTGATGCTGATTATCATATTAGAAAAAATAGAGTTATTAAAAATAGCCAGGAAAAATCAGGTACTTTTCCGATTACGGTTACGCCGGCATTATTTGATTTTATGGAGGAGTTTTTTGAACCTCCAGTGGGTGAAGAATTGACCAATGCTGTGGTTATTAAAACGTAATGTCAGTCGTTTAACGGTTAGTCGTTTAATAGTGCGTCGTTTTGTAAATAGTGGTTTATATTATTATGGCCTCCTTTAAACATTTTATCACTTTCTGTGTTTTATTCCTTCAACGGTTTGAGCTGCCGCGCTTTTGCCTGAACTGATCATGCGGTGATGTCGAGAAACTTAAGTGCTGCTCTTTGATGCCACGTTTTTTGTTTCGTGCAAGCTTGCTGCGAATAAGAAAATGGATGTTTTGGTTGGCGCACTAAAGAGGTTAGTTCTAATTTATAACGGGTATTGGCGAAATCGCTTATCAGCCGGTGCGGTTGAATTTTTAGTTAACGCGTAATTAACGTTTAATCAAACCTTAGTTAAATCACGTGCCATTAATTGCTTGTCGTTTGTATCGTGCCGTAGGGCACCCTATTACTAATCAATGTTTATGATGAGTAAAGGCGATGGTGGTTTTCACGAAATAGTGATCGACAGGTGATTGCGATTTACAGGCGATCGCGGCCATCCCACAGAGTATCGTCTTTGCGTCGGCCACGGCAACTGCGGCGTAAGCAGGTTGTTGGCTCAAAGCGAATCATCTCACGTCGATCGTGGTTTTGCCTGCGTTGCATTATGCGGCGCTCATGGCGAGTGTGATGGTTGTTAAGGGTTTTTGTTGTCTGTCCCAACATCATTGTAGCCTTCCCGTGTCTATTATTCTAACTGAGGTTGCCATGCTAGCGGTTGTCAACTGAATGGTGGCTGAATAAATATGTTATTATTTTAACGGCGTAAATGCGTTTTTTTCCGCCTGGGTAGCTGATGATGGGCGGTGTATAAGTTGCTAAAATCTAAAGGGTATTAGGTCGATGTCGTGGTGTCTTGGGGGCAGTGTGTTGCGTGGCTGCCCGGTGTTTTTTTCTAGACGCCTTTGCAGAGAGGGTCAAAAAAATGTCGAAGATCAGTCTTGGTTTATGGTGTTCGAGTGTTGGTGTTATGCTTGGGGCGGGTTTTTGAGAATGGCTTCCTGACCGTTGTGAGGGATATATGTTCTGAGCAAGAGGTACCGTAAGTTGATGCGGCACCTCTTGATTGCCGCGCAGATCAATGCCTGAATCCGTATTCGAGAGTAAAGAATACTGGGTTTAGTTCCGCTAACGGTTCGCGCAGTAACGCTAACTCGCTTTCCGGGCCATGAATTTCAAGTCGTGTAATTTCAGCTATCTGAAGCGCCTGCTCAAGTAAGGGGGCAACATTGTCAAGGTGAGCGAGTAAGCCTTCTGCATTTTGATAGCCTTCCCTGCAATGGGCTTCATTGTCACTAAAACTAAATCCGTAATAGAGGCATAGGGGTTCTTGGCTGGTTTTCTCTACAAATTTTTCACACAACGCTTTAAAGCTGGAAAGTTTTTCTGGAAGGATCTTAAAGTAAGGTACTAATGCGCAGCATTTGTCTGTGGTCGCCATCGTGCTTCCTTTTTTTTCTGGTTACAAGGTTATGTTCCGGTTATGGGGCGTTGTTATCAACTAAGGTCATTTGACTACCGTATTGCCAATTTGTTGAAAACAGGCGGTGAGTCTGTTTTGTCAGTGCAGTGATAAAAATGTATTCTAACGCTATAGAATTTATTCAACAAGTTGGTTTGTTGGGTGGTAAATGTTAATTGTAGTGGTGGATTTGTATGCATTTTCTTTAGATGCTCAGCTTGATCGCCGTATATGACGTATGGTGTTTTTATGGCGGTGTAATTAATTCGCCTGGCTTGGCGTTCAGTTCAGGGTATGATCAATACGTGGTGATGAATCTTGCTCGTCGGTGTCTAGGGCATTGATGAGCGATGGTTTATGCCGTCCAACAAAGGATGGTCAGTGGGCTACGTTGCAAAGAGTGCTGTGTGTAGTGAGAGCCGCTGGAATACATGGCTGTAATGATGTTGGGTATGTGCTTCATTGGTCGATTTTTATGCCATGCCCGGACATTTTTTTCTTTTGTTGAGTATTTTGTAGTTTAAAAGCTCGGCCGAGTTTGTTTTGTAATAAAACATTGCGCTCAATTTGCGTGATTGTTCGCTTGCCTAATACGATAATCGTAGATTTACTAAGGCTTTTTATACCGCGTAGTCATTAAGATTGTTTGGTGTTTCTTTAATTACGTTCATTTTTTTAAAAATAATGGAAACTAAAATACCATAAATAGCTAATGCGACTGCACCATTGATCAGTTGAAGCAGTATCAGTTGCGAGGGGTATGCTATTAGCGTCCACTGATTAAATGCTTCTGGTATATGGGTTAATGCCGCGATCAGCAGGCCAAAGCACAAGCCTTTTTTCCAGCCCGCGCCGGGTATGGTGTTGTAAAAAAACAAGTATAAATAGATAAATGAGGATAAAAACACAATATGGAAAATGGTTCTTAGCATCAGCCAATTATCCTGTCCGCCAACGAACTCATAGGGTTTAATGATGGGGTGGTCTGTGAATTGTGCGCTTAAATCCCTGGCCATTGGGTTCATCCAGAGTAGATAAAATACAAACATCTGGAGTACGATGACAATTATACTTCCTATTACGGCTTTCTTGTAATTTACAATAATTCGCTGCATTTGATTTCTAAATCCTTTTAACCAATATATATCCTGGCAATCCCTTGCCACCGTATGCGGTAAGTATAACAAACCGTTTTCTGTGGCGGGATTGTATTGAATGGTGTGTGGTTTGTCTAAGCCTGTTATTTTGCCCGTTTGGGCATTGACATATTTACGTAATTAGGACATCTGTTGTCGAGTATTCTTTATTGCTCGGCCCAATGCTGACTGTACTGTCGCTGGGTTGCAGGGGCAGTGTTGGTTTGTGTCGATAAACGCTAAAAGCGGCATTGCCCGGGGTTTGTGGCGGCGTGATGGGGCGTTAGCACATTTTGGGGTGATATATACCGGCAGCGATTAAGGTTTAGGAGTCAATAGCATGGCCGCTTCATCCCATGGCCGTGTTGACCATCGCCGCGCTAATCATGGCGGCGTTAACTATGATTGCGTTAACCATTGTTGCATTAACCATAGAGGCATTAACCATGGTTGCGCTAAAACCGCGCTATAGTCCGGCTCACTTGTTATTTGGTCTAGCCGTGCAATGAATATGACGCACTCTTAACACCTAAGCCTGAAACGCTACGGGTATAGTATTCTGTGTACTTTAGGTCTAATTCATGAGGGGCAAGTTTAGCCGCCCGTCATGGACATAAAGCGAACCACTTGTTCGGGTTTTTCACGAAACTCATGTTTTTCCGGTTTTAATGCAATCGCTTTTATAATGGTCTCTTTAAGTTCCTTGTCGCTGATACCTTCTCTTAATAAGGGGCGTAATTCCAATTTATCGGATTGTCCCAGGCAGAGGTAAAGGGTGCCGTCGGCAGAGAGTCGCACGCGGTTGCAGGTTTCACAAAAGTGCTGTGACAGTGGGGTGATAAAGCCTATTTTTAACGAGGTGCCGGCGACGTTTACATATCTTGCCGGTCCGCCCCCCGGCATTAGGCTGGGAGTTAAGGTGAATTTTTTGCTGAGTTGGTTTTTAACGCTTTCTAAATCAACGAAGTGATCGCTTGCATTGCGTCCGGTATCACCAATGGGCATGGTTTCGATAAAACGTAGTGTAAAACCATGTTCGAGGCAAAACGCCACCATTGCTTCAACTTCGTCGTCGTTGACCCCTTTCATTAACACCATATTAATTTTGATGGGATGGAATCCGGCTTGTTTGGCGGCCATTAACCCATTAATGACTTTGTCTAGTTTGCCGCCATTGGTAATCGTGTTAAAGCGCGTTGCATCGAGGCTGTCGAGGCTGATATTGAGCCGGGAGACCTTGGCCGCCTTTAATGCCTGAGCGTGGCGGGCCAGCTGTACGGCATTGGTGCTAAGGGACAAGTCGTCGATTCCCGGCAGCTGCGCGAGTTGTTTCGCCAGCGCGGCAATATTTTTTCTTACCAGTGGCTCGCCTCCGGTGATGCGAATGCGGTGTACGCCAAGCTCCCCAAACGCCCCAATAACACGGATCATTTCGTCAAAGCTGAGCCAGTGTGCTGGCTCTTCAAAGTCTTTGTAACCTTTGGGCAGGCAATAAAAACACCGCAAATCACACCGGTCTGTGACAGACAGGCGCACATATTCAATTTTTCGACCAAAGGGATCAATCAGTGCCATTGATTACGAATGCCATCGTTAGGTTGCAAGTGCCATGGTTTGTAAATAGTCATGGTTGGCAAATGGTATAGTGAGTTAAATGTTGACGTCATCATCTATATGCCAATATTAATGTATTGGCCTACTTAAGGGAATGCCGATTTACCACAAACCTGGGGGCGGTTTAACCCTGCAAACCCCAGGTTTTTATCGTTATATGGCTATATTGTCTGATAATACAGGTTTTGCGGATGTTTGGCTTGTGCAAAGAAAAACCAGCGTTCAGCAATGAGGCCCGCGTATTGAATCGCAAAGGCCAGCACAAATAAGAGTAAGGCCTGTTGGTTGGCCAAGCCCAGGCTTAGCAGCACAATGGGCACAGGAAACACTAACACTAGAAAAACCCACTTGATGGATTTAAAAAATGCGGCGGTCTTACCATGAAAAAATTCGCGGGTATTGAATGAACCGCCCATGGCTCCCTGTGCTTTTTGCTGTATTTGAGTATGTCGTACGCCAATCGCAGTGGTTAAGTTAGACTTGTACTTCAGGCGATAATTACGTATCAACGATGCGCCACGAGTAAACAAGGCAAGCACTGTGAAAATAATTGCCCACAAGGCCATAAAGCCCAATAAGGATGATTGTTGTAAATGAGCATAAACCGCTGCCAGGGTGAACCCTGACGCCATGCCAAACAAGGTGTAGTTAATGGGTGTTAAGGCTGTGTGCCACTCCTGTAAAAATTTAAGGCAGGCGTAAATCATTCCTGTACAAATGAATAAGGCAAAACAGGTGACCACACCGATTACACCAACAATAATAGTCAAGCTGCCAGCCGGGATCGCGGTTGTAGCGTCTATTGCGGGGTCAATGTCAAAATAATGCAGTGCGCCATAAATAAACACCATCAGCATAAATAGGGGGAGCGCAATGACTTCGCGGGATAACCAGGACGTGCGCCACTGGGTGGCGGAGCGCCAGGCGCGTTCCGGGTGGCCTAGGTGAAAGAATGACGCAATTAAGCCACCGGTAAGAAACACCAATGCCACAATACTGCCATAAGCGTAAAACTCACTGGATTGTTGCGGAATTTTTTCCAGCAATGTATAGCATTGCGCGGCAAACAGGGCTAAGAAAAGTCCCTGGCCGGCACCGATGAGTGTGGTTAAAAAAATAACTGAAAATGGTGGATGCATTGCTGGTTAAACTCCTGCGACTTGCTAAACCTTAGCTGAATAAAACGAGTTGTGATTATTGTTTTGATAAACATTTTTTGCCTTAAGACATCACGGTTATTCCCGCGAGCCGGGGGAATAACCGCTGCCTGATTGCATGACATGCCATGATCGGTTGGTTATGAGCGTAAATACGTTCCGATGCGGGTTTACCATGAGGTCACGTCCTCAAGGAAGGGGCCATCATCGTCGGTAGATAAGGGACCTTCTTTCTTCAGCGGATTATCAATACGCGTCAGTTCGTCTTCATGGATGTGCTGCTTGGTTTTATGGCGTGGCAAATAATGGTTTGCTGGGTGAGTGCCCCATTCCGGCATTAAGGCATAACCGCCTTGTTCACGAATAGCGGTAGAGACTTCCGAATCCGGGTCGTGTACGTCGCCAAACAAACGGGCGCTGGTGGGGCACGACATAACACAGGCCGGTTTGCGTTCCTGTTCAGGTAAATTTTCGTCATAGATGCGGTCGACGCAAAGGGTACATTTTTTCATGACCTTTTCGTGCTCGTCCAGTTCGCGTGCGCCATACGGGCAGGCCCACGAGCAATAACCACAGCCGATGCATTTGTCGTAGTCCACTAAAACGATACCGTCTTCTTTGCGTTTATAGCTCGCGCCAGTGGGGCATACGGGCACGCAAGGTGGATCTTCGCAGTGTAAACAACTCTTAGGGAAATGAACCGTTTCAGTATTAGGAAATGTGCCTACCTCAAAGGTTTGCACTCGGTTAAAAAAAGTACCATTTGGTTCTGCCGCATAGGGATTGTCGTCGGACATTGTTCCGGCAGGTCCGGAGGTATTCCACTGTTTACAACTGGTGACGCAGGCATGGCAGCCGACGCACACATTGAGGTCAATGACCAATGCTAGTTGCGTCATGATGCATTCCTCTTTTTATTGTTGGTGAATGTTCCGGCAAAATAAGCCAGCCATTTTTTACGCTGTGCCTGACCAGGAACGGGTTGCATGGGGGTAAATTGGGGAGACGTGACTTGTTCTTCGTCTTCCCCGGCTTTGTAAACCCGAACCTGTACGTCGTACCAGGCAGCCTGTCCTGTGATGGGATCCGAGTTTGACAAATGTTCGCCGTCTTGGTTAGCCGGCAATTCTTCAGAAATTACGTGATTGAGCAAAAATCCTTTTTGAGATTCGTTGGCATCGGGCGTGAGGTTCCAGGCGCCGGACGCCTTACCGATGGCGTTCCAGGTCCACACAGTACCGGGTTCCACCGCTTCGGAAAAACGGCACATACAGCGAACTTTGCCGTGCATGGACTCAACCCACACCCAGTCGCCATCGTTAAACCCTGCCGATCGGCCCAGTTGTGGATTAACGTGTAAATAATTATGCGCGTGTATTTGCCGTAACCAGGCGTTTTGCGAATCCCAGGAGTGATACATGGCCATGGGACGCTGAGTGATCGCGTTTAGGGGGTACTTTTGTTTATCTGATAACTGGCCTTCCAGTGGTTCATAATAAAAAGGCAAGGGATCAAAGTAGGTTTCAATGCGTGACCGAAGCCGTTCCGGTGGTTGTTTACCAGCATATTTACCTTGCGCCGATAAGCGAAACTTTTGTAACACTTCGGAATACAGGTGGATATTGATGGGGTCAGCATGACGGGTAAGGTGGAAATGCTTGGCCCAATCTAAATACCCACGGTTCCAGTTGCGCATGTATTGGTATGACTTGGGTAATTCATAATGAAACACACAGTTATTTTTTTCGTACATTTCCCATTGCTTGGGGTTGGGTTCCCCGCGCATGAATTTTTCGCCACCTTTGCCACGCCAGCCAGCCAGAAAACCAATACCAGAATCTTTTTCTGTTTCGTGATTGACAACAAAATCGGGATAATCGCGATATTTGCGACTGCCATCCGGGTGGATAAAAGCGGGTAAACCCAGGCGACTCCCCAGTTCGATGAGCACGTCCTGAAAGGGTCTGCACTCACCCGTGGGGGGCAGTACGGGGATGCGGACGGAATCCACTGGTCCGTCAAACTCCGAAACGGGCCTGTCCAGCATGGACATAACATCGTGACGTTCCAGGTAAGTGGTATCCGGTAACACCAGGTCAGCGTAAGCCACCATTTCGGATTGAAAGGCATCACAGACAATTAAGAACGGTATTTTGTATTCGCCATCGTCGTTTTTATCATTCAGCATTTTGCGGACTTCAACGCTGTTCATCGTTGAGTTCCAGGCCATGTTTGCCATAAAGATCATCAACGTATCGATAGAATAAGGGTCGCCGCGCCACATGTTGGTAATGGCATTGTGCATCATGCCGTGTACTGATAGGGGGTATTCCCACGAGAAGGCTTTATCAATACGAATGGGTTCACCTTGCTCATCCACAAACAGATCATTGGGATCGGCTGGCCAGCCTAAGGGCATGCCGCCCAGCGGCGTATTGGGTTTGACGCCTTGTGGTCCATTGGGGGTTTTTGCACAGGGTGGAATGGGGCGGGGAAAGGGTGCCTTGTGGCGAAACCCACCGGGTCGGTCAATGGTTCCCAGGAGGCTCATTAAAATCGATAAGGATCGAATGGTTTGAAAACCGTTTGAATGAGCAGCAAGGCCGCGCATGGCATGAAATGCCACAGGATTACCGGTAATGGCTTCATGGTCCTTACCCCAGGCATCAGTCCAGGCAATAGGCAGTTCAATTTTTTCATCACGCGCGGTAATACCCATTTCATGTGACAGGCGTCGAATGGTATCTGCCGGAATACCGGTGATTTCCGCAGCCCATTCCGGGGTGTAGTCAGCAACACGGTCGACTAGCAATTGGAATGCAGTTTTTACCGGGGTATCGCCGTCCAATGTAAATTCGCCTAATAAATAAGGATCTGCCCCTTCTGTGTGGGTGCGTACGGCTTTATTGGTATTTCGGTCCCACCACATTTCATCTTGGGGATGGATTTTGCCGGCATCCTCCTCGGCGTCAAGATGCATAAACAAGCCGTAATCATCCTGGCTTTCATCCAGATTGACTAATTGTGCAGCATTGCTGTATTGAATAATGAATTCCCGGTCATAAAGCCCGGTTTTGATGATTTCATGAATCATCGCCAGAATTAAAGCACCATCGGTGCCCGGCTTGATGGGAACCCATTCATCGGCAATAGCGGAATAACCGGTGCGTACTGGGTTGATGGAAACAAACCGGCCGCCGTCACGCTTAAATTTGGATATGGCAATTTTTAATGGATTGGAATGGTGGTCTTCGGCAGTGCCGAACATCAGGAACATGCGGGCACGGTCAAGGTCGGGGCCACCAAACTCCCAAAATGAACCACCAATGGTGTAGATCATGCCCGCTGCCATATTAACGGAACAGAAACCACCGTGAGCAGCATAATTTGGGGTGCCGTATTGTTTTGAAAACATGCCGGTTAACGCTTGCATTTGGTCGCGGCCGGTAAACAAGGCAAATTTTTTCGGGTCTGTGGCGCGTATGTGCTTCAAGCGCTCTTCCATGAGGGAAAACGCTTCATCCCAGCTAATGGCTTCAAATTCGCTGTCGCCACGATTAGCACCTTCCCGGCGACGCAAAGGCTGGGTGAGTCGTGCTGGCGAGTATTGTTTCATGATACCGGAGGAACCTTTAGCGCAAAGTACCCCTTTATTCAGCGGGTGATCCGGATTACCTTCGATATAACGCACTTCCCCATTGCGTAATGTGACACGAATACCGCAGCGGCATGCGCACATATAACAAGTGGTGTTTTTTACTTCGATGCTTTCATCGGCGTTACGGTGGTTGTCGCTAGGTTGTGGGTTGTCTTTAACGGCCATTCGATGATCCTGCTGATTGCGAATTGAGCATTATATATCAGTATATTTTAATATAGCTAATCAACTAAATTCAGCGTGAGATAGAAAAAATGTATTCAGTTCAATGGGGTGTTGATTGTACGGCAATTCTATAATACTCGCTAAGTTGATTAACGCCGTGCTGGGTTTGGCGCTTTTTATCGGGCTAAGCGGTATTGGGTCTTTCGTTTTGTTAAGTCGGTAGCAAATTTAACGCCAGCGGTATTCGTGCGCGTTGGCATTCGGTGTCTCGGTGATTGGTTTCGAGCATTAGTTCCGAGCATTAGTTCCGGGCATTTGTTTTGAGCACTTAAGTTTCGAGTACTTAAGTTTCGAGCATTAGCTGCGGGAATGAGCACCGCAGCAAGTCAACGTGCCACACACGTGCTTGTAAAGAGAATAGCAGACTATAGCCGTATTAGTGTTTTAAATGAAGTTGTCGAGTTTGTAGGTGACGTTGAGTTGTGTCATTTGCTTGTTACTTACTACTGGCGTCCATAGACAATAAAGAGTATCTTTTATTCTACTCTATTATCGAGGATGGGCTATTTACTTCGTGTTGGTTTATTAATGCGGTAATTAAAACACCCGATTACATTTAAGCGACATTAGTGCATAAAATAGAACCACCGTTGAGGATGCGTCTTACTCGTATACCGATACACGATGTACAACAAACAACGTTGAGTCACGATACTTATACTACAACCATTGAGCAATCATTAGGCTATTGTTTACAACCATTGATATTTGCAACCATTGATCTTTAACAATCATTGAGCAATGGTAATTAAGAATGGTAACGAAAACGATAATGTATGACGAGCAATTATGATGAGCAATAATGGTAATGACGAGTCGTCGCAACGTAATATAATGTAGCAATCCCGCAAGGGATCAGTAGGAGGGAAGCGCATGGTGGAAGCGGTAGCAACCAACCAAACCATCCTGGTTGTTGGCGGCGGCATTGCGGGCATGACGGCAGCGATCGAAGCGGCAGAATGCGGCAAGCAGGTTATCCTCATCGAAAAAACCCCTGCGGTGGGCGGTCGTATCACTCGTTTGTATAAATATTTCCCTAAGCTATGCGTACCATCCTGTGGGTTGGAGATCAATCTACGGCGCTTAAAAGCCAATCCAAATATTCGATTAATCACCCTGGCCGAAGTCACCCAAGTCAGTGGGCATGCGGGTGACTATTCGGTCACTGTGACCATCAGCCCCCGTTTTGTTAATGAACATTGTACTGCTTGTGGTGATTGCGCCAACGTGGTCGAAGCCGAGTTTGACGACGAGCACAATTACGGCATGAAAAAGCGTAAAGGCGCTTATTTGCCGTTTCCGATGGCTTATCCACAACGTTACGTGTTGGATGCGCGCATGGTTGCCACGGCAGATGGGGAAAAAGCCAAAGCGGCTTGCCAATTTGACGCCATCGAGCTGGATATGCCGGTACAAACACTGGAACTCAAGGCCGGTGCCGTCATTTGGGCCACCGGCTGGCAACCTTATGATGCCGCCAAGATCCAGCCCTATGGGTATGACCGCTACCAAAATGTCATTACCAGCGTTGAATTTGAGCGTTTGATGGATCCGTTGGGACCAACCGGGGGGAAATTGTTGCGACCGTCCGATGGTAAGGAAGCAAAGGATATCGCCTTTATTCAATGTGCCGGTTCCCGTGACCAACATCATCTGAAACATTGTTCGCGCATTTGTTGCATGGCCAGCCTGAAACAAACCACCTATGTGCGTGAACAATACGGTGATGAAGGCAAGTCCAGCGTGTATTACATCGATATTCGAGCGATCGATCGCATTGATGATTTTTACCAGAAAATACAAGCCGATGAAAATGTCACGTTCATTAAATCCAAGGTTGCCAATATCACTGAAGATCACGCCACCGCCAACCCTGTTTTACATGGTGTGAATACGGAGGGTTATCACCGTTATAGCAACCCGCATGACTTGGTGGTGTTAGCCATCGGCATGGAGCCCAGTGTACCGAAAGGGGCATTTCCCGTTGACGTTGTTATCAATGACAATGGTTTTATCGAGCAGGATGAAAAAAATGGGGCGATTTATGCGGCTGGTTGTGCGTCAGATGCCCTGGATGTAAACCGCGCCGTGCAAAGTGCGACCGCTAGTGCACTGCGGGCGATACAGGTGGTTAATCGTGTTGCAGGGACGGAGGGGTAAGACAGTGTCAGACGAACTAAAAATCGGTGCGTATATTTGCAAAGGATGCGGGTTGGGCGAGCGCCTGCAAGGTGCCAATCTTGCGATGATCGCTGAACGCGAAGGCAAGGCCAATATTGTGCGGGAACACGAGTTTTTGTGTAACGCCGAAGGCGTTGCCATGATACAAAACGACATTGATAACGAAGGCGTTAACCGCGTCGCCATTTGCGCCTGTTCGCGCCGTGCTAAAACCGAGGCGTTTACGTTTGATAAGGTTGCCATGAGTCGTGGCAATTTACGCGAAGGCGTCATCTGGGTAAGGCCTGATACGGATGAGCTGCGTGAATCCACCGAAGAGATGGCGGCTGACTATGTGCGTATGGCGGTTGCAGAAGTGAAATATATGAAGCCGCCCAAGGTTAACGAAAAAGCGGAGTATAACCGGCATATCCTAGTGGTCGGTGGTGGCATTAGCGGCATGACCTCGGCCATAGAAGCCGCTAAAGCGGGTTATCAGGTGGATATTGTGGAAAAAAGTAGCGTGCTGGGTGGGGCCGCAGCAAATCTCTATAAACGCATTCCTGATAAAGGTCCGTATCAGAAACCGATGGATACCGGTATTGATACGATGCTTGGTATTATAGCAGCGGATAGTAAAATTAATGTGCATTTGAATGCGACGACGACAAAAATCGATGGTGCCCCCGGCCATTTTACGGTGGATATTAGTACTGAAAGTGGTTCTACCGAGAAGAAAATAGTTGGCGCTGTTATTCAAGCCTCCGGTTTTTTCCCCTACGATGCCAATAAGCTGCCCGAGTTGGGTTATGGCAAGACCATGGATGTTGTTACTCAGATGGAGCTGGAAGCCCTGGCCAAAGCCGCTAATGGGGGGGCGATAAAACGGCCTTCTGATGGCAAGGAGATTCAGAGCGTTGTGTTTGTGCAATGCGCCGGACAACGCAGCGATAAAGAAGGGCACTTACCGTACTGTTCCGGGCATTGTTGTTTAACCTCGATTAAGCAGGCGATATACTTTAAAGACGCCAACCCAGGGGTGGATACCAATGTTATTTACACGGATCTGCGCACACCCGGTGCGGGGGGTGAAGATTTTTATCGCAGTGGCCAGGAACGGGGTATTATCTTTACCAAAGGTATTGTCACCGAGGTGGTTCCCGGCGATCAGGCTACCGTTAAATTTAAAGACTTGATTCTTAACCAGGACACAGAGGAAAAGGTGGATCTGGTGGTGCTTGCCACCGGTATGATTGCTAACTCTGGCATTAACATCGATCAGGAAGAAGAGGCAAAAGCGGCTGCTGAAGCGGGTACCACCGTTGCCGTGGACTTTATTGACAAGCGAGAATCTGTCTTAAATCTCACCTATCGACAGGGGCCTGACCTGCCGCATTTAAAATATGGGTTTAATGATTCACATTTTATTTGTTTTCCTTACGAAACCCGGCGCACGGGTATTTACACCACCGGCCCGGTACGTCGCCCTATGGATATGCAACAAGCCGTTGAAGATGCCACCGGCGCTGCTTTAAAAGCCATTCAGGCCATAGAGAACGCCGGCCAGGGGAGAGCTGCACATCCACGCTCTGGTGATTTGTCGTTTCCCAGTTTTCAGCGCGAAGGTTGCACCCAATGCAAACGATGCACCGTAGAATGTCCGTTTGGTGCTATCGATGAAGATAAAGAGCGATTTCCTGTCTTTAATGAATCACGTTGTCGTCGTTGCGGTACCTGCATGGGGGCGTGCCCGGTGCGCGTGATTTCCTTTGAAAATTATTCCATTGATACCGTCGGCCAGCAATTAAAGGCTGTGGATATTCCCGATGAGTTTGATGAAAAGCCGCGCATTTTAGTGCTGGCGTGTGAAAACGATGCGTATCCGGCATTGGACATGGCAGGCATGAATCGAGTGGAATACAGCGCCTTTGTGCGTATTATTCCGGTGCGTTGCTTAGGGTCAACCAATTTGGTCTGGATTACCGATGCACTCAATAGTGGTTACGATGGCGTGGTTTTAATGGGCTGTCAAAAGGGTGAAAATTACCAATGCCATTTTGTGAAGGGGTCCGAAATTGCCCATACCCGTATGAGTAAGGTCGATGATACCTTGCAGAGTTTATCGCTTGAGAAGGAGCGCGTTGCCACCTATGAAGTTGCCATTACGGATGTCCAGCGCGCGCCGAAACTGATCAACGATATGGCGGAAACCATAGGAAAGATTGGTATGAGTCCGTTCAAATTCTAGGTTGGGGAGACGCACGAATGAGTACTGCAAATGTCGCTGCGATAGAATCCTATCGCAATAACTTTTTAAAAGAAGTTGAGGGCAATGTTGAGGAAGGTGAGTGGGTAAAAATGTGCATGCAGTGCGGTGTCTGTTCCGGTTCATGCCCGCTGGGTTCCGCTTGGGCGCACCCTCCTCAGGAAATCTTTATGATGATCCGCGCTGGTAAGCGCGAAGAAGTGTTGCGCTCCGATTCCATGTGGATGTGTACCTCATGTTATAACTGTATCGTGCGTTGCCCCCGGGGTTTGCCGATTACGCATATTATGCACGGCTTGGCGCACTATGCCGAACGTTTAGGGCTTGCGCCTAAAAACCAGCCCACCCGTAAATTTTCATTACTGTTTTGGGATAACCTCGTCAAGACAGGGCGTGTTAATGAAACCACTCTGGGAATAAAATTATATTTTATGAACGGATTTGTTGAAGGTGTCAAAACCGCACTAAAAAATGCCTCTATTGGGTTGGGTTTAATGAAAACCAAACGCATGAACCCCATGGCTTTGATTGCGCATAAGGGTTGCAAAGGAAAAAATGACATCCACAAAATCATTGCCAAAGCACGCGAAATTGAGCAGGCAAAAACACAGCAACCAAAAGCATAATAACAATACCGGTATTTCGATAAGCGAGACATCGTCTCAGGAGATAACGCATGGCTAAGAAAGAATATTCATTTTATCCCGGTTGTTCCTCAGAAAAGATGGGGTCGGCGTCAAATTACATGACATCCGTCAATGCTATGTGTGATGAGTTGGATATTACACTCAATGAAATACCAGATTGGAACTGTTGTGGCGCCTCCATTGGTTATGCCGGTGGTGGTGAGCTACCGCGACTGGCGTTGAATGCCCGAAATCTGGCGTTATCAGAACAGCATAACCCTAACCAGGATGTGGTGGCCACCTGCGCGGCATGTTGGTTGTCTGCGCGGGAAACCAAAGAACGCTTGCAGGAAGATAGCCAACTGATGCGGGAAACCAACCAGGCATTGGCGGAGGCAGGCTTAAACTATAAAGCCGAACAGCCAGTGCGCCATATGGTGGAAGTGTTAATTGAAGATTTTGGTTATGAAGCCCTGGGCGAAAAAGTCAAAAAACCGCTGGAGGGAATCAAAATTGCGGGTTATGTGGGGTGTCAAACCAACCGGCCCTTTGGTATTGATGGTGAGTCTTACGAGAATCCCATGTACCTGGATAAGTTGGTGGAAACACTGGGGGCTGAACCGCTGACAAAGTATGAGAAAAAGGTGCAGTGTTGTGGTGGTGCCCTGGCGTTCTCTGAGCCGGAAAAAAGTCAGGCTATGATTAAGGAGATTATCGAATCCGCTTATGATAACGGTGCTGACATGATCGTGACTCCTTGCCCGGTATGCCAGCTTAATACTGAGGTGTATCAGGATCAAATTAACAAAACCTACGGTACGAAATTTAATATGCCAGTGGTGTATTACAGTGCATTAATGACAGTGGCTTATGGCCAGAATGCCAAGGCAGCCGGGCTTGATGGCCAGGTGATAAAAGCCAAAAAGCTGGAAGATATTGCCGGGAAATAATGGCCGAGAATTCTTTACCGGGTGACTTATTGTCGGGAAACTTATTGCGGGAAACTTGATGTGGGGAACTTGATGTGGGGAACTCATTGCTGGGGAATAAGATGGCAATGGTTTGAAAGGTTTGCTCCTGGGGCACTTTTTTATGTTGCTTAGTGTTTTACGGTTTAATTTAGTCCGGTTGATCCTCTATTGTCGTCAAGCGCGTTGTTGCCTCGCCATAGCGAATGCCTTCCTGGTGTGAACGAAATAATGTCAGGATACTGCTTATGTCCTTTCCCACAAAAACAAAACCATTAGGACGTGGCTGGCCTGTCAGGGTGGGTAATGGTTTGCTGCTGGCGAATCCCCAAAGGGTTTCTTCGCCGTAAGGTGGGCTGACCGTGAAGCGAAAAGGCTGCTCACTATTGGGTATTGCCAAAAACAACCCGGCTTTGTAAAAGTGATGTGATGATAATTTATTTGGCAATATCTGAATTAAATCACCGCTGGCATCCTGATAGATAAGTGAGAGATAAGCATTTTTATCCAGGCTAACCATGAATGAAATAACATCACCCTGTTTAAAGGTTTGTCGATCCCCTAAGTGAGTGGTAATGTCCAGTTCGATGGGGTCATTGCTAAGGTGTTTTGTTTCAGCGAAGCACACACTTGTAAAGAGCATATAGCTTATCAGGAAGGGGTTCTTTACTAACGTCATCATTAATTTTTTATCTTTGCCGCGTCTAGCCGCATTTTCACAGGGTTCACGTGATCTCGTTTGTCTCTTGATGCCACATCGAATGTTATTCAGTGGGAAATACGCGCGGTCTTCCGTTCCTTCAAAAAACTCGATGTGAAACTACTATCCAGCGCGATATGTTTAACCACAATCATTATTCGCCACAAAAGATAAGGGCAATGTCTTCGATTTCCCTTTTACCTTGTTACGATTCCTTAAGTCCGAAAGACGCCCTGCACAAGAAATTAATTGCTGCAAATGTTATCGTATGCGATATGTCGTTAAATATCGAGGGCGACGCTTGTTGCGTCATGTTATTCAGAATACGCGAAAGTATTGCCAAATGTTATATGTTTTTCAAGTATAGACTTATCAGGGGTGTCTGGATGATACCGGTTGATGTGAGATGCTTTATTGTTGATAGCGTGGTGGAACAATCGTGGTGAACCACTATTCTTGGACGTATGTTGTTGTCGGACTATTGGTGTTACTGGGCATTGGGCTATTTTTCTACAACACCAATTGGCCGGACCATGAGCTTGCAATGGCGTTGCCAGTAGCCTCAAGCTTGGAAGGCGTCAGGGGGCAAGGTGTCGATGTGCCTGATAATATCGCCAGTACCCCTGTTATTGCTGCTGAGCCTGCGAAAAACGGTGAAGACTCTGCCGCGCATACCGAATGGCCGCATACTGGAGGAAAGCCGCAACGATTAAATAGGGGGCAAGATTTTATCGCGGAGTTGGGCTCAGGTGTTTTGGACTCAGGCCTTTTGGACCCAAGCGTGGTTGTAGATAACTACTATACGGCCTGGCGCGCTCAACGTAAGGATCAATTAGCGGCATTATGGTTAACGCTGAGTCAATGCGAGCCTTGTATCACGCTGTTGGTTGAGCAGATGCTTAGTCATAACCTGGAGAAAGGACTCATCTGGGAACTGGCCATTAAGATGGTGGCGCTGCACACTGATGCCGTACTGCCGGTTTTTAACGCTCTCATTGACCCGTCTGAAAACCGCAGTATCGCTATCATTTTATCTGAGAAATTGATTGTCGATGGCCGGAAGGAATATGTTGCCAGCGTTTTCGAGGCCATTCAGGTTGCGGAACAAAGCGGGCATGATGCGTTTGCACAGCAGCTAACCTGGGTGATTGCCAAGTTAACGAATCCTGAGGGGGTTGGTCCCGTGTTGGATATTATTGCAGGCAGAGTCGTAGCATCACCGGCTTATGCGAGTCATGTGTCACGGGTTTTCAGTAAAACGGTGCTCAATATACCGGATAAGGCTTTTATGTCCGATACAATGAGTCGTTATTACCTTTCGGCGGATACCATTGAAAAGGAGAAGTTGTGGGACGTTGTTCGTCACCATCCAGGTACCCTGGTGCAGCTTGCGGTACACGCCAATGCCGATGGCCAGAGTAGCAATGTCGAAAAATATGCCAATGCTGTGACACAACTGCCCGACATTCGGGCGATTGATGGTGTTATGAAATTACAGGGCAGTGTTGAGCAATCACCGGGTTATTTTATTCATTTAATTCAAACGGTGGTTAACAAAAGGGGTAATGCCAAGGCCTTGAATCGTTTGGATGATTATTTGAGGCACCTCAATGTCAGTACTGAGTCCCGCCTTCTTGCTGCTGAAGGTTTGCTGGCCGTAAAGCACATCCCGCAGTCGCGCCAGATTTTGAATAAAGCGCTGAACCAAGCCCATTATCCCGATCCCGAGGTATTGTCTTACATTAGTGCTCGCCTGTAGTCAGTCAGGTACTATTATCCTTGATTCCGCCGTTGATCGCGCAAAAATGAGCTAACGCTATGAATGCGATTAATTTTTACCTATGACCACCTGCACTGCTTGAGTGAGCACGCCACGATCTGCATCGCCGTCCTGATTGCCCGCCTGACGTCGCAAAAAAGTCACTAAGGACCCGCCATTAACGTTTTTTTTTGCTTCGCCAGTCGAACCAATTAGAGCCACTCGGTTTTCGTTCCAAACACGACCCTACCGATGCCATTCATGGGGTCGTCCAACGGTGGAATTTAGGATTATTGTTGGTTTAAAAGTAGCCGATAGTGTTGCATGAAGGATAGTTTACAAGCTATCGAATATAGCGAAATAATGTTGCAGCTGAAGTCTTCGTTAATTTTTTATTACAGTATTTTTGTTTCAGGTCGTTACTTATCAAGTAGATAGCTTTTTAGAAAATGAGATAACATTTTTACTAAAGTTAATCAGTTATTCACCGATATTTTTGAATATCGAATAGCCGGTTAACGATAATCCGGAATATTTTGCGAGTAGTACCGTAAATATTACCGTGGTAGTGATGAGTTTCCCCGCTAAAGAACGTGTTAATTTTTGATAACCGAACAGAAAGTTATACGATTATGAAAAATAGAATAGCATCAATGAGTAAGCACAAAGTAACCCTATTGGTATGCATGGTTATGCTATGGACAGTTGAGTCAAGCGCGAGTGCTGATAATTCGGAAAAAGGCACCTTTCTGGTGGCCAGCTTAGCAGATGATGTTAGAGGCTGGTTTGGCGGAGGAGATGAGCCTACGTCGAAAGCCAAACACAAGGCACTGTACAAAGAATGGGTATTACCCGATGTGGCGCCTTCACCCAAAAATAACCGCATGGAAGCAAAAAAAGCGGAATTAGGCAAAATGTTATTTTTTGATCCCCGCTTAAGTGGCGACGGGAAAATGTCGTGTGCTACCTGTCACAACCCACAATATGGGTGGTCAGATGGATTTCCCACCGGGCGCGGTCATAAAAATATGGTACTCGCCAGGGCAACGCCTACCGTGATTAATGTGGGGTTTAATAAAATTTTAATGTGGGATGGGCGTGAGTCAACGCTGGAAGAGCAGGCGATGGGGCCTATTCTAAACCCCGAAGAAATGAATAACACCGTTAAAAAAATGCTGCGTACATTAAAGGGTATCCCTGAGTATGTCAGAGTGTTTAAAGAAGCCTTTTCCGGATTACCACCCACAGAAGGCGCTTATCGCCGGGCAATGGCCATGTACCAACGAACCATTGTGGCAAATGATTCCCGTTTCGACCGCTGGGTAAGTGGTAAGACCGATGAAATGAGCGCTGAAGAAAAAGAGGGTTTTAAGATATTTACGGATCCAGAGCGCGGCAACTGTGCAGTTTGTCACCGTCCGCCCAACTTCACGGATAATGGTTTTCATAATATAGGGTTGGCATCATTTGGTAAAAAGAACCCTGATCTGGGCCGCTTTAATCAGAAACCAGTAAGAATTACCAAAGGGGCGTTCAAAACACCGCCGCTACGTAATATTACAGAAACATCCCCTTACTTTCATGACGGCTCCGCGCAAACATTACGCGATGTGGTGGAGCACTATGCCGCAGGCGGTGCGGTGCGCACGAATCTGTCGCCGAACCTGAAATCCCTAAGCTTATCTTCACAGGAAAAAGCAGCACTTGTGAAATTTTTAGAATCGTTAACCAGTGAAATCGACCCAGACCTGTATAAGGTTAGATTGCCTAGATAGAGGAAGTATAGATCCATGAATGTAAAAGTATTATTGTTATTAGCCGTGAGTTCAGTTATCTCCTTTAATGTAAGTGCTAAAGAGCACTTTGTTACCCAGAAAAACATTAAATTCTCAACGCCAATACAAGTGGTTGCTCCAGGTGACGTCGTTACTTTTAAAAACGATGATAGTGTCGTGCATAACCTCATTAGTCTCACCGAGCCGATTAAATTCAATTTTGATGATTTTCGGCCTGGGATGTCACGTACTATTGAAATGAGTGAAGTTGGCGTTGTTGACGTGGAATGTTCCATACACCCGGGTATGAAAATGAGCATCTTTATCTGGGATAAGCGCTAAAACTTAATCTCCATCTGCCGTGATCACGTGCCGTTCACCGTAACAGGGCGGGTCCCGGCGTAACAGGGAAGGGGCCAGCATAACAGGGAAGGGTTCCGGCGTAACAGGGAGAGGTCCCGGCGTAACAGGGAGAGGTCCCGGTGTAACAGGGAGAGGTCCCGATGTAACAGGGAGAGGTCCCGATGTAACAGGGAAGGGTTCCGGTGTAACAGGGAAGGGTCCCGGTGTAACAGGGAAGGGTCCCGGTGTAACAGGGAATGGCCCCACCATAACCGGGAAGAGTTCCAACCCAACAGGGCGGCTATACCGCCAAATAGTGATCAAATTCGATCAAATGACAAACAGCCCCAGGCTTGGCCCAGCGCATTATCAGGGCATAAGCCTCCAACCCGGCCGCCGCAACAACCACCGCTTTTCCTCCCAATCTCTCAAGCTGGCCAAATAACACTCAGCCCCGCTAACAACAGCACTTTTTCTACCCACGACTGCTCTCCCCAAAAAAACCACGCCAATCATCCTACATTCCGCCGTTGACTGCGCATCAATGCGCTAACCCCCTGAGCGCATTCAACATCGACGAATATCCATCGTCACGGTTTGAGTGACCACGCGGCGATAACCCCTGCACTAAGGGACAGTAACCGACGCATTGAGCAAAAATAACGGTATAAAGGTGACTTATTACCCTTTAAACACCGGACAACGTCAGTAGAATAACCCCGGTGTAAAAAACAAAGCGGCACCTTAAGTAAGCTGATAACAAGCCAATGCCATATACATATTTAGCCTATAAAAAATAGGCCAACGTCGGTGTTAACCGGCGGTTAACGCGCCATAACCAACGCCAACACGAAAACTAAAACTAAAACTAAAACTAAAACCAACCCAAGGGAGACCTCACATGGCAAAAGCACAGGCCATGCTGCGCACCACCAACGGTGACTACTGGATCAGTCATCTGCCCATGAACAACCCGCCCATCAGTTTTGACACTGAAGCCGAGGCCCTGGCCTTTGTGCAGCCCCTCATGGACGACCCCGGCAACCGCGAATCCCTGCAACACGCCTATGTCAATGTTTATGGCGGCCCCCACGGCTGCGACGCCACCACCCTGGCCGCGGCCCTCTATAAGCAAACACTCCAGTGCAGCGCCGTTACCGGCGGTGGCCTATTGGCCGCGCCTGCCGCCACCCCCGCCATTGCCCGCATAACACCCGCGCCCAAGGCACAAGCCCGGCCCCAAACCGACACACCGCAACAAGCCCTGCGCTACAAAATTCAGCTCGAAATCGCCGGGCAACATCCTCGCCTCAACCTCTCGGGCCAGCTCGCCATTAGCCACGCCAGCACCCCCAATAAGCGCCACGCCATTCCCACCACCAATCACAGCCACGACAAACACCGCATCGAGTGGCATCTCGAGAAGGTCGACAATGTCCCGCACCAGCTGTGGTACAGCATCGCCATGCAAGGCAGCACTCCCATGCACCTGCGCCTGTGCGAACAACTGGCGCCCGTGGAACACGGCACACAAACGGCGCGCTGGCCCACCGTGTTAGTGCCCTTGCAACTGCTACGGCTCAGTGATCCCCCCAGTGATCCACCGCGCCATGCCCGGGAAAATGCGGCGGAAAACGCCCAGGACAACACTCGCGACAATCCCCGAGACAATGCCCGAGACAATGCCCGCCTGCTCAACGGCGGCTGGGTTTATGTGTTTATCAATGGCTACTTATTTCGTGAATTGCAGGTCATTAACGATAACGGCGTTATGCGCGATGTGGACCTGGGGGCTAACGATGGCGTCGGCGACCAACGCCGCGCCCGAGGGGGCTACCTCGACCACGTACTGGTCCCTTATCGAATCAACGGCCAGCCACAACGCATCGAAATCGCCTATTCCCGCTTACCCTTCACCTGGGAAACCCTGGGTCGGCTAGGCGGCATCGCCCCCAGCGATGATCGTTTTTTCGATAAGGACAAACGCACCCTGCACGCCATCGCCCGGGATAACGACCTGTGTCAACAATGGCTGCAAGCCGTAGACTTATCCGGTTATGGGGCGGGCTTTCAGTCAAGCAATTCCTCAAGCAACAATTCCTCAAACAACAATTCCTCAAACAATCTCTCAACCAACAACGTCGGCCCCATCGCCAGTGCCCTACCGCCGGGTGCAGGGATAGACCGGCTAAAACACAGTCGTCACCACGCCCTGCCCGTGGTGTACTTGCACGACAAACCCGTCAAGAAACGGGTGATTCCCGTGATTTATGTGCCCGGTATTTTTGGCTCCCGCCTGGAACGGCCGGGCACCGAGCCTGAAGATCAATACGTGTGGGACCCGGATGCCGAGGAGGATATCATGTCCCACTTCGCCAAAAATTTCTGGTCGGGGCTATTTCGACGCACCTGGAATGATAAAGAAATCAATTTAAAAGTAGAGCGCCTGCATGATGCCAATGCCCGCGTCATGAACGACTACAATGCTGACGGTAAAAAAGTCATTGTAAAAGCCCTCAAAAAATCAACCCACGTCCAACAAGAGGCCGCTCAGACCAGTA
>Ga0316204_10000160_pt1 | contig 280216 bp, 290 predicted proteins | sample 6monrhotite_MG_2_FD_205661 | JGI IMG/M metagenome (GOLD analysis project Ga0316204, IMG submission 205661) | Microbial mat bacterial communities from mineral coupon in-situ incubated in ocean water Damariscotta River, Maine, United States -... | ecosystem: Environmental > Aquatic > Marine >... | reverse complement strand
GGTGATCGCATCACCATCGAGGTCGAGCTCATCACGCCGATCGCGATGGAGCAGCAGCTTCGGTTCGCCATCCGCGAGGGTGGTCGTACGGTGGGCGCTGGCGTCGTCGCCAGCATCATCGACTAGTTCAAGCGCCACCTTCGGGTTGCGGGCGTCCCTCGGGGCGCACTTTATGGGGCGGCGTTCTGCGCCGGCCCGGACAACGGGGTAGGGCAGTGCCCGCCTCGTCCACGGAGAATCAATGGCTGCCGGCAACAAGATTCGGATTCGCCTGAAGGCGTACGACCACAAGCTCCTCGACAAGTCTGCACGCGAGATCGTCGAGACGGCCAAGCGCACGGGCGTCGATATTCGCGGCCCGTTCCCGCTTCCCACCACCATCAACCGGTGGACGGTGTTGCGTGGTCCGCACATCGACAAGAAGTCGCGGGAGCAGTTCGAGCGTCGCACGCACCACCGTCTCCTCGACATCCTCGAGCCCACTCAGCAGACCGTCGATGCGCTAATGAAGCTCGATCTGTCCGCTGGTGTTCACGTCGAGATCAAGCTCTCCTGATTTATGGCGGCTGCCGGCCGTCCATGCGGAGTAGGAACATGCCTACCGTCGATGTATACAATGTGAACCGTGAGAAGGTTGGCTCCTTGGACCTCGCCGACGCCGTGTTTGGCGCGGAAGTCAAGGAACACCTCTTCTATGCCATGGTTCGCTACCAGCGCGCGGCTGCCCGTCAGGGCACCCACAAGGCGAAAGAACGTGCCGAGGTCCGCGGAGGCGGCAAGAAGCCGTTTCGCCAGAAGGGCACGGGGCGCGCTCGCGCGGGCACCACTCGGTCCCCGTTGTGGCGTGGAGGCGGTGTCGTCTTCGGCCCTCGGGTTCGGAGCCACGCGTTCAAGCTCAACAAGAAGGTGCGGAAGGCAGCTCTGTGCTCTGCACTGAGCCGTCGCTGCAGCGAGTCGCGCATTGTCGTGCTCGATGAGCTCTCCTTTGACGCTCCGAAGACCAAGCAGGTCACGGAGCTGATGAAGCGGTTCGAGGTTTCTGACATGCTGCTGGTGGCGATGCCCGATGAGAACATCGCGCGTTCCGCTAGCAACCTGCAGTCGGTTACCGTCGTCCCGCCGGAGGGCGTCAACGTGTACGACGTGCTTCATCGTGGCCACATCGTGGTCACCAAGGACGCTGCTTCGGCTTTGGCCGAACGGCTGGGAGGCTGACATGCTCCTCAAAGACACGCTGGTTCGCCCGCTGATCACTGAGAAGAGCACCACTGGTCTGGCTTCAGAGCGCGCTCACGCGTTCGAAGTGGCTGTGGATGCCGACAAGAACCGCATCAAGCGGGCCATCGAAGAGTTCTATGGCGTGAAGGTCGAGGCTGTTCGCACCATGATCGTGCGCGGCAAGACCAAGCGTTTCGGTCGCCACTTCGGCAAGCGCAAGAACTGGAAGAAGGCCTACGTGACTCTCGCCGAAGGCGAGACGATCAACGTCTTCGAGTAGGAGTCCGAGTCCATGGGTACCAAGAGGTTCAAGCCGACATCCAACGGTCGGCGCTTCATGACAGGGTCGGACTTCGCCGAAGTGACGACGTCCAAGCCCGAGCGAAAGCTCGTGGTGAAGCTCGGTAAGTCCGGCGGTCGCAACAACCGCGGTCGCATCACTGTCCGCCACATCGGTGGTGGTCACAAGCGGCGTTACCGTCTGATTGATTTTCGGCGCGACAAGAATGGGGTGCCCGGCAAGGTCGCCACCATCGAGTACGACCCCAACCGGTCGGCACGCATCGCGCTCATCCACTTCGCTGACGGCGAAAAGCGCTACATCCTGCATCCGGTCGGATTGAAGGTAGGGGACGAGGTTGTTACCTCGAACTCCGCCGACATCCAGCCTGGAAACTGCATGGAGCTGCTGTCCGTGCCCCTGGGTACGTTCGTGCACAATGTAGAGCTGTCGTCGGGTCGCGGGGGGCAGCTATGTCGCTCCGCTGGGGCTTACGCCCAGGTGATGGCTAAGGAAGACGGGTACGTCACGCTTCGACTGCCGAGCGGTGAGAATCGCAAGGTCTGGGGGCGCAACCGCGCCACCATCGGCCAGGTCGGCAACACGGAGCATGGCAACCAGGTGTGGGGGAAGGCGGGTCGTACGCGCTGGCATGGGGTTCGCCCCACCGTGCGTGGCACCGCAATGAACCCGGTCGACCACCCCCATGGTGGTGGTGAGGGTCGCTCCAAGGGCCGCCATCCCGTCACGCCGTGGGGCCTTCCCACCAAGGGCTACCGTACGCGGCCCAAGAAGAAGGCCTCCAACAAGTTCATCGTGAAGCGCCGCAACAGCAAGTAGTGGCGAGGAAGCACCATGTCTCGTAGCGTAAAGAAGGGACCGTTCATCGACGGTCATCTGCTGAAGAAGATTCGCGAGGCCCGAGATTCGGGCAGCAATCGCGTAATCAAGACGTGGAGCCGTCGCTCCACTATCGTGCCCGAGATGATCGGTCTGACCTTCGCGGTTCACAACGGTCGTCAGTTCGTCCCCGTTTACGTGACGGAGCAGATGATCGGTCACAAGCTCGGAGAGTTCTCCTCCACCCGCACCTTCCGGGGCCATGCTGCCGACCGGAAGGGCAAGGTCCGCTAGGAGCTCCCAGTGGAAAGCCGTGCCGTTCTCAAATTCGCCCGCATCTCACCGCAGAAGGCCCGCCTCGTCGCGGACTTGGTTCGCGGTAAGGACGCTTCCGAAGCCGTCGAGTTGCTGACCTTTCTCAACAAGAAGTCAGCCCCGATGATTCGAAAGCTGGTGGAATCCGCCATCGCCAATGCCGAGGTCGCCGCTGAGCGGTCCAACGCAGAGCTCGACATCGACGACCTGTACGTCAGGACGATCTATGTCGATGGAGGCCCAACGCTTCGCCGTTTCCGGCCTCGCGCACAGGGTCGGGCCACCAAGATTATCAAGAAGACCAGCCACATTACGGTCGAGCTGGCCACCCGCTAGCCAGGACGAGAGGAAACCATGGGACAGAAGGTTCATCCGATTGGCTTTCGGGTCGGTGTCACCACCGGCTGGGATTCAAAGTGGTATGCAGACAAGGATTACGCACGTTTCCTTGCTGAAGATCTGAAGATCCGTCAGCACGTGAAGCGCAAGCTGAACTCCGCTGGCATCTCCAAGGTGCTCATCGAGCGCGCCGCCAACAAGATCAAGGTGTACGTGCACGCCGCCAAGCCGGGGATCATCCTCGGCAAGCGCGCGACAGGCTTGGATGCCCTCCGGGGAGAACTCCAGACGATGACCTCCGATGAGGTGTACGTCCACATCATGGAAGTTCGCAAGGTCGAGACCGACGCGATCTTGGTGGCGGAGAACATCGCAGCCCAGCTCGTGAAGCGTGTCAGCTTCCGGCGTGCGATGAAGAAGGCCATGACTCAGGCTACCCGTGCGGGTGCCAAGGGCATCAAGGTGATGTGCAGCGGCCGTTTGGGTGGGGCAGAGATGTCCCGTCGTGAATGGTACCGCGCGGGCCGAGTGCCCCTGCACACCTTGCGTGCCAACATCGACTACGGACTCGCCGAAGCGAAGACCTCCTACGGCATCATTGGTGTCAAGGTCTGGATCTTCAAGGGTGAGATTCTGCCGGGCGATGAGAACAAGGCCTTCTGAAGGTCTTCGGCGGGCTCCTAGAGCCCACCGGCCATACGGCGTCGAGAGGCCCTCCTCTCGAAGGCCATTCAACGAATCTGATAAAGCTGCTCGTCGGGACTCGGTTCCCCGAGCGTCCCAACGCACCGGGAGTAAATCATGCTCACCCCCAAGCGCGTAAAGCATCGCAGGGTCCAAAAGGGCAAGATGCGGGGCTTTGCCTATCGCGGATCTGAGGTTTCCTTTGGGGACTTCGGGCTCCAGGCGACGACCCGTGGATACGTCTCGGCCCGCCAGATTGAGGCTGCCCGAATCGCCATGACTCGTCACATCAAGCGTGGCGGAAAGGTCTGGATCCGGGTATTCCCCGACAAGCCGCTTTCCAAGAAGCCGCTCGAGACTCGGATGGGTAAGGGTAAGGGGGCACCCGACAAGTGGGTCGCCGTCGTCAAGCCCGGTCGTGTCATGTACGAGCTCGATGGTGTTGCGGAAGACGTGGCTCGTGAGGCGTTCCGCCTCGCCGGGCACAAGCTCTCCGTCGGGACCCGTTTCGTCGCTCGCGACGCTGAGGTGCTTTGATGGCTGCAATCAACGACTACTCTGATGAGCAGCTGGTCCATCGCATGCTGAACGTGGAGCGCGACCTTGTGTCGTCCCGCTTCAAGCACAGCATGAACCAGCTCGAGAACACCGCCACGATCGGCTCGATGCGCAAGGAAATTGCGCGGTTGAAGACCGAGGCGGGTCGCCGTGAGCGCGAAGGGGACCTTCCCAAGAACGCTCTGTTCGACCGTCACGCGAACTCATTCGGTGCTTCTGGTGCAGAATCCGCTTCCGCTTCCGCGGAAAAGGGTGGATTCCTTTCCGGCATTGTTGACAAGCTGACGGGCAACGACTAATACACGCCGCCTTCCGCTGCGGCGGAGGGCTCGGGCATGACGGGGTAGCTCTCGTCGTGCTGGTACGGTCCAGCAAGTGTGAGTCCCGGAAACGGGAGACCCCGCTTGCATAAGGCTGCTGGCTTGGTCCAGGCCTGCATGTCGCAGGCAATGAAGAGGCTTCCATGAGCACCGACGAGAAGACGACGGGTCGCCGGATCCTGATCGGGCGTGTCGTGTCCGACAAGATGGACAAGACGGTTACCGTCCAGGTCACCAAGAAGGTCCAGCATCCGCGCTACCGCAAGTACGTGTCGCGTACGCAGACGTACAAGGCGCATGACGAAAACAACCAGTGCCAGATCGACGACGAAGTGGTCATTCAGGAGAGCCGTCCGCTCTCCCGGACGAAGCGCTGGGTCGTGGTCGAGCGCCGAAGCGCCTGACGCGAGCGGAGGTCCCTCATGATTCAGATGGAGAGCGTGCTCGATGTCGCTGACAACAGCGGCGCCAAGCGAGTCAAATGCATCAAGGTCCTCGGCGGTTCCAAGCGGAAGTACGCCGGCATCGGCGACATCATCGCCGTGTCCGTGAAGGACGCTGCCCCCAATGGCAAGGTCAAGAAGGGGCAGATTGCGCGTGCGGTTATCGTGCGCACCAGGAAGGAGGTCCGTCGTGCTGACGGCTCCTACATTCGTTTCGACACGAACAGTGCCGTTCTCATCAACAAGGAGAACGAGCCGGTCGGCAGCCGCATCTTTGGTCCGGTTGCCCGTGAGTTGCGCGCCAAGCGCTTCATGAAGATCGTCTCGCTCGCTCCTGAAGTTCTGTAGGAACCTCCGATGGCTGCAACGAACAACAAGAGCCGGATCAAGCGTGGCGACCAAGTCGTCGTGGTTGCTGGCAAGGACAAGGGCCAGACCGGTCGCGTCTTGCGGGTTCTGCCTGCGAAGCGTCAGGTCGTGGTCGAGGGCGTGCGGCGCGTGCGCCGCCATCAGCGTCCCGTCGGCGACCAGCCGGGCGGGATCGTGGAGAAGGAGATGCCGCTCGACATCTCCAACGTCGCTCTCTGGAACGCGACTGATGGCCGCAAGGTCAAGGTCGGCTACCGCACACTCGAAGACGGCCGCAAGGTCCGCGTCGATCGTTCGACCGGCGCCGTCATCGACAACGACTGAGGAAGGTCATGGCTGACTACACACCTCGCCTCCGCCAGCGGTACGAGCAGGAAGCCCGCGCCAAACTGCAGGAAGAGTTCGGTTACACGAACGTCATGCAGCTGCCGCGTCTCTCGAAGATCGTGCTGAACCAGTCCATGAAGGAAGCGGTTCAGAACGTGAAGCTGCTCGAGACTGCTGCGGATGAGCTTACTCTTATTGCCGGCCAAAAGGCCGTCATCACACGGGCACGCAAGTCCATCGCCAACTTCAAGTTGCGCGAAGGTATGCCGCTCGGAGCCCGGGTCACACTGCGCAATCAGCGCATGTGGGAGTTCCTGGATCGCCTCGTCACTGTGGCAATCCCGGGAATCCGCGATTTCCGCGGTGTCAACCCCAAGGCTTTCGATGGTCGTGGAAACTACTCTCTCGGTTTGACCGAGCAGATCATCTTCCCCGAGATCGACTACGACAAGGTGCCCCGTATCAACGGGATGAACATCGCCTTTGTCACCACGGCTGAAACGGATGAAGAGGGTCGCGCTCTGCTGCGGTACCTCGGCATGCCGTTCGCTGCCTGACCGCCATCGTTGGAGAATCGTCCATGTCGATGACCGATCCCATCGCCGATATGCTTACGCGCATTCGAAACGCGCAGCAGGCAGGGCATCCGAACCTCAATGTTCCGCGCTCGAAGCTGAAGCTGGCCATCACGAACATCCTCAAATCTGAGGGTTTCGTGGAGGGCTATGTGGAAGACGACCGCGGACCGCAGGGGCTGATTAAGATCTTCCTTCGCTACGACAATGGCGCCCACGGAGTGATTCGTGGTCTCCGCCGTGTCAGTAAGCCAAGCCGCCGCGTTTACGTGGGCAAGGACGACATTCCGCGCGTCCGGAACGGTCTTGGCGTCGCGATTCTCACCACCCCTCGTGGCGTTCTCACCGATGCGCAGGCCCGTCAGGCCGGCGTGGGCGGTGAAGTGCTCTGCCACGTTTGGTAGGGAGGAAACCATGTCTCGCGTAGGAAAGAACCCTATCGCCATCCCTAGCGGCGTCACCGTCTCGGTCGACAGCAGCGTAGTGAAGGTGAAGGGGCCAAAGGGCGAGCTCCATCAGGGGCTGGTTCACGACATCAAGGTCGCCGTCGAAGACGGCAACGTGGTCGTGTCCAGGTCCGATGAGTCGCGCCAGAGCCGGGCCAGCCATGGGCTGATCCGCTCGCTCGTCAACAACATGGTGACGGGCGTGTCAGAGGGCTTCGAAAAGAAGCTTGAGGTGATCGGCGTTGGATACCGCGCCGACGTGAAGGGCCCCAGGCTCGTCATGAACCTCGGCTATTCGCACCTCATCGAGTACGATATCCCCAAGGGAATCGCGGTGAGTGTTGACAAGCAGAACGTCATCAGCATCCAGGGCATCGACAAGCAGCAGGTTGGCCAGGTGGCCGCCGAGGTGCGCGCATTCCGTAGTCCCGACTCTTACAAGGGCAAGGGCGTGCGCTACCAGGGCGAGTACATCCGGCTCAAGACCGGCAAGTCGGCCTGAGGCGGAGAGGAACACCATGGCCAACACCAACCCGAAGCTGAAGGCGCGGCTGCGCCGGAAGAAGAGCATTCGCAAGTCACTGCACGGCACTGCCGAGCGGCCGCGGATGAGCATCTTCCGTTCTGCCCGCCATATCTACGTTCAGGTCATCGACGATCTCAGCGGCCGTACGGTCGCGTGTGCATCGTCCCTGAAGGAGAGCCTTCCCGATGGCGCCACTGGCGGCAACCGCGACGGCGCGGCGGCAATCGGCAAGCTGATTGCTGAGCGCGCTCAGTCGAGCGGCGTCACTACTGTGGTCTTTGACCGCAACGGCTACCTCTACCACGGACGCCTTGCGGCGCTCGCAGACGCGGCCCGCGAGGCCGGTCTCAAGTTCTAGGAGCGACGATGAGCAATCGCAACCGGCGTCGCCGCGACGAAGCGGATTCTAACCTTGTCGACAAGGTGATCTACATCAACCGCGTGGCCAAAGTGGTCAAGGGCGGTCGCCGCTTCAGTTTCTCGGCCATCGTGGTCGTGGGTGACGGCGAAGGTCAGGTCGGAGTCGGCTTTGGCAAGGCGAACGAGGTCCCAGAGGCCATTCGCAAGGCCACTGAGAAGGCCCGCAAGACCATGAAGGCAGTCCCACTGGTCGTGAACCATGGGCAGGCCACCATTCCCCACGATGTGCTCGGCGAGTTTGGCGCAGGTCGCGTCCTGCTCAAGCCGGCCAGTCCGGGTACCGGCGTCATCGCCGGCCCGTCCGTGCGGGCCATTATGGAAGCGCTTGGCGTGGCCAACGTGCTGACCAAGTCCCTCCGTTCGTCCAACCCGCACAACGTTGTGCGGGCTGTGTTCGACGCCTTGAACCGCCTGGAAAGCGCTGAGCAGTATGCTACGCGCACCGGCAAGGACGTCGAGTCTGTCTACGCCAACTACACGGTCAAGTCGACGGCAGCAGCCGTTGGCCCGGCCTGAGGAGTGGCTCTATGTCCCGCCTCAAGGTGACACTTAAGAGCAGCGCCATCGGGCGCCCCAGAAACCAGCGCGACCAGCTCAAGGGCCTCGGCCTTCGCAAGCTCGGTCAGTCGCGCGTTTTGGAGAATACGCCGGCCGTCCGTGGGATGGTCCAGCGCGTTCTTCACCTCGTGGACGTCGAGGAGGTGGCCGATGGCGAATGAGCTGTCGAACCTGCACCCTGCGAAGGGTGAGCGCAAGAACCGTATGCGCGTGGGTCGTGGTGAAGGCTCCGGCAAGGGCAAGACCGCGGGCCGCGGAACCAAGGGTTCTGGTGCTCGCTCCGGCATGACCATTCCCTCGGGTTTCGAGGGTGGTCAGATGCCGTTGCATCGGCGCCTGCCGAAGTTCGGGTTCAAAAACCCGTTCTCGAAGGAGTACGCGGAAGTGAACGTTGCTCAGCTCTCGAGTCTCGAGGCTGGGTCTGTGGTCACCGCTGCATCTCTCAAGAGCGCTGGAATCATTGCCAAGGTCGGCAAGGACGGCGTCAAGATTCTCGGTCGTGGGGATCTGGGGGTTGCCCTCCATGTTCGCGTGGCCAAGTTGAGCCGGTCTGCGTCTGAGAAGATCACGGCAGCAGGCGGCACGGTCGACGGACCCCTTCCGGGCGAGTAGAGCGTTTCGCTTGGGCCTCGTCGTAGGCCCACCCGTAGGGAGAGCCTCCCGTGTCGAACATGTTCACCGAAATCTGGCAGATGGAGGACCTGCGTAAGCGGGTCCTCTTCACGCTTGGGATGCTCGCCGTGTACCGGATGGGCATTTTCGTTCCCTGTCCGGGGATCGACTCCGAGCTGTTGACCCAGTGGATCAACAAGCAGCAGAACACGATGTTCGGGCTGTACAACATGTTCTCGGGCGGAGCCCTTGAGCAGTACAGCGTGTTCGTGCTCGGCATCATGCCGTACATCACCGCCAGCATCATCATGCAGCTGATGGGCGAGATGGTGCCGGCGCTCAAGCGCATCAAGGATGAAGGGCAGCAGGGGCGTAACCGCATCACGCAGTACACCCGCTACCTCACCATCGTGATCGCGGCGGCCCAGTCGTTCTTCCTGGCAGCCGGCATGGAGACCATGCAGGTGGAGGGAACCGCAGTCGTCATTGACAGCGGCTGGTCGTTCCGCCTGCTGACGGTGCTCACCATGACAGGCGGTGCCTGTTTCGTGATGTGGCTCGGCGAGCAGATGACCGAGAGGGGCGTCGGGAACGGTGCGTCCATCATCATCACGTGTGGGATCATCTCCGGACTCCCCAGCGGTGCGATGAGCCTCTTCCAGCAGATTCAGCTGGGGGAGATGACGCTCCTGGGCGTCTCGCTTCTTTTGGCCTTCATGTTCGTGGTCGTGTACGCCATCGTGTTCATCGAACGCGGTCAGCGTCGCGTCCCCTTGCAGTATGCCAAGCGCGTGTTGGGTCGCCAGGTCTACGAGGGCCAGACGACCTATCTGCCGCTGAAGGTGAACACGGCGGGTGTCATCCCGCCGATCTTCGCCTCGTCGCTTCTGATGTTTCCGAGCACCATCGGCACGTTCACGGACGCGGCGATCGTTCAGTACATCGCGGCGGCATTCTACCCGGGGCGCTGGCTTTACAACGTCGCCTACGCCGTGCTCATCATCTTCTTCTCGTACTTCCAGACCGCGATGACCTTCAATCCGGAGGACGTGGCTGAGAACCTGAAGAAGCAGGGTGGCTACATTCCTCGGGTTCGTCCCGGGCGAGAGACGGCGCAGTACATCGAGTGGCTGCTTACACGGCTCACCGCCGGCGGCGCCGTGTACCTGGGCATCATCTGCATCCTTCCGACGGTGCTGATGTCACAGTTCAACGTGCCATTCTACTTCGGTGGCACCGGCTTGCTCATCATCGTCAGTGTGTCCCTCGACACGGTGGCGCAGGTGGAGGCACAGCTCTCCACCAGGCACTACGACGGGGTCGTAGCGACCGGTGGGCGTGTTCGCGGGCGGCGGCAGCAGCTCGGCGGGCAGGGGCCTTGGCTCTGACATGGGGTTGGTGAAGGACCCTTGGGAGCTCGCCCTGATGCGGGAGAGTGGTCGTCGGCTCGCCGACGTGGCCACGGCGTTGCGTGAAGCAGTCCGGCCCGGTGTCACCACCAGTGAGCTGGATCAGATCGCCGAACGCGAGATTCGCCAGCTCGGCGGTGTTCCTTCCTTCAAGGGCTACACGGCGGGTGGCGACGTGCCGTTTCCTGCCACCATCTGTGCCTCGGTGAACGAGGAGGTGGTTCATGGCATCCCCGGAGGCCGCACCCTGGTCGACGGAGATATCGTCAGCGTCGACATGGGCCTCATCTACGGGGGCTACCACGCTGACCATGCCTTCACGGCGGCGGTGGGCGAAGTGAGCGAGCGTGTTCGTGAGCTCCTTGACGAGACGGAGCGCAGTCTATACGAAGGCGTGCTCCGCGCGACTGTTGGTCACCGCATCGGCGACATCGGTCACGCAATTCAGAAGCATGTCGAGCCCAAGGGCTTTGGTGTGGTTCGGGAGTATGTGGGTCACGGCATTGGTCGTCGGCTCCACGAGGCGCCCTCGGTGCCGAACTTCGGGCGGCCCGGAAAGGGCAACCTGTTGAAGCCAGGCATGTGCTTGGCGATCGAGCCCATGATCACCATGGGCAGCTTCAAGACGAAATTGTTGAATGATGCGTGGACGGTGGTCACCCAAGACGGGAGCCTCGCCGCCCACTTCGAGCACACCATCGTGATCACCGAAAGGGGTCCGGAGGTGCTCACTGCCCCGGAAGGGGCTATGCGGGCCTGGCCCGCTGGGGCATGACCGGCCGGATTCCCCACCGGCGATGACCTGCAGGTTTTTTCCCTGCGTCTCATGAGGAAATCAACGTGGCTCGTATCGAAGGCGTGGACCTCCCACGACAGAAGCCGGTGTGGATCGCACTGACCTACATCTACGGCATTGGTCAGACCACTGCTAAGAAGATCTGTGAGCAGGCTGGCGTCGAACGGGCGACCCGCGTGTTCCAGATGACCGACCACGAAGTGGCGCGTGTCCGGGAGACCATCCAGGAACACCACCGCGTCGAGGGTGAGCTCCGCAAGGAGATCGCGACGAACATCAAGCGTCTGGTCGACCTGGGCGCTAATCGAGGCGTGCGTCATCGGCGCGGCCTCCCCGTGCGTGGACAGCGCACGCACACCAATGCGCGTACGCGCAAAGGCCCGCGTCGCTCCGTGGCCAACAAGAAGAAGTAGGTAGGTACGACCATGGCACGTAGGACGCAAAAGCGTAAAGTCCGTAAGAACGTTCCGGCGGGTGTGGTTCACATCCAGGCGACGTTCAACAACACGATCGTGACCGTCACCGATCAGGTCGGCAACGTCGTTGCCTGGAGTTCTGCAGGCGTTCTTCGCTTCAAGGGCTCCCGGAAGTCGACGCCGTTCGCCGCCCAGTTGGTCGCAGAAGATGCGGCCAAGAAGGCGATGGAACACGGCATGAAGCAGGTTGGCGTCTTCGTCAAGGGTCCGGGCACGGGTCGTGAGTCCGCATTGCGGGCCATCGCGAACACCGGGCTCAAGATCACCTTGATCAAGGATGTCACGCCCATCGCCCACAACGGCTGCCGCCCTCCCAAGCGTCGCCGGGTGTGATGGAGGCGGCCCGCGAGGGTCGTCTTGTGCAATCGCGGGCGTCGAGGCGCTCGCTGCGAACGGCCTCGGCTTGTTCGCAAACGAAGGGCTGCCGTCGGTGGCCCTTTCCCACGACGACGTGGTTGGCCGAGCCGGCGCTCCGGGGAAACCCGAGCGCCCGTCGTCGTTTCGCATTCTCTGCGTAGAGCCGCCTTCGGCAGGTGGGCAGAAGCAGGGGTGGAGGAACCATGGAAGAGAACGTCTACAGCAACTGGCGAGCACTGATTCGTCCGCGCCGCGTGGAGCGTGACGTCAAGTCCACGCAGACCTACGGCAAGTTCGTGATCCGTCCCCTCGAGCGGGGGTTCGGAACCACGATCGGCAACAGCATGCGTCGCATCCTGTTGTCGTCGCTCCAGGGAGCGGCCATCACGTCCGTTCGCATCGAGGGTGTTCTCCACGAGTTCTCCTTCATCCCCGGCATCGTCGAGGATGTCACGGACATCGTCTTGAACATCAAGGGCGTTTTGCTCCGGACCTCCAGCATGGTGGCCGTCAACGGAACCATCAAGGCCACCGGTCGCCCCGGTGAGACCGTCGTGGTCAAGGCGTCGGACTTCACGTTCGACGCGGACTGCGAGGTCTTGAACCCCGATCATCCGATCGCCACCCTCACGGAAGAGGGTAGCTTCGAGGCGGATATCATCGTGGAGATGGGCAAGGGCTACGTCCCCGCGTCCCAGAACAAGCGCGAAGACCAGCCCCTCGGCACCATCCCGGTGGACGCGATCTTCTCCCCGATCCAGCGGGTTCGCTACACGGTGACCAACGCACGCGTTGGCCAGCGGACCGACTACGACAAGCTCACGTTGGAAGTCTGGAGCGATGGCTCCGTGATTCCGGAGGATGCGCTCGCCTACTCGGCGAAGATCCTCAAGGAGCAGCTGCAGATCTTCATCAACTTCGCCGAAGAGGACGAGCCCGAGCTCGAGGACGAAGAGGAAGAAGAGCAGGAGTTCCCCGAGGCGCTGTTCAAGCGCGTCGACGAGCTCGAGCTGTCGGTGCGTTCCCAGAACTGCCTGCAGAACGCAGGCATCGAGTACATCTACCAGTTGGTCGAGAAGAGCGAAGCGGAGATGCTGAAGACGAAGAACTTCGGCCGCAAGTCGCTCAACGAGATCAAGGAGATCCTCGACGACATGCAGCTGTCCCTCGGGATGAAGCTGCACAACTTCCCCAAGCACAAGGTCGGGTAGCGCCGCGCACAAAGGATTGGTGACGGGTGCACAGCACCCGCACTGGTCTGTCTGTGTGGGCGAATGCCGGTCCATGTTACGAGGCGCCACTGAGTGGTGAATCGGAACTGGGCCGGACCTACGGCCTCCCGAAACCAGGAGCACACGATGCGACATCGCAAAGCCGGGCGTAAGCTCGGGATGGATTCCTCAGCGCGCAAGGCCATGTTCCGGAACATGGTCACGTCGCTGATGGTTCACGGTCGGATCAAGACCACGAAGCAGCGGGCCAAGGAACTTCGCCGCTTCGCGGAACGGGTCATCACTGTGGGCAAGCGCGCCCCGTCGTTGGCGGACCTCGAAGGTCTGTCGGGCGAGGAGCTGAAGCAGGCCAAGGCCGACCGCGTGGCGGCCATCCGCCGCGTGAAGCTGTGGGTCAATGACGACACGGCCATCAACAAGTTGATGGGTGAGTACGCGGATCGGTTCCGTACCCGTCCCGGTGGCTACACCCGCGTGGTGAAGATCTCCCGTCGTCGCCCCGGTGACAACGCAGAGATGGCGATCATCGAGCTCGTGGAAGAGCTCGGCGCTGTGGCCGTGACCGCAGACGCGTAGGACTGCTCGTCGACCGGCCTTCCTTTTTGGGGGCTGGCCGAGGTGCTGCCCGGCGTCGGGCCACGGAAGAGAGCCGTCCACCCTCACGGGTGCGACGGCTTTCCTGCGTCGAGCCGGTGGATCTGGCTGCGACCTGGCAATACACGAAGCCACGTTGTCGATAGGCAGGGGCCGACCAGCGACACGACGACGCGCCCGTCCCGCGAACCAGAGGAGCCGTTGTGGAGCAGGAACCCGGTGAGCAGCTCGAGCAGCTGCGCGGCTATCTGTCCGAGCAGGGCCTGAAGTTCACCCGGCAGCGAGAGGCCATTGCGCGGGTGTTCTTCGCTTCGAATGAGCATCTGTCGTTGCTCGAGCTTCTCGAACGTGCCCAGGAGCAGGTGCCATCCATCGGATACGCCACGGTGTACCGCACCATGAAGCTCCTGACTGAGTGTGGTCTGGCCCTCGAACACAAGTTCGGGGAGGCGAACGTCCGGTACGAGCAGACCCATGAAGGGGAGCACCACGACCACATCATCTGCAACGAGTGTGGGAAGATCGTGGAGTACGAGGACCATCGCATCGAGGAGCTGCAGCACGAGCTCGCCCAGGCGCTGGGCTTCGAGGTGGTGAGCCACCGGCACGAGATCTACGGACGTTGCGTACGTCCGAACTGTCCGGATCGCCCCGCGCCGACGCCTTCCTGAACTTGGCGGCCTGACGGGTCGCCGGTAGCGGGCGATTCACCGCCGTGATTCGGCGCCGCGGAAGACGGCGCTGCACGTGCGCGCGGCGACGATGCAAGCGGGCGGTGGGGGAAAGGCGGACGACGAGGGAGGCTGCTCGGGGTTCGGACGATGCTCCTGGCTACTCGTTCGGCCAGGGGAGCTTGCCGTGCCTCCTCGGTGGTCTTACGAAGGCCGGAACGACCTGGGCTCGCCTGGGTCGTGCGCTCCGACCGCGTGGCGGTCCGCTCCCGGGAGACCTCGGTGTACATGTTCGTGGTGTCGCTGCACGTTGTGCTGTGCCTGTTCCTCATCCTCATCATCATCCTCCAGCCTGGCAAGGGCGGAGACGTCGCTGCGGCCTTCGGCGGTGGCGGTGGTTCGTCGACGGTTTTCGGTCCGCGCGGACCAACGGGTCTGCTGCAACGGGCGACCACGGTCGTGGCGGTGATGTTCATGGGTACGTCGATCACCTTGGCGCTGTATGGCAGCCGTTCGGCGATGGAAGACACCAGTGTCGAAGACGCCATGGATCTGCTGGAGCAGCAGCGTGACAAGGGTGGGGATCCGGAGATCGAGCCTGCGCCTGAGCAGCCTTGACGGCAGGTGAGCTCGGGGGTTATCTGGCTGCGTCGCTCGCGCGGGTGGCGGAATTGGTAGACGCGCAAGGTTGAGGGCCTTGTGGCCGCAAGGCTGTGGGGGTTCGATTCCCCCCTCGCGCACTCGAAAGGGAGCTCCGGTCCAACCGGGGCTCCCTTTCTTCGTTTGGGCTGTTGGCACACGGGGCGACCGACAGAGCGCCCGCAGGGGACGCCTTGGGCGGCGACCGCTCCTCCTGGAGCGGCGCCTCACCGACGTCACGCGGTGGCGGCGGCCACGATGCCAGCAAAGCTCTCGGCGCGGAGGCTTGCGCCGCCGACGAGCGCGCCGTCGATGTCAGGGCAGGCCAGGAGCTCCTTGGCGTTGCCGGGCTTGACCGAGCCGCCGTACTGGATGCGGATGTCATCGGCGACGTCGCCGTGCCCCGCTCGAAGCCAGGCACGAAGGGTGGCGTGGACCGCCTGAGCTTGGTCTGGCGAAGCGGTCTCACCGGTGCCGATGGCCCAGACCGGCTCGTAGGCAAGGGTGACGGCCGCCACTTGGTCGGGGGCGATGGCAGACAGGCCGGCTTCGAGCTGGCGGGTGACCACCTCTTCGACCCGCCCCGCCCTGCGCTCTGCGAGGGTTTCGCCGACACAGAGAATGGGGAGCAGGCCGGAGGCGAGGGCGAATGCAACCTTGTCGCCGCAGCGGGCATCGGTCTCGCCCCAGAGCTGGCGGCGCTCGGAGTGACCCACGAGCGCATAGGTGCAGCCTGCAGCGCGGGCCATCACGGCTGAGTTGCCGCCCGTGAAGGCTCCGGATGCCACGGACTCGATCTCCTGCATCCCCACACCAATCTCGCTCCCTGCCACCGCACGGACCACGGACGGAATGGAGAGCGCGGTGGGGAAGATCGCGACCGTCACGTCGCGGTGGCCAGCGAGTGCCTGGACGAGCTCGGCAGACACTTTGGATGCGTCCTCGGGGCCGAGGTTGAGCTTCCAGTTTCCGGCGATGAACGGTTGTCGGCTCACGAAGCACCTCCACGCAGGGCCTGAAGGCCCACGAGATCACCCTCTTCCATGTACTCGAGGCTCGCGCCTCCGCCGGTGGACACATGACGGACCCGGTCGGCCAGGCCGAATCGGGCCATGGCGGCCGCTGAGTCGCCACCGCCGACGACGGTGAACCCTGGGTTGCTGGCGAGGGCCTCGGCGATCCCTCGGGTGCCGCCAGCGAAGCTGTCCCACTCGAACACGCCCATTGGACCGTTCCAGAAGATGGTGTTGGCGCGACCGAGTACTTCACCCCAAGCGGCCAGGGTGGCCGGGCCGATGTCGAGGCCCATCTGGTCGTCAGGGATGTCGGTGACCGTGGTGGGCGTGGCGCCTTCCTCGAATGCAGCGGCGACCACGTGGTCCACCGGCAGATGCACCTTGACCGCACGATTGCTGCACTTGGTCAGCAAACTCGCGGCGAGCTCAAGCTTGTCTTCCTCCACGCGGGAACGCCCGACGGCGACGCCTTGGGCGGCAAGGAAGGTGTAGGCCATGGCTCCACCGATGAAGAGGTGGTCGATCCTCTTCGAGAGGGCCTCGATGACGCCCATCTTGTCGCTGACCTTGGCCCCGCCAAGGATGGCGGCAAAGGGAGCTCGCTCGAGGCGACTCTGGGTGTCGAGCAGGGCGCCGAGGGCGTCGAGCTCCTTCTCCACGAGCTTGCCCATGGCTCCGTCAAGGATGCGTGGCACGCCGACGATGGAGGCATGAGCGCGGTGCATGGCACCGAAGGCGTCGTTGACGAAGAGCTCACCGACGGCGGCGAGCTGACGAGCGAAGTCGGCGTCGCCTGCCTTCTCTCCGGGATGGAAGCGAAGGTTTTCGAGCACCATGACCCCACCGGGGGGCAGCTCACGGGCCAGCTGGACCACGCCGTCGCCGACGGTGTCGTGGCTGAAGACGACGTCGGTCTCCAGCAGCTCGGCGAGTCGGGCCGCTGCGGGAAGCAGCGACATGGAAGGGTCGGCCTTCCCCTTGGGGCGACCGAGGTGGGACGCGAGCACCACCCTAGCGCCCTTGCCCCTGAGGGCCTCGATGGTCGGCAGGGCCCCCCGAATCCGAGTGTCGTCGGCGACCTTTCCGCCGTCGAGGGGCACGTTGAAGTCGACGCGCACCAGCACCCGGTGCCCGTCGATGTTCAGGTCGTCGAGGCTGTGAGGCCGCTGCATCAGGCCCCCACGTGAAGCGCGAGGTCGACCATGCGGTTGGAGAAGCCCCACTCGTTGTCGTACCAGGAGAGGATCTTCACGATGTTCCCGCCGATGACCGATGTGAGCGCCAGATCCACGATGGAGCTGTGGGGGTTGCCGATGAGGTCCGACGACACGACCGGGACGTGGGTGGCCTCGAGCACGCCCTTCATCGGGCCGGCGGCAGCAGCTTCCAGCGCCGCGTTGATCTCTTCGGCCGTGGTGTCGCGGCGGGCCGTGAACACGAGGTCGACGAGGGAGACGTTGGGGGTGGGCACCCGCACCGCCATGCCATGGAGGCGCCCGGCCAGGTGGGGCAAGACCAGTCCGATCGCCTTGGCTGCGCCGGTGCTCGTCGGCACCATGTTCACCGCTGCGGCACGGCCGCGGCGGGGGTCCTTCTTGCTGGGCGCGTCGAGGAGCGACTGGTTCATGGTGTAGGCGTGGATGGTGGTCATCATGCCGTGGTCGATGCCCACGAGTTCGTCGACCACCTTGGCGAAGGGGGCCAAGCAGTTGGTGGTGCACGAGGCGTTGGAGATGACCGTCTCCTCGGGGCGGTAGTCGGTATGGTTGACCCCGTACACGTAGGTGCCGTCGACCCCCTTGCCGGGAGCGGAGATGATCACCTTCTTGGCGCCGGCCTCGAGGTGCTTGGCGGCGCCGTCGCGGCTGGTGAAGACGCCGGTGCACTCGAGGACGACGTCGACCCCGTGCTTGGCCCATGGGATGGCGGCCGGATCGCGCTCGGCACTGGTCGGCACGACCTTGCCGTCGATGGACAATCCACCGTCCACGGCCTTCACATCGGAGCCGAAGCCCTTGTGGACCGAGTCGTGGGCGAGCAGGTAGGCCAGGCTCTCGTCGTCGGTGAGGTCGTTGATGTGGACGAACTCCACGTCGTCGCGGGACCAGGCGGTCCGGAGAACGTTGCGGCCGATGCGGCCGAAGCCGTTGATTCCGATGCGAAGGGCCAAGGTGTCACCTCGTGGCATGAAGAAAAGATGCGCGAGGAGCGCGCGACGTCCGCCCGAGAATCGGCTCCGTGCCGGCCCGCGGGAGGAAGGAAGGTAGCGGACGTATCCGGGGCGAGGGGGTGCGGCAATGGGCCGAATTATCGGCGTTGTAAGGACGGGATGACCATGATCCCATGGGCGTGATAGTCGGGCCTCATGTTGTGGTTGGTGGGTGATACCGAGTGGCCAGGGGAGGGGGTTGATCCCCGACCCGCTGTGGCAGAGCGTCTACGGGTACCCGTGGACGCCGTGGCGAGCGCACAGCTCGTCAAGAAGTCCTTGGACGCGCGCCAGCGCGCCAAGCGTTGGTGGGCGGTCTACCGGGTGTCCGTCGACGGAGCGGCGCCGCCGAAGCCGTTGAACAAAGGGGTCCGCCCGTGGACGCATCGGGACGAGGGCCGCTACGGCTTCGACGCGGGGGCACCCACCCATCGTACGGACTGGCCTGCGCACCTTCGGCCCATCGTGGTGGGGGCGGGACCGGCTGGCTTGTTCGCGGCGCTGTTCCTGGCCGAGGCGGGGCTGCCGGTCACGTTGATCGAGCGGGGCGGTCCCATCGAGGACCGGGTCCCCGCTGTGAACGACTTCTGGAGAGGTCGTGCGAGCTTGGACCCCGAGAACAACTTGGTCTTCGGGGAGGGGGGGGCTGGGACGTTCAGCGACGGCAAGATCTACACCCGACGACGCGACGGCGAGCTCGGCTTCATTTTTCGCCGTCTCGTCGACTTCGGCGCCGATGCCGATGTGCTCGCCGATGCCTATGCCCACCTTGGAACCGACAAAATCCGCGCGATCCTTCCCCCGTTTCGTGAGCGCCTTCGAACCCTCGGCGTGGAGGTCCGCTACCACACGCGCGTGGGGTCCCTCTTGGTGGAGGGGGGGCGGTGCGTGGGGGTGGAGCTGTCCGATGGCGAGCGTCTCGAGCACGCTCCCGTCGTCGTGGCGACGGGCCACTCCGCGCGAGACGCGGCGCAGATGATGGTCGATGCGGGGGCTGCTGCGCACCCCCGTGGGATCGCGGTGGGCGTTCGTGTCGAGCACCCACAGGCCCTCATCGACCGGGCTCGCTACCGAACCCGCGACCGAGGAGACCTGCCTCCCGCGAGCTACCGGCTCGCCCACCATGTGGAAGGGGGCACCCAGGGCCGCACCTTCTGTATGTGTCCTGGGGGCATGGTCGTCCCGGCGAGCAACCACGCGGATCGCGTCGTGGTCAACGGGATGTCCTTCGCCGCGCGGCGGGCCTACTGGGCCAACAGCGCCGTGATCGTCGAGGTGCCGGCCAGCGCGTACGGTGCCACGGACCCGATGGCGGGCTTCCGGTGGCAGGACGACATCGAATCTCGCTCCTTCGTCGCCGCAGGCAGCACCTACGCGGCCCCCGCGCAGCGTGTGGTTGACCTGATGGCGAAACGGACGAGCACCGAAGTGCCGCGAAGCTCCTTCCCGATGGGTGTCACGGCGGGCAACCTTCAAGACGTCCTACCGGACATCGTCACTGCGGGCCTCGCGGAGACGCTGCGTGCCTTCGACCGGCAGCTCAACGGCTTCATCTCACCGGATGCCGTGCTCATCGCTCCCGAGACCCGAACCACGTCCCCGATTCAGTTCGAGCGAGACGAAACTGGGCAGTCCACGACGGTGGTCGACCTGTACCCATCGGGGGAAGGCGCCGGATACGCCGGGGGGATCGTCAGCTCCGCCCTCGATGGGCTTCGAGCCGCTCGGGCCATCGTAGGACGGCACGGGCCCGGATAACGGAAGCCGTTGGAGTCTTTGGTTGCCGTGCAGGCAAACATAGAGCGGGGCTAGCGGGGGGACAGTTTGTTGCACCCTCTGGAACGTGCCTCCTGCCTCCCTGTGGATAACTCTGGGGACAAACCGTGGAAAACGGTTCTTCCTTGTGCCGGCCCGGTGTCGTAGGCCCGGTGTAGTAGTGTGATGCACCGCCGCAAGGCAAGCGTTGGCCCTGCACTCTCGGTGGTGCGTGTGTGTGGCAGAGCGCGTGTGGCAGCCCGGTGACGACGTCGCACGCAGGGCTGCGGAAAAGAAAAGCCCCTCTTCGGAAGAAGAGGGGCTTTGAGGAGATGGAGCGGGTGAACAGATTCGAACTGTCGACAACCACGTTGGCAACGTGGAGCTCTACCACTGAGCTACACCCGCGTGCCCCTTTCGAGGTCCCACGATTTTAACGCGAGCCGATGGAGCGTCAAGGGATGGCCCGCGTCGCGATCCGATCCAGGTACGAGGCCATTTCAGGGTCGTCGATGGCGGCTGCGGCTCTGCGCGCCTCCCCCTGAAGGTGGGCGCCGAGGGCCGCACGAGCCCCGTCCCACGAGGTGACTCCCTCGACTCCGACCCCTCGTGCCAACACGAGCCACACCCCTTCGTCGGGGGAGCGCTTGCGGAGGACCTGGTCTTCCAGGGGACCACCTCCGGTGCCCAACACCGCGTCGACCAGAGCGATCGCACCTCGGGGGTACATCACCGTGTCGTGGGCCACATCCATCGTGTCGAGGGCGTCCTTCAGCGCGAGGACCCTCCAAACATGGGCGAGGGGCGCCACGTCGTCGCTCCATCGTCCCGCAGCGCGCATGGTGTCGACGCGATCGAGCCCGACACAGGGCGCGTCGTCGCACGTGTTTCGCCAGCGACGTCCGGCGTGTGCGAGCAGCGCGCCGCCGACGGCTACGGGCCGGCCGCCCGCCGGCTCGAAGCCGGACCATGCGCGCTTCAGCAGCACATCGATGGGGTCGTCGCCGAGACTCTTGGTGGCCTCCGCCTTGGCGGTCGCCCAGGCAGCCTGCTCCGTGTCGCGGTCGGCCGCGGCCTCTTGGAGTGCCCATCGGGTCGCGATGTGGAGATCCTCCATCGCAGCGGCCACCGTGGCGTCGTCCCCTTGGTCGCCTCGGGCGCGGCTCGCGACGAGGGACCCCATCGGGGTCACCAATAGGCCGTCGTACATCGACGCTGCGAGAGCCTTCCCAGCCGGTCCGATGTCGACCTCGGGGGCGTCGAGCCAGCCTGCGAGCGTCCATCGTTCGGCGTACGCCCGGGTTCGGGCCTCGAGGGGCTCATCGCTATCGAGCCAGTCGAGGGGGGCCCGATTCAGGGTGGCGCCCTCTCCGGAGGACGTGAGCGGGGTGAGCAACGCGAGGATCTGGCTGTCTCGCACGGCCCCGGCTTGGGCGGGGCTGGCCAACAGGTTCTCGGTGACCCGTAGACGGTAGCCTCGCGCCAGAGCGACGGCTTCGCTTCCGCGGTGGTCGTCTTCGAGCTGTTGCATGCTGCGGGGAACCTGGCCCTCGCCCCCTTCCAGCTGACGCACGCTCTCGACGTACGCGATGAGCGGAGCGGTGTCCGACACGTCGCGAAGCACGCTGACCGGCGGGAGGGTGGGGCTGCGCACCAGCGGGTCGCTCCCGACGATGGCCGCGACTGCGCCCTCGCGGTCCGTGATGGGGGCGGGCCCATCGCTGCCGCCCACCGCCTCCTTTGGAGGATCGACCCGTAGGTGCGCGGGCACGGGACGAGGACACGCCGTCGCGAGGGCGGCGAGGCTGATCAGAACAGGGAGGAGGCGGGGGCGGGTCACCGGGAGGAGGTAACCGGACGACGCAGCCCCCGGTGGAGTCGCGCGGGCAACCCAGGCCCTTCGTAGATGAACGCCGTGTACAGCTGCACGGCCTTGCAGCCCAGGTCGAGCAGATCCTGGGCCTGCTCGGCTGTCTCGATCCCGCCTACCCCGACGACGTCGATGTGTTCGCCGGCGGCGTCGCACACCACGCGGATCCGGTCCTTGGCGAGGCCATGGAGGGGTCGACCCGAGAGCCCCCCTTTCTCGGCGGCCACCCCGGCAGAGGTGGCGAGGGCGTCGCGGCGAATGGTGGTGTTGGTGGCCACCACCGCGGCCAGTCCGTGGCGGATGGCGATGGCCACAGCCTGCTGCATCGCCTCGTCGGTCAGGTCGGGTGCCAGCTTCAGCCACACCGGCGTGTCGCCGGCCTCCTCCATCACGCGGGGAAGCAGCGTCTCGAGCGCGTCGCTGTCCTGGAGGTCTCGGAGGCCCGGAGTGTTGGGGGACGACACGTTCACGGTGAACCAGTCCACCAACCCCTTGAGCCGGCGCGTCGAGGTGGCATAGTCCGCGGGGGCGATGTCCAGGGGCGTGACCTTGCTTTTGCCGAGGTTGGCGCCGACCGGCACGGCGGGCCACCTCCCGGAGGCCCGAAGTGCGCGCAGTCGGGTCGCGAGGGCTTGGGAGCCTCGGTTGTTGAAGCCCATGCGGTTGATGATGGCTGCCTCGTCGCGCAGACGGAACAGTCGAGGCCGCGGGTTGCCGGCTTGGGCGTGCATCGTGACCGTTCCGACCTCCACGAAGCCGAAGCCGCAAGAGGGCCAGAAGGGGATGCCGCGACCGTCCTTGTCGAGCCCGGCCGCCAGCCCGACGGGGCCGAGCACTCGGATGCCGCCGACATCGCGAGCCAGTTCGGCGTCGGGCGCGCCGGCGAATGGACGCACCAGTGCCCCGAGGAGCCTCGGAGCTCGCTCGACCATGGTCAGAGTGCGCTCGTGGGCATCCTCGGCGTCCATCGCGAACAACGCGCCGCGGACTGCCGGGTAGAGCCGGTCGAGGAGCGACGCGGGGACCTCGGTGGCGGGGCGGGGCATCACGCCTCGGGGGTGGCGGGCTCGTCGTCCCAGGCGGCCTGGAGGATGCGACGGTTGCCCATGAAGTAGTCGACGAAGGAAGCGAAGGTGATCAACGTGATGATCAGCATCGTCCACCACGGCGTGCTCGGGGGAATCGGCAGATCGGGGAGCAGGGCCTGCAGCACCAGCACGATGAAGATGATCTGCGTACCGACCCCCTGCACGATGGCCTTGAACTTCCCGGAGGGGCGGGCGGCGAGCACGACGTTGCGCACGGCGGCCACGGTGCGCAGGAAGCTGATGGAGCTGTCCCGGTAGAAGATCAGCATGATCATCCACAGGTCGGCGACACCGATGGCGAGCAACCCGAGGAACAACGTGAACCGGCAGAAGGCATCCGAGAACGGGTCGAAGAGCTTTCCGAACGCGGTGACCGCCCCATACCGGCGTGCCAGCTGTCCATCGAGGAGGTCCGTGAGCTCGAGGAGCAACGCCAGCACGGCGGCCGCGATGTAGCCCTCGGTGGTCTCTGTCACCATGAACACCACAGCGAGGGGAGCCAGCGGCAGGCGGGCCGCGGTGACCAAGTTGGGGGAGATGGGGGGACCTTGAGCCATGGCGGCGCAAGTAACCCTGAGCGACGGGCCCGTCGCCCGCACCTGGCCCTATGAGGTGGCTTCTCCGAGCCAGCGAGGGTCATCGGCGCCCATGGGGCCCGTGCGCACGTAGCCGACAACCGATGCCAGCGAGAGCAGCAGGCTCATGGTGCCGATCGTAGTGCCCACGGTGGGCCAGTGGATGTCGATCCACGGACCATGGAAGAGCAAGACACACAGCGCGGTGCCTTCGAAGGCCACCATGGTCTGCCCCAGCGCGCTTGCTTCCCAGCGCTTGCCGACCTTCAAGGCCCAGATCCAGGCAATGATGACCCCGACGTCGCGAGCGACGATGAGCAACGCGAGCCACCAAGGGCAGAAGCCGATGCTGGCGAGGGCTACCCAGATGACGTCGGTGAGGACTTTGTCCATCAGGCCGTCGAGCCACTTGCCGGTGGCACTGATGGCCCCGACCTTTCGGGCCACGTAGCCATCGAGCAGATCCGTGCAGATGGCAGCGAGGAACAGCCAGAAGGCCACGCGGTTGGCGCCGTGGGCGATCAGCGCGTAGGCGCACGCGGGGCCCAGGAGCCCCCGGGCCACGGTGATGGCGTTCGGCAGATGCCGGATCAGACCGGGAACTCGCGGCGGAGCTTGCCCAGGGTGTCGGCGACCGCGATGGCGGTGTGGAGCAGCTGCTCCCGGCTGTGGGTGCACGACAGGAAGAAGCGGAGGCGTGCCGCGTCGTCGGCGACCGCCGGGTAGACGATGGGCTGCACGTTGATGCCCTGGTCCTGCAGGCGCTCCGAGAGCATCAGCGCGTACATGGAGTTGCCCGTGATGGTCGGAACCACGGCCGAGCCCCCGAGGGCCGGGCCCGTGTCGATGCCGCGGGCCTGGAGTTCGTCGACGAAGAACTTGGCGTTGGCCTGCAGCTTTTCCACCCGCTCAGGCTCGGCCAGCATCAGCCGCAAGGACTTCAGGGCCGCCGTGGCGTTGGCGGGGGTGATGCCGGCGGAGAACACGAAGCCTGGCGCGGTGTACCGCAGGTAGCGAATCATCGCAGCAGACCCCGCGATCCAGCCGCCACAGCTCGACAGCGACTTGGAGAGGGTGCCCATCCACAGATCGACGTCGGAGGGGACCAACCCCTCGAGATCCTGCCAGTACTCGCCGACCCCGCGGCCTGTACGGCCCACGACGCCGAAGCTGTGGGCCTCGTCGACCATCAGCAGGCAGCCGTACTTCTTCTTGATCTCGACGTAGCGGGGAAGCTGACAGATGTCGCCGTCCATCGAGTAGACGCCCTCGATGAGGATCATCACCTTCTTGTGGCTGCCTCGAAGCTCCTTGAGGAGTTGCTCGAGGTGGTCGGGGTCTTCATGGCGGAAGCTGCGTCGACCAGCGCCCGAGAGCTTGGCCCCCTGGAGAAGGGAGTCGTGGGCGAAGGCGTCGTGGAGGATGAGGTCGCCGGGCTGCATCACGTGCCCGACGACGTTCACGTTGGTCATGTGGCCGGCGGAGAAGACCAGCGCGTCATCCAGCTGCTGGGCGTCCGCGAGTTCCCGCTCGAGCTCATGGTGGAACGGGCGCTCGCCGGACGCCACCCGGCTGGCCGACACGCTGGTGCCATAGGTAGCGACGGCCTCGCAGACGACCTCGGTGACCCGGGGATCTCCCGAGTAGCCAAGGTAGTTGTAGCTGCTGAAGTGCAGCATCTCTCGACCCTGCACCACCGTGGTGTCTCGGGCGACGCCTTCGTGAACCTGGAAGTAGGGATTGCGGATGCCCATCAGCTTGGCCGCTTCCAGGCGTTGGTCGAGGTCGAAGACCTCCTTCCACTTGGTGGGGTCGATCCAGGTGGGATCGATGACCAGCGGCTCCTCCACGCCCTCCACTGCGCGAAGCTCGGCCACGGCACCGAAGGCCAGGGCCACGGGGGCGCCATCGTGGTCGCGGAAGACGAAGTCGGCCTCGAAGCGGTCCGTGGCGTCCTCGCCGTCGGCGGTGGGAACGAAGCGTGCCTCGACGGTGAGCTCTCCCTCGGGCATCGGCCGGAGCTGCACCCAGCGGTGGAGTGCCACGGGGGTGCCAGCGCGCCGGAAGCGATCCCAGGCCACCAGGGCGGCGAGCTGCATGGCGCTGTCGAGGGCAAGGGGGTCGACGGTGAACCGCTCGGCGTCGGTGCCTGGGGTCCAGTCGGCGGGCCGTCCTGCGCGCACCCGGCCACGGACGAAATCGGTCGCCACGCCGTCGATGGACGTGATGCCCGCGAGCAGCGGGCCGTGGAACGTGACGCCATCGTAGAACGCCTCGAGGCTCGTCTCGGAGGGGGCGCCGCCTGTGAGGGGGGCCGGCACGTCGGGGGCGTCCCCCAAGGGACGGATGGTGGCGCGGTAGCACAGGGTGCGCCGAGGTCCCTTGCGGATCTCGGCACGCTCGCCGCGAACTGAGAGCTGCAGGGTCTCAGTGCCATCAGCGGGGGAGAGTGCGACTCCTTGGAAGAGGGTGACGTCCCGGATCTCGAAGGGCATGCCGGGGGCGACCAACGCCGCCATCATGTCGGCTGCAGCCGCCAGCGGAAGCACTGGCGTGCCCTCGATGGCGTGGTCGGCGAGGAAGGGATCGGTGGCGACCGACAGGACGCGCGTGCGCATGGCGACCCGATCGCGGAAGGGGAGAGCGCGGCCCCTGGTGCGAACACCGGTGCCTGAGGTCAGGTCTTCGAGGAGGGCCGACATGCCTGCCTCGTTGCCGACGAAATCGATGCCCTCTGCCCGCATGGCCGCCTGCACGGCGGCGGGAATGGTGCGCACCATCTCTGAATCGGTCCACGGACCGAACTCACTGACCACGGCTCCTTCGGGGGTGAGGGCGGCACAGAGCGCGTTGCCTGCCGCGTAGTGAGCTTGGTGGCGGTTGCCGAAGCGACCGGCCCAAGAGCCGATGGCCACGGCTCCCTTGAGGTGGCCTGCAGCGCAGGCGAGCGCGTTGAGCCAGCCCTCGACCTTCACCCGTCGTGCCAGGGCCCCGCGCTCGGGGTCGACGTCACCCAGCGCGCCGTCGGCGAGCACACCCGCAGCGTGGACCACCCCAGTGATGGGGCCGTGGGGAGCGGCCGCGGCCAGGAGGGCCTCACGGTCGGTCACATCGACCTGAAGATGCACGCCGAGCCCGGCGGCCTCGGCGGTCGGTGCGCTTCGTCCCACCAAGAGGACCTTGGCTCCCATGGCGACCAGTCGGGCAGCGAGCTGAGCACCGATACCTCGGGTGCCGCCGGTGACGAGCACGGTGTCGGCTTCACCCGGGGTCCAGCTGGGGGCGGAGGGGACCGCCTCGAAGCCTCGGAGCTGACGCGTGGCCCCATGCCAGCGCACCGCTGGGGAGTGCTCCATCGCGCCTGCCACCAGGCGGAGCTCGTGGGTGATGGCGTGTGCGAGGGAGGTCCCTGGGGCCATGGCGACCGAACGCCCGACCTTGCCGGTCCACTCGCGGGCGACGCAGCGTGCCACTGCGGCTTCTGCCTCGGCCCACGGGTCGTCGGATCGGTGCACGACCAACACATGCGGTTGGTGGCCGGCGCGAGCGAGGGCATCCAGGGCTTCGATGAGGGCACCGGAGCGATCGGTGGCGGGGGCTTCCCCGGCGATCGCCGCGTGCAGGGGCACGGGCTCGGCGGGATCGGTCACCCACACGAAGGCCTCGGCAGCCTCGGCGGCCACGACGTTCAGGCCGTCGGTGCTCAGGGTCGCAGCTCCTGGGCCCGCGACGTGCACCGAGGAGGGCGTGTCGGCCAAGGGCTCGGCGGGCGCATCGACCCAGATGGGTGCGTAGCCGAGGAGGGGCGCATCGTCGTCGATGTCGGGACCGTGACCCGCGTGGGTCACGTGGTCCACGAGGTCCTGGACGGTCGGCCGGTTGAGCATGAGCTCCTGGGGCAGCCCCCCCATGCCGGGGAACGCTTCGCCCAGGCCGGTGGCGAGGTCGGCCACCATCAGGGAGTCGAAACCGAGGTCGTCGACCAGGGACTGGGTCGGGCGGATGCTCTTGGGAGGGTACGAGCTCACCTTGGCGACGACGGCGGCCACCCCTACGAAGATCTCGTCGCCCGAGCTCTTCTCGGCGGTGGGGACCGCGGAGGCCTGGCCTTCGTTCGTGTGCGCACCGGCGCTGCTGGCCGCGGCATCGGCGGCAGAAGCGACCTGGAGCGCCTTCTGCGCCTTGCCCTTCACCGGCCAGTAGTGCTCCACCGGGAGCTGCTGGTCAGGCACGGAGGCGGGCGCGACCTGCGGCGCGAGGGCCTTGGTGTCGACAGGCACCCCATGGACCCAGAGCCATCCGAGGGTGCGCAGCAGGGCCTCCCCGGCGTCGTCGTCGTTCATGCCAGACAACGTCAGGACGGCCCGTGCGTCCTGGCCGGGGCCCTTGCGGGCAAAGCTCGCAAGGGGGCCGCCGGCACCCACCTGTAGGTACAGATCGACGTCTTCGTCGGCTACCTGCTGCAGCGCACGATCGAAGCGCACCGCGGAGGCTGCGTGGCGACGGAGGATGGCGCGCCCGTCCTCGGCGCTCTGCCAGGGCCGCTCCGCGATGCCGGACGCCACCACGATGGTGCTCGGCTCGCTCAGCTGCAGTTCTGCGAGGGCGTCCTCGAGATCGAGGTCGGCGAAGAGGGGCGAGTGGAATGCGTGGGACACCGAGAGGGGCTTGGGGTCGAGGCCGGCAGACGCTGCGCGTCTCGTGACCTCTGCCACGGCCTCGGAGGTGCCGGAGACCACGACCTGCTCTGGGTGGTTCACGTTGGCGATCACCGCCCCGTCCACGAGGAGGGCCTCGGCGCCGGCGACGTCGGTCCGCAGGGCCACCATGGTGCCGGGATCGCCAACCACGGCCGCCATGGCCGCGCCGCGGTGGGCGGCGAAACGCACCGCAGCATCTGGGGACATGCAGCCAGCCGCAGCTGCCGCGCAGAACTCTCCGAGGGAGTGGCCGGTGGCCACGACAGGAGCCACCCCTAGGTCCTCGAGGAGCCCCGCCAGGGCGAGGCCGACGGCCACGAGCGCGGGCTGCGCGTGGGCCGTGTGGGTGAGGCGGGCCTCGGTGGCTTCCGTGGCGCCTCCTGCAGGCCACAGCAGCTCGGTGATCGACGTGCCGACGACGTCGCCGGCGGCGGCATCGAATGCCGCCAAGCGTTCCCGGAGCACCGGAAAGCGATCGGCCGCGCTCTTCAGCATGCCGACGCGCTGGGCGCCCTGACCGGGGAACAGGAAGGCCACCCTCGGCGCGGGGCCTTCGACGTCTCCTACCGCGGCGCCGGCAGGCAAGGTCCCACGTGCCAGCTCATCGAGCTGCGCCAGCAGGTCCTCTCGGTCTTTGATGACCAGGGCGATCCGATGGGCGAGACCTGGACGGTGGCTCCAGCCACGGACGACCTCGGCGAGGCCCAGGGCGTCGCGACGGACGACGGCTGCCAGCCTGGCGGCGGTGGTGGCCATGGCGGCCTCGTCGGATGAGGACAGCGGGAGAAGCTCGAGGCGGTCTTGGGCTGAAGCCACGTCCGTGGCGGGGGCCTGTCCCAAGACGAGGTGTCCGTTCGTGCCACCAAAGCCAAAGGAGCTCACAGCGGCCACGCGCTCGCGTCCCACCCAGGGCCGGACCTCGGTGGGCACGAACCAGCCGCCATTCGGGGCGTCTTGGGTCCCGAGCTCGAGCTCATCCTTGGCGCTCTCGAAGCCGGCCATTGGGGGCAGCTGGGCGTGATGGATGGCGAGGGACGCGCGGATCAGGCCTGCGATGCCTGCCGCCGACATGGTGTGGCCGACGTTGGCCTTGCTGGAACCAAGGGCCACCTCGTGGGCGGTGGGGAGGGCCCGCCGGAGGCCGGTCAGCTCGGTGCGGTCGCCGACGTCGGTGCCCGTACCGTGGGTTTCGACGTAGCCGAGGAGGTTCGGGTCCAGACCAGAGTCCTTCCACGCGAGCTCGATGGCTTCGACCTGCCCGGCGAGGACCGGCGCCATAGGCCCGTCTCCGCGGCCGTCGTTGTTGATGGCGACACCGTGGAGCACCGCGTAGATGCGGTCGCCGTCGCGCTGTGCGTCGTCGAGCCGCTTCATCACGACCACGCCACAGCCGTCGCCCTGCACGAAGCCGTCGGCCCGTGTGTCGAAGGGGCGGCAGTAGCCGCTCACGGACATCGCGCCGATACGGGAGAAGGCGACGTAGTTCTCCGGGGAGAGCTGCAGGTACACGCCGCCCGCCAGTGCCGCGTCGATCTGCCCGGTTCGCAGCATCGCGACCGCGTCGTTGACCGCCATGAGGGCCGATGCGCAGGCGGCATCGAGGGTGTAGGCGGGCCCGTGCAGGTCGAGCTCCTGGGCCACGGCAGCGGCCACCATGTTGACCAGGGCACCTGGAGCCGAGTAGGGACGAGGCGGCACGACCCGGCTCACCGCCTTCGCCACCACCGCAGCGGTGTCGTCGTCGACGTCGCCGAGCATGCCGGCCGCCATCATGGCTGCCGTCACCCGGCTCGACAGGGTCTGTCGGAACTCGTTGGCGGTGACGCCCATGTAGACGCCGGTGCGACGCGGCATCTCGTCCGGCGTGTAGCCGGCATCGTGGATGGCCCGGAGGCCGAACTCGATGGCGAGTCGCTGCTGCGGGTCCATCACTTCGACCCGACGGGGCGGGATGCCCAGATGCAGGGCGGGGAAGGCCTGCACGTCGTCGATGAAGGAGCCGTGGGGGGCGTAGGACTTGTCGGTGGCTCGACGGCTCTCGGAGTAGAAGAGCTCGTGGGGCCAGCGGTCTGCAGGGACGGGGCCGAAGGCGTCGCGGCCTGCGGTCGTGAGGTCCCAGTAGGCGTGGAGGTCGGGGCCGCCGCCGAAGCGGCAGCTCATTCCGACGATGGCGATGGGGGTCATGGACACTCCTCCAGGCACCAGCCGCGGCGCGATCTTGCCTGGCCCTTGGACCGGAAAAGCCTGGCACTCCGCAGAGGCCAGGCATCAGGGGTTCTCACGGAACCAGAGGGGGGCGGCCCCCCTCGAGACGGCGTCAGCCCGCGGACACGCGGCCGTCGCGGATCAGGCCGGCCAGGTCGCGGACCGTCTGGACCTTTGCGAGCTCTTCGTCGGGGAAGGTGGCGTCGGTCTTTTCTTCCACGAAGTTCACCATCTCCATGGTGGCGATGGAGTCGAGCCCGAGGGCCTCGATCTTCTGCTCGAAGGCGAGGTTGGCGAAGTCGGCCTTGCGGTTCGGGGCCACCTCGGCGAGCGCTTCCTTGATGAGGGCGAGGATCTGATCGTTGTCCATGATGTCCTTCGTCTCCCGGCCCCCCGCAGGTACCGCGTGGGGCAGGGGCTGGTTGGTCTCGTTGGCGCGTGCCCGCAGGGCAGGGCACGCCGGTGGCGCCCTATAATCAGCGGAGCGTCGCCTTGGCGCGGCTCCAGAACGAGCTGACGACGTGCTTGGCGAGGGTCCGCTTCGACCCGGCGGAACCGAAGGCCCGGCTGCCAGCGCTACCGAGGCTTCCACGCAGGTATTCGGTGCGGGTCTTGCGACGCTGCAGCTTGCCGGAGCTGGTCTTGGGCAAGGAGCCGGGGCGCAGGAACACGACCGCAGCCGCCGACAGGGACAGCTCGCGGTTCACGGCCCGACGGACTTCCTCGTCGAGGCGGGCGTACTCGTCGGGGTCGAGCTTGGTCTCACAGACCACCACGAGCTCTTCGCCGATCGCGCCGGGAACGCTGAAGGCGACGACGTTGCCGCGGCGCACGCCCTCGACCTCGGCGGCAGCCCACTCCACCGCTTGAGGGTGCACGTTGCGCCCGTTGACGATGATGAGGTCCTTGATGCGTCCCGTGACGTAGACCTGGCCGTCTTTGAGGAATCCGAGGTCGCCGGTGTGCAGCCACCCGTCCTTGTAGCTAGCTGCTGTGGCTTCGGGGTTCTGGAAGTAGCCGGGGGTGACGGACGGGCCGCGGTGGCAGATCTGCCCCTCGCGGAGCTCGCCGAGGGCGTTGCCCTCTGCGTCCATGATCGCGACCTCGTGGCCCTCGAAGGGCACGCCACAGGCAACGTGCGTGGCGGCGGCGCGGCCGTCCGTGGGGGCCACCACCTCACCGGTCTCACTGAAGCGCTCGGCATCGATGGTGTACGTGGCCATCATGTCGTTGGCGGGCTTGAGGGTGATGGCGAGGGTGGCCTCTGCCATGCCGTAGGCCGGCATGATGGAGTTCTTCGGCAGTCCACAGGCGCCGTGGAACCGCTCCACGAAGTCGTGCATCGTCTCCGCTTGGATGGGCTCGGCGCCACAGCCCAGAACCTTGAGGCAGGAGAGGTCCCACTTCTCGAGATCGCTGTCCTTCACCCGGCGGGTGGCCAGCGCGTAGGCGAAGTTCGGGGCGAAGCTCGCCGTGCCGCGGTGGCGGTGCACGGTGTCGAGCCACACCGACGGGCGCTTGATGAAGCGGAGCGTCGGGATGTAGACGATGGGGACGCCGTGGCAGATGGGGGCGATGACAAAGCCGATGAGGCCCATGTCATGGTAGAGCGGAAGCCACGAGACGCCCTTGTCGCCGGTGCGGGGGTCGAGCTGCAGGCCCTGCTCGATGATTCCCTTCGAGTTGGCGATGAGTGAGGCGTGGGTCACCATGACGCCCTTGGGGTCGGCGGTGGAGCCACTGGTGTACTGCAGGAAGGCGAGGTCTTCGGGCACGATGGCCGGGTAGTCCGGGGCGCCAGTCGCCTCACGGAGGTCCTCGACGGGGAGGAGCTTCTGCAGGGCAGGAACGCGGTCGACCAGTCCCCAAAGGACGTTCTGCAGCTTGCTGGAGGCGATGAGCAGCTTGGACGAGCTGGACTCGAGCACCTTGGCGGTACGGTCGGCGTAGGCGTCGAGGTTGCCGAAGGACAGCGGCGGGTAGAGCGGCACGGGCACCACGCCGACGCGAAGGCAGGCGAGGAAGGTGAGGACGAAGTCCTCGGGCTCGATGACGATGAGGCCGACGCGGTCGCCCTTGGTGAGGCCGAACGACTGGAGCGCGGCGGCGCGCCGGGCCGTGTGGGTCTCGACGTCGACGAAGGTGTAGGCGGTTTCCTCACCCTTGAGATCCTGGAAGACGAAGTCGTTCTCGGGGAAGTGCTGTCCGACTTCGGCGATGGCCTGGGCGACGGTGCGGAACATCTTGAACTCCAGATCTCGGGTGTGGCGCGGGCGCGCAGAGAGGAAGTGGATCCAGAGGGACCCGGGGTGGGGGTGCCATGGTGACTCGCCCCGACGAGGTCTAGGTAGGTCCGCGCGGGCGGTTCCGCAAGCAATCGGATTGCGCGATTTGGCAGGTTGTTGCTGTGAAAGATTCTGACCAGCGCGTCAGAATTGACTTGAGGGGGAGCGGCTGCTCCCCGAGGATGGAGGTCGAAGCAAGGTCGATGGGAACTGAATCGCCGGTCGGTTTGCGGTCCCATTCGTCGTTCCAGCCAGTGGCCACATCCAGTCGGCGGCAGCACGGCGGCGGATCCTTGCGTGAGGACGAAGTCGCTGCGGACGTTTGCAGACCGGCTCCGCTCCGCTAAGATGGCGCGTCCCCCCCCCTGAGGAGCCCCATGACTGCTGGCGTGAGTTGGTTGTACCTGTCCATCACTTCTGGGGTGGGTACGTGCATCGGCGCGTTGCTCCTCGGCTACAACGTGATCGCTCTCGTGATGTTCATGCGGGAGGACTCTGAGGGGTCCGCCAGCGGCATGGCGAAAGCTGCCTGGGGCCTCGGCGTGGTGTCGTTGTTCACCGCGGGCTTGCCGTGCATCGGCATCTTGGTGCCCTTTCTTCCGATCATCCTCGCGCGGGTCGAGAAGGGTCGCATTTACCGAGACGAGGCCGCCCTCGCGGGCGCCACGCCGGTGCGTCTGGCGGGCATCAACGGTTGGATCGCCTTCCTGCTGGGCTCGCTGATCACGCTCGGCATGGTGCTCACCGCGGTGATGGCCCTCAACGCCGAAGGCTGAGTCGAGCCCGGTGCATGGCGGGCACGTTCTCGCCGGCAGAAGCTGCCGGGGCGCGGCGCTAGCCGGCCTTGGGTCCGAAGCGGATCGCGCCGTCTGGCAGGAAGTAGAGGATGTCCATGGTGCCGCCGGCGACGGTCGGCACGTGCCATGAGCCGGGCGGGTACACCACCCATCCGGGGGGCTGGCCGTCGAAGGTGGGGGCGCCCTCCACGGCGAAGCACAGGTCGAACTCGCCCTGCGGATGCTCGTGGCCTGGGCCCGGACCCGCCATGTGCACTGCGTCGAGGCTGTGAGGGGCGGTGCCAGGGTGGTCGGCCTTGGCCACGCGACTGAAGCGGACGCCGCCGGCCTCCTTCTCGCACAGCCAGCCCGCCTCCACGCCGTCCCGCACGAGGGTGGCGAGGGCGACCATGGCGGGGGTATCGAGGGGGAGCCGCTCCGTGAGCACAGAGGCGGCGTTCGGTTCGGACGGGTCGATGGCGCGGACGTGCTCGACGACGGGGGCCAGGGCGGCGACCAAGCGCTCGCGGCCGGCCAGGATCTGTTCGCGGTCCATGGGGGTCCTCCTCGGGGAGGCCGACTAACCTGGCGCCGGTGCCCTTCGTGGGGGCGGGGTCGCTGCGCTCAGGCATCGAGGGCTGCCGAAGCGGCCAAGCGAGCTTCCTCGCGGCCGACCCCAGACAGACGAAATCCCGGCCTCCTTTCGAAGACCGGGACTCGTGAACTGGTTGCGGGGACAGGATTTGAACCTGCGACCTTCGGGTTATGAGCCCGACGAGCTACCTGACTGCTCCACCCCGCGGCAGTGCTGTGCTTTTAACGTGGGGCCCGATGCCGTCAAGGCGTACGAGGCTTCTTCCGGCCAGGCCGCTGCCGCTTTGGCTTGGCTTTGGCGAAGCCCTTCCCCTTCTTCTTCCCAGCAGACGACGGCTTCTTGCCGGCGGCGAGGTCCCGAAGGCGCGCGATCTCGATTCCAGTGAGGGTACGAATCTGTCCGCGGTCCATCCCGCGGATGCTGAGGGTCGCGAAGGACTCGCGCCTGAGCTTGCTCACCGGATGCCCGAGCTGCTGGAAGATGCGCCGGATGAGGCGGTTGCGGCCCTCGGTCACGGTCACCTCCACCCAGGCGTTCTCCTTGTCTGTCGCCTCGACGATCCGTGCCTTGGCCGGGGAGGTGCGACCGTCGTCCAGGAACACGCCGTCGCGGATGGCCTTCAGATCCCGAGCGTCGGGGGTGCGGTAGCACTTCACCCGGTAGCGCTTGGGGATCTGGTGCTTCGGGTGGGTCAGCGCGTACGCCATCTCGCCGTCGTTGGTGAGGAGCAACGCACCTTCGGTGTCCATGTCGAGCCGGCCGACGGACTCGACTCGCTGGGGAAGCTCGACTTCGTCGAAGAGGGAGCGACGACCCTCGGGGTCGTTGCGGGTCACCACGATGCCCCGGGGCTTGTAGTACAGGTAGTACGTGGGAGGGGGGGCGTCGGGCAGCGGCCGCCCGTCGATGGTGATGACGTCGGACTCGGGCTCGACGGGAATGACCTGGGTGACGGTCTCGCCGTTCACCCTGACCTTGCCTTTCTGGATGAGGGCTTCGGCCTCGCGGCGCGACGCGATGCCGCGGGCAGCAAGGAGCTTGGACAGACGAATGGTCATGGGGCCTCCGGGGGCGTCTCTCGACGCGCCTTGGGTGAATGGGCCTGCCCTCTCGTTCAGGCGGCCTCAGCGCCCGGTATCGGACCCGGAGCCCGTTGGCTACGCCTTGCGGCGGCGCCGCGGCGGCGCGTCATCGTCATCATCGTCGTCGGGGGTGGCGCGGCGTCGGCGGCGGCGGGGTGCCTCGTCTTCGTCCTCTTCGTCCACAGGTCCGCGCCGGCGGCGGGGTGGGGGCGTCTCGTCCACCGCGGGCGTTTCGGGGGCGTTGTCGGTCCCCGCAGGGGCCTTGCGGCGGCGCCGGGAGGGCTTCGCCGGTTCCTCCGAAGCGTTGTCGTCCGATGCGGGGGCCTTGCGGCGCCGCCGAGAGGGCTTCGCGGGTGCGACCTCAGCTGGAGCGTGTTCGGTCTGTGCCTCTCCCTCGGTGTCTCCCTCGGGCGCGGGCGCGGGCGCGGGCGCGGGGGCCTCCGCCGGTGCCTTGCGCCGCCGCCGGGAGGCCTTGGCCGCAGTTGGTGGCGCGGCGTGGGTCTCGCCGTCCTCAGCGGCGGGGGACTTGCGACGGCGGGAGGGCTTCGCTTCTGCCTCCGACGGTTCCTCTGCGTCATCTCGAGGGGCCTTGCGACGCCGAGACCGAGAGGACGGCGCCTTCTCCGGCTCTGCCGCCGGCGGCGGCGCCTCGGGTTCGGGCGTCGGGGAGGGCGCTGCGACGACGGGCTCGGGCTCGGCCTCGGGGGCCTCGGTCTGGGCCTTGCGCCGTCGGGAGCGCTTGGGTTTGGCGGGCGGGGCTTCGGCGTCAGGCTCCGCCTCTCCGCGCCGCGTGCGCCGCTTCGGCTTGGTCGGCTCCGCGTCGCCGCGACGGCGGGCTCGCCGCTTCGGCTCGGGCTCGTCGGGCTCGTCGGGTTCGTCGTCGCCCTTGCGGGGCCGGTCGACCTTCTTCCAACGGGACTCTCGCTCGGGCTCGCTCTCCTCCGAGTCGTCGTCGTCGACCATCTCGGCGAGCTGCTCGGGGGTGAACATGGAGGTGTCGGCGGCGCTCACGAGCTTTCGCCCGCGTGGTGCCCCTGCTTTCTGATGTCCCTGCAGCGTCGCCACCACTTCGGTCAGGGAGGGGCCATCCATGGGCTCGGTGGCCAGCAGGCGTCCGATGGCATCGACGAAGTCTTGGCCGGACAGGCGGGTGTCGGGGTCGTACACCAGCGCCTTGGCGAGGACCTTGGCGGTCTTGGGAGGAAGGCCGTGGTTGTCACGGGAGAGCATGCGCGCGCCCTCGGACATGCCGACCATGCGTTCGAGCTCGGACACATCGTGGGTCGGGTAGAGAGGCTTGCCCGTCGCGACTTCGAAGCAGACCAGCGTGAGGCTGTACGTGTCGGCGGAGGCGTCTTCGGGCACACCTTCCAGCCTCTCCGGGGGACAGTACCGAAGCGATGACGCCTCGATGGGCGGGCCATCCTCGTTGCGGTGCCGGATCAGCTCCACTTGCGGCAAGCCGTAGCCGAGGACCTGCACCTCTCCATCCGCCCGCAGTGCGATGCGCCACGGGTTCAGGTTCCCGTGGGAGAAGCACCCCTGGACCGGGCCGGTGTCTCCGGCCTCCACCAGGATCTGGCCCACCAGCCACGCCAGCTCCATGGCGGCCCGCAAGCCCACGATCTGTCCGAAGTCGCTGAAGGCACGGAGGATGTCCGCCAACAGCCACACCGAGCCCGTGGGGTAGGCAAAGTGGCCGTTGGGCACGTCGTGTTTGCCGAGCTCCACCAGCCCCGTGACCATCGGGAACTCCATGAAGGAGAGCACCATCTCGACGTTCAAGGTGAGGGCGGGGTGGCCGTCGTGCACGGCGTCGAAGTCGATGATCGTGTAGGTGCGGTCGTCGTCGCCCTTCGCTTCCACCAACCGAGCTGCAGGGTCGCGCAGCTCGCGGCCAGTGGGGTCGAGGCCGAGGATGGGGTCCAACTGGAGCTCCGAGTGCAGGAGTGGGACGCGGCGCCGTACACCTGAACGGGTCGAGCGCAGGACGGGGAAGATAGCACCCGACGTCGGCCCGGATCCGGGCACGCGCCCCGATGGGGGTGCAACTCTGGTACACCCGGGCACGCCGTCGCGCACGAGGCGAGGAGGTCCCGTGGCCAAGGTCTTGCTGCTGCATACGGGGGGAACCCTCGGGATGGTGGGCACCCCGCTGGTGCCCGATGCCTACGGGTCTCGACTTCTCGATGCGGTCCCAGAGCTCCTGCAGCTCGCCGACATCGACATCCACATCGTGTGCAACCTCGACAGCTCGGATCTCGGGCCGCCCCAATGGGTCGACTTGGCCTCCACCATCGCGGGGTGCCACGAGACCTACGACGGCTTCGTGATCGTGCATGGCACCGACACCATGGCCTACACCGCAGCGGCGCTGTCGTATGCCCTCGAGGGGCTCGGCAAGCCGGTGGTGTTCACCGGGGCCCAGCGCCCGCTATCGGCGCTGAGATCCGATGCCCGGCGCAACCTCGTCGACGCAGTGGAGGTGGCCACCGCCGAGCTCCCGGAAGTCACCATCTGCTTCGACGGATTGCTCCTTCGCGGGTGCCGGGCGCTGAAGAACGACGCCCGAAGCTACCGTGCGTTCGCATCCCCTGGGGTGCCTCCGCTGGCCAAGATGGGCATCGACGTCGACATGTCCCGCCTCATCCGTCAGCCGGCCCGGCCCTTCGCGAGCCATCCAGTGTTCGACCCTCGGGTCGACGTGGTCTACATGACCCCCGGCATGCGGCCAGACGCCGTCCTTCGCCGGACGGAGGACCCTGCACTGCGCGGGCTCATACTCGCGGCATTCGGCGTGGGCACCGTGCCCTCGCAGGTGCGGGCGATCGCGCCGCAGCTGGGGGCCGCCGTGGAGCGGGGACTCGAGGTCATCGTGGTGACCCAGCGGGGAGGAAAAGTAGACTTGATGGCCTACGAGAGCTCAGCGGGGCTCGCTGCCGCAGGCTGTCTGGCCGGGGGAACCATGCATGTGGAAGCCGCCGTGCCGAAGCTGATGCATGCGCTGGCTCGTTTCGACGACCGGGCGGCTCGGCACGGCTACTTGCTGCGCGATGTCGCCGGGGAGATCAGCTAGGCAGTTCGGGCGGGGGGGCTGGTTCCGCAGCCCCGTCGCCCCACCTAGAGCTTCAGACCCTTGAGCAGGTCGCTCATGGTGCCGAAGCCCGTGTCGCTCTTCTTCTGCTTGCGTGCGGCCTGGCGCCACGACCGGTCTTCGCTCGCGTCGTCGGCCTTCGTCGACAGGCTCACGCGGCCGCCGCGCTCCCCAGTGCTGCGGGCCTCGACCCGCTTGCCCCGACGGTAGCGTTGGGCAAGCACGGTGCCGGGCTCGAGCTCGGCGTCGCGGGCATCCAGCCACCCCACGCGTCCATCATCGAGCTTCACGACGACGCCGTTCTGCAGCACGTCGGTCACGACGCCCACGACGGCCTCGGAGACCGGCTCCGCGGATCCGCCGCCGGTGTACTCGCTGGAGCTGAGGCCGAGGTCCAAGCGTCGGCGATCGTTGTCGACCCCGAGGATTCGCACGGAGAGCTGGTCTCCGGCCTGGGGGGTCTCGCCTCCGAGCTTGCTCACATGGAGGAGGCCCGACAAGCCGGCATCGAGCTCGACGAAGGCGCCGTAGGTCTCGATGCGCACGACGGTGCCGCTGTACACCTCGCCCTCCATGAACTCGGTGCCGAGCTTCTGCCATGGGTCATCGTCGAGGTTGCGACAAGAGAACGTGAGCTTGCGCTGCTCGCGGTCCACGTCGAGGACACGCACGTCGACCGACTGTCCGACCCGCACGGCCGTGCGAGGGTCTTCCACGCCTCCCCAGGCGATCTCCCGTCGAGGGACGAGGCCGTCGACGCCACCGATGTCCACGAAGAAGCCGAAGGCCGCCGTGTTGCGAACCACGCCGCGGTACTCCTTTCCGGGCTCGATCTCGAGCCAGATCTTCTTGGCCTGGTCGGCGACCTCCTCCTCTTGGAGGGCCCGACGGGACAGGACGATCTTGTCGCCGGTCTCGATCACCTTGAAGGCGAGCGTCTGGCCCACCAGAGCGTCCGGGTCCATGTCGGGGAGCCGGCTGATGAGGCTCATGGGGCAGAAGGCGCGCACCGGGCCAATGCGGACCTCGTAGCCACCCTTGTTGCGGCTGGTGACCTTGCCTTCCAGCGGGAGGCCCGAGGCGTGGGCCTCGTCGACGATCTCCGCGGCTGCGTCGCCCTGGAGCTGGCGCGACAGGTGCACGCCCCACTCGCCCTTGGCCACGATGTAGGCGGTGAGCGTGTCACCGACGACGACGTCGGGGAACTCCCCGCGCTCGAGCTGCCCCTCGGACTTGCCGCCGAGGTCCAAGAACACGGTGTCGTGGCCGACCCGCGACACGATGGCTGTGACCTTGTCGCCGACCTCGACCGTGCCACGCTCCACGGCGCCGTCCATGAGGGCGGCGAGCTCAGAGGGGTCCATGTCGGCAAGCGCGAGCAGGTCGTCGGTGTCCAACTTCGGCGTCGGAGGGGCGGTCGGCTCGGGCTCGGGCCCGGGCTCCTGGACCACGACGGGTTCGGCCACCACGGCCGCGGCCTCCAGGGTGGGGTCGGCGGGGGCGTCCTTGGGGCGGCGCACGGGATCGCGGGGAACGCGGGGACGGTCGGACATGGAGCTCCTCCGGGGCTCGCCGCTATCCGCTCCCCCCGTCCGCAGCCAGCCCTACCCGCAGCAACCGCACGGGCCCGTGGCTACTGCACCAGGCCGTGGATCAGGTTGAAGGCGTGGGTGACCTGCGGATGGGGTCGGATGCCACGCTTCTGATGGAAGCCCAGGAGGCCGTTCCAGATCTCAGTGATGTTCTGGCGGAGGGCCGGGTAGTCCTTCTCGACGATCAGGTGCTTCAGCTCCTCCACCGCGGGCGGGAGGTCGGAGGGGTCATAGCTGGCCGTGATGCGAGCGAGCCCATCGCTGAGCCGTTGATGGAGGTCCTCGTTGCCGCTGGCGCCCGCGAGGGCCTCTTCCATGAGGGGCTCGAGGTCGTCGAGGGACAGGGACAGCGGGTCGTCGACGTCTTCCTCGTCGTCGTCGGCGGGGATGTTGGTCATCACCGTCTGCTCGTCGGAGATGTCCTCTTCGTCGTCCTCGACCTCAGGGGCCTTGGCGCCAGCGCTCATGGGCACGGCAGACCGGTCCAGGGGCTCCACTCCGCGCTCGGCGAGGAACTCCTCGGCGTTTCCGAACATGTCGTCGTAGTCGGCGACGCTGAACCCACCTTTGATCTTGGTGGCGCCGCGGTCGTTCAAGCTCTCGATCACGGTGACCCGGCCGCTCGCCTTCGGGTCGAGGCGGATCTCAGGGGCGACGATGGCGTCGACCTTGAGCTCCGAAGCGCCGATGGTGATGGTCTGGGTGGCCGTGATGGTGGTGCATCGGGCCCGTTGGCGTCCCAGGACAATGGTCCTGCCGTGGAGCCGGGTGGCCTCGATCTCTCCCTGGATGTGCACCTCTCCCTGAGCCTCTAGATCCCCCGTGACTTTGGTCAACTTCACGGTGAGATCGCCGCCGGCGCGAACCTTGCCAAGCGGCCTGCCCAGGTCGCTCTCGATGTAGATGTCGCCATCGTAGGAAATGTCGAGCGTGTCTCCCGACATGTCGAGCTCGAGGCCAGACGGAAGGGTGAACGCGGCGGGCTTGGGCATGGACAGGGACTCCGTGTGGGTCGGCGATGGTAGCGATGGGGTCGGCGGCGTGTCAACGGGCGCGGGCTGGGCGACGCGCATCAGGCAAGGACGTCGACCGCTCGCTTGCCGCCACCGATCGACTGCAGCTCGTCGTCGTAGTCGTCGGACACTTGGGCGACGTACCGCAGGGTCTTGTCGAACTCGTCGTAGTCGAGATTGTTGCCGAGCAGGGTGGCGGAGAAGGACAGGGTGCCGTCTTCGAACAACAGGAAGCTGCCGAACAGAACTTCGGTGTTGAGGCGGAGCACGCGCTGCAGCAACTCGAGACTCGGCTCGAATTCCTTGAGCATGATGGATGCAAAGCGGCAGTAGGAGTCTTCGTCCTGCTCGAACAGGGACACCATCACCACGGTGGACCCGTACTTGAAGAGGTGCAGGCCCTCCTCCGACTGCTCGGGCTGCAGATCCATCTCGCCGAGATAGGCGGAGACGCGCTCGTCGAGCAGCTGGAGACGTTCGCTGGCCAAGGAATCCTCCTGAACGGGAGCGCTACGCTACCGCGCATCGGGGTGGGTTCCAACCACGGAGGACGGGTCGATGGACAAGGTGGCACTTACCGGCTTCATGGGAGCGGGCAAGACAACGGTGGGCCGGGCTCTGGCCGCGGCGATGGGGGCGGCGTTCCTCGACGTGGATGCCGCGTTGGTGGAGGCCCACGGGCCGATCGCCCGTCAGTTCCGGGACGACGGGGAGGCCGCGTTCCGCGAACGAGAAGCCTGCTTGGTGCAAGCGTGGGTGGACCGCGAGGACTCGGGGATCGTCGCGTTGGGTGGTGGTGCGTGGCACCTTCCCTCCGTGCAAGAGGCGTTGTGGGGACGTGCGGCGACCGTGTTCCTCGACGTGCCCCTCGATGTGGCGCGCGCGAGGGTGGTGCGGGACGAAGAGCGGCCCTTGTGGGACGACAGCGTGGCAGCGAGATTCCAGGCACGTCAGGCCGGATACCGTGAGGCGGACCTACGAGTCGACGCGTCCGCGCCCGTGGCAGCGGTGGTGGATCGCATCCTCGAGGGCCTGTCGACACGGCGGCCTGTCGCCGCGATGGCCGTGCCGGTGGAGCTCGATGCCCACGCGTATGAGGTGCACGTGGGGCGCGGCTTCGCGGGGCTCGGCGACCGGCTTCGGGCCGTGTGCTCGGCGGCCCACGAGGGCGTGGTGCTCGTGAGCGACGAGACGGTGGACCCGCTGTGGACGGCCGCGGTGGAGAGAGAGATCTCGGTCGCTCGCAAGGTCGTGCTGCCGGCGGGGGAGGCCCACAAGGGCTGGTCGTCCCTGCAGGATGTGGTCGACGGCATCCTCGACGGCCCCGCCCACCGGGGCACGGTCGTGGTGGCCCTGGGGGGCGGTGTCGTGGGTGACATCGCCGGCCTCGGCGCGTCCCTCGCCCTCCGTGGGCTGCCGGTCGTGCAGCTCCCCACGAGCTTGCTCGCGATGGTCGACGCATCCGTCGGCGGCAAGACGGCGATCAACCACACGCGGGGGAAGAACCTCGTGGGCGCCTTTCACCAGCCGTCTCTGGTGTGGGCCGCGTCGGCCGTGCTGGGCACCTTGGCTCCCATCGAACGGCGCGCCGGTTGGGGAGAGGTCGCCAAGACGGCGCTCATCGGGGACCCGAGCCTGCTGGAGGTCTTGCCTGCGGCCGAGGCGGCTGCAGCGGCGGGCAGCCTTCACCTGGTGGAGCAAGCGGTGGCTCGGTGTGTGGCGGTCAAGGCGAGGGTGGTCGCCGAGGATGCTCTCGAGCGGGGCGTTCGCGTGTGGCTGAACGCTGGCCACACCGTGGGCCACGGTCTCGAGACGGCCCTCGGTCACGGAGCGATCCCGCACGGACACGCAGTGGCCTTGGGGCTCCTGGCCGAGCTGAAGTGGGCCCTGGGGGAGGGGGTGTGCGTGGAGCCGGAGCTGATGGCCCGGTTGGAGGCGTCCCTCGTCGGCGCAGGCCTGTGCCTCGACGTTCCGCCTTTCGATCGGGAGGCTGCGTTGGAGGCGATGGGGCGCGACAAGAAGGGCACGGGGGGGGGCGTGCGGTTGCCACTGCCTCGCCGTGCAGGCGAGATGGTGGTCGTCGACCTGCCTCGCGCACGCCTCGCGGAGCTGCTGCCCGAGTAGGTCAGGTGGCGTTGCGGCGGTGGTTCACGGCGCTCACCACGAAGTAGTACGCCGGGTAGATCAGGGTGACGATGGTGGTCGCGTGGGCCCAGGGGGCGTCGGGGTTCATCGCGAGAACAAACATTGTGAGGGCCCATGCATAGCCGCCCCACACCGTGACCGGCTTCAGGATGCGGGTCTTCGTCGGGTAGACGTAGTGCACCGGCACGAACACCAGCAGGCTGAAGAAGCTGATGATGGCCAGGTTCACCCACGGCGTGGTGCCGAGGAGCCACAGGTAGAGCACGCCGATGTTCCAGTACGAGGGGAAGCCCACGAAGGACTCCTCGGTCTTCGCCCGCTCCTGGCAGAAGCCGTAGCCGCTCGCCAAGAGGGGCGCCGCAGCGACCCAGGACCAGCCCACGGGGAACATGTCCATCAGCACCAGGAACAGCACCGGCAGGAACGTGAAGGTGATGAAGTCCACGATGTCGTCGAGGCGTCGGCCGTCGAAGCTGGGGATCACTCGGCGAACCTCGACGCGGCGGGCGAGGGTGCCATCGGTGGCGTCGACGAACACTGCGACACAGTTCAGGACCCAGAAGCGCTCCGGCTCCCCGTGCACGAGGGCGAGCGCCGTGAGCAGGGCGAGGGGCAGGCCCATGGCCGTGTAGGCGTGCACGCCCCACGCTGCGGCCCGGCGGCTCGGACTGAAGCTCTCCATCAGGGGCCTCCGAAGGCGGTGGGGACCGGTGCGTTTACCCGAGGTGGCGTGTCTCCGCACGGCTTCGGGGATACCTCGATCGGATGACCCCCATCGTCGAGACCCTTCCCGAGCCGGAGGGCGTCACTGGCGCCGTCCGCTACCGGGCTGTCGATCCCCAGGGTGCGCCCATCCCCGGGCCACGCGTCGCCATCATGGCCATCACCCATGGCAACGAGCCCGTCGGCCTCGGCGTGCTGGACCGGATCGCTGACGAGGTCGAGGCGCAGCTCGTGGCTGGGGAGATCCTGTGCGTGCGGGCGAACATGGAGGCCGCGAGGCTGGACCTCCGGCACACACCGGACGGCCGCGACATGAACCGGTTGTGGGACCCAGACAACCTGGCCCGCATCCGGAGCGCCGCCCCACAGTCCCTCTGCTATGAAGAACGACGGGTCCACGAGCTCGCACCGCTGCTGCTGCAGACCGATGCCGTGCTCGATCTGCACAGTACGAGTCGCCCGTCCGCGCCGTTCCTCGTCTTCCGCGACGATCAGCGCCACGCCCAGTTGGCCCGGAAGCTGGGGGTCGTCCATCTGGTCACGGGGCTGCACGAGAACGCCATCCTGTCGGGAGGTGCGGGGGCCAACGTGGGCCTGGGCCCGGGAGAGCACGGGCCGCGCATCGGGCTCACCTTCGAGGCGGGGCAGCACACCGACCCGGGCAACGCCGAGCGAGCGTTCCGTGTGGCGTGGCGCTTGATGCACGGCCTGGGCGTGTGGCAGGGCGAGCCTCCACCGAATCGGTGTGTGGCCGAGGTCTACGAGGTCACCGATCGCTTCGTCCAGCGTGAGGGCACGCCATGGCGGTTCGTCGGCTTTGCCGGGGGCGAGCCAGGGGCTGGGCGTCGCGGCCCGCTTCGGAACCTGCACAGCTTCGAGCGCGTCGAGGCCGACGAGGTGCTCCTGCGTCGAGGGGACCACGAGGTCGCCCGCGCGCAATTCCCCTTCACGATGTTGATGCCGGCGCCCGACACCCCCGCAGGGACCGACCTCTACTACATCACCGCCCCGCGCCACGGCGGGCTCACTCGGGGAGAACTCCGGTCCGACGAACAGGCCCGGAGCGAGGCGCTCGCGATCGAGCGTATGTCCGACCTGCTCGCCGATGACGACTTCGTCACGGGCACGTCCTGGGTCGCCTTCGATTCCCGCCGTCTGTTCGACCTCTGTGCTTCGGTCGTTGGCCGCAACTTGCGGCTGCCTGAGGGGCATCCTCATCGCCGCTTGCTGGTCATGGGGCGCGGGGATGCCCCCACCGACGACGACAGTCATCGCCGCGACACCGTGCGCTATCGGCGAGCCATGCAGCTCGCGATGCGGGAGGGAATCCCGGTCGAGCGCATCCAGCTGATGCGTGGTGCGAGCTTGTCGTGGCTGGATGCCCTCACCTCGCCGTCCATGGTGGAGCTGCTCACCAAGCGTCGGGAACTCCTGGGACACGACGACGGCGACGTGCGCATGCGCATCAGCCTACGACAGCCCCACACGGCCTCCCTGCTGGTCGCCGGCGACTTGGGCCTGGCGCTGACCACGGGAGACTCACGGCACGTCCGGGTGGCTCTGCTCGTGGAGGCAACCACGGTGGAGCCCGACGGCGGCTGCGTGAGGGTTCGGGTGATGCGCACGGGCCTCGTGTCCAGTCGCCCAGAGGTGCTCACCGCCGCCAAGCGCCTCATCGACGCGCTGCAGGCTGAGCACGCCTACGATGTCACCCACGGTGCCCTTCGAGACTCTCCGGAGGTCAAGGCCCTGCTCGCCCCGGATGGGGCCCTCCGGTCCGTGCCCGACCCCGAAGCCCTCGGCGGCCTGCGCCACGCGCTCTACCGGGTGCAGCTGGGCCTATGGTGCGACCAACTCCGCCACGAGCTTCGTGAGCCTGTGGTCCTTCCCGACGAGCAGGCGCTCGGCCGCTGGCTCGCCGCCACCATGGCCTCCACGGGCATCCTGGATGCCGACGGGCTCCACGCGCTGGCGGTGCGACGGCGGGGACGAGGCTGGGTGGCCGACCCAGACGCCATCGCTTCCCTCGAAGAGCGGCTGCGTCGAGACACCGCCGTGGTCCCTGGGGTCTTGTTCGGCCCTTCGGTCACCCACACCCCCCGGCAGCCCCTGATGGCTCGGGACGTCACGGCCGACGATCTCGAGCGCTGGGTCGGGTGGAAGCGCTTCGTGCGGGGCGTGCGTTCGGTACCCGACACCCGCGGCAACGACTTCGACCTCGCCTTCTCGGGGAGCGACATCCGGGCCCGCCTGTGCCGCTGGTACGGCGAGGTGGTCGAGGAAGCGCGCCGCGGAGAAGAAGAGGTGCTGGTGCTGCTCGCGGGGGATGGGTTGTCTCCGAACCGCGACCTCGGAGAGTCCCAGAACGCCGCCAGCCCGGGACCCGACGTCCACGCAGCTCACGACGCGCTCCTGCGGGAACCTGGCTTGCACTACCTGCGGATCCAGCACGCCCAGGGCACCTACCTGTCGTGGATGAAGGACTTCGTGCGGGCGCTCAGCGAGCGGCCTGCCGGTGGGCGGCCAGTGGCCCTGCAGTGGGAGGTCGAGCACGGCGATACGGTCAGCATCGTCTTGGTGGCCACCCGCAAAGACCGCGGGGGCTTGTCGGGGCACGGGACCCTCGAGGGGTGGTCCGTGCAGCGCTGTGCGGTGGTGGTGTCGGACCTCAAGAGCACCCGGGAAGACTACGAGATTGGGCTGTTCACCGAGCCCGGCTCGGTCACCGGGTCCAACCAGGAGCTCCTCGCCTTTGGTCGCGCTCACTGCTCAGGGTTGCTGGCCCAGGCGGGAGCCCGCGTGGTGAGCGATCGGGGAGCCCCCGAGGCGCAAGACGTGGAAGCGGTGGTCGTCGGTCAGATCGCTCGCTGGATCGAGCGGGTGAGGCGCTGGAACCGTACGTCTCGCACGGTGCCGCTCGGCGTCGACGAGCGCTCCCAGTGGGTGGCTCATCGGCTTGGGTTGGCCGATGAGGAACTCGCGAGGGGCCTGGCCATCGAGATGGTGAGGGATCGCGATGCAGATGCCGCCGCATGGGCGTTGTGGGCGGGGGTCACCCCGTGGCCGGGTCGCGCCGCTGCCCCCGACCCGGGTGTGGGCTCGGTCGGCACCCGTCCGCCGGACGGAAGTCACGATGGCTCCACACACATGGACCCTCGGCAGGTGTGAAGCCGGCGGTTAACCACGTCTCCGCAGCAGAGGTCGCCGTGAAGTACAGTGTAGCGGACAGGGACGGTGCGTCCGTCGAAGTGGAAGGGGAAAACTGGGTCATTGCCTTCGGGGCGGCCCTGGCGAGCTTCGGCGTCAACGATGCCGATCACCCCAAGCTCACCGCCGTTCGCCGGGTGGATGGCACGATCATCGTCGACAGCGAAGTGGCTCGGGCGTTCACGGTGTCCCCAGCCCAGCCCGACATCAAGGTGCAGCCGTCCGGCCGCAGCAAGCTCGAGGAGTTCGAGCTTCCTCCCATGGAGATCCCCACGGGGGAGCTGGGCGTGGGCGACCCGTTGGCCGCGCTGCGCATGCCAGAGAGCACGCTGGCCATCGAGGCGCCCGAGACGTTGGCGGAGCGGGTCTTCGACCTATCGATGGACCTCGCGAGCGCGCCGGAGGAAGACGCCTACGGCATGGCCTTGGACCTGCTGTTGGAGTTCGTCGAGGCCGAGGCTGGCTCGGTCGCTCGCGGCACGCTCAACGATCCGAACTTGAAGTTCGTGGCGGCCACGGGGCCGGTGGCCGACGACATCCTTGGCCGCGAGGTGGGCTTCGGCGAAGGCCTCGTCGGCATGTGCTTCGACGTCCGGTCCACGATCGTGGTGGACGAGGTCGACCAGGACACTCGCCATCTCGACCAGTTCGACAGCGAGACGGGCTTCAGCACCGTCGCGGCGCTGTGTGTCCCCATCTTCGACGAAGTCGAGGGGCTTATCTACGGCGTCATTCAGCTCCTGAACCCTCCAGGGCACGGATTCACGATGCATGACAAGGAAGCGGCCGAACTGATCGCACAGACCTTGTCGACCGCGCTCACTCGGCGGTCCTGATACCCTCTCTCTCCGTCCGGAGGCACGACGATGAACTGGTTGGAAGGCGATGTGGAACTCGATGGGCCCCAGGCCGCGGCGATCGCACAGGGCATGAGGACCGTGGCGCAGGCCGACGGCAGCATCCATCAACGCGAGCTCTCGTTGATCGCAAGCTTCGAGGCGGAGCTTCCCTCTGGGGGGCGTCCCGCCGAGCGGTTCGAGTCGGACGCGGCGAAGATGGCCTACCTCCGCTCCATCATCATGGTCGCCCTCGCCGACGGCGTGATCACCGACAAGGAAGAGGAAGTGATTGCAGAGCTGTGCGACGCACAGGGGATCGGCCGTGCGCAGATCCACACTGAGACCCTCGAAGTGAAGCGCTGGTTCCTGCAGGCGTTCAGCGGTGTGCAGATCTTCCGCGATGCCGTGGTGCGGGTCGCCAAGGACCTGGGGCTCCCCGAGAGCGAGGTCGAGGCGCTGCGCGGCGAAGCCTGACGTGCTTGCAGAGTTCCCCGAAGGGCCGGGAGGCGCAGAGTCCCTGGACCACCTGGTGGGCCCCTGGCACATCCTGCAGCTGTCCCGTGGTCATCGCTTCAGCACCGACGACCTCGTCGCGGCATGGCTTGCGTGGCGCTACCGGCCCGCAGCGCGCTCGTTGCTGGATCTCGGGAGTGGCATCGGGACCGTGGGCCTGTGCACCCTGCAGAAGCTGGTCGAGGGGCGGCCTAGGGCAGAGTGGCCACACCTCACTACCGTGGAGGCCCAAGCGGTGAGCCTCGGCCTCCAGCGCCGCACGGTGCGCATCAATGGCCTGTGCGACGTCGTCATGCCCCTTCATGGCGACCTGCGAACGGCCCCTCTCGCGCCCGACGCGCGCTTCGACCTGATCACGGGATCCCCACCCTACTTTCCTGCGGACGCGGCGCTGCTGTCGCCTCATCCTCAGAAGGCTCATGCTCGGATCGAGCTTCGGGGGGATGTGTTCGACTACGCAGCCACGGCCCAGCGGCATCTCGCCCCCCAGGGGCGCTTCGTCTTCGTCATGCTCGCCCAGGACCCCCGCACCGAGCAGGCGCCTGTCGCCCATGGGATGGCCGTAGAGCATCGACTCGACGTGGTCTTTGCTGCAGGACGCGCTCCCCACGTCTGCGTGCTGGTGTGTGGACACGCCGAGGAGCTGGAAGGGGCCGAGCGAACCACGGAGTCCATGGTGATCCGGGGAGAGGATGGGGAGTGGACCCAGGCCTACCAGGACTTCCGGCGCATGTTCCGGTGGACGCACCCGCCGGCGTAGGAAGCCGAGCCCACAAGGTTAGGGCCTGGGCCTGGAGGTGCCCGTGCGGATTCGCGTGGCCTGTTCCCCCGATGCCGACGACCTGTTCATGATGCGGGCCCTCATGGAGGGTCATCTCGACACGGGCCCCTACGAGCTGGTGGTGGAGGCGCACCCCACCGACGAGCTCAACCGCCTGGCCAGTGGCGAAGACCCTCCCGAGGTCTGCGCCATCTCGTTTGGTCACTACCCCGCTGTGGCGGAGCGTTTCCAGCTGCTGCCCCACGGAGGCTCGATGGGGGAGGGCTACGGACCGGTGGTCGTGGCCCGGGAACCGATGACGACCGATGCCCTGCGAGATCTTCGGGTGGCGGTGCCGGGCACGACGACCACGGCATGGGCCGTACTTCGCATGATCGCGGGCGGGATCCAGCCTGTGGTGGTTCCGATCGTGCCCTATCAGCGCATCTTCGACGCCCTCAAGGACGGTGAGGTGGATGCGGGCTTGATCATCCACGAAGGCCGACTGACGTACGAGGACTTGGGCTTCCACAAGGTGGTGGAGCTCGGCACCTGGTGGACCGAGCACGTCGGGGACCTGCCCCTGCCGCTGGGGGCGAACGCCCTGCGAAGGGACCTCCCCGAGGCCGACCGCATGGCGGTGTCCGAACTGCTCCGCGCGAGCATCGCCCATGCCCTCGAGCACCAAGACGACGTCGTGGAGTGGCTGTTGGGTCGTGGAGGCGCGCTGGAGACCGCTGAGCGCGTCCACACCTACCTCGGAATGTACGCCAACCAGCGCACCCTCGAGTACGGGCCCGACGGGCGCGAAGGGATCCGCAGCTTCTTCGACGCTGCGGTGGCCGCTGGGGTGTACGACGAAGTGCCCGACCTGGTGATGGTCGGCGACGCCTGAGGCTCAGGTCCAGCGCGCCCAGCGCGTGACGCGGCCCGTCGCTTGGGTCCACACCGCCAAGGGGACCGCCACGAGGGTCCCGAGGAGCAGGGCCCAGCGGGTGTCGTCCGCCCCGTCCCAGCCAGGGAGCAGGCCCACCAGGAACACGGGCAGCAAGAAGCCCACGGCGGTGGCGCCGGCAGCCTCACGCCCCAGAGCTGCGGGAAGCGCCACCTGATCGTCGGGAAGCTGGCTGACCCCACGGCCGATCGCCACGCTGGCCGCTGTCGACACCGCGATCCAGGCGCCCAGCAAGGCCAGGCCCGCCCCGACGGTCGACTCCGAAGCAGCGGTGGCCGTGGCGATGCCTGCGATGCCGGTGGTGCCCACGAGCCAAGCCGTCCACAGCCAGGCGGTGGGCACGATGTCGCCGAAGGTGCCGCGGTCGTGAGCCCTCGCCACTCGAGCGCCCCGACGGGCGCGAGCCCACAACCAGGCGCCGCCGGCCAGGGCTAGCCCCAAGGCGAAGGGGATCGCGAGCAAGCTGCGCTCCACGTGGCGCCAGCGGCCGTCGAGCACGCCGTACATGACGAGGGCCATGCCGTGAAGCACCACGGGCAAGCAGATCGCGGTGCCCGCCACGCCGATGCCTTCCAAGAAGGCCCAGCTTCGGGATTGGGAGGGGCCGATGAGCCGACGATCCAGCCGGGCGATCAACCACGCGTGGAGCAGGGCCACCACCGGTCCGGCGTAGAAGAAGAACAAGCCCCACGGAAGCGCCGCATCTTCGATGTCATCGAAGTCCTGCAGCGCGATCCCTGCGTAGGGCAGCAGCAGTGCTGCCACGAACCAGAGCGCGAGGGCGCGGAGGGGAACGGATGGGGCTGTCGCGATCATGGGGCATCCTACCGGGTTCGGCTGCTCCAACGAGGGCGACCGCTGGTGCTTACACAGGGAGCCCCGCTGGACACGGGCCGATTGCTTCCTCGCTCTCCCTTGCTTGACAGCGCTTCCTGGGCGCGTGACGAGGCGCGGTCGATCCCCAAGAATCCACACGAGAGGTCTTTCGTGGAAGCACCGCAGGCATACAAGAACGCTGGCATCGGAAACCTGGCCGGCGGCATCATCACCGTACTCGCCAGCCTCTCTGGGCTACTGGCGACGATGTGCTTTGGCCTCACCTTCTTCCTGAGCCTCGCGGCTGGAGCATTCCAGGCGTACGTCGGGTTTCAGATGTACCAGGGCCAGGTCTCCCCGCAGGCCAAGGTGGGCACCATCGTCGGCATCGTCGGCGCGGTGTTCAGCTGCAACCCCATCTCCCTGCTCGCAGGCGGCTGGGCCTTCATGCAGCTTGGCGATGACCAGGTGGCTGGCTGGCTGGAGCAGAACGGCGTCGGTTGATCCCGTGGGTTGCCGTCCCGTCGCCTAGAGCGTACGAGGCGAGCCTGGGCATGCATGCCTGGGCCACCTCCCGGTGACGAGGACACGATGACCCACACGACCGACACTGCGCGCTCCCAAGGGGTGGCTGTACGCCACGACTGGACTCTCGAAGAGATCCGGGCGGTGTACGAGCTGCCCCTCGTCGATCTGGTCTACCGAGCCCAAACGGTGCACAAGCAGACCTGGCCCGAAGGTGGGGTGCAGTTGTGCCAGCTGTTGTCGGTGAAGACCGGCGGGTGCAGCGAGGACTGCGGCTACTGTCCGCAGGCCGCCCGCTACCACACCGGCGTCGACGCCACGCCACTGCTGCCGGTCGACGAGGTGCTCGCCGAGGCGAAGGCGGCCCGCGAGGCCGGTGCCTCCCGCTTCTGCATGGGCGCCGCCTGGCGGCAGGTGAAGAACGGCAAGAGCTTCGACCAGGTCCTCGACATGGTGCGGGGCGTGAAGGAGCTGGGCATGGAGGCGTGCTGCACGCTGGGCATGCTCGACGCAGACCAGGCGGTGCGCCTCGCTGAGGCCGGCCTCACGGCCTACAACCACAACCTCGACACGTCCCCCGAGCACTACGGCGACGTGATCACCACCCGTACTTACCAGGACCGGCTCGACACCCTCGAGCACGTCCGTGGCGCGGGCATTCGCGTGTGCAGCGGGGGCATCGTGGGCCTCGGCGAGACGGTCGACGACCGCTGCGGCCTGCTCCAGGCGCTCGCCAACCAGCCCGCGCACCCCGAGTCGGTGCCGATCAACGCCCTCGTGGCGGTGGAGGGCACCCCCATGGCCGAGCAGAAGCCGGTCGATCCCCTGGTCATGGTGCGCATGGTCGCCACCGCTCGGCTGTTGATGCCGTACGCCAAGGTCCGCTTGTCCGCGGGCCGGATGCAGATGACGGACGAGGCCCAGCTGCTCTGCTTCATGGCCGGGGCGAACTCCATCTTCTTCGGCGAGAAGCTGCTCACCACGGGCAACCCTTCGTGGTCCCGCGACAAGGCGCTCCTCGAGCGCGCCGGGATGTCGACCTTCTGACGCCGTGGAGGCTGGGCCGCCCCGCGTCGGGAGCGGCTGACCTCACCCTTCGTCGAGGGCATCGGCGCTGGGGGGGCCGACATCGGGCAGCGACTCAGGGTCGGACTTCCACTGCTGGAAGATGCGGGACAGGTCGGCTTCGACCGGCGCTCGCTCCTCCTTGGACAGGTGCTGAAGCGCGTCGACGGTGAGGCCGAGGGACGCGACGTAGGCTTGGCAGGGGGGGCACATGGCGAGGTGCGCCCGCATCAGGGCCCAGTCTCCCCAGCCCATACGGCCGTCGAGGTAGTCCGAAGCGAGCTCCGTGACGTCCTGGCAGGTCGGCATCTTCATGCGGATTTCTCGACATAGGGGGCGAGGGCCATGCGAACCTTCGTGCGTGCCCGGTGCAGCAAGACACGCTGGTTGGTCTCGCTCACCTCGAGGGCGTTACGCACGTCTTCGCTGCTCCAGCCCTCGACATCGCGCAGGGTGATCACCATGCGTTGGCGCTCGGGGAGCTGCTCGATGGCCTCGGCGAGGATGCGGCCGAGCTCTTGGTCCTGAAGGTGCTTCAGGGGTTCGTGCCACTGAGGCGGCGGGCTGTTCCATCCGCCCGAGCTGTCGAATTGGTCAGGGGAGAGCACGGGCTCGTCCGGGTCGCGCCCGCCAAGGGAGCTCATGGGGGTGGTGCGCACCTCCCGCCGGGCTCGGGTCCGGGCGCGGTTCGCCAGGATGCGGAACAACCAGGTCTTCAGGGAGGAGCGCCCCTCGAAGCGGGCCAGGCCCTTCAGCACCGCGACCCAGGTCTCCTGCACCACTTCCTCGGCGACGTCGTCGGTCCGGACGTAGCCGCGGGCCACCCGGAACAGGGAGGCGTGGTGGGTCGACACGAGCTCGAGGAAGGTGGCCTCGTCCCCTGCGAGGAGCCGTTCCACGAGCTCAGCGTCGCTGCGACGGGCGGGCGGGGGACCCGGAGGCGTCATGAGGGCTCCGGCGGCTGGCGCGAACCTGGACCTTGGCGGTGGGATAGGCTCGCGGGACGAGGAAGGGACGTGGGCTGTATCGCAGTGTTCGCCAAACCACCCGTGGCGGGACAGGTGAAGACGCGCCTCGGGCGGGTCATCGGCCACGAGGCCGCTGCCGAGCTCGCCCAGGCGTTGCTCCGGGACTCGGTCGAGCAGTGGCAGGCCACCGGCCACCCGGTGGTGGTGGCGACGACGGACCCGACCGCGGAGCATGGTCTCGATGGGGCTGTCCCTGCCATGGACCAAGGTCCCGGCGGCCTCGGTCGACGCATCGAGCGGGTCTTGCGCGCCGGCCTCCGAGAGCATCCTTGGACGATGGCCGTGGGCGCGGATGCCCCCGCCATCCCTCAGGCCGCCATTCAGCAGGCCCTCGACGCGCTCCAGAGCGGGCGCGACGTGCTCGGTCCCACCGACGACGGCGGCTTCTGGGCGTTGGGTCTCCACCAATGCCCGGACGGTCTGTTGGCTGAGCTGCCTTGGTCCGATCCCACCACGTGTGCCCGCACCCGGGAGCGCCTGGTGGCGTGGGGGCTGACCCCCATCGAACTGCCACGGGCCTGGGATGTCGATCGGCCGGAGGACCTCCAACAACTGTCCGACGCCGGCGACTTGGCCCCTCGAAGCGCGGCCATCGCCCGGCGCATCCTCGAGGGCACGCCGTGATGGTCTGGCTGGTCAGTGCATGGGGACTCACGCTTCGCGGGCGCCGGGCCGTGGCCAGCGGGCACTACGACGCCATCGTCGTGCCGGGGTGCGCCGTGCGGCCGGACGGACGGCCGTCGGGGGCCCTCGAACGACGGGTGTGCGGCGCCGTGGACGCGTGGCGCAAGGGCCTCGCGCCCGTTGTGGTGCTGACCGGCGGAGAGGGCGCTCACGGCCACGTGGAGGCCGTGGTGGCGGCCAGGCGATGCCGAGAGCTGGGCATCCCGCCGGAGGCGGTGGCGGTGGAGCCATGGTCGCGCACCACCAAGGAGAACGCGTCGTTCGCCGTGCACCACGTGCCCAGAGGGGCGGGCGCCCGGGTGCTCGTGGTCACCGACGCCTACCACGTGGTTCGGGCCCGCCGGCTCTTCCGCCGCAGCTTCATCGACGCCGACGCCATCGCCTCCCACGGAAGAGGAGCGCCCCATCGTTGGCGCCCGGCCCTTCGTGAAGTGGGTGCCCTGGTGCGGGCCCGTAGTCGGGGGTGGGCATGAGCGAGACCTCCCGGCGCCTCCCGTTCTCGGTCACCCATGGCTACGGTGTCGGCGCGCTGTCGCTTTCGTTCTGCAACACCACCATCCTGTTCTTCCTGGCGAAGTTCCTCGTCGATGAAGCAGGGCTGTCGGCCGCATCTGCGGCAGCAGTCTTCTTTGTGTCCAAGGGCTGGGATGCCGTCAGCGATCCGATCGTGGGGCGCCTGTCCGACCGGACACGAACCTCTTGGGGGGCCCGCCGCCCTTGGATCATGGGCGCCACGGTGCCGTGCATGGCGATGTTCGCTCTTCTGTGGGTCGACATTCCCGTGCACGGAGCCTGGCGGGCGGTGGCCTACGGCATTCTCTTGATCCTGTACAACACGGCATACACCGCTGTGGTCGTTCCTTATGGGGCCATCACCCCCTCCCTCACCCCCGACTACGACGAGCGGACCCGGCTCAACGGTGCCCGCATGGTGTGGTCGATGCTCGGGGGCATCGTGGCGGGCATCCTGGTGCCTTTGGGCGACGAAGCCACCGGGAGCTACGCAACCGGGGCATGGGTGTTGGCGGTGCTCGGGGTGGCGCCGCTGATGATCACCGTGTGGGCGACGCGGGGGCGAGACCGGGTGCCCGACGTCCCTTCGAGCGCGGGCTGGATGTCGATGTGGTCGGTGCTCAAGGTCCCTGCGTTCCGACGGGTCGCTCTGCTCTTCCTCGCAGCCTGGTCGAGCATTGCGGTGCTCTCCGCGTTGGTGCCGTTCTATGCGGAGGTGCGTCTCGGACGACCTGACCTCGTCGACGCGGTCTTCGCGTCCATTCAGGTCTCGGCGATGGTGTCGATCCCTGGTGTGATCTGGCTGGCGGGCCGCACCGAGAAACACGTCGCCTATGCAGTATCGGTCGTGGGGTGGGCTGGGGTGTTGCTGGGGCTGGCGCTCGTGCCTCCCCATGCCACCAACTGGGTCCTGTTCGCGGCGTGCCTCACCGGTCCGGGGGTAGCGGCGGCCCATGTGCTGCCGTGGTCGATGCTCCCCGATGTGGTGGAGGCCGACCGGGTTGCCAACGGAGAAGAGCGCGCAGGCGCCTTCTACGGCGTGATGACCTTCCTGGAAAAGGTGGGCACGGCCATCGCATTGAACGCCATGCTGCTTGCGCTCGGGGCCGCGGGCTACATCTCGTCGACCGCTGGGGAGGTGGTCACGCAACCGGCCGCCGTGGAGCGCACGATTCAGGTGCTGATCGGTCCGGTACCCGGAACGGTGCTGTTGTTCGCGGCGATCTACGCGTGGCTCCGCCCGCCGGTGACGCGAGCGGACCATCTGGCCCGCGTTCGCGCCTCGTGAGAGCCCTGCTCACGTCCCCGTCTCCGGTGCGGCCCGCTGCGGTGGGGGCGCGCCAGGGGGCGCTGCTGTCGGCCGGGCTGGCGTCCATGCTGCTGCTGCCCATGGGCTTGTCGGTGGGCGTGCTGGTCGTCGCGGGGAGCTGGGTGGTGGGGGCCTGGTGGTGGGCGGTGCAGCTGCCCGAGCCGCTGCCGCGCCCGGTGGTGCGACAGGTGGCGCTGTCGGTGGGGGTGGGCTGGGGGCTCGTGGTGGCGGTGGGGTACCTCGCGCTTGCCTTGCAGCCTGGCCAGCTGGAGCTGCCGTACTCCGTCTTGGCGTTCGTCACGGTGGCCATCGGGACGATGGGCGGGCTCGCAGCCGTGGGGCTGTCGTTGTGCGGCATGGATGCCGGACGAGCGGTCACGCCCTGACGATCAGGGCGACGGAGCGCCGAAGAAGCCGTGCTCGAGGCGCTCCGCCGCGCGCGCGAAGAGCTCTGGTCCTGCTCGGCGGGGCACGTCGACGATGCGCCGGGCCAGCCCCTCGTCGGTCACGTCGTTGGCGGCCTTCATGAGGAAGGTGAGCCCCTCCAACCCGAGCTGACGTATGCGCCAGTCCGGCACCGCTTCGAGGCGCACCAACGCGTCGTCCACCAGCGTGTTCTTGCCGACTTTGGCGGCGCAGAGACACAGGAACACCAGCACGGTGATTCGCTCCAGTTGGCCCGAACTCTTGGCCAGGCTCCACGTGAACACCTGATGGATCTCGTCGAGGGCGGCCTCGTGGTCGCCGCGCGCGTAGAGGACGAGGGTCAGGTTTTCCCTGGCGACGATCCGCATGGTGATGTGACCGACGTCGTCGGCCAAGGCCAGGGCCTCTCGGAAGCCGGCTTCCGCCTCGTCGAGGCGGCCATGAACTCGGTGCCAGTCGGCCACGTTGTTCACCAACGATGGCAGCTCGAACCGGTTGCCCTGGACCGCGCACAGCGCCAGGGCTTCTGCGGCACAGGCCTCGGCTTCCTCCATACGCTCGAGGCGTTCGAGGACGACCGACCGGCGCCTGAGCAACAGCGAGGTGGGGCCGCTGTGGGCGATCGCGGCGTCCACGACATCCAACGAAAGCCGCGTGCGGCCCGCGGCGGCGGCGATGTGGGCCACGAACGGAAGGGCGACGCCCCGTGCCTCGCCTTCCAGCGGTTCCAGCCTGTCGAGGGCCTGTTGGAGGGTATGGGCACCGTCGGTGGTGCGGCTCGTGCACTGGAGTTGGAACAGGTCGATCCAGACCACCCGTGGATCGGTGGGGGGGAGCTCGAGTTGGGCCAAAGCAGCGCGGGCCACCCACAGGGTTCGCTCGGTCCGGAACAAGGGGTGGGTGTTCGTGGCCAGGGTGAGCGCTTGCTCGGGGCGGCCTGCCCTGAGCATCAGGCTGGCCTGCAGCTCGCCGTCGGTCTGGTGCTCGGGATCCGAAGCGAGGCCGTTGGCCAGGCGCGCGGCCAGGTAGGCCACTTCGTCGGGGGGGAGCTGGGCGAGGATGCCTTCGGCGACGGTGGCGCTCGCCAGCCGCCAGCGTCCCGTCCAGCGCACCAGCGATGCGTCGAGGAGGGGCGCGAAGGATGCGGGCGTGGGCTCGACCCCACAGTGAATGCAGAGGTTGCGCCAGGTGCCGTTGCCGACCCGGGCCTCGAGCAGGGCGGCGATGGCCACCGGACGCAGGTCGTGGCCGAGATCCGCGACCACCCGTCCGACCTCGAGGGCTGCTTGCTGTGCTTGGGTCGAGGGCAGGTGGTCGAGTCCACCAGGCGCGTCGAAGCCCGACGGCCCGTGCTCGAGGGCGTTGGCGTCCACGAGGGCACGCAGCTGGCGGACGGCGTCACCGGGTGAGCCGCCGACCCTCCTCGCGAGGGCCGAAGCCAGCTTCGGGCTGACCCCCGCCACCTGTCGGCACAGGTACGCGACGTGGGCGTCGGGCAGGGGCCGAAGTCGGATCGGGGTGGTCCCGGGGATGGAGCGGTCGCCGACGAGGAGGAGCAGGATCGGCTGTGTCGCACGCTCCGGCGCCAGGACCCACTCGACCCATGGGGCCCCGTCTTCGGGCGTCACATCGTCGGCCCAGACCACCACCGGGCCCCGTTCGCAGGCACGGGTCACTCGACGGCCCATGCGCTCCGGCGTCGCCTCGGGGGGCACGCGCAGCACCGAGCCGAGCCCGCCCTCCTTGACCATGCGTGTCAGCCAGCGCGCCACGGACGTTCGGCCGAGGCCACGGTCGCCGTGCACGGTGACGGCGACGGGGTGTCGGTGTTCATCGACCTCCCGCAGCGCGGACCACAGCTGGTCCCGGGCGGGGAAACGGCCCACGACCGGGACCGACCGCAGGGTGTAGAGACCCAGAGAGGCCCCCAACAGCCACACCGGAGGGCGGACCCGCTGGGCCAGGCGCCAGTCCCCCCGTGGAGCCAGCCAGGGGTCGGCCCGTTCGGGGTGGGAGGTGGGGGCCGCGACGGGCGTTTCCGTGGGCTCCATCGTCAGCGACTGGGTCCAGGTGCGCGTACTCGAGGTGTCGCTGGAAGGGGCCCGTGGGGGCCTGCCCGTGCCGTCGGTGCCCAGGGCTGCCAGGGAGGCCGCAGCGAGCGCCGCATGATCGGGTCGCCGGTCGGCGTCCTTCGCCAGCAGCTGGCGCACCCACGCCTCGAAGCCTTCGGGGGTGTCCATGCAGGGCTCGTGGCGGGGAAGCGCCCCGGTCTGGTGCAGGGCGAACACGTCCTCGGTGTCGCCCTGGAACGGAGGGCGGCCCGTGCTGAGCTCCCAGGCCATGCAGCCCAGCGCGTACAGGTCGGTCCACGGGCCGATCCGGTCGGCCTCGCCGCGGATCTGTTCGGGAGCCATATAGGCGGGAGTACCTGCGATGCGCGGCCCGAGCTTGCGGCCGATGGCCCAGGCAAGGCCGAAGTCGGCCAACTTCAGTCGACGGCCGCTGCGGAGCACGTTGGCCGGCTTGAGGTCTCGATGGACCACCCCGCGCGCGTGGGCATGGGCGAGGGCGGACAGCACCTGCAGCAGGACGTGCTGCACGTTGCGGTAGTGCCGCGGGGGGCGACCCGCGATGGCCCCATCGGTGGCGAGCTCCAGCGCCACCCATCGAGCACCCGCAAGCAGCTCGCCTGTCGCATCCTCCGGCACCAGGCCCGTGTCGTAGACCTCGACGATGCTGGGGTGGGCGAGAGAGGCGACTGCCTGCACCTCCCGCTCCAGGGCCTTGGCTGCCCCACGGCTCTCGGCCCTGAGCACCTTGACCGCCACCGCCCGGCCCGTCGGCTGGTGGAGGGCCCGGTACACCAGGGCATGGGCCCCCTCGCCGATGGGTTCGGCGAGGCGAAAGGGTCCGAGGCGCGGCGAGGAGGCAGGCATCCCTACCTGTTGAACCAGCCTCGGGCCGCGGCGCCACCCGGGGTCTGTGCCGGACCCTTAGACGAGCTCGCCACGGGTGGAGTGGGTGAAGCCCCGAGTGACCTTGGCCCTCACGGTCTGACCGACCAACGCGAGGTCCCCCGGCACGTTCACCATCACGTGGGTGGATGTGCGGCCGCAGATCACCCCTTCGTCGTGGCGGCTCGGTCCCTCGATGAGGATGTCGACCTGCTGCCCCTCGAGGCTGCGGTGCCACGCCAACGACAGCTCCCGTTGCCGGGTCTGGTACCGGGTGAGCCGCTCGCTGGCGACCTCGGCGGGCACCGACCACGCCATCTTCAAGGCCGGTGTGCCGGGTCGGGGGCTGTACTTGAAGCTGAAGCTCCCGACGAAGCCGACCTCGTCGAGCAGGGTCATGGTCTGCTCGAAGTCCTCTTCGCTCTCGTCGGCGAAGCCCACGATGATGTCGGTGGTGAGCACCAGATCGGGGCGCGCATCCTTGAGCTTGGCCACCACCTCGAGGAAGTGCTCGCGGGTGTAGTAGCGCTTCATCCGCCGCAGGATCTTGTTCGACCCAGACTGGACCGGCAGGTGGAGGTGGGAGGTGAGCTGGGGCAGGTCCCGGTAGGCCTGCACTACGTCGTCGCCCATGTCCCGGGGGTGGCTCGTGGTGTAGCGGATGCGCTCCACCCCAGGCACGTCGGCCACCAGGTAGAGCAGCTGGGCAAAGGTGGGGCACCCCGACTGCTTCAGGCCGTACGAGTTGACGTTCTGCCCGATGAGCACGATGTCCTTGACCCCTCGTTCCACGAGGTCGCGGGTCTCCTGGACGATGGCCTCGGCGGGACGGCTGACCTCCACGCCGCGGGTGCTCGGCACGATGCAGAACGTGCACTTGTTGTCGCAGCCCTTCTGGATGGTCACGAACGACGACACGCCGTGGACACTGGGGTCGACCTGGTCGACGAAGGGGTAGTTGTCGAGGTCGAGGAAGTCGGTGTCGATGACACGCTCTCCCTTCATGGCGGCGGCCACGAGGTCGGACACCACGGGCACCCCGTCGGGCCCGAAGACCAGATCGACGTCGGGGAAGCGAGCCATCAGCTCCTCGCCACGCTCCTGGGCCACGCAGCCGGCGATGCCGATGGTGACCTTCTGACCTTCCCGCTTGCGGCGCCGGTGCTCTCCGAGGTTGGAGAGCATCTTGTCGACCGCCTTCTCCCGAATGGAGCAGGTGTTGAGCAAGACCAGATCGGCCTCTTCGGGGGCCTCGGTCTCCACGAAACCGTCGGCGGCGAGCTGTGCCCGCATCTTGCCCGTGTCGTAGACGTTCATCTGGCAGCCGAAGGTGTGGAAGTAGACCTTCTTGGATGTGTCGGTATGCATGGCGGCTCCTAACCTGACGCCATGCCGTTGCCCGTGGCCAGCGGTGCACAGTCGTGAGCCAGCACTTGCCCCCTGCCTTTCAGGACGCGCCGCGCATCACCGCAAGGTAGCGGTGCACCTTCATGAGCTTGTTCCCAGCGACCTCTACGGCCTCCTGCAGCTCCTCCTCGTCGTCGCAGTCGAGGCGCTCGATCCAGTAGGTGACCTCCTCGGGGCGGTCGAGGTGCACGTGGATGGGGGAGCGAGGGATGGGGTCGGGGTCGGTGGGCATAGGGAGAGCTTAGCCATGTAGAGGGGCCGGTCTCGCTCGAGCCCTCGCGGATCCCTGACCTCATCGCGGGACGATGGGAGGCTCCGGCCACTGGTGGTACTCGCCGAGGTCCAGGTAGGTCGCTTCCTCGAGCCATCTCAGATCGGAGACATGGCCCGGCACGCCCTGGCCCGCGGGCAAGCCATCTCCCACCAACTCGATCAGGTGTTTGCCCAGGCGAGCGCCCGCCCGGTTCACGAAGGTCTCCTGACGTTCCTCGAGGTGGGGCTGGCTGTAGCGGGAGCCGAAGGACTCCCACCACGCCACGTAGCGACCCTTTCCTCCGCCGTGCTCGTACGTGTACAGAACCATCCCAAAAAGGTGGTACCACGAGCCGAATCGGTCGCCGCGGTGGTTCCACGTGTTGGTGATGGGGCGCAGCTTCGCCACGTGCTGAAGGCGTGCCCGCTCTTCGTGGAGGAAGTGCCGGGAGAGCAGGTTCTCGATGGTGAGCAAGGCCTTTCGGACATCGCCGTCGCTGCGACGGAGGCTGGCTTCAAGCAGACTGGGCACGGTGATGCTGTCGTCGGGCTGGTCCAACATCCAGTCCCAAAGTGCATCCTCGTGGCCGGTCCGCAAGAAGTACGACGTGCGGCCAAAGGCCAGGGTGACCAGGAGCCGGGAGGTCAGCGGGACGGGATGCTTCTTGCGGTAGCGGCGGGTCCAGCGGATCGGGCTCCCGGGGTGGATGGCGATCCCCTCCTTGGAGAGTTGATCCAGGGATTCTGCGAGCATCGGCTGCAGGGCCCGGGTCCGGAAGGGGTCTCGGTGGCCCTCTCCCCATCCGACCACCTCGGCGAGCTCGGGCTCCGGACGAAGACCCGCGGTGGCGGGCCAGCTCCCGGCAGCACGGGGGAACCGGGTATCGGCGAGACGCTGGTGCCCCCGGTACTCCGTCAGCCAGCCGTCGAGGCCTCCTCCGACGCTGCGAAACAGCCGTGCCCAGCCTCCCTCGTACAGGATCGTGGCCATGCAGTCCTCGGCCACGGGGTCGTCGGGGTTCCACGTGGGCTGTTGGTAGGCCATGCAGCGGAGGTAGTCCTCGCTGGGGCCAGAGCCCCCGAGGGCGAGGGCGAGGGCGAGGGCCCAAGCGATCACTGGGCCGTCTCCCCGGCAGAGGGGGCTTCGTCCCCGAGGAACTGCGACCGGAAGAGATCCGCGTACACGCCGTCTGCGGCCATCAACTCCGAGTGGGGCCCCCGCTCGATGATGCGACCCGTGTCCATCACCAAGATGCGGTCGGCCCCGGTGACCGTGGAGAGCCGATGGGCGATGACCAACACGGTCTTGCGGGCGAGCAGGGCCTCGGTGGCCTGCTGGATGCGCTGCTCGGTGAGGGTGTCGACCGACGCGGTGGCCTCGTCGAGGATGACGACGGGCGCGTCGTGGGCCATGGTGCGGGCGAAGGACAGCAGCTGAGCTTCCCCGACGCTGACGTTGCCGCCGCCATGGCGAATGCGGCCGTCGAGTCCGCCGAGCCGTTCCACCACCGCGTCGGCCGCTGTGAGTCGAAGGGCCTCCGCGAGGGCCTCGTCCGAGAGGTCGGCGCCGAGGGTGAGGTTGTCCCGAACGGTGCCGGGGAACAGCTGCACGTCTTGGTGCACCGTGCCCACGATGCGTCGCACCTGGGCGCGTCCCAGCTCGTCGATCGGGGTGCCGTCGACGGTGATCTGGCCTCGGAACCCAGCGTAGGCTCTCAACAGGAGCTTGCCGACGGTGGTCTTGCCGGAGCCCGTGCGCCCCACGACGGCCACGACTTCGCCGGGCCGGAGGCTGAGGTCGACGCCCTGGAGCACATCGGGGCCGCCGCCGTACGCGAAGTGCACGTCGGTGAGCTCGATGTGGCCCCGTGGAGACGCGAGGACCGCGCTGCCCTCGGGGATGACCTCGTCGTGGTCGAGCACACCGAAGATCTTCTCCAGCGCAGAGTTCGCTCGCTGGATGACCGCAAGCTTGGCGCTGAACTCCCGGATGGGCTGGAACAGCTTGGCCACGTAGTCGATGAAGGCGGCCAAGAGGCCGGCCGTGACGACCGAGTCGATGTAGTCGCTCGCCGCGTACCAGAGCATCAGGGCCATGGTCACGCTGGAGAGGCCGTCGACGATGGCGTAGAGCAGCCCGTCCCAGATGTTGGTGCGGACCGTCGCGTTTCGGTAGGCGTGGTTGCGCTCGGTGAAGGCCGCGAGGCTGCGCTCTTCGTCGCGGTACAGCTGCACCACCTCGAGGCCGGTCAGGCGCTCGGTCATGTAGCCATTCAGGGTGGCGATGGTGGTGCGCACGCGGAGGTAGAGCTTGCGAAGCACCCGCCGGATGAGCTCGATGGCGATGGCGAGGACGGGCGCGACGAGGGCGAGAGTGGCGGTGAGCCATGGATCCATCCGCAGCATCGCGACCACGATGCCAACGACCAGGAGCACGTCGAGGAGAATGGTGATGGCGCCAGCAGTGAGAGTCTCCCCGAGGGCCTCCACATCGGAGGTAGACCGCGTGAGGATCTTGCCGGTGGGTTCCCGGTCCCAGAAGGACTGGGCGAACCCGAGGGTGTGGGCGTACACGTCGCGGCGCAGCCAGGTGATGGTCCGCATGGCCGCATAGGACATCGACGCGGTGTAGCAGGCCTCCAAGAGGAACGCGATGACCACCGCTCCGAGGTAGAGAAGGGCGGCCTGCTGCAGTCCAGTGACGTCGCGAGGCACGATGTGGTCGTCGATCACGACCTTGAGCAGCCACGGCTGGGCCACGGTCAGAGCGGCGCTGGCCGGCGCGCACATCACCGCAATGGCGTACAAGAAGAGGTCCTTGCGGAGGTATGGAGCCAAGCGCATCAGTCGCTGGCTGTCGCTCTGCAAGGGGAGGGGACGAGGCGCGCTCATGCTCCAGACCCCTCGTCGGCCTGGCGCAGCCAGGTGTCTCGGTACAGGCCGGGCCGGGTCAGCAGCTCGGCATGGGTGCCGTGGTCCACCTGGCGCCCGCCGTCGAGAACGATGATGACGTCGGCATGGGCGAGGGCCGACAAGCGATGGGCCACGATGACGGTGGTGGGCGCCGGGGACTGAGCCTGGAGGCTACCGATGAGCTGTTGCTCGGTGTGGTGGTCGACCGCAGACAGCACGTCGTCGAGCATGAGCAGCCGGCTGTCGCGGATCAGGCCTCGGGCCAGGGCCGTGCGCTGCCGCTGCCCGCCGGACAGGGTGAGGCCCGACTCGCCGACCACGGTGTCGACGCCGTCGGGGAGTGCTTCGAGGTCGACGTCGAGGGCTGCACGCCGCAGGGTCGCGCGGAGCCGCTCGATGGCTTGTGGTCCCTGGGCGCCGAGGAGGATGTTGTCCGACAAGGACTCGCTGAACAGAAAGGCGCGCTGGGGCACGAGGGCCATGGCCTCCCGCCAGCGGTCGAGATCGAGCTCGAGCACGTCGACGCCGTCGACGAGCACGGTGCCCTCGGGTGGGTTGTACAGCCGGGCGAGGAGCCTGAGCAGCGTGGTCTTGCCGGCACCCGTCGGCCCGAAGACCCCGAGGGTGCCTCCGGCGGGGACGGCAAAGCTGAGGTCGTGGAGGACGCCATCGTCCGTGGCGCCCGGGGCGTCGGCTTCGGCCCCCGCGAATCCCGTCGTCGGGTAGCGGAAGGAGAGACCCTGCACCGACAGCGCTGGGGGCTGGTTCGGGGCCGGGAGGCCGTCGGCTCCCTCGGGTCGCAAGGGGGGTTCCTGAAGAAGCAGGTCGATGCGCTCCAGGCTCGCCTGGGCCTGCTTGAACAGGCTCACGATGAACGACAGGCCGCGCAGAGGGCCCGCCAGGTAGGTCGTGAGGGCGGTGAAGGCGACCAGCTCGCCGACGGTGATGGTGCCCTCCACCGCCATGGGCCCGCCCACGGCCAGCAGCAGGTACACGTTCACCGCGGCGGCCAGAGACAGGACCGGCCCGATGGCGATGCGGAGGTTCGCACGGCGAAGGACGGCCTTGAGCCAGCGGTTGCTGATGCCGTCGAAGCGTTCGAGGAGGGAGTCCTCTGCGCCGAACGCATGGACCGTGGCCACTCCCTGGTAGGAGGAGAGGACGTGGTCGGACAGGTCGGCGCCCGCCTCCTGCACCTCGATCATGATGGTCCGAAGCTGCCCGACCACTGCCAGGGTGATGGTGAAGCCCACCAGCAGCGGCACGGTGACGATGGCTGCGAGGGTGGGGGAGATGCGGATCATCTGGGTGAACGTCATCGCCAATGCGACGGTGGTGTTGAAGATGCCCAAGGCCGTGAAGCCCGCCAGCAGGCGCACCATGTTCATGTCGGAGGTGAGCCGGGACACGAGGTCGCCGGTGGGCCAGCGGGCGAGGAAGGCCGGCTGATGCTCCAGCAGGCGCTCGAACAGGTCGCCTCGCACCCGGGCTTCCACGAGGCGGCCCGGGGTGAAGAAGAGCAGTCGGCTGATGGTGCGGACCACGATGACGGCGAGGCCCATGACGGCCACCGTGCCCGCGATGCCAAGCACCTCCGTCTTGTTGCCGTCCACCGTCAGCAAGTCGATGCCGTCGGCCAGGTACAGAGGGATGGTGACCGAAAGCCAGTTGGTGGCGCCGAGGCACAGCACGCCCACCGCGTACCAGGGAAGGTAGGGGGCGAGGTACCGGCGGGCGAAGGCGAGGAGGGTGACCACGGGGGGCCGAGGTAACACTCAGCGGCGCCGTCGGGGCGCCTGTCGGTCCCGTCGTGTCAGTTCGCCAGCGCCTCGCGGATTCTCTGGGCGATGTCGGGCTCTTGATCGTCGTCGACGAGAGCCAGAGCCCCCATCAGGTGCTGGCGTGCCGTGGCGGCTTCGCCGGCCTCTTGTGCGCGAATGGCGAGGACCCACGCGGCGTGAACGCGCGTGGGATCGGGGGCCTCGGTGTCGTCGAACACCCTCTGGAGCTCGCCCGCAGCGGCAGGGTCCTGTTCGATGCGGTGCAGGGCCCACAGCAGTCGCACCTGAGCCTGAGGCGCGGCGTCGAGGAATTCGGCTTGCTGGGCCGCTTCGAGGAGCTGCGCGTGGCGGTCGGACCAGCCGGCATCTTCGGCGGCCTCGGCCATGGCCCACAGCACATCTCCGTCTCCGTGAGGACCGGCGACGCTGCGGAAACCGATGCTGGCGAGGGTGGTGGCGCGCTCGAGGGGAAGGCCCGCTTCGAGCGCGGCCAGGCCCACCCATGCGGGGTGACGGCGCTGCAGGAGGACCGGGGACCCCTCTGCGACCTGGGCCTCGTAGCTGTCGAGGGCGGCCACAGCGTGGGCCACCGCTTCGTCCAAGCGGCCGTGGCCCGTGCGGGTCCAGGCGCGCAGCAGGGCGGCCCGTACCTGATCGATGCCGGGCATGGCGCCGACCTCGTCGAGTGCCGCCTCCTCCCGCTCGGCAAGGAAGGCGATCAGCGACGAGGAGGACGGATCGGCCAGCTCGTGCAGGTGGTCCACCACGTGCTGGCGGTCGTTCATGGTGAGCGGCACGGGGGCTCCTTCAGGTAGACAGTCCACCGTCGACCACCATCACCTGCCCGGTGATGTAGGCACCGCCGGGCCCGGCCAGGAGCCGAACCAGAGGCGCGATCTCCTCGGGCTGACCCATGCGGCCCATGGGGATGGCGGCGATGGCCGTGGCCACGGTCTTCTCGGGAAGGTTGGCGGTCATGTCGGTCTGGACGAAGCCCGGGCACACGGCGTTGACCCGGACATTGCGACGGGCCATCTCCACGGCGAGCGACCGGGTGAGCCCGACCACCGCAGCCTTGCTGGCGGAGTAGTTGGCCTGACCGGCGTTGCCGCGCAGAGCCGACACGCTGGCGACGTTGACGATGACGCCCTCACGAGCGCGAGCCATCACGGGCAGAGCCGCGCGACACATGCGGAACGTTCCGCCCGCGTTGACCCGCATCACTTCGTCCCATTGCGCATCCTTGAGGCGCATGGCGAGTCCGTCGTCGGTGATGCCGGCGTTGTTGACGAGCACGTGGAGCCCGCCGGCATCCTTTGCGGCCGCCATGAGGGCCTCGCAGCCCTCGCTGGTGCTCACGTCGGCCTGGACAGCGTGACCGTCGATCTCGGCGGCCAGGGCCAGCGCGGCCTCTGCACTGCTACGGTAGTTGACCAGCACCTTCGCGCCGCCGCGGGCCAGCTCCCGCGCGATGGCGGCGCCGATGCCGCGGGCGCCACCAGTGACGATGGCGACCTTGCCTTCCAGCTCCATGACGGCCTCCCCGGAGGAAGGCGGGAGCTATGCCGGCAACGCATCCACAGCAACCCGTCCTCGGCCGATGCCAGGCCAGCCCATGACGGCGGCCACCAGCCGATCGACGCCGAGTGCGATGCCGCAGGTTCGAGGCATTCTCCCGGAGGCGGTCACGAGCTGCAGGTCGACCGGGTGGGGGGCCTCTCCGGCGCCCCGTCGCGCGGCGCCCGAGGCGGTGAAGCGTCGCGTCAGCTCGGCGGCGTCGGTCAGCTCCAAGAAGGCATTGGCGAGCTCGACCCCGTTCACGTACGCCTCGAAGCGGCACGCCACCGGCCATGGCCCGTCGGTGCGGATGCGGGCGAGCGCGGCTTGGCTTGCAGGCCAGTCCTCGACGAACACCGCTCCTTCGAGGGTGGGCTCGATCCGGTCGATCCACAGGCGAAAGAAGGCTTCGTCCCATGGCTCGCTGGGGTCGGCTGGGGCTCTTGCCGCCCCCTGGATGGCCTCAGTGGTGCTCCCCATGAGATCCAGTCCGGTGCGGTCTGCCACGAGGTCTCGCACCGTCCAGCGCTCCCAGTCCGACGGCCCATCGCGGCCCACGGCAGCTGCGGCGGTGGCGACCAGCGACGTCACGTCGTGCATCAGGTCCGGCAGCTCGGCGCCCGCTCGGTACCACTCGAGCATCGTGAACTCGGTGCCGTGCCACGGGCCGCCCTCACGGCCACGGAAGCACGGGCCGATCTCGTAGATGCGCGGCAGGCCACTGGCCAGGACGCGCTTGAGCGCAAACTCGGGCGAGGTGCGGAGAAAGGCGCCCTGGGCCTCGAGGGCGAACAAGTGCTCCTCGAGGGCGGGGGAGGGGACGCGCACCGGTGTGGGCACCTCGAGGTACCCGTGGGCGTCGAACCAACGCCGCAGCGCGCGCAGCACCGTCGCGGTGGCGCGCAGGCCCGCAGCATCGATGCCCTTCACTTCCTCACACGCTCCACGTAGCTGGACGTACGGGTGTCGACCTTGAGCCACTCGCCGTTCTCGACGAACAAGGGCACGTTGACCGAGAGCCCCGTGGAGAGCTCGGCGGGCTTGGTGCCGCCTTGGGCCGTGTTGCCCTTCACGCCGGGCTCGCAGTACGTGATCTGCAGCTCGACGAAGTTCGGCAGATCGATGGAGACGGGGTTGCCCTTGTAGAAGAGCACCTGCAGCTCCATCTCTTCCACGAGGAAGTGCTTCGCGTCGCCGACGCCGGCTTCCGTGACGGCCACCTGGTCGAAGGTCTCCAGGTTCATGAAGTGCCAGGCTTCCCCGTCGGTGTACAGGTACTGCATCTGGAATTCTTCGACTTCGGCCGGCGCGAGCTTCTCTCCGCTCTTGAACGTACGCTCGAGCGTGGAACCATTGATGAGGTTCTTCATCTTGGTGCGGGTGAAGGCGCATCCCTTTCCAGGCTTCACGAACTGGAAGTAGGTGACGGTCCACGGGTTTCCGTCGATTTCGACCTTCAGGCCGTTGCGGATGTCGGATGTGTCGTACATGGCCGGGACTCCTGGTGTGTTCGACCGGAGCCGGCCGTACGTTGGTTGGCATGTCGCTTCGTGTGGGTCGCCATCCGAACGGGGTCGGGGTAGCGGTGACACGGAAGGAGCGAGAGCCCGTGTATCACGATGGACCCGAGCGCACGCGGGCCATGGCGTCCAAGGAAGAGCTGTTGGAGGCTCGGCCCGACCTCGCGGCGGTCTGGGAAGCGGCAGATCGCGCGTTCCCCGTCCGGGTGACGTCGTCCTTCGCGGCCCGCATGGACACCGCGGACCCCAACGACCCTTTGGCCCTCCAGGTGCTCCCGGACCCCGCGGAGCTCGTGTCCCACGCGGGCGACCTCCTCGATCCTGTCGGGGACGAGGCTTGCTCTCCTGTTCCCTGGATCGTTCACAAGTACCCGAGCCGCGTGCTGGTGCTGCTCACCAAGCGCTGCCACCTCTACTGTCGCTACTGCTTTCGACGGGATCACGACCCCGGCGACGCCCAAGACCCGAGCGAAGAAGACTGGGAGCGGGCCTGGGCCTACGTGGCCCAAGCCGGCGTAGAGGAGGTGATTCTCTCCGGGGGGGACCCTCTGGCCGTCAACGATCGTCGCCTCGCCGATGCCCTCCGACGGGCCAGGGAGGCTGCACCGGTGGTTCGGATCCACACGAGGGCCCCGATCACGTTCCCGCGCCGGGTCACTCCCCAGCTCGTCGCCCTCCTGCAAGAGCATGGCCCCGCCTGGGTTGTCGTGCACTGCAACCACCCTAGGGAGCTGGCACCGGACGTCGACGAGGCGCTGGCGCGGTTGGTCGACGGGGGGGTTCCGGTGCTCAACCAGACCGTGCTCCTGCGCGGGGTCAACGACGACCCGGACGTGCTCGCTCAGCTGTGCCGGGAGCTCGTGCGGCGTCGGGTGTTCCCGTACTACCTGCACCAGACCGACCATGCGCGTGGCAACGCCCACCTGCGCGTGCCGTTGGACGAAACGTTGAGGCTGGTCGACGAGCTCAAGGTGCGCGTGAGCGGGGTGGCCTTTCCCCGCCATGTCGTGGACCCGCCGGACGGCCGCGGCAAGATGGACGCGCGCCGGTATGCCGAGTCGGTCGAACGCCCCCCGGAGGGTGAAGGGACGTAGGGCTCGGGGAGACGCACGATCCGGTGCCGGACGCCGCGTGGAGCCTCGCCCTGGGAAGGGACCATCGCCACGGCGGGTTGTCGGACAGCGGGCGTCGCCTGCTATACTTGGCCACCCCTTCGAGTTCGCGGAGTCGAATCGATGCGTACCCCCGGAATCCCCCTCGCAGCCACCTTGACCGGCCCTCCTCGCCGGCTCCGTGGTGCGGTCGTCTTGCTCGCCGGTTTGGCGGTGCTCGGCATGGCCGCGTGTGGAGGAAAGAACAAGAGCACCACGGCCAGCTCGGGCGACTCCTTGTCGTTCGCAGGCTCCAGTTTCGTCGAGATCAGTCTCGACGACGAGGAGGAGTCTCTTGAAGAGCTGATCGGCAGCGAGCTCCAGCAGATCAACGCTCAGTGCGGTGAGCTGCAGGCACTCGAGCCGTTGGCGATGCTGGGCCAGCTCTCAGACGCGCAAATTCGCTGCCTCGACGACCGCTTGAAGGAGTCGGAGAAGCAGACCGCAAAGAACAAGCTGTCGATCGTGCTGATGTACGACGCCTGGTCCAAGGGCGACGAGCACCGCTGGGAGGGCGTCACCCGCCGCCACCTCAACGAGATCGATCGCTCGAACCCGGACCTGTGCTTCAAGTTTGCCTACTTCCTCTCCAAGCAGAACGCCGACAAGATGGATGAGGCCATGATGTGGGCCGACGTGGCTCTGGAGAACCGGGCCCGTTGGGAGGGCGACCTGCACATGAAGCGGGTGTACGCGCTCCACAAGATCAAGACGAACGCCAGCCAGCGCAAGTGGACGTGGCTCGAAGAGGAGTACACCAAGTCACCCACCGAAGACCTCCTCGGGGAGATCGAGGAAACCCGCAACCAGACCAAGACGCTGGCTCGGGAATGGCTGGAGTACGCACGTCAGTCCGGTCAAGACGAGACGGTGCCCTACCAGGTGTGTCGCTCTGCCGCAGGCACCGACGGCTACTGCGAAGCCACCTAGGCCGCGGCCCGCACGCTTCACCTACGACGAAGGCGTCGGCTCATGGCCGGCGCCTTGGTTCGTTCACGGGGCCAGTGTCGAGTCGCGAACCCACCTGGATGATGGCCCGGAAGGCCGAACCCTAGGGAAGCACGACGGCCTCGCTCCCTACTGGGTGCAGGTCCGAGTGGCGGACGAGCAGGTGACCGTGATCGTGCTGCCTTCGGCTACCTGGAGGCTACCCACGTCCGCCAGGGCGGCGTCGCCCGCGAATGCGGCCTGGATCGTGTAGCTACCGACGGGCACGGGGCCCGGAACCGAGAAGCCTCGCTTCCCGTTGTTGAGGCTCACCTTGGTGGCGTCCCCGCCGAGCTCCACGACGACCTTGGGACCTGCCGGCGCCTTGGCCTTTCCGCCCTTGGCCTTTCCGCCCTTGGCCTTTCCAGCCTTGGCCTTTCCAGCCTTGGCCTTTCCAGCCTTGGCCTTTCCGGCCTTTCCAGCCTTGGCCTTTCCAGCCTTGGCCTTGGCGCCCTTGGCGCCGCCACCCTTCTCCAGTTGGGAGACCCGACGCTTCAGGTCGGAGACCTCCGCCTCGAGCTTGGTGGTGTCGGCACAGGCCGAGCCCAGCATCAGGGCTCCACAGAGACAGAGCAACTTGGCACGCACAGGGTCCTCCTCCATCAGCCTGCGGGTCCTAACGCGAATGCAGGCGTACGCTCGCTGACCGAAACGTCCTGTCACGCTTCGAGACCCATGCCCGTGGCCACCGCTCGGCGGACCCACAGGGTGAAGGTAGAACCTTGGCCGACCTCCGACTCCAGCTCGACACGGCCCCGGTGTCCACGGGCCACCGCGCGCACGATGGACAAGCCCAGACCACTGCCTCGGTCGGCCCCCTTCTGCGTGGAGCGGGAGAGCAGGGTGTCGGCCTGGTAGAACTTCTCGAAGATCCGTCGTCGGTCCCGCGGCGCGATGCCCGGGCCGTTGTCGTGCACGGCGAAGGCAACCCAGGTGTCGTCGACCCGCACCTCGAGCCGGATGTTTCGCGGGGGCGGTGTGTACTTGATGGCGTTCTGCAGGAGGTTCAACAGGGCCTCCACCAACGCATCTCGGTCGCCAGCGACGAACAAGCCCTCAGAGACGTGCGGCAGCTCGATCGCGTCGACGGCCTCGCCCAACAGGTGCTGGCTTCTCAGGGCCTGCACGGACCCATCGACGAGCTCCCTCGCGCGCACGGGCTCTGTGTCGTAGACCCGCCTCCCTGCCTCCATTCGCGCCCAGTCGAGCGTTCGCTCGATCATGCGGGACAGGCGATCGGTCTCCAGAGACAGGAGGCTCAGGCACTCCTGGACCTTCTGGGGGTCGTCGTCTAGCTTGCCGCCTTGCAGTGTCTCCACGAACAGTCGGATGGACGTGAGCGGTGTTCGCAGCTCGTGGGACACGTTGGAGACGAAGTCGGTCTGGAGTCGTGACAGTCGGATCTCGCGGGTGGCGCTGCCGAGGGTCACGAAGGTGCCCACCAACACCAGGCCCACGAGGACGGCGAGACTCACGGGGTAGAGCCAGGCGTTTCGGCGAAGCACGGCCCGGGTGGGAACGGCGGCATCGTTGACCAAGAGGCGCCAGCGATCGAGGGGACGGCCGAGGACCAAGGCCGCCGGCGTGCCCTCGTCCAGTTGGGCCATGATCTCTTCGAGGGGTGTGGCCGGCCCAGGAGAGGGCCCCTCGAGGGAGACGACGACGCCCTCGGGCAGGGTGCCCGCCACGCGCCGGGTCAGGGCGGCCTCGAGCCAATCGGTGTCGATACGCCAGGCCAGGGTGGTGGCGCCTCGGTCGAAGGTGGCGAGGGGGGAGGAGCCGTCGGCGGGGGAGAACCAGGTGGTCCCTGGCCCGGGCTCAGCGCCAGACAAGAGAGGGGCCAGCTCGACAGGTGGGGACGCGTCGGTGGGCCAAGACCACCAGGCGGTCACCCCAGGGCCCGAGAGATCACAGGGCGCCTCGTTGCCGCAGCCTTGGGCTTCGTCCTGAACCCGCTGCTCTGCCGCCTCCACCAACGCGTACACCTCGCGGGCCGCGATCTCGAGGCGTTCCCCCTGTTGCCGGTCCAGCTCCTGGAGGATGGCGGCCCGCTGGTTGCCGATGGCGCTGACCCCGAAGACCGTCAGCACCGCCGTGGGGAGCAAGATCGTTCCGACCAGCAGCCACAACAGCCTCTGGAATGCGTAGCCGTCCCCGATGCCACGAATACTCATGGGGTCACCGTCCGCACGAGGAGCTGCTGACCGGCTACTGGCGCATCCGAGACCATGCCCCCCTCCATCCATACTCGGGTGCCAACGTAGCCGGTCTCCATACCGACCAGGCCCGTTCGGTCGTACCAGACCTCCGTCCAGCATTCGGCTTCGTAGAGCTGCGGCCCCTCCTTCGTCACCGCTTGGCAGGATCCCTCGCATCGCCACAGGGGAGCGCCATCACGGCGGCCCTCCCGCTGACAGACTTCGTCTCGAGCAGCCTCCACCCCCGCGATGGGCTCCACGCGATGCCAAGCGCCTTCGGGGGGACGGCCAGGGAAGCTGCGAGTCAGGTCTGCGACGAAGGTGGCCGGCTCGATCGGGGGCTCGGCCCCTGGCAGCGCAGGCAGCACGCGCACCGCTGCGGTGACGGCGCTTCGCCAAGCGGCTTCATCGACCATGGCCCTCGGACGCCCCGACGCATCGAGCTCGATCACCGCCGGGACGGCGCTCACGGCATGTTGCCACCGCAGCACCCACGGGTCGCCGGGTCGGGGCATGCCGGAGTCGAAGCGCAGCGGCTCAGCGGCCCCGATCTGCACCTCCCCTTGCGTGCGCAGCACCCTCGTGCCGAGCGTGGTCCCTGTGCCACCGATGGCTCCCTCGTCGGGCAGGTGGGTCTCACGGAGGACCTCGGTCTGCACCCGCGCGTCGCCCTGGGCCGAGAGGCTCACCTCGGTCCAGCGCTGGGTGTCACGGGGAAACGGCGTGGGGGGAGTGCACGCCAGCAGCAGCCAAGACGTGAGCACGTGGGGCTCAGCTGCCGGTGTCGCCGGTGGCCGCGGTGTCGCCCGCGAGGCCCGTGTCCCCCGTCGCGGCGGTGTCGCCGGTTCCGAAGGTGTCGCCGGTTCCGAAGGTGTCGCCGGTTCCGAAGGTGTCCCCCGTCGCGGCGGTGTCGCCGGTTCCGAAGGTGTCGCCCGTGTCCGAGGGGCCAGTGTCGTCGGTGTCGGTGCCGGTGTCTCCCGTCTGGTCGATGGGCCCGGTGTCGGCGGTGGTCGCACGACTGGACGTGTCGCCGGTGCCTGCGGTGTCGCCGGTGGCCGCCGTGTCGAGTGGCAGAAGGACCTGGAAGGCGAGGGGTGTGGAGGAGCCGTTGGAGTTCACGATCAGCACGTCCGTCCGTCCGGCAGGAAGGACGGGCACCAGGAACGTGAGCTGCTCCTCGCAGGCGCCGCACAAACCGCCCGTGGCGGGCGTCCCGGTGTCGAGGACCGAGGTGTCGTCGGTGCCATTGTCGAGACGGGTGATGTCGGCATCGACGAAGGGGTCGCCGAAGCACTCCACCCGCCGGTCCTCATCGAGTGCCGTGCCGAGGCAGGGGCCGCACACGAGACACTCGGCTTCCACCCGACACGTCTCGCAGGCGCCGCAGAAGTCGCCTCGGTTCAGCTCGATGACCTGAGCGGGAACGCCGCCGACCTCCACACGGGTGTCGAAGTCCGCCGTGAGGGGGCCACCGAGGACCACGATGGAATCTCCGGGCGCGCCGGAGCGCTGCTCGAGGGAGAGGTCGAGGTCGCAGGTCTCGTACAGGTCGAGGGTCTGCGGCCCGCATCCGGATGCGAACAGCGCGATGGCAGTGAGGTACTTCACAGCTCGGTGCTGAGATCCTCGATGGCCACTTGGCCTGCACGGAGCCCCGACGATGCCGGAGCGGTGCCCTTCAAGAAGGGGTAGGCCACGCCGCCGCCGCTCACCCGTCGCCCGGTCTTCTGGTCGATCGACGCCCATTCCACCTCGCCACGCATGGGGAATGGACGGTCTTTGTCCTTCGGCGCGGCGACCTTCATGTAATCGATCCAGATGGGCATGGCCGTCCGGCCGCCCGTGCTGGACACGCCGAGGGTACGCGGCTGGTCGTAGCCGACCCAAGCCGCCGTCACGACGTCGTTGGTGAAGCCGACGAACCAGGTGTCCTTTTCCTCGTTGGTGGTGCCGGTCTTGCCGGCGAGCGCCTTGAGACCCAGCTCCTTTCCTGCACGGAAGCCGGTGCCGCCCTGCACGACGCCTTGCAGCAGCCACGTACCGATCGATGCGACTGCCGGATCCATCACCTGCGGGTACTCTTGGGGGCTGTGGGACTCGAGGACCTTGCCGTCGCGGTCCTTCACTTCTTCGATGTAGTAGGGCTGGATGAGGTGCCCGCCACTCGCGAAGGCGGAGTAGGCTCGGACCATCTCCTCCATGGTCAGCGATGCGCTGCCGAGGCCCATGCTCATGTCGCAGGAGCGGCACCAGTACTCGTCGGTGGGCTTCAGCTGGCGCCGGTGCTCGGCGTCGGTGAGGCCTTCGGGCATCGGCGGGTAGCGGTCGTTGCAGATGGTGAAGTCCCGGTTCTCTTTGATCCACGGGCAGAGCCAGTCGGTCTTCGGGTTGACCTCGAAGCTCTCTGGGAGAGCGTGGGTCGGGATGCCTCCGATGCCGAGCTTGCGAGCGAAGTCGTACACGACGTCGTCGTTCATGCCGGGGTCGGCCGACTCGAGGACCCGCACGGTGCAGGTGTTCTTGGAGGCGGCCAGGGCCTGCTTGAGGGTCATGTTGCCCTCGTAGCTGTGGCTGTAGTTCGACGGCTTCCAGATGAACTCTTCGGAGGTGGCGAATGCGAGTGGCGCGTCGGCCACGAGGGTCGCGGATGTGACACGGCCCGACTCGATGGCCGCGGCGTAGACGATGGGCTTGAACGTGGAGCCCACCTGGCGTCTGGATTGAATCGCGCGGTTGAACTGGGATTTCCCGAAGTCCGAGCCGCCGACCATGGCCCGGACCGCGCCGGTGTGCGCGTCCATGGAGAGCATGGCGGACTCGATCTCGGGGTCTTGCCAGAGTCGGGCTGCCACGAACGAGCTCGCCTCGCCGGGGGTCTTCGCGAAGGCCTTCGCGACCTCGGCGTCCTTGGTGTCCAAGGCCGCGATCTTGACGTCGACGACGTCTCCGACCTGGAGGATCGGGACCTTCTTCTTGGTCTCCGCTTCCTCTTCGCCCTCCGTGATGGTGACGATGGCGGTCAGGTCGGTGGCGGACCGGTTCCGCCAGCTCCGCCGTGGGTTGGGCTCGAAGACCCACTTGCTCCACTCGAGCGGAATCACCGCGTCGTGGCTTCCGACGGCCACCTTGACCCACTTGGGGTTGGTCTCGGTGATGACGGCTTCGTAGACCGCTTCGGGCACGAGGACGGAGACCTCGGGGACAGCCACGCGTCCCGCGGGGTCTTGCTGGTAGGCCCAGCGCTCGCGCAGCTTGGTCTCGTAGGCCTCCCGATGGGATTGTACGCCTGCCTTGCCGACGTTCTTCAAGCCCTCGCGACGGAAACCCATGCGCTGATCGACGCCGAACACGCCCTCACTCACGGCCTTCTGGGCGACCCGCTGCAGATCCATGTCGCAGGTGGTGCGGACCCTAAGGCCCCCATTGAGCACAGCCTCCTTGCCGTACTTGCTGACCAAGTCGCGACGGACGTGCTCGGTGAAGTAGGGGGCCTGTTCGAGGAAGGCGTTGCCCTTCGGCACGATGGTGATGTGCTCGGCCTTGGCATCGTCGTGCTGCTTCTGGGTGATGTAGCCCTTCGCCAGCATCTGGCGGAGCACGTAGGACTGACGCCCCTGGGCCTTCTCGAAGTGTGCGTGGGGGCTGTAGTCGCTCGGACGCTGCGGCAGCCCAGCGAGGATGGCGGCCTCGGCGATGGTGATGTCGGTGACCGACTTGCCGTAGTAGGCGCGGCTGGCGGCTTCGACGCCGTAGGCCTGGGAACCGAGGAAGATCTCGTTGAGGTAGAGGAAGAGGATGTGGTCCTTGTCGTAGGCCTCCTCGATTCGCCAGGAGAGGAAGATTTCCTTGATCTTCCGCTCGATCTTCTTGTCCCGCGTGAGCAGGAAGTTTCGTGCCACCTGCTGGGTGATGGTCGAGGCGCCTTGTGCCTTCTTTCCGGCGGCCGCGTTGCGGAGGATGGCGCGGACGATGCCCATGTAGTCGACGCCGCCGTGGTGGTAGAAGTTCGCGTCCTCGGCGGCGAGGAAGGCGTTCTTCACGTGCTCGGGGATCTCGTCGGTCGGCACGACGTACCGACGCTGCTCGAAGATCTCGCCGAGGATCTTGCCGTTGGCGTCTTCCACCACGGTGACGGTCGGGGGCACGTACTCGCGCAGGGTGTCGACCGTGGGCAGCTGGGCGGTGTAGTGCCACTTGACGCCCTGGTAGCCGGCGACGCCGAGCAGAGCGGCGACCAACACACCGCCGCCGGTGAGCATGCCGACGCTGCCCATGCAGCCCATCGATGCCAACGCGCCCTTGGCGCCCTTGTTGCTCATCTCGTCTTGCCTCGTGGCGGTGAAGGAGGAGTCACTGACGCCATCCTCGTCGAAATAGCTTGTTGGGTCGCTCTCGTCCGCCGGAAGGGCCGGTAGCCTCCCCTCGGGTTCGGGGGCATTGGCCGCCAGGGCGCCGTAAGGGGAGCGGGCCGAGGGGACGGTTCGGTCGAGCTCGAAGAACCGGGGTCCGTCGTCTTCGTCGATCATCGTGGGGTCGACGTGGGTGGCCGCAGCGTGCTCCTCCACGGACGCGGCGTCATGGGCCATGGCCTGAGCCAGGGCCGCGCTGCCTGCGCTGCGGGCGATGTTTCGGATCTGAGCGGCACCACCGGCGTCGCTCGGCGCGTCCGTGTAGGCCTCGGTCTCGGCCACCGAGCGGACCCGCTCGAAGTGCTCCGTGGCGGCGTCCGACACGGTCTCTCGTGGAGCGGGAGAATGAGGTGGCGGCGGGGGCGCGGCTCTGGGGGGCGCGCGCCGCCGTGAGGAGGGGGCCGGTGTGGTGCCCATGACGTCGCCGGACACCGTATAGGCGGGACGCGCGCTGCGGGATGAGGCGTGGGGGGTCGCCGGCTCACGGTTCGCTCGGGGGCCCGCCGCATGGCTCTTGCCGGAGGCAGAGCGGGGTCGGATGGCTTGCACGGCACGAGGTGCGACATCCTGGAACCGCTTGCCGCGGGCCTTCAGCGCCTCCATCACCCCGGACGGGTAGCTGACCGCCAGCGATGACGCGCACATCGGGCATTGCGCCCGGGCACCGGGAAGCGGCAGGGGTTCGTTCAGGGGAACAGCCGAGCTGCAGCTCGGGCAGACCAGCTTCACCGGCATGGCGTGCGTCTCTGGATGGGGGGATGGGGAGGAGGGAGGGGAGGGAACGCCAGCATACAGCAGCAGATCGAGCCGGGCAACCGTCGGCGACGCCCCGTGCACCGGAATGTCAACGTTGGCCACGATGTCGCGTCAACGTCTGGAACTACAGCCTGTGTTGACGATGATCGATACGGTTCTGTACGGTGAGACCAACGTCCGAGGAGTCCGAATGCACCGCGTGATTCGCCCATTGGCAGTGTTCGGAATCGCCAGCGGGGTGAGCGTCGCGGCGGCCGTGCAGGTCGTGGTGTCTCCGGATCGCCCCGCAGACTACGGTGCCAGCGCATTCTTCCCCGGCTACGACCTGGGAAAATTGGAGCTCCTTGAGCCCACGCTCTACCACGTGGAAGAGTCCTACGTGGAGCCCGCCCGGGTCGACTGGGAGGAGATGTACATCGCCGGATTGCAGGCGGTGGAGCGGCGGGTGCCGGTCACCATGTTTCGCCGGGAGCCCGGGGGAGACGTGTTGACCGTCGACATCGGCGACTTCAGCACCGCCTACGATGTGCCGCCGGTCGGCAGCCGGAAGGCCCTGCAGCGAGAGATGCGCACGGTGGCGCGGTTGCTCCAGGAGCACCTGCAGGATGGCGACATCTCCGATGTCCCCGACGGCATCGAGGATCCCTTCGCCGAGATCGAGTACGCGATGGTCAACGGCATGCTTCGCACGCTGGACCCCCACAGCTTGCTGCTCCCCCCTCCCGACGCCAAGGAGATGGAGGTCGAGAACCAAGGGGAGTTCGGGGGCCTCGGCATCACGATCGTCGACCGTCGCAGCGGAGGCCTGACCATCGAGGCCACCATGCCCGACACCCCAGCCCAGCGTGCAGGCCTGCAGGCAGAGGACCGCATTGTCCGCGTCGAGGGAGAGTCCACGGTGAACATGACCCTCGATGAGGCGGTGAGCCTTCTCAGAGGTCCGGTCGGGTCGCCGGTCCAGGTGAGCGTGGAGCGGCCGAGCCTGCCGGAGCCCATCGAGGTCAGCGTCACGCGACAGCTCATCGGCCTCAACCGGGTCGAGGGGGAATTGCTCGATGGCAGCATCGGCTACATCTCCATCAAGGCGTTCCACGACAACGTCGAGCGCGATCTGCACGACATCCTGTCGCGGCTCCATCGCGAAGCGTCTCCCCAGGGCGACCTGCGGGGCCTCGTCCTCGATCTGCGGGGCAACCCGGGCGGCTTCCTCAACCAGGCCGTGCGCGTCTCCGACACCTTCTTGTCGGAGGGCGACATCGTCAGCACCGTCGATGGGTCCGGGCGTCACACCGAGCTGGAGCGGGCCCGTCGTCAGGCGGAGCCCGACTACCCGATGGTGGTTCTGGTCGACGCGAGCAGCGCCTCAGCCTCCGAGATCGTGGCTGGCGCCCTGTTGAACCACGACCGCGCCGTGATCATCGGGGAGCGGAGCTTCGGAAAGGGCAGCGTGCAGAACCTGCACTCCTTCTACGACGACTCGAAGCTGAAGCTCACCATCAGCAAGTACCTCACCCCCGGCGACAAGAGCATCCAAGCGGTGGGCATCCCTGCCGACGTTGCGCTGCAGCCGTCGGTGGTGGAGGCTGGCGTCGACGGCGAGCCCGTGGTGCGGCTCTTCCACCGGGAGCGGGTGCGCCGTGAGGCCGACCTCGATCATGCGCTCGGAAGGGCGGCCACCGAGGCGGTGCAGCCGCCGCTGTACGCGGTCCGGTACCTGGAGACCCCGGAGCAACGTCGAGGGGTGCGGCCGGCGGAGGACGTGCAGGTGCAGGTCGCCCGCGACGTGCTGCTCTCGGCGGGCGGGGCTTGGCGTCGCACCGACGTCCTCGATGCCGCCGGGCGGGCGCTGCAGGAGCGGCACCGCCAAGGAGAGGCCGAGGTGGTGGCGGCCATGGAGACCCTCGGTATCGATTGGTCGGATGGGCCTCCGGCGGTCCGCGGGGCAGCGATGCCGGCATCCCTCCAGCTCGATCCCGGTGAAGGCGGCGTCTTGCTGGCCGGCGAGACCCAGACGGTCGTCCTTTCCGTCACGAACACGGGGGACGTTCCGCTCCACCGCGTGGCCGCCATCGCTTCGGACCATGGAGTCCTCGATGGCGCCGAGTTCTTCTTCGGGCGCGTGGAGCCGGGAGAGACGCTCACCTTCGAGCACGACATCACGCTCCCGGATGGCTACGCCACCGAGCGTGCCCCTGTCACCTTCGAGCTGCGCGACAGCGGGTTGGGGGCCTTTGGCCGGGTCGATGCCGAGGTGGCAGTGCAAGGGCACGAGCTGCCGCGCTTCGCCTGGCACTGGTCCATCGACGACGCGTCGGGGGACGGCATCGTCCAGGCCGGGGAGAACCTGACCATTCGGCTGGAGTTGGAGAACGAAGGAAAGGGCGCCGCACACGGAGCCTCCGCCCGCATCCGCACACGCCAACGCAAGGTGGCCGAGATCGTGGAGGGCACGCTGGTGCCGGGCACGCCGGTCGACGGGTGCGATCCGAAGGAGGAGGTCGACTGTGAGACCCCCTTCGCCGCTGGAGAGACCTTCGAGGGCACCTTCACGGTGAAGCTCAAGGAGGATTGGGCAGGGGTGATCGACCTCGACCTCGAGCTCCGGGAGGAGGCTGCGTACGACCACGCCTCCATCATGCGGGCTGGCTTCTACGAGTTCTATGGGCAGGACGACCACATTCGGCTCATCGTCGGTGGGCCGGTCCCGAAGGCGGGCTGGCGGCACACGCCGAAGATCTCGATCAGTCGGGCCCCGGACGTGCGCACCACGGATGCCCGCGTGGCGCTGTCCGGCGTCGTGGAGGACGATGGCGGCCTCGACCACGTGATGGTGTTCGCGGGCGACGACAAGGTGTTCTTCGAGGGCTCGGGTCGCAACACCGACATCCGTTCCCTGCCGTTCACGGCCGACGTGGAGCTGGCGTCCGGAGAGAACGTGATCACGGTGCTGGCCACCGACGCGGACGGCTTCTCCAGCACGCGGTCGGTGGTGGCGTGGCGGGATGCCACCGAGCTCGCGCAGGCCGGCGACTGATCTTCAGGGGGCCTGGAGGCCTCGAAGCTCGCGGCGGAGGAGTTCGACCTCCGCGCGGTAGGCGAGGGGGGCGCGGGGACCGAGCTCACGCACCTGACGCTTGCGCATGGCCAGATCGGTGGCCACGCGGATGTAGACGTCGTGGTCGATGCCCTCCGGGAGCCAGTCGTGGCGAGAGCGCCGAACCCACGATGCCAGGATGTCGGGATGACCGGTCGGCAGCACGCCGTGCACGGCCTCCTCGCCGAGCTCCTCTCGGATGGCGCGCGCTTCGTCCCACACGCACAGCTCGAAGACGAGGGCCACGCCGAGAAACTCCAGCGGCAACAGCACGAGGTCGGCGACCCAGAGCTGCTCGCTGGGGGCGCTGGCCAGGGCGTTCCAGGTGCCGTGGATCCCGATGGCGACGACGAGGCCGAGCCCGGTCCATGCCGCCAACACCGTGGGGCGTCGGAAGCGGGCATGCCCAACACATGCGCCCAGTACGGACGTGCACATGGCGTGCATCACCGCCGAATAGAAGGTGCGGACCACCACGGTCGAGCCCCACGCCGGATCACCGGTCAGCGAGAGGAAGTACCAGAGGTTCTCGGTCATGCCGAAGCCCAGTCCGGCGGCGGCTCCGTACACGAAGCCGTCGGTCATGTTGTCGAAGTGGCGGTTGAACACCACCAGGGCCAGAATGGCGCCCTTGGCTGGCTCTTCTGCCATCGGGGCCACCAACACAGCGGCCACTCGCTCCAGCAGCCACATGGGCGCATCGACCAGGGTGAGGGCCTGCAGCAAGGAACTGTGCACCACCAGAGACGTGGGCAGGGCGAGCACGATGGCGCCGACGGCTCCCCACGTGAACACCGTGGCCACGAGCCAGATGGGCTCTCGGTCGTATCGGTCGATCCACCAGACCACGGCCAGCAGCGCCAGCATGGGGACGGCGGCGCACAGGACGCTGGCGAGGGTCGGGAGGACGGTCACCCGACGATGTGGGTCCGAAATCGGTACAGCAGCTCGGACGACGGCGCGCTGGGGCGGAAGCTGTCGAGGATGGCATGGGCCTTGTCGGCGCCGAAGGCCAGGGAGTACTCATCGAAGTAGCGCTCATAGCGCAGCCGGTTGTCGTCTTCCGACAGCTCCGGGTGAAACTGGGTGGCGTAGACTCGGTCGCCCACGCGCATCGCCTGGTAGGCGCAGCGTGCGCTCTTCGCCAGGTGCACGGCGTCGGCGGGGAACCGGGTGGCGGAGTCCTTGTGGCCCATCTGTGCCCAGAAGTGTCGGGGAAGCACCCGGAAGATGGGGTCTTCGAAGGCCGCGTCGGTGAGCTGGAGCTCGTAGCTGCCGACCTCAGACGATGCCTCCACGGGCTCGACGAGGCCGTCCAAGGCCATCACCAACCCTTGGAAGCCGAAGCAGCTGGCGAACGTCGGCGTCTGGGTGGCAGCGAGCTCCCCCAACAAGTCGATGAAGCCCGCCAACCACGGCGCGTCGTCGCAGATGCCGTAACGACCGCTGCCGCCCACCAGCACGGCGTCGACACCGTCCCGTACGGTGTCGAGATGGGCCGGTTCCGACAACAGGTCGTGGGTCAGGACATGGTCGACAGGGACCTGCAGCTTCTCGGCGAACGCTGCGCGCTCTTCGGCGCGGGTGGTCTCGCCGGGGTCGCGGGCCTGAAGCAGGCGGAAACGAGGGGCGGTCAAGAGAGGGCTCCTGCGGAGGGGGAGTTGGGCCGGTAGCGAGCCCACGCGGCGCCGAGGGTGAACACGACACAGGTGAACAGGGTGCCAGACAGGGCCAGCCACATGGGTAGCTCCTCCTCGACGGCCATGTCGGCGGCGAGCAGGGTGACCACGATGGCCACGCCGTTGTTGGCGAAGTGGGCGAGGATGCACGGCCATAGCGAACCGCTGACCAGCCGCAGGGCGCCGAGAAATGCGGCCGTGGGGAGCAAGGAGAGCGTGTGCACCGGATCGAGGTGGTAGGCGGCGAAGAGCAAGGTGGTGAGCACGAAGGCGCCCCAGCGCCCCGTGGCGCGCTCTGCGACCTCCCAAAGGTAGCCGCGGAAGATGACCTCCTCGAAGATGGGGGCGGTGACCACCACCGCTAGGCCCATGGCGAAGCGGTGCAGCACGGGGCCCTCGAGGAGCATTCGGCTCGTGGCCTCCAGGCTCACGCTGTCGATCTGTAGGGTCTCCACCAGCCAGGCGGCGAGCATGCTCGGGAAGGTCCACACGGTGAGGCCGCCAAGAAAGGCGACCACGAGCCATGCTGCCCGTGGGGTGCGGAGTCCGAGGTGGGCCCGAAGGCGTGAGGCGACCGTGTGCCGTCCGGGCAGTGACCACCACACTTGGTGGCCGTCGGACGTGGGGGTGCCGAGCAGGAGGGCGAGGCCAGCTGCGAGGCCCGCGAGCCCGACGATCTGAATGGCGGAGGTGAGGCCCATGGTCAGGCCGTCGAGACCCTCGAGGGCATTGCCCGAGGCGAGCAGCGCCGGGTCGCGGACCAGAAGGAGGATGGCGACCCCGACCCCGATGAGGATCATCCACACCAACGAGCCGAACAGGAAGGCCATGACGTGTGCGGTGGCGGCGGAGAGGTCGCGAAACATGGGCCCTCCTATCTCGTCGCGGGGGGCGCCTGCCCGGGGATACCGGGGGCACCGGAGGTGGATGTGTCGATCCGTGTGCACGGGGCCCGCGAGCACAACCTGAAGGGCCTCGACGTGGACGTGCCCACGGGCCAGCTGGTGGTCGCGTGCGGCGTGTCGGGCTCGGGGAAGACGTCCTTCGCCTTCGACACGCTCCATGCCGAGGGGCAGCGTCGCTACCTTCAGGCTCTCGGCCTGTCGGCTCAGCTGCAGCTCCAGCCTCCCGATGTCGACCGCATCGATGGACTGCCACCCACCCTCGCGTTGGGCCAGCATGCTCGGGCGCCGGGGCCGCTGCAGACGGCCGGAACCCTGTCTGGGCTCGCCGACAGTCTTCGGCTGCTGTTCGGACGGGCGGGCACGCAGCACTGCCCCCGCTGCGACCGCACCGTGGAGCCTTCCAGCCCCGAGGCCATCACCGCTCGGGTGTTCGAGGGGCCGCCGGACGCACGGGTCTTGATCGAGGCGCCCGTGCGCGGCGGGCTCGACGTGCTGGGTGAGCTGGAGGCCGCAGGCTTCTCGCGGGTCCGCTACGGAGGCGAGGTGCAGCGCATCGAGGACCTGCACGGGGCCACCGACGATGGAGGGCCCCTGCGGGTGGTGGTGGATCGCATCAAGCTCCGCGCCGAGCGGAGGGATCGGCTCACCGAGTCGGTCCGTCTCGCTGGCCGGGTGGGGCACGGCCTGGTGGTCGTGTGGGTCGATGGGGAGGAGCAGCGGTACGTCGATCGGCCCTACTGCCCCCACGACGACCTCGAGTTGCCCATCCTCGAGCCACGGCTCCTGTCGCCTCGCTCGATGGCCGGACGTTGCCCCGCTTGTGAAGGAGTGGGCTGTGAGGTGTGCGGTGCCTCTGGCCTCTCGGCGCCGGCCCGGTCCGTTCGGTGGCGGGGGAGGGAGGTCGGCCACTGGCGGCAGCTTCCTTTCGCCGAGCTCGGTCCTGCCCTCGAGGTGGCGGAGCCCACGGACGTCGAAGCGGCGGTCCTGGAGGACCTGCAGCGGCGCCTGGAGGGCCTGACGGCGCTGGGCCTGGGGGCCCTGCACGACAGCTCCCCAGCTCAGCGGGTGTCCAGTGGGGCGCTCCAGCGGCTACGGCTGGCCCGGACCGTGGCGAGTCGGCTGGGCGGGGTGTTGTACGTGCTGGACGAGCCCACGGCGGGCCTGGACCCCGAAGCCTCGGCAGCGGTGGCCGAGGTGCTGAGGGGACTGGTCGCCCAAGGGAGCTCGGTGCTTGCCGTGGAGCACGACCTGACGCTGGTGTCGGCCGCGGACCACGTCCTCGAGTTCGGCCCCGGTGCCGGCCAAGCGGGGGGGGAGCTGGTGTTCGCTGGGTCGCCCGATGCCTTGCGAGCGGCCGACACCACCACCGGACGATGGCTGGCCGGACGGGAGCAGCTGCCGGAGCCCCGTGGACGAGGCGGCGAAGGCGTCGTGGTGGTTGGCGAGGTCGAGGTCGGCGTGGGCCAGCTCACAGCGCTCGTGGGGCCGAGCGGTTCGGGCAAGTCCCGCAAGCTGGCGGCCCTCGAGGCGGCCGTGAAGGAGGGGCAGACCCCGTTCGAGGTGGCGGTGGTCGCGAACCGTACGGCCGGACGCAGCCGTCGGTCCATGCCGGCAACCTACGTGGGCTTCTGGGACACGATGCGGAGCTTGTTGGCCCAGACTCGCGAGGCGCAGGTGCGAGGGTTGTCTGCGACGGCCTTCTCTCTGCATGCGAAGGGCGGTCGCTGCGAGGGGTGCAAGGGGCTCGGGGTCGAGGTCGTGCGCCTCGATGCGCTCCCGGACGTGCAGATCCCGTGTCGGGTGTGTGAGGGGCGTCGCTTCGCGTCCGATGTGCTGGGGGTGCGCTGGAAAGGGCTGTCTGCGGCCGAGCTGCTCCGGGCGGATGCACGAACCCTGCGGCCGCTGTTGGCAGGGCACCCGAAGCTGGAGCGGGCTCTGGGAGCGCTGGTGCGCGTCGGGCTGGGGCACGTGCCGCTGGGGCTGTCGACGGACGCGTTGTCTGGCGGCGAGGCGAGGCGGCTGGCTCTGGCTCGGGAGCTGACCCGGCCGCTGGAGGGGCGGGTGTTCCTGTTGGACGATCCGACGGTGGGGCTCCATCCGGAGGATGCGCGAGCGTTGGTGCGCGTGTTCCAGGAAATCGTCGACGGCGGGGCGACGGTGGTGATGGCGACCCACGACCGTCGGGTCGCGGCCGTGGCCGACCGTGTGGTGGAGATCTAGCCAGCGCCGTGCCTGCCGCTGGGCATCGCCTGGGGCCCGCTAGAAGGTGACGCCGGCGGACGCGCCCGCGAACAGGGCGGTGTGCAGGCCTCCCTCGGTCCGCAGCACGAAGCGCTCCCCGAAGCGGAACCGGAAGCCGGCGTTGACGTCGACCAACGGCCACACCCGAGGAATGCGACGCGTGTTGTCGGGGGCCTCCCCGTCGGCGAAGCGCTTGTACGAGGGGTTCCCTAGGGTGTCCGGTCCCCACTGGTCCAGCTGGCCGACCAACACGCCCACCCCAAGACCTCCGCCCACGATGAAGCCCATCGTGAAGCGGCCGCCCGTCTCTTCCCGCTTCACGAGTGGTGCCTCGTAGGCGTAGTCGACGCCCGCGCCGATGAGGCCGGTGCCTGCGCTTGGGTTGATGTAGTCGCCGTCGAGGGAGTCGGTAGGGGAGTCGATGTCGTCCCAGTACCCGCCGCCCATCAACGAATCGACGTACTCGACGTAGAAGATGCCGGAGTCGTGGGGGGTCTGGATCACGTACTCGAGGCCCATGGCGACCCCGCCGATCTGCGGCCGGCTGTCGACGAAGGCCCAGTCCGGGGAGTCGTCGTCGACGAACCAGTTGTCGAGCACGAAGCGGGGCACGGTGACCCCACGGATCCGCAGGTTGACCTCGTTGGCCAGCGCCTTGTCCGAGCGTTCGGGGCTCGGCGTGATGCGCTCGAAGGCAAAGCCGAGGGCTTCGGTGGGATCCCCGCCGTAGCCGTCGTCGAGGCGGTTCGGAGACGCGTCTGCGTCGGGGGCTTCCTGGGCCCACGCCACGCCATGACCCAAGAGCAGGCTGGAGACGACGGGCAGGAGACGGTAGATGCGCATGTTCGCTGTTCTACATCCCGACGAGGCCCCATGTCCATGCATCACGACCCCACCACGGCGTGTGCCGCTTTCTTCCCAGGCCCCTTCGGGGCCTGCGGGCGGTTTTCGTGACTCCGGCGCTGCGGCCTTTGGAGCAAGCCCTGTCCGCGGGGGCCACGCTCCTCGTGGTGTACGGCGATGCAGCGCCTCTCGTGGAGGCCGCCATGGCCAGGGTCCGGGAGGTGGTCGAGCCCACCGTTGGACCGCCGGCCTTCAATGTGTCGGTGCACCGGGCCGGCGAGGTCGACGGCATCGAGGCGTTTCGCACGGCCCGCACGCTTCCGATGATGGGGTCTCGCCGACTGGTGCTGGTCAAGGAGCTTCACCTGGGGGACGACCCATTCTTCGAGGCCGCCGCGGCCTACGCAGAGTCGCCGGTCCCGGAGGCTGTGGTGGTGCTCTCGGGTGCTGGATTCCCCAAGGTGAAGAAGGGGAGCAAGGATTGGCGCCAGCGGCTGAAGAGGGCGGTGGGCACGCGCGGCTTGTGGCTCGAGCTCTCGGCGAAGAACGTGCGGGCCGACCAGTACGCCTGTGAGGTTGCCTCGGGGCTCGGCAAGCAGCTCTCCGCCGCCGACGGGCGGCTGCTGGTGGAGGTGTTGGGCGACGACCTCGCGCGGATCCGCCAGGAGGTTCAGAAGCTCTCGATCTACGTAGGGGACGCGCCTACGATCACCGCAGACGCGATCCATGAGGCCACGGCAGCGCTGGCTGAGGCGGCGATCTGGGACCTGACGGCTGCCCTCGCCTCGGGCGATGCGGATGCGGCCCTGGCTACGCTGCATCGCCTTCAGGAAGGGGGGGACGATCCTCGGCGGCTGCTCTCCATGGTTGCGTGGCAGGCGCGGGATCTGCTGCGGATGCACGCGCGGCTCCGTGCTGGCATGTCCGACAGCGCCATCCGCGGCCAAGTCCGTATGCGTCCCGACGTGTTTCGCGCCGCCAAGAAGCGCATGGCCGAGCGAGGGTTCCCTCACCCCGGGGTGATGATGGGGCGACTCGCCAAGGCCAACCTGGAAATGAACTCCCACCGCGCTGGCGCGGATCGCATCTTGGAGCGGCTGGTTCTCGATCTCGTGGCGGCGCGCTGAGCAGGCCATCGTTGCCGCCGGGCCTCCGCCAGGCTACCAGGCGGCTTCGTCACCTTCAGGGACTCGGAGAACGTCGTGGCCAACCACAAGGACGCGCTCAAGCGCATCAAGCAGAACGACAAGCGTCGGATGCGCAACCGCGCTTACCGCACCAACATGCGGAGCCAGCTGAAGGCCTTCCGGGCCGCAGTCGATGCGGGCGACAAGGATGCCGCTCAGGCCGCCCTTCGCTCCACGACCAGCGTCGTGCAGAAGCTCGCCTCCAAGGGCGTGATTCACAAGAACCAGGCCGCTCGGCGCGTGGCCCGTCTGGCCCACGCTGTCAAGGGCATGGGCTGAGGACGACACCGGCCCTTCGGGGTTGGTGCTCATCCGCGAGAAGGCGCTCCCGCAAGGGTGCGCCTTTTCTCGTGGCATCCCGCCGCGTCTGAGACGGCGACGGGGGCCGACCGTCGCGGCGTCGAAGGGGTCCGGTCGGAGGCGCTTGGGTCGGGTTGCGTTCGGATCCGACGGCATCGTGGCGGAGGCTGCGTCCATCGGAGGCAGGCCGCAACGGGGACGCACCGTCCAGCACCGGATACCAGACGCTCTCGCCTTTGGAGCGCCCGTTGGACCGTTTGGCCCGCATCCGCAACTTCGCCATCATCGCCCACATCGATCATGGCAAGTCCACCCTCGCCGACCGGCTGATGCAGCGCACGGGCGCGGTGTCCGACCGGGACATGAAGGCTCAGCTGCTCGACTCGATGGACATCGAGCGGGAGCGGGGCATCACGATCAAGGCCCAGACTGCGTCGCTTCGCTACGAGGCGAGCGACGGCGAGATCTACCAGCTCAACCTGATCGACACCCCCGGACACGTCGACTTCACCTACGAGGTGTCTCGCTCGCTGAAGGCCTGCGAGGGCGCACTCCTGGTGGTGGATGCTGCGCAGGGCGTCGAAGCTCAGACGCTGGCCAACGTGTACCTGGCCATCGACGCCGATCTCGAGATCATCCCGGTGATCAACAAGATCGACTTGCCGGGGGCCGACCCGGATCGCGTCGTCGAGCAGATCGAAGACGGCATTGGCCTCGACGCTTCGGGGGCGATCCTGGCCTCTGCCAAGACCGGCATTGGCATCGACGAAGTCCTCGCGGCGGTGGTGGAGCGGATTCCTCCGCCCGTCGGAGACGAGACGGCTCCGCTTCAGGCCCTCATCATCGATTCGTGGTTTGACAACTACGTCGGGGTCGTGATCCTCGTTCGCGTGATGAACGGGACGCTGAAGAAAGGCGAGCGCATTCAGCTGATGGCCACGGGGGCCAAGTACGAGGTCACCAAGATGGGGGTCTTCATGCCCGCGGCGGTGAACCTCGAAGCCCTCATGGCTGGCGACGTGGGCTTCATCATCGCGACCATCAAGGAACTGAAGGATGCTCGGGTCGGCGACACCGTCACCCATGTGGTGGGGGGATCGACCGAGGCGCTGCCTGGCTTCCAGGAGATCCAGCCGATGGTGTTCTCCGGGATCTACCCGGTGGACTCCAAGGACTACGAGCCCCTGCGCGACGCCATCGAGAAGCTGCGGCTCAACGACGCGGCCATCTCTTGCGAGCCAGAGGTCTCCGATGCCCTAGGGCTGGGTTTCCGACTGGGCTTCCTGGGCCTCCTCCACATGGAGATCGTGCAGGAGCGCCTCGAGCGCGAATACGATCTCGACCTCATCACCACGGCCCCGAGCGTCGTGTACAAGGTGAGGACCAAGAAGGGCGCCGACTTGGAGATCCGCTCTCCGTCGCAGCTGCCGCCCCTTGGCGAGATCGACAACATCCGAGAGCCCATCGCTCGGCTCACGCTCTACTGCCCCCAGGAACACATCGGTGGGGTGTTGAAGCTGTGTGAGGACCGTCGCGGCACCCAGGTGAGCTTCGATTTTTCGACCCCTGGTCGCATCCAGCTCCAGTACGACATCCCCTACGCGGAAGTGGTGTTCGACTTCTTCGACAAGCTCAAGAGTGTGTCGAGGGGCTACGCGAGCATGGACTACGAGGTCAAGGAGTGGCGGGCCGACGACATGGTGAAGGTCGACGTGCTGCTCAACGGCGAGTTGGTCGATGCGCTCTCGATGCTTTGCCACCGCGACAGCGCCTACCAGCGTGGCGCGTCCCTCACCCGGAAGCTGAAGGAGTTCATCCCGCGGCAGATGTACGACGTGGCCGTACAGGCGGCCATCGGCGCCAAGGTCATCGCCCGCGTGACGGTGAAGGCGATGCGGAAGGACGTCACCGCCAAGTGCTACGGCGGCGACATCAGCCGAAAGCGCAAGCTGCTCGACAAGCAGAAGAAGGGCAAGAAGCGCATGAAGGCCCTCGGCTCGGTCGAGGTGCCCCAGGAAGCGTTCCTCGCTGTGCTCAAGGTCGGTGATGACTGAGGGCGCGCCGGCTGCCCGCGGGCGCTGGGGCACCGTGTTCCGTCAGGTGGGGCTGGGCGCGGCCGTCACGGCGGGCGCGCTCGTGCTGGGGGCCGCCATCCCCTTGGGGCCGTTGCTGCGCGACGACTACGTTCTCGACGACGTGGTGCGGGTCGTGGCGCTCGACGTCCGGGACTTCGGCGTCGAGAAGGGGACCGAGCGGCTGCGGTTCGAGCTCGCGTCGCGAGGGCTCGAGGATCACGTGCGGGCCGACGACTGCACCGTCGAGCAGAGTGCTCGAGGCATCGACGTTCGCTGTGCGTGGGAAGTGATCCTGGACGTGAAGGTGGTGGAGCGACGGCTTCCCATCCGTTTCGCGAGCCAAGCGCACGTCACGCCGTCGGGCGACCTCCGAGGTTGACGGGTCCGCCGGCCGGCGCGGCGCCCCGGCCGTGATAGGCTCTGCGCCTTCGAGGGCGCATTCGTTGCCCTCCTGCGCGCTTCGGCGTCATCCCACGACAGAAATGGCCCCGGTGGGGCCGTGCCATGGAGAAAGGGTCTTATGAACCGGTTTCTGGTCACGCCGGCCGGCTATGACAAGCTCGTGAAGGCCCTCAAGCGCGAGAAGGAAGTCGTGCGGCCTCAGATCGTGCGTGACATCGAGGAGGCTCGCGCCCACGGCGACATCAGCGAGAACAGTGAGTTCGAGGACGCCAAGGAGCGCCAGGCTCACTGCGCAGGTCGCATCGCGATGCTGGAGAACAGCTTTGCCTCCGCCGAGGTGATCGATGTCACCAAGATCGAGGCTTCCGATCGGGTGGTGTTCGGAACGACGGTCCAGATCGTCAACGTCGACACCGACGAGGAACGCACCTGGAAGATCGTCGGGCAGAACGAGGCCGACGTAGAGAACCGCCTCATCTCGTACAAGTCGCCCATCGGCGCAGCCATGATCGGCAAGTCCGTGGGCGACGAGTTCGAGGTGCGCACGCCCAGTGGCAAGCAGACCTGGTCCATCGAAGAGGTCCACTACCTGTGAGCGACGACGGCGCGACCGAGCCCCGGCGTGGTCGCTCCCGCCGCCGCGGTGGGCCTCGTGGAAGCGGGCGGGCCGCCCGTCCCCTCGACAGCGACCTGCCCTTGGAGGCCCTCGATGGGGCTCTCGGGCCCGTGCGACGCGCCTTGGCGTTCGCCTTGCGGTCGGGTCGAGTGCTTCCCCATTTGGCAGGTGCGATCCTGCCGCACCTGCGTCGCGCGACCGCCCTGGAGCTCCCGGAGCCCATCCACGCAGACGTCGCGGCCTTGGCGGCGGCGGCGGAAGGGCTCGCGCCTGGCGACGGCTCCGACCGGATCGCGCTGGAGGCTCTCTTCAGCGAGCTGACACGCCTCGACGCGGTGCTCGGCCTGCCTGCCCCCCGCAAGCTCCCTACGCCGAACAAGCGGCGCTACGAGCGGCAAGTCGAGCCTGCTCCGCCACGGGGGGCCAAGCCGGCTCGGTCGGCATCGAAGGCCGCTCGCGCCGAGGTGGAGGCGCCGGTTCCCGTGGAGCCGCCAGCACCCAGCTGGAGTGGCGACCCTCGCGCGCTGGTCGACGAGGTGCTCCCCGGGGCCGGCCTGCCCACGCTGTCCATCGGAGAGCTCGTCTCCCTGCCGACGACAGGGCACGAACCCGTCGATGGGGTGCACGGCGCAGGCCGAGATCTACCCCAGGAAGGACTCGTGGCGGTGGGAGGGCGCGTTCGCTCCCACACCACGCTCTGCCACGCCGACGGGACCCGAACGGAGCGCCTGTTGCTGATGGGGGCTGGCCCTCTGTGGTGCAGCTGGCCCTCCGGGCGCATGCCCCACGCCTCGCTTCTCCCCCACGATGGGCGGGTCGTGCTCGTCGGGCGCCGCGACGGCGATGAGCTGGTCGACGCCGAAGTGGTGGTGGATGGCACGGCGGCGCGCCCCCGGTACCAGAATGTCGAGGGAGCAGACGACCCGCCCCTGGACGAGCTGAGGGTCCGAGAGGCGCTGGTTCGTCTCGCGCCTCTTCTTCCGCGCCTTCGAGACCCCGTGGCCACCGACACGTTGGCCCAGCTGGGCCTGTTGGGGCGAGGCGCTGCGCTCGGCGCAGCACAGGATGCGCGGCCGGAGTCCCAGGAGGCTGCCCGTCAGAGGATGGCCTTCGACGAAGCGCTGCTGGTGGCGCTCGGGACGGCGGGCAGGTCGGGGCGCGCAGAGCGGGGCTTGCCCCACCACGTCACCCTCAGTGGGGTGGCGACACTCCAGCGATTCGATGTGGATCTCACCGATCAGCAGCAGCTCGTGTTCGAGGACATCAAGCGAGATCTGCGGCGGTCCACGCCCATGCGCCGCGTGCTCACCGGCGAAGTCGGCTCGGGCAAGGGCACGGTCGCCCTGCTCGCGATGGCGGTCGTCGCCGAGGGCAAGGGCCAGGTCTTGGTCATCGGCCCGGACGCGTCGGAGTCCGACCACCGGTTCCTCCACACCGAGCCTCTGCTCCGGGAGCTCGGGCTGGTGGCCCGCAGGGTCGCCGACGAACCCTCCACTTCGATGATCGATGCCATTCGACGGGGCGAGGTCCACGTGGTGTTCGGCACGGCCGCCCTGCTCGACGCCGAGATTCCATTCCGCCGGCTGGGGTTGGTGCTGTCGGTGGAGCGCTTCCCCTTCGGCCGTGGGGCCCAGGCGTCGCTGCCGGTTCCCCGACCGGATTTGTTGGTGGTGACGCAGGTGCCGGTGGGCGCATCGGTGCTCACCGCCGCCTACGGAGACTTCGAGGTCTCCGTGGTCCGCGACGCCCAGCGACGCCCTGCCACCATTGAGGTGGTGCAGGCGTCGGGCAGAGGACGGGCCTACGAGGTTCTGCGCGACGCGGTCGCTCGAGGACAGCAGGGCACCGTGTTGTTCCCAAGGGTCCGTGGGACCGACGCCCTCGCGTTCTCCGATGCCCGGCGTGTCGTGCAGGCCCTGGAGGCCTCAGAGCTACAGGAGTGCCGTGTCGCGCTCCTTCATGGGCAGCAGTCCGTCGAGGAACAGCGACGGATCTTCGACGACTTCCGCCACCGTCGGGTCGATGTGTTGGTCACCACCCTGGCGTTGGAAGATGGCCCGAGCATTCCGGGCCTCGTGGCCACGGTGGTGGAGCAGGCCGACCACGTCGAACAATGGCGCCTTCACCGGGTGATCGGCTTCTTGTCGACCTCGCCGATGGCATCGGTCGCGGTGCTGGTCGTGGGGGAGCATGCCTCCTCGGATGCGGAGGCGCGGATCCAGCGGGTGCTCGATGCCCGCGATGGCTACGCCCTCACCGAGGCGCGCGTCCAAGTTCGCGGGCTTGCGGCCTGTGTGGTGGAGGGTGGCCCGCCCGCGCCGACCTTCGAGGCCGTCTCCTGGAACGATGACATGTCGCTGGTCTTGGCGGCCCGCGCCGAGGCCCATCGCCTCCTAAGGGCGGATCCCAATCTCCGGCGAGGAAGCCACCAAGAGCTGGCGCGCGAGCTCCGCGAGCGCTGGTCGGAGCTGTGGCCGGACGCAGATGCGTCGTGGACGTGCCCCTTCACGGGGGATGGTAGCGGCACGGATCGGAAGCGGCGGCGCCGACGGCGCCGGCGGCGGTAGGTTGGGAGGCATTCTCTCGGCGGGGCTCAGCCCGGAGGTGATCGCGCTCGTGGTGTGCTGCGTCGCCGCCGCGGCGGTGTCGTTGGTCGGGGCGGTGCGCGCCGCACAGGAGCCCGAGGGATCGGAGGCCGAGTTGCTGGCGGGGCCCTTCGCGGTGGTCTTGGTCGCGGTGGCGGTCAGCGCGCTGCTCTGGACCGGCTGGGACGCAGAGGACCCCGCTGGCCTGCAGCAGCGGGCCGTCAGCCATGGGGCGGCGGCCTTCGTCTTGCCGCTCCTCGGGCTGCCTGCGCTCGGGGTCTCCGCGGTGGCGCTGGGGTGGCTCGGCTGGCGAGGTCCGCGTCACTGGGCATCGGCGTCGTGGGTATGTGGCGCGGGCTGGCTGGCGGCTGCCGCTGTGGCGCTTGGGGGGATGGGGCAGCCCGACGTCGTGTTCTCGATGATCCGCGCCGCCGCAATGGCTGGGCTCACCGTGCCCCTGGCCCTCGGGGCTGCGCGGTCGGACGAGCGCGGGCCGGCGCTGCGCGGGGTGGCCTTGGGCTGTCTGGTCATGGCCACGGGGGCGCTGGAGACCAGTCACGGTGGACTGGTGACCCTCCTCGTCATCGGTCAGGTGGGCGTGTTGACGCCGGACACTTGGGCCGAGGGCCTCGCCGCCTTCGACGCCATTGTTCACGCATCCCGCATCGCCAGCTGGGGAGCGGTGGTCGCCGTCGCCGTGGCGGCGGTGGCGGGGCAACGGGGAGCCCCACGTGCGGTCCAGGGGGGCGTCCTGGCCAGTGTGGTGTTCGCCCTCGTCCTGCTGGGTCTGTCGCGCCCGTCCTTGGAGAGGATGGAGCGACTCTCCGTGCTCTGCCCCGAGGCTGCTACCAGTCGATGATGGCCGAACCCCAGGTGAAGCCGCTACCGAAGGCGACGCAGGCGACCTTCATTCCGGGCTTCAACTTGCCGTCCTTCTCTGCCTCGGCCATCAGCAACGGGATCGTCGCCGCCGTGGTGTTCCCGAAGCGCTGGATGTTGGAGACCGTCTTCTCCTCCGGGATGTTCAGCATCTGACAGACGTACTGGTTGATCCGAAGGTTGGCCTGGTGGAACAGGAACAGATCGATGTCCTTCATGTCGATCTTCTCGGCCCAGCACGCCTGCATCAGCGCCTGAATCATCCGCTCCACGGCGTTCTTGAACACCTGGCGACCCTCCATGTGGGCCCACATCATCTCGGGCTCCACGATTCCCTTTCCGTCTTCGCCAAGGGGGAAGAAGGGCCGCTGGCGGATGTCCCACACCTTCTGGCAGAGGATGTCGGCGTAGCGGCCATCGGCCCCCAGCCACCATCCCCGGATGCCGCGGTCTTCCTCGGTCGCCGACACGATGGCCGCTCCGGCGCCGTCCCCGAAGAGCGAGGCGATGGTGCGACCCTGAGTCGAGAGATCCAGCGCGGCCGAGTGGGTCTCCCCGCCCACCACCAGAACGTGCTTGGCGCCGCCGGACTTCACCATCGCCGTGGCCGTGGCAAGGCCGTAGAGGAATCCGGAGCACTGGTTGCGGATATCGAGGGCAGGTACGAACTTGCCGGCCTCGGGCAGTCCGAGGGCGTTCTGCAGGTACACGCCCTCGCCGGGGAAGCAGTGGCGCGGCGAGAGGGTCGCGAAGATGATCATGTCCAGATCGGTCTTGTCGATGCCCGCGTTCGCGATCGCCATCTCGGAAGCGGGCAGGGCCAGCTCGGCGGAGCCGACGCCCTCGTCGGCGAAGTGGCGCGTCTCGATGCCCGTGCGCTTATGGATCCACTCGTGGTTCGTGTCGATCCCGTAGTCATTGGCGAGATCGTCGTTGCTGACGATGCGCTCGGGGACGAACATTCCAGTGCCGGAGATGTAGGCGTTGGGCATCGGGCCTCCTTGGATGGCGTTCGGCCCGTATAGCACCGCGTGGGCTCGGCTTCCGCCCTCCGGCGCTATCCCATGGGTTCGTCGGCCCCGGCCTGTGGCTCGACCTCGACGACTTGCTCGGTCGGCAGGTCGTCTTCCTCTAGATCGGGGAGGTCGAGGGGGACGGGAAGGAGCTCTTCGAGCGACGGGGTGGTGCTGGGGCCGAGCCGGGCGGGGGCCGCGGGCTCTGGCGGTGCTGGCTCCAGTCGGGCCCGGGCGCTCTCGGCCGTGAGCAGGTCGGTGTCCTCGGTCGTCTCCAGCGTGAGCTCGCTGCTCGTATGATCCCTGGGGTGAAGCACGGCGGGATCGATCCAGTCCGGCAGGCGCTCCTCGACGGTCTCCTTGCGGTGCAGCGCGTCGGGCTGATCCAGGAACACCAGGTAGCCCTCCTCGGCGTAGCGATGGGCCAACAGGAGAATCATGTGGGGGTCCCGTGGCGCAGCGGTCTGGAAGCGGCCCGCGACCCAGGCCTGGAACCCCCCGCGGAGCGCACGCTCACTCACTTCGGCCACGACGGCGGAGTCGCCGTAGTCCAGCACGAACGCTCCGACGTCGCGGTCGATCACCCGAGCGAGGAAGCGGCCGTCACGACCCGAGCGGATGGTCAGTCTGAGCAACCGTCCTCCAACTGGGGACCCACGTAACCGTTGGGTGGCCATGGCACGGGGGTGAGGGTGCCTCCGGTCGGCCGGAAGTCGGGAAGGGCCTCCACCAGGCTCCCTCCCTCCAGACCCAAGATCGGCAGCAGCTGGGACCAGAGGTCGGCGGCGGAGAACCCGTGCTCCCGCCACGATGCCACGCCGGTGCTTCCGGTGGACTTGGAGAGCTTCCGGCCGTCGCCGCTCAGGATGAGGGGGCCGTGGAGCCACGTCGGCGGGGTGGCACCGAAGGCCTCCCACAGCCGGATCTGCACCGCGGTGTACTCCACCAGGTCGGCCCCGCGAACGACCTCGGTCACGCCATCGGTCAGGTCGTCGACCACCACCGCCAGGGTGTAGGCAACCACGCCGTCTCGGCGCACCAGCACCGGGTCGCCGAAATCGGTCGGGTCCACGTCCACCCGACCCATGCGGCGGTCCTGGAAGCCGACACGACCGGGGGGCAGGCGCCAGCGGATGGAGCCCTCGTCGTGCCCAGCGTCGCGGCATGGGCAGGGGCGCTGGGCGAGCAACTTGCGGGTGCAGGCACATCGATAGGTGTCGAGCTGCTCGAGCCAGGGGCGGTAGTCACGGGTGGACTGTGCAGGGGTCTCACGGTCGGTGCTGAGCCCGAGCCACCGGAGATCTCGGTGGATGCCGTCGATCAAGGACTGGCGGGATCGGGTGGTGTCGACGTCTTCCATGCGGAGGAGCAGCGGCCTGTCGGCACGGCGGGCGGACAGCCACGCCAGGGCGAAGGCCAGCGCGTTCCCGACGTGAAGAGAGCCGGACGGTGTGGGGGCGAGGCGCCCGCTCATGGTGCCGCCGCCGGGGCTCCGAGCCCCTCGAAGCGCAACGCTGCCCCCAAGGCGACGAAGGTGCCCCCGATGGGAAGCCCCCCTGGTCGCAGCGGCGCACCTGCCGTCGTGGGGTCCACGGCTCGAGGGAGGTTGGCGGGGGCGAGCTGATGGACCTGGAGTGTGACGTCGAGGGCGAGGGGGCCTACACGAGGGGAGGTGGGCACCACGTCGAGCCCCAGGCCAGCCGTGAACACGCGGTGGTCGCTGTCCAGCATGCTGGAGGCTGAGGTCTGGGACACCAGCGGCGTAGGGTCGAGCATGCCGCCGATGCGTACCGAGAGGGAGGCCCGGTCGAGTCCGCGGGGGGCGGGGAGGGCCACCGTGCCCTCCCCGCCGACCCGGGCCCCGAACGTGGACTTGGCCGTGGCGGAGTATGGGTTGCCGTCGGTGATGCCGTCGACCTGCCCCAGAAGCGGGACCAGCAGTTCGGCTCGTTCCACCTGGGCGACGTTGAGCACCAAGCGTCGCCAGTCCATCCAGCGAACGTCGCCATGGAGGACCAAGCCGGGCCCGAGGCGCAGGCTGGCGCCACCGTCGAGCTGGTGGGGCACGTAGTGGTCGAAGAGGGCCAGGTCAGCGCTGGCAACCAAAGCTGCCACGTAGGGCTCGCTGTCGCCGAAGTCGTCGAGGTTGGCGTTGGCCTGTACGTCGAGGGCCACGTCCAGGGGAAGACCGACCTGCGCGTGGTAGCGAACCCCGATGGTGATGGGCTCGAGAGCAGGGTGAGCAGACCCGAGGTCGAACTGAGCGCCCAGCACGGGGGCCCACGTGGGGATCACCCGCAGGTCGATGTCGTGCACATCGAACACCGCGGTGGTGGTGCCGTCCTCGCCGGAGGCCACGGCGTCCACCGTCATGCGGGCCGTCGCGACCCCCTGGGCGAGGACGTCGATCGCGACGCCCAGACGGACCCCGTCGATGGGCTGAGCGGCGACGCCAAAGGCGAGGTGGGTGCGCTGGGTGCGGTTGCTCCACCGGATGTAGGTGGGCAGCTGTGGGTCGAAGGTCGCGAAGCGGATCAGGTTGGCGGTGGGGGCGGTGAGGGTCACGCCGGCCCCGAGCCAGGGGAGCAATGGGCCTGCGAGGGAGAGGTCGACGGCTCCGATCGAAGGGGGGGTGGGCTGCCAGTCCAGTCCGCCATCCCGGGCGTCGACCACACCATCCTGGTTGGTGTCCCACGCGAGCTGCGGGAGGGGGGCCACTCGTGGCTGAGCGCCGAACCCGCCAAGGGAGAGGCGCCGGGTGTTGGCCCCCGCCAATCCGGCTGGATTCACCAGGGCGGCGGTGCCGTCATCCACACGAGCGACGCTCCCCCCCCCGAGGGCCTGCCAGCGGGCGCCGAGGCCCACGGCATCGGGCATGCTGGCCTGCGCGGGCGCCGAGATCGACGAGCTCGCGAGGAGCGCGGTCCAGAGGACGAGGGAGGAGTTCCGCATCCGAGGCGCCATGCGACCAGAAATCAGGAGTATCCGATCTCGGGAATCGGAATGAGCGCGGTGCGCTTCAGCGTCTTGATGAGGTCGTTGGCTGTCTTGTGGGGCATAGCCTCAGCAAGGCAGGCAGCGATGCCTGCGAGGTACGCCGTGGCCATCCCCGACCCGCGGTAGCGTCCCGTTCCACCGTCGCGGCTCATCGCGTAGCCGTGGGTGAGGAACTTGTCCGAGAGCACGCCCCACTCCTTACGCGGGAAGCGCTTGGGGTTGAAGTAGAAGAACTTGTCGAGCGGACAGTCCGGATGGGCTGCCACACCGACCGTCTCGGGGAGGTCGGCCGGGTAGGCACGCTCTCCCTTTGGGTGGGCAGCGGCCAACACGACCGAACCACGCTCGACGGAGTTCGCCACGCACTCACGCAGCATCATGGCCTTGCCCATGTTGGGGGTACCCAACGACAGGTTGACCACCGCGCATTCGTTCTGAGCGCTGGTCTCGATGCCTGCAGCCATGAGCTCCGCGGACGTGCGGAGCTTCTCGCCCATGATCTTCACGGCCACCAAGGTGGCGTCCGGCGCCATCTTATTGATGGCCACGGCGATCTCGGTGCCGTGACCGTTCTGGTCGTGGAAGTCAGGGGCGAGCAGCGCGTGCCCTGTGGCCCCGAGCTGGATCGACCAGCCTTCCATCGTGACGCCAGCCAGCCGTGGATCCGACACATCGACGCCCGAGTCGATGATGGCGATTCGTACGCCCTTGCCGGTGAACTCCTCACCCCTGTACCGCATGTGTCCTCGCTCCCGATGGAGGCGCAACATACCAGTCACAGCGCCGTCGGCCAACCACATCCCTCGCATGGGCGGGCTCTCGGCCACCACGATCCGGATCCATGGCCTCGATCGGCGATACGATGACCGCAGACCGTGAAGGGAGGTGTTGTCTGAGCGCCGTCGACCGCGTGCAGGAGGATTTGGAGGCGCTCCGGCAGGTGGGGCACCGCTACGCGGGCAGCGAAGGCGAGCGGGAGATGCTCCATCGCGTCCGCGAACGCATGCCAGAAGGAAGCCAGGGACGTATCGAAGGTTTCGTCGCCTTCGTGGCCCCCGCGGTCGTGCTCGGCCTCCACGCCTCAGCCTTGCTGGCGAGCGGCCTGCTTGGTCTGTATCAGCCGATCGTGGCAGGGGTGTTGTGCGCCCTGTTCACACTCTCCTTGCTCACCGAAGGGACCGGCCGCACGTCGGTGTTGCGACGATTCCTGCCGAAGCAGGCGTCCTACAATCTGGTGTGGAAGCGAGACGCCCCCGAGCCCATCGGCACCATCGTGATCAGCGCGCCTCTCGACACGCCGCGATGGCGGCCCGCCCAGCCTGGGTGGCTCCAGCGGCCGATGAAGCTGGTGCTGTACGCCGCCTTCGTGGTCACGGGGCTTCTGGCGTTGCGCGCCTTGGCCGAGCCCTGGGGCCGCCCCACACTGGGGATGTACATCGGGGCCTTGCTCGTGCTCGCGGGCGCACTCCTGTTGGGGATCCTGGTGCACCGCCGCTCCGTGGGATTCCGGGAAGATGCCTCGGGCCCTGCGGCGCTCTTGGAGCTCATCCGACGGTTCCAGGACGACCCCCCTGCAGGGCTCGACGTGTGGATCGTGTTCACCGGGTGCGGCTACGCCTACCAGAATGGGATGGGGGCCTTCCTCGGGATGCGCGGGAACCGCCTGCGGGGCCCCGTGTTCGTGTTGGCTCTCGATGAGCCCGGCGTGGCGCCGCTATCTGCGGTGGTCTCCGAAGGGCCCCTGTACGCCCAGCATCATCGGCCGACCGGTCCCGCCATGGTGGAGCGCCTGCGATGGGCTGGACTCGACATCCGATCCACCGACACCAACCGGATCACGGATGCGCGGGCAGCGATGTTGTGGGGCTACCGCGCTCTGGGGCTCGCCGGCGGCGGCGATGGGCAGCCCACCGGCGGCGACACCCTCCGTGCGGTCCAGGTCGCCGAGGCCCTCACCCGTCTGTACGCCGAGGACCTCCACCGGGTGCCGGACCTCCACCCAGACCTGCGGCCGCTGCTTCGCGAAACCGAGGAGGACGGAGCTTCGACGGTGCTGCGCCTGGCGCCGGATCCCGATGGCCAAGGGGCGGACGATGAAGCGGTGGGGGAGGGGTAGCCTTGCGGAGACGCACCCTGCTTGCCTCGCTGGCCGCCTTGCCCTTGGCCTTCCCGCGTCGCGCCCACGCAGCCTCGGTGGATCCGAACGGGGGCCACGAGGCCGTCCGCGGGGTCACGGTCAGCTGCCCGACCTGGGGATGGGAGTGGGGCAGCGACGAGATGGTGGCGACGCTCGACGTCTTGTCGGGTCTAGGGGTGGAGTGGATCAGCATCCACCCTTACGCCAGGATCCACGGCGACGGCCGGGTGACGTACCGCTCGCTCGACCCCGGGGCGCCGCCGGAATGGCTCGCTCGTCCAGTGCGGGAGGCCCATGCTCGAGGAATGAAGGTGATGATCAAGCCTCACCTGGCGTACTGGGGGTCGGGGTTCTCCTGGCGTGGGGCCATTGCGTTCGACGACCCGGCCGCCCACGCCACCTTCTTCTCCGACTACGCCGCCTGGATCCTTGCCCTCGCGCTGGCGTCGGCCGGGGCCGATGCCTTCGTGGTGGGGACGGAGCTGGATCGACTGACGGGGGATGGGCCCCGCTGGCGACAGATCGTGGCGCAGGTGCGCGCGGTGTTCCCCGGACGGCTCACGTACGCGGCGAACTGGGATGCCTTCGAGCAGGTCTCCTTCTGGGATGTGTTGGATACGGTCGGCGTGCAGGCCTACTTTCCGATCGTCGCGGACCTCCCAGCCGTGCAGATCACCGCATCGGTGCTCGACGAGGGCTGGACGCCCTGGCTGGCGCGGCTGCGGGCGGTTGCCGAGCGCACCGGCAAGCCCGTCGTGTTCACCGAGCTCGGCTACGACTGCTCGCCTGAGGCGGCCCGCACCCCGTGGGATCCCTCCAGCGGCGATCGCGTCCTGGGCGAGCGGGTGCAGGAACTCGCGCTGGACGCCGCGTTCCGAGCGATGGAACGCGAGCCTGCTGTCGTCGGTGCTTTCCTTTGGAAGTGGTTTCCCGGCGAGATGGCCCACGGGGACTTCCGGATGTCCGAGCCACGCTTGCAGGAACGAATCCGGGACGCTTGGGGCTCGCCCTCGCCGGTGGTAGGGTCGCGCGCCGGAGGGAACGAATGACCGCCAAGTACATGTTGCCCGTCGAGACAGCGAAGATGGCCCGTGCGTTGGACGGCCTCAAGGCCGAGGACCGTACGTTCGTCACCGAGACGATCTCCTTTCTCGGTGCGGAAGACCTCGAGACGGAGGAAGTCACGGTGAGCGCGGAGGCTGGCAAGCTCTCCATGCGCATCGAGCGCATGACGGAGGCCGATCGCAACGTTCTCAAGGGCCTGGTGTCGCGCATCATGGCCAAGAACAAGGAGAGCCGGCGGAAGCGCTGAGCTGGCTCGAGGAGACCGACATGGCCCTTTCACTCGACGACGTGCTCCATGGGAACCGCGCCGCCGCCGAGGCTGCCTTGCGGGCGGTCGGTGGCGTCGTCTTGCCAGAGCTATCCCTCGAGGTCGACGTGCCTGGGGTGGGCACCCTCGAGCGCTACTTCGCCTTCCTCGGCAACACGGTGGGCCAGGTGGGACTCGTGGACCCGAGGCTGCACCAGAGGCTCGCTGCCCTCCTGGACAGTCCCGACAATGAGCGGGTCCTGCGCAAGCTCCAGGCGGGTCGGCTCGGCTTCATGCCCGTCAACAAGCGGTCGGCGCGGAAGCTGGTCGCAGACCTCCACGCGGTGAAGCTGCACCTCCCTTGGGCGTTCCGTCCCATGAACTTCGACTTCGGGGCGCGCCTGGAGGAGCTGTCTGAGCGGCGCCCGGTCGCGTTCAGCGTCTTCTACAGTCAGGGCATCGATATCGGGGCCGACGGCACCATCGAAGTGAAGCGGGTGTTCAGCTTGCCAGTGCAGGGCTCCGCCCATGGCACGTTCCAGGAGCCCATCTTCGACGAGATGCTCGACGAGGATGTCGGGCTCTTCATCGAGGCAAACGTTCGCAAGGCGTGACGACGTGGGCGTCGCACAATCGCAGCGATCCGCTGCGGAGCGCGTGCTGAAGGCCCCCGGTTACGCACCCCCATCGGAGGATTCATGGCCGACAGCAAGAAGGCGCCCGACGGCGAGGCGTCTCTCGTCTACATCATCGGGCTCATCACCGCAGGCATCACCCTTGGGTTCGGGCTGCGCAGCCTGTATTGGTCCTTCGGCTTGCCTCACACCCCGCAGAACCAGGCGCTGGCTCTCGTGGGCTTCACGGGGCTCGACAACATGCAGCTGCTTCCTGCGGCCAACTACAGCTTCGGCCTGATTGTGCTCGGGGTGATCGTGATGGTCGCCCTGAACCATTTCGCGTGGCGCTACACCGACGGCTACTAGCCGCTCGGATGAAGGGCCGGCTCCCGGCCCTGCTGCGCGGTCGTCGCGCCCTCTTCGAGCGACACGGTCGCATCGGATGGCAGGGCGGGCACGCGTCATGAAGGGGTCGCGGGCGTTTCGAGGAAGGTCCGGCACCCGCCGCTAGGGCAGGGTCCACTTGCCTGGAGCCGTCACCCACGCACCACGGGGTGCAGGGGTTGGCTACACGTCGGCCCATGCAGAGGCACCCAGCGCGCCGACGTCGTCCTCGGCCGTGGGGCTCTCACCCGTCGGGCGGACAGGGCTCGCGGCCGTAGAAACACATCGGCCCAACCCTCGAGTACTACTCGAGGGTTGGGCCGATGGTGCAGATAGGATGCAGGAGATCCCGTAGCGGCGGTGGCGTTTGGCCGCCCGCCGCTGCGTGAGATGTCAGCCGATTTCGAGGAGTGCGTCGAGGTCGTCGCCGCCGCTGGACGTGGCCTCGGGCTCGGCCTCTTCCTTCTTCTTGCGGGTGCGGCGCCGCGGCTTGGGCATTTCTTCGGCGTCGGCGTCGTCGGCCTTGGGCTCCTCGACCTTCTTCTTGCGAGGGGCGCGCTTGCGCACCGGCTTCTTGGCCGGCTTCTCTTCAGCCTCGGCGTCGTCCGCCTTGGTGGCCACGGCGTCGTCGTCGCTCTTGGGGGCTTCGTCCTCGTCCGACTTCTTGCGGGCGCGGCGGCGCTTGGGCTTCTCCTCGGCCTCGGGCTCCTCGACCTTCTCTTCCTTGACGGCTGCCTTCTTCGCCGGCGCGGCGTCGGCGACGTCCATCACCAGGAGGTCGTCGAGGTCGAGATCGTCGCTGCGGCCGCGGTCGTTGCTGCGGCCGCGGTCGTCGCTGCGGCCACGGTCGTCGCTGCGGCCGCGGTCGTCGCGGTCGTCGCTGCCGCTATCCTTGGCCGTGGCGAGCCACGCGAGGGTCTGCTCGATGGCGCGACGCTGATCACGATCGCCGTAGAACAGCTCCGCGAGCATCGCCGTGTCGCCCACATCGGCCCCCGCATCCACGAGGTGCGCCAGGTAGAGCTGCGCGAGGCTCTCGTTGAGGCCCTTGGCGTCCTTGTCCAGGTGGAAGGAGGCCGTGGCGCTACGGATGGCCGTGCCATCGCGGTGGATGAGCTCTCCGCCCTGGAGGAGACCGTCGAGCAGGCTCTTCAGCCGTGCGTTGGGCAGGTCCGGGTGGGTGAGACGCAGCCGGTTCTTCAGCATGTCATCGCGAACGAGGCTGATGGTGACCTTGCGGCGCTTCTTCTTCCGCTCGGCGACGGTGTCCTCGAACGCGCCCAGGACATCCTTGCGGATCGCTGCGGAGAGCATCGGCAGCTTGGCCTGCTCGAGCACGGCCATGACGCGCTCCGAGCCCCTCGGAAGGTAGTCGTCGGACCACGGCGCGGCGCCGTTGTCGGCGTCGGCGACGTCTTCTTCTTCTTCGTCGTCACGGTCGTCGGGGGGGAGGACCCGGTAGCCACCGGACTTGCGGTCGCGCTCGAGGCCGATGAGGCCCGTCTCGCGGGCGGCCTCGAGGAAGCGGGCGAAGCTGGAGTAGCCGAGGTCGTTCTCGTTGAAGTCCGGGCTCTTGCGGAGCATGGTCGTCTTGACGACGGACGCGTGGACCGGGTCGGGGTTCTCGCGCTGCAGGCCCATGAGGGTGTCTTCGAGCAGGTCGAGGGCCTTGCCCTGGTTGGTGGGGGCCTTCGTGCTGGTCTTCTTGCGACGACGGCTCGGCGCGGGCTTCTTCACGATCGCGTCGTAGAAGATGAACTCATCACAGGCCTGGATGAGGAGGCGGCTCGTGGACTTGCGGGTACCGATGCCGATGATGCGCTTGTTGAGCTCCCGCATCTTGAGGACCATCGGGGTGAAGTCGCTGTCGCCGGACACCACGACGAAGGTGTCGATGTAGTCACGGGTGAACGCGAGCTCGAGGGCGTCGACCACCATGGCGATGTCGGCGCGGTTCTTGTCCTGCATGCCGTGGGAGGTGAGCTCCATCATCGTCACATTGGACGTGAGGAGGGCCTGCTTGAAGCGGCTGAAGCGGCCCCAGTCGGCGTAGGAGCGGGCGACAAGGATGCGCCCCTTGTCTTTCACCCGGGCCATGAGGGCGTTGACATCGAAGCGGCCGAGGCCTTCCTTTTCGGTGCCAGCTGCAATGTTCTCAAAATCGATAAGGACGGCTAGATTCGTCTCTTCCAAGGTATTCTCCGCGACGACAGGGCTCGTTGCACCGTCGTTTGGTTTGCGCGTTGTGGTTTCTCCCCTCCGGCTTCGGGGCCCATGCGCGCCCTGCACTCCGTTCGTCGAGGTCTGCCACCGCCGGGCCGTTAGGAGCCGGGGAGGGGACGGGCGAATGAGGTGCGGGGGGGTGGGTCGTCGGCGTTGGTGGAGGGGCGGGCCGCCGGGGGGAAGTTCCGGTCGGCCTGCGTGGGCTATCCCATGGGTGGGAACCGCGCACGATTGATGCAGGAACAATCACCTGGTGCAGGCGAGAACGGCGTGGGTGCAGCCGCCAGGGGGCGGGCGGCCGGTTAGCCATCCCTCGTGGAGGAAACATGGCGTTCGACAGGTTCGGCGGGTCGTCCAGCTACATCGCCGGCGACGACCTGATGTCGGTCGTCAACGCGGCGGTGGCGTTGCAGCGGCCTCTCTTGGTCAAGGGGGAGCCCGGCACGGGGAAGACGCTTCTGGCCCACGCGGTCGCGGAGTCCCTGGAGCGACCGCTCGTGGCGTGGCACGTGAAGTCCACGACCAAGGCCACCGACGGGCTCTACCACTACGACGTGGTCCAGAGGCTCAACGACTCTCGCTTTGGCGACCGCGACGTGAACGACATCCGCCAGTACATCCGCATGGGACCGCTCGGTCAGGCGTTTCGTGCCGAGCGTCCCACGGTCGTGTTGATCGACGAGATCGACAAGGCGGACATCGAGTTCCCCAACGACTTGCTGCGAGAGCTCGACGAGATGGCCTTCCACGTGCCGGAGATCGACGAGACGGTGGCGGCGGCCCATCGTCCCGTCACCATCATCACGAGCAACGCCGAGAAGGAGCTGCCGGACGCGTTCCTTCGCCGCTGCGTGTTCCACTACATCGCGTTCCCCGACCGGGCGCAGATGGAGAGCATCGTGCGGGTGCACCACCCGGCCCTCGATCAGGAACTGATGGACGTCGCGCTCGACCGGTTCTACGCCCTGCGCAAGACCGACCACCTTCGCAAGCCCCCGAGCACTTCTGAGCTGATCGACTGGCTGACGGTGCTGGTGCACGCCGGCATGGATCCGGAACGGCTTCGGAGCGAAGACCCCTTCCTCGGGGTGCTGCTCAAGCAGGAGGCCGACCTCGATGCCGTGGGGCGGCGGGTTCGCCGCTGAAACCGGCGGCCCCAGGGACGCCGCGAGAGGATGGCCATGCCAAACCTAGCCAAACGTGACCCGACCCTCCGTACGCTGGTGGCGCACCGCGACGGAGACCGCGTGCTCGTGTGGCAGGCACATGGTGTGGAGCTGGCCGACGAGGTGCTTGCCCAGCAGACGTTTGGCGGGCCTCACTGGATAGGCTCCCGCACCACGGGCCTCCGACTTTCCCTTCCGGCCCTCCTCGAACGCACGGCGTGGGGGGCGGGGCCAGGTCGGGAGCGCACGTTGGGGGTGTGGATTCCAGCGACCGCACTGGACGTCTACCTCCACCAGGGCGTCTTGGACGAGCGGAACGATGAGCTGTATGGCTCGGTGCGCGGCCATCGCCTGGCCACCCGCTGGGCGCAGGTCCTCGTGCGGTGGGACGACCAGGTCGACCTCGCGGGCGTGGCGACAGGGCGTCAAACGCCCAGGCTCGGGCTACGGCAAGAGGCGCTGCGCCGCTTCACCGAGGAGGATGTGTTGGCGGTCGAAGACTGGACCGACACCGTTCGCGACGGCCCCGATGCGGTGGCCGCTCGTCTGCCGCCGAGCACCGTCATCGAGGTCCCTGAAGCCACCCTGCAGCGCCTGACCGGAGCGATGTGATGTTCACCGAGCTTCTCTACAGCTTGAGAGCCCAGGGAGTGCCGGTGGGCACCGGAGAGTGGCTCGGCTTCTTGGATGCACTCCGGCGGGGTCTGGTGGCAGACGTTCCTGCGCTGTACCAGCTTGGGCGCGCCTTGCTTTGCCGCACCGAAGCCGACTTCGACGCGTGGGACCTCGCGTGGGCGGAGACGTTCGGCGACGCGATGCTCCCGGAGGAAGTGAAGCAGGCCCTCGACGAGTGGCTACGAGCTCAGGGCCCACCGGAGCCGGGCGAGGTGGTGGAACACGACCTCGACCCAGACGAACTCTGGCAGCGATTCCTCGACACCCTGCGGGAGCAGCGGGAGCGTCACGAGGGCGGGAGCCGCTGGGTCGGCACCAAGGGGACCAGCCCTTTCGGCAACAGCGGTCGAGCCGCCAACGGCATCCATGTCGGCGGCAAGCAAGGGGGAGGCGGCCGCACGGGCATCGCCGCGATGGACCGCGCTTGGGAGAATTATCGGACCGACCGGGTGCTCGACGTTCGAGACCTCAAGGTCGCGTTGCGGGCGCTACGCAACCTCACGCGGGAGGGGCGGTACCAGCTCGACCTCCCGGGGACCATCCGCCGCACCTGCGACAACGCCGGTGACATCGAGATCGTCGAGGAGCGGGAGCGGCAGAACCAGGTGCACGTCGTGCTGCTGATGGACGCCGGGGGCTCCATGGCGCCTCACTATGAACAGGTCAGCCAGCTGTTCAGCGCCGCGAGCCAGCTCAAGACCTTCAAGACCTTCACCCACTACAGCTTCCACAACTGTGTGTACGGCTGGCTCTACAAGGACATCGCTCAGCTCGACCGAGTCCGCACGGAGGACGTGCTGCGTGAGCTGACCCCCAGGCATCGTCTGATCTTCGTGGGCGACGCGTCGATGGCTCCCTACGAGCTCTTCACGCCGTTCTCTTGGCCTGGGCAAGATGGCACGGCTGGGCTCGATTGGCTGAAGCGCTTCAAGGCGAAGTGCCCTGCCTCGGTGTGGATCAACCCCGATCCGCTTCGCTACTGGAACCACCCGACCGTTCGGGCCATCGGCAAGGTCTACCCGATGCACGGGCTCACCCTCGATGGGCTCCGAGATGCGGTGAAGAAGCTGCGCGCGCCTCTGTGAGTTAGCTCTGGCCAGGGCCCCCGTAGCTCAGTGGATAGAGCAACCGATTCCTAATCGGTAGGCCGGACGTTCGAATCGTCTCGGGGGTACCACACCACCTCTGGCCAAGCGTGGAACAGCTGCAGGCCTGCGTGGGAGTCGCTCACGGCCACGAAGTGAGGGCCCTGCAGTGGCGACCGCGGGTCGACCCACACCCCCCAGGCCCCCACGAACACACCATCAGCAGGGACGGGCTCTGGGCCGAGGTCGCCGGTGGCGTGCACTCCGATCACCCATGGCTGGGTCGGGTCGGTGACGTCCAAGGCGACGAGGCCGTTTCGGTACCAAGCCGCATAGGCCCGATCTCCGTGGGCCGCGACGTTGTGGATCATGCCGGCCGGGAAGGGATTGGCCTCGCCGACCTGAATCGCGACGCTGGCGGTGTCGGCGGCCTCGGGGAGCCTCCATACCGTGAGGTGGCCACCGGCTGTTTCGCTCGTGAGCAGGACGTGTTCCTCGTCGAGGGGCCAGGCTTGGTGGACCGCACGGACGGGGAGGGGAGCCTCCCACACCGACGTGGGTTGCCACGGATCCGTGAGGTCGAGTACGCCGAGGCCTTTCCACGTGGCCGCGAGGAGGCGGTCCCCATCGGGGTGGGGGTGGAGGGTCTGGTCGTGCACGATGCCGTCCGTCGGGGACCAACTCCCCACGGCCAAGGGGGCACCGGGGGCGCTCATGTCCACGACCTGCACCGCGTCGTAGAACGTGTCGGACAAGTAGAGGACGTCGCCGCTCCGGGTGATGTTGTGGATGCCGCCGATGTCGGGCACACCCAACTCCCCAACCACCGCGGGCCCGCCATCGGCCTCGAGGTCGACGATGCGGAGTCCGACTTCGTCCCAGGCCTCCCGAGCCTCCGGGTCACCGGCGCAACCACACTCCAGGGCCAGGTAGAGGTAGCGGCCGTCGAGGACCGCGTCCCGGCATTGACCGAGGTCTTTGAGGGTCCACAGAACGCCGGGAGCCGTCGGATCCGAGACGTCGAACACCGTCGCCGTCGCCGCCCCTTCACCAGCGCCGCCAGCGACCACCAATCGATCACCGTCGCCCTTCACGTCCGCCGCCGCCAGGAGCGGAACGTGGGCGATTCGTTCCAGGCGAGGGCCCACGCGCTGAGTCAGGCCTGGGTCGTTTGCGGCGACCCGGACCGTCCACGTTCCTACAGCCAGCGATGAGGCCACGACCTCGCTCCCGGACACCTCCACGGTACGCTGGCCGTCCGGGCCATCCAGCCAGAGCTGACCCACGGGACCCACGATCCCAATCGTCAGTTGGTCGTCTCCGCCGCGCACCCAGTCCACCCGCGACGCTGGTCCGTCGGGCGGGGGCGGCGGGTCCTCGGCGGACGAACACGCGAGCAGCCACAGTGCGATGGCGTGGGGTCTCATGCTCCGGAAGGTAGCGCGTGCGGGCTGGGGGTTGCTGCTGTACGATGCCCCATGCGATGGATCCTGCTGCTGTCGGTCGCGGGCTGTGCCCGCTTCGAGGTCACCCACGAGGTCGAGCTGCCCGCCGATGGCGTGTTCAATGCCTTCCTGGATGTCGACCGCGGCGACATCGTCTACGACGGGACCGGCCCGGAGCGGGCGTTCGAGGTAGCGGTCACGACGTGGGGGTCTGCGCGGAGCAAGGGCCGAGCTGAGCGTCGCTCGGCCAACAACACCTTCGGGGCCTCGGTGTACGAGGAGTGGCTGGACGTCTGGGGCCGGTCTGCCGTGGCGCGCTCGGGCACCGACGTCTCGGTGGCGGGGCCCTACATCTTCAACGTCGAAGCGGTCACACAGCGTGGCACCGTGAGCCTGTACGACGTCGATGGCTACCACACGGTCACGGCGAGCCGGGTGGAAGGGGCAGGGGTGTGGGGGGACGTCGATGCCCTCGCGGACGGCGACGGGATCAACCTCGAGGTCTACCCCTACGACGGCAGCATCGTTCGACTGGAGACCGTGGGCGACGACCTTGTGGTCGCGCTCCCTTGGGGCCTCGACTACGATCTGCAGATCTTCGCCGACCCCGAGTATGGCTACGAAGTGGCCGATCTCGGCTTCGAGGACCTCGTGCTCGGCCCCGACTACGCGCTGGGCACGACCCGAACGGGGTCGGTCCGGGTCACGCTCTTGGCCAGCGGCGGCGAAATCATCGTCGTCGAGGCGCCCTGAGCGGGCCCGTGAGCACCACCACGTCACGATACCGGTTCGAGTTTCGCATCCAGGACTGGGCTGCCTCATGGATCCTGCGCCTCACCGGAACGCGGGCGGGTTTCTTCGTGGCGTTCCGCACGGATGGATCGGTGCGGCGGGTCTACGTGGCCTCCCCGGAGCGGCCTTTCGACGGGCAGCAGAAGGCAGCGCTGGGTCAGGAATACCGCTCCTGGTTCCTCTACCTGCCCTACGAGGACGAGCGCGGCGCCTACGTGGAGTGGCTCAACCTCGGGCGTGAGACGGTCGAGCGCTGGATGGGGCGCGAGCTGTCCCCCGAGGACTTCATCGACGTACGCACCACCGGCTGCCGGGATGGTTGGCCCGACAGCTGGCGCGTGATCGTCGGCTGATTTGGTGCCCGATCGCGCCTTCCCTCGGGGGCGGTTAGTGGTCGCGACCGTGTCGGCGCCCAGTCCGGGAGGCGCTGACGCCAAGGAGGTACGACGTGTCGAACGGATTGGCTGCCCTCGAGAACCTGCCGGTCGACGAGCGCCTCGTCGGCCTCGTCGCTTTGGTGGACGAGGCCCTCAGCAAGAGCGAGACCGTGGGCAACGACGTGGTCCAGGCCATGGTCGGCGCGGTGCTCGGCGGTCAGGGAAGCACCCAGGCTCGCGTGGCGCTCGGCGATGCTCTCGGACGCGCTGGCGACCCCCGGGTCCGGCGCCCCAGCGACGATGCCTATTGGGTGTCGATGACCTCCGATCTGGGCGACCCCCTGGTGATCGGCGCCTACCCCGTCACCAACGCCGAGTTTCAGGCTTGGGTCGATTCGGGTGGCTACGACAACCGAGCCGTGTGGTCCGATGAGGGCTGGGCCTGGCTCCAGAGCACCGAAGACGCCTGGCCGGTGCTCTCCAAGTCCCACGCGCCCGAGGTGCAGGGCGCCAACCAGCCGGTCGTGTCCGTCACCTTCTACGAGGCCGATGCCTACGCCACCGCCCACGGCTCCCGCCTGATTCGCACCGACGAGCGGCTGTGGGTCGTGCGCGGCGAAGAGCGGCGCCCCTACCCCTGGGGCGCTCCGTTCGGCGAAGGCCACGCCAACACCCGGGAGGAGGCGGTCGGCCGTGCCAGCGCCGTCGGCATGTTCACGGGGGATCAGACCCCCGAAGGCGTCTACGATCTGGCCGGCAACGTGGCCGAATGGACCGGCGACGACGAGGTCGACTACGTGGACTTCGACGCCGTCGACGAGGGCGAGGAGCCCCCGATCCGCAACTGCCGGACCATCCACCCCGGCGCCTGGAACCAGCCCGCGCTGGCCGCTTGGGCCAAGGCCAAGGCCCTCGTGGTACCCGAGAGTCGGTGGACGGCCCTCGGCTTCCGCCTGGCTCGGGACGCCTAGGGGTGTCGAAGCAGCGCCGCGGCCGCGGACCCGAGCACGCCCCGGAAGGGGAGGTGCGGGCCCCCGACCACGGAGCCCACGCCGATCGCGATGCCGACGTCGAGGCGAGTCAGTCCGTGGGCAATGCGGCGTTTCAGGCAGGCATGGGCCACGATGCGGGCTGGGGCGAGAGCGACCTGCTGGCCTCCCTCGCCGCGGAGCAGGCCGTCGCAGGCCCTGGCGGGCACGTGGCATCCGCCCTTCGGCTTCCGGCCCGCGATGCGGAGGCTCACGCGCGCCTGGTGTCCATCCTCGAAGCGTCTGCACTGGAGCGTCGCGACGCGCTGATCCAGCGGTTGGATGCCCTTCAGGCCGGAGCCTTGGCCGTGGATGCGGCGGTTCGAGAGCATCTCGGGGAGCTCACTGAGGCGGAGCGCTCGAGCTGGGCCGAGGCCTTCGCGCAGGCGGGTGGGCAGACGGAAGTGGCGGTGGCGACGGAGGTGCACGAGGCCAAGGGGGCCGACAGCCCCGGCTTGGCGTCCCTCACCGCGCTGTGCACCGCCATCTTGGCTCGGGCACCCTTCCTTGAGGAGGAAGAGGAGCCCCTGGGCATGGACTACGCCACGGAAGAGTCGGGGATGTAGCCCCGCAGGGGGCCGTGCACGGCACGCTCCTAGTGGGCGAGGAGCTCCATGTGCACCTCGGCGCGCTCGGGCTGGGCCACGACGAAGAACTCCAGGGTGCGACCATCCTTGTGCGCTTCGACCCGCACGAACCGACCACCATTCTGGGGGTCCTCGAGGGCCCATCCCTTGTCGTGGAGGGCTGAGACGTAGCTCTCGACGAGCTCACGCACGGTACCGCCAGGGTAGTTCAGCACGAGCTCTTGGCCTTCGTGCTTGGTGACCTCCGCCCCGGCGGTGGGCACGGGGATGTGCTCGAAGTCTCCGGGAAGCTCGAGCGCGGAGCCGGCGGCGGGCGCGTCTCCCGAGGGGGGAGAGGAGCTACTGCATGCGAGCCACAGGGCGAAGAGCACGGTCATCGGGGCCTCCATCCCCGTCCGGCTAACCTGCCGACGCGGCGAACACGAAGCGAGCCGGGTCGCCGTCGATCTCGACCCGAGGGGGGGCGCCGACATGGCGGATCACCCGGAGCTTGCCCGAGGCCGCCCAGCGGAGGGCTCGAGGGTAGATGATGTGCTCCACCCCGAGGAGGATGCGTTGGCCCAGGGCGTCGACGTCGTCGCCGGAGAGCACTGGCACCGCCCCCTGCACGACGATGGGCCCGGTGTCCATGCCGCCATCGACCACATGGACCGTAGCGCCGGCGATCTGCACGCCGTGGGCGAGGGCCTGGGCGGGACCGTGGAGGCCCGGAAACGCAGGCAGCAAGGCAGGGTGGATGTTGAGGATGCGGTCCGGGTACGCCGTCAGCAGCGGTGCCCCGACGACCTTCATGAAGCCGGCCAGGCAGATCCAGTCGACGCCATGGACCTTCAGTCGGTCGGCGACCGCCTCGTCGTAGGTGGTCCGGTCCGGGTGGTCCCGCTTGAGGACGACCTCGGTGGGGATGCCCGCGCGACGGGCACGCTCCAACCCGAATGCTTTGTGCCGATCCGCGAGGACCACCGCGATGCGCGCAGGGTGCTCCGGCGCTTGGGTGGCGTCGATGAGGGCCTGGAGGTTGGTCCCCGAGCCGCTGATGAGGACGGCGACCGGCACGCGGGCCGTGCTCATCGCTGGCTGTCCAGGTGCACGGAGAAGCCGGGCACGTCGGTGACCTCGCCGATCACCATGCCTCCGGCCTCCTGGGCCAGGGCCTCGGCGGCCTCGGCCGGGACCGCGGCGACCATGCCGATGCCGCAGTTGAACGTTCGCAGCAGGTCGTCGTCGGACAAGTGGCCTTCCTCCTGCAACAACCTCATGATGGGGGGGACCACCCAGCTGCTGTCGAACAGCGTCACGCCGCAGCCTTCGGGCAGCACCCTCGGGAGGTTCCCAGGCAGGCCTCCGCCGGTGATGTGCGCAAGGGCCCCGATGGGGTGGGTGGCCCGCAGCGCCAGGAGTTCCTTCACGTAGATGCGGGTGGGGGTGAGGAGGACCTCACCCAGTGGCGCACGGAGGCCGCCCGGGTCGACCCCCATATCGAAGCGGCCGCTGTCCACGAGGACCTTGCGGACCAGGGAGTAGCCATTGCTGTGGAGCCCAGAGGAGGGCAGGCCGACGAGGCGCCAGCCGGGGCGGACGGCGGACCCATCCAAGATCGCGCTTCGCTCCACCACGCCCACGGCGAAGCCTGCGAGGTCGTAGTGGCCAGGGGCGTACATGCCGGGCATCTCAGCGGTCTCGCCACCCAGCAGTGCGCAGCCTGCCTGGCGGCAGCCCTCGGCGATGCCGCCGACCACTTCGGCGCCCTCGTCGACCGAGAGGCGCCCGGTCGCGAAGTAGTCGAGGAAGAACAGGGGCTCCGCACCCGACACCACGATGTCGTTCACGCACATGGCGACCAGATCGATCCCGATGGTGTCGTGGCGGCCCAGCGCCTGGGCGACCAGGAGCTTGGTGCCGACACCGTCGGTTCCGCTCACCAGAACGGGGTCCGTGAAGCCCTCGGGCATCGCGAAGAGCCCGCCGAAGCCGCCGAGGCCGCCCACGACCCCCGGCCGATGGGTGGATGCGGCCAGCGGCTTGATGCGCTCGACCAGGGCATCGCCGGCTTCGATGTCGACCCCGGCGTCCCGGTAGGCGTCGCGGCGATCCGCCATGCTCCCTCCTCGCCCCTCCCGGGGACTGTGGAGAGCGCCTATGCGGGCCGTCTCGCGCGGTCCAGGGCTTCACGGACGGCCACGTACACGGCGGGATCCCATACCAGCTGGCTGTGGCCGACCCCCCGGACTTCTACGTTGCGCATGGGTCGCTGACCTTCCGCTGGATGCAGGACGCTGCACCAGTAGGGGCAGACGAGGTCCTCGGGGCTGTACACGCTGGTCAGCGAAACCAGACTCTGGTCTTCGGCGAGCCGACGAATCATCGGAGAGCTCGGCATCAGCTCCCGCGCGGAGGTGGGGAGGGCCCCCATCCCCATCAGCATCACCCCGAGCGCTGCGGTGGGCGTGCCGTGGTGGGGCGTACCCAGCGTCACAATGGAGCGCACCCGGTTCTCGCCCCCGAAGTCTTGCACGTAGCGGCGTGCGATCAGTCCTCCTTTGCTGTGGCCGATGATGTGCAGCTTCGAGAGGCCATGTCGGGCGGACAACGACTCCACCTTGTTGGCCACCAGCGCCGCGAGTCGGTCGATGGGGTGGGTGTTGAACCGCCGGAGCAGGCCTCCGAGGTGGAAGGACAGCACGCCGTAGCCATCCGCCCGGAGGCGCTCCTCCATCACTGCCCAGATGTTGCGGGTCTGGAAGAAGCCATGAAGCAACAACACCACATCATCGTGGTGATGGGCGTCGTCGCGTCGCTCCACCCGGTCGGGGGCGAGGTAAACCCCTCGCACACTGCCGAGCTGGTCCCGCAGGGCGGACCAGCTCTTCATCGGGTGCAGCAGGTCTCCGAGGTAGGCCAGGGGTCCTCCGATCCGGACGCCACCGCCTCAGGGGAGGCGGTGCGTTGCGATCACGGGGTGCCTTCGCCGCCCTCTGCGCCCTCTTCGGGGGCGGGGGCCGGCTTCGGCTTGGGCGGAGGCGGCGCGTCGAGGTTCCGGCAGCACCGGAAGGTGAGGGCCTTGCTTCGGTGGCCCGCCGCCTGGTCTGTGGCGTACGCACAGCGCGTGCCTTCGACCGCGTTGGTGCGCTTGCCACCCTTGGTCAAGTAGCGGCCCTCCTTGGATGCAGTGGCCGTCCACTCGATGAAGTTGCCAGACATGTCGAACACGCGCCAGCCGCTGCGGCAGCGGTCTCGGGTGCCTGAGCTATACGGGTCGTCTAGGCCTTCCCCGCAGAACTCGGGGTCGTAGTAGTCGCCGTACGAGTAGATCTTGCTCTCCGGACCCTTGCAGGCGCGCTCCCACTCATCCGTGGAGCACAGCCGCTTGCCCTGTTCCTCGCACATCCCCTTGGCCTCGGACCAAGAGACGTTGAGCTTGGGGTTTTCCCCCTTGATGTTGGGGTACTCGAGGGCGTCGATCAGGAAGCCCTTGGTCTCGCGGATCTCAGCGAGAGGCTCACTCTGGGGCGCGTCCTCTTCGGAGTGCAGCCGCCCAGCCACGTAGGGCCCCGCGGGGATGTACACCATGTTCTGCAGGGGCTCGTGACGCTTGAGCACGGCCTGCACGTCGGCAGGTGTGGGGTGCTTCTGGGCTTCGAACACCTGGACCCGCTTCTGGGAATCCATGGCCTCGGCCTTCTTGCGCGGGTTGCCCCCGAGGTTGAACATGATGATGGCGATGAACACCACCAACACCACCGCCATCACCCAGCCAATGGGGCTGATGAGGGGCTTGGCCTCCGGCTTCTCCACCAGGGATTGGTCCTGGAACGTGCGCTGGATGTCGTTGATGAAGTCCGTGGCGGTCTGGTAGCGGTCCTCCGGCGCGTTGGCGAGGGCCAGCTCGGAGACGTTGTCGATGTGCGCAGGCAGCTCGGGACGGCGGGTCCGCGGGAGCTGAAAGGTGCCCACAGGGGCCGTGCCCACCAGCATCTCGTAGAAGATGACGCCGGCGCTGAAGAGGTCGGAGCGCGGGGACGGGTAGGGCTCGAAGCTCTTGAGCTCGGGAGCGAGGTACTGGGCCTCGCCGCGCGTGAACTCGTCTTCGGCGAGGACCGCTGCGGGGACCATGTCCCAGAACGACGCGCCGACCAGCTTGCACTGGGCCACGAAGGTCTGCTTTCGCGGACCGGTGTAGCGCACGTTGATCAGCACATACTCGGGCCGCAGTGCCCGCATCACCAGCCCGGCGCGATGCACCTCGGCGATCCCTTCCAGGATCTGCATGGTGATCTGGCTCGCCTCCTTGAGGGCGAACGAGCGGCCTTCGATCTTGTGCTCCTGCAGGATTTCCCTGAGGGTGGAGCCATCGAAGTCTTCGAAGGTGACATACGCGATGCCGTCGTGCTCGCCGAGCTCACCGACCTTCACGAGGTGCGGATGGGTGAGATCTTTGGCGAGCTTGAAGCGCTCGACGATCTGCTCCTTCTGTTCCTTGCCGGCGATCGACGGACGAAGCAGCAGCAACCGGACATACTTGCCCGTGGACAGATGCTTCACCCGATAGGTGAAGCCAAGGGGAGATTGATCGAGGAGGTCGACGACCTCGTACTTCTCGGCGAGCACGTCGCCGCGGGAGAACTCGAGTTTGGACACGTTTCCTCTCGACGCTGGGCCTAGCGGGCATTCCCGCGACGGCCGACCCTACCACAGCCCCAGCGCCCGGGCACGGGGACTCACTTGGTCCAACATCGGCGGCAGGGGCTGGGGCTTGAGGAGTGGGCCTCGAGAAGGCACCTGAATCAGTCTGCCGGGTCCCGACGACGCCACGAGAAGAACCGTAGGAGCAGCATCAACTGGCGACGCCAGTAGGTCAGGGACATGAACCGAGCGAACAGAACATGGACGCCGAGGGCGCCGAACAGCCCGATGCCGCCGAAGAAAAGCAGACCGCCCAGCAGCCCGAAGATCGGAATGCCGAAGGGGGCGGGCGACCAGGCCGCCAGAAACAGCATGGCGCCCATGGTGAACGTGCTCGCCAATGCGGCCATCGACAGGCGCAGGACCGCGCTGCGGATTTCCTCCCTCAGCTGGGTGGCATCCGGGTTCTTTGTGACGATCTGGACGTTGCCGGACTCGAGGTCCATCAGCATCTGGTTGACCTGGGTGGGCAGGTCCTTGAACTGACCTTGGGCCTGCACCATGAGCCGCGCCGCGTCGTGGGCGACCCGCTCTGGACTGAAGCGCTTGGCCATCAGCCGTTGGGCATAGGGGCGGACCTCTTCGACGATGTCGACCTCGGGCATCAGCTTGCGGATCTGCCCTTCCACGAGGGTCATGGTGCGGGAGAGCACCGCGAACTCGGGAGGAAGCCCAATCTTGAACCGGGTGCACATCTCCACGACTTCCATCAGGGTCGTGGTGTTGGCCAGGTCGTCGAGGGATGCGCCGTGGTACGCGACCATCTTCCGCTCCAGCTCCTCGATGAACTCCCGGAGGTCGACGCGACCTTGGGTGGCGCCGGCGCGGAACACCGTGAGGGCCAGCATCTCGGCATCCCGGAAGACCATCGACGTGAAGGCGTTGATGATCGTCTCTTGCATGGCGCTCGTGAGCATGCCGGTCACGCCGAAGTCCAACATGACCACGCGGTCGTCGGCGGACACCAGCAGGTTCCCGGGGTGAGGGTCGCCGTGGAAGAAGCCAAAGTCGAAGACCTGGCGGTAGGTGGCCTCCATCAGGGTGTGGGCGAGATGCTTGGCCCTCGGCCCGTCCGGCTCGATCTCCTCGATGACCTCCCGCATCGGGGTCCCTTCCACCAGCTCCATCACCAGCATGCGGCGGGTGGACCACTGGGTGAACATCTTGGGGACCTGCACGTCGAGGTCGGTGGACTGGAAGTGCTTCCGCATGCGCTCGGCCGCCTTCATCTCTTGAAGGAAGTCGAGCTCGAGGTTGATGGCGGCGTCGAACTCTCGGACGATGGCCCGCGGGGTGTGCAGGCCCGGCAGCTGGATCCGGCCCTCCACCAGAGCGGCGAGGCTGTACAGGATGTGCAGATCGCTCTGGATGGTCTTGCCGATGCCGCGACGCTGCAGCTTGACGGCCACTTCCTTGCCCCCCAACAGGGTGGCGCGGTGCACCTGCGCGATGCTGGCGCTCCCGAGGGGCTCGGGATCGAACGAGTCGAAGACTTCGTCGATGGGGCGACCCAGCTCCCGCTCGACCACCCACTGGACGTCTTCGACGGGCATGGGGGGGACGCGGTCTTGGAGGGTCGCGAACTCCTCGAGGACGTCCTTTGGGAGGATGTCAGGTCGGACCGACATCACCTGGCCGAGCTTGACGAAGGTAGGGCCGAGATCGACCAGCACCTGGCGGGCCCGCCGGGCGAAGGGGCCCGTTGCCTCCACCTCAGCCTCGTCGTTGGCGGACTTCTTGCCTGCGGGCAGCACAGCGGCCAAGCCGACGAGATTGAGCAGGTGCCCGAAGCCATTCGCGGCCAGCGTGAGGGAGATCTCGTTGATGCGCGGCAGGTCCTGAACCTGAATCGCCTTGGGCGCTGCGTCGGCCATGGCTCTACTTATCACGCGGTCTAGCGTCGTCCGGCGGGCGAGGGGGCGGAACGGCCACCAGCATCGGCACCCCCTTCGGCGCGGCGTAGACCCAGCGCGCCTCGGACTCCACATGGAGCCGATCCAGCCACAGACGCTTCGTTCCCTTGAGCCGTACTTTGCCGACCCGCGGACTCTCCCACTTGATGTGGGTGCCGTCGATCTGCAGCTGAGGGCGCCCGCCTTTTTCATGCAAGAGCAAGCGTCCGCGTCCCTCTCGGCTCTCGTTGTCCAGGCGCGCCAACACCTTGAACACCAGGCCCCGCTCGGCACCGAACCGGTTGGACCAGATCCGTACGTTGTGCGCGGCCCCCGCCTTCCCGCGAAGGGCCAGGAAGACCGTTCCTGGCCCCTGGGCGTCCGCGGTGAGCCGCCGCACATCGTGGACATGGGCTCCATAGGTGAGACGGGCCTCGTGGGCTTCCTCGTGCATGCCGCTCAGCGCGGGGCCCGTGGAGAGCACGGCGATCGGGACGAGCACGAGCACGGGTGCGCACGCCACCACGTGGCCCCAACGATGGGCGCGGGCACTCTCGAAGGCGTGGTGGGCCAGCATCGCGAGGGCGAGGCCCAAGGGTGGCAGCAGGAAATACGCCTGTCGCCAGAACCACGTGCCGGACGCCACGACGATGGCCGCGGCCCCCACCATCCACACCAGCAGCAGGGGGCCGACCCACCGGCGATCGGGACGGTCGTCGGTCGGTGCCCTCGGTCCGTCGCCCCGTCCGAGGAGGAGGCAGCCCACCACCAGACTGACGACCGAGAGGGGAACCAGTTCGTGGAGCCCGGCGACCCATGCACCGGTGACGCCGTGGGGGGCGAGGGTGTAGGTCCAGCAGGCCTCCCAGATGTCCAGGTGGTTGGGCTTGGCCATGTCCCGCCACATCACCCGACCTTCCTTCATGAAAGCGAAGTAGTGCTTGCCATACCCTCCAGTGATGGAGCCGAGGACCGCGACCCGACGGGCCAGGACTGCTGCGGCCACGACGAACGAGGGAAGCAGCCCCAGGAGGTGTCGGGCTCGGTCCGACGACGAGCCTCGGGCCACCCAAAACACGGCGAGGGGAAGCCACGCCAGCACCACGAACGCCCCCTCGTTGGAGAGCAGGGCGAGGGCTGTTGCGGCGGCCACGCCAAGCCAGAACGCCCAACGAAGCGGGACGGCCGGGACGGCTGGGGCCCTCAACGCCAAGCTCACCGAGGCCAGGGATGTCAGGGCCTGGAGGAGGTAGCTGCGGCGGGCCACGAAGGGCACGACCTCCTCGGTGGCAGGGTGTGCGAAGACCAGACCGACCGCGATGAGGCCCCAGGCGCCGCGGTCGCCAGTGAGGCGGCGGTGCACATCGAACAAGGCCACGCCCACCGCGAGGTGCAAGAGCAGGTCGGTGAGTCGGTAGCCCCAGGGCTCGTAGCCCGTGAGGGCCTCGTTGAGGACGAAGCTCAGGGCAGGCACGGGGCGGTAGCCGATGAAGTGCTTCGTCGAGAACACCCACTGCGTCCAGTTGGGGTCGTCCGCCGTGCCGCGGTCGACCCACTTGGCTGCGTCGGGACCCCAAGGGACGTGCTGGAGCAGGTTGTGGTACGGCCACAAACCCAGGAGCAGGAGCACCAGCAGCAGGCCGATCCACGGCAGGGCGCGGCGTGCGCGGGGAGACATGGTCAAGGCGCCACCGGGAGCGGGTCGCAGGGGCTGCATGCCTCGAGACGGGCGGGGGTGCGGGCGAACAGCAGGATGCGCTGGGTGCCACGAGGCAGCGCGAGGGTGTGTTGGCCTGGGGGAAGCGACCACGTCCGCAGGGGATCGGTGCCATCGTCGGCCCGCACGGTCCAAGCGGGCCGCCCGTCGGCGTCCGGTCGCGAGGGGGCAGCGAGGGTGACCTCGATCGCGTGTTGGCCGTCCGCCACCCCGAATGCCGCCCCGCCCGCCATCACTCGCGCCGGTGTGGCCCGTGGGCGCCGCAGCTTCGGGTAGCGCCAAGGGTCAGGGTTCACAGGGTGCCCACCGGTGTGGAGCGACGCGATGGCGCTCCAGCGAGACGCGGTGAACAGCGGACCCCTGGTGACCTCGGCGAGTGCGTCGTACAGGTCTTGGGCAGCAGGGTCGAGGAGCTGGACCTCGTCGGTGCCAGCGGCGGCCACATAGCCAGAGGGGATGTGCCGGCGGAAGTGGCCGGTGCGCCAGTCTGGGTCGAAGGCCGCGGGGAGCCTGGCGAGCAACGGGTCGGTGAGGCCGAGGGGGTCGACGACGTGGGTGTCGGGGCCGGCGTAGTAGCCAACGAAGCCCGCGGTGGCCTTCATCACGTGGTCCTTCCCCTTGTCCCCGATGCGCTCCCCGGTGCGGGCGAAGCGGTGGGCCGGCCGGGGCCCTGGGGTGGATGACAACCAACCTGCCCCTCTCCAGTAGAACCCTCGCTCGTCGACGACGCCGTTCGCGGCCGGTGCCTTGCGGTAGTCGGGTCCGCTGCGCCACGGGGAGTAGGGGCTGGCGAGGGAGGTGAGGACCCCGAGGACGGTGATGGCACCCAGAGCGCGGCCTGGCAGGTGGAGCAGTGGCAGCACCAGCAGAAGGACCGGGGCGGAGAGGAAGCGGTCCCCCATGAAGTCGCCTCCGACCCAGAGCACATAGAGCACGTAGAGCAGCGGGCCGAGCGCGAGGGCGGTGTGGGCCCGGTGGCGCAAGGCCACCACGAGCCCCGCGACGCAGAGCAGCACGGTGGTGGGGTCGATGGTCACGGCCCACGCGAGCCAATGGCCTCCAGCGCGGAGGAGGTCCAGCCGCTCGATGCCGTGCCCGAGCTTTGCGTAGGCGGTGTTGGGCAGGGCGAAGCCGTAGTACACCAGGGCGAAGCTGTGCCAGGCGAGCAGGGGAGGAAGCGCCCAGAGCAGGTCGAGGGGCCGCCGGCGGGTCCACGTGGTCCAGGCGAGGGCCGGTGCAACGAGCAGGATGGTGTCGAGGCGGTTGGTCATGAGCAGCCCGGTGAGGGCCGCCAGCACGGCAATCCGTCGCCGCCCCAGGACCTCGATGGCGAACCCGACGACGAGCAAGTGGGTGAGGGGGTTCTCCAGCCCAGAGGTGGTGAAGTCGACCAGGGCCTTCGAGCCCGTCCAGAGCACCAAACCTGCGGCGCCAGCGAAGGCGTTGGGGCTGGCGCGGAAGGCGGCGAGGCCCACCGCAGCGCCGCCCAGAAGGAGGCTGAGGAACAACGGCGGGTAGTACGGGTCACGGGTGAGGGCATGACCGGGGAGCAGAACCAAGGCCCAGAGCGGGTGGGTGAATGCCTGCACGCGCTCGGCGATGTTGTAGCGGAGCCCATGCCCAGAGCACAGGTTCTCGAGGTGCCTCAGGGTGATGAAGGCGTCGTCGCTCATCCATGCGCAACGCGCTGCGACCACGACGAACGCGAGCAGCGCCAGGGCCCGCAGAAGCGGCCCGACAGCGGAGGGCAAAGAGGACGGGCTCGGTCCGGGCTCGGGCACGGGCCCAGCTATCACGAACCCTGGGTTCGGGGGCTCGGCTCACCGTGGCCCGGGGCGGGCTACCCGCCGGCGCGAACCCGCGCGAGGTACTGCGCGGCTTTCCGGAAATCCCATCCGGTGCGCTTCATGATCTGCTGCACGGTGCCTGCCAGCCCGACCTGCTCCACCAACGCCATCAGCTCGTCGCGGCCCGGTGCGCCATCTGCGGCGGTCGGGCTGGGGGCGGCTGCCTTGGGCTTGGGCTTGGGCTTGCGTGCCTGCTGGGGCGTTCGAGGCCGCTGCTCCTGCTGCCGGGCCTGCTGCTGCTGCCGGGCCTGCTGCTGCTTCTGCGCTGCAGCCTGTTGCTGCTGTTCTCTGGCGGCTTGGCGCTGCTCGAGCGCCTGACGGGCGGCGGTGCGCCGTTGTTCGTCTTCCTCGTCGGATCGCCGATCGTTGTCGCGCTGGGCATCGGTCTTGCGGTCCCGCTTGGCGTCGGATTGTTTCTTGGACGCCTGACGGGCCGCCTGCTCGGTGAGGCTGGAGGGCTGTGCCACTGACGTGCCGTCTCGCCAGAAGCTGCCGAAGTGCTCGTCGTCCCACGACTTGCTGGGCCACTCGGGCACCGGCAGCTTCGACGAAGGCCATGGCTTCGCGCTGGGCCACTGGACGGGGTCGGGGCCGAGGTCGAGGGGGGTGAAGCCGGCAGACTCTGGGCCGATGCGGCCCGCGCCGAAGTCGGCAGCTCCGGCCGTGCTCAAGCCGTCGTCGAACCCCGCTCGTGCGAGGCGGACGGCGATGGGGATGCCGGCGGCCATCGTGGCCCCGGCGCCGATCAGCATCAGGATTCCTTCCAGGACCAAGGCATGCCTCCGTGCGTCACCATACAATCCGGGGCCGCCTGCTGGGAGAACGATGATCGAGGGTTTTGCCACGTTGCTCGACTGGGACGGGGGATTGTCCTTGCTGCCTCCCGTGGTAGCGGTGCTTCTCGCCTGGATCACCCGACGGGTGGTGCTCTCATTGCTGGCAGCGGCCTTCACGGCGGCTGCGGTCGCGACCCAAGGAGATCTACTCGGCACGCCGACCCTCCTGGTGGGGACGCTGTGGGGCAACCTCACAGATCCCGACAACGCGACCATCACGGCCTTCAGCGTGGCGGTGGCGGCGACGGTCGGGGTGCTCGGGCGCTCAGGTGGCACCCGGGCCCTGGTGGCGCGGGTGGAGCGGGTCGCCACCAACCGCCGTCGCTCCATGGTCGCCAGCTGGCTGGCTGGCGCGGTGGTGTTCTTCGACGACTACGCCAACTGCCTCGTCGTGGGCTCGTCGATGGGCCCGCTGTGCGACCGCCACGGGGTGTCCAGGGCGAAGCTCGCCTACATCGTCGATGCCACCGCAGCCCCCATCGCGAGCGTGGCCCTCGTGAGCACCTGGATCGGCTACGAAGTGGGTCTGGTCTCCAAGGAACTGGAGGCGGTCGGCTCGGAGCTCGTGCCCTTCGCCGTGTTCCTCGAGGCGGTGCCGTACCGCTTCTACTGCTTGCTCACCCTGGCCTTCGTGGGGGCCGTGGCCATCTCGGGTCGGGACTTCGGGTCCATGTACCGCTTGGAGGCCGAGACCCGACCCAAGCCCGTGCCACAAGCGGAGGCAGCCTCGGTGCCGGCGCTGTGGGTCGGTCTGCTGCCCATCCTCACGCTGGTTTTTGGCGTGTTCGGCCTGCTGGTGGGCCACGGGGTGTGGAACCTCGGTGGCGACCTGGCGGGTCGGGCACCGTTCGAGATCCTCGACGCCGCGAACCCCTTCCTCGACATGGCTGTGGGCGCGTCGATGGCGCTCGTGGTCGCGCTTGCCACGGGAAGCGCCGCCGGCGTCTCCGCGCCAGAGCTGGGACGCGCCGCCTGGGCAGGAACGAAGGCGGTAGGCCAGGCTCTCGTGGTGCTCTACCTGGCGTGGACGTTGGGCTCCCTCATCAAGCAGACCGACGCCGCGCCCTTCCTCGCCTCGCTGCTGGAGGGCCGCCTGCCGCCGGAGCTGCTGCCTCTGGCCACCTTCGTGCTCGCGGGGCTCACAGCCTTCGGAACGGGGTCGTCCTACTTCACGATGGGCACGCTGATTCCGCTGGTGCTGCCTCTGGCCCTCCAGATCGATCCCACCGGTGGTCCCATTGTGCTGGCCTCCATGGCGGCGGTCCTCGACGGCGCGGTGCTCGGGGACCACATTTCTCCGATCTCCGACACCACCATCTTGTCGTCCCTCGGGGCGGGCATCGATCTGATGACCCACGTCCGCACCCAGCTCCCCTACGCCCTCACGGTGGGGGGGGTGGCGGTGCTGGTGTGCGTGCTGCCCGCTGGCTTCGGTGTGTCCCCATGGCTGCTCGTGCCACTAGGGATGACCGTCTGCGTGGGGATCGTGCGGGTCGTCGGCCGGGTGCCACCGGTCAGAGAGCCAGCACCTGCTCAGCCTTGAGGATCAGCGCCACCCGGGCGCGGGTGGTCGGGCTGGTGCCGTCGAGCATCCGCCCGGTCTCGTCGAGGACTTCCTGGAGCGAGATGCGACGGACGCTGGGGTCCTCGGTTTTCGTGCCGACCGTGCTGGGAGCCTCCCAGGCCAGCATGACGTCGGAGACGCCCTCCTCCAGAGCGAAGACGGCGCCTCCGCCGAGCCGCTGGGCGATCAGTCGATCGGTGGCGCTGGGGTTCCCGCCTCGGACCACGTGGCCGAGGATGGTCTCCCGGATGCCGACCCCAGGTACCTCCGTGTCGAGGTGGGCCTGCAGGGCCGCCACCAGATCCGCGGTGGGCAGCTCCACCCCCTCGGCCTTGATGATGAGGACGCGCTTCTTCCCTCGGGCCTTGGAGAACGAACGGGTCAGCAGCTGCTTGAGGTCGGCGATGGTGTCGGCATCGGAGCGGTTTCGCTCGGAGAACAGGATGGCATCTGCGTCCGCGGCGATGCCGGCTCGCATGGCCAGGTAGCCACAGTGCCGACCCATCACTTCGACCACGAAGGCGCGACGGTGGGCGCGTGCGGTGTCGGAGATGCGGTCGCAAGCCTCGACGATGGTGTTGACAGCGGTGTCGACCCCGATGGAGAGGCGGCTGAATCCCACGTCATTGTCGATGGATGCGGGGGCGCCCACCACCATGCAGGGGGCATGTCGTGCGAGGACATGGGCACCGGTGAGGGAGCCGTTGCCTCCGATGACGAAGAGGCCGTCGATCCCTAGCTCCGCGACCCGGGACGCGGCGAGTTGCTGGCCTTCGGCGGTCGGGAAGCGAGCCGAGCGGGCGGAGCCGAGCATCGTGCCGCCGTGGCGGGAGATGCCGTCGACCATCGGCAGGTCGAGGGTCACGGCATCCCCATCGAGGAGGCCCTCGTAGCCTCCACGGATGCCGAGCACCTCATGGCCCCGGGCGATGGCGGCCTTGGTGAACATGCGGACGCATGCATTCATGCCTGGGGCGTCGCCGCCGGAAGTGAGAACGGCGAGCTTCATTGGGCGAACTCCCCGCGGCCGAGCCGCTGCCAGTAGTCGTCGAGGGCGGCCTTGACCTTGCCCGACAGCAGGATGGCGCCGAGGATGTTGGGGAACGCCATCCCCAAGATCATCAGGTCACTGAAGTCCAGCACCGGGCCGAGGTTGAAGACCGACCCGAAGAAGACACACACCAGGAACAAGAGGCGGTAGGGGGTGCGTGCCGCGTCGCCGAACATCCAGATGGCGCAGCGCTCGCCGTAGTACGACCAGCTGATCATCGTGGAGAAGGCGAAGAGCAGAACGGCCAGCGAGAGCACCACGGGGAACCAGGGCAGGACGCTCGCGAAGGCTTGGCTGGTCATCAGCACGCCGTCGACGCCTTCGAGCTTGTAGGCGCCGGTGACCACCACGACCAGACCGGTCATCGTGCACACCACGATGGTGTCGATGAACGGCTCGAGGAGGGCCACGATGCCTTCGCGGACCGGGTACTTGGTGGTCGCAGCGGAGTGGGCGATGGAGGCGGATCCCACGCCTGCTTCGTTGGAGAAGGCCGCGCGGCGGAAGCCCTGGATGAGCACCCCGGCCATGCCGCCGAGGCCGGCCACGGGGGTGAACGCCTCGGTGAAGATGGTCCCGAAGGCAGCGGGCACCGCGTCGGCGTTGGCGGCCAGCACGGCGCAGCCGGCGAGCAGGTACACCCCACACATCACGGGCACGATGATCTCGGCCGCCCGGCCGATCCGCTTGATGCCGCCGATGATCACCACACCCACGAGCACGGCGAGCACGATGCCGTAGACCACGCTCGCTTGGGTCTGCCTGCCGGCGTCGACCAGGCCGTAGGTCATCATCACATCGAAGATGGCCGCAAACGACTGGTTGGCCTGGAACATGTTGCCGCCGCCGAGGCTTCCGCCCACACACATGATGGCGAAGGTGACGGCGAGGATCTTGCCGAGAGGCCGCAGGCCCATCTCCTCGAGGCCCTTGTCGAGGTAGTGCATCGGCCCGCCGGACACCGAGCCGTCCGGCCGGGTGATCCGGTACATCTGACCGAGGGTGCACTCGGTGAACTTCGAGGACATGCCCAGGAACCCGGCCACGACCATCCAGAAGACGGCCCCCGGGCCACCCACGCCCACGGCGACCGCAACCCCCGCGATGTTGCCGAGGCCCACGGTGGCAGACAGGGCGGACGAAAGCGCCTGGAAGTGGCTGATCTCGCCTTCTTCCTCGTCGTCGTCGTAGGCCCCCATGGTGACCTTGATGGCGTGAGGGAAGGCGCGGAGGTTCACGAAGGCCATGCGCAGGGTGAAGAAGCAAGCGCCGAAGACGAGCCACGCGACCACGATGGGGATGTTGAGGCCCATCGGGTTGGGGAACGGCTCGGTGCGGGTGGTGGTGGCGGCATCGAGCAGCACCATCGGAGGACCGAGCTCCGCGACGTCAGCGATTCGCCCCTCGGCCGTGACCACCGTGTCGCCAGCGCGAACGGGCACCTGCTGCGACGTCAGGGGCACCGTGGTGGGCAGCGTGGTGGCTGAGGCGCGGTCCACCTGCACGGGGAAGGGGGCGAGGGCGGTGGTCTCCACGATGCGGTCGGAGGCGGGGACGTCGGCCTCCGCTGGCTCGAGCCCGAGGGCGGCGAGGTCGACGGCCTGTGCCGGCACGTTGGCGACCAGGCGCCAGGTCGGACGCCCATCGGCGCCCTTCTTGGACTGGGTGCGGACCGTGGCCTCGAGCTGACCGATCGGGAGGGTCTCGGGGCTGTCGATGTAGCGAACGGCATCGTCCGTCTCGAACCGGGCGCGCAGCGTGTAGCCGGCACCTGGGGAGTAGCCGGTGACCAGCATGTCTCCTTGCACGCTGTCGACGGCCTTGTCCGGCGGGAGCGTGTTGTCCCACACGGTGAGATCGAAGAACATCACGGAGGCGAGGCTGCCTACGATGTACTTGGCGAAGACGTCGTTGGCCTGTTGCCACGCCGATGGGGGGGCTTCTTCCTGGGCAAACGCTGGTGCCGCGGGCGCGAGCAAGAGGCCTACGGCAAGCAGCGCCGCCAGCAACGTGCGGAGCACCGTGTGGGGGTACGAGGAGCGGGTACGCGTCACGGTGCCTCCGGAGACGGGGCCTTGTAGCGTGCCGTGGGGAAAGGCTCCATTCTCAATGGCGGACCACGGAAATCGAGGCCGTGTCGCTAGGACAGGAGCGTCAGGGTTTGGTCGACCCGTGCCACGACCGACCGGTACAAGGTCGGGCGAGGCCCGGACGCGTTGAGGAAGCCCAGCAGGTTCATCAGATCGAGGACCTGGCTGACGTCCCGCCAGTCCTCGGGGAGCCAGCCGCCGGCGTCGCGGTAGCCGGCCTCGAAGCCGCCCTGGAAGCTCGTGGGCCACGTGGAGCGGTGGCGCATGAGGATGGCGACGTCCAGCATCGGGGTGAACGGACAGGCGAATTCCCAGTCGAGGACGGCGACCACCCGCCAGGGGTCGGGCCGCATGAGTAGGTTGCTGGACTTGTAGTCGCCGTGGGCCAGCCCGGGATGCGCTTCGAGGGGGGCCAGGCGCTCGATGGCGGCGGGAAGTGCCAGGCGCAACGCTTGGACGCGGTCGGGACCGAGGCGCTTGCGGGCTCTTCCGGACCGGAGGCTCCATCGGATCAGGTCCTCGAAGGACGCGCGGACGCCCTCGAAGCGTCGGGCGAGGGTGAGGTCGGGGGCGTACAGGCCGATGCCGTCGATGGGGAGCTCGGCGAGAGGGGCGAGGGTCGCGCCCAGGGCCCGTGCGATGGCGCCCGCTTGCTCGGGGTGGGCGGCCAGGGCGGAGGCAGGGGCCACGCCGTCGACGAAGTCGAGGACGGCCACGGGGTGGCCGCAGCTCGTGATGCCGGTGCCGAGGCAACAGGGCAGCGGCATCCGACCCGCGACCCGAGCCCACAGGGCCTGCTCCCGGGCCGAGGCATCGTGGTCCCGCTGGTACAGGCGCAGCACCACAGGAGGGCCCGAAGCGCGTTCCACCCGCAGGTTCGTGTTGGCTTTTCCGCCGGGGAGGGCGGCCACCGCTTCACTCGGCCCCAGCGGCCCGAGGAGGCGATCGACCTCGGCTCGGCTCAGCTGTAGGGGTGGGACCGTGCGCTCCCACCCATCCTCGGCCCACGACGACATCGGCGAGCGAGTATCCCAGGACCGGGAAGGTGGAGCGCCCCCCGAGGGTCGCACCCCACGCAGGGGGCTGCCCGCCACGGTCCTCGCGAGGTACCCTGCCGGCGGAGGAAGCATGAAGTTCGTGGTCGCTCTGGTTGCCGTCGTCCTGTCCGGGGTTGGGATGCCCGCGTTGGCACAGGACGCCCCCGCAGGAATCGAGATCCGCCGCTTGGGCGACATCTACCCGCACCTGCCTCCCCCCGGTGCCACCCGCTGGAGCCCGGACAAGCTCGTCGCTGCCGTCGATGCGTCGTCCATCCGGTGGAGCCCGAACGACGTCTACGAGCTCATCGACAAGGAAGTTCCTCAGCCGGTGATCAAGGTCGTGGCGGGCAAGGTGGGGCTGTTCTACGATGGCTCCCAACTGCCGCTCCACGTGCAGGCCGAGAAGGCCCGCCAGGGTGCACCTGCCGAGACCGTCACCGTCAACGAGGCCAACTTCGGCGACTTCTTTGCCTGGTTCGAGAAGGCCTTTGCTGAAGTCGAAGCGGCCGAAGAGCAGGTGGGCCTCCCCATGCGCAAGCAGGGGGAGACCGAGTCCCAGTACGAGCGCGCGCTGCGGGCGGCCGATGAAGAACGGGTGCGGCTCGTGGGGCCCCACGAGGGCCGCATTCAGATGGCCACCTTCCAGCTGTCGCTCCCCGCTACCATCCAAAACAAGGATGGCTGTGAGCGCCCGGTGGCGGTGGGGGACGCGTCGAGCGTCGACTTCAACCTGTTCCGCGAGACCATGGGGACACGGCTCACCGAGACCCTGGTGCAGATCACCAGTCGCAGCGTCGACAAGTTGGCCTTCACGGTCACCCCTCGGAGCCTGTTCGCCATGGGGCGGTGCGGGGCGAAAGGGAGCCGCTTGGAGATGACCATGAAGCGGTCCGCCGACGGCGCGTGGACGGGCAACGGCGACTTCAAATAGGTGCCCGAGAGGAGGTCCACCTTGGGTCGACTCCACCTGTTCGAGATCGAAGACCAGGCCTGGTGCCCGGCCGTGCTTCGCGACGCCGGTACGGCGTACCTCGACCGCTTCACTGAGCGCTTCGGCCTCCTGAAGGGGGCCTCGCAGCAGATCCGAGCGGTGGTCGCTGCATCCCCCGAACACCGTGTCGTCGACCTCGGCAGCGGGGCGGGGGGGCCGGCACGCCTGCTCCTCGAGCTCGTCGACGACGACGTGCAGGTGGTGTGCACGGATCTGTTCCCGAACCCGAGCGCCCTGGATCATTCCCAGGCGCTCGCTCCCGAGGGGCGTTTCTCCTGGCGGAAGGAGCCCGTGGATGCCAGGGACGTCCCAGCCGACCTGCTGGGGGCGCGCACCCTGTTCAACGCCTTCCACCACCTACGCGCAGACGACGCCCGGGCCGTGCTCGCCGATGCGGTGGCGAAGGGCCAACCCATCGGGGTCTTCGAGTTCGTGGGCCGCCAACCCCACGCCATCCCCGGCATGATGGGCGTGCCCTTCGCCGTGCTCGCGATGGTGCCCTTCTTGCGGCCGTTCCGGTGGGCATGGATTCCCCTGACCTACCTGGTTCCGGTGATTCCCTTGTTCGTATTCTGGGATGGCTTGGTCTCTTGCCTGCGGGTCTACTCGCCGGCCGAACTGCGGGAGCTCGTGCAAGGTCTCGACGCATTCGACTGGGACATCGGCACCTTTCCGCTTCCGTTCCCTGGCCATGGGACCTACCTGGTGGGGACGCCGCGGGCGTGAATCCCGCGACGGTGAGCCCGAGATTCGCTTGAGAAGCTTGCTTCTCAGAGGCGAATCGGAGGGCGAGCGGAGCGGGATTCTCGACGAGGGCAAGCTTGCTTGCCCGCAATTCGTAGGTTCCATGGTGCTTCTCGAGCGGAGCCGAGAGGGGCGCCATGGAATCCTAGGGGGTGGCCGCCCGGAAGAAGGTCTCGGCGTCGGCGTCGGCGGGGAACATGAGCTCCACGACGAGCTCCGATGTGGTGATGTCCACAGCCTTGTCGAAGCGGAGCACTGTCGTGATGGTGCGCACGGCCGTGTCGCCGAAGTGGATGGTGGGGGTGTGCACGGGGCGGTCCGTGGCGTCGGGATCGAAGGGCTCGCGGAACCAGCGGGCGACGATGTCCTCGATGGAGAGGTCGCAGATCCCCGGAAAGAGCCGGTCCGCAGCGTCGTTGAGCTGCAGGATGCGAAAGCCCGGCCCCAAGACCATGGCGGGGTAGGGTTCGTGGTTCTCCAGCAGCTGGTGGATGACGCGCCGCACCGGCGCCATGGCCTGCTCGTCCAGGTCCCGCTCCGGGTAGGCGGGGCTCAAGCCAGCAGCCACCAGGAGCTCGTTGGCGTCGCGGAGCGTCAGCTCCAGGGTCTTGGCGAGCCTCATCACGAGCTGGCGTCCCGGCCGAGAGCGCCCCGTCTCGATGAACGACACGTAGCGAGGGGTGGTGTCGGCCTCGAGGGCCAGGTCGAGCTGAGACCACCCTCGCTGGGCCCGATGGGCGCGGAGCTGGGCTCCGAAGGGGCTGAGCGCGGGCATCGAGGCTCCTACTTGGCGGCGGCAGCGCGGGGGTGGGGCGTGCCGTGCTCTATCCGGTGCTTCATCTCCTCCGTCATCTTGCCCAGGTCCGCCCGGATCATCCGCGGCAGGAGCCACCCCGCGGGCCATGCCCACCAGGCGAGCTCCACCGTGGCCTCGAAGCGCACGACGCACCGTTCGGGGCCGTCGGCGTGGATGCTCCACGCGTTGCCGGCGTGGCGAACGAACGGCGGCAGGCCCTCCCGCGCTTCGTAGGTGAACGTCATTGTGGCCGCGTCGAAGTGGGTGAGCTCCTCGGTCACCACTCCTGCGGGGAACGGCCCGAACCCCGTGCCTTGGCAGCTGCGGGAGGCCCCGACGCCGAGGTCGCCGTGCAGCTCGGACGCCGCCAGGGAGGCGGACCACTCGCAGATGGTGCCGAAGCCCACGCCGAGCACGTGCCAGGCGTCGGATGCGGGGGCGTCGATCTGGACTTCGTGGCGCATCTGCACGGGACCTCCCTTGGGGGCGATGCCGCGTCGGTGCGGCGTGAACGAAAGGTAGGCCTGGGGGGAGGGCACCGCACTTCCCAGGTAGGGAAGGGAACGGCGGCCGCAGCGACAGACTGGGCGTAGGATGGGGCCGTGACCCCCCTTCTCCTGCTGGCGGCTGCTGTCGCTGCCCCCGTCGATCTGACCCTGGTTGCTTCGGTGCGCGATGCCCTGGAGCACGAGGCCTACGAGCGGGCCCTCGAGGCCTTCGAGGCCGAGCACCCCGACGTCGACGTGCACCTCGTGTCGGTGCAGTGGTCGGGCTGGGATGCCCACGACACCTTCCTGCGCTTCGGGGCGCTGGAAGATCCTCACGTCGACGTGCTGCTCCTCGACACCCCCTGGATTCCGGAGATGGCCCGTCCGTGCTGGCTCCTCCCCCTCGACGACGCCATCGATCCGGAGGCGTTCGTCGCGTCGGCGTTGTCGGGAGGGCAGTACGACGGACACCAGTACGGCGTGCCGCTCTCCCTCAAGGGCAATGCGCTGTACTACCGAGCCGATCTGCTCGCAGAGGCCGGCCTCGACGTGCCCAGCACCCTCGACGAGCTCACCGCGGCGGCCACGTTGCTGGCGCCTCGGGTCGACGTGCCCATCGCCCTGCACCACGACTACCTGTACAACGACCTGCTGCCCTTCCTCGGCGCCGCCGGTGGGGGCCTGTCCGCCGATGGTGAGCCCATCTTGGACCACCCCGCCAATGCCGCGGTGCTCCAGCATCTCCAGAGGTGGTTTCTCGAGCCGCCCTACCTCGCGCGTCCCGATCGATGGTCGGGCTTCGCGGGGGACTACACCGCGCCGGATCGTTTGTTCGGAGCGGGCGAGGCGGCCTTCCTGGTGTCGTGGTCGACCCGCTGGAAGCTGAGCCAACTGGAAGGCTCGGCCGTGGCCGGGAAGGTGGGAGTGACGACCATCCCTGGGCTTCGGGAGGGCGAGGGTGCGTCCAACCTGGGCTCGTGGCACGTGGCGGTGTCCGCATCCTCCCGGCAGCCCGAGCTCGCCACCGAGCTGGCGCTCTTCCTCGCGGGGGAGACCACCCAGCGTCGATGGCTCGAGGAGCTCGGGGAAGTCCCGTCGCGGGTCGCGCTCCTCGATGACCCAGAGATCGCCGCGTCTTACCCGGAGGTGGCGCGGTTTCGGGAGATCCTGCCCCGCGCCGTGTTGCGGCCCCGGGTGGGCAGCGAGCGGGCGGTGAGCAGCCACATCGAGGCGGCCATGCACGCCATCGTGGGCGGCGCGGAGGTCGGGTCGACCCTGGCGGAGACGCAGCGGGCCGTCGTGGCCCGGTGGGACCGTCCGCTTCCTCCCCACGATCCGCAGCCGGTGTGGGACGGCCCGCCGACGATGGACATCCCACCGAGCGGGCTGCCGTTGGTGGTCTCCGTCGGCGCTGGGGTCGGGGTCGTGCTGTCGCTGGTGGCCCTGCTGCAGGTCGGCATCCGGCGCCGTTGGGGATGGCTGGAGGGTCTGCGGCCTCGCATGATGTTGCTCGGCGGGTCGGCGGTGCTGTGCATTGGGCTGCTCCAGGGCGGCTTGTCTGCGAGCCTGACCCTGCGGCAGCAGGCCGCCGAGCTCCGCAGCCAGCACCAGGCCCTCCGCGACGCGCTGGAGGAACGGGCGCTGGGCACCGGCAAGGACCTCGCCCTGGCTGCCTCGCTGGTGTACGACGCCGACGAGTTGGCGCCGCTGGAGCAGCTGCTGTTGGCGTCTCACTTCACCGAGGGTCTGGTGGCGCTGCAGTGGCTCGACCCCGATGGTCGGGTGCTGCTGGATGGCGAACAGAGGCTCTTTGCGGGGGGCGTTCCGTGGCCCCCGTCCGATGGAATGGAGACGCTCGTCTCGCGGGCCACCGTGCAGATCCGTACGCTTCCTGGCTCTCCGCCCGTGCTCGAGGTGATCTCTCCCGTCATCGCCGGGGGCGTGCAGGTCGGCGCCCTGCGGGCCGTGTTCTCTCAGCAGTCCTACCTGGCCTCGGTCTCGGCGGTGGAGTCGCGGCACCGGGCGGCCCGCAGGGCGCAGTTGGTCACCACCGCAGGCAGCACCACCGGGGTGATGCTGCTCGGGCTGGTGTTCATCGTGTGGCTGTCGCGGCGGCTGACCGACCCCATCCTCGAGCTCACCGGCCATGCCGCCCGCATCCGGGCGGGTGATCTGCAGGTCCACATCCAATCCCGCAGCCGGGACGAGGTCGGCCAGCTTGCGGTCACCATGGCGGACATGGTGGAGGGCCTGCGGGACCGAGATTTCGTGCGGGACACCTTCGGGCGCTACCTCACCCCGGGGCTCGCCGAGCAGCTGCTGTCCAACCCCGAGGCCCTGGCCCTGGGGGGCACCCTGCAGCGGGTGACCATCCTCATGTCGGATCTGCGCGGCTTCACGGCGCTGTCGGAGCGGCTCGGGCCCCAGGGCACCGTGCGGGTGCTCAACCGGTATCTGGGTCGGATGACCGAGATCATCGTCGAGGAAGGCGGCACCATCGATGAGTTCCTAGGGGACGCCATTCTGGTGCTCTTCGGCGCGCCGCTCTCCGCGGACGACGACGCGCGACGGGCCGTGCGCTGTGCCCTGCGCATGCAAGCGGCGATGGAAGGGTTCAATCGGGACGGGGCCATCGACGGCCTGCCCACCCTCGAGATGGGGATCGGCCTGTGCACGGGGGACGTCGTGGCCGGCAACATTGGCAGCGAGCAGCGGGCCAAGTACGGCGTGGTCGGCGACCCGGTGAACACCGCCTCTCGGGTGGAGGGGCTCACCGTGGGGGGCCAGGTGCTGATCGCGGCCAGCACCGTAGAGGCGGTAGGGGAGGGGCTGCGGGTCGACGGTCCCTACGAGGTCGCTGTGAAGGGCAAGGCGGAGCTGCTCGCGGTCTACGAGGTGCGCGGGCTCGGTGGTGACGCGACGGCGACGGGCGCGGCGTTCACCTGGCGGGACCACGACGAAGAGGTGGAGCTGGAGCGGCTCGTCGGCAAGCGCATGGGTCGCGCTGCGGAGCCGGCCCGCATCGTGGCCATCGCCGGGCGGCGCCTTCGGCTGCGCTGCGACGCCGAGGTGGTGGTGTTCGACGACGTGCGGCTGCGGTTGTTCGACGAGGGCCACGTGTACGGAAAGGTCGTGTCCTTTGGCCCTGGCGAGCTGGTGGTGCACCTGACCGGGGGCGACGAGGGGGCCCGGGCCCGGCTGCGGGACGAAGGCTAGGAGCTACGGCTCGACCGTCCACGTGAGCTCGGGGAACGCTGCGAGGGTGTCGGCCTCGAGCCAGGGGGTGTAGCGGTCGTCGCCCTTGATGTGCAGGCCGAAGTAGGCGGTCACCACGGTCCGGGTGATGCGTTGGGCTTGGGGGATGTCGATCCAGCCCGCATCCGGCTCTGCGCAGTCGGGGAAGAGCGGGGCCAGGATGAGGCAGATGTCGGAGAAGGCGTAGTGGCCGCCGTCGGCGAACGTGGCCAGGGTCTTCGGATGGCCGAGACCGGCGAAGACTGGCAGGGCCTCCGTGTCGTACGGCAGCACGTCGTCCCGGTCGCCGGCCAGGACCAGCGCGTTCGTCACCGGCGCGAGGCCCGAGCCGTCGAGTTGGAAGGCGAAGGGAAGGCCTGGCGACATGGGCACCGACCAGCGAACGCGCTCGTCTCGGGTGCCGTGTCCCTCGGCGTCGATCCCGTCGATGTCGGTGATGTAGCGGCAGGCGAGGGAGTCCCCGGTCTTGCAGAAGGTGAGCACGCCTTCGTAGTCCGGGATCCCTCCCGCGAGGACCATCGTGGTGATGGCGCCGAAGCTGTGGCCCACCATCCCGTAGCCAGCGTCGGGCTCCAGCAGCCCGCCGAGGATGGGGTCGCCTGCGGCCGAGCGGCGTAGGGCCTCGTCGACGGTGAAGCGGATGTCGTCGGGTCGCTCGTAGAGGACCTGGCCGGAGAGCTCCTCTTCGAGGTCGAGGAAGGTGTTGTTGGGGTGGTCGGGGGAGACGATGACGAAGCCGTGGCCCGCCAGGTGCTCTGTGAGGAAGATGGACTGGTAGCGGATGCCGGCGAAGCCATGGGAGAAGGCGAGCAGGGGGAACGGCGCGCCTTCGGCGGGAGCGGCGTCGCGGTGGGCGTTGCCTTGGATGGGGAGCGGCTCGTAGCGGTCCGGGTCCCCGGACTGGGGGACGGCCGGGTACCAGACCTCGGCGGTGAGCTGTTTCCCGCGGGGGTCGGTGAACGTGATCGTGGTGAAGCCGACGTCGTAGGGACCTGGGTCTTCGGGGGAGGTGAAGGGGGTCGCCGTGGCGGTGTCGGCCGTGGGGGAGGGGGCACCGGTGGCGTCGTCGGAGACGGTGTGGCGGCAGGCGAGGAGTAGGGCGAGGAGCATCGGATCTCCAGGGAGGGGAGGTAACCGAGTCACCCTCGAGGCATCGATCGGCTGGGAGGGCTGTTGACTTGGACCTTGGAGCCCTGGACCTGGACCCTGGACCCGGACCCGGACCCGGACCCGGACCCGGACCCTGGACCCCTGGACCCCTGGACCCGGACCCTGGACCCTGGACCCTGGACCCTGGACCCTGGACCCTGGACCCCTGGACCCCTGGACCCCTGGACCCCTGGACCCCTGGCCCCTGGACCCTGGACCCTGGACCCTGGACCCTGGACCCCTGGACCCCTGGACCCCTGGACCCCTGGACCCCTGGACCCCTGGACCCGGACCCTGGACCCGGACCCTGGACCTGGAGTCGGACCCTGGACCCTGGACCCTGGACCTGGAGTCGGACCCCGGACCTGGAGTCGGACGCTGGACCCGGACGGCTCTGGCCCACTGGATGGGTCACGGTCCGGTGGTCGAGCCGGACCAGGGCGTCTCCTCGGTGACACCGCTTCCTCCCCGCTTCTGCCCCGCCAACCTGCGGCCACCGCCCCCCTCCGTCAAGCAGAAATCCGTGCCGTAGGCAGGGCGTCGAAGGGGCGTTGATTGGGGATTTTTTTGGGCATGGACCTGGGTGATTTCTGCTGGACTCCGGAGGGCGGTGGCCGCCGGGGGCAGTGCGAGCGGCGAGGAAGCCGCTCGGTCACCTAGGAGAAGCCCATGTCTGGTCTGTTCGCTCATGAAACGCTCACCGCGTACCAAATGGCCCTGGACGTCGCCCGCTGGGTCCGCGCCGCCCGCTTCGCGGCGGGGGATGCCGATCTACAAAATCAGGCCCGCCGAGCGGCCGCCTCGATGGTGCTGAACATCGCGGAGGGGGTGTCGAGCACGAAGGGGAACCGAGGCAAACACCTGGCCTTTGCCAAGGGCTCGGCCGCAGAGACCGCAGCGTGCCTGGAGCTCGCGGGCCTGGCCGGCCACGAGGCACAGGTGGCGAAGCTGCGGAGGGTGAAGTCGATGCTCGGCCGCCTTCGGTAGCCGAGCTCGGGCCGGGTGGGCACGGGCCCACCCGGCCCCGAGAGGGCGGGCTGTGCTGAGCTGGTGCTGGCCCCGGTCTTCACACCGGTCGGGACGTCCCTCGCCGGCGGCTGGAGCCCCCAGAACGCCGAGCCCGGCGTCGCTGCGGCGCGTCACGACCCGAGGGTCGCTCGCGCCTTGCTCCTGGTTCTCGACGCCCTGGAAGCACCAACCTTGGCTCGGGTTCGTCGAGAGGCTTCGTCCTCGATAGGGTGGGGGTGGCGGGCTGTGCTGAGCTGGTGCTGGCCCCGGTCTTCAAAACCGGTCGGGACGGGTCGAGAGGCTTCGTTCGGTGGGTTCGATTCCCATAGTCCGCCGCCATTTCTCTTCGTAGTGACGCTTCGAACTCCGTTTCTGAAATGGCCATTTGGCGCTCGTACAAACGTCGTACCAACGCTATCCGGCGGCCGGTGGCGTCGATTCCTGCTGGGCGGCGCCATCATCCGCTCGCCCGAACGCTGGGCAAGGGATTGGCTGGGCGGCCCCATTGCTGACGTGGTGCTCGTCGATCCACTCCTGAACGCCTTCCATGTCGGGAGGCTCACACTCGTTTGCCCAGCCAACCCAGCGGCAGTCAGCGCACCGCTGCTCCTCCCGTGGGGCGCCCAAGCCAGCCGTGTCCGTGGGGGGCTCCACCGGCGTTGGGGTGTCGTCGTGGCTCACTTGGCGCCCCCCGTCGGTGTTGGTGGCGGGCTGCACGTGCAGATGGACGACGCAGTAGTCGTTGCCGCCAAGCGCGAGAGCCAGGCTATCGAGCGCATCGAGCGCATCCGAGCCGTTGCGGTAGGCCCCTGGCTCTAGGCCGAGGGCCTCTGCGCGCCAGCCGCCGTTGCGCGAGGGTGTGACACGGGCCTTCACGTGGATGTGGTGGCGCTCGCCGCTCATGAGGTCCTCGCAGTGGTCAGCTCGACGACCTTTGCGGGCCCGCCGATGTGTGGAACGAGCGCGACCGCTGCCCGCATGGGGAGCGACTGAGGCCCGACGTAGTGCTCCCTGATCCCGCGGCTGTGCCCGACCAGGTACTCGACGGCCTCGTCGTCCGCGCCCTCGCGCTTCAGGCCGCTCTCAAACCCCGCCCGGAACGCGTGGCAGGGGGTGCCCTTCCACGCCTCCAGGCGCACGCCGGCGCGCTTCCACGCCCTGCCCATGTCGCGGGCCCGGTACTCCCTCCGGTCGCCTGCGTTGGTGCCAGCAGGCGCGTCGACGACGTGCCCGTCCCGCACACCCCACCCAGCGAGCTCCTCGACGAGGACGGGAGCGATGGGGATGCGTCGGCCCCGCTTCTCCTGAGCGCTCTTCCCGAGCTCGGGCCGCAGGTGGAGGACACCGCCTTCGAGATCGAGGTCCTCCCACCGCAGCCCCATCACCTGGCTGATGCGCAGCCCGGTGCACCGGAGCAGCACGGCCACCTGCCGGTGCCAGCCGTTGCACGCCGCGATGGCCGCGTCCATCTCCGGCCACGTAGGGGGCGACTTCTCGGCCGGCGGCGCCCGCTTGAGGTCCAGGGAGTCAGGGTAGGGTACGCCCGCCCACGCCCCCCGCTGCTGCCGGCGGAAGGCCCAGTCCCAGAACCCTTCGATGCAGGTCACGATCTTGCGCGCGGTCTCCGGCCCCCGTCGGTGGAGGTGACGGCCCGTCTCGGGCTCCATGAGCCACGTGTGGAACGCCGAGAGCATGTCGTACGACAGCTCCTGGGCCCGGAGCTGGCGCCGGCGGCTCCCCCTGCGCAGGAAGCGCGTGAGGGCAACCAGGTGCTGTCCGTACCGGATGGTGGTGCGGGGGGCGTGCACCCGACTGGAGTGCTCGAGGTAGGCGGCAATCATCGCGTCGAGACCAGTTTCAGCGCGTATGCGGCCGGATTGAAAGGTGCCGTCCCGGAGGAGGGCCGCTTCGATGTCCGCTTTGTACGCGTCCGCCTCGCGCTTGGTGGCGCAGGTGACCGATCGGGACTGGCCGCCCCGGCCTCCCTCGACCCAGCGGACCCAGTATTTGCCTCCACGTTTATGGATGCTAGCCACGAACAAACCTCCTCAAACCATCGTTCGGCTTCGTCTGCGCCCCGGAAGCTGTACCGAGCCCCTCGGCCCTTCCCCCCGTAGTTCACCCACACGACGTCGACGTGGTCGGGCGTGTCGTCCATGAGGCGCCGCAGGGTGGTGCGGTTGATGCCCAGGAGCTCGGCCACTTCGGTGATGGAGAGTCGCTTCCGGGCGCTCATGGGTCCACCGCCTGCCCGAGCGGCGTCCGGGCAAGCCAGCGCTCTAGACGATGGGCAGCCTCGGTGCGTCCCTTGCGGAGCTGGCCGGCGAGCAGCATGCGCTCCCGCTGCAGGTCGGATTCTTGGCGTACCGCCACCACCACGACCTTGATCACCCGCTTCCGGGCCTCGAGCAGACCCCAGTGGGCCGGCAGATCAGAGGGCTCCAGCAGCCCCGCCGGCGTCAGGTACCAGCGAAACTCGCCCATCCCCTTGTCTGGGTAGGCCCGGAAGAACTTTCGGCGGTCGCGGTGGAAGTCGCTACGGCTCGTCTTGCACTCCACCAGGTGGGAAGTCATGCCGCGCCAACCCATGGCGTCGGGCTGCTCGCCAGCGGTGCCGGCGACCGGCTCGCCAGTGGCGACCCAGCACTTCTTCGTGTTCGTCAGCCAGCGCAGGGCGCGCGCCACAAGCGCATCGTGCGACATGATGGGGCCACTCATGGGTCCACCGCTTCGGCTTCGACAGGCATGAGGACGCGCTGCGTCTCGTCTGGGAACCAGCTCCCCGCTGTGGGGTGGGCGGCGTTCCACCGCTCGCAGGCCTCGGTGAGGATGCTCCAGTCCAGCCCCTCGCCGATCTCCTCGTGATGCTCATCGCCGGCCCGCTCGAGCATCGCCTCTACGTCGGCAACGCCGAGACGCATGGGCGTCCACGTCGTGCGCCACAGGTAGGGCCGGCCCTGCGCGTCGACGAGGGGGGGCTCGTCGGAGTAGTCGAAGAAGCCGTCGAAGAAGTAGTCCTCCCCGTCGGTGAGCGGCTCCATGTCCTTCCGGCAGGCGTGCCACTCCTCCGCGGTGAGCACCTCTGCAGCCTCGGCGCGTTTCCGGCGCTGCGTCGCGGTCTCCGCAGCACGGCAGGGGCGGCATGCGGTCCAGCCCCTATCGCAGGTCTCCCCACAGGCGCAGATGGCCACGGTGCATCCGTAGCAGTGGAGCGCCTCCGGCTCGGTCTGCCTGACGGTGCCACAGTCGCCGCAGGCCCAGGCGACGGGCTCGGTGTCCTCCATGCCCTGGCGGACCAGTGGAATGGGGGCGCTCTTGGTCTCGGTACGGGTGCTCATGGGGCCTCCTTGCGCATCACAACGCCGTCGAAGCTGCGGGCCTCCGTTGCGAGGCCGCTGGACACCAGGTTGTAGGCCAGCCAGTTCGCCTGACCCTTCTGGCCGATGAGGTCGACGACGCAGCCAGAGGTGGACGCGCTCACGTCGAGCATCCGGGCCGTCGTGACCACCTGGGACACGTGGTGCCTACTGGCGACGGTGACGGACCAGTGGTCGAGGTTGGGGTCGGACGGGCTCATGTCGCCTCCGCTTGGTCTGCAAGAATCTCCACAAGGTCCGCCAGCATCCCGCCGGTGCCGGACTGGCCAGCCGACCGACGGAGCACCTCCACGGTCTCCCGGGCAGCCCTCACCGCGTCCGCTGGTGTCGCGCATGCCGCAGCCATGGCGACGTCGTCGCTGCTCCACGAGGTCAGGCTCTCGACCTTGATCTCCAGGTGGTCAAGCTCGTCCCGCGTCCCGCGGTGGTCGTACCGCTCGTGCTCGAGGTCGCGGCGGAGGTCGGCGGCGGGTTCGTGGAGGTCGTCCACCATCCCGATGATCACAGTCAGCCGGTCACGGAGCGCGCCAGCGCCCACGTCGTCCGCCAAGGCCCGCAAGACTTCGCCGGCCTGGGTGATGTCCATTCGAAGGCTCTCGCTCACGCTGCCTCCATGCGTCGCCAGGAGATGGCGGACTCGTACACGAAGGCCCCGTCCATCCTCACGCCGACGTCTACGACGATGCCTTCGTCTGTGAGGTCGGACAGGACGCGCCGAGCGTTGCGGGGGCAGCCGCCCACCAGTCTGGCTGCTTGCCGGGCGGTGAAGCCTGTGGTGCGGCTGCAGAGCCACCGCAACAGGCGCTTCCGGAAGTCGTTGCGTTCGGCACGGCTCATCGCCCACCACCATCGACCTGCTCGGGCACGACCACCTGTCCGGCAGGGCACTCGAAGGCAGTGGCAGCAAGGGACGCTTCCGCAGCTGTTGGGTAGGTCACCACGCCGCCGTCTTCGTCGGTCTCTGGAGTGGGGTCCACCACCTTGTGGGTGGCCAGGGAGCGCAGGGTCAGCTTGTGCCGGCTCATGACTCACCATCCATCACGACTGTGACGACGCGAGGACCGCCGACTACGCGCACACCGGACACGTCTTTGAGGCGAGCACGGACCGTGCTCTCAGCCTCCCTCGCCGCCTGGTCCAACACCTGCTGCACGGTGCAGGCTGCGCCCCATCTGGCACCCAGCTGGACTTCAACGCGTAGCTCAACCACGGCGCGGGCCTCGGGGTTCAGTTTCTTGCTCATCGCTGGCCTCCTGCAGTCTCGGTCTCGTCGTCCAGGACGGACGTCACGGTGTCGCCCTCCACCCACGAGCGGATGGGCACGTCCCGCTGCCCACGCAGCCGGAGGAGCCACACCTTCGGGGCTCCTCCAGCCAAGAGGGTGGGGATGAGCGGCCCTTCAGAAGGTCGCCCAATCGTGGCTCCACCGGTGGGAACCACCTGCATTCCGCAGCGCTCTGCGAGCACCCAAAGGCGGGCCACATGCCGAGCCAGGCACGCGACCTCGTCGTCCTCGAGGAAGGAGAGCGGCGCATCGCCACGCGCCCCCGCGGGCAGCCCCAAGACCTCCGTGAGGTGGCCTGGGGCCACTGGCCCACCGAAGGCATCGGTGAGCACGTCGGCCATCCGTGCCCGGAGGCATCGGGCCCCATGCCCCTCGGCATCCCCCAGCCACACGAACCACCCGGCGAGCCTGTCCCCGCGGTGTCGGCGGCCAGCGGTGTCGCAAACGAGGCCGTGTGTGACCCAGGAGCCGGTGAGCCCCCCGCGCTTCGCCGGCGCGTTGATCCATGGACCGCCGGGGATGTCCTGCGGGCGAAGTAGTCGAGGGGCCGGGTCGCCACGCAGGGCGACGGCGGCCGTCCGATGAGAGCCCTGCATCAGGCCTCCAGGTGGTCGGGGTGGGTGTAGATGGTGGTGCGGCGCTTGCCTTGCTGGCGGCGGCGCTTGGTGGCCCTGTCGACTGCAACGAGCTCCCCGAGCCGGGTCGCCATGACGTTGCCCATGAAGACGTAGGGGAGGGGGAGGTCGGGGCGGCCCTTCGTCGCGACGTGGGCCCGGATGAGGTCCCGAGAGGCGGCCCCATCCGGACCCGCGGCCCGGAGCGCCTCCTCGACCTGGGCGAGCTGCGCGCGGTGCAGCAAGTCGCTCCAATCCCCCTGAGCGGTGGAGATGCCCTTGCGGAGGATGAGCGCTGCCCCGTCCTCTTCGTCGGGACGCTTAGGCCTGCTGAAGAGGCCTACGAGCGGTCGCCAGATCTCCACGCGGGTCCATCCCGACTCGCCGGAGAGCATCTCCTTGTAGGCCTTCTTCGTGTCCGGCTTCGCGCCTGGCACGTAGCGCCGGACCTCGACGGTCTTGTGGCCGAAGACGGTTGCTCGGTTGCTCATCGCCACCCACCCTGGTGCGCCGCTTTGCGCTCCGTCTTGGCGTGGTGCTCGAGGATGCCGCAGGCATGGTGCACGGCGCCTGCGCGCTTCGGGTAGCGCACAAGGTGCTCCTCGCGATGGACCTGCCACCCACGAACCGCGAAGCGGACGCCCCAGCGGCCCTCGGCCTCCTGGTGCTCGCCCAGGTCCACGACCTCGGCATGGAGGGACCAGGACCCCTCGGCCTTGGTCCGCTCCCGGAGCCCCTCGCGGACGCCCCGGAGGACCCCGTCTGCCGATGCGTGGCAGTCCTGGCACGCCTTGTCGTGGAGCTGGGCGATAGCCCAGTCACCCCCCACGCCCACAGGCTCACCGGAGGTGGTCCGTGTGCCTCCGTCGCCGTCGTCCTCGGGGGAGGAGACGGGTTGGCCGCACACGGTATAGTCGATGGCCCCAGTGGGCAGCACAAGGCCGAGATGCATCCTCATTGCAGGCTCCGGTAGATGGCCGCACGCTGTCGCCGGCGTGCGTCGGGGGAGGTGGTCCACGCCCACACGAGGGCGAGGGAGAGGCCGATCAGGAGGGCGGCCACGGTGTGCGGGTCGAGGTCAGGCATCCGGCACCTCCCGCCAGTCGAAGTCGCAGGGCCCGTCCGCGTCCTCCGCCGTGGCGTAGACCTCGATGGCGGCAGGCAGGCGCGGCAGGTCGTGATCGACAAGCACATGGTCGTGGTCGGCCATCTCCCGTCCGCACCCGTACGGACAGCTCTCGTTGTCGCAGCGGTCGTGCCACACGCATCCGGAAAGCACCGTCAGCTCGTAGCGCCCCGGCTCCTCGAATCCGGTTTCGACATTGTCGATGAGGGGCTCGGCCGCCGCCGCTATTGCCTCATCACGGGTGGCGCCGGTGTGGCACCCGTCCTCCTCTAGGGCATCGACGCGAGCGGCCCACGAATCGGCCGCCCTGTGCGGGTCGAGCGGCATCAGCTGCCCACCCCCGCCGGCGCGAAGAAGCCGCGGACGACATCCTTCGCCAGCGGTGGGAGGGGGCTCTCGTCGCCGATGGTCAAGGCAAGGGACTCTTCGAGCGCCGCGACCCTCTCGGCCAGGGCGTCCCGCTCGGCTTCGGCAGCCTCGGTGCGGGCCAACAGCGTCGGGGCGGAAGCAATGAGCTCCGCCGTCGCCCTGAACCACTCGCCGTACTGGGTGTCCTTCGGCATGGCCGGAAGGCTGCAGATGTGCTGGTAGCCCTGGCCGTCCCAGTTCGCGGGGTCCTGCCGGACGTTCCAGTGGCCGAAGTGTGGCCCCACGAGTTTCCAGGGGCCCGAGAAGTGGCCGCCTTCGGCGATGGAGGCCTTCATGCCACCACCGCCAGTGGGTACGCAGGCGTCTCCCCCAGGTCGATGCAGAGCTGGCGCCACAGGCGGGCCTCTTCCCCGCGCCCAGAGAACTCGCGGGCGGCACCTCGAGCCCACGCGAAGAGCCGGCGGAGCTCCGCCCCGCTCCGCTCGTCGTCCTCGATGATGCGACGGAGGCGCTCCACCATCGTCACGGCGTGAGGGTCCCCACCAACCTCCACGATGCCGCAGAGCCGAGCCAGGAGGTCTTCGGGGGCGATGGGGGCTGCTGCTGCCGACTGCCGGATGGGTCGGACACCGATGTGCAGCTCCATGCCCAGGGCGGCCGCCCACGCATCCAGCCAGCAGAGCGCTGTTGGGGCCTGTCCTGCCTCCAGGGTGAGCACCGCGTGGGTCGGCACGCGGGCGACGCGGGCCACCTCCTGGTGGGAGAGGCCGAGGGACTCGCGCCGCTCCCGGAGGGTCTTGGCGGCCGCCGCCATCACGTCGCGGCTCAAGCTGCACCGCCAGCGGGAGGGGTCCCGGCTACGGCGCTCATGGCCACCCAAGCCATCCCGCCAAGCGCGGTGAGGATGGAGACCATCGGTTCAACTTGAGCAGCGGCTTCCAGTAGGGCGGACATCTTGGCTCCTCCACATCTGGAGGTTGTCGCCAGATGGTAGACGAACCATATGGCAGCCAGTCCATGCTGTCTACAAGTCGTAGACAAAAACCTCTAGGTGCCGCGTTCTGACAGCCTCCTGATCATGTCCTCGACCATGGCCAGGTCGGCGTCTGATAGCACTTCTAGAGCGCGTGCGCTCGGGATCACACGGGGCGACAACTGCAGCGCCACTCGGCCATCATTCGGGTCGAGGAGCTGAATGTCGAGGCGCATGCCCATGGCCCGGGCCCATGCCGCAAACTGGTCAATTCGCGGCTGTGAGGCGTCGTTCTCCCACTTCGACAGCGCCTGGTACGACAGCCCAGTCCGGTCCCGAAGCTCCCGTCCGACCAGAACGGCAGCCTGCCGGATGTTCAGGCCGAGCTCTTCCCGACGAGCACGGAGGGCGGCCCTCAATAGCCGCGCCTGAATGCCCCCGACTTTCCCCATGTCATCTACCTCCAAGGCTAGCGTAGGCCAAAACTTGTCCCCATTTTGTAGACAGGCGCTTCGGGTCAGCGTAGGGTGGTCCTTGTCTACTGAACGGAGTCAAGATGCCCCGCCCCCCCAGTGCCTTCGGTCAAGTAGTTCTTGCCCGCCTTGAGATGTGCAAGATGAGCCGCGCCGATGTCCTGGACTTGATGGCGAATCAGGGCCACAAGGTGAGTCGGAAGACGTTGTCCGCCTGGATTGTTGGGCGTCGGCGGCCCAGGTACGAAGACCTTGTCGCGCTGGCCGACGCCCTCGCCATCCCGACCGAGGAGCGGGGCCGCTTGCTCGAACTGGTGGCGGCGTGAGGCCTGTCGGCCGCCAGGCTCTACAGTCGTGCCTGCGTCGCGGCCGCCCGAAGACTGTCTCGCACACTGACAAGGTCATCGCGGTCAACTGTGACGTCGGTGGAACGGAGGGCGTCCACGACGGTGAGCTCTCCCTCCAGGCGGGGGAGCTCGTCGGCCGACCCGGTGTCGTCATCGGCAACGCTGACGCGCACGGACACGGACCCGTCTGTGGTCCGGACGGTACACGTGGAGCTACCGAAGTCTGCCGGGAAGCTGTAAGCGAGGCAGGAGTCGAGATTGGCCGTGAACGAGTCAACCTCGTTCACGCTGATGCGCGCGGCGTCCGTCGGATTGAACCTGTTGTACTCCTCGCCGCTAGCGATGATGACAACCTCTCGAGTGAGCACGCCGCCCTCAATCGTCTTCGCCTTCAAGGCGTAGAGAGACACGTTCCCTCCGCTCACGTCAGGCTCGATTTCGGCACCCGTAACAGTCACGAGGAGATCTCCGAGAGAGGTCGCATACGCCACGCCGAGCGGGGCCATCAGGGCAGCAGGGACCGCGACACCGAGAACGGCGCGGACCATGAAATCGCGAACAGGCATGGAGTCTCCAAGGCTTCTCTGCGCATCGGTACGCAGACGGGACCCTACATCATGCATGGGGTCCCCGAAGACGGGACGCACTGCACCCCTTCCGCTGAGGTGCCCCGATGCGGCCGCTAGCCTTCTTTGCGCTTTCGCCAGCCGTAGCCGGTGCCTGTGCCGCCGATGAAGCTGATGATGACCAGCAGGGAGTTCTCCACGATCTGGTACCGCTCCGTGATGATGGCAAAGGCCATCACGCCAACGAAGATGAACAGCAGGGCCCCAAGGAAGAGCATCGCCATGCCCTGGTTGGCTCTGGCGACCTTCTCGGCCATCTCCATCCGTCTCATCACCTGGATGTGGTCGTTGCTGAGCCGCGTCTCCTCCATGGCTTGCTGGCGCTCGATGATGCGCACGTTGCCAAGCACGGCCTGGGCCTGGGCCTGAACGAGCTCGGTGATGGCGACCTTGTCGGCCTTCGCAAAACCTTCAGGCCCGATGCCGACAGAAACCCCATGAAGGGTCGACAGCTCGGTGCTCTCGTTGTCTTCGCTCATCTAGAAGCCTTGGGCGATGATGTGTTTGATGAGGAACTGCTCACCGCCTCCACGTTGGACGACGACGGTGGGCTTGGACCGGTTTGTGTAGACGAAGACCGACCCTTCTGGCAGGTCGCGCTGGTAGCGGGCAACCCTGTCCCAGAATCCACGGATTTCGGATGGGGTCGCCGACAAGCTGAGGACCAGAGTGACCTCCTCACCAGCTCGAACGAGGGTGTCGATGGCGTCTTCAGGCATGGCGACAGGGTAGCCGACGGGCCACCTGGTGACGAGCCATGGACATTGCTGCTGATCGGCTGGCTGATCGGCGCTCCGTTCGGGTGGGGCATTGCGGGACGCCATCGGGGGCAGCGATGACCGTCTCCGGCGCCGCCATCCGTGGCTCTGCCAGCGGCCGCGACCCGTTGGAGCGCTGGTACACGCCCGACGACGTCGCGGCCGACCACGTGGCTTGGGCCCGGCATCACGCGGTGCTCCTCGGCGCCATCATCCACCACATGCACGACCCGTGCGGTGGGGGAGGGGCCTACCTGCGGGCGATGCGCGCCTACGGGTCCGCGTCGGCCTCCGACATCGCCCCTGGAGCTCCGGGCATCGACAAAGTCGGGCAACTCACGTTCTTCGGGGGCGCCTGATGCTCCCTCCCATCCACAGCATCCAAGCCTGGGCCTTCCTCGTCGAAGAGCGGGTCGCCATCATGACCGTGGACGGCGGAGTGCCCGAGGCGGAAGCCCTTGCCTCCGCCCGAGCCTGGTACGGCACCCAGTTCCGCCGCACGAGGCGCGAGCACCAGCGCTCCTGCATCGGCAGGGGCTGTCTGCACCCAAGCGTCACCGATGGGCTCCTGGAGCGCCTTGACGCGTCGGCGAAGGGGCGGCCTGGAACAACAGGCGTGACGCGGGCGCAGCCGCCCCAGGGCCGGCAGGGGTCGCCATCCCTCGAGGAGTGCCACCAGGCCCTCGTGGCCGCGGGGGTCAGATGATGCGCCTCGCCCAGGACAACCACTACGTCGACGGCACGGCCGAAGCGGGCACCCGCATCGAGCGCGCAGCTGTGGGCCAGCTCGACGCCCACGGACGACAGCTGTGGGAGCAGAGGTCCGCCTACCAGCGCAAGGCCCTCGACAAGGGCTGGACACCCCGGCCGCCCGCCTACCTCTACCGGGTGCTCGGCCGCATCCGCTTCGTGACCCTCGACGAACTCGCGGCCGAAAACGAGACGGAAGCCGAGTGGCTTGCCTGGCAGCGCGGGGAGGCCCTCCATGCTGCAGCCTGAACGAACGAACGTCACGAATGACGCGGAAAGGTGTCGGATAAGCCCTGCCGCTGACATGCGGCCGTTCCGCCGAGCTCGGTCCGATGGTCCGCCGCGGGCCTGGTGCCCCTACTGCATCGGGAGCTTCAGGCCGCCCCGTCGCGACGCCGTGTGGTGCTCCGGCACCTGCCGTCGTGCGGCCTCCGCCGCCCGCGCCCACCCCTGCGCCATCGAGGTGCCCCGGGTGTGGGCGCGTCGGGCCCGGGAGCCCGAAGCGGACGACCGGAAGGCGGCCACCACCTACTCCAGCCTCACCGCCCCCGAGGCCTTTGCCGCCGACCTCCGCGTCCGGTGCCTGCAGCTCGGGGAGGTCGAGACCCGCGAGCAGCTCGAGGCGGCCGTCCAGCTCCTGGGCAGCGTCGCCGCCGTCGCCCTCTACATCGACGTCGACCCGGCCTCCCTCGCCCACTGGGGCGCGGATGAGGCCGGAGCGCTCGGGGCCGTGTCGTGGTCCTGGCGCGACACCCCACCCACGCCCGTACCCCTGGAGACTCCATGAAGAGCCACCCCAGCGAGGAGTGCCGCGACTGCGGTGCCCCCCGAGTCCGCCGTGCAGGCACCAGCTCCATCCAGCACGTCCGCGGCTGCTGCCCCGACGCCGCATGGGAGGCCCGTGGACGCGTTGGGGGCGTGTGGGGGGACTGGACCCCCATCCCGTCTCGGGATGCCCACATCTACCGGTGCCGCTCCAACACCCAGGTCCGCCTTGTGGAGGTGTCGCCTTGAAGAACTGGGCCATCAACATCGACGGGGCGCCCGCGTGGCTGCTCCCGGTCGTGGTCATCGGCGGCCTGGTGCTCGAGGTGGCCATCCACCGCCGAGAGACGGCAACCGCCGTGCCGACCATGGAGCTCCTGGAGTGCATCCAGGCGTGCGACGGCCACGTCCTCGCCGTGTCCCCGACAGCCTGCGAGTGCGAGGCCAACTCCCGCTTCCCTGGGGAGGCCCATGCGCCCGTCGTCGACCCCGAGGACTGCGCTGACGTGTGCGGGCCCGGGCGCACCCAGTCCTACTCGCCCACCGCGGGCTGCGTGTGCGGAGGGGCGCCGTGATCGCATCCATCACCTTCGCGGTCCACGAGGCCGCCCCAGATGTGGCCTGGTTCCTCCTGGGCTGTGCCACCGCCGCCGGCCTGCTCGTGCTCCTGCACGCCTATGGCGGTGAGTCTTGAGGCGCGCCGAGTGGCGGGAGGCCATCTACAACTCCGACCTGCACCCCATCCAGCGGGCCATCCTCCAGTACATCGGCGAGTGCGCGGCAGACCGCGCCACGGGCTCCCTCCGTGTGGCCTGGCCAGGGAAGGACACCATCGCCAGGTGCACCGGCTTCAACGAGCGCACGGTCCGCCGGCGCATCCAAGAGCTGGTCGAGGAGGGGTGGCTGCTGGCGGATGTGAAGTCGGGCCTCGCGACCCGGTACACCTGCGTCGTCCCTGATGGGGCACACGCTCCCGCGGCCGAGACGGGGGGACTGGGGGTCCACCCCGGTCAGGGAGTCCACCCCGGTCAGGGAGTCCACCCCGGTCAGGGAGTCCAGGGGGACGGAGGGTCCACCCCGGTCAGGGAGTCCAGGGGGACGGAGAGTCCGGGGGGACTGGGAGTCCACCCCGGTCAGGGAGTCCACACCGGTCAGGGAGTCCAGGGGGTCCCCGAGTCCGGGGGGACTGCGAGTCCAGCACCCCGGACTGTGAGTCCACCCACCCCGGACTGTGAGTCCAAGGACCCCGGACTCCCAGACCCCCAAAGAGGGAAAGAAGAGGACAAGGAAGAGGACAGAGAAGAGGATCCGTCGGCAGACGCCGACACGCCACCACCTGCGGTGGCGCCGGAGCGTGAACCGAAGAACGCAGCCCTGCTGGCCAGCTGGCGCGAGGCTGTCGACCTGTGGAACGCCCTGGCGAAGAAGCACAAGCGGGGCGCCAGCACCGGCCTCAAGCCATCCAAGGGCATCGGCCAGAAGCTGAAGGCCCGCATCCGGGAGCATGGAGCCGCCGCCGTGCTGCTCACGATTCGGTGGCACTGGGTCGGCAGGCACAAGCGGGCCGACCACCTCCGAAAGCACTGCGGGCTGTCGACCGTGGTCGGCGCCGAGAAGTTCCCCGAGTACTTGTCGTTCGCCAGGGGGGAGCGGGAGTGGTCCGAGGCGGAATCGAGGCGGGTGCTCGATGCCCCGCCCCCAGAGGCCCCACAGCCGGAAGAGGAGGAGGACGACGACGAGTCGCGGGCCCTCTACGAGCGGCTGCACCGTCTCCGGCAGGACGCCCGCCTGCCTCCGCCCATGCAGAACCGCGTGTACGACCTGCTCAACGACGTGACCGACGGATGGACGGACGAGCACCGAGAGGCGCTGGGTGCCATCGAGCACGACGTGGAGCACGAGATGGCCGAACGCGCGGAGCGGCGGAAGGCTGAGGCCGCCGAGGAGCGGGCAGCCGCCGACGCCCGGCTCGACCGACAGAAGGCCCTCGTCGACCGGGCATTCAGCATGGAGAAACCAGTGGCGCCCCCTGGGCTGGCGCTCCTGGAGCGGCGACGGTTCATGGCTCCGTGGACGAAGCTCAGGACGACCGTTGCGCAGGCCAAGAAGTCCATCGAGCGCCGCCAGCCGATCGATGAGAGGGCCCTCGGTGAGGCTGTGGCGGGCGTGGTCGCCATGGTCGAGGCGGCAGCATGACCCGCGTCGTCATCGGCATCGACCCATCGAAGACCGCCACCGGCCACGCTGTGCTCGAGGGCGACGGAGTCACCCGCCCCATCGTCCACGTCCTGGGCCACTGGCCGTTCACGGTCGACAAGAAGGCGAAGGACCCGTGGGCGAAGGCTGGCGCGTCCTGCAGGGCAGCGCGGGCCCTGGCGGACCTGTGGAGCGACGACGACGTCACCTGGGCTGTCGAGGAGATGCCCGACAAGATGGGCGCCGGGGACCATGCGACCCACAAGAGCGGCGGGGCCGTCGGCTGGGCCCAGGGCGTAGCGACCGCGGCCGCGCTCGAGGTCGGCCACCAGGTTGTGATGGTGCCCGTGAACGACTGGCGCGCCACGATGCGCGAGCTCCACGACCGATGGGGTGGGGGAAGCCTTGACCGGGCTTCGGCGCCCAAGCGGCCCAGTCGGGCCCCGGGGGTGAGCCACATGTCGCACGACCCCGCGCCCGGCTGGATCGTCATCAACTACAAGTGCGGCCACGCCGTCCGGGTGGGGAGGGTGGCCGTGAAGCACCACCCGCGGTGCCACAAGTGCTCACCCAGGCCCGCCACCGCAAAGGACGCGAAGAAGGACGCCACCAAGGCCAGGTCCTGCGCCTTCGTCGCCCGGTGGTGGCCCAAGGCCTACGCCACCCTCGTCGCCAAGGCGCGGAAGACGGCCCAGGCCACAACCCCTGATCACCGCCTGAAGGGCGTGGCGGACGCCTGCGAGGCTGTCTGCATCGCCTGCCACCACCTGGCCCAGGGGCCAGCATGAGGCGAGGCGCCCACATCCTCATCACCCGTCGGAATGGAGCGGCGGCCCACGAGGGTCGCCTGATCACGACGGGGCACCCTGCGGAGAACCTCCCCGCCGAGACCCGCCAGGTGCTGGTGTGGTGGTGGCGCGGCCCCAACGCCGGCGTGAGCGGCTGGGTGGCCTGGCTCGATGTGGCGCGGTGGGTCCAGTGAGCGCGGTCGTCCATCTCGAGATGGAGGCCGTGGCTCGCGTCCTGCGGAAGGCGCGATGCGCCAAGGGGTGGAGTCAGCAAGAGCTGGCGGACATGGTCGGCATCGGGGTGTCGACCGTCCACCGGTACGAGGCGGGCAACCCCCGCAGCACAGAGGTGGTCCTGAAGCTGTGTGTCGCCCTTCGCATTGAGCTGGGGCGGGCGCTGCTCGAGGACAAACAAGAGCCTGGGAGGGCACGATGGTGAAGGGACAGACGAAGGCACTCGTGATGCTGTTGAACGATGAGGACGCCAAGGCGTTCGCGTTGCGGGATGAGGTGCGAGCCCTCGACCTGGTGGTCCTGTCGACTGGGCTGCACATCTTCATGGACTGGCCTCCGGCCACGCCAGACGGACTCGTGGAAGCCGTTGCTATGGCGTTGATGCAGGCCTTCCGCACCGGTGTTGTGGGTCGTGTCACCATTGAGGTCGAGGAGGTGGCCCGCGGCTGCGTCAAGTGCCTGGTGGCCTCGGTGAGCGGCGGCAAGCTGAGGGCGGGCGGGCTCCGGCCCTCTGCTGCCCCCACGGCCTCGGACCCTACCGTCTCGGACGCGCGCGACCAGGCCCTCGCGGGGCTGCTGAGGGCGATCAACAACCCCAATGCATCCGGGGACCGGATCAAGGCGTTGGCCGCGGTGGCAGGAGTCCAGACATGAGCGGCGACGACGCGATGAAGAAGGCCGCGGATGAGGCCCCGACGCTGGCCGACCTCTTCGCGAGGATGGGGGCCGACGGGCAGGCCGAGAAGGTGATGGAGTTCCTCCAGAGTCTCGCCGACGAGCGCCACAAGGAGGACGAGCGCCACTCCTACGGGGTCGATGTGCTCCGGCGCCTCAAGACCAAACTCAAGAGCGCGAGGGTCGAGCTCCAACACGGCTGGACGGCCCGGCTGGTGCTGGAGCCGCCTGCGCCGCCGGTGCGGACTCCGGAGACGATGACGAGGGCGGAGGGGCTGGCCCTGGCCGTCGAGGTTGCTCGTGGTGGCGGCCCGGTGCTCATCGTGGCGGCGAGTCATGACGAGTCTAGGGCGGAGCACCGGAAGGCCGTGGCGGAGCTGCTGACGGAGCCAGAGAACGCCAACTGGCACGGACTCACCGGCCGTGGCGGGGCGGCATGGTTTGGCCGGCGCGGGTCCGTTCGCTTCATGGCTGCCAACCAGCCCGCCATGTGCTTCCGGGGGCTGGACGTCGCCCTGGTGCTCGTGGAGAGCTCGGCCGCTCCCTACATCCTGCCCGAGCTGCGACGCGCCGTGTCGGCGAAGGATGGGCGCGTGGTGCTCATGGAGGCGTCGTGATGGACCCCAACCTGGCGCTGATGTCTGTCGCTGTGGTCGCCGCCCTGGTGACGGGCTTCGTGGCCGGCTTCGTGCTCGGCGGCCTGCATGCCAGGCTCATCCCGATGCCCCGGCCTTGGCCTCCGCCACCTGTCCTCCGCCGGGACGGCGGCTTCGCATCCTCGACCAGCCGTCCCCCCGGCCCCCGACCGAAGGCGCCCCCGCCCCCACTCCCTCCGCCTACCGGGAGCCCACGTCCGTCCTGCCCAGCAGGCTGGACGCTGCCGGAGTGGAGGAGAGAGCGGGAGGCGTGTCGGGACGGCCACAGCTATGCGCCATGGTCTAGCGGGGATGACGCGAACCCCTGCGCCAGGTGCGGGCACGTCCCAGGCCGAGAGCCGTGTGGGCACAAGCACGGGCGCTACGGCTGCACCGCCGATCGCTGTGGCTACGGCCGGGAGATTCGCCCGCGACCGCCTCACCTGTGGGACGAGATGATGGCTGACCCCCAAGTCCGCGAGGCGTACGACGCCATCGTTGAGGAGGAGGGCTGATGGTGATGCCGTGCACCGAGGCCCAGGAGCGCGAAGAGCAGCGCCAGTGGTGGACGCCTCCCGTCTGGGTCGACGACCTCGAGGGGTGGCGCGCTGCCTGCCTTGAGGTGGCTGAGATCACAGATGACGACGGGGCTCGCGCGTGGGTTGAGGCTCGCCAGCCTGTCGAGTCGACCCCCGCAAGCGACGCCGGCCCCGGCTGGGGGACTGGCACGGTGGGTGGCTGCGACAGCATCGCCTACCTCAACTTGATGTCGGGACTTCGGGGAATGCTCGCTGGAGACACGCAGGTTGCCCAGGGTGCTTACCTCACGGGCGGACAGCATCGCGTGCCGGCCCGGGTGGACCCACCCCTGCCGCCGGGCCTTCCCGCCCCTCGCCCCTGGCCCAAGGCGCCTGACGCGTCCAGCTACGACGAGGCGGCTCGCCTGGCCAGGGCTCGGGTGTGGGTGAGCCTCGGCGCCGACAAGGAGGCCGCCGAAGCGCACGAGTGTCGCTCCGGCCGGGCTCCTGACGACCTGGCTCGGGCTGTGGCTGCTGCGCCTCGCCCACCACGAACCCCGACGGGGGCGCGACGGCCGCCAGGCAGCCATGTGGGCGGCGGCAACAGCGCCTTCCTGGAGCTGATGCGCCGAACCGATGAGCTGCTCGCGGACGCCCTCGTCGACGAGGAGGGGTGATGGTGGTCTCCAAGCACGCCAGGAAGCGGATGAAGGAGCGCTGCAAGCTTCCGGCGCGGGCTCACCAGCGTGCAGCAGCGCGCGCCTGGCTGCAGGGGGTCTCGCTCGCGGATGCTGACGAGGATCAGGCTGCCCTGATGCACTTGGTGGTGGACGCTGGCTCGGGGCGGACCGCCCGACTGCACAACGGGTTCCTGTGGGTGTTCGCTGGGCCGGACTGGGAGTCCATGGAGCTGGTCACTGTGCTGCCGTTGTGGGGGCGGCCATGAGTGCGCGACTCGATGTCATTTCAGTTAGCACCTACCTTATGCGAAGGTGGTTTTCGTCGAGATTTCTCGCTGTCCGCAACTCGGACAAGGTCTGTCCGACCGGTGTCCAGGGAGGCGCCGAGCGATGACCACCGAGGCCCAGGAGGTGGTGCTGTACATGCTCCGCACGGGCTGCACCCCAAGCGAAGCGACGCTCCACTTCTTCCCCGGCATCGGCCCCGACGAGCGGAAGAAGCTCGCGGACAAGTACAGGAAGTGGGTTCAGCGCTACGGCCCCAAGCTCCGAGGGCATCAGCCCGCGCCGCCGGCACCATCCTCATCGCCGCCGTCCGTCGTTGCTCACCAGGAGCCAGCCGTCCGCCATGATGTGGCCGCCATGGATGCGGCCGAGTGCATGGCCTGGGTGGTCGCCCAGATGGCGGGACTCGTGGACGCCTCCAGGAAGCGCGGGGACGCCAAGAGCGCGGCCGCCGCGGCCAACGTGATGCTCAACGCCAGGAAGGAGCTCGACAAGGCCCGGGAGCGGGAGAGCAAGGTGAAGGCCCTGGACCGCACACCGGAGGGGCTGGCGAAGGCCCTCAACGAGCTCGGCACCACTCGCAAGCAGATGCTGCAGCACGCGGCGGCCTGGAGAGAGCGGGAGCGGAAGCTGTGACCGTCGTGGCCCAGCTCCTAGACGGAGTCGACCTCGAGCACCTGCCCTTCACGCCTGAGGAGCTGGAGGGCCTGACGGTCGACGAGCTGGAACAGCTGCTCATCGATGTCGAAATGGCCGAGCTGGAGACGCTCGACACCTTGGCCAGGACGATGCCGATGGCTGTGGTGCCGCTCTGGATTCGGAGCGCGGAGCACATCGCCAGCCTTCCCGAGTGGGCGCAGGACGAGGTTGACCCCGACCGTCCGTCCCCCAGTCAGCGGGACCTCTTCATCGGCATGCTGACGCACATGATCAGCATCGCCGGGGGCGGGAACCGCGGGGGGAAGACCTTCTGCATGTTCTTGGTGCTCATCTGCCTGATGCTCGGCCGCGACCATCCGATGGTGGCCTGCTTCCTCGAGCTGAACCGCATCCCCCCCGAACTCGTCCCGCTCGGCCCGGGCCACGTCTTCCTCGTCGCTCGCTCTGCCGCCCAGAGCCGCAAGCACCACCGACCCGCCATCGACAGCTTGCTCCCCCCGGAGCGGAAGTGGATTCACAAGAACAGCCTGTCCGAGGCCTTCGTGGAGGTGGGGTGCCCCGGCTACGACAAGCCGGGCCGGATGGAGTTCATGTCCATCGACCAGGACGAGGACAAGTACCGAGGGATCGAGGGGCGCGGCGTCGGCATCGACGAGGAGCCCACGGGGGAGGAGGGGAAGAAGAAGTTCACGGAGAGCTGCCGTGCGGTGTCCGGGATGGGCGGCCACGTCATCATCGCCGCCACCGCCCAGGACGGTGAGACGTGGATGGTCGAGATGGCCAAAGACCCAGACCAATGCTTCTCGGGGAACGTCGATGCGCTGCTGAACTACCTGGTGCAGAGCACCGACGGGCTGCTGAAGAACCTGAAGCGGATGACGCCGCACGAGCGCCTCACCCGCCGCTTCGGCATCGCCACAAGCAAGGCGGGCGGCATCTACCCCGAGTTCGCCATCGGCGACCGCGACCGGTGGGGCCGCTACCACGTGTGCGAACCATTCGAGGACGGCATTCCGGCCGACTGGCCCCGGTTCATCGCGGCCGACTTCGGCCTTAAAAACCCGACAGCTGTGGTGTGGGGAGCGGTAGGAGACGACGGCACCGTCTACATCTACCGGGAGTGGGTGGAGAGCGGCCTCACCTGGGCCCAGCATGCGGACAAGCTCCACGAGCTCATGGACCACCGCAAGGACGAAAAGGGCGTCTGGCGGACCCGTGGCAAGGAGGAGGACGGCACCGAGTGGTGCGGCGAGGTGATCCAGGCTGGGTGGGGCGACCCTGGCGAGCCCGATGGCATCAGGCAGTGGTCCCGCTCTGGCATCCCCGTCCGTAGGGCTCACAACTCCGTAGACCCCGGCATCGACTGCGTGCGGGACTTCATGCGCGTGCAGCCCGATGAGCGCAGCCGATTCAAGGTCTGGAGCACCTGCCCGAAGACCGTCAAGTGCCTGCAGGACTACCGATGGAACGAGAAGATGCGTGCACCGACGCCGCTGAAGAAAGACGACCACGAGGCGGATGCCGTCCGGTACCTCTGCATGGGCATCGCTCGGTGGTACGGCCTGCGTCGGTAGTTGGACGACCGGTCAGGAATGACCGGATGGTGCTGGTAGCCATACTGCATGGCTCGTCGCTTCTGGTTCCGCACCCTCGTCCGCAGCATGCAGCGCTTCGCGCAACGCGTGTTCGCGCCGCTGGCGTTGCTGGCTGGTGGGTCCGCCTACTCCCTGACGGACTCGCCTGTCCGGCCGCCCTACGACCCCAACAACGGCATGTCGGCCTACGAGCTGTTCCCGTCGGTCGCCACAGCGGTGCAGGCGGTGGCGAGCGACATCGCTGGGGTTCCCCTCCAGGCCCGTACCATCACCCAGGTCGCTGGGTCCAAAGCGCGCACCCAGGTCGAAGACCCCGCCGTCGAGAGGCTCCGAAAGCCGAACCCGACCATGGGCGGCTACCTCTTCCGCAAGCAGCTCGTCACCGATCAGCTGCTCGCCGGCAACGCGTACGTCTGGGACCCGGGCGACGCCCTGTGGCGCATCCACCCCGACGAGATCGAGCCTGTGCCGGGCATTGTCGGCGTCAGCCACTACCTCGTCCGCGACAAGAACAGCCCGACGGGCACGCGGGAGGTCCCGGCCAACGAGATCATCCACATCCGGGACGTCTCCGTGCGGGCAGGCGATGAGGCCATCTTCGGCCACAGCCTGATTCGGACCCTCCACGAAGACCTGCTCACTGACTACCGCACCCGGGAGCTCGCTCGGAACCAGGCCACGAAGGGACGACCGGACGTCATCATCTCCGTGAAGGCTGGCGGTCTTGGCCCCGAGGTCGCCGAGGAGATTGCCGCCTCCTACGAAGAGGGCCGGAAGAAGAAGCGCAGCGCCCACGTGGTCGGCGAAGACATGCAGGTCACCCCGGTCAACTACACGGCCCGGGACCTCGAGTTCATCAAGCGTGCGGCTATGACCCAAGAGGCCGTGCTGATGATCTACGAGGTGCCTCCCTCTCGGGCCGGCCTCGTCTCGGCCAACTACGGCGCCAGCCGCCAGCAGGCCCGTACGTACACGGAGAGCCTCATTCGTCGGTCCAAGCTGTGGAACGACGCCTGGTCCCGCCTGTGTCGTCCAGGCGTCGAGATCATCCATGACTTCAGTGAGAGCGAGGCCCTCCAGGTCGCCCGCACCGACCGCCTGAAGCGGGTCATCCTGATGACCACCATCGGGGCGACGCCGGCCGCTGCTGCTGCCTACGAAGGACTGCACGACGCCCCGTTGCCCGACGCCCGTGTCGACGCCTCTGCGCCCACCACCGACAGTCGCCGGCCCGACGAGCCCCAGGATGGTCGGCGCGGCGTGGAGATCGAGACGGAGGTGGGGGACGTCCCCGACCAGGCCGTGCTCTGCGCTGCCCTCACGCGGTCCCTGACGGCCTCCGCCGCCTGGTGGGAGCTGATGGCCGACGCTGTAGAGCCCGGCGTCTCCCTCCGCGTCCTGCGGCGCTGCGAGGCCGAGCGGGTGTTCCGGGACCTCGACGAGGCAGGCGTCCCCCCCGTGGTGGCCCGTGTGGTCGCCGAGGCCCATGCAGAGACCGCCGCGTCGGTGGTCGAGCTGCTCGTGGAGGCCGGGGAGACGGTCAGCGAGCTCACCGAGCGCGAGCACTGGCACCCAGCCCGCGCCCGACGCATGGCCGCCGACCTGGTTCGCGGCCTCAAGGAGGCCGCGTGACAATCAAGCCGCTCTCTGCCTACGACCTCGCAGTGCCCGTCGATGGGCGCAAGGGGCTCCTGTCCACCATCCTTCGCGCGGGGCCCTCCGACAAGGATGCGGGCACCACGTTCTTCGTGGCCAGCACCCCCGACGAAGACCGGGCGCTCGACGTCGTTCGGCAAGACTGGCGCCTACGGAACTATCGGGCGAACCCGGTCATCCTCGACAACCACAACAGCCGACGGGTGGTCGGTCGTGGCGAGAAGGCCACCGTCGCGAAGTCGGGCGACCACGCCGGCAACCTCACCATCTTGGTGCGGTGGGACATCGGCAGCGTGGACAAGGCCATCGCGGCCATCGGTGACCAGCACCTGAACGGCTTCAGGTCGTGTGGGTCGGTCGGCTTCCGCATCGGCAAGATGACCATGCGGAACAAGCTCCCCCAGGACCACGCGCACTTCAGCGAGGGCCGCGAGGTTGACAGCCAGTGGGGCAAATACAAGGTCGTTGGCCGCTACCTCGAGCGCAACGAGCTGCTGGAGTTCAGCTCCGCGACCATCCCGATGAACGTGGGTGCCGCCCAGCAGCGGAGCTTCCTCGAGGAGCTCGCCGGGCTGGACGTCGACGACGTCGAGGCCCGCGCCAAGGTCACAGCCCAGACGGTGCGCAACAGCATCGGCGACGACCTCGTTGCCATGGTCCGCGGGCTCGACCCCGAGCAGCGCGCGGCGCTGGCTGGCGACCTCGGCGAGCTGCTCTGGCCCGACGTGCTGTCCCGCATGGTTCGCGACGAGGACGCTCGCAAGGCCATCCAGACCGCCGTGGCGATGACCCGCCGGGGCCCCGAGCCCGAGCCCGAGCCCGAGCCGGAAGAGCGCTCCATCCCTGACTGGCTGGAGGGCTCCCCCCTCGCGTCGGTCTTCACTCCCCACTTCACGCGCCCCTCCGCGGGCTGACCAGACAGGAGGGCAGCATGCCCACGGAAGCAGAGCTCAAGGTAGAGCACGACAAGCTCGTCAAGAACCTGGACGCCATGAAGGCAGTCGGGACGGCGAACGCCGGCCAGATCGCCGAGATCTTGGAGCAGGTGAAGACCATCGGCCAGGCCCAGACCGCCCTCAACCGGGCCGGCATGGACTCGCAGGTGGGCGCCTCTCACGAGTGCGCCTTCTACATGGAGGTCGACGACGCCGAGAAAGTGTGGGGCGAGGACTGCTACGCCGAGTCCTCGAACGGCACCATCCGCCTGCGGGGACACGAGGTCACCCGCGACGACCAGACGTACTGGGTCCCTGGGCTGCTCGACGACGTCGACGCCCGTGGTGAGGGTCAGGCCGAGCTTCAGCGCGCCATGGCCGACCTGCAGATCACCCGCGATGTGATGCGGCAGCTGAAGCACAAGGGCCGCCCCGAACGCCCCGTCCACACCCCCGTCGCCGAGCAGCGGGTGAAGCGGGCTCTCTCGAAGATGCCGGCGCAGATCCGCAAGATCTTCGCGGACCTGGCCAGCTTCGGCGCCGACATGATGCCGTATACGGTCGATGCCGACTACGAGCGTGACCTGAAGGCACAGCACACGCTGTCCAACGTCATCACGCAGATGAGCCACCCCGGCGGCACTCTCGACATCCCGTTCGTTGAGGGCGACCTTCAGGTCTTCATCGACAAGATCCCGGCCGGTGACGACCCCGCCCAGGCCCGCAACAGCAGCCTCGGGACGTCCGACGACACCATCAAGTGCGTCGAGATGGCCTGCGCCTCCCAGGTCCACCGCGCGGCAACCGAGCAGAGCGTGGTCGCCATGATTCCGCTGCTCCGCCTCGAGATGGCGCGAGCGAACGGCTTCGGAAGCGACAACGCCTTCGTCAACGGCAACGTCAGCGGGGCAGCCATCGACACCATCGCGGGCTGGGACGTCCGGGGCCGCATGGCCGTGACGGCCGACGACGCCGAGAACCAGCTGTACGCATCGCAGGGCATGCGGGCGCACGCCTTCGCCGACGGCAAGACCACCGACCTCGCCTTGAAGCAGAGCTACGACGGCGCGATGGAGGTCGTCAACGACCTCGGCATCGAGTCCCTCATGGCCCTCGATGGCGCGAACCGCATCGTGATCCTCGTCTCGCCAGAGTTCTTCTTCACGCAGATGTACAAGTGGGCGGAGTTCCAGTCGTACAACGACGTTGGGGCTCTCGCCGCGCTGCTCACCGGCACCATCGGTGGCCCTGGGCCGGCCCTTGGGTTGCCCAACCAGGTCGGGTACCTGTTCGGCCGCTTCCCGGTGTGCCTCGCCTTCGCCCTGACTGCGGACCTGAACGCCGCGGGCGTGTACGACGGCGTCACCACGACCAAGACCGGCCTGATCGCCGCCGACCTCGGCCGCTACCAGCGGTGGGCCGAGGGTGGCGTGCGCGTCGAGTCGGAGGTGGACATCCGGCGGAACACGGTCACGCTCGTGAGTCGCCGGCGTTCCAAGATTCGCCGGTCCAACAGCAGCAAGCCGAGCGCCGCCTTTGGGTTCGGCCTCAGCTCGACGTTCGCCTGATGGGCCGCCTAACCGCAGCCCAGAAGGCGAAGGCCGCCGAGGAGGCGAAGGCCGCCGAGGAGGCGAAGGCCGCCGAGGAGGCGAAGGCCGCCGAGGAGGCGAAGGCCGCCGAGGAGCCCACCACGGGCCCCACGGTGGTCGTCCTCGCCCCTGGCTGGACCCACGACCCGTACCGCCACGCCGGCGGCGGCGTCATCCCGTCGGGCACCCCGACCGAGGTCTCCGACGAGATCGCCTCCCACCTCCTCTCCACCTTCCCGGACGTCTTCACCGTCCAGAAGTGAGCCCTCCCCGTGGCCATCACGCTCGACCAGTACAAACAGCACATGCCCGGCCTCGAAGGCGCTGGCGAGGACGTCAACTTGACGACGTTCCTCGCCCAGGCCGAGTCGCTGATCGCTGGTGGCTGCGGGTGGGCCCGGACGGATGCTGGGACGCTGACCCTTGCGGCGGCTGCCTACACGGTCCAGATCGACGGACCGAGCGCGCTGGACCCAGGGAAGCTCTACCTCCCAGTCGCCTGGGTGGCTTCGGTGTCCGAGGTCGTCGTGGACTCCGGCTGGGACTTCTCCAGCCCTGCCTACACGCTCGTCGAAGGCACGGACTACATCCTCGACCAGCGAGCCCACAGCTTGCGCCTCAAGCCAGGCGGGAAGCTCTCCGCATGGCCCGAGGGCGCGCAGACCCGCGTGACCTTCTCCGGAGGGTGGGCGGCCTACCCTGACGAGGTCGTCGCGGTCATCGCATGGCAGGCCCGCCACATGTGGCACAGCCGGCCCAACAACACCGTCGGTAGCTTCTCCGCCGACGGACAGTCGGTCACCAAGCGCGAAGCGGCTGCCGTTCCGAAGCAGGTGAAGTCCATGGCAGCCACCGCCGGCCTCGTCGTCTGGGGGCACCGTGCTGCCTGACCGCCTCGAAGCCTGGGCTCCAGCACTTGCGGCCGAGCTCGGCCGCGTCGAGGCCGACGTGGAGGCCGAGATGAAGGCTCAGGCGGCCTCCATGGTGCGGCGCGCGCGGCACGGCGTGCGCCGCCGCACTGGACGCCTCGCCCGCTCCATCAGCGGCCCCGTGAATGTCCGTGGGGGCCACATCGAAGCGAAGCTCTACAGCGACCACCCCGGCGCCCGCATCCAGGACGAGGGTGGGCGCATCCGTGCCGGGCGGCGGGACATGCCCGTCCCCATCGGCGACGTGAAGGTGCACCCCCGAAGTGTGTCCGGCCTCTTCCTCCTGCGGGCCAAGAGCGGCAAGCGCTTCCTGGCAACCAAGACCGCCGGCAACATCCGGCTGTGGTTCCGCCTCATGTCCGAGGTGAACGTGCCCGCCACCCGCTGGGCCCAGAAGGCCCACGAGCGCACCGCCCAGCAGGTGCCCGGCGCCCTGCTCCAGCGCATCCACAAGCGGGTGACCTGATGCGCGAGATGCTCACCCACGTCGACGAGCTCGTGGCCGCCGTCCGTGTCGACCACACGGGCAGCGGCGGGCCCGACCTGTCGGGCATCGACCAGGTGAAGAAGGGCATGTACGCGGCCCCGCCGATCCAGCGGGACTTCGTGTGCCTCGCCCCTCGGGGCTGGGTCGATCTGCCGGGGCAGGGGACGCTCACGGGCTGGGCCCGGGAGTACACCATCGACGTGAAGGGCTGGGCCCGCTCTACGAAGGACGCCCCACCTGAGCGCATGGCCGCCGCCGTCGAGCTGGCCGCCTCCGTGCAGGCCGCGGCCCAGGGGGTCTTCCTCGACGAGGCCACACCCTCCGATCTCTACCAGGTCTCGCACCACTTCCGCATCGCCGAGACCAACGTCCTCGACATCCACGAGCTGGGCGCGCAAGGCCCGTGGGGCTTCTTCACCATGACCCTGGCCTACGAGGTCCATGGCCGCGACGAGGTGCCCTGAATGGCTCACCTGACCACCGACCTCCTCAAGCGCATCATGATCTCCGTCGTGACCACCGGCACGCCGGCCGCGACCGAGACCTACGACGCCGTCATCCCCGAGGGCTTGGACGACTTCTGGAACGCCATCGACGCGGGCGGCGTCGAGGTCCGTGCCACCGCCGCCGACGGGGTCACCGAGGTGGTGTACGACTGGCGCGGCACTTTCGACAAGACGGCCCGCACCGGCACCTTCGTCCTCGAGGGCGTCACGACCGGCGGCGTCGCTGACCGGCTGCTGCTGTTCTGGCTCTACTACAAGGCCCATCCTGACGCGACCATCACGGACGGGAGCGGGACCGCCACCGCCAGCGATGGGGATGGCTACATCGAGCTGTCCGCCCCCTCGACCTACCTCGTGGGCGTGCGGCCCCCTGAGGAGCGCAGGACGGTCCCGCAGGCCGCGTTCTCCAAGGCGACGGCGGACTTCATGTACGTCTGGCTCGACGTGCAGAGCCTCTTCGAACGGGCGGCCCGGCTGTGGCAGGGCAAGCCCTTCATGGAGGAGCCAGGCCGGACCACGGTGCGCGTCCTCGACAGCGCCGGTACCCCAGTGGTCTCGGCCATGACGACGGCCCTCGGCCTGCGTTGGGGCACCTACCGCCGCCGGGGCGACGCCCACGACCGCGCCGTGCTGCGGGTGCCCATCTACGGCGGCACCGACGGCGCCGTCTACAGCATCGAATGCCAGTTTGAAACCGCCCACCCGGCAGCCGCCGGGGCGTGGCGGACCATCGCACCGCGCGTGGGTTTCCGCGTGCAAGACCTTCTGGAGGCCTGACCCATGGCAAACCCCATCCGCGGACATGGCGGCTACCTCGGCCTGGCCGAGCAGGTCGCGTACGACACCCCTGTCGCCCCCACCCACTTCGTCACGGCGAAGAGCCTGGCCATCGCCCGCAAGATCGAGCGCGAGGCTGTGGGCATCCTCGGCTACCCGGGCGAGGCCCCTGTGGCCCACGACAGCTACGACAAGGTCGAGACCGTCGAGGGCACCACTACACACCTCCTCGGCTACGACGACCCCACCATGCTGCTGCTGAAGCACTGCTTCGGCGCGGTGTCGACGTCGGGGGCGGGCCCCTTCGCTCACGAGTTCAGCCTCTCCGACGGCCTTCCGAGCGGCACCGAGGGGCTCACGGTCCACCAGGCCTATGGGTCGGGCTCGCTGGCTCAGCGGGCGGAGACCTTCACCGGCTGTGTCGTCACGGGTTTCTCCATCGAGGTCGCCTACGAGCAGATGGCCGAGCTTGAGATCCGGTGGATGGGCAAGACAGGAGGAGGCCCCACGCCCCCCCTTGCAGCCACCCTGGAGGATGCGCCGTCGCAGGTCGAGCACCAGCACCTGACGGTCGCCGGCGTCACCATCGGAGGGGTGAAGGTCGACAACCTGCAGCGGGTGAAGGCCAACATCGAGAAGGGCTTCGTCCGCGTCAACGCCCTGGGCGACATCACCACCCAGCAGCCGGTGCCGGGAGGCATGTACGAGGTCACCCTGGAGCTGGAATGGGAGTGGTCCGGCAACAGCGAGTACAGCGGCCACCTGAACGGCAGCTTCGCCGCCGTCGCAGCCACCTTCACCGACGGGACCAACGCCTACGCACTCGCCATCCCGCGAGGGCAGCTGGGCGAGGTCACCCGCACGGCCACCGCCCCCGGCGTGCTGCGCTGCTCCTCGACCGTGAAGGGCTACGCGCAGATTGGCACCGGCGTCATGACTCTCGAACTGACCAACGGCAAGGCCACCCCGGAGACGATCTGATGCCTACGCACCCCGCAGCACGCATGGCTGCCCGCATCCGCCCACGACACGTGGTCGTAGGACGCATCGTGTGGGAGATCCGCGAGCCAACAACCGCTGGCCTGGTGGCCAACGGCTTCACCGCCATCCCAGGCCTGGGGGAGGCCAGGAAGGCGATGGACGAGGCCGACCTGGAGCACCAGGCGCTCTACGACGCCTTCGACAACGGTGGGGCCGTCGACACCGAGAAGCGCAAGAAAGACGCGCTGGCGAAGCAGCTGAAGAAGCAGCTGAAGCGCATCGAAGAGCTGAAGACCGACCCGAAGAAGCAGGTCGCGTTTGGCGCCATGATGCACGCGTACGTCGCCGCCGGCGTCCAGCGCTTCGGGGTTCTGCGCGCCGATCTTCCCGTCCTCGACCCGGCGACGCCTGCCAAGGCGAAAAAGCGTGGGAAGAAGAAGGCGAAGAAGCGCAAGGCGAAGCCGGTCGCGCCCACCGCCTGGTGGCTCGGGAAGGACCACCGCGAGCTCATGCCCGACGGGTGGGACCCGACCCCCTTCCTCGAGGGGCCCCCGATCGTGACCACCGTGCTGGCCTCCGAGCCTGTGCCTGGTCCGGACGAGACCGTCACAGATGCCGCCATTCGACTCGCTGACCGCGGGGAGCTGTGGGTCGGCATCATGGACGCCACCGAAGTCTCCGTTCTCTTCCAGTGCATCCGCGGCATCGCGGGTGGACGGGCACGGCGTGCCGACGGCTTTCGCTGGGCAGCACGACCTGTTGCTCACTCTCTACCGGATGGCCAGGGCGTTCGGGTGCAAGGCAAGCGACCTGATCCACCTGTCGGCGGATGACTTCTCGGTGAACTTCATGGCCTACCAGGCGGGACAGCAAGCGGCGAAGAAGGCCCAGAAGGGGTCTATGGGCGTCGTTGTGACGGGCGTGCTCTGATGGGCATCGTCCGCAAAGGCGTCGCGTACTACCTCGAGGTCAGGGGCAAGGCGCACCGCGAGATCAACAAGAACAAGAAGGCGCTGAAGGGCCTGAGGACGGAAGCGAAGGCGGCCGCCAAGGGCGTCGGCGTCGTCACAGCTGGGTTTGCTGCAGCCGGCGCCGCCGCCGTGGCCTACGCCAACGACATCACCAACGCCATCGACCAGCTGACCACGCTGGCGTCCAGCACCGGGCTCGCCCTTGAGACCGTTGCCGGCATCGAGCTCGCCGCCAAGGCCAGTGGGAAGGAGCTGAAGGACCTGGTGCCCAACGACCTCGCCAAGCGGGTCCGGGAAGCGCAGCTGGGGACAGGGGAGGCGCTCAAGGGGTTCGAAGCCCTGGGCATGACCCTCGACGGCAAACTGAGCCCAGCCTTCAAGACGTCCGACGGCGTCATGCGCGGGGCCATCGACCGCATCATGGCCATCGAAGACCCGACGAAGCGTTCGGCGCTGGCAATCCAGGCGCTCGGGGAGAACGGCGCGCAGCTCATCTCGGCCTTCGGTGACTCTGGAGACCTGGACGCGTTCGTGGCCATGGCGGGCAAGTACGGCACCGACGTCGGCCCTGAGGCCCGGCGCATCACGGCCGAGTGGCAGCAGTCGACGACCCTGATGTCGATGGCGCTGCAGAAGCTCAAGTCCGACATGCTGCCCATCGTGGACCTCATGGCCGACACCGTGCGGGGCTTCGCGGCGATGGCCATCGGGGCTAAGGCCTTCGTCACCGAGGGGGGGCTCCTCTTCCACAATTGGCCCAGCGCCTTCGGTGCGGCCCGCGACGAGGTGATGGAGTTTGCGAAGGACCTGAAGGGGATGAACGACGAGCTCGCGCGCACGAGCGAGGAGGCCGAGAAGGCTGCCGCCCACGCCAAGAACTTCACGCCCCCCGACGTCATGCAGGGGTTGGCCGCAAGCAACGCGAAGGCCGCAAAGGAGGCTCTGGCGAAGGCGAAGAAGGAAGCCGAAGAGCGCGCCAAAGCAGCAGCCAAGGCAGGCGCGGCCGCCAGGAAGGCGGCCGAAGAGGCCGAGGCCCGCGGGCTTCGCCTGGGGCTGGACACCTACGACGTCGGCGGGAAGAAGGTCCACAAGGAGAAGCTATTCAGCGACCTCGACACGTCGTTGTCGCAGGCGGTGGCGGAGCTCGCCGAGGTCATGGAGGGCATCGTCGGCGCGCTGGATGAGGCCGACAAGAAGAAGAAGGCCGAGTCGGATGCGGAGAAGGCGCAGCGGATGTCGCACGCGTCAAGCCAGGAGCAAAGGAAGCGGGATCCGCTTGGCACGGCTGTCGGAGAATTCAAGGAGGCCATCAACGGGAGCCCGATTGGAATGGCGGTCACGGCGTTGTCGGCCCTCCCGAGCACCCTGTCCAGCCTGCAGCAAACCATCGAGACCCTGCCGGAGCTGCTGGTCGACGTCCCCAACCTGCTCGTCTCGACGCTCACATCGCTCACGGACTTGCCGACGGCCCTGGCCCAGGCCGCCCCAGAGATCGCGCTTGCCCTCGCCGACGCCGTGTTCTCGTCCTTCATCGTCGGCGGAGAGATCGTCGCGACGACGCTGTCCCTCGTCTTCGAGCAGCTCCCCGGCGACATCGCCCAAGCCATCGCCGAGGTCTTGAAGAGCCTTGGCGGCGAGCTCAACCCGTTCGACGGCGATGGCCGCTTCCTCGGGGGCCTCGGCGCCAAGGTGGGGGAGTCCGACTTCCTCGGCATGGACATCCCGTTCCTTGACAAGGGTGGCGGCATCCAAGAGACCGGCCTTGCCATGGTCCACACGGGCGAGCGGGTGCAGACCTCCAAGGAAGTCCGCAACGGCGGCGCCCGCGGCGGCCCCGTCTTCAACATCGGCTCGGTGGGCACCAACGACCCAAGGGCCTTCCTCCAGCAGCTCCAACACATGCTCGGCCCCTACGGCGGCGGCATGGGTCTCGTTGGCGCCGCTGGCGGCCTGGGGGGCTGACATGGGCAACGCCGCCATCTGGTACACACCCGAGACCGACTCCGGAGTGCTGCGCAAGGTCAGCTTCCCAGGCCGGCTCACCGATCTGCAGTACCACGCCGTGCGCGACATCGACATCGCCGAGACCTACGCCGGCACCCGCGACGAGCAGACGTACCGCACCCGCCCCCGGGTCGAGGTGGAGTACGGCCCGTTCAGGGACTACCCCCTTCGAAACGACCTGCTGGCGCTGGAGAACCACCTCGACCGTGGCGGCACCTGCATCGTCACGGAGGACGACGAGCGGGCCTGGGCCGCCTTTGTGGAGCTGCCCGCCGACAGCCAGGCGCAGATCATCACCACAACCAAGCCGTGGAGCGCCATCCACAACGGCGCACCCACGGGCCAGATGGTGATGCATGGACCGAGCCCGGAGCACCTTGAGGAGCGCTTCGCCCTCACGTCGTACTCGCCCCTGTCGAACACCGCCATCGTCTCCCCAGCGACCCGCCACGACTGGCGAGACCGGCGGTGGGGGCTGCTGCGCTGCGAAGGCTTCCTGCCCCTCATGCGGCGAGCGAAGGAGGACTACAACCGGTCGTGCATCGAGCACGACGGGCGCCAGGGGTTCACCTTCCGTCTCTTCCTCGACATGGACGTCGTCGCGCTGGACGACCTGTCGGGCATCGAAGGCCTCGTCCTACAGGGCACCACCGACACCGGGGGAGGAAAGCACACGGGCGTGAACGGCTCGTTCGGCCAGCAGGACTCGCCCTTCCTGCCCACCAACCCCGACTGGCTGCTCTGATGGCGTGGACCCAACGGTTCATCGACGAGCTCGCCCGTCCCCACCGACGACCCCGCTTCGTGGTCGAGTCGCTCCGGGGGTTCGGCTTGCCGTTCGAGGCGACAGCCATCCGGTGGAGCTCGCACGCTGAGGCGGGGTACGACCAGGTCATCACGCGCGAGGGCACCAGCCTGACGCATGGGTCCCTGTCGGTCGGACAGTGGACAGTGAGCCCGGGCGGCTTGTCGGTCGGCCTCACCCGTCAGGTGGACCGGTCGCGCCTCCTCCCTGGCCTTGTCGTCCACCTCCGGATGGGCTTCGACGGGTGGGCGGTCGAGGACTTCGAGCCCATCTTCGTCGGCGTGCTGACGCAGCTCGGACGCCAGGGGCGTCGATGGATGGCCTCGTTCGGCGGCCTCGAGGGGCAGCTGAATGTGCGGTGGGGCATCGGGGCGCCGTACCCATCTGATCCGGAAGTCTTCCTCGACGCAGGCACCACGAAGACCCTCGACATTGACTTCGTGCCCGGCGCCACCACGCTCGACATCGCCAGCAGCACGGAGCCGCGGAAAGCCTCCGACGGCGACTACCTGGTGCGCGTCATGCAGAACAATGGGGAAACCATCCTCGTGAAGGCCTCGGGGCTGTCGAGCCCATCCGCTGGCGTCACGCGCCTGACTGGCTGCACGTTCGGGGAGATGGACAGCCCAGGACACACCGACACGGCCAATGCGGGCAACGACGTTGTCTACCTGGTGTGGGACGAGCAGCACCCTTTGCGCATCGCACAGCGCCTCGTCACGTCCTCGGACTCTGGCAACGGTGCCGAGGACGTGTACCCGAGGGAGTGGGGCCTCGGCGTGCCCGAGAGCGTCACCGACCCCGACGACTGGGCCGCGCAAAGGGTCCTGTCCGGGCCGGACGGCATGACCTCGCCGGGCTGGCACCTCCTGCAGGACGCACCCGCCACCACCTTCGGTCAGTGGCTGACCAGCTACCTCGCAGACGGCGCCTTCTGGCTGTGCCAAAGGCAGGGCCTCCTCACGGGGCGCGGCCTGCAGGCGTTGGAGTCCCAGTCCATCAGTCTGTATCCGACCGATCGGCACCTCCTCGACGTCCAATACACCAGCTTCGGCGGGCAGCTCGAGTACCGCTACGTCGACGTGCACGACCACGGCGGCCGTACGGCCGCGCTCCCACACCCCTACGACCCTGACGCGCAGCTGGTAGACCAAGTGGCGAGGCTTCTCGGGACCATGGCCCCGACCCTCCCGCCAGTGACTGGCCCCGACCACAGAACGACATCGTCGAGGAGTTTGGGGGCGCGCACGCCATGGGGGCGCCCGTCGCAGCTGGAGCGGCAACACGTGCTGCCAGTGTTCGGTTCCACCCCCGACCGCTCTGCGTGGCGCCTCGGCGTCCTGCTGCGCGTCCTCCCCTACATGACCCGCCGCACCGAGCCCATCACCGTCACCCTGGCGGGGCTGCACTGGAGCCAGCTCGGCATCGGCGATGCCCTGGGGCTCATCACGGGCACGGTGGACAGCCGTCGAGGCCCCAACGACCTGGTGACCAAGGGCGGATGGCACACCGTCGTGGGCGGGGGGATGAACCCCTTCAACGGCACCACGACCTTCCAGCTCGTAGCTGTGAGCCCAGACGACGAGTCGTAGACCGGTCAGGAATGACCGGAGGTCGCTGGTAGCCATGGGAGAGGAGGTCTCCCATGGTCGACTTCGCAGACGCGCGCCTCGTCACCTTCACCCCGAACGCCACCAACGGACAGGTCGTGGTCGCCAACGGGGCAGGGTCCGTCATCACCCAGGGCATCTTCCGCGTCCGATGGGGCACCGGCGCGGTCGGCCCCCTCTACGTCGAGAAGCACACCGACATCGACAACACCGCCCGGGCCGATGCGTACGAGGTGACGGTCGACGAGAAGGACCATCTCATCATCGCGGACGGCTGCCCGGTGCGGGTGTCGGGCAACGTGGCCGATGTCGGCCTGGTCACGCTCGAGCGCATCGACCTGTGAGGCGGCGCCGGAGTCGGCTGTGGCGGGCGCTAGAGCGCCTCGGGCCAGGAGAGGGGTGGCCTGCGGTCCTCGCCGCCCTCACCGGCGGCGGCGGGGGTGCCGGCATCGCCAGGTCCGCGGGGTTCTCGCAGACCGATGTCTCCGACCTTGCTGGCCGCCACCTCCAGCGGTCAACCGGGTGGAACATCCCCGCCTCTGGAGTCCTGCTCTGGTACGGCGAGGTCACGGCGGTCAGCCCGACCGTAGCGAACGTCGCGAGCGGCTACCTTGTCGGCAACATCGGGTCGGCCGCGTCGAAGTCGGGGCTGTACCTCTCCATCGACACGACCGGCCTGATCCTCACGATGGGCCGGCGCGCGGCATCGGACGGAAGCGGCGTCGCGTTCGCTCACACTCCCGGCATCGCGCTTGTGGGCACCGGCCCCCGGCTGCACTTCGCGACATGGGGCCTGAACGGCCATCTCTCCGAGTGCGGCATCGGCGACTACCACGACGGGGACTTGACCACGGATGACACGAACGCCCTGAAGACCGGCCTAGGCGATCAGCCTTCCTTCGGCGCTCGGAACATCACGATCGCAGGAGACGGCTCCACCGCCTACACGCGGGCATGGACGGCCATGGTCGGACGCATGCCGACCGCGGAGGAGTGGGCCCAGCTCGCTGGGGGGAACCTCGACATCCTACGCGGCACGGCCAACATCAACTTCGGCCTACTCCCTGCGGTGTCCGGCGACATCACTCTCCCCGCCGACGTCGAAGACATCGGGACGGACGGCGGCGACTGGAACGACGGCACCCGCGGCACCGGGACGGTCGACGTGCAGGGGGTTGGGCTGTGATTGGCACCCTCCACGAGCGCGTCGCTGACGCCCGCCTGACCGGTCGCCCGGTCTTCCTCGACCCAGGCGACTACCCGATCTCTGCCCCCTTGGGGCTGCACAATGTGCATGTGCGCAGCCCAGAGGGCGGCGTCCGCATCTTCCCCGGCGAGGACTTCGTCGGCCGGGCCCTCATCGTCGGCGCCGCCACATCCATCCGAGGCACGCTGCTGGAGGGCCTGGTCATCGACACCGAGGGGGCGCTGCAGGAGGACGGGGAGCCGGTCCGCTGCATCGACACCCACCGCACGGTCGTCGTCCTCCGGAACACCACCTGCCGTGGACCGACGCGGATCTCCGAGCACAGCCTCTCCACGATGGACGGGGGCAGCCTCCAGAACCCCGGCGGGGTGGCGCTGTACCTGGACGATGCCTTCTTGGGGCTTACCAGCGCCAAGGTGTCTGGCACCATCGTGGGCCGCGGGCGCCTCGGTGGCGGTGGCGCGGGGCTGACCATGTCCCGCTGCGTGCTGGACCAGGGTGGCGGCTGGGTGGCTCTGGACATCGCCGGCGAGGACATCAGCGGCTTCCGGGCGACCCTAGCCAACTGCCGCATCGAGGGCGGCTCCCTGCATGTGGGCCAGTACGGCATCCTCCAGCTCTCCCAGGTGCGCCACGTGGGCGCCACCACCGTCGTCCTGGATCACTGGACGGCGATGCTGTCGGCCTCCCAGTGCCTGTCGAGTGGCGGCGTCGTCATCACACCCGCCCAGGTCGTGGCAGATGCGCTGGCCTCAAAGGGCCTGTTGTCGCAGTGCTGGAAGGAGGGCAGCGCACGCAACGGCATGCACTGGCTGCAGCCATGGGACGTCCTCGTGGCGCCCCCGCTGGCCGACCCATGAGCACCCGACCCACCTGGGACGACGCGCCCGACTGCATCCTCTACCCGCTGACCGTCCTCATGCTGCTGGTGTGGTGGGCGCAGGTCCAGCTCACCTCGCTCTGCGACCGCTGGAGGTCCCCGTGAGCCGCACCCCACGCCGCGCCTCTGACCCCCAGGACGCAGACCACACCGACGATCGGACACATCCACCCCACGACGTCCTCGCCCTGGCCGAGCAGGTGGGCGAGCTGGCCAGCCAGGTGGGCGAGCTCGCCCGCCAGGTGAGCCCGCTCATCGCCCAGCACGCGGAGGAGCAGCGGCAAGCGGAGATCGACGCCGCCGTTGAAGAGCGCCTGCTCGGCATGGGGCTCGTCGTCCCGCCCGCCGGCGACCCCCAGACGCAGCCAAGCACACCGCCGCCCGCGCCCCAGTCCGCCGAGCCACGCCCACGTGAGGGGTGGATGTGGACGGCCACCGACATCGCGGGCACCTCCGGCGGACTCCGCATCATCGGGGCCGCCCTGTCCGCTTGGGCCCTGCCCTGGGTGGGGCCAGGTGGTGTGGAGCTGATGCAGTCGATGGTGGAGTGGGGCACTTCCGCGGAGGTTGTGGAAGTCGCCCGCGAGGACCGCCGCGCGGAGCCGACGACGGATGACGCCGCGATGCTCATCGACACTGCCCCGGGCCATCCGGCTCCCGCTCCGGAGCCGACGCCATGAGGCTCTACGACCGGCTGCGGACCTACCGGGAGCGCATCGGCGCCCCCTGGTTCACGGGGCCGCACGACCTGAACTGCATCATCCTCCGGGGAGAGCCCGGGACCTGGGGCTGCCTCGCCGCGCTGGCCTACCTCGACCTCGACGGCGTCGAGCAGGTCAGCTGCTACGCGGCCACGAGCTACGCATCGGCCGCCGAGTGGCCCGCCCCGACCCACCCCGACGGGTGCCTCGCCATCCTCGATGGGCACTACCCGGGCGCATGGGCCCCGGGGGAGCACCACGGCAGGTGGGCCCTCCGCCAGGTCGCACCGATGCGGTACGTCCGCCTCACGGGCCCTGTGCCGTCCGCCAGGGACCTCGAGGTCGCGGGCCAGGCCTCCAGCTTCACCGCCCTCCGCGGCACCCACTGGCACGATCGGCGCGACGAGCGGACGCCTGCCCGCCCCATCCTCGACGACACCGAGGGGTGCGTGGTCACCATGAGCACGGGAGCCCACCGGAAGGTGCGGCGCCTCGTGGAGCTCCAGGTCGAGCACGTGGGCTCGGGGGTGGTCTCGCCCACCTTCGCTGCGATGCGGCTGGTCGTGCCGACGTGACCGAAGGCCTTGCCGTCCTCGCCGCCATGCTCCTCGTGGCGGCCTCCTACGCCGCTTGGCGCCGGTACGGCTGGTGGGCCGTCGCCACCCTGTGGGCGGCTGCTGTCGCCGTCGTGTCGCTTGTCGCCCATCTGGCGGACAGGGTGCGCCCCTCTCACGGCGCACCGTTCACGGGCAGCGACGCGCACCGTGCACAGCTGGAGGCCATCGAGGCCCAGCGTGCCGAGGGGGAGGCCCTCCAAGAGCAGGCCGCCGAGCAGGCCGTCCAGACCGAGCAGCGGGCCGACGACCTCGCCCAGGCCCACGTGGATGGTCGCCTGTCGGAGTGGATGACCGAGCAGAGTAGGGGGCCCTCCGATGGATGACCTGCCCCCACCGCCCGCCTACGTCGAGGCCGTCGAGGGAGAGCCCATCGAGGTGATGCCCGAGTCCACGGCGCTGTTCTTCGCCCAGCGACACGTCTACGCCGACAAGGTCTTCGACGCGCTCACGGACCTCGAGGGGAGGCACGCGGTCGTGCTGGCCGATCGGGAGGGGCTCCAGCTGGACAACGCCGGCTTGGTGGAGGCCAACGCCTCGATGCAGGAGCGCCTCAGCGTGGCCGAGGGCGGGCCCTCATGGAACACCGTCGCCGCCGTTGGGGGAGGGGGCGTCGCCGCTGGCGTCGTCCTGACCGTCGCCGCCATTGTCATCGCCCGGTAGCAGCTCCTGGAGCCGCACCACCACAGTGGGCGGTGTCGGCCTCCAGGTTGGTGGGGTGGCGGGTGCAGGGCGGGCAAGGCGGTCGGACGGTGGCATCATGGGCCCGTATCAGGTTGACGAAACCCGTCTCGTGATGAGGATTCTCATTCGACCCGCGGAGGGGAACATGAGAGTACTTGTAGGCGCCATGAGCAACCTGAGGGCCTTTGCTGTGCACCCGCCCGTCCCAGGGGCGGAGCTTGTCGAATGGATCGAGCCACAGAGCGGCCGCGTGCGGCTCGCTCCGGAAGGCGGTGCCGCCACTCAGCTCCCCGACCGTTCGGTCCACTGCACCGCGTGGGCGCTCGAGGTGGAGAGCATGGAGGACTTCGTTGAGATGCTCGACGACTGGCGAACAGACCATGCGGCTAGCGTCGAGGTGTCCGTCAGGGAGCGAGGTCGCCGCCTCGACGCGCAGAAAGACCTTGTCGTTGCACTGATGGACTACGACGGCAACGAGATCTTCTACCCTTGCGTGGTCTCCACTCGTGAGGCTCAGCCCGACTGAACCCGCCGCCAGCGGATCTCTACGGCGCTCGGTCGTCCGCCCCCGGCACCCTCGGGCTACCTCTCAGCAGGAGGTGCCCATGGACCCAGTCGAAGCCATGCGCGAGCTCGCCCGCCAGGGCCGCCTGACCCCAGACCGCCTCGACTACTGGACCTCGGTGCTCGACCGCACGGGAAGGGGCTCTGCAGGCGCCTGGCTGGCCGGCCGGCCTCGCCATCATCAGTCGCGCCGGCGACTCGGCGGATCGCCGGGGGGAGTGCTCCCAGCGGATCGGCTGTGCCCCGTGGTGCGCCCGCATTTCGGGCATGCCAGCCGCACCGCCGGTATGGTCCCGGATGGAGAGCCCAGATGAAACGTACTGAACAGACGTTATCCCTGTACCGCGCAATCCCGGAGACGATGTCACATCTGCGTCGCAGGTCGGTATCCGCGCTGGAGTTTGGGTTCGAGGTGGGGCGGCTGCATGCCGGCTTCAGGCACAAGGTTGATACGGAGGATGGGGCCTTCGACGAGTACCGTCTCGTGGAGGTCCAGCAGCACGCAGGCCACACCGTTCTCTTGGTAGGGCGTCGAAGCGAACGCATCGAGGACACCTCGTACATGGGCGATGATGGCCAGGTTGTCACCATGGAAGGGGACCTAGCGGCGGCGGAGCGGGAGGCGAGTAACCTCCATCCGTTCATCACCGCTCATGCAGTCATATCGAAGAGGGCGAATCGGCATGGCTTCCATTCGGTGGTCGTGGAGCGGGTTCGGCACCTGTCTAGGTCGCTGATCGTTCAGTACTTGAACCACATCCTGCACGCGGACCTGGTCGTCGATCAGGGACCCGGGCTCGTATGGATCCGCTTCGCCTGCAAGTCGGTCCCGCGACGGGAGCGACTGGAGCGCCTGATTGCCACGAAGGAGGCGGAGGTCCGCCTCCAACGCAGCGGGTTCGTCGATGACTCGGGGGCGCTCACTTGGGATCTGACGAAGAAGGCCACCGCCTCGGGCAGCCGGATCGCCACCTGGGTCCAAGGGGCTCCGGACCTGGACGACTGGGAGTCGATGACGCTTTGCTTCAACTCCGGCGACGCCAAGGTGCAGACACGATTCGATCCGAGGAAGCGGGACCTCCTAGAGGCCTTGTGGACGGAGCGCGCAATTGTCGAGCTGGATCCGCCGGTAACCCAGCACTGGCGCAAGATTGACGCGCGCGTCGTGAAGCGCGCGGTAGAGTTCATCGGATGATGAAGGATGCCCCGGAACCACAGGAGGAGCTCCCACCGCGGGAGTTGAAGCTTCTGACGCCGTTTCGGTACTTGCGGTACAGCCACGATGAGGTGTGGCTTCGGCGGTTTGGCCTCCTTGCCTGCGCTGGAGTTGTAGCAGCTCTCGACGCTGGGTCCATTCGCCTCACCGGGGAAGCGGTTCAGCTCACTGGCGTTGATGGAGTTGTGGCATCGCTCGCCAACCCATTCGGCATATTCGCGGGCGTGTATGTGGGCCTGGTCGGCGTGATGTACGCAGTCGACAACAAGCGCCTCGATGACCTGCTGCAGAGCGCCCCATCACATCCCGACGAACCAAATGGGGTCACCGTTCGGACCTTCATTATCGATCTCCTAGCGTACGGCGCCGCTGCGGCCACGCTGACAGCACTGGTTCTTCCATACTTGTCGTCCCTCTTCGCATCCGTGGACCTACCTCCAAATTTGCGGCCCTTCGGTGTCTCAGCGCTTGCGGTCTGGGTCCTGCACCAGGTGGCGACCCTGCTGCTGGGCATCCGGTTCATGCAGAAGAACCTGTAGGGCCCCTGCTCGGGCGTAGCTGTACCAACCGCGTACCGACGACCCCTGGCTAGCCGCCTCCTCTGGCGTCAACTCGCGGCCACTGAATCCGGCTCATCGCGGCGTTCATTAGGCGCAATGGCCCATTTCAGCGTTGCTAGGCCGAAGGTCCATAGTCCGCCGCCATTTCGCTGATGCGTGCCGGCCGTCTCCACCCCGCCGCCTGCGTAGCGAAGGGAGACTTGCTGCACAGCGGTTGCACAGGGGGCCGGTAGATCCCGCTCTGCGGAGGTCACATGGTTCGATGTTCGTTGCCCGGGCGTCCTTCGGCCATGCGGGCCCTTCTCGCCCTGCTGATGGTCTTCACCGCCCTACCTACTGCGCTCCTGGTGGCCCGCATCGCCTTGGATTCGTGCGTGCACGAACGCCATGCACGGGGCCTTGCCGCGAGGCTCGCGGTCGTGGAGCACCCGGTGGGGACGGGGCTGCTCGAGAGCACGTGGGTCGTTGGAAACCTCTACGGCCAGGGAGAATCGAACTGCGACTACGTAGCCGTTGCCGTGCGAAGCGGGCTCGTCTCCAGCGCAGACGTGGAACGGTACTCCGAGGCCGGGGCGGATGTGTATGTGCCCGGAAGCGGGGGATACCAGTCGCCAACCGGAGGCCCGCCGCTCCCGCCGCTGCCCGTGTCCATGGGTCACCCTGAAGAGCGGTACCTGGTCGCGATCAGCGACGACAGCCAGGACGCCGGGTGGGACCTGCGCTGCTTGGACTGACCTCGAAGAAACGGTGTCTGTCGGGATCTGGGGTTCTACCCGTGGCGTCGTTGCTGGATGGGGGTGCAAGGTCGGTCCTCGCAGCGATAGTGACCCCGGCATCCCTTCGTTTCGGAGCCCTCATGACCCGCGCCTCTCTGTGTCTCGTGCTCCTCATGGGGTGCGGCGAACCTCCCCCGGCAGCCACTCAGCCGTCCCCTGGCGCGCAGGAGCCGGTGGCCGCCGCCGCGCCGGCTGCCCATCCCGCGCCTCAGGCCGCCAAGAGTGGTGCAGCCCACAGCGGAATCGCTGGCGAAGTGCTCGTGAGCGGTGGCTACACCTACGTGCGCATCGACTCGACGGGCGAACAGCTGTGGGTCGCTGGTCCGCAGGCCGACATCAAGGTGGGCCAGTCCGTGCAGGCCGGAGCCGGCTCGTTGATGAAGGACTTCGAAAGCAAGACCCTCGGGCGCACGTTCCCGGCGATCCAGTTCGTCCCATGGGTCCGCGCTGCTGGAGGCGACGGTCCCCATGCGGCTACGCCTGCCGCCGCTCCCGCCGCCGTGGAAGCCGTGGAGGCACTCCCCGGAGGCCAGACCGTCGCGCAGGTCTTCGCGGAGAAGGCCACCTTCGCTGGCAAGCCGGTCGCCGTGCGCGGGCGGGTCACCAAGGTCACCGCCGGCGTCATGGGCACGACCTTCGTGCACCTCCAGGACGGGACGGGCAGCGCAGCCGCCGGGAACCACGACCTCACGGTCACGACCGACGACATCGTTGCCGTGGGCCAGATCGTGGTGGCGCGCGGCACCCTCATCACCGACAAGGACTTCGGCGCGGGCTACCGCTACGACGTGCTCGTCGAGAAAGCCAAGCTCGGCGAATAGCCGCCGGTCCGAGAGGTCACCGCTCGAAGGGGTACCCGAGCACCACGGCCTCCTCGCCTCGCAGCAGGTCGCGGCACGCCCCGTGCGCGGCCGACCCACCGATTCCACCCGGCCCGTCTCGCTGCGCTCGAAAGCCCAATTGGAATCTCACTTGTTGCGCGGCCTAAAGGCCGCTCGTCGAGAATCCCGCTCCGCTCGCCCTCCGATTCGCCACTGAGAAGCAAGCTTCTCCAGCGAATCTCGGGCTCACCGTCGCGAGATTCAGCGGTCCATCCAGGGGGGGCGGACCCGCAAGCCATCCGAGCGAGGGGGGCGGCCGAGCTCCTCCCACCATACGGCCCCTGACATGGGCGATACCGAACTCCAAGCCAACGCCGTGCAGGCCCTCACCAGGGATGTTCGTGCCGCACTTCTTCGTGGGGAGAGGTACCAGATCCCCGGATTCGGCACGTTCACGACCTGCACTCGCCGGGCCTCGGACGGCAGACCCAGCTGCACCATCGCAATGTGGCGCGCGGACGCTGCGCTGCGGGAGCACATCCAAGGGGGCCCGCCGAAGGAGTCCGCGGGCCTCCACGGGGCTGCGGTGGCTGGAATCATTGCCGCGATGATGGGCGACGGTGGCGTGGACCTCCCTCAACTGGGACGTCTCGGACTGGTGCGCGTGGCCGGCAAGAAGCCGAAACTCACGTTCCATGCGGCCGACGAGCTCAACGCCGCGCTCACCGGCGATTGAGGCCCTCACACCTTGTCTGACGTCATCTGGGGCAACGTCGACGACCGGTCGAACCGTCCGGATGGGCGGCCGCCAGTTCTCGACGCATCGGGCCGAGGGGCTGATATCTGGTGGCGGCCACGGCCGGAACGAGGGGCCAGGTCTCGAAGCCGGGCCGCGTGGTTCTGCAGAGTGCAATGGGTTCCAACGCGGCGGGCGTGGGCAGATTATCGATGCGCCCATGAAACCCAAGACCCACGCCATCGTGCTGGACGGCAAGCGCCACATCTGGCGGGTGGAGCGCCTGTGGCGGCTCAGCGGCGACCTGGAGCCTTTCGACTACGTCGTGGCGGACTTCGACGGATTCGATGAGGACCATTGGTACTGCGGGGTGAACACGCCCACGATCCGCAGCGTCCTCGAGCATGCCCAGCGCATGCGGAAGGCCGACCTCGACCAGCCGATCATCCTCAGCGACACCGGCCTGGTGATGGATGGAATCCACCGCATCTGCAAGGCGCACCTCGAAGGCCGAGCGACCGTGCGAGCGGTCCGATTTGCGGTCACTCCAGCGCCCGATGTCATCGAGGACTACACCCGACCTTCCCACCCGGGCGATGCGTTCACCTAGGATGCAACGAGGCGCAGCTACGGTGGGACCCCTCGGCGGTGTACGTTTGCTGGGCCGGGAGAGCGTTCGATGACCCGAGGGGACTTCCTCACCATCCGCTGGAACAACCGGCTCTCAGTCATCCTGGGTGTTCCGACGCTGCTCTACATCCTCGCGGCGGCTTGGATGTCCTTCTGGCCGTCACTGCATGGGTTGGTCGGGCTGACGTTCTTCGGTGCGCTGTTTTGACTCGTGATTGAGTTTCATACGACCACGCGGTTCGCGTGGCTACGGCAACACGCGCCCGCATCCGCTCCTCCCATCGTCCAGGGATGGCTGGAACCACGCGTTCTGGTCCGGCTCGCCTACAATGCTGCGTTCTGGGTCTTCCTGCTTCCGGTCTTCCCCACGGTGTCCTATGGGACCGGATTCGTGGCCTTCACCGCGGTCATCACGTTCCGGTTCGTGGTGAACCTCTACACGAACAACATGCTCACCCTGACCCCGGAAGCCCACGAGCGGTACCCGTTCCGCATCTGATGCCCGGCGAGCGTTGCCGCACGTCTGAGCGGGAATCACCCTGGAGAACCATCCCTTGTAAGGAACGGGCCCCGATTGGGACTACCCCAGCATGACGCCCTCCTTCGACGACCCCTTCGCGACCTACTCGCCGACCATCGCGCGGCTGGTGCGAAGCACGCTGGCCCCCGGGTCGGCGCGAGACGACCTGTCCCAGGATATCTGGCTGGCCATCTTCCGTGCCCTACCGGAAGCTGGTTCGGCTACGCCAACGCCTGCGCCACCCGTTCTCGCAGCGATGGAAGCACCTCCGCCTCGAACCAAGGGTTCTTCTTCATCCAGATCCGGCTGCGCCAGCTCGGATGGGGAAGCGGAAAGCGGTCCGGCAGGTACTCCGCGAACCCTTGGACGCTGGCGGTCAGCGTCTTCTTCCTGGCCTTGCCCAGGTAGCGTGCCTGCGCGTACCCACCGATGAGCAGGGTGAGCCGAAGGTCGGGCATGGCGTCGAGGATCGGCGCGTGCCACAGCGGTGCGCACTCGGGACGAGGCGCCGCGTCGCCGCCCTTCTTCTTGCCTGGGTAGCAGAAGCCCATCGGCAGAATGGCGAACCGCGTCGCATCCATGAAGGTCGCCCGATCCACGCCCAACCACTCCTGCAGGTGGGCGCCCGAGTCGTCGTCCCAGGGAACACCGGTCGCGTGCACACGGGTGCCGGGGGCCTGCCCGATGACGGCGATGCGTGACGCCCCGTGCACGGCCAGCACCGGACGAGGGCCCAGGGGCAGGTGCTCGCGGCACACCGTGCAGGCGCGCGCTTCGGCGAGGACGGCGTCGAGCCGGCTCACCGTGGATCCATGGGCTCGCAGGTCATCGCGTCGGCCGCGGACCGAGGACCTGCGCGACTTTCCACGCCACGGCGTGCTCGTGGAGGAACGCGAGAAGCTTTGCGGGACCTCCATCTGCAGTCCGGACGATCATGCGCACGTCGACCGGCCTCGGCAACGCAGCGACGTCGGCGGCGAGGGCGTGGCGGGTCTCGTCGGGCAAACCCGCGCCCATGATCACCACGTCGATCTCCCGCTCGCGAACGACGTCCACCGGGCCGTCGCTTGCGGCGCATCCCCACACCTGTCGTCCGGACCGAGCAGCCTCGTCGACGAGGATGTGGATCACCGCAGGGACACGACCGACAATCAGGATCTTCGGCTCTCTCATCTCGTCTCCACCATGGGGGCCCAGCGCGTCGGGCCACGACGTCTCGAACCGGCACGCTCGTCTCACCCGTGCCTGGTGGACCTCAGGTACCTATTGCCGGGACGGCCTCACCGCTTGCGCCAACGCGGTGGCCGCGGCGACCGGAGCAGCATCAGTCCTGGGCCGCGTTCCGCAACGGGTTGCTGGCTCGGCCTCGGAACCAAGCGGTCGCGGCCATGCGCGGTCGCGTGGTGGGCAAGACCTCGTGCAGCAGGCAGTCGGAGCGGAAGAGGACCAGGCGTCCCCCAATGGGTGCGACGTCGCGCGAGCCCGACGGCGGGCGAATGCGCAGGCAACCCCCATCCCGCGGGTGCCAGTCGGGGTTCAGGTACAGGATGGCGGTCGCCCTTCGAGCTGGATCTCCGGCGATCGCGTCTCGGTGCGCGACATATCCGCCGCCGTCGGCGTCGAAGATCGCGAGCTGCACCGAGAACCCGGCCAAGCCCATCCAGGCCGCTTCGTTCAGCTCCTGGCGCACGCCGCCGAAGAACGCGTGGAGGGCCTGAGGCTGCTCGGGGCCGTCGTCGGCCCACGTCGTTCGGTCGCTGCGGAGGGTCTGGCTCCGTTTCGACGACGCGCCGACACCTGCAGCAGAGAACTGCCCGTCGGCGTCCATTCGCCGCATCTGGGCGCAGCAGGCCCGCACGGTTCGCTCGTCGATCATGTCATCGCGAAGGACCAGCTCACCTTCCCCGAGCGAGCGGATGTCCGCGTCGCACAAGTCGAGGAGGGGAGGCACGCCCGCATTATGCCTGCGCTGGCATCGGGCTGCACAGCTCCACCGTGAACCCGTTCGGATCGGACACGTAGGCCACGGTCTGGCCCCATGGCTTTCGCGCCGGCTCGGCCAGCGACGCTGCCCCGGCGGCCACGGCGGTGCCATGGGCCGCATCGACGTCCTCGGTGACGAGGACGACCTCGAAGGCCCCTCGGTGTTCGGGCCGCTGCGGGGTGAACACGAAGCCGTGGCTCCCCGCGAGGTCCTCCCGAGCGAAGGCGAGGGTGCAGGCGCCAGAGACCACCTCGCCGTAGTCTCCCTCGGGGGTCAGGAACTTGCGCTCGAGGCCGAACGCGGCGGAGTAGAAGGACAGGGCCGCGTCCACGTCGGGCACGTACAAGATGAGGTAGCCAAGTCGCATGCGTCGCTCTCCGATGGCTCGTCGCGCCAAGGGCGGCGCGTCCCGAGGGATCTAGCTCGTGGGGAGCCGTGCACGGACCGGGTCGGGCGGTCCGTTCCGGGCGCGACCCAGGGGCCCCCCGTCGTGAACCTGCTAAGCCACGGCATGCCGGACGTTCCCCATGACCGCCACTACCGAAACGACCTCCACGCCTGTGGCGCGCCGTTCCCAGCGTTCGCTCGCTTCGTCGCGGAGGCGACCCTCGGCACGGTGTTGGACCTCGGATGTGGCCAGGGGCGCGACGCGCTCTTGTTCGCGCGCGCGGGCCATCGTGTCCTCGGCGTGGATGCCTCCTCCGTAGGGTTGGAGCAAATGTCGGCCGTGGCTCGCGCCGAGGGCCTCGACCTGAACGCAGAGGTGGCAGACCTCGTCAGCTACCGCCCGCCGCGGACGTTCGACGTCGTCGTGTTGGACCGCGTGCTGCACATGATTCATGCCCAGGAGAGGATGACCGTCCTCTCGACCGCCATGGATGCGGTCGCGCCGGGCGGTCACCTGCTGGTGGCCGAAGGGCCGAAGGGGTTGGCTCCGGTCCGCGAGGCCATCGAAACACGGCAGTGGTCGCTCCCACGGGCCACGAAGAACCGGCTGATCGCCCGGCGCCCACCTGCCTGAGGCCCAGCGATGACCGCACCCTCTCCCGAGCGACTTGGACAGCGGCTGGTGGCTGTGGTGTTCGGCCCGGCGGTGGCGGTCGCCGCCATGGTGGCCACGGCTCCTGTTGCGCCTTGGGTGGTCGCACTCGGGGCGGTGAACCTGGCCGTCGCGGTCGGCGTCTTCCTCTCCCCGTCGCGGGCCGTTCGAGAGCTGGGCTCGGGCTGGATGGTGCTTTCGACCGTCCTGGGCGTGCTCGCGATGGGGGCGGTTCCACCGGGCTGACGGACCCCATGGTTCGAGGCCCCTAGAACAGCGGTGCCCCTGGAAAGGACGCCGCCTGCGTCAGCCAACTCGTGAGCAGCGCTTCGTCCAGAGCGTCTCCCTCGTGGAGGTGGAGGTACCTGGCTCCGGGGGCCTTGCCGTCGATGGGGGGGAGCGGCTCCAGGGACGACCCATTGAGAAAGCTCACCTTCACGTACCGGGTCAAGCAGTGGAACCCGAGGAACCAGCCCTGGCCTTCCACCCCATAGAACGGCGTGTTCCAGCGCACGGCCTTCCGCACGTCGGGCACGGCGCGCTCGATGAGGGCATCGACGGCACGGCCGACGTCCTGCTTCCACCCGGGCATGGCGTCGAGGTAGGCCTGCACGACCTCGTGGCCGTCTCCCTTGGGGATCTGCGGGTTGCCGCCCGAGAGGAGCTTCGGCGTCGCCGATGGAGGGGCCTTGGTGCGCCCGCCACCCCAGTCCATCTTCATGTAGACGTTCCCGGCGCGCAGCTCATCGAGCATCTGAGCGAGTCGTCGCTGCTTGGTCGACTCCTGCTTCGCGCGGTCGATCCAGCCGAGGTAGTCGTTGCGCTGGTACGGAGGGCGTGCCTCGTAGGCGTCGGCGAGGCCAGCATCCTTCAGCGCCCGGGCGACGAAGGCTGGCATGGGGTGATGCTCGCGATGGGTAGGCATGGGGCGCCCTAATCCGGCGGAGGCAGGTGGTCCGCCGTCACGGGCGAGAATGAAGCTTCACCTCCAGCTTATGCCCGTCGGGGTCGCGCACGAAGGCGGCGTAGTAGGACGCCCCGTAGCGAGGTCGTGGTCCCGGACCGCCCTCGTCCTTGCCGCCGTGGGTGAGGGCTCCGTCGTGGAAGGCGTGCACGGCCTCCTTGGACGTCGCGACGAAACCCAGGTGAAAGCCGGGTCCGGCCGCGTGGGTGTCCGGGCGCTCGAAGAGGGCGAGTCGATCGGGCCCGCCCGGCTCGCCGTACCCCACGCCACCAGAGACGTCCCAGACCCGAACCTGGCCGAGGGGCGCCAGGATGGCGTCGTAGAAGGCGGCGCTGCGGTCGAGGTCGGTGACGCCGAGGGAAATGTGGCTGAACATGGGACTTCCTGCCGGGGTGGGGCGGAGTCTATGACGTCGGGCGATCGGCGAACGGTTGGCGTCCGGTCCTCTCTCCCGACAAGCGGTGCGTGATGGCGTTCGACGAATTCATGTGCAACCAGCCTGAACGACCACGGGCAGTTCTGACCTCGGTCGTTCAGCCAGGCACTCGCTCGGTGCTGAGAGCGTCTTGCGGACCGACCGCTGCAGCTCGGCCACGGCCATGCCTGGCTCTCTGGCCACCACAAAAATCCCAAGGGACCGGCTCTCGGCGACCATCGTCTCCGACAGCCGCCGATCGAACATCAGAAACTCGCCCACATGGTGTCGGGTCGATCCCCTCGAAGCGAGCCTTTCCTCCGGCCCACTGCCGGAGCGGGTGCAGCTCGCTCACCCACATCCAGCCTTCCGGGCGCAGCGCGCGGGCGGCTTCGGCGAACACGGGGGCCAGGTCGTCGATGTGCTCGAGGACGAGGCTGGGCCGCCATGACCGCTGCGTCTGCGTCCCGGGTCGGGTTGACGACCTCGTCGTAGGTGGCGGGCCAGGCATCGTAGGCGACAGTGGTGGGGGAGCGGGCCATGGCTCACGCTATGGGCCCTTGAGCCAACCTGCCACGGAGGCCATGGCTTCGTCGGCGTCGATGACCTCTGCCTTGGGGCCGGTGAAGGCCTCCAGCACGCGGCGATGCCACGCTTCGCCGTAGGCATCGTCGCGGCTCGCGTAGCGACGGGTCCAGTCGAGCAGAAAGTCGAGCTTCTGCCGTTGCTCGGTGGGGTCCACGTACTTCTCGGGCTCCCAGGGTCGGGCTTGTTGGTGCCGGAGGCAGGCCTCGATGCCTGGGTTCAGGAACAGCATGCCGGTGGCCGCAGGGGAGAGGTGCTCGGCCCAGTCGCCGTAGCTGCCCTCGATGACCCACCGCCCGGTGTCGCTCACGAAGCGGTCCAGGTCTGCGGCGATGTCGGAGGGCGACCGTGGCTCGGCCACGGCTTGGGGGACCCACACCACGGTGTCGAGGTCGAGGTGGACCAGGTTGTGGTGGGTGGCGAGACGCCGGGCCAGGGTGGTCTTGCCCGAGCCGGTGTTGCCCATGATCAGGATGGCTGCGGTCGGGTCCATGGAGCGCTCCTTGGATGGCCCTACCCAGGGTGGCGGCGGCCGTCTTGGCTCCGTGGTGGGCAGGGGCGAGTGGGGTGGCGTAGTCTGCCCCCGTGGGAGGGTGTGTGGGGAAGAAGACCTGGATCGCGCTGGGGGGCGCAGCTGTCGTCCTCCTTCCGCTGCTCTCGCTTGGCTGGACCTTCGTGAAGCGGCCGCTGGCGGTGCCCGCGGCGTCGGTGGCTCCGCTGCCGTCCCCCCCGGCGGTCGACGTGGGGCTTTCGGTGTTGCCCACCGCCCGCATCGCCACCCAGCACGGCTTCTCGGTGCGGGGCGCGCCACTCACGGCCCCCCTGACCAGCGCCATGGTGGCCTTCGTGGTCTCCCACCCCGAGGGTCGGCTCCTCATCGATGCCGGGATGGGCCGCAATGGGGTCGCCCACGTCGACACCACCCCTAGGCTGATGCAGCTCATCGTGGAGCTCGAGGTGAGCCGCGGCACTGCGGACGCCCTTGCCGACCATGGAGTGGGACCCGAGGACCTCCACGGTGTGCTGCTCACCCACAGCCACTGGGACCATGTCAGTGGCCTCGAGGATCTACCTGGGGTGCCGGTGTGGGCGACCGCCGAGGAGATGGCCTACATCGAGGACGATGAGGGGGCGCTGCTCTACCGGCAGATCGACGCCGCCGAGCCCGTGGACCTGCGGGAGCTGCGCTTCGCGGGTGGCGCCTACGGGCCCTTCCCTCGCAGCGCTGACATCTTCGGCGACGGCACGGTCGTGGCGGTGCCGATGCCGGGCCACACACCGGGCTCCGTGGGCGTGTTCGTGAACCTGCCCTCAGGGCGCCGCTACCTGTTCATCGGCGACACGGCCTGGGCACGGGAGGGAGTCGACTGGCCCGCCGAGAAGCCCTGGCTGTCCCGCCGCATGGTCGACCTCGATGCGGAGGGGGTACGTGCTCAGCTGGTGCTGCTGCATCAGCTCCAAGTCCAGCACCCGGAGCTCTTGGTGGTGCCCGCCCACGACGAGCGGGTGCACCAAGGCATCGCGCGCTTCCCCGACATGGAGCGCTGACCCAATCGGAACCGGCGCGCGTCGCCGGCGTCTACGCCCCAGGAGGTCCCATGTGGATGTGTGTGCTCGGGATGTCTCTCGCCTTTGGTCAGGATCTGCAGGAAGAAGCAGAGCGTATGATGAACCTGGATTTTTCACTGGAGGACATCAAGGCGAAGGTGGCGAAGCCGAAGCGCCGGGCGCCGGCTCCCCCGGCGGCGGCGTACGACGACTACGCCGCCGAAGAGACGTACGCCTATGACACCGGCGTCGCCTATGTGGACCCGGTCGAGCGCCTTCCCCTGGAGCCCAACTCCACTCTGGAGTCGGTCACGGTGTTCCGGGACCGGGCCATCGTGACCCGGAGCCTGACCGTCGGACTCGACCGCGGCGTGCAGTCGGTGACCTTCGAGGGGCTGCCCTGGACGTTGATGGAGGCCGGGCTCACCGCGGGGGTGGCATCGGGCGGGGCCCGCATCGTCGGGGTCGAGGTCGTGTCGGCGTCGCGGGAGCTCCTCGACGACGACGTGTCCCTGGAGTCCATCCGCACCGACGCCGAGGGGAAGGTCGACGCGTTGGGCTTGGTGCGTGACCGCATCGAGGCCCTGTTGGCGGAGCGGCGCTACCTCCGCACGGCGCTCGTGCCGCCGGCGGCGACCTCCGGGGCTTCGGTGTCCCAGGTGCAGTCGGGGCTCCGCTTCGTCTCCGCCACCGAGGCGCGCATCTCCAAGGAGCTGCGGGAGCAACAGAACGAGGCCGAAGACCTCGCCGAGGGCTTGCACCCGCTGCTGGTCAAGATGGACGACCCCCTGGCCAGCGGGCAGCCGGTTCAGGTCGATCTGGAGGTCGACAAGGGGGGGCCGGTCGAGCTGGTCCTGGAGTACTCGGTTCCCGGGGCGGGCTGGCAGCCGGCGTACAACGCACGCCTCGACCCGGCGACCAGCGAGGTCGAGCTCGACGTCTATGGGGTGGTGCAGCAGCGCACGGCCGAGGACTGGACCGATGCGGAGATCTTGCTGTCGACGGCCAACCCCGCGGCCCCGGCCACGGTGGAGGGCCTGATGCCGTGGACCCTCGGGCGCTCGGGCTCCGCGGGGGTCTACAACCTGGAGTCTGGGGCGGGGGCGACCACAGCAGCCCCTCGTGGGCCCTCGGGGGGCGGTGTGGTCGACAGCGACATGCAGGCCGACGTGCAGCGGGGCGGGGTGGTCGTGCTCGCCATTGCCGGCAAGCGCACCATCCGCGGCGACGGCTCGGCCCAGCGGCTGCCTGTGGGCACCCAGCGGCTGTCGGCGACGAGCTCGCTATTGAGCGTGCCCAAGCTGGAGCCGTCGGTGTCCCGTCAGGCCCGGGTCACCTACGACGGCAAGCTGCCGCTGCTGCCGGGGGAGGTGAGCACCTTCGTTGGCAAGGACTTCGTGGGCTCCAGGTCCCTGGACACGGTCATCCCTGGCGAGGCGCTGGAGCTGTCCTTCGGCACCGACGATCGCTACCGGGTGACCCGGGAGCTGGTGGAGCGGCAGGCGGAGCGCGCGGGCCGGAAGGCGACGCGGTACACGTTTCGCTTCGAGACCACCATCGTGAACCACGGCGACGTGGAGGGCACCGTGACCCTGGTGGATCAGGTGCCCTTGTCCGAGGACGCAGGCATCGACGTCGAGGTGCTAGAGGCCAGCGGCGCCTTGCAGAGCGACGTCGGCGGCCGCATGACCTGGACGCTTCCGTTGGCTCCCGGGGGCAAGGCCGTGGTGCCCCTGGCCTTCACGGTGGTCATTCCGGACGACATGGCGGGGGTCGCGTACGAGCTGCAGCAGATGCTCTGAGGACTCAGCGCAGCCCCCAGGGTTCTCACTCGAAGAACTCGTCGTACTTGTCCAGCATCGCCATCATCTCGTCGACGGTCACCTGGCCCGTCTTGGCGCCGGTGGCCTTCTTCAGCGCGTCGACCTTCGGAATCCACGCCATCAGGAACACGTGCAGCTCGTCGTGGGCCGGTCCATCCATCGTGCAGCCCTCGATGAGCTTGTCGAGCTGCCTCTGCAGCACGGCGCCCAGCCCCTGAAGGGCCTGCACATTGCTCGTGTCGGCGCCGTGGATGGTCTCGCGGGTCTTCGCCATCACCTTGCGGGTGTGGGCGTCCATCTTCCACTTGGCGGAGCCGTCGAGCGAGAGCACCAAGGCGTCGGCAGCCTGGTCGGCATGGTCTGCGTGGTCGTGGGCATCGCCCTCGGGGGCAGAGCTGTTGCAGGCAAGCAGGGCGAGGAGGATGGGCAGCATGGCAGGTCCTTCGGACGAGGTGATGCCCGAAGGTAGCCGCCACGGGCCGATGAGGCTCCCCGCCGGCCTGGTCCGGTCGTGCCCCCTACCGTTTGGCGATGTGCATCCCGGCCACGACCTGCAATGTGGCCCAGTGCTGGGCTGGCTGCGGGCAGGTGCCGCACTTGTGCCGGAGAGGCTGGACCCACGACCAGCCGGCCCGGATCTCGAGCACCAGAGGGTCCCATGGGAGCAGGGAGACGCTGGCCCCGGCATCGACGCTGGGAAGCATCGGGTACCCCACGAGGTGGGTGCCCAGGTGGCCGTACCCGCCGAGGCTCCTCGGTCGACGCGGTAGCCAGCGAGCAGGCCCACGTCGGCGCTCACCCGGTCCGAGGCCGTGGGACGGTCCAAGGCCGCCCATGGCACCGAGCACCGCTCCAGCCGACGCGATGGACCACCACAGCACGTCAGCCTTCGAAGGCCGCGTCGGTGAGGTCGAGGGCACCGTCGATGATGGCGAAGCCCTCGAGCAGCGTCTTCTCGTCGATGCACAGCGGAGGGTTCGTCATGATGTGGCTCCACCGGAAGAAGGTGAACAGGCCGTGCTCGCGGCAGTAGGCGTTGGCCTTGGCCATCGCCGGGTGGCTGCCGTTGTACGGGGCAATGAGGTCCCCTTGGCTGTTCTTCTGGATGTCGAGCATGCCGAACAGGCCGATGTTGCGGCCCACCTTCACCGACGGGTGCTTCGCCGTCAGGCGGTCCATCTCAGAGCGCATGACCGTGGCGAGGCGGGCTGCGTTGCCGATGAGGTCTTCCTCGAAGAGCACCTCGAGGTTGGCCAGGGCCGTGGCGCAGGAGAGGGCATGGGCGTTGTACGTCAGCCCGCCCCAGAACACGTGGTCCTGGAAGTGCTTGGCGATGGGGTCCCGCACCCCCATGACGCCGAGGGGGGTGTAGGAGCTGGTGATGCCCTTGGCCATCGTCAGGATGTCGGGCACGATGTCGCCGTGCTCGAAGGCAAAGAGCTTCCCGGTGCGTCCGAAGCCCGCCATCACCTCGTCGCACACCAGCAGGATGCCGTGGCGGTCGAGCAGCTCCCGCAGGCCCTTCAGGTAGCCCCGCGGCGGCGGCAAGATGCCGTTGGTGCCGGTGACGGTCTCGATGAACATCGCCGCGATGGTCTGGGGACCCTCGTACATGATGATCTCATCGAGGTAGCGCAGGTTGTTGGTGACGATCTCTTCGTCGCTGGTGCCGAAGGAGTAGTGGTACGGCGACGGGTCCATCACGTGCACGACCCCGGGCATGCCGGGCTCGTTGTGGAGCCGCCGCGGGTCGCCCGTCAGCTGCATGCAGGCGTTGGTGGCGCCGTGGTAGCTCCGGTAGCGAGCCAGGATCTTCTGACGGCCCGTGTACAGGCGCGCGGCCTTGATGGCGTTCTCGTTCGCCTCGGCCCCACCCAGGGTGTAGAAAAAGGTGTTGATGTCGCCGGGCACGACCTCCGCGAGCCGCTTCGACAGCTTCGCCCGCGGCTCGGTGGCGGTGGCGGGGAAGACGTAGAGCAGGCCGCTGTCGATCTGGTCCTTCATCGCCTGGAGCACCTTGGGGTGGCTGTGGCCGATGTTGACGCTCATCAGCTGGCTGTTGAAGTCCAGGAAGCGCTTGCCCTCGGGGGTGTAGAAGTACACGCCCTCGGCCCGAGCGACGGGCAGCGGGTCGACCGCCCCCGTGGCGGCCCACGAGTACATGCTGTGCTTCTTGCAGAGGTCGATCATCTCCTGGGTGTCCATGGAGGCTCCTGGGTGTGGGACGAGGAAGGGAAGCGCCCAGTCTATACAGACTGGGCGCGGAGGGTCGAGAGGAGGGGACACCCGGTGTCGGAACCGCCTCGAGGCCGGCGGCTCCTCTGGGCAGGCAGCTAGTGCTTGCGGATGATCTGCGGCTCGAAGTTGGGGTCCGCTGCCCATGCCAGGGCATCGGCGTACTCGGGCAGGCGCTGGGTCATCTGGAAGCCCCACTTGTCCTTGACCTGACGGCAGTGGTTCAGGTCGAACTCGGTCACCAACAGCCCGTCACGGGTGCGGGACAGGCCCGGGGTGCGGGAGCCGTTGGGTGCTGCGCAGTAGCTGCTGCCGTAGAAGTGGCCGAAGTCGTGGTGGGACTCCTTGCCGTCGCCGCTGGTGAAGGCATTCGGGAAATGCTCGGTGCCGATGCGGTTGATGCCCAACGTGAAGTAGTTGTTCGCGATGGACGCGCAGCGGGCCTCGATGGGCCAGAGGGGCTCTGAGAGCGCGCCGACCGTCGCCGACGGGTTGAACACGATCTCGGCCCCGTTGAGGCCGAACATCAGCCAGTTCAGCGGATGGTGGCGGCCGTAGCAGATGTTGATGGCGACGTTGCCGAACTCGGTCTCGAACACCGGGTGACCGTCCTCGCCCTCCATGTAGTAGGTCGACTCGTTGAAGTCGCCGACGCGAGGGATGTGGTTCTTCCGGTGGAAGCCCAGGATGTCGCCGTGGTTGTCGATGACGACGGCCGTGTTGTGGATGGTGCCGCCGTGGGCCTCGTCCCGCTCCAAGATGGGCGACACGATGACCATGTCGTGTTCCTTGGCCAGAGCCGCCAGGAACTGGGTCGACGGTCCGTCGACGGCCTCGGCGAACTCCAACCAGGGATGCTTCTCACGGGTGCAGAAGGCGAACGGCATCGTCCACGCTTCCTGCAGGCAGAGGACCTTCACGTTCATGCCGGCCGCAGCATGGATGAGCTGGGCCGTGCGGTCGCGGAGGGCCTCGTACTGCTCGAGGACCGGCGCGTCGGTCGGGGCGATGATCTGGGTCTGGATGACCCCGGCCCGCACGACCCGCGGCTTGCGACGCTGCTCGGGCGCGGCCTCGAACTTGAAGGCCTCCACGTCGAAGTCGTGCTTGTCCGCGCGGGCCTTCACGGCTGCCGGGATCGGCAAGGCCTCGGGCACATCGCCGTAGAGGATGCGCATCGCTTCCTTGCGTGCCGCCTCGTCGGGGATGGTGGCCAGGATGGACTCGAGGCTGTGGACCTCGGGCTTGTCGGCCAGCAGCGCGTCGATGGGGCTGCTGGTGGGGCGGGTCTTGGTCTGCGTCTCGGTCTTCTTGTCGGCCATGAGGTCACCTGGGCAAAGGGGAGCGGGCTTCGACGGGGCAAAGCGTCGGCGGCCCTGGAACAATCAGCGGTTAGCCGTCAGCTGGGGGGGCGCGCCCCCCGGCATCGCCTTCAGTTCATCCAGTTCTGGTCCCGCTGCAGCGACCACTTGCTGGTGATCTTGCGCTGGCGCGTGAAGAAGCGGTAGCCATCCCAGCCCGTGATGTTGCCGTGGCCGAACTTGGAGTCGTTCCAGCCGCCGAAGCCGAAGGGCTCCCGGGGCACCGGAACGCCGATGTTGACGCCGCACATGCCGGCCTCGACCTGGCCCATCACCTTGCGCGCCACGTCGCCGGACGTGGTGTAGACCGCGGATGCGTTGCCGTAGGGGTTGCTGTTCTCGAGGGCGATGGCCGCATCGAGGGTCGGCACCCGCACGATGGACAGCACCGGGCCAAAGATCTCCTCGCAGCTCGCGGGCATGTCGGGGGTGACGTGGTCGAGCAAAGTGGGGCCGACCCAGTAGCCACCGTCGGTCGCGGTCTGGCCGCGGCCATCGAGGAGCACCTTGGCCCCGGAGGCCTCGGCGGCGTCGATGTAGCCAGTGATGCGCTCGACGCCCGCCTGGTTGGTGATGGGGCCGAGGTCCTTGCCCAGGGTGATCTCGGCGGAGCGCTTGGCGATGCCTTCGATGAGGTGGTCGACGTCGCCGACGGCCACGAGCACGGAGGCGGCCATGCAGCGCTGTCCTGCACAGCCTGTGTAGGACGCGACGACGTTCTCGATGGTCACGGCCGGGTCGGCGTCGGGCACCACGATGAGGTGGTTCTTGGCCCCGCCGAGGCAGAGCACCCGCTTGCCCGTGGCGGCGGCGCGGCCGTAGACGAGCTTGGCGACCCGGGTGGAGCCGACGAACGCGAGGGCGCTGATGCCCGGGTGGTCACACAGCGCCTCGACGGCGGCCCGACCGCCCTGGATGAGCTGCAGGATGCCGTCGGGCAGGCCTGCTTCCTGGAACAGCTCGACGAGCTTGAGCGCCGAGAGAGGCACCTGCTCGCTGGCCTTGAGGATGAACGCGTTGCCGCCGACCAGGGCCTGGGGAATCATCCACAGCGGCACCATGAAGGGGAAGTTGAACGGCGTGATGCCGGCGACCACGCCCACGGCGTCGTAGGTGATCTCGCAGGTGACGCCCCGGCTGACCTCGAGGCCGCTGCCCGCGGCGAGGTTGGGCAGAGAGCAGCCGAACTCGACGCACTCGATGCCCTTGAGCACCTCTGCCTTGGACTCGGCGAAGGTCTTGCCGTTCTCGTGGCTGACGAGCCAGGTGAGCTCGTCGAGGTCCCGCAGCATCAGCTCGCGGACTTGGTAGAAGACGTGGGCCCGCTCGCGGATCGGCCACTGGTTCCACGCCTTCTGGGCAGCAGAACCTGCCTTCACGGCCGCATCGACATCGTCCATGTTGGACTCGCCAACGGTGGACATGGCCTTGCCCCAGCGGGGGTTGAGCACATCGGACGTGCCGGGACCGCTCGGGTCGCGCCACTCACCGCCGATGAAGTTCCGGGCGGTGGCGTAGGGGGTGAACTCGTAGGACGTGGCGGGGAACTTGGTCGTCATGGGGACACCTCCGGAGTCGGCTCCATGGAGCCGTGGGGAAGAACGTGCATCAGGCCCAGGTACACCGCGCCGGCCAAGCCGAAGCCCACGAACCAGGCGTAGGTGTAGATGGTGTCGAAGATGGCGGGCACGACGCCGTCGCCGACGAAGCCGGCGGCGTGGGCGAAGCCCGGAAGGTTGGGAAGCACGGCCACCACGAAGGCGATGAGCGCCGCGGGGTTGAAGCCTGCCATGTAGGTGTAGGGGCCCTCGTGGCGGTACAAGCCCTCGAGGTCGAGCTCGGTGCGCCGCAACAGGAAGTAGTCGGCGATGAGGATGCCGGCGATGGGCCCGAGCAGGGCCGAGTAGCCGACGAGCCACGTGAAGATGTACCCGCTGGTGCTCTCGATGAGCTTCCAAGGCAGGATGGCCATGCCGAGGCCCGCGGTCACGTAGCCACCCAGCTGGAAGCTGATCTTCTCCGGGGCCAGGTTGATCACCGCGTTGGCCGGCGAGACCACGTTGGCCGCGATGTTCGTCGACATGGTCGCGATGGCGAGGGCGAACAGCGACACGCCCACCGTGAGGCCGCCGCCGATCTTGCCCGCCAGGATCGTCGGGTCCCAGATCGGGTCGGCTGGGATGCCGGTGATCGGGTCGGCGAAGATGACGGTCGTGCAGGCGGTCACCGCCACGGAGATGAACGCGAACAGCGTCATGGTGGTCGGCAGCCCGATGGCCTGGCCCAGGACCTGATCCCGCTGAGACTTCGCGTACCGGGTGAAGTCGGGGATGTTGAGGGACAGCGTCGCCCAGAAGCCCACCATCGCCGTGACGTTCGGGATGAAGACGGACCAGAACTGGCCCTCCTTCTCCCCACCCGGGTCGAAGGCGCTGGGCATGTTCAGCATGGCGCCGAAGCCGTCGGCCGCCACGTACGCCCAGCCTAGGAGCAGTAGGCCGATGCCGATGAGGAAGGGGGCGGCCCAGGTCTCGAGGACTCGGATGGACTCGATGCCCTTGTAGATCACCGCTACCTGGATGAGCCAGAAGACGAAGAAGCAAGCGAGCTCGCCGCCGTTGATGCCGAGGAATGGGACATCGGCCGTGGCGAGAAAACCCACCTCGGCGCCGTCGAGCATGCGGCTCGGCAGCAAGGCGTTGAGGAGCTGGTAGATGGCGAAGCCGCCGAACCAGGTCTGGATGCCGAACCACCCGCAGGCCACGATCCCCCGCAGAATGCTTGGCACGTGGGCGCCTCGGATGCCGAAGCTGGCGCGGGTGAGGACCGGGAAGGGGACGCCGTACTTGGTGCCCGCGTGGCCGTTGAGCACCATCGGGAACAGCACGATGACGTTGCCCAGCATGATGGTCATGACGGCCTGCCACCAGTTCATGCCCTGCTGGACGAGGCCGGACGCGAGCATGTACGTGGGGACGCACACCACCATGCCCACCCAGAGGCTGGCGATGTTGCCCACCGACCAGTGCCGCTCTTCGGGGGAGGCGGGCCGGAAGTCGTCGTTGATGAGGGAGGGGTCGGGGTGGGCGACCTTCCAGTGGATCTCCGACATCAGGACGCCGGGGTCGGGCGCTTCCGCTCCACCTTGGTCGGCTCAGCGAGCGCGTTGCGCTTGATCTGCGCCGCCCAGTAGTCGGCGAAGGGCGCGCGGTTCACATAGCGGCCGGCGCCTCGCGTCGTCTTGAGCTCGTCGTTCTCCCACACCACCGAGCCCCGGGACAGGGTGATGGCGGGGTTGCCCACTGTCTCCATGCCTTCGTAGATGTTGAAGTCAATGTTCTGGTGGTCCGTCTTCGTGGAGATCGTGCGGGTCTTGTCCGGGTCCCACACCACCAAGTCGGCGTCGGCACCCACCTGGATCGCACCCTTCTTCGGGTGGATGTTGAAGATGCGGGCGGCGTTGGTGGACGTCGCGGCCACGAACTCGCTCGGGGTGAGCCGGCCCGTGCGCACGCCGTGGTGCCAGAGCACCGTCATGCGGTCCTCGAGGCCCGCGGTGCCGTTCGGGATCTTGCGGAAGTCGTCGACGCCCGCCTGCTTCTGGGGCGTGCAGAAGCAGCAGTGATCGGTGGCCGTCGTCTGGAGCACGCCGGCCTGCAAGGCGCGCCACAGGGCATCCTGGTGCTCCTTGCTGCGGAACGGCGGGCTCATCACGTAGTGGGCCGCTTTGTTCCAGTCCGGGTTGCGGTACACCGAGTCGTCGATGAGCAGGTGCTGAGCGAGGACCTCACCGAAGACCCGCTGGCCCTCCATCCGGGCCCGGGCGAGGGCCTCGAGGGCGTCGATGCAGCTGGTGTGGACCAAGTACAGCGGCACGCCCAACACCTCCGCGATGCGGATGGCGCGGTTGGCGGCCTCGCCCTCGACCTCGGGGGGGCGGGAGAGGGGGTGGCCCTCGGGCCCAGTGATGCCCTTGTCGAAGATCTCTTGCTGCAGGCGGTGCACGAGCTCACCGTTCTCGGCGTGGACCGTGCACAGAGCACCCAGCTTGGCGGCCTCGGAGAAGCTGTTCACCAGCGTCTCGTCGTCGCACATGATGGCGTTCTTGTACGCCATGAAGTGCTTGAACGAGTTGACCCCGTGGTCGTTCACCAGGGTGTGCATGTCCTGGCGGACCTGCTCGCTCCACCAGGTGATGGCCACGTGGAAGGAGTAGTCGAGGGCTGCCTTCTCGGACCATCCCCGCCACTGGTGGAAGGCCTCGAGGGGGGACTGCTGTGGGCTGGGGATGACAAAGTCGATGCACATCGTCGTGCCGCCCGCCGCCCCCGCTGATGTCCCCGTGAAGAAGTCTTCGCTGGCCACCGTGCCCATGAAGGGCAGCTCCATGTGGGTGTGTGGGTCGATGCCGCCGGGCATCACGTAGGCCCCGCCCGCATCGATCTCGCGGGTGCCCGCAGGGGCGTCGAGGTCGGTGCCGACCGCCTGGATGGTCTCTCCGACGATGAGGACGTCTTCGCGGGACTCGCCCGTGGCGCGGACGACGGTGCCGCCGCGGATCAGGATGCTGCTCATGGGTTCACCTGGGGTCGGATGGGGTCGTGGGGGGCCGGCAGATCAGTGGGCGCCCTTCTTGGGACGCACGGTGGCGCCGTCATGGATGTGCTCGTTCCACGACGCAGGCGCGAAGCCGTTGTCGACCTCGACCATGGAGATGCAGCTCTCCACGGGGCACACGATCTGGCACAGGTTGCAGCCGACGCACTCGTCCTCGTCCACCACCGGCACGTGTTTGGTGGGGTCGGGGTTGGGGTGGATGCACTGGTGAGCGCCGTCGTGGCAGGCCACCATGCAGCGGTTGCAGCCGATGCAGGAGCTCGCGTCGATCTTGGCGATGCTCTCGTAGTTGATGTCGAGGTTGCCCCAGTCGCTGTACGCGGGGATGGCCTTGCCCACCATCTGGTCGAGGTTCTCGAAGCCCTTCTCCGCCATGTAGGTGTCGAGGCCTTCGATCATGTCTTCGACGATGCGGTAGCCCTTGAGCATGACCTCGGTGCACACCTGGACGCTGGAGCTGCCGAGGAGGATGAACTCCACTGCGTCGCGCCAGTTGGTGATCCCGCCGATGCCGCTGATGGGGAGGCGGAAGTTGGGGTCGCGGGCGAGCTGCCCGGCCATGTGGAGAGCGATGGGGCGCACCGCTGCTCCGCAGTAGCCACCGTTGGTGGACTTTCCGCCGACGACTGGCTGAGGCACGAAGGTGTCGATGTCGACGCCGATGATGCTCTTGATGGTGTTGATGAGGCTGACCCCATCGGCCCCGCCTGCTTTGGCCGCCTGGCCGTGGGGGAGGATGTCGCCGACATTCGGGGTGAGCTTCACCAGGACCGGCACGTTGGCGAACTCCTTCGCCCAGCCGGTGATGCGGGTGTTGACCGCGGGCTCCTGCCCGACGGCGGAGCCCATGCCGCGCTCGCACATGCCGTGGGGGCAGCCGAAGTTCAGCTCGAGGCCGTCGGCCCCGGCATCTTCCGAGCGCTTGATGATCTCCTTCCACTCTTCGCGGGTCTCGACCATGAGCGACACGATGATGGCGTGGTCCGGGTACTTCTTCTTCGTCTCGTAGATCTCACGGAAGTTGACCTCGAGGGGGCGGTCCGTGATGAGCTCGATGTTGTTGAAGCCGACGCCCCGGTGGCCGCCGTACGAGATGGCGCCGAAGCGACTCGAGACGTTCTGGATGGGGGTGCCGAGGGTCTTCCAGACCGCTCCGCCCCAGCCGGCGTCGAAGGCCCGCTGGATCTGGGCGCCGGAGTTCGCGGGGGGTGCGCTGGCGAGCCAGAACGGGTTCGGGGAGCGGATCCCGGCACAGTTTGTGGACAGATCAGGCATCAGTTGCCTCCCGTGAGCCGGTCGTGGATGGCGATGGCGGCGTCGCGGCCATGGGCCACGGCGTTGACGACTTCCTTGCCGCCGTTGCGGCAGTCACCGCCGACGAAGACGCCCGGATGGCCGGTCTCGCCGTGCTCGTTGCACTGGACGACCCCCCACTCGAGGCGGACCCCGGACAAGCTCGCGGCCAGCTCCCCGAGCTTGCTCTGCCCGATGGCCAGCAGCACCAGGTCGCCAGCGACGACATGCTCGGTGCCTGCGATGGGCTTCTTGTTCTCGTCGAGCGTCACGGCGGTGATGCCGGTGACCTTCCCGCCCTCCCCGACGAAGCCGGTGGGCTGAGTGCGCCAGGAGGCGATGGCGCCGTCCTGCTTGGCGGCGGCCCACTCGTGGGCGTAGCCGCTCATGCCGGCTTCGGTGCCTCGGTAGACCATCGTGGTGTCGATGCCGAGGCCAAGGGCTTCTCGGACGCAGTCGAGGGCGGTGTTGCCGCCGCCGATGACGAGGCAACGGGAGATGTCGGTGTCGACCGTGGAGAGCTTCATCTGCTCGATCCACTCGACCGCGCCTTCGACCCCTTCGAGGTCGGCACCGTCGACGGCGAGCTGGCTGTCGGGGCCGAGGCCAAAGCACACGAACAGAGCGTCGTGCTGGGCCTCGAGCGCCTCCCAGGAGACGTCGTCGGGCACGGAGGTGCCGGTGCGGACCTCGATGCCGCCGATGGCCATCACCCACTCGACCTCCTGGACGGAGCGAGCGGCGGGCATCTTGTAGGGGGCGACGCCGGTGGTGTTGAGCCCCCCCAGCACGTCGCGCTTCTCGTAGATGGTCACCTTGTGGCCGAAGCGACGCAGGCGGTGCGCGGCGGACAGCCCGGCAGGGCCGGCACCGACGATGCCGACGCTCTTGCCCGTGTCGGCACCCGCCTCGTAGTAGCTCCAGCCCTCTGAGAAGGCCGTGTCGGTGGCGTAGCGCTGCAGCTTGCCGATCTGGATCGGCGGCACGCCCATGGCGTTGTAGACGCAGTCGCCGACGCAGAGCACTTCGACGGGGCAGACCCGGGCACAGCTCATGCCCAGGATGTTGCTGTCGAAGATGGTCTTGGCGCTCCCCTTCACGTTGTCCGTCGCGATCTTGCGGATGAACGTAGGGATGTCGATGCCCGTAGGGCATGCCGTGATGCAGGGCGCATCGTGGCAATAGAGGCAACGGTTTGCCTCTACCCGGGCCTGGTTCGTGGTGTAGGCCGGCTTGAAGTCGTCAAAGACGTCCTCGCTGCGGCCGTCGGGCAGGTTCGCCATCGAGGGACCTCCGGTCAGGGGCGCGCGACTATACAGCAGGGCGCGCCCTCAGCGCTTCCGTTTGGTAGGGTTCTTCGCATGGTCTTCACGAATACCTTGCTGAACGGACGCCGCTGCGACCTCCGGGTCGACGCCGAGCGCATCTCGGCCATCGCTTGGCACGACACCGACCCGCGCCTCGAGCCCCAGCCCGGGGAAGAGGTGCACGACGGGGGGCGGATCACGCCGCCCTTTGCCGAGCCCCACGTGCACCTCGATGCCGCACTGCTCGGAGCTCGCCGACCCAACCGCTCCGGCACCCTCCACGAGGGCATCGCCAACTGGGCCATCCTTCGCGAGGAGCTGACGGCCGAGGATGTGAGGGACCGGGCGCTGCGCACCGCGGAGATGTACGCGGCCACCGGCACCTTGCGGTTGCGCACCCACGTCGACACGGGCAGCCTGCTCGCCGTGGAGACGTTGCTGTCGCTGGTGCCGGAGCTGGCGGCCCTCGGCATCGAGCTGCAGGTGGTGGCCTTTCCCCAGGAGGGCATCCTCCGTGCGCCGGGCCGTCGCGAGCAGTGGGCCGAGGCGGTGGCGATGGGCTGCCACGCGGTGGGGGGGATCCCGCACTTCGAGCGCACCACGGAGGAGGGGTGGGCCTCGGTCCGACTCGCCTTCGATCTGGCTGAGGAGCACGACGCCTTCATCGACTTCCACTGCGACGAGACCGATGACCCGATGGCGCGCAACCTGGAGGTGGTGTGCGCCGAGGCCATCGATCGGGACTTCGACGGCAAGATCGTGTGCGGTCATTGCACCGCTCTGCACTCCGCCCCCGATCCGTACGCCGCCAAGCTCATCGAACTCATCGCCGAGTCCGGCATCCAGGTCGTCGCGAACCCCCTCGACAACGTCGTGCTTCAGGGGCGTTTCGACGGCTACCCCAAGCGGCGTGGGGTCACCCGCGTCGACGAGCTGTGGGACGCCGGCGTGCCCGTCGGCATCGGCCACGACAGCGTGCAGGACCCCTGGTACCGCCTGGGGACGGGGGCGATGATCGACGCGGCCTACATGCTGGTCCACGTGGCTCAGCTGACGGGGGAGGAGCAGATGCGGAAGGTGTTCCGCACCCTGCACCAGGAGAACCACCTGCCCTTCGGGGGCGCGCCGTCCATCGAGATCGGAGGGCCGGCGCGGCTGCTGTGGTGGGCCCAGGACGACCCGATCGACATCCTGAGGGACCGCAGCGTGCCGATGGTGCTGCGCGGGCCGTTGGGCTGAGATCCTTCGGTGGCCGGGTCGGCCGGTCCTGATGCCTGCAGCAGCTGGGGGCGTGCTGGCGGGCGCTGAGATGGGGTGGGCGGGCGCTGAGGCGTAGGGCGGTGGAGGTTCGGACGCCCTGCTCGATCCACCCGGTTGTCCGCCAGAGCACCCGCCCGCGCCACCTCTGAGCCCGCCAGCCCGTCCGCGCCACGTCTGAGACCGCCTGCCCGCCCCGCTCGAGCCAGCTCCCACGCTCCACCCGCCCGCAGTGCCGGAGGGCAGCCGTCAGCCCCTCGAATCCGCCAACTCCGCCGCCACGCCCGCCACCTTCGCCTGCCCGTCGGTGTCGATCAGACTCACGACGATGCCGGCGAGAAAGGAGCACAAGAAGGCAGGTGGAAGCTCCGCCAGCTCGCCGAGGTAGGGGCCGACCCCTGGGACCATCGGTCCGCCGAACTTGAACAGCGGCACGGCGAGGAAGCCGGTGACCATGGCCGCGACCGCACCGTTGCGCGTCATCTTCGCCCAGTAGAGCGACAGAATGGTCGTGGGGCAGAAGGTGGCGGCGATGCCGGACCATCCGAAGATCACGAACCAGAACACGGTGCGTCCCTCCACGGTCACCGCCACGACCATGGAGAGGGCAAAGGCCACCAAGCCCAGCCCCAACGTGGCCATGCGGCTGGCGCGGAGCAGCTGCTCGTCGGGGAGGTGCGGGTTCATCACTTTCTGGTAGCCATCGCGGACGGCCGCGCTGCTCGCCACGACCAGCAAGCTGTCGACGGTGCTCATGATCGCCGAGAGCACGATGGCGATGTACAGCCCGACGATGGCGGCGGGCATCACGTGCTCGACCATCAGGGGAAGCACGTCCTGGCCTCCGTTGCCGAGCACGCCGGTCACGTCGCCGCCGGGCCCCACGAGCAAGGCGCGACCGGCCATTCCGGCCACGACGGCCCCCGCGTCGGACAGCAGCGTGAACACGATGGCGACGGCTGCGCCCTTGCCGATCTCGTCGTCCCGTCGCATGGCGATGAAGCGCACGAAGACCTGCGGGGAGCCCAAGAAGCCGAGGCCGATGAGGGACAGGCCCAACAACGACGCGGCCGTCATGGCGGTGAGCCCGTCGGGACCCGTCCAGGTCATGAGGGACGGGTCCTGGGCGACCAGGTTGGCCGTCATGGGGCCCCAGCCGCCCATGGACCACACCCCGACCACGGGGAGCAGCACGAGGCCGAGGAACATGAGGCTGCCTTGGAACACGTCGGACCACACCACCGCGAGGAAGCCGCCACCGGTGGAATAGGCCATCACCACCACGAAGCCCACGACCGCGCCGACGAAGTAGTCGACCCCGAGGAAGCTCTCGAATGCGGTGCCCGTCGCATCGATCTGGGCCGAGATGTAGATGGTCACGAAGACCACCAAGGCGCCGGCGGCCACCAGACGGAGCACGTTGCTGTCGTCGCGAAACCTCGATGCCAGGTAGTCGGGCACGGTGATGGACTCGTAGCGGTCGGTCAGGCGCTTGAAGCGGCGCCCCATGAGCAACCAGGCCCCTGCCACCCCGAGGACCTCCCCGAGGACCACCCAGAAGCCTCGGAGGCCCATGGTGGCCCCCATGCCGGTGAGGCCGAGGAGAAGCCACGCGGACTCGCCCGTGGCGCGGGCAGAGAAGGCCGCGGCCCAGTAGCCCACGCTCTTGCTGGCCGCGAAGTAGTCGGACAGGTCCTTCATGCGTCGCGACGCCACCACGCCGAGGGCGAGGAGCACGGCCAGGTAGGCGGCGACTCCGCCCACCTTCCACATCGTCAGTGCATCCATGGGACCTCCCTTTTTGGTGGGGGCGCCCCTAACGGACCACGGGGGTCAGCCCCGGAGAAAGGTCGAGATGTGCACCCTCGGCCCGACTTCGTCTGCCAGGTGCAGGGTGGCGTCGTCCACGGCGCGGCGCTTCTCCAGGAGGAATCCTCGCTCCTCCATCTGTCGGCCGAAGGCGTTGGCCTGCCCCCGTCCCGGGTCCACCAGGACCACCTCGCAGGCGGGCTCGGAGTGTTCGTCGATGAAGCGGGCGAGGGGCACCGCTTGGTCTCGGTCGTGGAGGACGTCGCTTCCGATGATGAGGTCGAAGCGACCGAGGTCGTCGACCTCCTCGTCGGTCCAGTCCGTGCGGGCGAAGGGAATGGTCGCGGTGCCGTTGAGCTCCGCGTTCTGGTCGAGGAAGGTCTGGACCGCGGGGTGGCGGTCGGTGGCGGTGATGTCGGCGCCACGGAGGGCGAGAACGAGGCTCGCCAGCCCGAGGCCACACCCGACCTCGAGGACGCGACGTCCTTGCAGGTCGATGTCGACCATGACGGCCGCCAGCGCGATCGAGGAGGACCACACCACCCCGAACAGGGGCCAGACAGCCTCGGAGATCCCGAGGGCCTCGGCGACCCCTTCGGGGTCCTCGAACTCATTGGTGTTCCGGAGCGCGCGAAGGTGCACGTCCATGTCGCCGAACTCGATGGTCCGGTAGCGGTAGCGCATGCTGAGGCCCTTGGTCGCGGTGGACGCAGCAGGCTCCACACGGCAGACCACGTAGGGGGAACATACCGGGTTCTCTCTCGGCACGTTGGTCACGGATGGGTAGGTTTGCCCGACGCCGGTATGCTGCGCAGGGAGGAGGGAACATGGCGTCGCGGTGTGTGTGCGGCCGCTCAGCGAGCTTCCCGCTGTGTGATGGGTCCCACGGAGACGCGTGGGCGTGCGGGACCGCCGCGGCGGCTGTGGGCCTATGTGTCGTGGCCGGCCCCCACCTTTCGAGCCTCGCCGAGCGCCTGGCCTGGGAGGAGGGGGGGGAGGTGCTGCATCGGCTCACAGGGCCCGTCACGGCCACGCGGGCCATCGTGCTGTCGGACGGATCGGACCTCGCGTACCTTCAGGCTGAGCTGCAGCGGCTGACCGCTGGCAGCCTGCGGGGCGTCGCGGTGGACACTCCGCGGGCGGCTTTGGGCGCTCTGCTCCCCCTTGCACCCGTGAGCCAAGCCTGCCCCGACGACCCGCGGCAGGTGTGGCGTGCGGTCCGAGACGCACTGAAGGCAGACGCCTCCCCACCGCCGCGGCTGGCCCGGGGTTTCCTGAGCCACGCTGCCGCGGACGAGCCGTGGTTGCTGCCTGCCGTCGAGTCGCTGCGACGGAACGCGGGCGCTGAGCTGTACGTGTGCGCGGACAGCATCCCGTCCGGCGCGGCGTGGCGTGAGCACATCGAGGACGCTCTGCGCCGAGCCGAGCGGCTGGTGTTCGTCGGGTCCGATGCGAGCTTCGCTTCGACGTACTGCGCCTTCGAGTTTGGTGTTGCCACGGCGTTGGGGGTGCCATGCAGGGTCGTGCGGGTGGACGAGGCACCGTTGCCAGCATGGATGGGGCACCTGCAGGCGACGGACGTGCCTCGGCTGCGCCGCATCCGTCCGTGGCTCGAGCCGAGCGAGGCCCTCGAGGAGGCCTTGCTGGACTGCCTGGCGCCCGAGGTGAGCTGACCTGTGGCTGGTGCGCGCAGCCCTCGCAGGCCACGTGGCCGCGGTCAGGCGGGCTCGGTCGGCCACTGCGCGAGCTCCCTGCAGCCCCGCGGCGAGAGGGTGTACACGCCGCCGCCCATGCGATCGAACCACCCATACACGTTGCGGTAGAGCACGTCCCGCGCCTTGGGGTCGCCGAGGGCCGCGGCCACGTTGGAGGCCTTGCTCGGCCCATGCACTTGGAGGAACCGACCGATGACGACGGCCCGCTGGCGGAACGCGGTGACGCGGCCCTTGCGCCGGTCCATGCCCCCCCGGTTGGGGTCACCGACGCGCTGCTCGAACTCCCGAAGCAGACGTGCTCGCTTGGCGGGCGACCGTCGTCGTCCCCGGTACGGCCCGGGGTCCAACTGCACGTCGACGACGTCGCGCGCGACGTCCACCGTGATCAAGCCGAGGCCCAGCATGCGCAGCATGCGCAGCAGGCGCTTTCGGTGAGCCTTCACGACCCGTGTCGACGACGGGACCGCCAAGTAGACCTCGTCGGTCAGGTCGAGCCGCTCCACACACTGCAACACCAACTGGAGGCTCAGGCTGAGCTTCAGCTCGACCACGACGGGGGCTTCGCTGGCGCGCACGGCCAGGACGTCGCAGTCGAGAACTTCCCCCTTCACCTCGTAGCCCTGGCCTTCCAGGTAGCGTTTGACGGGTGGATAGAGGTCGGACTCACGCATGGCCGCTCGCCGTGGTGGAGGTGTCGTCGCCGTGCAGGGCGGGCTTCGTCAGAAGCCGTTGGTCGGCACCACCACCTGGCGCACACTGCGGATGGCGTCGGGGTCGTCGGCCAGCTCTCGGGCGCGTTCGACCAGCTTGTCGAGCTCGTCCCGCGTGAGCGGACGATCGAGGACCGACAGGTCGTAGGCCGCACCGATGGGGAAGTCCCGGTGCGCAGAGCCCAGGTTGCTCGCCTCGGCCTCGTAGATGGCATCGTCGACGGCCTTCTTGGTGCCGCGGCTGACGCTGTGCACCACGGCTAGGATGGCGGCCCCTCGGACCTGCTCGCCCAGATCGATGGCCGCGCGCGGCTGGAACACGCAGTCCCGCAGGGCGCCGTACTGGCTGAAGTGCAGCACCGTGGAGTTGACGCGTCGCGCGATCCGGGGCTGGGCTTCCTGAGTCGCGGCCCCGATGTGGGGAGTGCAGGTGACGCGGGGCTCGTCGGCGTAGGGGTTGTGCCAGGCGGGTTGCCCGGGGGCGGGCTCCTCCGGGTACACGTCGACCGCGGCACGGCGGACGGCGCCCGACGCGATGGCGGCGCGAAGGGCCTCGGTGCTGTGCAGGTTGCCGCGGGCGAGGTTGAGGAAGATGCGTGGGCTCGTGGGCTCCAGGTCGGCAGCCAACTCACCGAGCACATCATCGAGCATGCCCGCATTGTCGTTGTCCCACGCGTCGCGGGCGGAGGTGTGCACGGTGACGCAGTCGCTGGTCCGGAACAGCTCCTGGAGGCTGTCGGCCTTGCGCCACCCCATCTCGACGCCGACTTCCTGCGCGACGAGGCGGTTGTCGTAGAAGGCGACCTTCATGCCCATGGCCTGGGCCGCTCGGGCGGTCGCGCGGCCGATGTTGCCGAGGCCGACGATGCCGAGGGTCTTGCCCAGGATCTCGAAGCGGCCGGCGGCGGTCTTCTTCCAGTCGTTGGCGTGCATCTCCACATCGGTCTCGTAGAGGCGGCGACACAGCGCCACGAGGTGGCCGATGGCGAGCTCCACGACGCTGCGGCCGTTGGAGATGGGGTCGTTGAAGACGAGCACGCCGTGCTCGGCACAGGCTGCCAGGTCGACGCTGTCGCTGCCGATGCAGCACAGCTGCACGACCATCAGGGTGGGGCAGGACTCCACCAAGCGGCGGGTGACCGGGACCCGGCTGCGCTTGAACAAGAGCTGCGCGCCCTGCTCGTTGATGACGTCGATGAGCGTGTCTTCGTCGGGGACGGAGTCGAGGCGGAACGGGGTGATTCCGCCGGCCTCCAGCTGGCCGTCGAGGCTCGGGTGAGGGGACTCGACGATCACCGCGCTGCTGAAACGGTCCATGAGGATGCGTGCCATGGGGGGCCTCCAGGGGTTCGGAGTATGGGCTCGCGTCGGTCTGGTCCATGCAACGAAGCGGGGCACGTGGCCGGACGTCGCAGGCGAGGACGGCTACCTGCGCGCCGCCCACTCCGGGACGCCCGGGGCGTCGAAGCCGCCCCCGTCCACATCGACCCAGATGGGGTTCGTGACCGCATAGGGGCGAATGGGGAACTCTCGGGGGATGGGCGTGGCTTCGCCCACCAAGGCGCCGATGCCGCCGATGCCGCCGAGGGCCTCGGTCACCACCGTCTGCAGGTCGATGTAGGGAATCTCCACCGGGGTGAACACCGGGAAGAGCGGGTCCCGACCGGTCACCACCACCGCGAACCAGCTGTCTTCGTCGACGGCATAGCGCTCGGTGTGGACCACGCGGACCACGCTGTCGTCGCCGTCGATGGTCCATACGTCGATCAAGGTGCCGTTGCGGTACACCTCGACCCGGTCCGTCGCCATCCAGCTGGGGGCCTGGACCTCCACGGTGAGCTCCACGTCGCTGCCACTGGTGGAGATGTCGGACCCGATGGGGGCGCCGTCGACCCACAACTGCACGAAGGGACCGTAGCTGGCGACCACCTGATGGTTCTTCACCGCGTCTGCGATCGCCTGATCGTCGATCAGCGCGGGGTCGTCGGTCTCCGACATCACGAAGTTCCGCGGGCACCCGCTCTCGGTGCTGGTGTAGCCGTGGGTGTCTGAGTTTCCGAGCACCGTGAAGCGGAAGCCGAGGTTGAGCAGTGTGAACCAGTCGTCGAGCTGTCCGTTGAGCTCTTCGGTGAGGGTGTAGGTGCCGTCGTCGAGGCCTTCCTGCTCCTCGAGGGTACGCTCGTAGAAGTCGACGACGGTGGCGTCGCCGTCGACGAATGCGTCGAGCTCGGACTGCAGAGGCGTGCGCAACAGCTCGAAGCGCTTGCCGTTGAGCATCTCCAGCGCGTCGATGTCCCAGCTGATGTTCCCTGGAAGGAGCAGATCGTTGGCCAGGTTCAGGATGGGCCGGGAGACCTTGGGCTCCCCCGGCTCGCCGCCCACACCAGGCACCCCGCCGGCGGGGTCGAAGCCAAACTGGTCGAAGTAGCCGAGGATGCCGTCGCGGGGATGGCCGACGAAAATGGCCGGGTCATGGCCGCCCATCTCGCCCATGAGGCGAAGGCTGTCGATCATCTCCTGGGGCACCTTGCCGGTCCAGTCGACGTCCTCGCGGCCTCCGCCGGCTTCGGACAGGAAGTCCTGGGCGAGGGGGAAGCCGAGGAAGTGACCCACCTCGACCGTCGTGGTCTCGTTGCCCACGGCCGTCTGGACCCACTCCTCCATGCCGAGGGCCTCGACCGTGGGGGCATAGTCGACGAGGTAGTCGTGATCGGTGCTGGCGAAGAACTCGACCCCTTCACTGACCATCGTTCGGACCCGATCGGCGAGCAGCACGCCGGAGTCGTGGCTGTGCTGTGCGTGCACGTGGAGGTCGGCGCTCACCCATCCGGTGGTGTCGACGCTGTGCTCGATCACGAAGTCGATGTCGGCGGACTGGGACTCGGAGATGGTGAACACCGGGGAGATGTCGAGCTCGTACTCGATCCCTCGGGAGGCGACGGCTTGGTAGCTGCCGGGGGCCAGCTCCGCGACGCCCTGGCCGTCGAGGGTGAACAACACGGCCTCGGGCTGTCCGCCGATGAAGCCGTCGCCGAGCACAGGGTCTCGGCTGATGGGGGTCCCGTCGGCCACGAAGATGGTCACTTTGGATGGGACCCGTCGGCCTCGGACGTCCCGCACGTCGAACTGCAGGACGCCGTTGCGCCCCGCGACCAGCGCCACGGAGGTGGTCTGCCCCTCGCGGACGGTCACGGTGAGCCGGTCCTGCTGTGGGCGTCCACGCTCGTGGGCCAACAGCTCCCATGTCCCGACGGGCAGCCGGCCGGCGAAGGACCCGTCGGCGCTCCGGTCTTCCGGGTGGATGTCGGTCTCCATCTGGGACCATGGCTTGTCGGCGCCAGGTTCGTAGACGAAGACCTCGATCCCCGTGATGGGGTCTGCCGTGGTGCGCTCCGTGACGAAGCCCTCCACGGTGCCGTACGGGATCTGGCGAGCCTCGACGTACTGGTCGACGATGCTGCCGACGTCGCCGTGGCCCACGAAGAAGTAGCGGTCGTAGGAGAGGGCGGTGCCGTCGGGAAAGCGCTCCCGTGAGCCGTCGCCGTCGTCGGCCGCTCCGATGGCCACTGTCTGGCTCGAGGTGAACAGCGGCACCCAGATGTCGCCGTCGGCGGGCGCGAGTCCGTAGCTCACGCCGTCGGCCACCCCGGCGATGAAGGCGAACTGGAAGGGGTCGATGAACGTGTTTTCGCCCCGCTGTTGGCTCTCGTACACAGCGCCGTCTTCGTCGAAGCCGATCCCCGGAGAGAACACGTTGACCGAGCCTCCCTGGAGGTAGAAGTCTCCGAGCACGACCCCAGACTCGATCGCCCAATTGATGAGGGGAAAGGCCTCGGTGTGGGCGGTCGCGGGGACGACCTCGTTCGGCGTATCGCCGACCTCGGCCCCGTAGAGGATCTCGGTGTGCAGCTCGAACCAGGGTTGGCCGGCCCGAGCCGTGATCTCGCTCGCGAAGACGAACTCGGGCGCGCCGACGATGTCCCACAAGGGGTCGAGCAGGGTGATGAAGGGATACTTCGGGGCCTCGACCCGCACGGTGGCGACGCCGTTGCTTCCGTCGCTGATGATCTCGACGTCGCCGTCGGCGGCCACCATGACGTCCATGTTGGCGGTGGGGAACATCTCGGCGAACTGATCCTGGCCGCGGCCTCCACCCGCACCGGGGGCGTAGCGCTGCAGATCGGCGTCGACGACGGAGCCTCCATACAGGCCGGGACCCAACGAGTTGCGCCCCGAGAGGATGGCGAGGCGGGCGTGCTCGTTCTCCAGGAGGATGTCGCCGGGCTGGGCGATCGCTTTGGGGCCTCCCACGCCATCGGCGAGGCTCGCCATGACGAACGCTCGAGCGAACTCCGGGGCATCGCCCAGGCAAGAACCGACAGCGGGCAGCGTGGCGAGGAGCAGGACGCTGCGAAGGGCAGGGGAGCGGTTCATGGGGCCACCAGCGGACGGGTCGTCGGGGAAGCGCACCTAACCCGCGGAGCCGCGAGACCGGCGCGGGGCCCTGGGGTGTGGTACGAGCACGCGCCCTACTGCTCGCCCCGGAGCCCCCGATGCGATCCTGCCTTTCTGCCTCTGCCTTGGCTCTCACGTTCCTCGTGGCTCCTGCCGCCCATGCCGGGGGCGATGACCTCGGGCAGGGAGTGGGTGGCGCGCTCCAGTCCTGGAGCTCCGTGCCCATCGCCGACGAGGCGACGCGGACGAGTGGCTCCCTCCACCTATGGGGACAGCTGCAGACCTGGGCGACCCTCGCCGACCAAGACGTCGCGCTGCAGGCCGACCCGGCCACCTATGGCGACCCCGAGGCGGATCCCGGCTTCTCGGTGGCTCGCGCTCGCCTGGGCTTCGACGGCTTCCTTCCCCTCGGCGATCGCACCTGCTGTGGGCAGGTCGACTACGCCATCAGCGTGGGCATTGGCGCTCCCTACGATGCCTTGTCCAACGAACCCAGCGGCTCGGTTCAGATGGTCGATGCCTTTGGACGGTGGGCCCAGCCGTGGTCTTGGGGCGTCACCAGCGTGGCCGCCGGCATGCAGCGGGTGCCCTTTGGGCGCGAGGCGATGATGTCCTCGGCCCAGCTCGTGTTTCAGGAGCGCAGCGTCGCGACCAGCTGGCTGGCACCTTCGAGAGAGGTCGGCGCCGTCCTCGGGCAGTCGGTTCAGTTCGGAGACGATGGCCCCAGCGCCTTGATCCGCGCGGGCTTGTACAACGGCAACGGCGCGTTGTTCGGCGACCAGGATCCCGGCTTGATGGCCGCGTTGCGGGCAGAGCTTCTGTATGGCGACGCCTACCAGACCTGGTCCCCGGACCTGTCCAATGCGTTTGGCGTCGGTGGTTCGGTGCTCCGCGACGACGAACTCCCGAGCGACACAGGAAGCAGAGAGGTCGATCTGCTGGCTCGCTACAAGTGGGTCACGGTGACGGGGGAGCTGATCTCCTCTCGGATCACCCTCGGCGACACCGACGTCGTGGTGCCAGAGGTCTTCGCGGAGACGAACCGCCTTGGGATCAACGGGCAGCTGTCGGTCTACCTGCCGCTGCCCTCGGGAGGGGTCGAGGTCGCGGGTCGCTACAGCAGCTTCGACGACGATCGCTCCCTCGACAACGCTGGCGACGTGCAGATCATCCACGGCGGCCTGTCCTGGCGGGACGCGCTCCCCGGCTTCGACCTGGGGGGGGGCTACATCCACCGCGAAGAGCGTGCGTCGTTGTCCAACGACACCGTGCGTCTGTGGATGCAGGTGCGCCCGTCCTTCGAGCTGTAGCGTCGGGTCCCTCTGGGGGGCTCGCGCCGCGCCGCGCGCCGTGGCGATCGTTTCCGCGAAGAAGAGTGAAACGGTCCAGGGTGGCGGTCGAGGTTCATCTTCTGTCACACCGTCCGAGAGGGATGGCGGGGACGCCACCACTTGTGGCACACTTTCGCGCCCGGCCGACCTACCCTCGGCTGAGCATGGGAACCCTTCTGTGGCGGTGATCTCGGTCCGAGGTCGCGGTTTGGTCGCAGCGGGGGTTTTAGAGAACGAATGCCCTGAGCGCCTCTCGTTTTGGGTTATTTGTATCTCTTCGCGTAGTTGGAGGTTGCATGGAGTCCTTCGTGCCACGGCAAACGAGGGGCGAACGGCTCACGGCCGAGCAGGAAAAGGTCATGGCTCGTCGAATTCGCGCTGCTGAGCAGCGTGCACTCGACGCGATCCGGGGTCTTCCTGTTGCGGATGAGCAGCTTGGGCGAAAGCCGAAGCGTGCTGAGCGTACTCGTGCGGGCTGGGTTGACCGGCTCGAAGCGGCGGTCACTGCGGTGTGGAAGACACACCGCAACGATCCCGAGTTCAAGCAGCAGGCCCGTCAGGCCCGCCAAGCTTGGGCCGAGGTCGAGGCCATCCGTTGGGAGCTCGCGATGTCCGGTCGCCGCATTGCCCACGGGGAAGCTCGTAAGCTCGCTGGGCCGTTCATGGACGAAGCAGATCTCGTGCAGGAGGGCTACATCGGGCTACTTCGGGCCGCGAAGCGCTTCGACCCGGATCGGGGCATTCGCTTCAGCACGTACGCTCGTTGGTGGGTTCGCGCTCAGATGACCCGCGCCATCGACCACACCGGTCGTCCGGTGCGTCTGCCTGGCTGCGCGGTCGAACAGACCCGCAACCTGCGCAAGGCGATCAAGCGGTTCGAGGACCTCGGGGTCGACTACTCGGTCGCTGATCTGGCGGAAGAGGTCGGCATCGACAAGAAGCGAGCCGAGTTCCTGCTCTCGCAGGGCCAGACGGTGTCGATCGATCAGCCGGTCGATGATGGGCCCCGGGCGCGGAGCTTGGAGCACTTCCTGTCGGACGAGTCCGCGGCAGATCCGGACTCCGAGGCGATCCACGCCCAGGAGATCCGGCGCATGCTGGAGGCCTTCCAGCACGTCCTGACGGAGCGGCATCGCTACGTGCTCACGCGGCGCTATGGCCTGGAAGACAACCAGTTCCGCACACTGTCCCAGGTGGGCAAGGGCATGAACTTGTCCCGGGAGCGGGTGCGCCAGATCGAGCGCGAGGCCCTCACCCGATTGCGGGAACAGGCCAACATCCGAGACGCATCGGGCCGTCTGGCCGCCGGCGGAGCCGCCGCACCCTGAACGCCAAGAGGGCCGCCCAGTGGGCGGCCCTCTCTGCGTAGGGGTGGCCTGCAAGACGCACTTCACAACGCGTTCGCCGGGCTCGCGGGTTGCGCCGGGCCTCGAAGACCTGCGTCGCTAGAAGCCGACACGCCGCATGACGAAGCGTGGCAGCCACTGGATCACCCACATGATCCAACCCCAGATCCAGGGCGCGTACACCACGGGCCGGCCCCGATCGATGGCTGACAGCACGCGGGTCGCGACCCCCTCGGGCTCCCCAGCGAAAGGAGCTGGCTTCAGCCCCTCGGTCATCGAGGTCTTCACGAATCCGGGCTTCACGCAGAGCGTGACGAGGCCTTCGCTGCGGTGCTTGTGGTCGAGGGACTCGAGGTAGTGGGACAAGCCCGCCTTGCTCGATCCGTACAACGCGACCGGCTTTCGACCTCGGTCGCCGGCCACCGACGAGAAGACGCACAGGGTGCCACCACCGTCGGCGAGCAACCGGGGGCGGGCATGTTCGCAGAACAGCACTGTGTGGGCGTAGTTGGCGGTCATGACCCGTCGCGCCAGCTCGAGGTCGGACTCGAGCTGCTCTTGGGTCCCGAACAGTCCGGCGGTCACGACCACGATGTCGAGCGTGCCCAGCTCGGCCTGGGCGGCGTCGAGGGCTGGCGCGAAGGTGTCGGGGTCGAGCAGGTCGCAGCGAGTGTGGCCGACCTCGCCCTCCGCTCCTCGAGCTGCGAGATCGGCAGCGGACTTGGTCAGCTCGGCCGGGGTGCGCCCGAGCAAGAACAGGCGATCGCCGCGAGCCGCCATGCGACGTGCGAGGGCTCGACCCATGCCCTTGGTGGCTCCGAGGAAGACGACGTTCACGCGTGCTACTCCGACAATCTGCGCCGGGTGGGGATCCATCCGGCGACTGGGCGCGTACCATACGACAGGACGACACCAGTGAAGCCAAACCATCATGTCGAAGAGGCCGAGCTCGCGGCGTACGCCGCGGGCACCCTGCGTGAGGGACTCGAGGTCCTGGTCGCATGCCATCTCACGTTCTGCCCGGCCTGCCGCGACACCGTGGCGCGCCTCGAGACGGCGGCTGCTGCGCTGTGGCTCGAGCAGGATGGTCCGGCCATGCCGGTCGCCAGCACCGTGTCCCTCGAGCAGTTGCTGGCCGCGGCAGCGCAGCCGTTGGCTCCCTCGGCCCCGAAGGTCCCCGTGGCGGCCGACGAGCGCCTGCCAGCACCGCTACGGAATCGAGTGGGCCCCTACCAGGGTCTGCACTTCCGGCGGTACCCCCTCGACGTCGGACACCGACCGCTCCCCGAGCTGGGGGAGGGGGCCTTCCTTCTCGATCTACCGCCCGAGCTTGCCCTTCCTGGGCATGTGCACGAGGGGGTCGAGCGTGCCTTGGTGCTGTCCGGGGGCTTCGCCTCCGACGGCCAGGCTTACGGCCCCGGCGACGTATCGAACGAGACGGGCGAGGGGGTCCACGAGGTCCTCGTCGACCCTGGCGAGCGCTGCCTGTGCTTGTTCGTCAACGACGGGCCCATCCTCCCCGAGCAGGGGTGGCTCCGGCCGTTCGCGCGGCTGCTTCAGTAGCGGTCCGGTCGCGAGCGGAGCCGCCGTCAGGCGCCACGCCCCTCCCGACGAACGGCACGGGGCGTGGGTAGAGCGCGCCCTCAGCTCTTCGCGTAGAGGGCCTCGATCTGGTCGCCGTACTGCTTGAGCACGATGCGGCGCTTGAGCTTCAAGGTCGGGGTGAGCATGCCGTTCTCGGTCGAGAACTCTTCGTTCGAGAGCAGCACCTTCTTGGGAAGCTCGTACCGCTTGAACGACTTGCTGTGGTTCGCGATCTCGTCGGTGATCAGCTGGACCACCTTCTCGTTGGTGTGCGCAGTGGCGAAGTCCACGCCGTTGTCCTTGCACCAGGCCTCGAGGGCCAGGGCGTCGGGCACCACGAGCACTACGTTGAAGGGCTTGTTCATCCCGTACAGCATCACGTTGCCGATGAGCGGCGAGAGCTTGAGCTCCTCCTCGAGGGGGGAGGGGACCACGTACTTGCCGTTCTCGAGCTTGTACTGCTCCTTGATCCGGCCGGTGATGTAGACGTAGCCAGTGTCGTCGATGCGTCCCATGTCGCCGGTGCGGAAGCCGCCGTCCTCCATGAGGACCTTGGCGTTCTCGTCCTCTCGGTTGTGGTAGCCCTGCATCACGTTGGGTCCGTACACCAGGATCTCGCCGTTCTCGGTGTCGCCCTCGATGATCTTGTCGATGACGATGCGGACGCCGGGAATGGGCTTGCCGACGCTCCCAATCTTCGCGTGCCCCGGGTAGTTGGCGGTGGCGATCGGGCTCGTCTCGGTGAGGCCGTACCCCTCGAAGACGTCGATTCCGAGGGCGTCGATGAACTTCGCCACGTCGCGGTTGAGGGCGGCCGAGCCGCTGATGGCGTACTTCAGCCGACCGCCGAAGCGGTCGCGGACCTTGCTGAACACGAGCTTGTCGGCCACCGTGTGCTGCAGGCCCTCGAAGAAGCCGAGGGACTGGCCTTCTCCCTTCTTCGCGGCCGCCGCGATGCCGGCCTCGAACAGCGACTTCACCATGCCGCCGCGCTCTGCCATCTGCTTGTTCACGCCGTCGTAGATGCGGTTGAAGATCCGCGGAACGGCGAACAGGATGGTGGGCTTCACGTCGGAAAGGTTGCCCACCAGGTTCGGGATCTCGTCGTTGATCGCCATGCTCGAACCCATCGAGAGCAACCCGTGCAGTTCGCACGTCTGACCGAAGGAGTGGGCCCATGGCAGGAAGGACAAGGACCGGTCGGTGGGGTCGAACGTGAACAGCGCATGGATGCCGTTGACGTTGCTGCAGATGTTGCCGTGGGAAAGCTTCACGCCCTTCGGCTTGCCGGTGGTGCCGGACGTGTAGATGAAGCCAGCGAGATCGGCCGACTCGGGGTGCTGGGCCTCGACCGGGCTGGCCTCGCCGGCGGCGAGGGTGGCCTCGAAGCTGTGCTCCTCGTCGGGGCCGCCCTCCATGCTGATGACCGCCTGGATGCCTTCGAGCTCGAGGCCACGGAGCTGCTCGGCGATGACCTTCGTGGCGCCGATGACCACTTTGGCCTCGGAGTCTCCGAGGATGAAGGCCCACTCGGTCGGTTTCTGGGCTTGGTACATGGGCACGAACTGGGCCTTTAGGCCGTAGGTCGCGTAGGCGGCGACGGCCCACTCCACGCGGTTGTCGGCGACGATGCCAACCCGATCGCCGGGACCCACGCCGAGGGCAGCAAGGCCGCCGCGGAAGCGGTCGACGAGCGACTTGAACTCGCCGTACGTGATCCACTGCCAGCCGGACGCCTTTTTGGTGCCGAAGAGCTCGTTGCCAGCGTAGGCTTCGCAGCTCTTCTCGAACAGGTCGACGAGGCTCTGGAACTCGGCCATGTCGGGATCCTCCCTTTGGGGTTCGTGGCGGGGTGAGCGGCCGGTACCCCCGTGAAGAGGGGCGGACGGCCGCTGGCCGCGCAGTGTACAGGTAGGATGGTTCCTCGCACGTGAAGACCTCAACAACCTGGAGAGCAGCATGTCCTTTGCGGCAGATCTTTCAGCCTTGGTCGGACAGATCGACGCCAAGACGTGGCCCGACGAGGTGCTCCGGCTGCGGTCGGTGCGCAGGCTTCGGGACCTCGAGGCACTGGCGCAGCACGGCTGGATCTCGACCGGCACCCGTGACCCTCGCCTGAAGTTGGTGCGTCACGGCAGCGGCACCTTCTTGGTGGTGAAGTACGAAGATGGTTGGTCCACCCGGGTCGCGATGCAGCCGATGCGCGGCTAGCTCACGCGCCGTCAGCGTTGCCTCGTTGGCCATCCCGCCCCTTGACCGACCAGCTGTGGTCGAAGGGAGGGCCACCGGGGCGAGCGTGCGTGCCGGCGGGCGCGAAGCTGTCGAAGACCTCCTGAAGCTCGGGCAGCGACATCGGGTCTTGGGGGGCCAGCGGGCGGTCCGGCGTCGACTCGACGTAGACGCTCGTGCTCGGGAACGCGAAGCTGACGTTCAGGCGTTCGGCGAGGCGCATGAACTCCATGAGGTTCTGGCTCCGGGCCACTAGCTCTTCGTGCCAGTCCGGCGTGAGCACATGGTAGTAGACCAGGATCTCGAGGGCCGAGCCCCCCAGGTTGTAGAAGTGGACCTCGTAGCTGCGTTGCACGGCGGGGTGACTGGCGAGGATGGCACGGATGCCTTCCACATAGGCCTGCACCTTGTCCGTGGGGGTGTTGTACGTCAGGCCCAGGGTGAGCTTGATGCGACGCCGGGGGCGCAGGCCGAGGTTGTCGACGTTGGCGTTGGTGATCTGGCTGTTCGGGATGGTGACCAGGGAGTTGTAGAAGGTCCGGACACGCGTGCTGCGGAAGCCGACTTCCTCCACCACCCCCTCCACCGGGCCGATCTTCACCCAGTCTCCGATCTGAAACGGACGGTCGACGAAGATGTTGATGCTGCCGAACACGTTGGCGACCGTGTCCTGAGCGGCGAGGGCGAACGCCAGCCCGCCGATGCCCACGCCCGCCGCGAGCTGCCATACGTCGATGCCGACAGCGTCGGCGATGTACAGGCCTCCGATGACCAGCAGGACCATCTGAATGGCCTGTCGCAAGAGAGGAATGGCCTGGTCATCGAGCTTGCTGTCGGTGTCGTTCGCCCAGTGCTTCGCCGCAGCGCCGCCCACGTTCACGAAGCGGGACAGGGTGAAGAGCCCCACGACCCACATGGCCACGGTCAACACCCGGCGCACGGCGTAGGCGGCACCGATCCCGAGCTGCAGGTCGGTCAGCCCCCACAGCAGGACGCCGAAGACCACCAGCAGGACCACCGGCGTGTTGGTGCGGGCGTAGGCGTCGTCGTCGAGGGTGAGCTTGCTGCGCTCCAGCAGGCTCTTCACTTGGGTGCGGAGCAGGATCCGAGTCAGGAATGCGCCCAACAATGCGATGCCGAGGAGAAGCACGCCGTACAAGAGCTGCCAGAGGTGCAGGCCCAGCACCCGGGTGTACATCACGCTGGGCAGGCTTCTCTGGAACCACACCGACAGGGGCGAGAAGGTGCTCGCGTACAGCTGCGGAACGGCCGTGAGCGTCGGGGAGGCAATGCTCCACTGGGCGTCCTCACCCCGGACGACGACGAAGAGTGGAAACTCGTCGGGCATGGGCACGACACGGTGCTCGCCGTCCTCGTCCATGTAGTTGGGGTCGGTGGGCATGCTGGCGACGGGCACCCACACGCCTCGGGCGTCGAGCACCTGCTTTAGTTGAACGGCCAGTCGCTCGCCTTGGGCGCCCTCGGGCAGCGCCAGACACGTGGAGGCCTTCGCAGGCGCGTACGCGTCGGGCTGCAGCCAGCGAAACAGGGTGTCGGCCGCTTCCTGCGGGTTCGAGCAATTGGGAGGCGCGGGGGCCGCCCACGCCTGGGACCATGAGCCGAGCACCATGGCCACCAGGGCGAGATGCGTCCACATCCGCCATGGCGAGCGATGGGCCCTCGTTGCGGAGTCCGCCACCAGACCGTTCCACCATCCCCTGCGCATCGCGAACCTCCCACTCGGGCGGCGAGTAAGCCGCTCCTCAGAGAAGGGCGAGGGGCGGGAAGAGGGGCCTGAAAACCAGGGGTGGTAGCGGTGCATTGCGGAGCCGGGCAGTGGGCTGACGCCGGCGTCACCCCGGCGTCCTCGGAACCACGCTACAGTGCGGCCGTGCACGAGGACTACCCATGCCGATACGCCGACTACGTGCTGCTGGAGCGGCTCGGTCAGGGCGGCATGTCCGAGGTCGATCTCGCCCGTAAGCTGGTCGACCGCGACGAGACCTATGTGCGCTTCACGGTCATCAAGCGCATCAAGACCGACAAGAGCACCGACCAGTCGTTCATCCGCATGTTCAAGGATGAGGCGCGGATCACCTCGGAGCTGCACCACGAGAACATCGGTCAGGTCTACGATTTCGGCAAGGAGGGCATGGAGTACTACATGGCCCTCGAGTACGTGGCCGGGGTCGATGTCCGCTACCTGATCAACGTGCTCAGGGAGCGGGGCCAGCGGGTCCCGGTCCGGGTGGCGCTCAAGGTCATCCACGACGTGCTCGCGGCCCTCGAGTACGCCCACGAGAAGCGCGACACCTTCGGCAAGCCGATGGAGATCGTGCACCGTGACGTGAACCCCCGAAACGTCATGCTGTCGATCCAGGGGGACGTGAAGCTCATCGACTTCGGGGTCGCCAAGGCCACCGACCGGCTGGAGCGCACCCGCACCGACCACGTGAAGGGCAAGTTCTCCTACATGGCTCCCGAGCAAATCTCGGGACAAGACATCGATGGACGCGCAGACCTGTACGCGGTGGGCCTCACCCTCCACGAGTTCCTGGCCGGCGTGAGTCCGTTCTACGGCCTCAATCAGATCCAGATCATGCACCGCATGATGCACGGACAGGTAGCGGATCTTCCCGCGGTTCCCGAGCTCCCCGACACCGCGCTGCTGGCCGAGCTCTACCAGCGCTCGATGGCTCGCAACCCCAAGGACCGCTACCGGAACGCCACCAAGTTCCGCAAGGCCATCGAGGAGGTCGCCCGTCAGGTGGGGGGCTTGCCCTCCCGCGAGCAGATGGCGGCGTTCCTCGCCTCGGTCGATCCAGAGCTGGTCGACAACATCCAGCGGAAGATGGAGGCATACGCAGCGCTGGAGATCACGGCCGAAGGCGACTTTCCCGATGGAATGGAGGAGGCCGTCGAGCTCAAGCCCATCGTGCCTCGGGCCCCTGGGAACGACAGCGAGTCCCTGACGGCCGTGACGCGAACAGGCATCGTGGTGGGCGGCGGCGTCGTCGCGATGTCGATGTTGAGTGCAGGCATCGCGGCGTTCGTGGTGGCCGCCGCCTTTGCGGGGCTCTGGTACTACACCCAGACCCAGCTCCCGCCTCCTGTGCCGCAGCCGGTTCCGGTGATGCCGCAGCCGGTGGCCCAGCCACAGCCCGAGCCGGTCGCGGCCCCCACGCCGGCTCCCGGAGCACAGCCCGAGCCCGAGCCCGTGTCGCCGAAGCCGGGGCCCCGACCCACACCCACACCCACACCCACACCCACACCGACGCCAGCCCCGAGACCCGATCCCGTGCCCGTGGTCATCCCGGTGCCCGCCCAGCCCGATCCAGAGCCGGTGCAGCCGGACCCGGCACCTGCTCCAGTGCCCCAGCCCGTGCAGCCGGACCCAGAGCCGGTGGCCCTGGGTACACTGCAGGTCGCGTCGTCCCCGTCGGGGCGGATGGTCTACATCGATGGCAAGGCCACAGGTCAGACGACGCCGGTGAGAGGTCTGGACTTGCCTGTCGGGACGTACCAGGTCCACGTCGAGGGCTTCCCCGCCCGGACCGTCAAGGTGCGCGCCAAGCAGAAGGCCGTCGAGGCGTTCAAGTAGTAGACTGGCCGACCCGAGGAGCCGACCCCCATGCTCTCCATGCTGCTGCTGCTGGTGACTGCCCCTGCCCACGCTCGCGAGAAGGTCGCGCTGGTCGTGTCGGACACGATCTCCGCCTACACCGACCCCGTGGGACCGTTCATGGAGGAGCTGGGCCAATCCGTGGAGGTGCTGCAGATCCACGGGCGCGCCAATGAGGCCCGCGACGCCATCGAGCGCCTCGATCAGCTAGGCCCGGAGGCCGTGTACTGCATCGGCGCCAAGGCCTGCTACGCCGTGCATCAGTCGATGCCCGAGGTCCCGCTGGTGTACTCCACCATCTTCGATCCCGAGCGCTACGGCATCACGGGGCCGAAGGTCACCGGCGTCACCATGGAGGTAGAGCCGGTCACCTACCTGTCGCAGTTCGTGGGGCTGTTCCCCGACGTGCGCTCCGTCGGTGTGATTCGTGGTCCGTCGATGACGGAGAACGACTGGCTCGAGATCGCGGCCGCGGGCGTCGAGCTGGATCTCGCGGTGGTGGACCAGCGGGTCAGGGCCCCGAGGGACGTGCGCAGTGCCGTGGTGTTGCTCGCTCGCAAGGAGGTCGATGCGCTCTGGGTTCCGCCCGACCGCGCCATCCTCACGAGCGACAACTACCGGACCATCACCGAGGAGGCACGGCGCCGGCATCTGCCGCTGCTCGTCGACACCCGCAACATGGTCGAGGCGGGGGGCTTGTTCACCCTCGCTCCCGACGCGGAGGCCGTGGGGCGCCAGTCGGCGCGTCTCGTGCGCCGCATCCTCGACGGAGACAAGGTCAGCAAGCTGCGGCCGCAGACCCCCGAGAAGCTCCTCGTCGTGCTCAACACGGCCACCCTCGAGCGTGCAGACCTAGAGTTCGACAAGCTGCTCCTCGACTTCGTGGACGTGGTCGTCGACTGACCCATGCGCCACGGCCGGACATGAGCGCTCTCTCCATCGATCCCGGTCGCCCCCCCTGGACTCGACGGGCCACCGCGGTGGTCCTCGTCGCGTGGATGTTGCTCTCGCCGGCGGCAAACCAGGTGTTCGACCTGGGGACGGTGTGGGTGCGTCCTTGGGTGATGTACCGAAGCGTGGGCATCGGACAGTGCGATGTCCGCTACGCCCAGCGGCTTCCGGAGGGGCGGACGCGATGGTTGGACCGGTACGCGCTGCTGGACCGAGAGCCACCGCACTTGCAGGACGACGGGTTCCGCTGGTTGCCGACCCGAGAGGTCGTGGTGGAGGTGGGCCGGGAGCTGTGCGACGTGATCGGCGAGGAGGCAGACGTTCGAGTCCATGCGCGTTGCGGCACCGAAGATGGCTGGCGCCCGGTCGCCTCCGGGGAAGACAACGTGTGCGAGGCGTCGCTGTGACCACACTCGACCGCTGGCTGCTGCACGAGGGCTCCACCAGGAGTGCCGCGCTGCTTCGGATCCTCCTCGGGCTGCTGGTGTGGGTGCGATGGGGGGCGTGGATGCGTCCCACCCATTCGCTGGAAGGCTGGCAGCTCGCGCTCGCTGCCGCGTTCTGGGTGAGCTCCATCGGCTTCGTGCTGGGCGTCCAGGCCCGCGGGATGGCGGCACTTCTCGGGGGGACGCTGCTGGCGGCGTACTGGGGTGAGGGCGTGTTCGGCGGACATCCGCACCTCGTCGCCCACCACACCTACCTGCTGTCGTGGAGCGTGTTGCTCATGAGCCTGGTGCCTTGCGACCGGTCGTACAGCGTGTCCCGCTGGTGGGCGGTGCGACGGGCGGAGGCCCAAGGCCGGCCCGCGCCGGCAGAGCGAGGCGCGGTGTGGGGACTCTCCCTGCTCGCGGTGCAGGTCAGCGCGGTCTACCTCTGGGGCACCTACGACAAGCTGGACCCTGCGTTTCTCTCTGGGGAGCGGCTCGAGATCATCTTCATGGCCCTGTACACCGGTGCCGACTACCCGAGCCTGCCGGGCTTCCACATCCTGTGTGTCGCAGCGGCGTGGGTCACCGTGCTGCTGGAGGCGTGGCTGACCGTCGCCTTGTGGCACCCACGCACCCGAACGGTGTCCCTCGGGCTCGGCTTGGCGCTGCATCTTCTCTTCTACCTAGGCATGCCCGTGCACACCTTCTCCGCCACCATGGCTGCTTTGTACTTGGCGTTCCTCGATCCCGACGCCGTGCACCGCTTCCTCGACGAGCTCCAGGGGCACCCATGAAGTGGTTGGAGCTCTTCTCCGGCATCGGCGGGGCGGCCGCGGCCTTGCCTCCAGGCGCCGTGGTGCGGGCCGTCGACCACGATGAGCACGCCCACCAGGTGTACGTGGCCAACCACGGGGACCACGCCATCCGCCGCAACCTCGCGAGCGTGAGGCCCGAGCTTCTCGCGGGGGCCGACGCGTGGTGGATGAGCCCTCCCTGCCAGCCGTACACCGTGAGAGGAAAGGGAAGGGACCTGGACGACCCCCGTGCCGCCAGCCTCGTCCACCTTCTCGATCTGCTCGAACAGCGGCGTGTGGAAGCCCCACGGATGTTCGCCATGGAGAACGTCCCGGGCTTCTCCGGCTCCCGTGCCCATGGTCGCGTTCGTGCGGTGCTGCGGGGCCTCGGCTACCAGATCCGAGAATTGGAGATGTGCCCTACGGCTCTCGGCGTGCCGATGGTGCGCCGTCGGTTCTACCTCCTCGCGGACCGTGAGGGCGCCGTGCCGGAACCGGCCAAGGGGCATCTCCGTCGACCGCTGGGGGAGCTCGTGAGGGACGACATCGATCCCTCGACCCATCCCGAGCTGTTCGCCAGCGACGAGCTCCTGCAGCGGTACGGACGAAACCTACCCCTGGTGGATCCCACCGACCCCGAAGCGGTGACGCATTGCTTCACGGGCGCCTACGGACGCTCGCCCGTCTATTCGGGAAGCTGGCTGGTGACCCCGGATGGCCCCCGGTTGCTACTTCCTGGGGAAATCGCCCGGATTCTTGGGTTTGCCGATGACTTTCGTTTGCCGGTGAAGAAGGTTGCGAAGGCCTATAAGCTCGTCGGGAATGCGCTTTCAGTGGACGTGGTGCGAGCCCTGCTCTCCCCATGGTACGACGAAGGCATGGTCCGGAGAATGGCGTGAACGAGGTCGACAGCACCATCCGCGAGAAGTTGGTGCGCTTCGTGCGACGGGTGAGCCCCCCGTGGATGCGCGACCACGGCGATGACCTCGTGCAGATGGCCGCCATCAAGCTGATGCGCACCGCGTCCGACAAGGAGTGGACCGACGGCTTCCTCTCTCGGGTCGCTTACAGCGTAGTGATCGACGAGATCCGCCGTCGCCGGCGCCGCAACGAGGTGGGGATGTCCCCATCGATGCCGGACCGGCTGATGAACTCGGCGGACCTCTCCCCAGAGACGACGGCCAGGGGCGCCCAAGTAGGGGAGGTGATGCTCGAGTGCCTCGGCACGCTGAAGATCGATCGGCGTCGGGCCGTGGCGTTGTATCTCCAAGACCACCCGGTGCCCGAGATCGCCGACCACCTCGAGTGCGACCGCAAGCGGGCGAGCAACCTGGTGTACAGAGGCCTGGCCGATCTGCGGGATGCCCTCAAGGCGCGGGGCGTCGAGCCCTGAGAACGCGAGCCCGGGGAGGGCACTCGGGAACGTCTTGCCCCCGGGATGCGCCGGTTTGAACCGGAAGCGTGCACCCGGTCAGTTCCTGTCCTATCCCTATGGGGAACCCGTGATAGGCTGCATCTCCCTCCGCCGCGGACCCCATTCCCGCGGCTGTGCGGCGTCGAGGCCCCCCGTCTCGGTGCCCTCCGCCATCGCTGCCCCCATCCGGAGTTCCCATGGCCACCGCCGTCGTGGAAACGGTGCCGCTTCACCAAGCGACCGCCGAACGCTACCTGAACTATGCCCTCTCGGTCATCACCAGCCGTGCGCTTCCCGACGTGCGCGACGGGTTGAAACCGGTGCAACGGCGCATCCTCTTCACCATGTTTCACGACATGCGACTGACGAGCTCCGGTCGCTACCGGAAGTGTGCTGCGGTCGTTGGCGAGGTGATGGGCAAGTACCATCCCCACGGCGATCAGAGCATCTACGACGCGATGGTTCGGATGGCGCAGTCGTTCAGCCTCGGTGCGCCGCTGGTGGATGGCCAGGGCAACTTCGGCTCCCTCGACGGCGACCCTCCGGCGGCCATGCGCTACACCGAGTGCAAGCTGCGGGCCCTCGCCGACGAGCTCCTCGGCGAGATCCGGATGCGGACCGTCGACTGGCGTCCCAACTACGACGGGCAGCGCAGCGAGCCCATCGTGCTGCCAGCCACCTTCCCCCAGCTGCTGGTCAACGGCTCCGAGGGCATCGCGGTCGGCATGGCCACCCGCATCCCTCCCCACAACCTCGGGGAGGTGGTCGACGCCGCGATGGCGCTGATCGAAAACCGTAAGCTGGAGGTCGCCGACCTGCTCCAGTACGTCAAGGGGCCCGACTTTCCTACGGGCGGTCAGATCCTCGCCGACGGCGCGGATCTCCTCGCGACCTACACCGAAGGTCGGGGCAGCCTGAAGGTCCGGGCCACCTGGCGGTTGGAGAAGGAAGGGCGCCGGCGTCAGGTCATCATCGACTCCGTCCCCTATGGCCAGAACAAGAGCCGACTCCTCGAGCGTATCGGCGACGAGGTGCGCACCAAGCGCCTGCCCCAGGTCACCGACGTTCGCGACGAGTCCACCGAAGACGTGCGGGTCGTGATCGAGCTCAAGCAAGGGGCCAGCGCTGAAGCGGTGATGGCCTACCTGTTCAAGCGCACCAACCTGCAGACCACTTGGCCGGTCAACCTCACGGCCCTCATCCCGTCGAACGCGCCCGATGTCGCCACGCCGGCTCGCCTCGACCTGAAGGAGATGCTCACCTACTGGCTCGACTTCCGCTTCACCACGGTGCGGCGTCGCTTCGAGTACCAGCTCGCCGTGCTCGAGGAGCGCATCCACCTCCTCGAGGGCTTCGCCCTGCTGTTCGATGCCCTCGACGAGGCCATCGCCATCATCCGGGCCTCCGAAGGCAAGCGCGACGCAGCCGATCAGCTGATGGACCGCTTCGATCTCGACGACCTGCAGACCGACGCCATCCTCGAGCTACGGCTGTACAAGCTGGCCCGCCTGGAGATGCTGGAGATCCTCGAGGAGCTCGAGGAGAAGCGGAAGGAAGCCGCCCGCATCGAGACCATCCTCGCCAGCGACCGGAAGCTGTGGAGCGTCGTGAAGACCGAGCTGCTCGAGGTGCGGGAGGTCTACGCCATCCCCCGTCGCACCATCGTCGGCAAGCCGGAGAAGGCCCTCGAGTACGACGAGGACGCGTACATCGTCAAAGAAGACACCTACGTCGTGGTCACCGAGGGGGGCTGGATCAAGCGCCAGTCCAGCTTCTCCAGCATCGACAAGATTCGGGTTCGCGATGGCGACGCCATCCAGTGGCTGATCAAGGCCCATACCCGCAGCACGCTGACCTTCTTCACCAACCTAGGGTCGGCCTACGTGATGCGGGTCGACGCCGTGCCGAGCACCACCGGCTACGGCGATCCACTGCAGGCCAGCTTCTCCTTCGCCGATGGCGAGCGAGTGGTCGGGGTCGCCTCCCACGATGCCCGCCATCGCCGGGAGCGTCAGGAGCCTCTGCTCACCGCCCCCAACGACGACCCGCCGCCGCCCTACGGCATCGGCATCACCCTCGGGGGTCGCGCCGTTCGCTTCGCCCTCAAGACCCACGAAGACGCCTCCACCAAGTCTGGGCGCAAGTATGCGCGGCTCAACAAGGGCGACCAGGTCTTCGTGGTCTACCCGTGTGAGGGCGACGAGCGGGCCTGCATCGCCACCAAGCAGGGGCGCGCCATCGTCTTCGAGCTCACCGACGTGCCCGTGCTCAAGGCAGCCGGCAAGGGGGTCACCGGCATCAAGCTTCGGGAAGGCGACGAGGTGATGGCCTTCGAACTCGGCCGGAGCAGCCTCGACGGCCCCACGGTCACCACCAGCTTCGGCCGTGAGCTGGTCGTGCGCGAGCGCAAGTTCGGCATCACCAAGCGAGGGGGGCGCGGCAAGGTCGTGCTCACCCGCGGCACCATCGACGCCTGGCACCGCGAGCCGCGGGTCATGCTGGAGGCGCCGAAGCCATCGAGGTCCTCTAGCCGGGCCGACGGCGAGCCCGTCGACGCCGGCGAAGAAGTGACCGCCGATTCGACCACCCACGGCGAGGAATAGCGATGTCCAACGCTTACGACGCGTCCTCCATTCAGGTGCTCGAGGGAATCGAGCATGTCCGCAAACGCCCGGCGATGTACATCGGCGGCACCGATGCTGGCGGCCTGCATCACCTGCTGTGGGAGATCGTCGACAACGCCACCGACGAGGCCCTCAACGGCCACGCCAACAAGGTCACCGTCATCCTCCACAAAGACGGCGAGACGGTCACCGTCGACGACAACGGACGAGGCATCCCCGTCGACATCCACCCCAAGAAGGGGGTCAGCGCCCTCGAGGTCATCCTCACCACCCTGGGGGCTGGCGGGAAGTTCGACGGCGCGAACTACGACACCTCAGGTGGCCTGCACGGCGTGGGAAGCTCCGCGGTCAACGCCCTCGCTCAGCACTTCGAGGCGCGGGTCCGTCGCGATGGCAAGGAGTACTTCCAGGAGTACCGCAAGGGGCGGCCGAAGGCCCCTGTGGCGGAGGCTGGGCCCGCGCGGGGAACCGGCACGCGCATCACGTTCACGCCCGACCGCACCATCTTCGACGACACCCAGTTCGATCCGGAGCGCATCGCTCGGCAGCTCGAAGAGAAGGCCTTCCTGCACTCAGGCCTGCGCGTGGTGTTCCGCGACCAGGTCAACAAGGTCAACCACGAGTTCCAGCACGACGGTGGGCTGGTCGACTACCTGGCCGCCCTGCTGAAGCGGCGGGAGCAGCGCAAGGTGGTCGATTCCATCTTCACGGTCAACAAGACCGACGACGACGGCCTCTCCGTCGAGCTCGCGGTGGCGTGGACCGACGCCAGCCGAGAGAAGATCCTCTCCTACGTCAACGCCATCCCCACCGCCGACGGCGGCACCCACGAGCAGGGCTGGCGCGAGGCGTTGCTCAAGGGGCTCCGGGCGTTCATCGAGACCCACAGCCTCGCCCCCCGTGGGGTGCCCCTCACCGCCGACGACCTGCGGGAAGGGGTGCTGAGCATCCTCTCGTGCCGCGTGCGGGATCCACAGTTCCAGGGCCAGACCAAGGGCCGTCTCAACAACGCCGAGGTGCGCTCCGGCATCGACGCCATGGTCCGCCCGCTGTTCGAGCAGTGGCTCCACGAGAACCGCAGCACCGGAGAGCAGATCGTCTCCCGCGCCGTCCAGGCAGCTCGTGCCCGCATCGCCTCCCGTCAAGCGGCCAACAAGGTGCGACGCAAGTCCGCCACCAGCTCCAAGCTGGCGCTTCCTGGCAAGCTGGCTGACTGCTCCAGCACCGATCCCCAGGAGTGCGAGCTGTTCATCGTCGAAGGCGACTCTGCCGGTGGCTCTGCCAAGCAGGGGAGGGACCGTCGCACCCAGGCCATCCTGCCGCTGCGGGGCAAGGTGCTCAACGCCGAGCAAGCCACCCTCAAGAAGGTCCTGGCCAACGAGGAACTCAACAACGTCGTCACGGCGCTGGGCTGCGGCCTGGGCGTCGACTTTCGGGAGGACCGCCTCCGCTACCAGCGCATCGTGCTGCTGATGGACGCCGACAGCGACGGCCACCACATCACCACGCTGCTCCTCACCTTCCTCTTCCGGTACATGCGGCAGCTCATCGAGCTTGGCTACATCTACCTGGCGCTGCCGCCGCTCTACCGCATCAACGTCGGCAAACAGACCTATTGGGCCCTCGACGAGGCCGACCGAGCGCGCATCCTGGCCGACCTCCCCGCCCGCAGCAAGCCCGAGATCACGCGGTTCAAGGGCCTTGGAGAGATGCCGCCGAAGACGCTCTTCCAGACCACGCTGGACCCCGACAACCGGCGCCTGCTGCAGGTCACCCTCGATGAGCCTCTGGCTGCCGAGAACACTGTGTCCGACCTGATGGGCAAGGACGCGAGCCAGCGCTACCGCTTCATCATGGAGCGGGCCGATCAGGCGGAAGGGCTCGACATCTGAGGTCGTGAGCGGCTCGGCCCCGTCGGGCCGTCGGCGCGCTCCTGTCAGGTCTTGGCCGCCTGATGGCCGGCTTCGCCGAGGAAGAAGGCGTAGTAGCTCGAGTAGCTGTCGTCGCTGTCCAGGTCGCTGGCGGTCTGGAAGTGCTTCTTGCTCTCCTCCACCAGCGCGTGGAAGCGGTCGGGGTCGCCGAAGATCACGTCGTCTTCGTCGGCGATGCGGCGCAGGATCTCGGCGAGCAGGGCATAGCCCACGCCCTTGACGATGTGCTCTGGGAGCTCGTCGGTCCACGGGCCGGACTGCTCGAGGTGGGAGAGGCCCTCTCGGGCATGGGTCTCGGACTCCGCGAGCCGATCGGTGTCGAGAAGCAGCCTGGCGAGTTCGAGGTGGGGCTCCGGAAGCCGCGGCTCTGCCTTCACGAGGGCGCGCAACAGATCTTCGGCGCCGTCGACGTCGCCGGCGTTCTTGAGGGTCATGGCGGCCATGAAGCGCTTGCCGAGGTCGTCGAGCATGGAGCGCTCGGCGTCTTCGTCGACGCGGGGGCCGACGGCGGAGGAGTCGGTGGTCATGGGACCTCGGAGAGCACGCGTGGGCCGCGCTCAGTCAAAAGGGGAAGAGAAAGGGCTGGGCTGGGTGCCGTGGACGTTGCCGTGGTCGACGGGCTCGTCGCCGAGGGGGGCACCGGGGCCAGCGGTGGGGCGGCCGGGGCCGAACTGCACCGCACCATCGAGCTGAAAGCGCTTCGCGAGGGCCGTCAGCAGAAACGGGGCGAGGCGTCGTCGGCTCCACGGCACGATGAACAGGAAGCCGGTGATGTCGGTGAACACCCCGGGGGTGACCAGGAGGAGTCCGCCGGCGACCACCAGGGCCCCCTCCATGAGCCGAGCGCCCGGAGGCATGCCCTGCTGTAGTTCGTTGGCGAGGGTGCGGAGCAGGCCCACGCCCTCCCGCTTGGCGAGCCAGGCGCCCACGAAGCCGGTGACGAGGATCAGCAGGACCGTGGCGGTGGGGCCGATGAGGGCGCCGAGCTGCAGCAGCAGGAACAGCTCCACCGTGGGCACGATGGTGAACAGGAGCAGCAGGCGAATCATCATGAAGCCACCTCGGCCTTGGCTTCCTCCCACAGCGCCTCGAGCTGCTCCGAGGAGGCGTCGTGGGGGGCAAGGCCGCGGGCTCGGCAGAGCGCCTCGACCCGGCGGAACCGCGTCTCGAACTTCGTGGTGGCCTGCCGCAGCGCGGTCTCGCCGCCCACCGGAAGGTGCCGACCGAGGTTGACCAGGGTGAAGAAGACGTCGCCGAGTTCGTCGCCGATGGCGGCCTCGTCGCCGGACGCCAGAGCGTCGTCGAGCTCCGCGAGCTCCTCGTCGAGCTTGGCCCGCACGCCGGTGACGTCGGGCCAGTCGAAACCGGTGGCGGCGGCCTTCTCCGAGACGCGATGGGCTCGGAGGAGGGCCGGGAGCGCCTTGGGCACGCCGTCGAGCACGCTGGAGTCTGCCGAACGCTCCGTGGCCTTGCGTTTTTCCCAGGCGGCCAGGCCCACTTCTTTCGGGTCGACGTCGCCCTTGAGATCCAGCTCCTCGTTGGCGAACACGTGGGGGTGACGGTCGACCATCTTGTGGTTGATGGCCTCCAGCACATCCGCCATCGCGAAGTCGCCCGCTTCTTCGTGCATCTGCGCCAGCAGCACGATCTGAAAGAGCACGTCGCCGAGCTCTTTGCGCAGCAGGGCGGGGTCGCCGAGATCGATGGCGTCGAGCACTTCGTAGGACTCTTCCAGCACGTAGGGACGAAGGGTCTGGGGCGTCTGGGCGCGATCCCAGGGACAGCCGCCATCGCCGCGGAGGCGGGCCACGATGTCGACCAACTCGTCGAAGGCGTTCAAAGGGGTCTCCCGGTCGAATCGTGGGTTCGTGGGCCGCTGGGCGGGCGAGGGGAGCAACGTAGCCACCAGTGTGGCTCGGGCAAGGGTCGCGCCGCCCCCCCGCAAGCGGTAGGATGGCGCCCCGGAGCACCGCTTGTCCTCGACGCCCCAGCAATTCGGCGACTACCACCTGCTCGAGAAGATCGCGACTGGCGGCATGGCGGAGGTGTACCGCGCCCGTGCCTACGGCCTCGCGGGCTTCGAGAAGATCCTGGTGATCAAGAAGGTGCTCGCCAGCCTCGCGAAGGACGACGAGTTCCTCGAGCTGTTCATCGACGAGGCGAAGATCGCCGTGCAGCTCATGCACGTGAACATCGTGCAGGTCTTCGAGCTCGGCGAGGTCAACGACAGCTACTACATGGCGATGGAGTACGTGCACGGGCTGGATCTGGCCCGGCTCGTGGCCCGCTCCCGCTCCCGATCGGGGCCGACCCAGCCCTACCCACTGCCCCTTGCGCTGTTCGTCATCTGCGAAGTCCTCAAGGCCCTCGACTTCGCCCACGCCCGCTGCGACGAGGAGGGCAACCACCTCCACATCGTGCACTGCGACATCTCCCCCCAGAACGTGCTCATCAGCTACGCCGGGGAGGTGAAGATCACCGACTTCGGCATCAGCCGGGCGGCCTTTCAGGCCAAGGCGCTCCACGAGGTCGTGCGCGGCAAGTACGCCTACATGAGCCCCGAGCAGGTCGACGGACGTGCCCTGGATGGGCGTTCCGACCTGTTCAGCCTCGGCGTGTTGCTCTTCGAGCTGCTCACGGGACGCCGGCTGTTCAAGGCCAAGACGCGGGACGAGACCATCGCTCGGGTCCGTCGCGCCGAGGTGCCGAGCCCACGCACGTACCGCCCCGACATCTCCGAGGACCTCGAGGGCATCCTCCTCAAGTCCCTCGCGGCCAAGCCTCAGGACCGCTACCTCACCGCCGGTCAGATGCTGGAAGACATCGGCGTGCTCATGGTCCGTGAGGGGCACCGGGCCACCAACAACGATCTGGCCGCGTTCGTCCGCAACGTCATCGAGACCGACCGGGCGCGGGCCGAGAGCAAGGCCAAGCAGAGCCACAGCCTCGACCCATCGGCGGTGGTGGTGCTCGCCTGCGAGGCCTTCCCTCCGCCGCGCACCCTGGCCACGCCCAAGCAGTCCCTGGCCGCACTCACCCAAGAGTGGTCGGGCATCATCGCCGAGACCGGCGGTCAGGTCTGGGAGCAGGAGGACGGCTCCATGCTCATCTGCTGGACCGACCCCGATGGAGGCTCCGCCGACCTTCAGGGCATGGTCGGCCACGCCGTCAGCACCGTGCTGGCGCTGAAGAAGGCCACCACCAAGGCCGGCTACCGGCTCTCGGCCGGCGTCACCCCCGGCGTGGCTCGGGTCAACCGAGACACCCAACGCCCAGGCGATGGTTGGGAGCTGGGTGGGCCCTTCTACTTGGCCCGGTGGATGATGAACCTGTCCGCGCACCGCGGTCGCCCGCTGCTCACCGAGGTCGGTGCCAAGCAGGTCGATGGCTCCCACAAGACGGCTCTCCTGGGGCGCATCTCCATTCTGGGCAACCGCTACATCAACCTCTACGAGGTGGGGTGAGCCGTGTCCCTGCGTGACCAGCTCCTCCAGAAGGGCCTGGTGAGCAAGAAGCGGGCTCAGCAGGCCAAGCGGGAGCTCAAGAAGGCCCGCAAGCAGCAGCAGGGCGCCCGCCAGAAGAAGAAGGTGGTCGAGCAGGAGACCGCTGCGAACAAGCAAGCCCGGGAGGCGGCCGAGCTGGAGGCGCGTCGTGCCCGGCGGCTCGAGCGGGACGAGGCCAAGGGGCAAGTGGAGCGAGCGCTGCGCATCCGCAACCTGGTGTGGGGCAACCGCATCCACGTCCGAGGCAAGCAGCCGTTCTGGCACCACACCCTCGACGGCACCCAGCTGGTCCGCATGAACGTGAGCCTGCGGGCAGCGGAGCAACTCCGGAAAGGTGAGCTCGCGATCGCCGCCTTCGACCACGGGAACCGGGTCGAGTACGTGGTGGTCAAGGGGGACGCGGCCCGAACCCTGCGGGAGCTCGGGGCGTCGAGCGTGGTGTTCCTGGTGGACGACGTGAAGGGCATCCTCGCGCCGGAGGAGCAGTTCCTGCAGCGGGACTGGGAGACGGACCTGCGGCCCCATCGGAAGCGGTAGCTGTCGCGGGTCGGCCCGATGCCTCTGGGGACTACGGCAGGGGGGGCAGCGGCGCGACGAACAGGCGCTTGAAGTCCCGGGTGGGGTCGCTCGCGAGCCCTTGGGCCACGTAGGCCAGGGTGGGCACGCCCTGGTGCATGCCCAGATCGATGTCGCCGTGGCCGACGGTGCCCAACGGAAGAAGCGTGGGCGGTCCGCCGGTCACGGCCACCGCCACGATGGGGTCGTAGGCATCGTCGTCGTCGGTGACGACGATGAGATGCTGGCCGTTCGCGGTCCACGTGGGGCCGTGCACGTTGGGGACCGTGCCTTCCAGGAGCTTGCGTGGCTGTGCGCCGATGCGGGGCTCGATGACGTACAGGTCGAAGCGGTCGCCCTTGTCCCGGTTGGCATAGAAGGCAACCAGGGCCCCGTTGGGGGAGAAGCTGGGGCGCAGCTGCTCGCCGGGCCAGTTGGTCAGCTGCTGGGGCACGCCGTTGCGCAGGCTGACCAGCCACAACGCGTCGCCTTCGTCGGCATGGCCGACGTACACGAGTTGCTGGGAGTCCGGGGACCAGGCGGGGAATAGCTCGGCGTGGGTGTCGTCTTTGGAGACCCTTCGGGGGGGCTTCTCGAGGGCCTGCACGTCGAGGAGATACAGGTCGCCCTGGCCCGTGCGAGCGCTCGTGAACACGAGCCAGTGGCCATCCGGCGACCAGGCAGGGCCGCCGTCCGCGCCGGGGTGAGGGGCCAGCGGTGCGCCCTCGCTGACGTACAGATCGTAGTCCAACGCGGCGGTGCTGGCGCCGTAGACGAAGACCCCACCTCCTTGAGGAGCCCACTCGAGCTCGTGCATGACACGTCCTGCGCTGCCGCCCCGGGTGTCGAAGCCGTCGAGGGCCGCCGAGCCCCGGGTCGGCATGCTCACGGGGGCGAGGGCCCCGGGGGGGCCGACGAGCAGCTCGATGCGCTTCTCTTCGTGAAAGTTCGCCTCCACCGAAAGGTTCTGGCCGTCCGGTGACCAGGTGGGCGCTTGCAGGTTGGCATGGGGCACCGCACCGGCGGGGGTGGCGGTCTGGGCGAGGGCCAGGGAGGCGAGGAGAGAGGCGGCAAGCACGGACAGGGACTCCCTAGAAGGCGAACGACAGCTCACCCAACAGTCGTATTCCGGGCAGCACGCGGCCGCGCGTGCCCTCGGCGACCGAGACCTCGTAGCTGCGGTCGTCGAGGGTCTGGGCCGTCGACGTGGCGGGCAGCGATGCGAAGGCCAGCTCCCCGATGGTCTTGATCCCGGCGCCCCAGGAGCTGCGCTTGCGGCGGTTCTGGTAGTACAGCGCGAACTCGGCTTGGGGACCGTGGGCGAAGCCTTGGCCGTAGATGTACAGCTGGGGGTCGCCGTCCCCGCAGGTGGCCTGCTCGCCGGCCACGGTGCAGGCCGTCTCCAGGCTGGGCAAGGCGAACGCGCGGTAGCCGATGCTGGGACGCACCACGATGGGCTGGGTGTTGGGCAGCTCGAAGCCCGCTCGCGCCCCCACGCCGAGCCCCGTGGCGGCGAAGGCGAAGCCGCCGCTCTGCACCTGGGTGAGGGTCGGCACCCAGTCGAGGCTGGCCCCCAAGACCCAGGAGCCGACCGGGGCCGACAGCGAGAGCTGGGCGGTGGGCGCGGGCAACAAGTGGGACGCGTCGGGGCCGAACCAGAACCCGGCTCCCGCTGCCAGCTCCAGCTGAAGGGTCTGCAGCACGGTGGACTTCGTGCCCTGGAGGGGAATCGGGAGGGGCGCTCGGCCCCCCGCGGCGACGTCCACGGCTTCCCCGTTGATGGTGTAGCGGCCTGCGGGCAGGCCCAGAGGGTGGGGGAGGACCACGGGCTCCTCGGCGACGCGCGCCTGAAGGGTGGTGAAGAACACCCGCAGCTCAGGGTCGAAGAGGGTGGACTCGAGCTGCACGTCGAGAAGGGTCGCGGTGGCCTCTTGGGGGCCGGAGACCATCACCATGCCGAACTTCTCCTCGAAGAAGTCCAGCAGCTCCCGGGTCTGTCGGGTCGTGTCGTCGTCGCGGCTGTTCACCAGGGCGCGGTCGGCGGCGAAGCGCGCGCCGTGCACGTCGGCGCGCTCGTAGCGGACCTTGGCGAGGAGGAACCACGCCTCGGGATCGAGCTCGCCGTCCTCGGTGGCGGTGGCCAGGACCAGCTGTTCCTCGGCGTCGTCGTACCAGCCGCGCTTGATGAAGAAGCGGGCCTGGTCGACGTAGCCGCGGAAGTCGGCGGACGCGACGTGGACCGGGTCGGCGGCGAAGGCGAGGGCGGGGAGGAGGGGCAGCACGATGGGGGTAGATCTACCACGTGAGGCCACGGCCCGCGGCTCGAGCTGGGGCACCTGGCCGCCACGGCAGACCCGCCACCCGGGGGGAGTCCCTCAGGCACCGCGGCCTCACAGCCGCTCCCCGGCCTCTCGCAGCCGTCGGCTGCAGTCCCGGGTGATCGGCTCGCCGTGCGCGACATGGATCACCCGGACGTCCTCCCGGTTTGATTGGTCGAGCAACCAACCCTTCCATCCTGCCTTGTCGGCGAGAAACATCCGCCCGATGAAGGTCGTGCCGAAGAATCCGGTGGAGCCCATCCATCCAGCGATGCGCCCCGCGCAGCCGGGCAGCTCGTCGAGGTTGAACAAGGCGTCGCAGAACACCAGTGCCACCCCGTCGTCGAGGGGCAGCTCGTACACCAGCTCGTCGGGCTTGAGCCCAGGGGGCCGGTGGCAGCGCACGCCGAGGTCGTCGAGGACGTCTTCCGCAACGGCGTCGATGGCCACCACCTTCTCGACGGCTGCCCGAGCCGCCGAGGGGCACACGACCTGCGCCTCGGGGTAGCGCTCCTTGTACACGGCGGCGTCGAGGCGGTGCATGCCCGAGGGCACGAGGAGGACACCGATCGGGCCGAGGGCCTCCAGCTCCGTCCGTCGCGCGTCGTCGAGGGCGATGGCGGAGTGCAGCCACAGCCGCCCGTCCGGCATCCGGTACACCGCCATGGCGCGGGGAAGGGGCTGGTGCTTCAACGTGCCCTGCACGTGCCACAGGCCCGGCGTGAGGCATTCGAGGTCCCCGTGAGGGAGAACGTGGTCGTCCCAAGGCATGTCCGCTCCAAACGCTACGCCGGCACGTAGCCCGAGGCGTCCAGGAGTGCCGTGAAGGCCTTGTCGGAGGGCCGATACCGCCCCTCCCGCAGCTCCAGGGCGCCCACGTTGGCCACGACCCGTCCGTCCACGACCACGAGCAACCGATCGCAGTGAGCGGCAAGGGCCGCAAGGTCGTGCCCCACCACCACCCTTGCCCCCCCAGCTGGCACGGCCAGCACCTGGGTCAGAACGTCGTGGCGGCGTTCGGCGTCGAGGCCGCTGGTGGGCTCGTCGGCGAACAGAACCAGCGGGTCCGGAAGCAAGACCCTGGCCAATGCCGCGCGTCGACGTTCTCCGCCCGACAGCTGGTGAGGCAAGGCGTTGGCCCGATCGGATAGCCCAAGTTTCGCAAGAAACTCATCAACAAGATGCTTGCTACGCCCATGATGGCGCGACGTATGCATCAGTTGTTCCCGAATCGAAACCCGCGGATGGAGCAGTGCCTCGGAACGCTGGGGAAGCCACTGGACCCGAGCCCGAAGTGCCCGCCAGTCTGACGGCGACCAGCCCGCCGTGTCCTGACCGAACCAACGAACGGACCCAGCCGCGGGGGCCAGCAAGCCCAGTCCGACCCCGACCAAGCTGCTCTTCCCGCCACCGCTGGGTCCGACGATCCCCAGACGTTCTCCGGCACGCAGCTCCAGGGACGCCGCGGACACGGCCCGATGGGGTGCCCGCAGCCAGGACCGGTACACGACATCCACGCCGCTCAGCGCCCAGAGAGGCTCGTTCATCATGGTCTGCTCTCGGCCGGAAGAGAGCCTGGGAACCCGGAGGAGGTCGTCTTTTCGACCGCACGGACCAGCCGTTGACCAGCGTCGGAGACGAGGGGCTCGCCACGGCTGGCACGCTCCACGACCTTGCCGTCGGCGAGCACGACCACCCTGTCCGCCCCTTGGTGCAGCCAACGCAGCGCGTGGGACACGACCACGACGCCGTGCCCAGAGCCCGACAGCGCCGACAGGGTACCCATGAGCGACCGCTGCACATCCGCGTCCAGGCCGGTGGTGGGTTCGTCGCACACGATGAACAACGGGTCGCAGATCAACAGGCACGCGAGGGCAGCCCGCTGGGCCATGCCCCCTGAGAGTTCGTGGGGGTAGCGACCCTTCACGGCGTCCGGGGATTCGAAGCCTGCGGCTCGCAGTGCCTCGGCCGCAGCCGGTGGGGTGTGGCTGCCCGTCCCGGCGGCGCGAAGCTGGGCCTCGACGGTCCGGAAGGGGTCGAGGCTCTGGCCAGCATCCTGGGGCAGCAATCCGATGACCTGGCCGCGCACGGACCGGAAGGCGGCCTCTCGGGCGCGGGGTGCAAGTGCGTAGGGGTGAATCGAATCGGTATGGCTGGACGAACCTGGGATCACGAGGTCGGCATCTAGCTGAAGCTGGGGGGGGGCGAGGCCCAAGAGCGCCCGCACCATCAGGGACTTCCCCGAGCCGCTGGCGCCCACGACGCCGAGGAGTTCTCCGGGGCGCACCGTCAGGTCGACTCCCTCCAACAGCAGCGACCCATCGGGGGCGCGCACGGTCAGTCTCGTCAGGGTCAGGTCACCCATGCTCGGGGTCCTCCACCAAGGCGGCCGCAGCCAAGCAGGACCACAGGGTGGTGAGCAGCGCGGCGACTGGGGCCCACACCCCGGCGCCCCATCCGCGTCCCCACTCGAAGACCAGCATGTTGCCCCAGCTGGGCCATGGCTCCTGCACGCCGAAGCCGCCCAGGTAGGACAGCGTGCACTCGAGGACCAACACCGTGGCCAAGCCGCGCAGGGCGGCCCGGATCACCGCCGGGCCTGCCGCGCCGAGCAGCAAGTGGCCGAGCCAGAGCTCCAGCTCAGGGACGCCGTGGGCCCGCATCGTGGAGACGTAGGCATCGTTCTGGAGGGGCGCGAGCCGTTGGTGGACCGCATGGTGAAGGCGGGGCGCGAGGGCGAGTCCCGTGGCGAGGCCGAGGTGGGTCCAACTGTTCCCGAGGACCGACAGCACCAGCACCACGAGCACGAGGGCGGGCACGGCGGCGAGGGCCCTCAGGGGCAGGCTCACGAGCTCCGCGAGGCGGCCTGGCGTAGCCGCCCGCAGCAGACCGCTGGGCACGCCGACTGCTGCCGCGACGGCGCCGGCCAGCAGCCCAGGCAGCACGAAGGCGCGAGCCCCTAGGGCCAGGCGGGCCAACACGTCTCGGCCCAGGTGGTCGAAACCGAGCCCGAGCCCGTGGCCGACCCCTAGCCCCGCTCGGCTGGGGTCCACGTCGGCGCCCACGGGGTGCCCAAGGAGAGGTGCGAGCAGTCCGATGGCCAGCACGAGCCCGAGGACCGTCGCTCCGAGCACGCCCCGGAGGGCTGGGCGGCCGAGGGGCCTGAGCGTGGCGAACCATGGGGTGAGGCGCACCTTCATCGCTGCACCCATCGCCGGGGGTCGAGGGCGATGGCCGCCGCCCGCAGCGCGAAGCCCCCGGCGACCACCACCAGAGCGCTGGCCGTGGCGAGGGACAGCACGAGCTCGTGGTCCCGGAGCAGCGCAGCATCCCACAGCAGACCACCAGCCCCGGGCAGGAGCAGGAGCTTCTCGACCACGACGAGTCCGCCGACGAGGGCGGGGAGTTGAGCGGCCGTGGCCACGGCGGTGGCGGGCAGCAGGTGCCGTGCCACCATGGGTCCGAGGGACTCCCCTCGGCCGAGGCGTGCGAGGGCCTGGGGGCTGACGCGCCAACGGGCCACCCCCTGGGCCAGCTCCTCCCTCCACGCGGCGAGCGTTCCCGAGGCGGTGGCGAGCACCGCGATGGCGAGGGCCTCCCGTAGCCATGAGGCCTGGTCGGGCAGGGCGAACCACGAGGGGCGGCCCCACCATCCCCCCTGGAGCCCGGCGAATGCTGCCTCGTTGAGGCCATACACGAGGGCGTGGATGGCGAGGAACGCCGGAGGGGCACTCAAGAGCGGAATCAAGGCCGCCACGCCCCGTCGCGGGAGGACCGCCAGCAGGGAAGCGGCGAGTGCTCCGAATAGGGTGGCGAGCGCCAGCCTCGGGGCGCTTCGGCTCAAGGCAGGCACCAGCAGCTCCCCGACGGGGGCGCCGGGGCGAACCGACAGACTGTGTCCGAGCTCCCCTCGGGCCGCGTCGGAGAGCCAGGAGGCAAGCCGTTCGGGCACGGATCGGTCCAAGCCCCACCGGGCCTCGAGCACCGGACGCACGGCCTCGTCGACCCCCATGAGGTCCACCGGATCTCCAGGGGCGGCCACCACCAGGGCAAACGCGCCCGTGGCTGCCAGGGCGAAGGTGCCCGTGGCCAACAGCGCCTGCTCGGCGATGGCGCGCCACGGGCCGCTCGCCGTGCTCACATCGACCAGTCCCCGGCCCACGTGAAGAAGTAGAAGGGGTGCACGACCACCGACTTCACCTTCGTGGACAGGGCGCTGTAGCTGTCGAGGGTCCACAGGAAGACCATGGGGTGGTCGTCGTGCACCAACTGGTGCACCTGGCGCATCAGTGCCTTCTTCTCCTGGGGGTCGGCGGTGATGCGGGCAGTGTCCAGCAGCTCGTCGACCTTGTCGTTGCCGTAGCCCACGAAGTTGCGGGGGCCGTCGCTGTGGAACTGATCGTAGATGTCCTCGTTGCGGTCGAAGGACCACTGCGAGAGCACCACGTCGAAGTCCTTGTCCCGCCACACCCTGGCCTTCCACTCGGCATCTCCGAGGAACTCGGTCTCCACCGTGACGCCGCGGCTGCGGAGCTGGGACTGCACGTTGATGAGCACGTCCTGGGCGGTCTCCAGGTTGCTGGCGGTGGTGAGGCGGAGCTTGAGTTCTTTGCCACCGGGCCCCAGCCACAGCTTGCCATTGAACGTGTAGCCGGCCTCGGTGAGGAGCTCGGCGGCCCGGTCGGGGTCGTGGGGGCTCGGGGGCACCTCGTGGTTGTAGAACGGCGAGCTCTTGACGTACGGGCCGGAGAGGATGTCGCCGGTGCCGATGGGCGCCAGCAACGAGGGCACGTCGATCATCAAGGTGAGGGCCTCGCGGACCTTGGGGTCCTTGAGGGCGGCGTGGCCGTGGTGGAAGCCGAAGTACCACCAGGAGTTGGTCTGGTAGGGGTACAGCTCGATCTTCCGGTCGTTCTGCAGGGTAGCCAGGTCCCGGGGAAGCACCCGCACGAGGGCCTCGAGGGACTCGTAGACGAGCAGCTTCGCCTGATAGTTCTTGTCGGAGACCTCGCGCATCACGACTTCGTCCAGCTTCGCCGACGCCCCGTCGGCACGCGCCAGGGTGATGGAGTTGTCTTCGTTGAAGGTGCCGAGCTGGAAGGGGCCGCTGCCCACGGGCTGGGTTCGGAAGGCCCCGGTGCGCTGCACGCTGCCCCCATCGAAGGCGTGGGCAGGCAGGATCTTGAAGTAGAGCTTGTCCTCTGGGGCGTACTCCTCGCCCGCGAAGGTGAGCTGTACGGTGCGCGGATCGACGGCGGTGGCCTCGGTGATCCAGGCGACGCGGCCCACCTCGGTGCTGGCGTTCGCTGGGTCCTTCATGGCCCCGATGGTGAACACGACGTCGTCGGCAGTGACCGGCTTGCCGTCGTGCCAGGTGGCGCCAGAGCGCAGGGTGAGCGTCATGCTCAGCTTGTCCTCGGCGAGCTGAAAGGACTCGGCGAGCAGCGGCTTGGCGCGGAGCTCCATGTCGTCGGTGAACAACCCCTCGAAGACGAGCTCGTTGAGGCGTGCCTCGCTCATCAGCGTGGTGTACAGCGGGTGCACGATGGCCGGCGCGCGGTCCTCCGCGTAGCGCACAGGGGCTGCTTGGGCAGGGAGCGCTGCCAAGAGCATGGCGGTGGACAGGGCGGGTACGAGGAAGGTCATGGGCTCTCCTTGCTGTCGCCGATGCGGTCGATGGACTGCAAGACGGCGAGGTCGCCCACCAGCTCCTGAGCGGAGTGCACGGTGGGGACACGAGCGGTGAGGGGGGCGAGGGCATCGAGGGCTTGGCGGGTGCGACCGGTGCGCAGCCTCGCTTCGGCCAACAGGACGAAGAGGTGGGGAGCGTTGGCGGCGCCGACCTCTCGATGGGTGACGTCGTGGGCGGTTTCGAGGAGCACGAGGGCCTGCTGGGGCCGGTCCTGAAGCAGCGCATCGCGGGCGGCAGCCACCAGGACGCCCTGGCGGTAGCCCGCCACGGGGGACAGGCCCGCGAGCAGGGAGCGTCCTTCCCCGACGCTGGAGGCTGCGGCGGCGGCGGCCTCCTGGTCGGCCCACGCGGAGACGGCGGCGGCCGCGTCTCTGGTGGCCTGGAGGTCGCCGTCGAGAGGCAGGGACTGTCCGTCGGGGAGGACCCAGAACTCGGCAAACTCGGTGCCCCAGAGTGGGCGGCCCCGCTCTCCGAGGGGAATGTCCGCGACGCTCGGCCAGGGGGCGAAGAGGCTGCCCGCCAGTCCGGCCGTGGCGAGGGCGTCGGCGAGCTCGCCGAGGGAGCCGTCGGGTCCATCGACGAGGTCCCGGGCTCGGAGGCTCCACGCGGCGCTCAAGGTCGCGTCGATGCACGGATCGACATGGGCTCGCTCGAAGCCGTCGGCGGCCTCGGTGGCCACCGGAAGGCCGACGGTGGCGTACAGGGCCTTCGTGGCCGCGGCGTCCCCTGACAGGACGCGACGATGCAGGCTCACGCGGTCGCGGAGGGTGTCGGGGGCGTCGACGGGCATGGGTGGGGGCTTCGAAGGGGGCGCGCCGCCCGGGTACGCGTCGACGGGCTTGGGCGTGTGCTCTGCGAACCAGGCTGCGAGCTCGCCTTCGGCGGTGGGCGGCTCCTGCTTCGCAGGCGCGCATCCGGCCCCCCAGGCCGTGATGGCGGGCCCGAGGTCACCGGTCGGCGCCTCCCGGGCCACCAGGGCCGCGTGTCGCTCCCGGTTGGCGTGGTCCACCAAGCGGGCGAGGTCCGCGTGGAGGAGGGCCTCGCCGAGGGCCGCACGGGCTGCTCCCGCACGGTCGGTGGCGGAGGTGGAGCCGGCGAAGGCGTGGTAGGCGGCAGCGTGGTCGTGACGGTGCAATGCCACCCAACCCGCCTTCCGGGTGGCGACGACCTCGTCGAAGGCCTCGGGCTCGGTGGCGAGCTGGTGCCACCAGGCAGTCTGAACCACGGGGGCAGGATCCGTGCTTGCGGGACCGCTGTCGGGACTGCACGCGGTGCTCGCGACGAGGGCTGCGAGGGCTGCGAGGACGCCCACGGTTCGCGAAGCCGCCGGGCGGGACGGGTTCACTGCCCCTCGTAGTTGGCGCCTGCCGCGTGGGTGCTGTCGGGGGTCGTGGCAGGGTCGAGGTTCTCCGCGATGTCCTCGACCTCGATGGTCTCCTCCACCAACACCACCGGGTCGAGCGAGATCTCGCCCTTCTTGTAGTAAAAGCTCGTCGTGAAGGTGTGGAATCCCGGCTTGAAGACCTCGATGACGTACTGGGTCTTCTTGCTGAGCTTGGTGCGCTCGCCCTCGGTGTCGCGAAGGTAGTCGATGAGCACGTTGCCCTGGCGGTCGGTCACCAGCTCCACCGTGTACGGCTTCGCGTCGACGTCGTCGGGGCTGGGGGCCAGCGACACGATGGTGCGCCCGAGTCCGGCCCCGTTTCGATCGGTGACGGTGGTGGCGATGGAGTGGGTGCCTGCCTGGGCGACGGGTGCGAGCAGAGCCAGGGTCAGGAGCGGGACGAACCGGTTCATTCGAGCCTCCGCTGGATGTCGTACAGACGGGCCAGCTGCTGGTCGGCTGTGGCCATGAGATCGCTGCGAGCTTGGGTCTCTGCGTGGCGCTTGTATTTCTGCCAGCCCTTGATCGAGCGGTCGAGCTCGCTCACGTCTTCGCCCTCCGAGGCGTAGAAGCTGCCGAGATGGGCCTTGGCCTGGATCTCGTAGATCATCGCCTTGCGCGAGAAGATCATGCCGCTGGGCAGCCGTGCCCAGTGCCGCTCTGCGCGGTCCGAGCGAGCCAGCGCCGACGACCAGTCGCGTCGACCCATGGCCACCCAGGCCTCCTCCACGAGGAGCGCGGGGTTGTATTGGTTCTCGGGCAGCGCCATCAGGGATGCCAGGTGCTGATCGCGGGCGGTGCTGTCCCCTCGAGCCTTGGCGTCGAGGTAGAGCAGGGTGTGAGCCCTCGTGAACAGGGGGTCTTGGAGGGGGACGTCGCTGAGGGCGGCCTGATCGGCTTGCGTCAGGGCGCCTCGGAAGGCCGGGCTGGCCATGCCATCGAGCAGGACGCGGTCGACGGGCCCGAGAGGCTCCTCTTCGGCGGTCCCTTGTTCCTGCTGGGTCACGTCATCGGCCGATGCGATCGCGTCGAAGGTGGTGGCCGCTGGCTCGGGCGGAGGCGGAGCGGTGGCGACGGGCGGTGCCACGGGGGCGGGCCGCGGTGTGGCAGCAGGCGCCGCCCTGGGGCGGGGCGAGGGGGGCGTGTAGGACGACGGTTGCACCCGTGGACTCGCGGCCGCCGAGGGGGCCGGAGACGGAGCGGTCCTGGGCCCAGGGTCCGTCGGCAAGGCTGCTGCCTTCGGCGCGGGGGCGGCGGTCGCCGGCGCAGCCGCCTCGGGTGCTGGGACGCCCGCGGGGGCGGCATCGCTGCCAGCCTCCTGGGTGCTCGCCATCTGGGATGCGCCGAACAAGGCGCCCGTCCCCCCCATGCCGAGGCAGACGACCAGCGCGACGGCCGCCAACGCAGCCCCCACGACCAGGGGCACGACGGGCAGGCCGCTCGAGAGCGGCACAATGTCGTCGTCGTCCTCCATCGGACGCTGCATCGGCAGGGTCGGCGCATCGTTCCGGGGGGCCGCCGGCGGTTCGCTGGGCGGCGGGTGCAGGGAATCGGCCGGGGCGAGGCGCTTGCGGGCCTCCGCGGCGGCGGCAGCATCCGCGGGCGGATCGGGCTCGTCGTGGGCCTCGACGGCGGGCACGGCCTCCTCGACGGTGTGGGTGGCCGACGGGGGGGCGGCGTCGCCGAAGGGCGAGGGGCGCTCTTGGGTGTCTTGGGCCGACAGCGGGGCATCGACGGCACCAGGGGGGGGGGCCATGCCGGCCACCGGGGCATCCTCAGCGGCGTGAGGCGCGGCGCGCTTCAGCTCGGGCTCCGGCAAGGGCCCTGCCCCCACTCCAGCGCCGGCGGCTCGAAGGAAGGCCATGGTATCGGCTGGTGGTTCGGGATCGCTCGCGGCCCGGGCTGGCGCATCGGTGGGGTCTGTCGGCGGTGGGGTGGCGTCCATCCCTTGCACGGCCCTGAGGAACGATGCGGTGTCGCCGTCGTCCCGAAGCGGGCTGCCCGATGGTGGGGCCGTGGCCTCCTCCGTGGGCAGGTCGGTTGGGAGCCTCTCCATCGGAGCGGTGTCGACGCCTGGGTCCGCCGTGGGCGTGATGAGCGTGTCTGCGTCGAGGTCGATTCCAGGAATCGGGGTGCCCGGAGGCGCGGTGTGGGCATCGTGGTCGACCCCATCGGCACCGGCGGCCTTGGTGAGCAGGGTGTCGGCATCGAGATCGATCCCACCTGCCCCCGGTGCAGCCGTGTGGACATCGGGAGGGACCGACCCGTCGGTGGGGGTGAGCAGGGTGTCGGCGTCGAGGTCTACGCCCTCTGGGTTGCCACCGGGAGGGGCGGTCTCGGCGTCGAACAGGGAGGGTTGGAGCGCGTCGCCTAGCAGGGCAGCGGTGGACTCGATCTCGTCTTCCCGCTGGGAGGTGTCGCGCCCCTGCTGGACTTCGTCCCAGCCCTCGGAGCTGAGGTAGGGGGCCAGGGCCGTCCGCGCGTCCTGCTGGATGTCGGCAAAAGAGTACCCGGCCATCAGGCCGCGCAGATCCTCGCGGAGCACGAAGGCTCGCTGGTAGCGGTGACGAGGGTTCACCGAGAGGGCTCGGTACAGCACACGATCGAGGCCCGGGAGGACTTCCTTGACCTCCAGAAGCTCCGTGGTGACCTCGGCTTTCCGGACCCGATGGATGGTCTGAAGGTTGGACGCGGCCCGGAACATCGGCGTGAGGGTGAGCAGCTCGTACAGCACCGACCCCAGGGCGAACACATCGGTCGCCGGAGACAGCCCCTGGTCCGGGTGGGTCTGCTCGGGGGCCAAGTACTCCATGTTGGCGTGGGCGATGCCGGAGGCGTTCTGGGGCAGGATGGTGGGGCTGCTGACCAGCCCGACGCCGCAAATCGAGAGCTGTCCGTCTTGTCGCACCACGATGGACTGGGGGGTGAGTCCGAGGTGCAGCACGTGCTCGGCGCCGCTGGCGACTCCGGGGCGCCCGTGCATGGCCTCGAGGCCGTTGCACACCTGCGTCGCCAGATCGAGGAACACGTTGTGGGGCAGGGCGCCTTCCGACTCGGTCCGACGACTCTTGGCCCGCTCCATCAGCATGTCGAGGCCCACACCGTCGACCCAGTCCTCGAGGACGTAGGCGTCACCCTCGGCCTCTTCGATCCCGTGCACCTGCGCCAGGGCCGGATGGCGGATCGCCGCGAGGTCTTGCACCCGGGAATGGATCCGGGCCATGAGGACTTCGTCCTTCGCAATGGCGGGGTGGATGCGACGTGCGACCACCTGCTTGCCGGCGGGCTCGTCGAGGATGGCCACGTACGATTCCGCCACCGCGTCCGCTCCGAGGCGTCGCATTAGCGTGAAGTGGCCGACCTTCCTGGGCAGCTGCATCATCTCAGAACTCCACGGGGCGGTCCCGAGCGTCCGGACCGCTCCGAAGTTACTGGACCGCCCGTCCCTCGTCAATGGGAGTGCCTGGTGCTGTGCCCGTTCTCACTGCGTCGCGCCGGCCGATGGTTGCTCGGCGGGATGCTGGCGTCGGGCTGCCACTTTCAGGGGTCCGGGGTGATCGAGCCTGCCGCGCGCGGTGAGGGTGTCGAGCTGCGCTCTCTCGACGGCGCCGCCTTTGTTCTCCGGCTCTCGGACGGCACGGAGCCCCTCGGCTACCTCGACGGCCACATCGTGCAGGTCGTGGGGAGCCGCGTCGGGCGCAGCGTGCGGGTGCAGCGCTGGTCCATCGTGGAGGGGCTTTCGGGGATGCCGGTGTACGTGGGCGTGGTCCAACGGCACGGGCTGGGGGTCGCATTGATCGACCGGCAGACGGGAGAGACGTGGGCCCTCGACGAGGCCGCATCGGCCACCTTGGCGGGCTGGATCGGCAAGGTGGTCTTGGTGGAGGGCTATGCGACGGGGACGCAGCAGCTCACGGCGACGGCCTGGCGACCGTTGGACACCCAGTAGTCGGGCTGCGGCGCTACGGGCCGTCAGCGCAGTCGGACGTCGGGCAGCTCGTCGAAGGTCCGGAGCTGGGCCCGAAGGCCCAGCAGCTCTTCGTCGCCCTCTTCACCGAGGAAGTCCCGAACGGCGAGGCCGTTCTCCTCGTGCCCCACGAAGCTACCGGGGCGGTTGTCGACCACGATGGTACGAGCGGGGTTTGCTCCGCGGTCGACGAGGGTGGGGAGGGGCTTGAGAGGCACCTCGGGGTCCGGGCCTGGTTTGCAGTGTTCGCGGGTGAGCACGAAGCGGAAGGGATCGAGCGGCCCACGGAGGATGCGCTCCAAGATGGGGAAGGCATACCCAGGATCGCTGGCCGTCCACACCGCGGCTTCCCCGCGCTCGAAGCGCTCGACGAGCAGCGGGTGCACGTGGGGCCGCACGTAGATGGCGTTCCCGGCCCACCAGAAATCCGGCTTGCGATGGGGCAGTGGTGCGGGCCTGCTGGCGATGAGGGTCTCGTCCAGGTCGAAGACCACGAGCAGCGGTGGGAGCTTGGGCATGCCCCATGCTACAGGCTGCAAATGCATATCGATGTCCGCTACTACGCGATGCTGAAGGAACGGCGAGGCATGGACACCGAGCGTGTGGAGGTCCCTGGTGGCACCACGGCTCGGGCGCTCTACGCGCTGCTCTTCCCCGAGCCACGGGTGCCCGTGCAAGCGGCGGTGGGGCACGCGGTGGTTTCCCTGGACACCGAGCTGAACGACGGGGACGAAGTGGTGTTCCTGCCTCCTGTCGGGGGGGGCTGATGTTCTCCCTCACGCCGGAGCCCATCGATGTGGATGCGGTCCGAGCTGCCGTCTCTTCTCCTCGGCATGGCGCCATCCTCGTCTTCGAGGGTGTCGGCCGGGACGGCCCCGCCGATCAGCGTGTGGTGCATTTGGCCTACGAGGCGTACGAGGAGCTGGCGGTGCCGGTGATGCGGGCCATCGCCGCAGAGGCTGAAGAGCGATTCGGTGCGATGGTCGCGATGGTGCACCGCACCGGCGTCGTGGGCATCGGAGAAGCCTCTCTGGTGATCGCGGTGGGCACACCTCATCGCGGGGAGTGCTACGAGGCGAGCCGCTACGCGATCGAGCAGGTCAAGGCGCGCCTGCCGGTGTGGAAGAAGGAGATGCGGTCCGATGGCAGCGAGTGGAAGGCCAACGCCCCAGCTGGAGAGCCGCCTGGTCGGTGAGCGGCCCCGGTTTCAAGACCGGGTGCTCGACGCCGATCGGCGACCTGACGTCAACCCGTTCTTCCATGCCCACCGAGAGTGGGCTCCCGAGTTGTTGCCGGCGGACACCGCATGGCGGCTTCGGGGCCGGTGGGGCGAGGAGTTCGGCCGGGAGGCCCCGCTTCACGTGGAGCTGGGCGCCGGCAACGGGTTCTTCCTCGAGGCCATGGCAGCGAGGCACGCTGATTGGAACTTCGTCGGGGTCGAGATCCGCTACAAGCGGGTGGTGTTGTGCGCCAAGAAGCTTCGCAAGGCGGGGGTCAGCAACGCCCGCATCGTGCGGTACCACGCTGCCTTCCTCGATGACTTGTTCGAGCCGGGCAGCCTGGACGGGCTGTACGTGAACCACCCGGACCCATGGCCAAAGACCCGTCACGAGAAGAACCGCCTGATCAGCCGCTGGTTCTTGGAGGACGTGGCCCAGCTCCTCAAGCCCGGGGGGTGGTTTCGGCTCAAGTCGGACCATCTGCCCAACATCGAGCGCGCCATCGAGTTGCTCGACCACGGACCGCGGGGCGAGTCCTTCTCCACGCTTCCCTTGGAGGTGGCGGGACGATCCGACGACGTCACCACGGGCCCGGCCCCCTGGGCCGACGACATCGAGACGAACTACCAGCGAAAGTTCCGGGAGAAAGGCGAGCCTGTCTACGCGTTGGAGCTTCGGCGGCTACCGGCCTGAAGCGTACGCGCCGCCTTCCTCTGGAACGAAGCGCTCGCCGTCATGGACGTAGCGCTCGATGTCGGCAAGCGCGCCGTCGGTCACGTCGTACACGTTCATCGCAGCCCCCCAGCCCTTCTCCGGCAGCCACGCCTGACCGGAGCTGCCGCAGTCGAAGGTCGGGACGTCAAGGCCCGGGAGCGTGGCGCGGTAGCCGTGGTGGATGTGGCCGTGGAGGACGAAGCCGGGCTTCTTCGGGGCGGCGGCGAGCACCTCGACCAAAGCCCGAGCATTCCGAAGGCCGTGTCGGGCGTTGTCGTAGAGGGCCCCGCGCCGGTCCACGATCGGGTAGTGGAGCACCAAGCCGACGAAGCGGTCCTGGAGGGCAGGGTCGGCCAGGACCTCTCCCAGCGCGGAGAGCTGCTCCTTGGGCACGCTGCCAGAGGCGTCGAACCACGACGGGCGGTTGGGGTCCAGCCCAAGCATCGTGACACCGTGCTGCTCGTCGTCGTAGCGATGCAGCGGTCCATGCTCGTGCATCCAGGGCCCGAAGTGCTTCTGAATGCGGCAGACCCGGGCAGCCCCGGGGGTGTAGAGGTCGTGGTTGCCCGGTACGATGAAGGTCGGCACGGCGTCCAAGACGCGCTGCAGCTCGGTGCGTGCGAGGGCGAACTCGCTGTCGAGGGCCTGGGCAGTCAAGTCACCGCTGATGATGAACAGGTCGGGGGACAGAGCGAGCACGTGGTCCACCAGACCCCGCTGGACCGACGGGTGGAACTGCTTGCGTCGGCCCATGAGGTACAGGTTGGCGGAGCCCACGGTGCGCCGAACCGTGAGGTCGGTCACCCGTGGGGGCGCAAACCAGTGGATGTCGGTGGCGTGGGCGATCTTCACTGGCGACCTCTCGGCCAGCCGCCGGTGCGCAGACCCCAACCCAGGGCGCCGAGGCCGAGGGCCAGCAGGAAGGCCGCGGCAGCGGCTGTGGTGACCGGGAAAGGGGACATGATCTGGACCGGCTGGGAACGGTCGCCGGCGCGCAGCCGCGCAAAGCCTGCGGCGGCCGGCGTCCACTCCACCTGGCCGCGCGCGTCGGTGATTCCGATGGCCTGCTCTTGCTCTAGGGCGAGACCGGGACGGTGCACCACGCGCACCGTCTGGCCGGGCAGTGGGTGGTCCGCCTCGTCGGTCACCGTGAGCACCACGGGCTCGCCGAGCACCGCCTGGCCTCCTGCACCATCGGGGCCCTGCACCGCGATGCCTGCCAGGGCTGCGGCCAACCACCACGTGCTCATCGTGCCACCTCCGGCGCCGGCACGGACGACCGGGCCATGATCATCCAGAACGCGCCGACCGCGAGTCCACCCCAGCCGGCTGCCTCGGGCACACTCGAGGGGCGCTGGATGGCGGCCGCGGCGCAGGCGACGAGGCCCAAGGAGAGGAACCCGAGGAGCGTGCGTGCTCGGCCATCCGCGGCCGACGCTCGGCGGCCGAGCCCAAACGCCATCAGGCCCGGCAGGAGGACGCCCAGCGCCAGTTTGGGGAGCCCCTCGCCTCCGAGGGTCACGCCAGTGGCGATCCACGCCGTCGCGCCCAGGCCCGCAAGCAGGCGGGAGCGGTCGCGTCCGCCTCCGACGCTCGCCCAGGACAGCAGCCCGGGGGCGCACAGGGCGAGCACAAGCGCCACGGGCACCGCGGCAGAGCCGTCCAGGGACCCGCCGTAGGCTGCCGCCGAGCCAATGGTGACCGCCAGTAGCGCCAATAGGGCCGCCCCGACGGCCACCCAAGGGGTGCCTCGGTCCCCTGGAACCCTCGGCAGTCGTGTGGACCAGCCCGAGACGCCGACGCCCGCCAGCAGCAGTCCGAGAGGCAGGACGACCGGGAGTGCGGCAGGCGTGGCCATCGGCACCGGCAGCAGCGCGGTGGTGACCGGTTGGTACGCGCTTGGCGCCACGGCCACGAGCAGCGCGATCGACCACATTGCGGCCCCTGCGAGCAGCCCGTGTTCGGCGAGCAGCCAACTTGCGAGCCACAGGCCGAGAACGGCCAGCGCCATCACCGGCCCCGCGGCGGCCACGGGGCCGAGCAACGCAGCGAGCAACACCAAGCCTGCTGCGTCGACGGCGGCTGCGGTGGCGGGGTCCGGCGTGTTCGGGGCGTGCCGCCAGAGCCAGCCCGCGATGGGGGCTCCCGCAGCAAACGCCACGACGGCCGCGACCAGCGGGGAGGCCAGGCCGCCGGCGGGAACCAGCGTTGCGGCCAGCAGGGACGCCGCGATGCCGAAACCCGCCGACGCGGCGAGAGGATGGGGTTGGGTGACCACGCCGTGGTCTATCCGGAAGAAAACCGGGATGCCCGACGCGTGGTTCGTTCACCCAGGGAGGGGCGCGCCCCCCATCAGGGCGTGCCCCTCGGGTGGCATTCGCGTGCCGAGCGCAGCGCGAACGATGGGCACTCGGGTGCGCTCCCGACGCCGGCCGAGAGGTACATTCCGAGGCTCGAGCGACTCCCCGTCGGGAAGCACACTCGTGATTGGGCCGATTTTTAGCCCGTAATGGCCATCAGATGGCCCGGGCGTGCACCTTGCGAACCGGAACCGAGGAGACCAGGCTGATGCAGCCTTCTTCGCGGTTCAGCTTGAATTCGACGTCGTCGCCCTGCTCGATCTCGACGTACTTCGTGATGACTTCGAGGATCTCGTTCTTCATCTGGTCGAGCTGAGCGGGCGTCAAGTCCACCTGATCGTGAATGAGCAGGAACTTCAAGCGCTGCTTCGCGTCGTCCTTGGACGACTTTTGGCTGGTGCCGAGCGCATCATGCAACCGTTGGAACAGCGAACGCATTTCAGTATGCCCCCTGCGCGGACAGTCCCATCCAGCGCTTCATGGTTGCCCACACTCCGGGGTCCACGTCGAGGTTCGGGAACGGCACTTCGATGCCCATGGTGCGGTCGACGATGCGGCGGTAGGCCTGGCCCACGATGCTGCGCTCATCGAACACGATGGGCTGGCCGCGGTTGGCCGAGGTGATGATGTCCTGGTGGTCCGGCACGATGCCGAGCAGCGGAATCGCGAGGATTTCCAGGACGTCGTCCTTGTTCATCATGTCGCCACGAGCGACCAGGTGCTTGCGGTAGCGGTTGAGGATGAGCTCGGGCTCCGGGAGCTCGTGGGCCTCGACCAAGCCGATGATGCGGTCGGCATCGCGGATGGCGCTGACCTCGGGGGTGGTGACAATGATCGCGCGGTCTGCGCCGGCGATGCTGTTCTTGAACCCATTCTCGATGCCGGCAGGGCAGTCGATGATGATGTAGTCGAACCCGTCTTCCTTCATGTCGGCCACCAGACGACGCATGTCGTCGGGGGTCACGGCCGTCTTGTCCCGCGTCTGTGCGGCGGGGAGCAAGAAGAGGCCGTCGACGCGCTTGTCGCGAATCAGCGCTTGGCGGAGCTTGCACTCCCCCTCGATGACCTGGACGAGGTCGTAGACGATGCGGTTCTCGAGTCCGAGAATCACATCGAGGTTTCGCAGGCCGATATCGGCGTCGACGACTGCCACCTTGTTGCCAGCGAGGGCGAGCCCTGCCGCAAGGTTGGCACTCGTCGTCGTCTTACCGACGCCGCCCTTTCCGGACGTAATGACGATGCACTCTGCCATGGTCTTCTCCTGTGGTGACAGCACGACCAATGGGCGCACAACGCGCCGCGACCATGGAGAGGTCGTGCTGGATGGGAACGTCAGAACCGTGGTGCGACCTACGCGATGGGGCAGGAAGCGTACGGCTGGTCCGGCTTGGCCAGACCTAAGGGGATGGGGGGAGGAAGGGAGAGGAAGGGAAGGTCGCCTGCGGGGAACAGGCGATTCTGAGTCAGCCGCGGCGGCTGGAACCGAAGGGTTCGATGACGATCTGGTCGCCGTCGACCCGGGCACGCTCTGGGAGCGCGGTCTGATCACGATCCGGGGGGACGGCAATCTTCCGGCCGATTCGCAGCTGCGTGGGACGCAGATGCAGGGCCAGGATGAAGGCGTCTTCGTTGCCGCCGGCACCGGCGTGGGCCATGCCCTTGAGGGCGCCGAGCACGCTAATGTTTCCGGTGGCGATGAGCTGCGCGCCGGGGTTCACGTCGCCATAGACGAGGATGTCTCCCTCGAAGCGGACGTGGTTGCCCGAGCGCATGGTCCCCTTGATGGTGCGGACCCGGGGCTCGCTCGGCTCCTGACGCGCGACCCGGAGTGTGGGGCGAGGCGTCTCATCGGACACACCGGAGTCGACCGGGGCGAGGTCGTTGGGCAAGGTGGTGTTGGCGAGGGCCTCGGTGCTGGGCAGGCCCTCTTCGGCGTCGTTGCCTGCGTCGTCGACGACCGACGCAGCGACGTCTTCGTCGGCGGCATCGCCAGCATCGACGAGTTCCCCCTCGGTGGCTTCGGCGGCGTCATCCGCCGCATCCATCAGCTCGGTCGGCGCCTCGGCGTCGAGGTCCTCCAGCTCAGCCGGCAGCTCGTCCTTGTGGAGGAAGACCTTCAGCTTGAGCTCGCGCTCCGCGAACCGATGGAGCTTCTCCTCGTCGACGTACACGCCCGTCACGTCGATGCCGAAGTCTTCACGCAGCAGGTGCAGGACGCGCCGCAGGTCGAACAGCTTGATCTGCCGGCCGCCGAGGTCCAGACGACTGGAACGGCCACCAATGACCTCGGCATGGAGCGGAAGCTGCTCGCGAATCCACGCACGCAACGGCTCGAAGCCAAGGTGCTCGGGCAGCTCGATCACCGGGACCGAACCTTCGATGCGCACCATCATGGGCACATCAGGCACTGCAACAGCAGGGCTGGACATGGGATGCTCGGGGATGGGAGGGATGGGGAGGGTGCCGTGCCGTTGGTAGTGGCTTGGCGACCTGCGTTGCGATGGGTGGTGCGCGGCAGGTTTGGGGGGGATGGGATGGGGCCGTGGGGGGATGGTGCCCCTTCCGGTGGAAAGGATGTACCACGGAGGGTCGGAATCCCGCAAGGGTCGCGCCCGAGATCTCCGGCCGTCTGCGCGGTTGGCTAGGCGGAAGTGGACTCGAAAGCTTCTCTATCGAGAGGTTGTGTGCGGGGCGAGGACCGGGTCCCTCGGTCGTGGCGGGGGCACGCAAGGAGGCCCGAAACCCACCTTGGCGGTGCGTCCCGGGCCTTCGGTACGCGGGGGCTCGGCTCCGTCGCGGCCGTGAGGGCGGTGCGGTCGGGCTTGGCCACCTAGGGGCGCCCCCCGGCTCGAGCCGGGGGGCGTCGTCGGGGTCTTCTAGTAGGTGAGGGCCCAGACCGTGGTGAAGCCGAAGTCCTCGAAGGTGTCGTAGGCGATGAAGTCGACCGTGTAGCAGTCATTGAAGGGGTCGAGGTAGGTGCTGCGCCCGAGCCAGTCGCTGTACCAGACGTAGGGGTCGTCGCTGGGGTAGAGCTCGAACGACTGGACGAACACGCCTCCTCGGCACTCGTCGTACACGTCGGCCCACACGCCGATGATGTCGTAGGGGCCATCGGGGTCGTCGACGTAGGCGTCGAAGTACCAGATGTCGTCCCCTTCCCAGCTGTCCCAGAACACGCCGGCCTCGGCGTCGATGACGTAGGGAGCATAGTTGCTCTCCACGACGACGACCTCGGTATAGGTGACAGGCTCCTCGTAGGTGTCGTAGCTGTGGACGAGGCAGCCCTGCGTCGCAAGTGTGGACAGGGCCAAGACAGCGGTGGCGCCGTGGTTATTGAGCATCGGGGCGTCTCCTTCGTTCTGCATACCTTGACGCCACGCCCACCGGGCTATTCGATGCCCCTGCAGATCGGTGCCGGGAGGAAGCTGTGGCGAAGCATGTGTTGAGGTTGTCTCGACGTGGGTTGTCGGCGATTGCCGATGGGCACCCTTGGGTCTTCCGTGAGGGGCCGGAGCGCTTCGATCCCGGCACGGTGTTGCGGCTCGATGGACCGGATGGCAAGCGGGTCGCATGGGGCCTGGCCGACGACGGTCCAGTGGCTGTTCGCGTGCTCGGCCGCGGAGACATCGAGCCGATGGAGAGGATGCTCGTGGACCGGGTGGCTCGTGCCGATCGAGCCCGCACGATGCTGGTGCCTCCCGATACGGACGCCTACCGCCTGGTGAATGGGGCAGGGGACGGCCTGCCGGGGCTGGTGGTGGACCGCTACGGCGCCTTGTGCGTCGTCAAGGTCTACGCCGCTGCATGGCTTCCGTGGCTGGACGCCCTCGTCGCTGCCCTGCTGCGGCTGGGGTGGGTGTCGGACGTGTACCGACGTTTTGGCGTGGGCCGTGTCGACGGGCGAGACGGGGGGGAGGTGCTGCACGGCAGCGCCCCGGCGGAAGCCATGGTGGTCCGGGAGGAGGGCATGCGGCTGTTGGTGCGTCCTCTTGTCGGCCAGAAGACTGGGCTCTTCCTGGACCAGCGGGCCCACCGTTCCCTCGTGCGGCGGTGGTCGGCGGGGCGGGAGGTGGCCAACCTGTTCGCGTACACCGGCGGCTTTTCGGTGGCGGCAGCTCTCGGTGGCGCCGCACGGGTGGTGACGGTGGACATCGCTCCAGAGGCGGTCGAGGACGCCAAGGAGACCTTCCGGCTGAACGACCTTCCTGTCGACGCCCATGGCTTCGAGGTCGCGGACGCCTTCGCCTGGGTGCCTCGTGGGCCCCTCGGGCTCCTCGTCGTGGACCCTCCCTCCCTTGCTCGTGGGAAGAAGGCCGAGGGCGCGGCCCGCAGCGCCTACCGCAAGCTGCACCGTCGGCTCGGTCCCCACGTGGCGCGCGACGGCTTGCTCGCATCGAGCTCCTGCACCGCTCGGCTGCCGCTCTCGGACTGGCGGCAGGCGGTGAGCGAAGGGCTCGCCCGCACCGGAGATTGGTCTTGGCACTGGCTGTCGACCGAGCCGGTCGATCATCCGACCTCGCTGGTGCACAAGGAGTCACGGTACCTGAAATTCGGCCTGCTTCGGCGGCGGTAGGCGGGTTCGAGCCGCGGCCACAGACGTGTGTGCGCCGGCGGGGGCTGCGGGTGGCTGGGCGGGATCGTCCATCCGGACAGCCTTGCTTGACCTCGGCCCCTGCGGATGGCATGAAATCAGGTCGAGGAGGACGCTCTGCGCCACGTCCCCAGCTTTGCCGAACGCTCTGCCACCCGCCCCCGTCTCGGGGTGAGGTGCGCGTACGGCGATGTAGCGCTTGCTCCTCCGCCCCTTTCGTCTTTGCCCGACGTCGTTCAGGTCGAACCTACGAAGGTTCCCTGGGCCCAGACCGGGCTACCGTGGAGTTCACCGTGTCGAATGAAACCGGCCGCGAGGGTGCAAAATCCCTCGGGCAGACCGACGATAACGGGGAGGGCGTGCGCGCCGCTTCCCAGACCGGGGACCGTCCCGCAGAGGACACGTCCTCTCGATCCGGCTCAGAAGACGCCGGCGTAGTGCCCCGTGCTCCGGACGCCGAGACCGCCGAGGGTGATGGCGGCGGCGGCGGCGGCGGCGGCGGACGTGGTCGAGGGAAGCGGCGCAAGTCGAACCGCACCCGCGGAGAGGCTTCGGCGTCCCGGGGCCGTGAGACGCGTCGCGAACGCGAGCTGATCTGCAACGTCACAGGGCGCGAGACACGCCTCGCGCTGATGGAGAACGGCCGCTTGGCCGAGCTCCACATCGATCGCGGCGACGAGCGCGGCTACGTCGGCAACGTCTACAAGGGGCGGGTGGTCCGGGTGCTGCCCGGCATGCAGGCAGCCTTCGTGGATGTCGGCTTGGAGCGCGCCGCGTTCCTGTACGTGGGGGACATCTACCGGGAGCTCCTTCACATGCACGAGGAGGTGGCGGCCCAATCCGACACCGATGGGCCCGAGCCGCCGGCGCCCGAGCGAGAGCCCCGGGCGACGACCCGTGCGGGACAGCCCGCCATCCAGGATCTGCTCAAGGAAGGGCAGGAGATCGTGGTGCAGGTGGCGAAGGATCCCATCGGCACCAAGGGGGCTCGCCTCACCACCCACATCGCGCTTCCAGGTCGGCACCTGGTGTTCATGCCGACGGTCGACCACGTGGGCATCAGCCGGCGGATCGACCGCGACAAGGAGCGTCGCCGCCTGCGCGAGATCGTAGAAGGTCACCGCAGCAAGGGGGTCGGCTACATCGTGCGCACGGTGTGTGCTGGTCAGCCGGCGGAGACCCTGCACGCGGACATGGACTTCCTGCAGAAGAGCTGGACCCGTATCCAGGAGTCCTCGCGCACCCGCAAGGCGCCCTCGCTGCTGCACGCTGAGTACGGACTCGTGCTGCGGGCCATGCGGGATCTCTTCGATGAAGACGTGCAGAGGGTGGTCGTCGACGACAAGCGGCTGCACGAAGACGTGCGACGCTTCATGGATGACTTCGCGGCCTCCGGCCTCGACAAGGTGCACTTGTACCGGGGCGCCGAGCCGGTGTTCGACACCTATGGCGTCGAAGCCGAGGTCTCCCGGGCCATGGGCCGGAAGGTATGGCTCAAGTCCGGTGGGTACTTGGTGATCGACCAGACCGAAGCCCTCATGGCGATCGACGTCAACTCTGGGAAGTTCGTCGGGAGCTCGTCGCTGGAAGACACCACCGTGCGGATCAACCTGGAGGCGGTCGACGAGGTCGTCGCCCAGCTCCGCCTGCGCAACATCGGCGGCATCATCATCATCGACTTCATCGATATGGACCGGGAGCAAAACCGCGACAAGGTGTACCGCGCCCTCGAGGAAGCCCTGAAGACCGACCGGGCCCGTACCAACGCGCTGCGCATCTCGGATCTAGGCCTGGTGGAGATGACACGGAAGCGGACCCAGGAAGGCTTGGACCGCTACCTGATGGCCGGCTGTCCGACCTGTGCCAGCACGGGCCACATCCGCTCCCACGGCACGCTCGTGTACGAGATCCTCCGTGAGCTGGAGCGGGAGGCGGCACGAAACGGCACGGGCACGATCTACGTCAACGCGCCCCCGACCGTGGCGGATCGGTTGTATGGCGAGCACTACGCCGACCTCGAACAGCTGGAGGGTCAGCTCGGGCGGCGCGTCGTGATTCGCGCCCTCGGGCACTACCACCCCGAGCAGTTCGAGGTGTACACCAGGGCCTGACGCCATGGCGGAGCTGCCGTTCCAGGATGGGGGCTCCCGGCCGGGCCAGACCTGGGTGGAGGGGCGCATCGAGCGCGTGCTGTGGTCGAGCGAGCGCAGCGGCTATGGCGTGGTCCGCTTCGACGGTGCCGATGGCTCGTTCATCGCCGTGGGCACCCTCGCCGATCTGACCGAGCAAGCTCAAGGCGCGTTCGTGGCCCTCGAGGGCACGTGGGAGCAACACGCCGTGCACGGGAGGCAGTTCCGCTGCACCGGCGCCCTGCATGGCTCCCCGCGATCGCTGGAGGGAATGCAGCTCTACCTGGCGTCGAGTGGGGTGAAGGGGGTGGGGCCAGCCCTGGCCAAGCGCCTGGTGGACCACTTCGGCATGCGCACCCCGGCGGTGCTCTCCCTCGAGCCACAGCGGGTGGCGGAGGTCCCGGGCATCGGTCCGGCCAAGGCCCGAGCCATCCGGGAGGCCTGGCGTCGGGACGAGGAGGGCCGAGCCCTCGCCATGACCCTGCGGGGGCTGGGCGTCAGCCGACGCCTTGTCCAGAAGATCCGGGATCGGTACGGCGACCGTGCCGCCGAGGTGGTGCAGAAGCATCCCTACCAGCTCGCCGAGACGGTGTCGGGCATCGGCTTTCGAACCGCAGACGCGTTGGCCCGACAACAGGGCCTCCCCAAGGATGCGCCCGAGCGGGTACGGGCGGCGGTGGTGTACGCCCTCGAACAGGAGTCCCTCGACGGGCACTGCTGGACGGGACGAGACGTGCTCGCGCGACGGCTCGAGGCGCTGTCTGTGCCGACCTTGGCTCTCGACGAGGCGGTGGATGGCGCCGAGGGGGCGGGCCGTGTGGTGGTCGAGCGAAACGGGATCTGGTGGGCCAAGTTGTTCGAAGCGGAAGAGACGGTGGCCCGGGAGCTCGGGCACGCCTTGGCTCAGGGCATCCCCACGGCGGTCGACGACGACGTGATCGGGGCGGCCGAACGCTTCGTGGGGGTCACGTTGGACCCGAGTCAGCGGGACGCGGTGCGGGTCGCGCTGCGTGGGGGCCCGGTGGTGATCACTGGGGGGCCGGGTACCGGCAAGACGACGCTGCTGAAGGTCTTGCTTCGGGTGTGGACGGAGGAGGGGATGACCTTGCGTCTCGCGTCGCCCACGGGCCGTGCTGCTCGCCGCCTTGCGGACGCTACTGGCCTCGAGGCGGTCACCCTTCATCGCCTGCTGGAGTTCGAGCCGGGCACGGGACGGTTCGCTCGTGGGCCCGGAAAGTGGCTCGAAGGTGACGGGGTGGTGGTCGACGAGGCGTCGATGATCGACGTGGAGCTGATGGCTTCGCTGCTGTCTGCGCTGCCTCCCGATCGCCCCAGTGTGCCGCTCGTGTTCGTCGGCGACGCGGACCAGCTTCCGTCGGTGGGCCCTGGGCAGGTGCTGCGGGACCTGGTGGCGTCGTCCTGCATGCCCGTCGCTCGACTCGAGCAGGTGCATCGCCAGGCCGAGGGCTCTGGAATCCTGGAGGCCGCCGCAGCCATTCAGGAGGGGCGGGTGCCGACCTCCGGCGAGCGGTCGGGGCAGCGGGACGTGTTCTTGCTGCATCGGCCGGACGCCGAGCGCGCGCTGGAGACGCTGCTCGCGGTGGTTCAGAAGCGCCTGCCCACCCATGGCTTCGATCCAATCCGGGACGTCCAGGTCCTCGCGCCGACCCGCCGGGGCCCCCTAGGAACTGAGCGGCTCAACGTGGAGCTTCAGCAGGCGCTGAACCCGAGGGAGAGGGGCGGCGCCGAGGTGCCAGAGCTCGTCCGTGGGGAGCGGATCTTCCGGCTCGGCGACCGGGTGTTGTGCATCCGGAACCGGTACGACGTGGAAGTCTTCAACGGGGACGTCGGCACCGTGGTCGGCGTGGAGCGGACGGGACTGACCATCGACTTCGACGGGCGCCAGGTGGTGTGGGAGCGCGACGACCTCCCGCTGCTCGACTTGGCCTACGCCGTGACCGTCCACAAGAGCCAGGGCAGCGAGTACCCTGCCGTGGTCTTGGCGCTGCACCCGTCCCACAGCTTGATGCTGCGAAGGAACCTGTTCTACACGGCGTTGACCCGCGCCAAGCGCTTCGTCTGTGTGGTCGGCTCGGAGCGTGCGTGGTCCAAGGCGGTGGCCCGCTCAGACGGGGATGTACGTCGGACGGCGCTCACGGAGCGGCTGCTTCGGCATGCGGAGGGCACCGACGACGAGCTCGAGCCGGAGGACCCGACCGCGTTTCTCGACCTGTGACCTTCGCACGGGGTCAGGGCTTGCCGTGCAGTTCCTGGAGCTGCTCTCGGAACCAGCGCCGGATCCTGCGCTCGATCGTCTCGGGGTGCTCGACGATGGCGGCGTGGCTGCCGTCGGCGAGGACGAGCAACTCGGCGTTGGGGAGGGCCCGCTGCATGGCATGGCTGCGGTGGAGAGGCGTGAAGAGGTCCTTCTCGGCCGCGATGATCAACGTGGGGCAGGCGATCTCGGGGAGGTGGGGGCCCGTGTCGTGATCGGCGATCAACGAGACCATGCGCAAGAAGATGCGGGGGTCCATCTGGACGAGGTGGTCCATGTATCGGTCGATGTCGACGTGATCGGCGTAGTGACGGTCGATGAGCCCGGTCCATCCGCCGACGGCTGCCGCCAGGGGGTTGTCGTAGAGGGGCAGCAACATCCGGGTGCCGCTCTTTCCCCCCCACCTGGCGACCTTGTAGAGCAGCTCGAAGGCGGGACGGGCGAGCGGCGAGTCCATGAAGGTGTCGAGGGGCCTGCCATAGGTGCCGAACATGGGGACGAGCCCGGCCACCCGGTCCGGTGCATTGAGGGCAGCCTGTAGGATCACCTGGCAGCCCATGGAGTGCCCCATGAGGACGGCGGCGGCGTCGACGCCGGCTGCATCCATGACCGTGATCAGATCGGCGCAGTTCCGAGTGATGCTCAGGTCGGCCTCGTGGATGGGATCCGGCGGCGGGGCCGAGCGACCATGGCCTCGGTAGTCCCATACGACCACCCGATGATCCTGACGGAAGGCTTCGGTGATGTAGCGGAAGAAGAAGGTGGACACACCCACGCCGTTGCAGCACACGATCCACGGACCGCTGCGGCCGATCACCCGGTAGTACAGCTCGAGGCCGTCGTCGGTGCGGGCAAATCCTGCGCGGATGTCGCCGGTACCTTCGAGGAGGGGAGCCAGAGGGGCGGTGGAACCAGTCATTGGGGTGCCTGAGTGAAGAGGGCCGGCGCCCCATTGGAACGCCGGCCCTCGACTAGATGGTGGAGGATAGGGGGTTCGAACCCCTGACCTCAGCGTTGCGAACGCTGCGCTCTCCCAACTGAGCTAATCCCCCAGTCCTGGTCGACCTAACCGGCGGGCCCACGGCTGCCAAGGGCCCGCCGTGACCCGGCTCACTCCAGGCCGCGCGTCTCGAGGTCGTGCTCGCTCAACCCCAGGAAATGCCCGACCTCGTGGAAGACGGTGATGCGCAACTCCTCCAGCATGCGCTCGGGATCGTGGGCCACGCGCTGGAGGTTGCGACGGAAGAGGACGATGGAAGGCGGCAGCATCGTCCACGCATCGGTGGCGCCGTCGCCTAGGCTCGGCCCGCTGAACACCCCGAGGATCTCGCCGGGGGGAGCCGGCGGGTCGAATTCGAGGCAGAGCTCGGCGCTCGGCACCTCCTCCAGCAGGATCGGGACTTGGGCGAGGTACGAGCGGACGGCCGGATGAAGCTGCTGCAGCGCGTCTCGCACCACACCCTCCAGCATGCCGTCCGAGAGGGGCAGCGGGAGGGGCCAGGCTTCGGGGTCGAGCCGCGAGGCCCTCACGAAGTCCCGATGGGCTCCAGCCAAGTCGTCCCGACGCTCCCGAAGCATGGCCCGAATGGCGTAGGCCTCAGGGTTTCGGTCGTCTTCTCGGATGGCGCGCTGGGCCGCTCGCTCGGCCTGTTCGAAGGCCAGCGTGTCGAAGAGACAAAACGCGCGGCCGGACCACGCGACGCTGTGGTGAGGCTCGATGGCGGTGACCTGGTGGTAGCGCTCGACGGCCCCCTCGAGGTCGCCGAGATGCCGAAGGGCATCCGCCCAGACGAACAATGCCCCGGCATGCCGTGGTTCGGTCTCCAGCACCTGCTGGCAGAGCGCGACGCAGCCTTCGATGTCGCCTTCGTCGAGGGCGTGCTCGGCGCGATCGAGGAGGTGCTCCAACGTGGGATCTTGCGGCGGCAGAGTGCTCATCTACAAGAACTGCAGCGCGATCCCGATGCCGGCCGCGATCGCGAGGACCCCGAGCACGAAGGCGCCGATCAACAGGTTGCTGTTGCTCTTGTGCTGCACCTCGAACACGACCCTCGCACGCTCGCCGCGATCCGTGAGGATGGTGGCCACCGCGGTGGATGCGCCCTCGGGGACCTGGTCGGACAGGACGCGAACCATGACGTCTTGCTCGGCGGCATGGGGGTCGAGCTCTCGTGGCTCCACCTGAAGCCACGGCACGTCGGCCAGCGCCTTGCCGGGCATGGGGCCGACCCCCCCGTTTCGGATGCGGATGAGCTGTTCGGAGCCGCGTCCCGAGGTGGGGAGGATTCGGACCGGGTCCCCCAGAATCTCGAGGCGGCTCTCTTGCACCGCTCCGCCGGCCGGGGACGGGGGCAGATCCGTGCGGGGCCGGACAGGGGGGGCGGTCGCGGAGGGAACGGTCGGGAGGTGCTCCCGAGTGCGGGCAGGGGGACCGGTTCGGGCCGCGGTCTGGTCGTACTGGCTGCGTGCGGCCTCGTTGGACAGCACCTTCCGCGCGATGTCGAGCTTGCGGAGCTGCTCGGCTTGATCCCCTGGGACCATGGCGCGGCGTTCAGCGTAGGCATCGTCGATCTGCTGGACCGTCGCTCCGTTGTCGACCCCCAGGATGGCGTACAAGTCGGTGCTTCGCCCGGGAGCGGGGAGGGGGGTGGGGAGCCCGCCCTGAAGCGGCACACCTGCTTCTCTCGCGAGCCTGCGAAGGGTCTCGTCGAACGTGGCCTCGCTCATGCCCAGCTGCTCAGCGTTGTGCTGCAGGAAGTCGCGCTGCTCTTGGTTGAGGCCCCCGGCGGCCAGCACGCCGCGGATGGTCATCTCGATGACCGGGAGGTGCTCGGACTCGGCCTGCCGCTGCACATGCTTGGTGTAGGCGGCGATGTCGCCCAGGGCCTCGTTTAGGGGGCCGAAGTGCTTGATGAGGAACAACGCCTCTTGTTTGTACTTGGGGTTGCCCTGCATCCCCTGCATGTACTTCCGGCGTTTCTTGAGCTTCGCACGAGCGTCTTCGGACGAGGTAGAGTCGTCGACCTCAAGGTAGGTGAGCAGCGAAGGTGCTCTTACCAGAGAGCAAAATTCGCCGGCCAGTTCGTAGGACCTCGGGTCCATCGTCTCCTACTCGGTGCAGCCCCGGCCATCCGGGGCACTGGACTCTAGCAGGCTGCGGGGCTCTCGGCGAGAGCCCGAAGGTGCGTGTCGGTATCGACACCGTGCGGCACAGCCCGCGACAGGATCCTGAGACGGAGAGCAGCCAGCCTGCGACGGGACAACCCGGCGCTGATCAGTCGACGATCATCTCGCGGTTGCGGCTTCGGGCCGCGTCGACTTGATCGGTGGTCATGCCGCCCTGGAACCGGATGTCGAGCGCGCGGGACACGCCACTCTGGACGTCGACCACTTCGACCTTCAGGATCTGATCCACGCCGTAGCGGTAGATCACCTCGATCGGTGTGCCTCGGGGACGGGGCGGCAGTCCCGTGAGCTCCACTTTTCCGATCACCGTGACCTCGTCGCGGTACCGGCCGGTGCCTTCCGTGACCTCCACGCGCACTGCCGTCATGTTCTCGTAGGCGTATGCGAAGCGGCCCTTGAACTCGTGCGGGAGCTTGGTGCCCTCCGCAATCAGCTCCACGACACGCTCCTGACGCTTCTTGTCGAGAACGATGATGCCGAGCGGGTGGGTGGTGGCGTCTTCGATGATGACCGGCGGGAGGAGGCCTCCCTGGTCTTCGTCGAGACCGTCCATTCCGGTGGGGAGGTCGGCGGAGAGGGCCTGGGCCGCCTCCTGGGCTGCGTGGCCGCCGTAGGCGAGGCCGATGACAGCGCCCCTGGGCTTGTCGGGTGCCCGCGGCTTGGGCTTGGGCTTGGGCTTGGTCGCCGCCGCCTTGCGCTTGATGGCTTCCCGCTTCTGCCGCAGGGCCGGGTGGTTGGGGCGATGCCGGAACACCCCTGCGAGCGCAGCGCCCAGGGCCACACATTCGTCGGGGTTGACGCCCTTCGCTGGGGGCTTGCCGGCCAGGCGCTCGAGCATGTTCCGGACCATCGGCATGCGGGTAGAACCGCCGACGAGCAGGACGTCGTCGAGGTCGGGCCACGCGAGCTTTGCCTTCTCGAGCACGATGTTGGCGGTGTCCTCGCACTGCTGCACGAGGTCTGCGGTGATGGACTCGAACAGCTCACGGTTCACAGGGACGGCCATCCGGTTGCCCCGATAGTTCACCGGAATCACGGCCCTCGGCTTGCTCGAGAGACTGATCTTCGCGTGCAGGCAGCGTTCGTACAGCTCCTGGTACGGCGCGGCGTCGTCCCGCGGGTCGGTCTGGAACTTCTCGAAGAACTGCTCGGCCACGTGATTCAGGAGCCGGTCGTCCCAGTCCTTGCCGCCGAGTTCGGCGTTGCCGTCGCTTGCCAGGGTGGACAGACGGGTGCCATCGATCTCCATGACCGTCACGTCGAAGGTTCCGCCGCCGAGGTCGAGCACGAGGAGCTTCCGCTGCCCGCCGATGCGGTCGAGGCCGTACGCGATGGCGGCCGCGGTGGGCTCGTTGATGATCGACAGGACGTTGAGGCCCGCGATGGCACCTGCTTCCGCTGTGGCTCCACGCTGGGCGCTGTGGAAGTAGGCGGGCACCGTGATGACGGCGTCCTTCACTTCGCGCCCGAGGAGCTCCTCCGCGTCCTCCTTGAGCTTGCGGAGGATGAGCGCAGAGATCTCTTGGGGGGTGTAGGCGCGCCCAAAAAACTCGAGCGCGAAGTCCTCTTCGCCCATGTGCCGCTTGATGAAGCGGACGACGTTCTCTGGGTCGATGACCACCATCTTGACGGCTTCTTCGCCGACCACGCATGCGTCGTCGTCGTAGAAGTGCACGACGGATGGCGTGGTGCTGAAGCCTTCGGCGTTGGTGATGATCTCAGGCTTGCCGTAGTCGTTGACCAGGGACATCGCCGAGAACGTGGTGCCCAGGTCGATGCCTAGGACGATTTCCTTGGCGTCGTCAGCCACGGAACCTCCTCACTTGCCCGCGATGTAGCGCTTGACGATGACCTCCTCAGGTCGAAGCGCCTTGCTTCCTCGCATGAATCCGCGCTTCAGCACCTGCGCGATCTTCTGATGCTCTGACTGGTCGTCGGTCGTGATGGCCTTGACGGCGCGGTGCATCTTCATGTCGAAGCTGTCTTGCTGCTCGGCCGGGACGACATCCCGCCGGTAGAGCACCTCGAGGAACTCCTCCAGCAGGTACTGGAAGCTGTCCGCGATCACGTCGGGGGACATCTCCTGCTTGACCAGCGTCTCTTGGAACCAGTTGAGGCTGTCGTAGAACAGGAGGAGGTCGAGCAGCAGAGGCTTCTCGGCTTGAAAGAGGAAGTCCTCCTTGTACTGCCGGAGCTCCTCGTACAGCTGATCGAACGCTTTGTCCTCGCGCGACTTCTCTGCGGCCGAGATGTCGGCCATCAGCTTGCGCATCTCGCCGAGCTCGGCGGCGAGCTTGTCGTTGTCGTTGGAGTCGGTCACGGCGTGTCCTGGTTGCCGGTGGTCGGCGCAAGGGGAAGGGCATGTCGGGCGACGGGGACCGCCGCGTAGCACCCCGGATGGCTCAGGGCGAGGCGGTCTCGCCACCCAGCTCGGTCGCCAGGTTGATGAAGGTGCCCTCGAGGTCGATGGCCTCGTTGCAGAAGTGGTAGTCCTGCGGCCCGCTCGCGAGGGATGAGAGGAAGTCCTGCTGGACCTGCTCGCCGACGCCGATGGTGATGATCCGTGCGCCGCTGGTGCGCAGACGGTGGATCTCGGCCACCGTGCCGTCCGGGTCGTCCGGGTGCCCGTCGGTCATGACCACGAACACACGCTGCACCCCAGCCCGCGGGCGAAGGAGGTTGCGCGCGTCGCCCAGCCCTTCGCTCATCGGCGTGGAGCCGATGGGGGTGAGGGAGTCAATGGCCCACGACAGGCGCTCCATGTCCGACGTCGGCGTGGACTTCACGCCTCCGGGGAAGGCCACCACGGCCACCTGACGGTTGGGGCTTCCCAGGGTCCGCTGGACGAAGCTCTTCGCCGCCGCCTTCGCGGCGCGAATGTTGTTGCCGTACATCGAGCCGCTGCAGTCCATGACGAGGGCGACCTGCATCGGCGCCCGGTTGGCTGCGAGGTCTTCCAGAGTGACCTGCCCGCCGGCGAGTCGGTGGGGGAGGATCTGGCCCGTCTCGAGGTCCATGGCCTCGACCTCGACGATGCCGTTGCTGTTGTAGCGGTAGGTGACCGAGAGGCGCGCCTTGCCTGCCGGACGGGGCGGGATCCCGTAGAACTCGAAGTGCCCCAAGACGGCGCACTTCAGCGGATCTGGATCCTCTCCCTGGACCAGCCACAGGTCGATGGTCGTCTGACCATCATGGGTGGTGGAGTAGTCCTCACGGGTCTTCTCAGCGGGAATGCGGGTGTTGCGCCCGATGATCGAGGAGTTGTGCAGCGACCCGTCGCGGTACACGACCATGCCGAGGGAGTGGGACGTGACGTCGCTCGAGCGCAGGTCGATGGGGGACTCTTCCCCCGCGAGCTCCGCGGCCTCGATGGCGGCCATCATGGCGGCGCCGAGTGCGATGGCCTCGTCGGGGTTGATGTCGGTTGCGGGGGGCTTGCCGAAAAGGTCCCGCAGCATGTTGCGGACCATGGGCATGCGGGTCGAGCCGCCGGCCAGCAGGACGACGTCGACCGATTCGGCGTCGACGCCCGCTTCCGTGAGCACAGCCTTGGTGAGGGTCTGTGTACGGGTGATCAGGTCTGCGGTGAGCTCTTCGAAGGTCTCCCGGGTGATTGGGAGGCGAAGAGGCTTGCCCTCGAAGTCGTGGAAGACGTTGCAGCTGGGCCGCTTCGTCAGAGACTTCTTCGCCGATGTGCACCGGTGGCGGAGCTCGGCGCGGTTGATGGCGTCGGTGAGTGGATCGAGGCCGTGCTTTTCACGGAACGCCTCGGCCACGTGCTCCATCAGGAGGTCGTCGAAGTCCTTGCCGCCGAGCTTGTGATCGCCATCGGTGGCGATGACGTTCATCTCCGTGCCCTCGATATCGACCAACGTGACGTCGAAGGTGCCGCCGCCGAGGTCGTAGACCAAGACGCGCAGATCCTTTCCAGTGTGGTTGAGTCCATAGGCGAACGCCGCCGCCGTGGGCTCGTTGATGAGCTTGAGGACCTTCAGGCCAGCCAGCTCACCCGCCCGCATCGTGGCGCGCCGCTGCACGTCGTTGAAGTAGGCGGGCACCGTGATGACCGCTTGGTCGACGCTGTGCCCCACTCGCATCTCGGCCGCGGCCTTGAGCTTGGCGAGGATGTACGCGGAGATCTGCTCCGGGGAGTAGTCCTGACCCTTGAACGAGAACTTCCAGGTTGGGTCGCCCATGTAGCGCTTCACGAACTGGACAACTTGGTCTGGATAGACCGAGGCCGCCTGCTCTGCGAAGTTGCCGACGTACTTCTGATCATCGTCGTCGAACAAGATGACGCTGGCGGTGATCCGGTCGCCCTCAGCGTTGGGGAGGATCTCCGGCACGCCGTGTTGGTTCACGTAGGCGATGGCGGAAAAGGTGGTACCGAGGTCGATTCCGACCGCACCCGTCGTCATGTGGGATGCCTCCTGAAGGCACGGTGCTAGCGAAGAGAGGGGGCCCTCCGCCGCATGGTGCCGGGGAGTATAGCGGAGCGGGCCTGTGGCACAAGACCCTCGGGGGATGGGCTTCCGCATTGTGGGCGACTCGACCCCTCCGTTCCTCCGTTCCCGGAGGTCGGCCCGTGGGCTATGTGGACCGTCGGAGGGTCCGACGTGCCTGCGATCGTGTTGGCTTCGACATCCACGGCACGGAGGCGCTTGCTGGCGGAGGCAGGCCTCATGTTTGAGGTGGCGTCCCCAGATGTGGACGAGGGGATCGAGGTGCACGATCCGATCGAGCTCGTGAGGACCCTAGCGGTGCGGAAGGCCACTGCGGTGGCGGAGCGGCGGCCCGACACATGGGTGATCGGGGCGGACCAGGTGGTCTTCGATCCCGCGGCGCAGGTTCCGTGGGGCAAGCCTCCGACACCCGAGGTCCACATGTCCCGACTCGAGCAGCTGCGCGGCCGGCGCCACGACCTCGTCACGGGGGTGGCTCTGGCGTGCCCCAGCGGTGTCACGGTCGCCCACGCCGTCTCGTCCCTGTGGATGCGCTCCGACATCCTCGATGAAGAGCTCGCCGCCTACGTGGCATGCGGCGAGGGACGTTTCTGTGCGGGCGGGTACGCGGTCGAGGGACGCGGGTCGTTCCTGTTCGACAAGATCGAAGGCGACTACACCAATGTGCTCGGCCTGCCGATGCCCACGCTGTACGATCTGCTGCGGGAGGCGGGATGGCGCTTCACGGAGGCCCCTTGAACCCTCTTGCTTCGGAACTGGCCGAGCTCGTCGCAGATGCACTCGCCGCTGCGGAGGATGCGCGCCGTCGTGGCTTTCTGACGGCGCCCGGCGAGTTGCCGCTCCCGGAGGGACCGGGTCCGAGCGACGCGGTCGCGCCCGGTGCGGCAGCCTCGGGGTGGTCGGCGCTGGCGGTCGAGGCCCGGGCGGCCGACCGAAACGGCGCCCGAGAGCTGCAGCGGGTGCGCGAGGAACTCGGCGACTGCCGCCGGTGCAGCTTGTGTCAGGGCCGACGCACGTTGGTGTTCGGCGTGGGCAATCCCGAGGCGGACCTGGTGGTGATGGGGGAGGCACCGGGCGACCTGGAAGACCGGCAAGGCGAGCCCTTCGTCGGGCCTTCGGGGCAGATGCTCGACAAGATGCTGCAGCACGTTCTCGGCTTGGAGCGCTCTGAGAGCTACCTCCTCAACCTCGTGAAGTGTCGGCCTCCGAAGAACCGCCATCCACTGCCAGATGAGGTGGAGGCGTGCAGGCCCTTCCTCGAGGCCCAGCTGCAGGCCATTCGGCCCAAGCTGGTGTTGGTCCTCGGCGCCGTGGCCTACCAAGCGTTGTTCCGCACCGACACGGCCATCTCCGGTGTCCGCGGCCGCTGGCAGGACTATCAGGGCATTCCCGTGATGCCGACGTTCCACCCGGCCTACCTGCTGCGAAACCCTGCCGAGAAGCGCCACACGTTCGCCGACCTGAAGATGGTGCGGCAGCGCTATGATGAGCTGTCGCGTAGCTAGCGGCGCGATGCCGTGACTACGCCACGTTGGCGTAGGTGCCGTGGCGGAAGCCGACGGACACGGGGCCATCCTCCGGGACGGTGTGACGAAGGGCCGGGGCGAGCGCCTCGGGCAGGTTGCGGCGGAGGTCGCTGCGCCAGGGACCTTCGTAGACGTGGTTGCCGTGGCCGTCCCACACGCGCCACAGCCCCACGGGCACGCCATGGTGGAACTCTCCCTCGACGCGCTTGCGTCCGTTGGGCCACCACCGGCAGTAGGCGCGGTGCGCGCGGCCCTCGATGTGCTCGCCGTCCTCAGCGAGCCGTCCGTTGGGGTGGAAGCGCGCGAACGGTCCGTTGAGCACCCCCCATGCCCGCTGGGTCTCCTCCCGGAGCACGCCAGTGGCGAACCAGTGGGTGACGGGACCGTGCACGAGCCCCTTGCGGTAGAGGCGTTCGTGGACGAGGGTGCCGTCCTCGGCGTGGCTGCGCCAGGTGCCGGAGCGCTTGCCGTCCACGATGTCGCCGGCTTCTCGGGTGCTTCCGTCCGGCCAAGTGCGGACGAAGCGCCCCTCGGGCTGGGCGTCGGTGCGTTGGGGCCTCAGGGCGCGTAGCAGCGGCGTCAGCATAGAACCTCCGTGTCGTCTCACGCAGGCTTGGAACGCTGGAGCGGCCGGATGATTCGCCAAGGGGCGTCACGCTTCGTCACCGGGGGCCACGGCGCGTCGAGGCCGTCGCGCTGCTGCCGATCTCAGAAGGGGTTGGGGGTCGAGCAGTCGTCCTCTACGCCCATCGCTGCCGTCACGGCTCCGTGGCCCTCGTCGAACAGCGTGCCCTCGGCGTACACCGTGTCGCCTACGGGGGACCAGCAGGTGAGCACGCTGAGGGCCTCGTCGGCGTCGTAGATCTCGCCGATGGCCCAGCCCCCATTGTCGTCGTGGAACACCTGGAAGACCCCGGGAAGGGCTGGCTCGGTCAGGGTGCTCGGGGCGAACCAGGCCAAGGCAATGGAGCCCACGACCGTCCAGGTGTCCAACACCTCCGCGCCCCGGGTGTGCTCCAGCGTGACGGAGCGCACCCCGCTGTCTTCGAGCTGGTCTTCGTAGTCGAACGACAGGACTCCGACGGGGTCGCTCTCGATGTCTTGCCCTTCGATCAAGACCTGCACCATCGCTTCGAGGTCCCAGCTGCCGTCGCCGTACCCTCCGGGGTCGTGGCGGCCCTGTCCGATGGGTCGGTAGGTCCCGCCCTGGTCGCTGGCGGCCTCGATGGTCCAGGTGGCATCGCCCCCCTCGGTGACGCGGACGACACTGCCTCGGACCCACCACGTGAAGCGGTCGCCCCCAAGATCGCCTGCGGCCTGCACCCCGTCCCATTCTCGGCCCACGTCGGTGCGCACGTCGGGCTCTGCGGCCCGGAGGACCTCCCCAGAGCGGAAGAGGGTCTCCACGACGGACTGCAGGTCGGCGCTGGCGGCCACGGCGTCTGCGAGGGCGGTGGAGGTCCCGACCCGGGCGAGACGGATGTTCGATGGCACCTCGAAGCGGGCCTCGGAGGGGAGGGCAGCCACCAGCTCGGCGTCCTCGTAGAACGGCAGGTTGCTGATGGGGTTGGCGCAGCTCGAAGCGACGAGGAGCAGGAAGGCGCTGGCCGGCGTGCGCATCAGAAGCGGTACCCGAGCTGCAGGGTGAACTCGGAGTAGATGGGCCAACCGGGCTGCTCGTCCCAGCGCTGGAACAGCATGAGGGTGGCCAGCTGGACGTCGCCGGTGAAGCGACCGTGGTGCAGCCCCAGCCAGGCTCCTCCGCCCGCCGAGAGCCCCATGGACCGTTGGGCTCCGAGCTCGCGGTCCGGGAAGGCGCGGCTGAAGCCGATGAACTCCGCCTTCCCCCCCAGCCCTGCGCGGAGCAACCGCGGACCCGTGGCGAAGCCAGCGTTCAGGCCTGCGCTCGAGCTAGACGCGCGCACGGGAATGGCTCCCACCTCTCCAAAATCGAGGGACTCGGTGATGGAGCCGGTCAGCACGTCGAAGCCCCAGTAGGGAGACCGCTTGCTGATGAAGCGGGCTTCGATGCCTCCGACGCCGTGCCCCGGGACGTATTCCTGGGCGTAGACGCCTTTCGCTCCGAAGCTTCGAACCCCCATCACCAGCCGGAGCGTGAGGTCGGGGAGGCGCGAGCGCCGCGCCACCCGCTCGAGGTCGCCTCGAGAGGCCACGGACTCGTAGGAGACGGATGTGAAGTCCTCTTCGAACACCGAGCGGGTCTCCCCCCGGCGCACCGTGTAGCGGGCCTCGTCCACCCACCCTGGCATGCGGCGATGCACGTAGAACGTGCCTGGGCGGATGGCGATTTCAGCCTCGGACGTGCCGTTGACCTCGGCGACGTAGCGCTTCCGCGACGCGTCCCACACCGCGAACGTGCCCTCCAGCTCCCCGAGGAAGGAGAGGTGGCTCGTCGCTTCCTCCAGCTCGGTGAGCACGAAGTCGCCGCTGCCCACCAGGTCGAAGTCGAAGCGCGGGGTCTGGGAGCCTGGCGTGTCCCGGGTACCGAACGCGGTCTCGGTGTGGACGTAGGCGTTGGTCTCCGTGAGGGTCACGACGCCGTCGCGGTTGCGGTCGGCGCCGCCGGTCAGCGCGGTGTGCAGGTAGTGGGTGAAGAAGCCCCCACCGACCTGGACCGACTCCTGGGAGAGCTCGGACGCGGCCGAGCTGGTGAGGATCGCGGTGCCACGCGTATCGTCGATGGCGACCTGGAACGCCATCGGGGGGCCGCGGGTGCCTCCCTTCTTGCGGAGGAGCCCGCCGGACTGGCAGGCATCGATGAAAGCGAGTCGGACATCCGCCCCGGAGTTCTCTAGCCACGTGCGCAGGTTGACGTGCTCGAGGCGGGAGCTCCCGAGGTGCAGTGCGACGGCGTCGCCGTGGCCCGAGTAGTAGAAAACGACCGACGTCTCGTGTCCGTCGTCGCGGTTCTGCCGGATCTTGGAAGACAACCGGTCGAGGGCGGCCTGCACCTGCCTTGCACTGCCGTCGATGACCAGCTCGGTGTCGCTGGAGCGCATCTCCCCGTACTCGACGAAGAGGTCCCGCATCTTCACCGCGTCGCTGGCGGCGAACATCAGTGGTGTGTCGGAGGCCAGGCCCTCGTTGTTGCCCACGAAGAGCCCGTACCGGAAGTGGTTCGCGAAGGCCTCGGGGGCGAGCATCAGCAGGCACACGGACGCTGCCGCACACAGCAGGGCGCGGACGCGTGCACCGGCGATGGGCAGGCAGAGCCTCATGGGTCCAGCGTACCTGCCTCGTCGGCGTCTCGCTCTACCTGGACGGCGTCGACCAACGCCTCAGCGTCGGCCCAGCGGAGAAGTCCTTGGGCCCCCTCCTGACGGTGCACGTGGCGGGCCCGGGCGAGGGCATCGGGGGCCGGGGTGTCGTAGACGGCCACGAAGGTCTCGGGGCCGGGGGCGTCGTCGAGGGTGAGCGTGCCGGGGAGCGGCACCTGGCCGTCGCCACGCAGGGGCTCGTACAGCGCGTCGCCCTCGGGCCAGAGCACGCTGGCGTGGCCCTCCCCGTCCACGGAGACCACCACCACGTGGTCGTGGTTCGTGGCGTCGACTCGGAACCCGATCACGTCCCCTTCGAAGAGGGCCTCGCCGTCCCACGGCACGAGGTGGCCACCGTCGGCGACGAACAACTGGACGTCTCCGCCCCGGAATCGGATGTCGGGGACGTCCGGGTCGCTGGGGGCGGTGGTGCCCGTGCCTGCACCGCCGCGGGGCACGAGGACCGCCAGCAGGACGGCCGCGGCGAGCAGCAGCGGCGCAACCCACATCCACGGCCGGTTGGCGGGGGCCGGCGTGGACGGTGCGGGCTGGGCCGCGGAGCCCCGAGCCCGGGCGCGGAGGGCGGCGGCGTCGAACGGCCGGACCTGCTGTCGGGCGGACTCGACCTCGGCGAGGTGGGCTTGCTCTCGCTCGCCGAGCTGCGCTTCGAGGGCCTCTGCCTCGGCGGCCTCGAGCTCGCCGGTGTGGTAGCGGTCGAGCTCCAGCCGACTTGGGTGCTGGCCTTCGTTGATGGGCAGGTTCATGACGCGCTCCACAGAGACCAGGGGGACAGGGACGAGGCGAGGGAAAGGACGAGCACGACGGCGGCACCGAGTTCTCGTCGGGCCCGCTCCAGGAAGGTGTTGACCCGCTTTCGGACCGTCGGGACGGACAAGCCCACGAGCTTGGCTGTCTCCTGACGGGTGCAGTCGTCGAAGTAGGTGTGCACGACGCAGGCTCGGGTCTCGTCGTCGACGCCATCGAGCAGCTTCATGAGGCGGTCGTGGTCCTCGAAGGCCTCCGTCGGGTGCTGGTGGGGTGTGAGCTCCACGCCACGGTCATCCAGCTTCTGACGGCGGCCTTTTCGGTTCCGCAGCTGGTTGAGGCTGTAGTTGGTGGCGATGGCGTACATCCAAGTCAACGGGCTGCTCTGCTTGCGAAAGGTGGCGGCGTTGCGAATCACACGGGAGAAGGTTTCCTGGACGACGTCGTGGGCATCCTCGTCGTTCCGCAGAATGCGGCGAGCGCGATGGAAGATCACGTGGGCGTAGCGGTCGTACAGCTCGGCGAGCTCGGCGTCGGACAGATCCATCAGGCCTCGTTCATCCAGTGGGACCCGCGGAGAGCGGGGAGGGGAAAAAGAAAACGCGGTCAGCGGCCGCAGCCCGGAGATTCCGCTGCGCTGCCGAGGTCTAGTTTTACCCGTTGGAGCTCCTTCTTCAGAGCTTCGAATGCGGCATCGTCAGCGGGGTTCAGGGATGTCGAGACGTCTGGGCCGTCGTCATGGCGCCCCTGTAGGTCGTGCAGGGTGTGCTTCTTGCCCCGCTCCATGAGCTTGAAGCGCTGGTCGCGAACCATGCGGAGGCTCGCTCGGTCGTTTCGTCGGTAGGCCTTCTCGCTGAACGCGAAGCGGCGCACCGAAGGCTGGTCCCCCGAGAGCACCGGCCACAGGCTCACGCCGTCGATGGGGACCCCCGGGCGCACGGGGTCGACGCCGGCCGCCTCGGCGACGGTCGGAAACAGGTCGACGACGCTGACGAGGGCATCGCTGACCTGGCCGGGCGGGACGCCTGGGCCCACGACGATCCAGGGGACGCGGACCCCAGCTTCGAACGCCGTGCCCTTTCCATGTTCGGTCTTCAGGGGCGGTCGAATCATGTTCTTGGGCGTGCCGTTGTCTCCGAGGAGCACGACGAGGGTGTCGCTACGGTCCACGTGGGCCAGGAGTCGGGCCAGCTCGGTGTCTGCGGCCTCGAGCATCGCGTCGTAGAGGTCGGGTCCTGAGGCGTCGTCGGGCACCGGGGCCCGGAGCAAGGTGTCGGGTGGAGCGGTCCAGGGGCCATGAGGCGCATGCAATGCGCCCCATGCGAACCAGGGCTCCGGGAGGGTCTGTACGGCGTCGACGAGGCGGTCGATCTCTCGGGTGGTCAGGTACTCGCTCTCGTGCTCCTGGATGGAGCCATCGGCCCCGTACCAGGTGTAGTCGGTGTAGCTGTCCGGGAGGACCAGGTTGCCGATCGCACCTTCCCAGCGGTCGAAACCCTGGGACATCGGGTGCGCGACGGTCTGGGTGTCGCGGGGCTGCAGGTGCCACTTGCCGATGCCGTAGGTGGCGTAGGGGGAGGGGGCGGCCTTGAGGAGCTCGGCCAGGGTGCCTTCGCCGTCCGGCAGGCGATGGTCGCTGTCGGGCCGGACGTTGAAGCCAATGCCGGTCCGCCTCGCCATGCGGCCCGTGAGCATGCTGGCTCTCGATGGGGAGCAGACGGGGTGTGCGTAGGCCTCGGTGAAGCGGATGCCTTCCGCAGCGAGGGCGTCGATGGTGGGGGTGTGGGCCGGCTGTTCGTGTTCGCCGTAGGCGCCGATCCGGTCGGTTGCGACGTCGTCGAGGACGATCACGAGGACGTTGGGCCCAGACGCCGGAGCCGTGTCACGGGCTCGAAATGGCACGTCGGGCAGGGGAGCGGGGCCCGGCGAGCTGCACGCGAACAGGAGCAAGATGGACGTCATGGGCCCGACCTCGAGGTGAAAGGCACCCCACGCAAGACACCCCCACGGCGGGTGCCGTGAGGGTCGGGGAGGTGGGGTTCGGAGGCGTCGAGCCGTCGCACCGGGGCATGCTACCCCGGTGCTTGGCGTCGGTCAGTTGCCGAGCTCCCGCACGGTGCACTGGTCGTTGGTGTTGTCGCCCCAGCAGATGACCACCCCACTGGTGTCCATCCCACAGCTGTGCCGGTAGCCCACGTCCAGGCTGGTCACCGTCAGTCCCAGGGGCACATCCACCTGGTTCTGGTTGTTGCCCCCCCAGCAGGTCACTGCTCCTGCGGCGTCGGTGGCGCAGGAGTGGATGTAGCCGGCGTTGACGGCGGTGAAGGTGCCCGCGGGGGGCGTCGAGCGGGCGTGCAGGCTGCTGCCCCAGCAGTCGACCGTGCCGTCCGTGGCGAGCCCGCAGCTGTGGTTGGTGCCCGCCGTGACTTCGGTGAAGGTGCCAGCCGGCGGGCTGGCTTGGCCGAAGCTGTCGCGTCCGAAGCAGACGATCTGCTGGCTGGCGGTCAGTGCACAGGTGTGCAGGCTGTCTGCATCGACCTGGGTGTACGTGCCAGCCGGCGGGCTGGCCTGGCCGAAGTCGTCCCGGCCCCAGCAGGTCATGGCACCGGCATCGTCGATGGCGCAGCTGTGGTAGCCGCCAGCGGCGACCGACACGAAGGTGCCGACGGGCGCGGCAGACTGGCCGTGGCTGTCCCGGCCCCAGCAGGCGACCGAGCCGTCCGTTTGGATTCCGCAGGTGTGGTACTGGCCCGCGGCGAGCTCGTTGAAGGCCGCCCCCTCCGGCGGCTGCAGCTGGCCGCTGCGGTCGTCGCCCCAGCAGAAGGCCTGTCCCTGGGCATCGAGGGCGCAGCTGTGCTCCCCACCCGCCACGACGCTCACGAAGGTGTTGGTGCAGGTGTCGCTGCAGCCGGGTCCGCCGTCGCATTCTTCGCCGACCTGGATGACTCCGTCTCCGCAGTACTCGATGGCGCAGTCGTCGGAGCAGCCGTCTTGGCTGTCGCCGTTGCCGTCGTCGCATTCTTCGCCGTACTGGGGGATGCCGTCGCCACAGAACTCTCGCTCACACGTGCTGGAGCAGCCGTCGTCCGACAGGTCGTTGCCGTCGTCGCATCCTTCGTGGTCCTGCACGATGTCGTCGCCACAGAACTCCCAGTCACAGACGATGGAACAGCCGTCGGAGCCCTCGCGGTTGCCGTCGTCGCAAGCCTCCCAGGGGTGCACGATGCCGTCGCCGCAGCGCTCGCGGATGCAGGTCGAGTTGCAGCCGTCGAGGCTCTCGTTGTTGCCGTCGTCGCAGGTCTCGCCCATGGAGCGCTGGCGCACGCCGTCGCCGCAGAACTCGACCAAACACACCGGGGAGCAGCCGTCTTCGCGCTCGAGGTTCCCGTCGTCGCACTCCTCCCAGGGGTGGAGGATGCCGTCTCCGCACTTCTCCGCGGTGCAGCTGTTGCAGCCGTCCATGGCCACGTCGTTGGCGTCGTCGCAGGTCTCCCCGATGCCGGTCTGCTTGATGCCGTCGCCGCAGTACTCGAGGTTGCACATCTCGTCGCAGCCGTCGTTCCCGTCTTGGTTGCCGTCGTCGCAGGTCTCCCAGGACTGCAGGGCTCCATCGCCGCAATACTCGATGTCGCAGACGCCGTTGCAGCCATCGCCGTTCTCGCGGTTCCCGTCATCGCACTCCTCCCACGCTTGGGTCTCGCCGTCTCCGCAGCGCTCGTGCTGGCAGGTGGCGGAGCAGCCGTCGTCGTCGACGAGGTTGCCGTCGTCGCACTGCTCATCGAGGCCCTTCTGGCGCTCGCCGTCGCCGCAGCTCTCCTCCTCGCAGATGGAGGAGCAGCCATCACCGGAGTCCCGGTTGCCGTCGTCGCAGGCCTCTCCGAGCTCGGGCTCGAGGCTCCCGTTGCCGCACGGGGGTACGACCATGGGGACGGGCTCGGAGCGAGTGCCGTCGCCAGTGGGCACCAAGGCCACGACCGTGTCCTCGCTGCTCGGGTCGGGGGTGGGGAGGCTGATGGTGGCGTTCCCTTCGTCGTCGGCCATCACCACGCTGGTGACCTCGCTGAACTCCTGGCCCAGGTACAGGCCGGCTTCCACGCTCGGGCAGGGCCCGTCGACGTCGGGGGGGCCGAGCAAGAAGAGCACGGGCTCCTGAGGGTTCGCGCCGGTGACGGTCACTAGAATCGTGGTCTCGGTCTCGGTGGTCACCTCGACCTCGAGTCCGATCTCCGTGGTCTCGGCCTCCGCGGTGCACTCGTCTTCAGGGAGGTCGACGACCGGGTCCGGGGCTTCGTCGTCGCAGGTGCCGTCCTCGCAGACATCGACTTCGGTGGGCGCCTCGTAGTCGTCGATCTCCGTGGTGACAACGGGGCTGCACGAGCCGCGATCCCGGCTGCGCCCGTAGCCGATGTCGTAGGTCTGGAGGCCGTAGCCGCTGCCTGCGTCATCGCTGTCGCCGTCGCTGGGGAGCCGCACGGCTTGGACGAAGCCATGGGCGTTGCCACCGGGGTGGATGCGCCACTTCTGTGGCTTGTCCTTGTCGGCCAAGCCCCGCGGCACCCGTCCGTAGCCGTCCTCGTCGACCTCGACGGCGCCGATGATGACGGGCTCGAGCAGGTCCGAACAGGCATCCAGGGCCCGGTAGCTGCAGGCCCCTGGGGCGGTCTCGTCGGACTCCAGCAGCAGCACGACGTCGCCAGGCTCTGCGCCGTCGACGATGTAGGTGTCGCCGTCCTCGATGGTGACGTCGAGGTCCACGACCGTGTCGGGGGTCGTCGACTGCCAGGTGGCGGAGCCGGGCCCGCAGAACTCGAGCTCGCAGAACACCGAGCAGCCGTCGCCGCTGTCCTGGTTGCTGTCGTCGCATTGTTCGCCGGAGTCCTTGACCCCGTCGCCGCAGAACGACGCAACAGGGGGCTCGCCCGTGTCGTCCGTTCCCGTGTCGTCGACGGTACCCGTGTCGTCGACGGTACCCGTGTCGGTGTCGGTGTCGGTGTCGGTGTCGGTGTCGGTGTCGGTGTCGGCGTCGGCGTCGGCGTCGGTGTCGGTGTCGGTGTCGGTGTCGGTGTCGGTGTCGGTGTCGGTGTCCGCGTCGCCACCGGCGGAGCCCGTGTCGCTCGTGCCGGTGTCCTCCGCACCGCTGTCGCCGGTGGGGCCGGTGTCGGTGTCGGTGTCGGTGTCGGTGTCGGTGTCGGTGTCGGCGTCGGCGTCGGCGTCGGCGTCGGTGTCGGTGTCGGTGTCGGCGTCGGCGTCGGCGTCGGTGTCGGTGTCGGTGTCGGTGTCGGTGTCGGTGTCGGTGTCGGTGTCGGTGTCGGCAGGGGGCGGCGTCACGCCTGGCCCTCCCTCGGTCCAGCACCGCATGTCACACCCGTCGCCGTCGACGTTGTTTCCGTCGTCGCACTCCTCGTTGCACTGGAGGATGCCGTCGCCGCAGAACTCGTAGGTGCAGGTGTCGTCGCAGCCGTCGCCGTTGATGAGGTTTCCGTCGTCGCACTCTTCGCCGGGCTCGAGGACGCCGTTGCCGCAGGGCTCGGCACCCATCGGGAGGAACACGGACGGCAAGCAGTTGCTGTAGTTTCGGTTGAGATCACGAAGGGTATCGACGAGCTCTTCCGAAGCCGTTCCAGCCGACGTCGACGCGCCCACCATCAGCATCGTCTGGGCCGTCAGGCCGTCATAGGAACCCCCGTCGACGCTGACCTCGCTGAACGCTTCGCGTGCGCCGAAGACGCCGCCCGTGTCGAACTCGAGGTTCATCGCGAGGGCCACGAGCTCCTGCTCGAAGTCGTCGGCGAAGGGGAGCTGACTCTGAACGCTCGCGGAGTCCGGATAGCTGGTGCCCGCCAGGGTGAAGCCTGACGGGAACAGCGCCTGGAACCACTCGTCCCGGACGCACCCAAGGTTGTCGTCGGTGCAGGTCTCGGCCCAGTCCAGAGGCTCGAACGCGCACGCTCCGTCGTTGAGTACCTGCCTGAGGACCTGGTCGGAGAGCTGCACACTGTCGCAGGGGCCTACGGCGGCGGCCTGGAACGTGACGAGGCGGGCTGCTGCCTCGTCGAACACCCGCACCGAAGCCTCCGCGTACCCGTACTCGTCGGCCTGCACGCTGCCGAGCATCTTCGCGTCTGCGACGTCCAGGCACGTGCCCTGGAGCACGGGTGGGCACCGCGTCACGTCCGTCGAACCCTCCCGTGCCAGGTACACGATGCTGTATGGCTCCGCGTTGTAGACCCGGAGGGAGAACACCGTCCCGGCCTCGACTCGGTGGTCGACCTCGAGAGCGAGCGGCTCGAGGTTCGTGGGGTCCGGGCTGCACTCGGCAGCGTGGGCGATGAGGGCTAGGGTCAAGATCACGGGGGGCCTCCGACTGGCACGGTGCCTTCACGGATCATCGCGACCGTTGTTTAGGGCGGACCTGGGGTCGGAAGCCTCTTTCGATCGGGATAGGCCGGCGTGCTGTGCAGGAGCGCCCATGGCCACGCCCTTCGTCTTCCCCGTCTCTGTCTACTACGAGGACACCGACCACTCGGGGGTCGTGTACCATGCCAACTACTTGAAGTACTTCGAGCGCGCCCGCGAGCACGTGCTGGGGCGCGAGGAACTCACTCGAATGTATCGGGAGGATGGGCTCGGCTTCGTTGTGTACAAGGCTGAGATGACCTTCCACGAGGGAGCGGTCTTCGGCGACGATCTGGAAGTCCGCACCACGATCGAGGTGGAGTCGCCCTACCGGGCGGTGTTCCATCAGGCGGTGTGGAAGCCCGGGGGCCGCAAGCCGATGGTGGACAGCCGCATCCAGCTCGTGTGCGTCAAGGGGAGCCAGCTGGTTCAGCTCCCCGAGGCGGTGATGGCCCGAGCCCGTGCGACCGGTGCGGTAGACTGAGGTCGATTCCGGAGGCATCCGTCGTGCTGAGGCCCGTGACAGCGGTGAGGACTGCGTGGTGAGTCGCAACGAAGGGTTGCCGGCCCGACCGAGCGGCAAGGTGGATCCCGAGGCCACCGGACGCGGGTTGGCCCGTGTACCGCAGCCGGTGGCCCAGGCCGGCCCGAGCGGAGACGACGATGGAGCCGGTTCGCCGTTTGGCGCCTACGCCCCCAGCGCCAACGAGATGCATGCCGACGCCGAGCGACGTCGGGAGGCCTCCTCGGGGGTCATGGCCATCGTGGGCGGGCTCGTGTTCATGGTGGGCACCGCGGCCGTCGCGATGCTCGCGGCGCTTCTCGTGGGGTTGTTCCTAGCCTTCCGTCCCGACCGACAGCTGGCAGGCATCGACGATGGTCTGGCGCCCATCGTCGACACGGCGGTGGCCGCGGTGGGCCCCGGCAGGCAGTACGGCCCTGGCCCCGCGGGCCCTGATGGCCCCGAGCCGGACCCGGCGGCGACCGGTCCGCAGCCAGGCACCGCGACCCTGATCATCCCGCCCGACGCGATGTACCACTCGGTAGAGGTGGGTTGTCCGTCCGGATTCCGCGGTCGGGGCAAGTTCCGGAAGGGGAAGGCAAAGGTCTACAATGTACCGTCCGACGAGCGGTGCACCGTGACGTTCCAGGGCTCGAACTACGTGAAGTGGTGGGTGAGCGGCAACATGACGTTGGTCTGCACCCAGTTCGAGCCCGTTCCGAAGTGCAGCGAGCGCTGAACGTCGTCGGCGGAATCCCGCGACGGTGAGCCCGAGATTCGCTTGAGAAGCTTGCTTCTCAGAGGCGAATCGGAGGGCGAGCGGAGCGGGGTTCTCGACGAGGGCAAGCTTGCTTGCCCGCAATTCGTGGGTTCCATGGTGCTTCTCGAGCGGAGCCGAGAGGGGCGCCATGGAATCCCGCGACGGTGAGCCCGAGATTTTCGCTTGAGAAGCTTGCTTCTCAGAGGCGAATCGGAGGGCGAGCGGAGCGGGGTTCTCGACGAGGGCAAGCTTGCTTGCCCGCAATTCGTAGGTTCCATGGTGATTCTCGAGCGGAGCCGAGAGGGGCGCCATGGAATCCCGCGACG